>Ga0302157_10000017_pt1 | contig 223477 bp, 217 predicted proteins | sample I_Bog_N3_3_FD_193502 | JGI IMG/M metagenome (GOLD analysis project Ga0302157, IMG submission 193502) | Peat permafrost microbial communities from Stordalen Mire near Abisko, Sweden - I_Bog_N3_3 | ecosystem: Environmental > Terrestrial > Soil > Wetlands > Peat | place: Sweden: Abisko... | reverse complement strand
CATGGATCCGGCGGATGGGGACCGGATTCAAATAGTGGAGGCGACTCCGCCCGACTTTGCGCGTGACCACGAGGCCTGCCTCTTCGAGGACGTCGACGTGCTTCATCACCCCGAACCGGGTCATCTCGGTGTGCGAGAGCAGGTCACTCAACGTGCGACCGTCCTGTTCGAACAGGAGGTCCAAGAGCTTGCGCCGTGTCGGGTCGGCAAGGGCCCGAAAGACCCGGTCGTCCTCCACCGCCCTGAGAATACGTGAGTAAAGAGTCACCTGTCAAGGTCACGCACCAGGTCGAGGGTGAGAGCGCGGCAGGTAAAGTAAGGCGGCGGTCGAGGACCGCCACCCCAAGAAACGGAGCGTTTGCCGATGGCGTTGATTCTCAAGCCTGGGACGTCGTGGTGGGAGACCTATGCCCGCTGTGTCCAGGCCGCGCCCGAGGCGTTCGACTCTGACCGGCTGCGCAACCTGACCCGGGGTGAGTGGCGGCGCATCGGGATTCCCGGGGACCACGTGAACGCCGTCGACGGAACCCCCATCCCCGGGCCACCCCTGGTCGACTACGACGAGGCGGTCGCTGCGGTCGCCTTCGCCCTGGAAGAGCACAAGCTCTGGGCGGACGTCGACCTCGACGAGCGGCGCGCACGCGTTTCTGAGGCGGTGGACGGGCTGATCGAGCATCGCGATCTGCTGGCACTCCTCCTCGTCTGGGAGATCGGCAAGCCCTGGCGACTCGCCTGCGCGGACGTGGACCGCTGCGTCGATGGCGTGCGGTGGTATCTCGGCCAGATCGAGCGGCAGCTGACCGCGGCCGACGGCACGCAGCGCTCGCCACTGCCGGGGCCGGTCTCGAACATCGCCAGCTGGAACTATCCAATGAGCGTCCAGGTCCACGCCGAGTTGGTCCAGGCACTCGCCGGCAACGCCGTCGTCGCGAAGACCCCGAGCCAGGGTGGCTTCCACGCCCTCACCCTCGCCCACGCGCTGATGCGACGGGCCGGACTCCCGGTCACGCTGCTCTCGGGCATGGGCTCGCAGATGGGTGAGGTCCTGATCCGCTCCGAGGGCATCGGGGCACTCGCGTTCGTCGGGGGTCGTGCGAACGGACGGCGGGCCGCTGTGGCACTGGCCGACACGGGCCGCCGGCACATGCTCGAACAGGAGGGCCTCAACGCCTGGGGCGTCTGGGACTTCTCCCAGTGGGACCTCCTGGCCCAGCACATGCGCAAGGGCTTCGAGTACGCCAAGCAGCGATGTACCGCCTACCCGCGCTATGTGGTCCAACGCAGGCTGATGCCCGCGTTCCTCGAGACCTATCTGCCCGTCGTCAATGCGATCCGGTTCGGTCACCCCTTGGCGGTGGAGCAGCGGGACGATCCGTTGCCCGAGCTCGATTTCGGACCGGTGATCCACGCGACCAAGGCGTCGGACCTGTCCCGCCAGTTCGACGAGGCGGTCCACGGCGGAGGTATACCGCTGTACCGGGGCTCGGTCGGCGACGGTCGGTTCCTCGACGTCCAGGACACCTCGGCCTACATCGCGCCCGCCTGCGTCCTTCAGCCGCCGGCCTCGTGGTCGCTCCACCACGCCGAGCCGTTCGGCCCCCTCGACTCGGTCGTCGTGGTCGACACGCAGGCAGAGCTGCTGGCGGCCATGAACGCGTCCAACGGCAGCTTGGTGGCCAGCATCGCCACCGACGACACCGACACGGGGGCCACGGTGGCCGAGGAGCTCCAGGCCTTCAAGGTCGGCATCAACAAGCCACGGAGCCGGGGCGACCGAGAGGAGGTCTTCGGGGGCCTCGGGGCTTCGTGGAAGGGCTGCTTCGTCGGCGGTGACCTCCTCGTCGAGGCGGTCACCTACGGGCCGGGCGGTGAACACGAGGCGCTCTACGGCAACTTCCCCAGCTACTCGCGCCGCCCCAGCCGCTGAGACACCGGGCCTCAGAGGACCGGCAGGCTACGGAGCGGGGGCGTCGACGCTTTTCTCCGGCAGCTCGGCGGCCGGGGCGCCCGCACCGACCTCGGCCTTGAGGGCGGCGAGCTCCTGGTCCACCTGGGCGGAGTTGCCCACCTGATCGAGCTCTTTTTGGATGTCGTCGGTGCCACCACCCACGTCTTCGAGCACGCCTGACTCGAGCAGCTCGTCCATCGCACTCGAGCGTGCCTGCATATTGGCGATCTTGTCCTGTGCGCGCTGCAAGGTCGCGCCCGAGTCGCTCACGGACTTGGAGATCCCCGAGACGCTCTCGTTGACGGTGGTGACCGCCTGGGCGGCGGTGTACTGGGCCTTCAGGGTCTCCTTTTGGGTGCGGAAGGCGTTGACCCGGGCCTGGAGGGCCGAGAGCGTCTGGGTGAGCTTGCCCTCCTCCTCGGTAAGCTGCTCGTGCTGTGGCTCCATGGCATCGAGCTGGGCCTGGGCGGTCGCCTTTCGCGCCAACGCCTCTTTCGCCAGGTCCTCACGATCCTGGGTGACTGCCGCTTTCGCCTGATCCTGGAGGTGGTCGACCGTGTGCTGGAGCTGGGTTTCCTGCAGTTCGATCTGCTTGCGGGAGGCCGCGATGTCGACCAGGGCCCGACGCACCTGGGTGATCTGTTCGAGCATCTTCTCGTAGGAGAGGTCCAGCATCTCGTCGGGCTTCTCGGCGGCGTCGAGCGCCTTGTTGGTCTTGGCCTGGACGATGTCGTGTGCCCGTTCGAAAAACCCCATGTGAACTCCTTCTCGTTGACACTCCACGTTAGCGACTGCGTGCGAGGCGATCCGAGGGCCGAGAGCCCCGATGATTCGAATGATCAGCGACGTCCTACCATGGAGGCGTGTTCTTTTATGGCAACGGCGGGCACGGCTCGTCCCTGATCTTCATCGTGATCATCGCAGTGGCATTTGGTATGCGGATGATCGGCTCACGCCGGCGTCAGGGATCTCGGGGTGGCAACCGCATGTCGCAGGGCTCGCCGGGGGTCCCGGCGGCGTTCGTGGGCACGCGGGCACCGTCGGCCCCGCCGAAGAGCAGCTATGCCGGCTACACCGGCATCCCGGCCGGGTGGATGCCCGACCCCTCGGGTAAGCACCATGAGCGCTACTGGTCGGGGAGCGAGTGGACCGACCACGTCACCGACGGGGGAACCCCCTCGGTGGACCCGCTGCCCGCTGGCGGCCCGTCCCGCACAGAGGCTGAGCACCCCTCCGACGACACGGACGAATAGCGGCCCGACCTAGCTGGTCCGTGGACGGGTGGCTCGCGGTGGCTCAGCCCTCGAGCTCAGGCCGCCGTTTGCGCCGGGGGAGCGGCGATGCCGACCATGGGCTTGTTGAGATGCTGGCCACCCATCGAGCCGGCGAAGATCGAGTCCCCGAAGTTGAAGACCCCGCCGTCGGTCGCCACCTCGGTATAGCCCGAACCGGTTGGCGTGCCGGCAATGCCGACCACCGGCTTGTTCAGGTGCTGGCCGCCCATCGAGCCGAGGTAGGTGGCATCGCCGAAGGCGAAGATCCCGCCGTCGGAGGCGGCGAGCCAGTAGCCCTTGCCGGTCGTGGTGCCGGTGATGCCCACGATGGGGGCGTTCAGGTGCTTGCCGGCCATCGAGCCATAGGACTGGGCGTCACCGAAGGGGTAGACGGCCCCGTCTGCTCCGACTTCCCAGTAGCCATTGCCGGTGGGAGTGGCCGCGATGCCCACGATCGGGGCCGAGATCTGCTGGCCGCCCATCGAGCCGAGGTAGGTGGCATCGCCGAAGGCGAAGATCCCGCCGTCGGAGGCGGCGAGCCAGTAGCCCTTGCCCGACAGGTTGGGCGCCATCCCGACGACCGGCTTGTTGAGATGCTGGCCACCCATCGAGCCGTGGAAGTTGGCGTCACCGAAGGTGAAGATCCCGCCGTCGGAGGCCACCTCCCAGTAGCCGCCGGCGTCGTTCGTCGACGCCATGGCGACCACCGGCGCGTTCAGATGCTTGTCGCCCATCGAGCCGTAGAACTGCGGGCCGTAGCTGAAGACGCCGCCGTCGGAGGCGACGGTCCAGTAGCCGGTCTGCTGCGAGGGACCGTGGCTGGTGGCCGTGGCGAACTGCACGGCGGGGATGTCGTTGGTTGGGGGGCTTCCCGAGACGCAGCCGTTCGAGGCTTCCATGAAGACATCCGGCGTAACCGTGCTGCAGAAGAGGTTGGTGTTGGTCGCGCTCGCGGAATTGACGTAGATGTTCCCCGGATTGGCGTCCGAGCCGACCGAGACGTCGGTGGACTCGGTGGTGAATGCCACGTTGAGCGAATCGGTGGGGCTCGTGGTGCCGCCGATGGGGTTCGGGCCGTGATTGTCGGTGTCGTAGGAGATGCCGTAGACGACGGTGCTCGGGAGGGTCACGTTCTTCGAGGTGAAGTCGAACCTGACGTTGTCGGCGAGTCCGTTGTAACAGGTGCCCGTGGCGGTGTCGTACCACTCGCTCTCACCGTTGGGCGCTCCCGAGCACTGGGTCCCGCCCGGATTGGTGACCGAGTTCGCCGAGGGCCGGTAGGGGATGTTGAAGGACTGCGTCTCGGTCGTGATCAGGCTCCCGACCGTGCCGGGCGTCGCGCCCGGGTTGTAGATGTTGAAGGTGATCGGGACCGCATACGTTTGGCCTGGCGTGGTGGTGCACGGCGTGGGTCCGGTCCAGCCACCGGTCTCGCACGCCCAGCTGCTCATGGTGACGGTGACGTCGGTCAGGGGCTCCGTCGACGGCGCCAGGTTGACCTCGTTGCCGATCTCGTTGAACGAGTAGGCCTCGCCGCCGTAGCTCGGGATGTTGCCGGGCAAGGGGGACAGGGTGCTGTTGTAGATGACGTCCGAGGTCGGCACAGCCCCGGCCGGCGAGGCGGCCACGAGCCCAAAACCGCCCAGGGCGAGGGCTGCCAGTGCGCCGAGGAAGGCAGGCACGATGGCGCCTGGCGAGAAGCGGGGTCGAAGCAAGGGGGGTTCCTCCTGGTGTGGCCACCTCCCCGGAGATCCGCCCGGCGAGGTGGCGTGCTGCTAGAGCAGACAAATTATAATCCGCAGACGCCCGAGCTTTCGGTCATCCCCGGGCAGCGGGCCCGATAGACCCCAGACGAACCCCGCGTCAGGCCGAGGTGGCTCGAACCGGATTCCTCACGGCGGGGCACCACCTCGGGAGATGCGCTTGACGGCGGGCGACAGGAGGATGGCCCAAGAGAGGGGCCACGCCGAGCCCTGACGCGTTCGCCGGTGTTCGCTGTGGCGCCCACGGTCAGGAACCGGTGCAGGGGTCGTACCAGGGCTGCGAGCCGTCCGCTGCGTAGAGCGCGACCGCCAAAGTGTCCTGGCTGGCCTTCGACGCGGTGTTCGGGGCCACCCCGATCAATCCTGGGAGGCCCGCCAGTTGGGCGGCATCGTTCCAAGTCCCCTGTGAGAACTGGAAGGCGCCCATGTAGAGCCCGTCGGGGGAGACCGCCGCATAGTTGCCCCCCGACTCATGGGCCACCACGCACACGAGGAACGGGTTGAGGGCGGGATCGCTGGTCGCGCCGCCCCCACCTCCACCGCCCGATGAGCTCGATGAGGACGTCGATGTTGTCGCCCCCGATGCAGCGTTGCCCACCGAGGAAGCCGACGTTGAGGTCGTCGTGGTGGCGGCTTTGGCTTGGGCGGCTTTGAGCGCGGCAGCAGCCGTCGCGGCCTGGGCGGCCTGCTCGGCCGCCACCGCTGCAGAGAGGGCGCCACTGATCTCTGACTGGTGCTGCTCGATCGCTGTCTGGGTCGCCTGCGACTGGGAGAGGAGCGTCGCCTGGTGGGACGTAGCAGCTGCGTCAGCTGCCTCTTGGGCCTGCAGTGCGGACTGGTCGGTGGCGAGGGCGCGCTGGCTCGTGCGCAGCTGGTCGATCGTGACGGCGATGTCACCAATAGCGCTCTCCCGGTAGACCGAGCTCGCGAGGGCGCTGTTCTGGTCAGTCGAGAAGAGCTCGCTGATCCCCGAGGTGTCCTGGCCCGCATCCATGTAGGCCTTGACCGCCTCGGAGGCGAGCTGTGTCTGGCTCGACACGATCCGCTGGCGCGTCAGGGTGATCTGCTGGTTGAGCCCTGCGATCGCCGCCTCGCCTCGTTGCTGGGCTTCGGCGTCGGCCTCGTACTGCTGCTGGTACCCGCCGACGGCGAGTTGTTCTTCGGTGAGCTGCTGGGCCACCTGGATCGCCTGTGACTTGAGGTCGGCAACCTGGTCCGCGCCGGCAACACCCGTCAAGGTGGCGAAGAGTGGGCTCGCGGCCAACAGCGCCACGGCCCCGGTGAGCGCCCTTGTGCGCTGTTGCCGACGCCCGGGGTGGGCCTTCCCGGCGCTTGCGTGCGCCCGCGCGCCGACCGCGGGGGTAGAAGGCATGGGATCCATGTTAGGCGAGCGACAAGGGCCTTTCCTCCGCGCCAGGCCCTCGAGGCACTCCGGTGCTCCTCAAATGTCGCTCACTCGTCAGGATCCTCGCCGAAGCAGACGAGGCAGAATTCGTTGCCTTCGGGGTCATTCATGACCTGGAACCGGTCACCCTGCTCCTCGACGATGGCGCCCTGCCGTCGGCCCCCCAGCTCTTCGGCCACCAGCGTCCACGCCTCGAGGTCAGGCACATCGAGGTCCAGGTGGAGGCGGTTCTTCACGACCTTGCCCTCGGGCACGCGTTGGAAGCCCAGCTTCATGCCGCCACCACCGATCGCCTTGGTGTCGACCCAGTCGTCGTCGCTCTGCTCAATGGGCACGTCGAGCAGCACGCTCCAGAACGACGCCAGCAGCAACGGGTCGCCGCAATCGAATACCACAGCCCCGAGCTGCGCTTGGCTCACATCACGCGAGGTTATTGCGAGGCGCTGCGACCCGCGTGGCCTCGGGTATGCGGCGCCTGGCTCAGGCCTCCGCGCCTTCCCCAACCTCGACCGCCGGCGCCGGCTGGTCGCCCTCGAGGGACAAGCCGATGTCGGCGGCAAGCAGCCAGTCGACCTGGTCGGCCAGCTTGCCGACCTCATCTGCGTTGTACCAGGTGCGCTCGAGCGTCAGCTTCAAGTGGTTCTGGACCAGCGTCAGTGCATCCGGTGCGTTCACCACATCGTCGTAGACGTCGAACAGGCGAGTCTGCATCGCCTCGGCAGACACCATCGGCGTGCCGCGGGCCTCTGACTCTGTTGTCAGCAAGCGGATGCGGGAACCGGGGGTCTCTTCAATCGTTGCGGTGTGCTGTTCCATGTCTGCCTCCGTTTCCGCCAGCCCCATGAAGGGCTTCACCATGTCTAACGTCTCAATGCAGGTCCTGTTCCCATTTTCTGACATTGAAATGTCAAAATCGCGTTACATGCTGGGAAAAAGCAGCCTGGTCGGCGTGCAATTCGATGACGGCGCCTGTCGCGGTCGGTCTGTGGTTGGACAGGGCGGTTCACGCGGCCGATGATCACTCGATGAGAAGAACCACGGCGCAGCGCTCAGCCAGTGCGGATCGAGACTTCGCAGCCCTGGTGCTGCGCCTGGCCATCGGCCCCATGTTGATCGCCCACGGGTCCAACAAGGTGATGGGCTCGGGTGGCCTCGACGGCACGACCGGGTGGTTCGAGAGCCTGGGCCTGCGGCCTGCGGCCGTGCACGCACGGGTGGCCGCCGCCACCGAGATCACCGCGGGCACGGCCATCACCCTCGGGGTCTTCGACCCGCTTCCCGCGGCCGCCGTCGTCGGCCTGATGGCGACGGCCGCCGCGACGGACCACCGGGGCAAGGGGTTCTTCATCTTCAAGGGGGGCTGGGAGTACACCGCAGTGGTCGCTGCGGCCGCCGTGGCACTGGCCGGCCTCGGGAGCGGGCGCTGGTCCGGCCGGAGTCTGCTGGGCCGAAGGGAGCGCTCGGGAGCAAAGATGGCGATCGGCGCGGCGGTGTTCGGAGTCGGGAACGCCGCATTGCTCTTGGCCACCTCCTATCGGCCCGAAGCGAAGAGCTGACCTGGGGCTCAGATGTGACTTTCGCCCCTTTCCGCAGTCGTCGATCTGGTGTGCGATGGCACTGTGCTGGCACCGCCGTCGCACACAGAGAGGCGCCGGGAGATGATCCAAGTGAGCGAAGACCACAGCCCCATCGGCGCTGAGGCCCTTGACGCACAGAGCGAGGACGAGTCCTGGCTGGCCGAAAACCTGGCCAGCCTCGAGAGCACGGCGGCGATCGGCGACGGCACACTCGTGCACATCCGTCCCATCCGTCACGACGACGCCGACGGCCTGGTCGCCTTTCACGACAAGTTGTCGGCGTCGACCGTCTACTACCGCTTCTTCAACTTCCACCCCCACCTGAGCAAGGTGGAGGCGACCCGCTTTACGAGCGTCGACTACTGGGACCGGCTTGCGCTGGTCGCCGAACATGACGGTGAGCTGATCGCCGTGGGTCGCTTCGACCGCACCGACGTCCACGACGAGGCGGAAGTGGCGTTCGTCGTCGCCGACCAGTGGCAGCACCGGGGCCTCGGACCGCTGCTGCTCGCGCGCCTGGTGGTTGCCGCCCGCGTGCGCGGCGTCCACCGATTCTGCGCCGAGACGCTCTCGAACAACCGCGCCATGCTGGCCATGTTCATCGATTCGGGTTATGAGGTGTCCCTGCACGACATCGGGGGGACGGTACAGGTGACGTTCGACATCGTCCCCAAAGGTGGCACGGGTGGCCAGCGACAGGGCGCTCGGTGCTGATCCTCGCCGGTCCCATCGGGGCCGACACCCACGACGGCGGCGAATTCCATCCTGAGCGACCTGCGCGCATCGGCGCGGTGATGGCGGGCATCGACGACCTCGATCTCGGGAGCGACGTCTGCCTGGTCGACGCCATCGAGCCGTCGCGCACGGCGCTGTTGCGGGTCCACAGTGCGCCGTACCTCGACGGGCTGGCGGCACACGCCCAGGGCGGGGGCGGCTCGCTCGACGAGGACACCTACGTGAACGACGACTCATGGGATGCGGCGCTCGCATCGGCGGGGGCCGGACTGGCCGCCGTCGCGGAGCTGCAGCGCCGCGGGGAGGGGGTGGCGTTCGTCGCCGCCCGGCCGCCCGGGCACCACGCCGTGCCCGACCAGGGGATGGGCTTCTGCCTCCTCAACAACGTGGCCATCGCCGCTGCCCAGCTGGTCTCCGAAGGCGAGCGGGTGCTGATCGTGGACTGGGACGTCCATCACGGCAACGGCACGCAGGCCATGTTCTGGGACGAGCCCGAGGTCCTCTACGTCTCGACGCACCAGTGGCCCCTCTTCCCCGGGACCGGGGCGCCGCACGAGGTGGGCGGCGCTGATGCGCCCGGCCTCAACCTCAACATCCCGCTCCCGGCCGGGGCCACTGGTGACGTGCTCGAAAGGGCGCTCGACGAGCTGGCCGCACCGGTGATCGAGTCGTTCAATCCCACCTGGGTGCTGGTCTCGGCGGGCTTCGATGCACACCGGGCAGACCCCCTGGCCGAGCTGGCGCTGACGAGCGGTGACTTCGCCAACCTCGCCCGCCGGGTGGCCCAGTTCGCACCGGCCGGCGGCCGACTCGCTCTCTTCCTCGAAGGTGGCTACGACCTGCGGGCGCTGCGCGGGTCCGTCGAGGCCACCGTCGGGGCGCTGCTCGGCGCGGCGAACGAGCCCGAGCTGCCGACGGCGGGGGGTCCGGGCTTCGAGGCGATCGCTGCCACGAAGCTCGCGTATCGAAAGGCCCGTGACCGCGCCTTGAGCGTCGCCGGCCACGCCGGAGCGCTTTGATCGACGCACCGCACGACGTCGGCGTGTGGACCGCCAATGTCGGGTAGAGGGCCTTCGTGAGCGAAGCCCAACCGATCACCACCGCCTCGCCGCTCGAAGTAGCGATCGCCGCCCTCGTGGCCGACGGCACCAGTCGTCTGGTCGAGAACGAGGCAGGCATCCGGGACGACAGCGATATCGAGCACGTGCATCACGCCCGGGTCGGGGCCCGGCGCCTGCGCTCGAACCTCTCGACGTTCAAGCGCCTGGTCGACGCCGACTGGCGCCAGACGATCCGCGCCGAGCTCGCGTGGATCGGCTCGCTCCTCGGCGAGGTGCGCGACGCCGACGTCCTCTCCGTCTGGCTCGAGGCACAGGCCGCCGACCTCGACCCAGCGGACCGCTCCGGTCTCTTGGCGCTGCTCGACACGCTGGCCGATGAGCGCAGGCTCGCCCTGGGTGCGTTGCTCGAGGGCCTCGACGGTGACCGCTACGCAGCCCTGATCGCCGCCCTCGTCGATGCGACAACCGCCCCGCCGCTCTCGATCGCCGCCGACGGTGCGACAGCGGGGGCATCCGACGATGCCCTCTGGGCGGCCTTCGTGCCGCTCATCGGGCACGAGTGGAAGCGGCTCCGCCGCCAGATCGCCGCACTGGGCGCCGAGCCGGACCTGGGGGCGCTCCATGGGGCGCGCATCCGGGCGAAGAAGCTGCGCTATGCGCTCGAGGCACTCGAGTTCGTCGACCCCGAGCACGACGAGGGTCAGAAGGAGTGGGCCGGCCTCGTCGCCCTGCTCCAAGACGAGCTCGGAGAGCTCCACGACACGGTGAGCCGCGAGGCGTGGCTGCGACGGGTCGCCGGGGGCGGTCAGGCCCCGCTCGTGGCCGGGCAGCTGCTCGAGCGCAACCGGGTTCGTCGGGCGGAGCTGCTGGCCAGCTGGCCTCGGGTCTGGAAGAGGCTGCGAGCCAAGCACCTGCGGGCTTTCCTGTCCGGCTAGTGCGCAGTCTTCGTTGGCCGGGCGGTGTCGGTACGCTCGGACCCAGGTCACAGAAGGGGGAGCCCAGTGAGTGAGCAGGTCGACGTCGTCGTGGTGGGCCTCGGGCCCGGTGGCGAGGATCTCGCGGGCCGGCTGGCCGAGGCAGGGCTCCACGTCGTCGCCATCGATGCCGAGCTGGTGGGCGGCGAGTGCCCCTACTGGGGCTGTGTCCCCTCCAAGATGATGATCCGCGCCGCCAACCTCCTGGCCGAGGGCCGGCGGATCGAGGGCATGGCCGGCACTGCCACGGTCAGCGCCGACTGGGCGCCGGTGGCCGAGCGGATCCGCAAGGAGGCGACCGACACCTGGGACGACACGGCCGCCGTCGACCGACTGACCGGGCGCGGGGCGCGATTCGTGCGTGGGTGGGCGCACCTCGACGGACCCGGTCGCGTCGTGGTCGACGGACAGGCCTTCGAGGCGACCAAGGCGGTCGTGCTCAACACCGGGGCCCGGAGCTGGGCGCCGCCGATCCCCGGGCTCGAGGGCACGCCGTACTGGACGAACCGCCAGGCCATCGAGGCCGAGGAGGTGCCCGGTTCCATGATCATCCTGGGCGGGGGCCCGATCGGCCTCGAGCTCGGCCAGGTGTTCTCCCGCTTCGGGGCAGAGGTGACCGTCGTCGAGGTCGCCGACCGCCTTCTTGCCGTCGAGGACCCCGAGTCCTCCGAGCTCATTCAGTCGGTCTTCACCGAAGAGGGCATCGAGGTCATTACCGGTGCGTCCATCTCCCGAGTCGCCTACGGCGACGGCTTCACCGTCTCGATCGAGGGCAGGCCCGACGTCAGCGCCCCCGTGCTGCTGGTGGCGACCGGCCGGCGCCCCGACCTGGAGGGTCTGCGGGTGGGCACCGTCGGGCTCGACGAGGGGGCGAGGTCGATCCCAGTCGACGAGCACCTCCGGGCCGGGCCGGGGCTGTGGGCCATTGGCGACGTGACCGGCATCGGACCGTTCACCCACGTGTCGATGTACCAGTCGGCCATCGCCGTTTCCGACATCCTGGGCCAGGCGCATGCCACGGCCGACTATCGTGCCCTTCCCCGGGTGACCTTCACCGACCCTGAGATCGGCTCGGTCGGCCTCGGCGAGCACGAGGCGCGCGAGCGCGGCATCCGGGTCGGGGTGGGGACCACACAGGTGCCGTCGACGACGCGCGGGTGGATCCACAAGGCGGGGAACGCCGGCTTCATCAAGCTCATCGCCGACCTCGACAACGAGGTCCTGGTCGGTGCCACCTCGGCTGGCCCGATCGGGGGCGAAGTGCTCGGCCTGCTGACCCTGGCGATCCACGCCCGGGTGCCGCTTTCCTCGTTGCGCTCCATGATCTACGCCTACCCGACCTTCCACCGCGGGGTCGAAGCGGCGCTCGCCGACATCTCGGACTGAAGCTCTCGGCTGGGCGCCTCAGGGGGCGCGCAGTCCCCGTTGATGGCCTGTTAACGCGCGGGCCCGCTGCGTCCACGCCGTGTTGAGGGTGCGGCTCGCACACTGGACCCATGGATGATCTCTTTGCAGTCGTAGGGATCGTCGTCTTCGTGGCGGCGATGCTCGGCATGATCTGGGCCCTGGAGCGAGTATGAACGCCGTCCAAGGCGTGCTGCTCGGCGTGTCGGTGGTGATGTTCATCTACATCGGCATCGCCATGTTCAAGCCTGAGTGGTTCTAAATGGGCTTCTTCTGGACGATCGTGGTGCTGGTTGTCGCCCTGGCGGTCGCCTGGCGGTATCTCGGCGCGTACATGGTGGCGGTCTACGAGGGCCGGGTGCACTTCTTCGGGTTCCTCGAGCGTCCCATCTACCGGGCGCTCGGCACGAGCCCTGAGAAGGAGCAGAACTGGAAGCGCTACGGCGCCTCGATGATCATCTTCACCGGGGTCTCGTTGCTGGTCACCTACGCCCTGCTCCGCATCCAGGGCCACATCGGGTTGTTCAACCCCCAGCACCTCTCCGCGGTGCCCTCACCTCTCGCCTTCAACACCGACATCTCCTTCATCACCAACACCAACTGGCAGAACTACGGCGGCGAGACGACCATGTCGTACTTCAGCCAGATTGGCGCGCTCACCGTCCAGCAGTTCATGAGCGCGGCGGTCGGTATGGCCGTGGCGGTCGCCCTGATCCGCGGCTTCGCCCGCAAGGAGTCCGCCACGATCGGCAACTTCTGGGTCGACGCGGTGCGAGGCGCGCTCTACGTGCTCTTGCCGATCGCCTTCGTCGCCGGGCTCATCTTCGTCGGCCAGGGCGCAGTCCAGACGCTGGCCGGACCGGCCCACATCCACGACGCCCTGAACGGCGTGGCCCAGACCATCGCGCTCGGGCCGGTCGGCTTCATGGAGGCCATCAAGCAGCTTGGGACGAACGGTGGTGGGTTCTTCAACGCCAACTCGGCCCACCCGTTCGAGAATCCGACGGGCCTCACCAACCTGCTCTCAATCGTCCTCTTGCTCTGCATCCCCTTCGCCTTCACCTACGTCTTCGGCAAGATGGTGGGCTCGCTGCGCCAGGGCATTGCGGTGCTCGTGGCCATGGTGGCGCTCTTCGGCGTCTGGGTGGGCTTCACGGCCTACGCCGAGCACCAGCCGAACCCGGCGGTGGCGGCTGCGGGCCAGGTCCACCAGCCGACGGGCAACACCACCGGCAAGGAGGTTCGCTTCGGCGACACCTCGAGCGCCCTGTTCGGCGTCTCGTCGACGATGACGTCGACCGGCTCGGCCGACGCCGCCTACGACTCGTTCAACCCGATGGGCGGCTTCGGCCTGCTCACCGGCATGATGCTGGGGGAGGTGTCGCCCGGTGGCGTGGGCAGTGGGATGTACACCATCTTGCTCTTCGCCATCATCGCGGTGTTCATCGGTGGGTTGATGATCGGGCGAACACCGGAGTATCTGGGAAAGAAGATCCAGGCCCGGGAGGTGAAGCTCGCCGGCCTGGGCGTGCTGGTGATGCCGATCGTCGTGCTGGTCCTCACCGCCATCGCCGTCTCGACGGCGGCGGGTCGTGCCGGCCCACTCAACGCCGGTCCACACGGCTTCAGCGAGATCCTCTACGCCATGACCTCGCAGGGCAACAACAACGGGTCGGCGTTCGGCGGGCTCACCGGTGACACGAACTTCTACAACATCGTGGGTTCGATCGCCATGCTGCTCGGCCGCTTCGCCATCATGATCCCGGTCCTGGCCCTGGCCGGCGCCCTGGCGGCCAAGAACGTGGTGCCCCACTCACTCGGCACCTTCAAGACCGACAACACCATGTTCATCGGCCTCCTGCTCGGCGTGATCATCATCGTCGGCGGCCTCACGTTCTTCCCGGCCCTCGCCCTCGGCCCGATCGTGGAACAGCTGAGCAAGGGCCACTTCTACGGCACCGGTCTCATCGGGCCGTTCATCTCGCACCTGACCGCAGGGAGGTTGTTCTAATGGCCACCGCTGACTCCGGCGAGGCCCCTCGCGACGACGCCGCCGTCGCTCTCGACGAGAACGGCGCACGGCAGGGCACGCAGCCGGCCGTCCAGGCCCGCGGCGTGGCCGAGCAGCGAGGCCTATTCGACCCCCAGATCCTGCGCGGTGCGCTGGTCGGCGCCTTCAAGAAATTCGACCCCCGGGTCCAGATCAAGAACCCGGTCATGTTCGTCGTGCTCGTCGGATCGATCATCACCCTGATCGAGTCCATCGCGCACCCCGGCATCTTCGACTGGTCGATCACCGTCTGGCTGTTCCTCACCGTGATCTTCGCCAACTTCGCCGAAGCCATGGCCGAAGGGCGCGGCAAGGCCCAGGCCGACACCCTGCGCAAGATGCGCTCGGAGACCGAGGCCCGGCGTCTGCGGCCCGACGGCACCGAGGAGATGGTCGCCGCCGCCGAGTTGTTGAAGGGCGACCTGGTGGTGTGTGAGGCCAACGACATCATCCCCTCCGACGGTGAGATCACCGAAGGTGTGGCCTCGGTCGACGAGTCGGCGATCACCGGCGAGTCGGCCCCGGTCATCCGCGAGTCCGGCGGTGACCGCTCGGCGGTGACGGGCGGCACCAAGGTGCTCTCCGACCGCATCGTGGTGCGCATCACCGCCGAGCGCGGCCAGACCTTCTTGGACCGCATGATCCGCCTCGTGGAGGGTGCGAACCGTCAGAAGACACCGAACGAGATCGCCCTCACCATCCTCTTGGCCGTGCTCACGATCGTGTTCATCCCCGTCGTGGTCGCCCTCCAGCCGTTCGGCACCTACGCGGGTGCGACCGTGTCGGTCGTCATCTTGGTGTCGCTACTCGTGTGCCTCATCCCGACCACCATCGGGGCACTCCTCTCGGCCATCGGCATCGCCGGCATGGACCGGCTCGTGCAGCGCAACGTGCTCGCCATGAGCGGCCGTGCGGTCGAAGCGGCCGGGGACGTCCAGACGCTGCTGCTCGACAAGACCGGCACCATCACGCTCGGGAACCGCATGGCGTCGGACTTCTTCCCGGTCGGCGGCCACACCGAGATGGAGGTGGCCGACGCCGCACAGCTCTCGTCGCTGGCCGACGAGACGCCCGAGGGCCGTTCCATCGTGGTGCTGGCCAAGGAGCGCTTCGGCATCCGTGAGCGAGAGCTCACCAGCCCGCACAGCTTCGTGCCCTTCTCCGCCACCACCCGCATGTCGGGACTCGACGTGGACGGCCGACAGATCCGCAAGGGCGCCGCCGAAGCGGTCAAGACCTGGTCAAGCGAACAAGGGGGCGCCACGCCCGCCGACCTCGCCGAGATCGTCGACCGGGTGGCCCGGGCCGGGTCGACGCCCCTCGTGGTGGCCGACGGTCCCGAGGTCCTCGGTGTGATCGAGCTGAAGGACGTGGTCAAGGCCGGCATCCAGGAGAAGTTCGCCGAGATGCGCGCCATGGGCATCCGCACCGTCATGATCACTGGTGACAACCCCCTCACCGCGGCGGCCATCGCCCAGGAGGCGGGCGTCGACGACTACCTGGCCGAGGCCACCCCCGAGACCAAGATGGAGCTCATCCGCTCCGAGCAGGAAGGCGGGAAGCTCGTCGCCATGACCGGTGACGGCACCAACGACGCGCCCGCCCTCGCGCAGGCCGACGTCGGCGTGGCGATGAACACCGGCACCATGGCGGCCAAGGAGGCCGGCAACATGGTCGACCTCGACTCGAACCCGACCAAGCTCATCGACGTGGTCGAGATCGGCAAGCAACTGTTGATCACGAGAGGGTCGCTCACCACGTTCTCGATCGCCAACGACGTGGCCAAGTACTTCGCCATCATCCCCGCGCTCTTCATCATCGCCTACCCGCAGCTGCACAGCCTCAACATCATGCACCTGCACAGCGCCCAGTCAGCGGTGCTCTCGGCCGTGATCTTCAACGCCCTGGTGATCGTGGCGCTCATCCCCCTCGCGCTGCGCGGGGTGAAGTTCCGTGCGACGTCGGCCGCGGCGATCCTGCGGCGCAACGTCCTCATCTACGGCGTCGGGGGCATCATCGCCCCCTTCATCTTCATCAAGCTGATCGACATGATCCTGACTGCCCTGGGGGCGTACTGATGTTGTTGACCCAACTCCGCCGGGCGGTCGTGCTCGCGGTCATCGCCTTCGTCTTCGTCTTCGTCTACGCCCTGGTCGGCACCGGCCTCTCCCAGCTGCTGTTCAAGGACCAGGCATCGGGGTCGATCACCGCCAACGGCTCCACCATGATCGGTCAGAGCTGGAGCGGCACCAAGTGGTTCCACGGCCGCCCCGACTCCGACGACCCGCTCTCGGCCAACGGCACGGCCGGCGAGTCGGGGGCGACCAACCTGGGCCCGCGCTCGAAGACCCTCGTGGTCGACACCCGCAAGCTGATCGAGGCGTGGCACAAGGTCGGCGTCAACCCGACGTCGGACCTGGTCACCACCTCGGGCAGCGGCCTCGACCCCGACATCACCCCGGCCGACGCCATCGCCCAGATCCCCATGATCGTCCGCTCCCGGGGCGTGACCAGCGCGCAGCTCCAGTCCCTCATCGCCCGCGAGACCCATTCCGCCCAGTTCGGTTTCCTCGGATCGCCCTACATCGTGGTTCTCCAGCTGAACGAAGCCCTCGCATCGCTGCGATGACCGCCGGCACGGTCGGTGACGCCTCCTGGGGGTGGTCGTCGGTTGCCGGCTCGATCGCCGAGTGCACCGGTCGGCGGCGCTGCTCGCTCGTGGCGACGGTCGCCGCCGTGGCCCTGCGCTACCACCACGGGCCGTGCGTCGAGGTCACCGTGGACGACAGGACCGGCACCTTGGTGGCCAGGTTCTTGGGCCGAGACACCGTCCCGGGGTTCCATGCCGGGGTTGGGGTCGCTCTCCAGGGGACCGTCATCGACGAGTGGGGCACCCTGGTGGTGCTGAACCCCACCTACCAGTTCACTCGGCGCCATGCCTGAGTGGTCGGCGAGGCCGGGGAGGCTGTCACTCCTCCAGCAGCTCGTAGCCGATGCCGGGCTGGGTGTGGAGGAGGTGGCCGGCGTCGCCCAGCTTGCGCCGAAGGCGGTGGGCGTAGACGCGCAAGTAGTGCGCCTCGCTCCCGTAGCCGGTCCCCCAGACCTCCTTCAGGATCATCTGGTGCGTGCAGACCTTCCCGGCGTGGCGGGCCAGGTAGGCGAGTAGGTCGAACTCCTTGGCCGTGAGGTCGAGGGCCTCGCCGTCGAGGGTGGCCATGTGGTGCACGAGGTCCACCCCGATCCGCCCGACGACGAGCTCGGTTGCCGATTGGTCGCCGGCGGGTGCGCCACGGCGCAACGCCACGCGCAGGCGGGCCTCGAGCTCGGCCATCCCGAACGGCTTGGTCACGTAGTCGTCGGCGCCGGCGTCGAGGGCAGCGACCTTGCGGCCCTCCGCGCCGGCGGCCGACAGCACGATGATGGGCACCGCGCTCCACTGGCGGATGCGTCGGCAGACCTCGATGCCGTCGAGGTCCGGCAGCCCGAGGTCGAGCACCACCACATCGGGTGTGGCCAGGGACACCTGGGTCAGTCCCTCGTTGCCGGATCGCGCCGTCGCAACCTCGTAGCCTCGTGCGCTGAGGCCGATGCGCAGGGCACGCAGCAGCGACTGGTCGTCGTCGACGAGGAGGATGGTGGCCATCAGGCGAGCTCGGCGGCGAGGGAGGCGACCGGCATGGTGAAGGTGAAACGGGCCCCTTCGCTCGGGGCGTCGGTCACCTCGATGTGCTGCCCGTGGGCCTCGACGAACGCCCGGGCGATGGTGAGGCCGAGGCCGGCCCGGCCGCTGCCGCTCACCCGGTTGAACTTCTGGAAGATCTGCTCGCGCTCGTCGGGGGCAATGCCCGGCCCGCAGTCGGTCACCGAGACGCGCACGATGTCGCCCTCGGCGCGCGCCGAGACGACGATGGGCGCATCCTCGGGGGAGTGGCGGGCCGCGTTGTCGAGCAGGTTGGCGAACACCTGGACCATGAGCACGTGGTCCACCTCGACGAGCGGCAGGTCATAGGGGAGCTCGCGCCGCACCCGGCCCTCACCCACGGTGGAGCCGAGCGACTCGAGCGCGTCGTCGGCGAGCTCGTCGACCGAGATGGGCTCTCGGCGCAAGGTGAGCGAGCCGGACTCGATCCGGGTCATGTCCAAGAGGTTTGTGACGAGGCGCGCCAAGTTGTCGGACTGGTTCTCGATCAGCTCCAAGAGCTCCTCTTCGTCGGACTCGTCGAGTGCCGCACCGGAGCGCCGGAGCGTCGAGACACTCGCCTTGATCGAAGCGAGGGGGGTGCGCAGGTCGTGGCTGACGGCGCCCATGAGCGCCTGGCGCCAGCGGTCCGCCTCCTCGAGCACCTCGGCGCGCAGCGCCTGGTCGCGCAGCTGGCTGCGCTCGATGGAGAGCGCAGCCTGGTTGGCGAAGGTGCCGAGCAGCTGGCGGTCATGGGGGTCGAGCGTGGCTCCGGCCATGACCAGCAGCCCCACCGGTCGGTTGTTGGTGGTCAGGGCCACGCTCACGAGGCCACCGGCCCCGGTGCCTGTCCCGAGCGACTGCGGTCGCCCGGGCGGTGGCGCGAGCAGCGCACGCTCTTCGGCGGTGAGATCCTCACCGGCGGTGGCGGCCACCGACAGCCTGCTCCCCGAAGGGAGCAGCACGGCGACCCAGCGGGCGGTGAACGTCTGCTGGATGGTCTGGGCGACCAGTTCGAGCAAGTCGGCCACTGATTTTTCGGTGATCAGCCGGTCCGAGACGACGTAGAGCCGCCGGGTCTCGTCCTCCCGGCGACGCGCCTCGCCCCGGGCCTGGCTGAGGAACGAGACCATGCGAGCGACGGTGACCATGACGATGACGTAGACGAGGAGTGCCACCCAGTTCTGCGCTGCACCCACCGAAAGCGTGTAGTAGGGCGGGATGAAGAAGAAGTCGTAGGCGAAGAAGCCCCCGACGACCGCCACGATGCCGGCCGGGAACCCGCCCATGGCGCAGCCGAGGACGACCGGGACGACCAGCACGAGGGCGGTGGTGGCGACCGAGAGGTGGCTGCGGACGAGCAGCATCGCCCCGCTCAGCACGGCGATCGACACCAGCGCGACAACCGCGCCGGGAAGGGAATTTCGGATCGAGGTGCTCATGCTGTAGGGAGGTCGCAGTGCCTGCAGAGCCTATCGGGGCCCGAGCCCCGGGGGTGGGGGATGATCGGGCAGACTAGGGGGGTGCACCAGGACCTCTCCGTAGCGGGTGAGGCGGCCGAGGGGGTCCGCCCGGCAGGCAAGTTCCGCATCTACATCGGCTCGGCGGCCGGCGTGGGCAAGACCTGCTCGATGCTCGATGAGGGGTGGCGGCGCCACCAACGCGGGGCCGACGTCGTTGTCGGCTACGTCGAGACCCACGGTCGCCTCCACACCGCCGAGCTGATCCGCGATCTACCGATCGTGCCGCGCAAGGTGGTCGAGTACCGGGGGACGAAGTTCGAGGAGATGGACACCGCAGCCATCATCGAGCGTCGGCCGGAGCTGGCGCTCATCGACGAGCTGGCCCACACCAACGTGCCCGGTTCCGGGCCGCACCTGAAGCGCTGGGAGGACGTGCTCGAGATCCTCGCCGAGGGGATCGCCGTCATCTCGACGGTCAACATCCAGCACCTCGAGTCCCTGGCCGACTCGGTCGAGAGCATCACCGGGGTGAAGATCCGAGAGCGCGTGCCGGACTGGGTGGTGCGCCGCGCCGACCAGCTCGAGCTGGTGGACTCGTCGGCCGACCAGCTCCGCCGCCGGATGCTGCACGGCAACATCTACCCCGAGTCGAAGGTCCCCGACGCCCTGGCCGGGTTCTTCAAGAACGAGAACCTCGTGGCGCTGCGCGAGCTCGCACTGCGTTTCGTGGCCGACGAGACCGACGAGGAGCTCTTGCGCTTCCTCGAGTCGAAGCCGCCCCAGTTGGCGTGGGAGACCGCCGAGCGCATTATGGTGGCCGTGACCGGCGCCCCGGGCAGCGACGGCGTGATCCGACGCGCCGCGCGCATGGCGGCGCGCATGAAGGGCGACCTGCACGTCATCCACGTGCAGAGTGACGAGCACTCCGATGCCAAGGCGCTCGAGCCGCTCCGCCAGCTCGTCGAGGATGTGGGCGGTGTCTGGCACGAGGTGCCCGGGGACGACCCGGCGCGCACGGTGGTCAGGTTCGCCCGCGACCACCAGATCACCCAGATCGTGGTGGGGGCGACGCGCCGGAGCCGCTTCGAGGAGGTGAGCCGGGGGTCCGTTGTGCGCAAGATCCTCCGCTTCGCCGCCGAGTCGGGAATCGACGTGCATGTGATCGCGCGGCGCAATTCGCGCGAGGCTGACCGGGCCGAGCGATTAGAACACGATGGGGAGGTTCGCTGATGGTGATCGAAGTGCTCACGACTGACGAGGAACGGGTGGACTCGCTCGTCGATGAATTGCTCGAGGAATTCCCGCCCGCGTCGACGCCGGCGGTCGATTTCTTGGGCGAGCAGTTCGACCGGGGGCTCGCGTGGGTCCACTTCGAGCCGGGGAGTGGCGGCCTCGGGCTGAGCCCCAGCCTGCACCAGCGCATCGCCGCCCGCCTTGCTCAGGCGGGCGCGCCCAGCCCACCTGCTCGCAACCCCATCGGGTACGGCATGGTGGCCCCGACGCTGGCGGTCCACGGCACGGAGAAGCAAAAAGACCGCTACCTGCGCCCCCTGTTCACCGGCGAGGAGGTCTGGTGCCAGCTCTTCAGCGAGCCCGGTGCGGGGTCTGACGTCGCGAGCCTCGGCTCGCGGGCCGTCCGAGACGGTGACGAGTGGGTGGTCAACGGCCAGAAGGTCTGGACGACCGTGGCGCACCTGTCGGCCTTCGGCCTGCTGATCGCCCGCACCGACCCCGACCTGCCAAAGCACCAGGGCATGACCGCCTTCCTCGTCGACATGCATGCTCCCGGCGTCGACGTGCGGCCGCTCTACCAGATCACCGGCGAGGCGGAGTTCAACGAGATCTTCTTCACTGATGCCCACGTCGCGGACGACCAGCGCCTCGGTGGCGAGGGCGAGGGGTGGCGGGTGGCCCTCACCACCCTCATGAACGAGCGGGTGTCGATCGGCGGGAACGTGTCCCGGCGCGGCCATGGGCCGATCGGCGACGCCCTGCGCCTCTGGAAGGAGCGCTGGTCGGGCAACCACTCGCCGCACGCCATGGCCCTGCGGGACCGGCTGACGGAGTCGTGGGTCCGCAGCGAGGTGGCGCGACTCACCAACCAGCGGGCTTCGGACGCGAGGAAGATCGGCACGCCCGGGCCGGAGGGCTCGGTCGCCAAGCTCGCATTCGCCGAGGAGAACAAGCGCATCTACGACCTGTGCGTCGACCTGCTCGGGGCCGAGGGCATGTTGCACAGCTCGGACTACCCGAAGATACGGCCGCATGGGGTGGCGATCGGCACCACGGACATCCACAAAGCGTTCCTCCGGGCGCGTGCCAACTCGATCGAAGGGGGCACCTCGGAGGTCATGCGCAACATCTTGGGCGAGCGCGTCCTCGGGCTCCCCGGCGAGCCCCGGGTCGACAAGTCCGTCGCATGGAAGGACGTCCCCCGCAGCTAGGAGCGCTCCTCGGGTGCAGCGCGCTCGGTGGCGGCGCCACGCGCCTCGGCGAGTGCGACGGTCAGATCTCGGACCTCGGCTGCCCACCGGAGTTCGAGTGGGGTGTGGGCGCCCGGATTGGCGAGGATGGCGGCAGCGCCCATGTGCAGGCGCGCAAGCCGCCTGTCGTCCACCGGGCGGGCCGTCGTGCTGTCCCCGGGCTCCACGGGCTCAGGGTACCGGCTGGTCGGCGGAGCGTGGCGGGCACCTACGCTCGGGCACCATGACCGACATGTCCGTCGCCTCGCTCCAAGAGTTCCTCGACGGCGCCTTCCCCATCGACACGCCCTATGTGATCGAGGCTGTCGACGACGCCTCGATCGACGTCCGACTCGTCGTCGGCCCCGGGCACGGCCGCCCCGGCGACACGATCTCGGGCCCGTCGCTCATGGCCCTCGTCGACACCGCCGCGTGGCTGGCGATCCTCGCCCAGATCGGGCCGGTGGCCCTGGCGGTGACCACCAGCTTGCACATCGATTTCCTGCGCAAGCCGGAGCTGGTCGACGTGATCGCGCACGGCGAGCTGTTGAAGCTGGGCTCGCGCCTCGCCGTGGTGCACGTCACGATCCGCTCGGTCGCCGCCGAAGCCGTCGTGGCGAGCGCACAGGTGACGTACTCGATCCCGCCGCGATGACCCAGCTCATGGCCGACGGGCCGACGGCGCCTGGCTGCGGCCCCTATTGGTGCGTGGCAACATGAGGGGACTCTGGGGGGTGGCGCAATGAGCAACCGGGAACTGCCGGCGACGGTCGATATCGCAATAGTCGGGGCCGGGTTCTCCGGCCTGGGCATGGCCATTCGGCTCCGCCAGGCGGGGCGCTCGGACTTCGTGGTGCTGGAGAAGGGCGACGCCGTCGGGGGAACGTGGCGTGACAACTCCTATCCGGGTGCGGCCTGTGACATCCCGTCACATCTGTACTCGTTCTCCTTCGCGCCGAACCCCGAATGGACCCGCAAGTACTCGCCCCAGGCCGAGATCTACGAGTACCTGCGCCGCTGCGTCGCACGCTTCGGCATCGGCGAGCACATCTTCTACGGCCAGCAGGTCACCGGCGCCCGCTGGGACGAGGGAGCGGGCCGCTGGACCGTCGACACAGAGCACGGCTCGATCAGTGCGCGGGTCCTCGTGTGGGCGAGCGGGCCCTTGAGTCAGGCAAAGAAGCCAGACCTCCCGGGCCTCGGCGCCTTCGAGGGGCCGGTTTTCCACTCTGCGGAGTGGGACCACGGGGTCTCCCTCGCCGGCAGGCGGGTGGCGGTCGTCGGCACCGGTGCCTCCGCAATCCAGATCGTGCCGGCGATCGCCGGCGAGGTGGCCCACCTGAGCGTCTTCCAGCGCACCCCCCCGTGGATCATCCCGAGGAAGGACAAAAAGTTCGGAGGCCTGCAGCGGTGGCTGTTCACCCACGTCCCGGCCACCGCGAAGCTCGAACGGGCCCTCACCTACCTGCGACTCGAGTTTATCTTCGGCCCTGCCCTCTTCGGGCGCAACGCCAGGACCCTCGCCACCATCCGCGAGCGGGCGACCGAGCACCTCACCTCGGCGGTCACCGACCCCGCCCTCGTCGAGGTGCTCACGCCGGACTACGACCCGGGCTGCAAGCGCCTCCTCGTCTCTGACGACTACTACCCGGCACTCGTGCGCGACAACGTCGAGCTGGTGCCCAACGCAGTTGCTTCCTGCACCGCCGGGGGCGTCGTCGACACCGAGGGCGTCGAGCGACCGGTGGACGCCCTCGTGCTCGCCACCGGGTTCGAGGTGACCGACCCGGCCTTCGCCGGGATCATCGTGGGCCGGGGCGGCCGCTCGCTCGCCGACGAGTGGTCCAAGGGCATGCACGCCTATCTCGGCACCGCCGTCGAGGGCTTCCCCAATCTCTTCTTGATGGTCGGGCCCAACGCCGTCCTCGGGCACAACTCGGTCATCTACATGATCGAGTCGCAGCTCAACTACGTGCTCGACGCCTTGCGGTTCATGGACCGCCCGGGCATCGGCAGCGTGGAGGTCCGGACGCGGGTCGAAGAGGCGTTCCGCGAGGAGGTCGAGGCGGACTTCGCCCACTCGGTGTGGACAGAAGGCGGCTGCGGCAGCTGGTACCTCGACCGCTTCGGCCACAACACCACCCTGTGGCCGACCTACACCTACAAGTTCCGCGGCCGGACGCGGCGCTTCCACCCCGGCGACTACACCGTCGCCTCCCCGGCCCGTTCAGAAGAGCCGGTCGGGGCGACGGCGCGCTGAGGGTCGCCCGGGATTCAGGCGCCGAGGTTGGCGTCGAACCAAGCGAGGGTCCGGCGCCACCCGTCGCCTGCTGCCTGCTCGTTGAAGCTCGGCCGGTCATTGCAGTTGAACCCGTGCTCGGCGTCGGGGTAGCGCACGACCTCGGTCGCAACCGGTGCGTTCTTGGCGGCCTCGCGCAGCCCCTCGACGTCCTCGGCCGGTATGCCCTTGTCCTGGTCCCCGTAGAGCCCGAGCCAGGGTGTCTGCAGTGAGGGGGCGAGCTCGATGAGCGAGGGCAGACCGAAACGCCCTTCGCGCAACCCCCCGCCGTAGAAGGTGACCGCCGCACCGAGCGGGCGCAGGGTCGCTGCGTAGAACGAGACCGCACCGCCCATGCAGAAGCCGACGATGCCGGTCGCACCCGGTGCGACTCCGTCGGCGGCGAGGAAGTCGAGCGCGGCGTGCACGTCGGCGGTGATCCCCGCGGCGCTCAGCTGGCCCATGACCGGCCCGACCGCCGAGAAGTCGTCGTAGCCGAAGACCGGCGAGCCCTGCCGGTGGAAGAGGGCCGGGGCCAGCGCGCGCCACCCGGCGTCGGCGAGGCGCACCGTGATGCTCTCGATGTGGCTCGTGATGCCGAACGCCTCCTGGACGACCACCACCGCGCCGCGGCTCTGGCCCTCGGGTGTGGACTCGTAGGTGGGCATCGGACCGTCCTCGGTCTCGACGGTGATGTACTGGCTCGCCATGTGCTGTCCTTCCGGTCGCGGGTCTGCCCGGGCGGGCCCTTCACTTCTACCCCAGACGGACTCCGAGAAGCCCGTCGCCCCGCTCAGTCGAAGATCGGACTCTCGGTGCGGGTGCGCTTCAGCTCGTAGAAGCCCGGGGTGCCGGCGACCAGCACGACGCCGTCCCACAGCTTTGCGGCCGCCTCGCCCTTGGGCGCCGGGGTGACGACCGGGCCGAAGAAGGCGACGCCCTCCACATGGATCACCGGCGTGCCGACGTCCATGCCCACCGGGTCCATGCCGGCGTGGTGCGAGGCGCGGAGCGCCTCGTCGTACTCGGTGCTCGTCGCCGCCTCGATGAGCGATGCGGGCAGGCCCACCTCGGCCAGAGCGTCGGGGATGATGGCATCGTCGGTGCGCCCCCCGGGGTGGATGCGTGTGCCGAGAGCGGTGTAGAGCGGCAGGACCACTTCGGCGCCGTGCTGCTGCTCGGCAGCCACCACGACGCGGACCGGGCCCCAAGCCTTGGTCATGAGCTCCTTGTAGTGATCGGGGAGGTCGTCGCGGCCCTCATTGAGCACCGCCAGTGACATGACGTGCCAGCGCACGTCGATGGGCCGGACCTTCTCGACTTCGATCATCCAGCGCGAGGTCATCCAGGCCCACGGGCAGAGGGGGTCGAACCAGAAGTCCGCCACCGAGCGCTGCTCAGGTGCGGCGTCGACGTCGGTGTTCTCCAGTGTGCTGGTCATGTGCGTCTCCTCGCTCGTCTGTCTAGTTGCAACCCACAGGGCGCCCGAATCGTTCCCGGCGCACCTCCGTTGTGTCGATTCAGCCGCCCAGGTGGTGACGGGCGGCAGCCGTCACGACGTCGGCCACCGCCTCGGTGACGGCTTTTGCCGTCGGCACATGGAGGAATTCGTTCGGGGCGTGGGCATTGCAGGCCGGCCCGAAGACGCCGGTAGCCATGAACTGGACCTCGGGGAACCGGTGCCCGAGGTCGGCGAGGAAGGGGATGGAACCGCCCTCACCGCAGCTCGCCGGCGGCCGGCCGAACGCGGCCATCGAGGCCTGCTCCAGTGCAGCGGTGAGCCACGGCGCGGGCGCAGTGGTGGTCCACCCGTCACAGGGTGCTTCGATCTCCACGCTCACCGTGGCGCCCGAAGGGGGGTCCGCCGTGAGCGTGCGCACGATGGCGTCGGCTGCGGCACGGGCATCGCACGTCGGAGGCAGGCGCAAGGAGAGCTTGGCAGTCGTGGAGGGGCGCAGGACATTGCCCCCGTCGGCGACAGCCGGGATGCCGTCCATGCCGGTCACCGCCAGCGACGGGTACCACGACTGGCGGACAAGGCGGTCGGCGGGGTCCTTGCCGTCGAGGCGGAGGCCCTCGACCACCGGGAAGCCGGCGTCGACCGCCGGGCCGAGGTCGGCGGCGAGGGCCGCCAACGCCTGGCGCTGGTGCGCAGGGATCTCGGCGTGCAGCTCGTCGAGCACGATCTCGCCGGTCACTGGGTCCTCGATGCGGTCGAGGAGCTGGCGCAGGACCCGGAACGACGACGGCACCACCGCGCCGGCGAGCCCGCTGTGGAGCCCATGGGTCAGCACGTCCACCCGGACGCTGGCGACCACGTTGCCGCGCAGGGAGGACGTGAGCCACAGGCGTTCGTAGTCGAGGCAGCCGGTGTCGAGGCAGACGAGGAGCAGCGGTGCCCCGAGCCGCTCGCCCAGCGCGTCGAGGTGGGCGTTCAGGTCCGGGCTGCCACTCTCCTCGGACGCCTCGATGAGCACCAGGACGCGGCCGTGGGGCTCGCCGCCGCGCTCGATGGCCTCGAGGGCGGTCATGGCCGAGAAGACGGCGTAGCCGTCGTCCACCGTGCCCCGGCCGTAGAGGCGGTCGCCCTCGCGCACCGCCACGTACGGGCCGAGCCCCTGGCGCCACTCCCCGAGCGGCGGCTGCTTGTCCAGGTGGCCGTAGATGAGCACGGTGGAGTCGGCGAGCGCAGGGGCAGTCGCCGCCACCTCGACGAGGAGGAGCGGGGAGCGGCCCTCGAGCTCGAGCACCTCGACGCGGTGCGAGGCGAGCGGGCGCCGGGCGCACCACTCGCCGAGGAGCGCAGCGGCCCGCAGCAGCGCGCCGTTGGACTCCCAGGCGGCGTCGAAGGCGGGGGAGAGGCAGGGGATGGCCGTGTAGGCGGCGAGGGTGGGGAACACCTCGGTCTCGAACTGGTGGTCGACGAAGCTCGTGTGGCTGCTCACGGGCTCGACGCTACTGGGCGAAGCCCGCAGGACCACCGCCCCGGCGGGAAGCAGCTCGGCCCCCCTGGGGTTGAATGGGATCATGCGACTTTCGATTCTTGACCTCGCCACCGTCGGCACCGACACGACTCCGGCGGACGCCCTGGCGGCGACGACCGAGTTCGCCCGGGCGGCCGAGGCCCTCGGCTACCACCGCTTCTGGGTGGCCGAGCACCACGGGATGCCAGCCGTCGCCAGCGCCGCTCCCGCCGTGCTCATCGCCCACCTGGCGGCGGCCACCGACACCATCAGGGTGGGCTCGGGTGGTGTGATGCTGCCCAACCACGCCCCCCTCGTCATCGCCGAGCAGTTCGGCACCCTCGTCGCCCTTCACCCCGGACGCATCGACCTCGGTTTGGGTCGCGCGCCGGGGTCGGATCAGCGGACCGCGAGGGCACTGCGGCGGACCGGCGACGGCGACTCCTTCCCCGACGACGTGGTCGAGCTCCTCGGCTATTTCACCGGGGCACCCGGCCAGGTGCTGGCCATGCCCGCACGGGGCTACATGCCCGAGGTCTGGCTGCTCGGCTCGAGCCTGTTCAGCGCACAGCTTGCCGGCATGCTGGGCCTGCCGTTCTCCTTCGCCTACCACTTCGCCCCGCGCTATACCGAGCCTGCGCTCGCCGCGTACCGCTCGTCGTTCAGGCCCTCGTCGGTGCTGCGGGAGCCCTACGTGGCCCTCGGCGTGTCGGTGTTGTGCGCCCCGAGCGAGGAGGAGGCCCGCTACCTCGCCGCCCCGTCGGCGCTCTCCATGCTCCAGCTGCGACGCGGCGAGCTGCGCCCTCTCGCGACGCCTGAGGAGGCGGCCGGTTACACGTACACCGAGGCCGAGCGGGCCATCGTCGAGGAGGTGTCCTCGACGCACGTGATCGGCGACCCGACCCAGGTCCGAGCGGGCCTCGCCGAGCTCGTCGCTCGCCTCGACGTCGACGAGTTCATCGTCTCGACTCGCGTGCACCGGCTCGAGGACCGGGTGCGCTCGGCCGCCCTCGTCGGGGAGGCCATGGGACTCGCCCCGCTGCGCCCCGACGTCCTCGCCGGGGCCTGAGCCGCCTACGCCGAGGCCTCCATGCCCGGCGTCAGCTCGGCCTTGGCGTCGACGGCGCGCCAGCAGTACCAGGCGACGGCGGAGCGGTGGGGGCGGAAGGGCTCGCCCAGTGCCTCGAGCTCCTTTGGTGCGGGCAGCTCGTGGTGGCCGAATGCCAGCGCGAAGCCGGCGCGGACGCCGTAGTCGCCGGTCGGCCACACATCGGGACGGCCGAGGGTGCCCAGCAAGAACATCTGCGCCGTCCAGCGGCCGATGCCGCGCACCGCCACGAGGTGGTCGATGATCTCCTCGTCCCCGAGGCGCCCGATGCGCTCGAGCTGCACCTCGCCCGAGACCACCTTGGATGCCAGGTCGACGATCGCCGAGCTCTTCGCACGGCTGAGGCCGGCGGCGGCGAGCTGCTCGGGGCTGGCCGCCAGCACCGCCTCGGCGCGCACGTCCCCGCCCACGGCATCGACGAAGCGGCCGTGGATCACCGTGGCCGCTCGCCCCGCCAGCTGCTGGTAGGCGATCGAGCGCGCCAGGGCGGCGAAGCGCTCCGGTGCGGGCACTCGCCGGTGCGCCGGCGGGAGTCCGTAGCGCTCGACGAGCACGCCCATGCGCGGGTGCAGGGCACGCAACGCAGCGGGGGTCGGGCGCGAGGCCGGCAACGGCGTCTGCGGCTCAGCTGGCCGGGCTGACGGAGCTCATGTTGAAGTCCAGCACCCGGACGGCGGGCATCTCGGCCCTGTTCAGCCACTCGCCGAACTCGCGACCGAGCGTGCGCTCGCTCCGGCTCACGTCGACGGCACGGGCGAGCAGGTCGACCGGGCTCTCGTTGAAGCGGAAGTTGTTCACTGCGCCCACCACCTCGCCGTCTTCGACGAGGTAGACACCGTCGCGGGTGAGGCCGGTCTGGAGCATGGTGGCGGGGTCGACCTCTCGGATGTACCACAGGCACGTGAGCAGGAGCCCGCGTCCGGTGGCCGCCACGAGGTCCTCCACGTTCTGCGTCGTCCCGGGTAGCTCGAGGACCAGGTTGTCGATCGGTGGCGTGGCGGGCACGTCCGAGCGTGCGGCGCCCGCCCGGTGGTAGCGGAGGTGCTCGAGGCGCCCGCTCTCGATCCAGTCGGTGACCTCGAGCTCGAGGCCGTTGTCGAACACCGAGACGTCCGAGCCCGAGGTCCCCGTCGCCAGGAACGGCGCACACCCGAGGCCCGCTGCCCGGGGGTCGCTCCACAGGCGCAGCGGCAGGGGTGCGAGCACCTCGCCGACACGCGTACCGCCGTTCGGTCCCGAAAAGGCCGTACGGCCGTCCTCGGCGTCCTGCCCGGCGGCGGCGAAGTAGAGGGCGGCCATGAGGTCCGCCATGGCCGCCGGCGGCAGGATGGTCTCGTAGCGGCCTGCGGGCAGCTCCACCCGTCGGGCCGCCCAGCCGAGCTGGCGCACCAGCCGCTCCTCGGCGACGTCCACGCTGACGTCGGAGAAGTCCGCGGTGCCGCTGCCGGTCCACGTCGAGCGCGCGCCGCCGGCGCTGCGCGCCACCAGGTGCAGCGCGCCGGTCCCCTGCGCATGGCGCCGCCGCACGCCGCTGCTCGTCGCCAGGTAGGTGGTGGACAGCTGGTGCTCGGCGAACCCCGCAATGGTGCGCTCCGCCGCTTCGGCCCGTTCGAAAGTCCCACCCAGGTGGGAGAGGACGCCTTCGAGGACGAGCAGGTCCGTCCCGCCCGGTGCGAGGCCGTAGTCGTCGTCCACAGTGCCTTCGACGAGCTCGAAGGCGTCCTCGGCGGCCGGCGATGCGGCCGCGTCGGCCTCGGCCGCCGCCACCAACTCTGCGATGTCGACAGTGCCCCCGGCGCGCGCCGTGCCGGCCGCCGTGCCGCCGTCGACCGGAGCGAACGCGACGACGGTCACGCGGCGGTCTCGCCGCACACCGTTGGTCGTCATGGTGTTGTTGGCGAAGCGGACCTCGGCCTCGCTGATCTCTTCGACCAGGACGGCGCACTCGCCTTTGGCGCGAGCCATGGCCTCGTCGATCACCGCCTGTGCGGGAGCCATGGCCTCGGGGCGCAGCCGCGGGCTCATCGGCCGGACTCCGCCAGGGTGTTGAGCACGCGGACCCCTCTTACGAGCACCGAGGGGCAACCGTGGCTCACCGGGGCCACTTGGCCCGGCTGGCCCTTGCCGCAGTTGAACGCTCCGCCGAGCCGGTAGGTCGACCGCCCGCCGACGGCCTCCATGGCGCCCCAAAACTCGGTTGTCGAGGCCTGGTAGGCGACGTCTCGGACCTGTCCGGCCAACTTGCCGTCGACGATCCGGAAGAAGCGCTGGCCGGTGAACTGGAAGTTGTGTCGCTGCATGTCGATGGACCAACTCTTGTCGCCCTCGATGTACAGGCCGTTGCGCACGCCGGCTATCAGGTCGGCCGTCGTCGGCCCCTCGCCCTCGGCCGGCTGGAGGGAGACGTTGGCCATGCGCTGGATCGGGATGTGGAGGGGGGAGTCGGCGTAGGCGCACCCGTTCGAGCGGTCGAAGCCGGTGGCCGCGGCGATGGCCCGGTCGAGCTGGTAGCCGACCAGCGTGCCGTCTCGGACGAGGTCGAAGCTCTGCGCGGCGACGCCCTCGTGGTCGATGGCGACCGTCGCCAGCCCGTGGGGGGTGGTTCGGTCGCCCGTCACGTGCATGACCGGAGAGCCGTAGCGCAGGGTGCCGAGCTTGTCGAAGGTGGCGAACGAGGTGCCTGCGTACGCCGCCTCGTAGCCCATGGCCCGGTCGAGCTCGGTGGCGTGGCCGATCGACTCGTGGATCGTCAGCCACAGGTTGGTCGGGTCGATCACGAGGTCCATCTCGCCGCCCTCGACCGTCGGTGCTGCGATCTTCTCGGCCAGGAGCTCGGGCATGGCCGCGAGCTCGGTGGCCCAGTCCCACCCGTCGCCGCCCAGGTACTCCCAGCCCCGGCCGACGGGTGGGGCGAGGGTGCGCATGGTCTCGAAGCCGCCCCCCACCTCGTCGAGGGCGAGGGCTTCGACCTGGGGGTGGAGGCGGACCCGGCGCTGGGTGGCCACCGTGCCCGACAGGTCGGCGAAGTAGGTGTCCTCGGTGACGGCGAGGACCGATGCCATCGTGTGGGAGATAACGGGGGCGGCGAGGAGGCCCGCGCTCCACGCGGCGAGGAGCTCGACCTTGTCGACCAACGGCACCTCGACGGGATCGGTGTCGTACTCAGAGCGCCAGTCGACCTCGCCATGGGAGGGCTCCGGTGCGAGCTCCACGCGGGTGGTGGCGGCGAACGCGGTCACCCGGGCGGCGTTTACAGCCTGGTCGACGACGTGGCGCACCTCGTCGGTGGTAAGCGCCACGCTGGCGGCGAAGCCGATCGAGCCCTCGCGCACCACGCGCACGCCGACGCCAATCTCGGTGTCGTCGGCCGCCGACTCCAGTCGGGCGTCGCGGAGCCGGATCCATTGGCTGCGGATCCGCTCCACGCGCACTTCGGCGTGCGAGCAGCCGGCGTCTCTCGCCGCCGTGAGGGCCGTGTCACGGATCGCGGCGAGCAGGTCGTCATCGAAGATGTCGCTTGGGGTCCCCACGTGGGACACGCTACCAACGGTGCTGGCGCGCCTCGCCGTGCGCCGCTCAGAGGGTGGGCCGGCGTGGGTCCATGCCTGCGGCCCGGTAGACGTCGTCGATGACCGCCATGTTGGCGACGGCGTCGCCGGTGCCCGTCGGCACCGCCGAGCCGTCGCGCACCGCGGCGACGAAGGCGTCGAGCTGGAAGTCGTAGCTCGGCCGGCGCGACAGGTGCTCGACCCGGCGCCCCTCAGTGGTGCGCACCGCCAGGCGATGGCCGAGCTGGGGGACGAACGGGTTGAGCACCGCCAGGCGCCCGTCGGTGCCGCGCACGCCGGCTCGGATATCGACGAACGAGCGCGAGAACATGGAGCAGTGCATGGCACCGGTCGCCCCCGAGGGGAAGGTGAAGCGTGCCCGCATCGCCCGGTCGACACCCCGTCGGGTGAGCAGCGCGGTGGCGTCGTCGGTCGTGGGCTCGCCTCCGAGGAGGCGGAGCAGCGAGATGGGGTAGCACCCCACGTCCATGACGGCCCCCCCGGCCAGCTGGGGGTCGTAGCGGATGTCGCCCGGCTTCCAGATCGGTGCGGAGAACGACGACGTGACCTCGGTCAGCGTGCCGAGCTCACCAGATTCGACGATCGCCGCCACGCGGGTCGTGAGGGGGTGGTAGCGGTAGTGGAACGCCTCCATGACCACCCGGTCGGAGGCGTCGGCGACGGCAGCGACCTCGGCGGCCTCCTCGGCATTGGCGGCGAAGGGCTTCTCGCAGAGCACGTGCTTGCCCGCGGCGAGCGCGGCGAGCGTCCACCGGCCGTGGAGGCCGTTCGGCAGCGGGTTGTAGACAACGTCCACCTCGGGGTCCGCCACGAGCGCCTCGTAGCTTCCGAGGGCCCGGGGGATCCCCTGCGCAGCGGCAAAGGCCTGCGCCCGCTCGGGGTCTCGGGCAGCCACGGCCACGACGGCGGCTGCGCCGCCGCTGCGCCGAGCCGGCTTGATCAGGGCGCTCGGGGCGATGCTGGCGGCTCCAAGAATGCCGAATCGCAGTGGCTGCACCGAGGCGACCCTAGTGCTGGACCGAGGACCGCTGCCGGGTGGGCCGGCTCAGCGGAACTCCCTACGCCTCCCGCCCGTCGGGCGCAGGCCGACGCCGTGGACGGTGAGGTCGGAGTCTTCGATGTCGAAGAGGATGCGCACACCCTCGGCCCACAGCAGCCACATGTCGCGTCCCTTCTGTGGGGGAAGCCGCTCGGCCATCCATTCGATGTCGTCGAGGTCGAGCGCTTGGAGCCACTCGAGGGCACCGATCGCCCGTGGGCCGAGCGCGTCGAGCTGCTCCTGTGCGTGATTGGTCAGAATCACGGTGAACTCGCCCACGCCCCCACTCTAGGGAGCAGCGCCCGCCGACTGGTTGGCCCTTCGCCCTCTGTCGCCGCCGCCGGTCGAGCGGTACGCTCCGCGGCGAGGAGGGAGCCCCATGGCCGAAGAGCTGCGCCACGCCCACACGATCCGCCTGGCCGGCGTCCCTGACATCGACGCAGTGAGCTCGATGCTGGCCCGCAGCTTCGACGACGATCCCGTCTGGCGCTATGTGCTGCCCTCCGAGAGGCTCCGAGGCGGCGGCCTCGAGGCCTACATAGCCATTCAGCTGCGGACCGACTACCTCGCCTTCGGCTCGGTGTGGACGACGGACCGACTCGAGGGTGCGGCGCTGTGGGCGCCCCCGGGGAAGCCGATGCGCACGGGCCTGAGCGCCATCATCCCCATCCTGCCCCTGCTGCGCTACGCCGGCGCTCGCGGCGCGTGGCGCAGCATCGCCTTGCTCAGTGCGGTCGAAGAGCTGCACCCCAAGGTCCCCCACTGGTACCTGAGCGTGCTCGGGACCGACCCTCCCCATCAGCGCCGGGGCATCGCCTCCGCGCTGATGGCACCGGCGTTGCGACGGTGCGATGAAGGGGGATTCGGCGCGTACCTCGAGTCGTCGAAGGAGCGGAACCTCGCCTTCTACAACCGCCACGGCTTCGAGGTCACGAACGAGATCGCCAGGCGCGGCGCGCCGACGGTGTGGACGATGTGGCGAGAACCGCGTCCCGCCGAACCCTGAGTCGCCAGCTCCAGCTCCAGCTCCAGCCGCAGCCCCGAGCCCGAAGGTCCCGAGCGCCCGGGCGTGGCGCGCACCGGTGGCGCGCTCCGGTGATGTGGCCGTACCTCAGGCGGGAAGGTGGCAGACGGCCTCGACGTTGTTGCCCTCGGGGTCGCGCACGAAGGCGCCGTAGTAGTTGGGGTGGTACTCAGGCCACAGGCGCGGGGCGTACAGGACGTCAGCGCCAAAGGTGACGGCGGCCTCGAAGAAGGCGTCGACGGTCGAGCGATCGGGCGCTGCGAACGCCACGTGGATTTCCCGGAATCCCTCGCCAGTCGAGTTGGGGCCGATCCAGAACTCGGGCTTGCCGGCGACCCCGAAGCCGATGACCTCCCCGAAGTCCATGACTCGGCCGGCGCCGATGGCAGCGAGGACTTCGTCGTAGAAGGCGGCAGTGGTGCCGACGTCGGCACACTGGATCGAGACGTGGTCAAGCACGCGAACAGCCTTCCTGTCGGTTCCCCGCATTGAGGTGCCAGGACTGCTCTCTCACGGTCGTCGTCCCATGAAGGCCGCCAGCTCGTCGGCCGGGCACGACACCTCCGCCAGCTCGACTGGGGGCCCGAACGCGGCAATGCCGTCGGGCCCGCGTGCGGTGTCGGGGACCGCCGCTCGTGCGAAGGCGAGGAGCGATTCGGCGACGCCGGGGTCGAGGTCGGTGGACTGCCCGGTCGCCTTGGCGAGGTCCCAGCCGTGGACGAAGGTGTCGAGTGCTGCGATGCTGACGTAGACACCGCCGGGGAGATCGGCGAACGGGAGCCGCATGGCCCGGTCCATCACGCCTTTTTCGCTGAACGCCGCCACCGCATGTGCCGCGCCAGCGCGAAACGCCTCTCGGAAGTCGCCCGACGCGTAATCATGCGCCTGCGGCGTCGGCGCCAACCCCGTCTCGGCCGTCGTGGCGCAGAACTCCGTCGTCCCGACGATGTGGTCGATCAGAGCCCGCACGTCCCACGAGGCGCAGGGCGTGGGGTCGTCGAGGGTGTCGGGCGGCATGGCGTCGAGCACCGAAGCCGTCGAGGCGAACGCCTTACCGAGTAACTCTGCGCTCATTGGTACCTCCCTCTTTGGAACTGTACCGGGCCACCTTGAGGAGCGCTTGGGGTGTTGGTCAACATTCCCTCGGCGTGCTCGCGTAGGGTCCGATCCATGGACGGGAGAGCCGAAGGTGACGAGGGTTCGGTGTGGTGGACCGACGCAACATTGCGTTGGGTGATCATCGTCATCGAATACGCAATCGTTCTCAGCCTGCTCGTAGTCGCATCGATCGTGCTGGTGCGAAACGTGGTGGACTTTCTCAACAACTGGTCCGCCTATCCCGAGACTGTGGTCAGCGCCATCGACGGCATCTTGGTGGTCATCATCCTCCTCGACATCGCCCACACCGTGTTCGGCCACATGCGCACGTCGGTGTTTCCGGTGCGCCCTTTCCTCGTGATCGGCATCCTCGCCGGCGTGCGGGACATCTTGAGTGCGTCAGCCCGGCTGACGCTGAGCGGCACCCTCTCGAAGGCCGAGTTCAACGACACGTTGATCGCCCTCGGCGTCGGGGTGGGGGTGGTCGTGTTCCTCTTGTTCGGGCTCGTACTCCTGCGCTTCAGTGGCCACACCGACGAGGGGGAGAGGGAGGATCGTGGCGAAGGTGCAGTGCAGTGATCGAGCAAGAGGCTCCTTCGAGCGCACCTCTAACGCCGAATGACCGGTCCGGAGGGGTGGAGCCCTTCGGGGACCGTGTCGGGGTCCCGGATCACCGCCCGCAGGAGGTCCATCACCGCCCTCGACGGCGCCGAGGGGAGCCCTTGGCGGCGAACGGCGATGCCGACGCGCCGGCGTGGGAACCCTTCGAGGGCGAGCGGGACGAATCGATCGCGCAGATGGCGGGGGATGGCCGTCGCCGGGAGGATGGCGGGACCGTAGCCGTCGAAGGTCAACGAGGCGATCATCCTCACGCCGTCGAGCTCCATGGAAGGGCGCAGGGTGATGCCAGCGGGCTCTGCCGCAGCGTCGATCTCGTCTCGCAGTGCGGTGCCGGGCATGGGCAGGAGCAGGGACAGGTTGTCGAGCACCGACAGGGGGAGCGCCGCCGCCCCGTCGTCTCCCTTGCGTTCGGCCAGGGGATGGTCCATCGGCACCACCAGCATCAGGTCTTCCTCGAAGAGCGCCGCCGCGGAGAGCTCTTCGCTCGGGACCGGCAGCGTGACCACGGCGAGGTCGAGCTGGCCGGAGATGAGCTGGGGCTCGAGGCTGTTCGAGGTGCCGTCGGTGACGCGCAAGAGCACGCCCGGATGCTGCTCGCGCACCGCGGAGAAGAGCTGGGGCACGAGCCAGCGCCCCGTTGTGCCGATCATCCCGACCCGCACCGTCCCCGAGACGTCCTCGCGCATGGCGGCCACGTCGGAGACCATGGCCTCGAGCTCGCCCATCATGCGCCGGCCACGGCCAACCACCACCAGGCCCTCGGCGGTGAGCCGGCCCGAGGAACGCTCGACGAGGACGACGTCGAGTTCGCGCTCGAGTCGGGCCACGTGGGCGGACACATTCGACTGGACCGTGCCGATGGCGACGGCGGCAGCCGAGAAGCTGCCGTGGTCGGCGATGCCGATCAGTGCCTGGAGGTGCTTGAGGTCCAAAGGAGGTTCCGCCCTGCTGTCGAACCGATCGTGACTATCGGAGAAAAAGATAGCAAATATCTCCCCAAGCGTGTTGACAGATGAGGTGACGGCCGACACAATGGATGCAGGCCGCAGGAATTAGGAACCCCCCCTCCGTTTCCTAGCTGGTCCGTGTGAAGGGATCGCCTACCCCCCCTGGCGGTCCCTTCACCGCGTCCGGGCCCAAAATCGCCACGCTGACGAAGCCCGGGCGCACGGTTCGATTCGTCGGCACCGTGCCGGTAGCCTTCGGTCGTGGGCGCTGCTTTCATCGACCTCGACCGTACGCTGCTCCGCCACGCGAGCGGCAGGGTGCTCAACGCCGCGTTGGGCGCGCAAGGCGTGGTGGACCCGGAGCGGTCCCTCCCCGGCCAGGGGGTCCTCTATCGGGTCTATGACCGTTTCGGCGAGAACCTGGTGTCGATGGCCCTCGCCCGGGGGGCGGCGCGCGTCGCCAAGGGCTGGTCCCAGGCTGAGGTCCGAAAGGCCGCTGAACTGGCAGTGGGGGAGCTGCGTGCCCTCGTCGCCCCCTTTGCGTTCGACATCCTGGCGGAGCACCGCCGGGCGGGGCGCAAGCTGGTGCTCGCCACCACGACTCCCGAGGACATGGTGGCCGCCTTCGCTGAATCGATGGGCTTCGACGACATCATCGCCACCCGTTACCAGGTGGCCGACGGCCACTACACCGGTCGGATCACCGGTCGCTTCGTCTGGGGCACCGGCAAGCTCGCCGCCGTTCGGCGATGGGCCGAGGGGGAGGGCATCGACCTGGCGGACTGTCACGCATTCTCCGACAGCTTCTTCGACCTCCCGCTGCTCTCGAGCGTGGGGACCCCCCATGCGGTGAACCCCGATCCGCGCCTGCTGGTCGTGGCGACCGCCCGCCGCTGGCCGATCGAGCACTGGGACCGCCCGAGCGGGGTGCCGTCCGTGCTCGGGCTCGAGCCCCAGGACGCGCTCCGGCTCGTGGTGCGGCCCGAGGCTTTCCCCTACGCCCGCTTCGAGATCGAGGGCCTGGAGATCGTGCCCGAGAGCGGTCCGGTCCTGCTGGCGGCCAATCACCGGAGCTATTTCGACGTCGTGGCCCTGGCGCTGGTCGCCGCTCGGCTGGGACGCCCGGTCCGCTTTCTCGGCAAGAAGGAGCTTTTCGAGCCCGCCCCGCTCGGTTGGGTGGCGCGTGCAATCGGCGGGATCCGCGTCGACCGGGGCAGCGGGTCGGACCGGCCCCTGCGCGAGGCCGAGGCGGCACTGCGGGCCGGCGAGATCGTGGTCGTCCTACCCCAGGGCACCATCCCGCGAGGTCCCGCCTTCTTCGACCCGGTGCTGCACGGCAAGACCGGCACGGCGCGCATCGCCGCGGCGACGGGGGCGACCGTCGTGCCAATCGGCATCTGGGGCACCGAACACGTGTGGCCACGCTCCGCGAGGGGTCCCGACGTGCTCAACGTCCTGCACCCGCCCGACGTGCGGATCGCTGTCGGGCCGCCGGTCGAGCTCGGTCATGTCGACGCAATCGCCGACACGTCGATGCTGATGGCGGCCATCTCGGCCCTTCTGCCTCCTGACGCGCACCGGGTGCGCGAACCGAGTGCCGAGGAACTGGCCCGCACCTACCCTCCGGGCAAGGCGCCGGCCGACCCATCCCGCGCCGCCGGGTGAGGGAGCAATCGTGAGGGCTCGGGCGTCGCTGCGCGCCCGGGCGGCGGCGAGCGCCGCCGTCGCGGTGAACTGGGCGTCGCGCCGAGCGGGGCTCGGTAGCGGTACCGTGGCGGGCGGCCGAGCGGGGCTCGTCGTCGACCCCCACCTCGTCGAGAAGCTCTGCGTCGGGCGACCGGTCGCCCTGGTGAGCGGGACCAACGGCAAGACGACGACCACGGCGCTGCTCGCCGGTGCGCTCGGCGCCGGGCTCGGCGGCGGGGTGGTGACCAACGCCACCGGCTCGAACATGCCCGCGGGCCACGCAGCGGCCCTGGCGGCCGGCGGGCGCACCGGCCCTGTTGTCTTGGAGGTCGACGAGGCGTACCTCCCGGCCGAAGTGGCAAGTCTCGAACCGACGTGCGCGGTGCTCCTCAACTTGTCCCGCGACCAGCTGGACCGGACCAGTGAGGTCCGCATGCTGGCGAACCGCTGGCGCGTGGCCTTCGCCGGGGGAGCACCGGTCGACCTCGTGGCCAACGCGGACGACCCTCTGGTGGTGTGGGCCGCCGGGCAGGCCGAGCGGGTCCACTGGATCGGGGCCGGGCTGGGCTGGCGCAACGACGCCGTCGGGTGCCCGAGCTGTGGCGAACAGGTGACGTTCGCCGACGCCTTCGGGGCGGGGGGCTGGTCGTGCGTGTGCGGGTTCGCCCGCCCGGCGCTCGAGGCCTGGCTGGAGGAGGCGGCTGACGGAGGGTCGCTCGCCTGCTTCGCCGATGGTCGGCGCCTTGTCGTCGACCTTGAGCTGCCCGGTCGCTTCAATCGGGCCAACGCCCTCATGGCGGCCGTGGCCGCCAGTTCGATGGGGGTGGGCGCCGACGAGGCGCTCGGGGCAATGGCTCAGGTGCCGAGCGTGGCGGGGCGCTTCACCGTGGGAGAGATCGCCGGCTCGCCCACTCGCCTGATGCTCGCCAAGAACCCGGCGGGCTGGTCCGAGTTGCTGGATCTCGTCGGGGGTGGGACCGCGCCCGTCGTGGTGGCCATCAATGCCCGCACCGCGGACGGGAAGGACCCCTCGTGGCTCTGGGACGTCGAGTTCGAGGCCTTGGCCGGCAGGACGGTGGTGGCCACCGGGGAGCGGGCGCGCGACCTGGCGGTGCGGCTCCGCTACGCCGGCGTGGACCACGCCACCGTCGACGACCCGCGCGCGGCCGTGGCCTTCGCAGCGCTAGAGGACGGCCGGACGGCTGCACCGGTGGAGTTCATCGGCAATTACACGGCGTTCCATGACCTGCTGGACCACGCCCGGTGAGCACCGGTCTGCGCATCGTGGTGGTGTACCCGGACCTGCTCGGCACCTACGGCGACGGCGGCAACGGGCTCGTGCTGGCGCGCCGCGCGGAGTGGCGCGGGATCAAGGCATCCCTCCACCAGGCGCTCTCGGCCGACCCGGTGCCCATGGGCGACCTCTACTGCCTGGGCGGCGGCGAGGACGGCCCCCAGGTGCGCGCCGCCGCGGCCCTCCGACAGGACGGCACCCTGGTGGGTGCCGTCGAGCGGGGTGCGGCCGTGCTCGCCGTGTGCGCCGGCTTCCAGATCGTCGGCACCACGTTCCCCGATGCGAACGGCAGCGGCCGCGCCGGCCTCGGCCTGCTCGACGTCTCGACGGTCAAGGGCACGGGGCCGCGCGCGGTCGGCGAGGTCGTCGCCGACATCACCGCGGCGGGTGCCGGTCCTCTGCCGACGTTGAGCGGCTTCGAGAACCATGCGGGCGTCACCCGCGTCGGGCCCGGTGCCGAGCCGCTCGCGACCGTCCGCCGGGGCATCGGCAACGGCGGGGGTGACGCCAGCGAGGGGGCGGTGGCGGGGAAGGTGCTCGGCACCTATCTCCACGGCCCCGTGCTCGCCCGCAACCCGGCCCTCGCCGACCTCCTCTTGGGCTGGGCGACCGGCGGGCAGCTCGTACCGCTCGATGACCACGAAGAGGCAGCCCTCCGTCAGGAGCGGCTGGCGGTCGGCCGTCGCTCGCCGTCGGGCATGGCGCGGACCCGGCGCCGGATCAGCCGAGCGCTGCGGCGCTAGTGCGAAGCGCCTAGCGGGGCGGCCAGGGCTTGGCGCCGCCGCCCAGGGCCTGTCCGGGGCCGGGCCCAAGGGCCCACGAGCGACGCCAGGGGGCGGCGACCGGGCCGGCGGGGTCGGGGGCCGTCCCCTCAGCCTGCTGCCGGCGGGCGGTCCACCAGTCCGACGCTGCCTCGTGGCCGAGCAGGGCGACACTCGACTCGATGCGGGCGCCGAAGCGGCGAGCGTCCTCGCCCTCGGCGGGGGAGAGGGGCCGCCCGAACAGGATCGTGACCGGCGAGCGCCGGAACGCTCCCCCCCTGCGGTCCTCCGTCCCTGAGCCGCCCGGGGGGCGTCCGGGTCGCGTTGGCGACTTGCCGAGCACGTTGCGGGTGCCGTCGATGTAGACCGGTACGACCGGGGCGCCCGTGCGCCGGGAGAGGTAGGCGGCGCCGCCACGGAACGGGTGCGTCCAGCCGTCGGGCGAACGGCCGCCCTCGGGGAAGATGATCAGGTTCCAGTCGTCTTCGAGCAGCTCGGCGGCAGCGTCCGCCGATCGCCGGTTCACCCGGGACCGGTCGATGGGGATCGCACCGAGGGCGAAGGACCAGATCGCGGCCTTCCACGTCCGGTCGAAGAAGAAGTCCGACGCGGCCGCCACCACGGTGCGGTGCCGGAACTCCACCGGCAGGGCGGTGAGGAGCAGCGGGGTGTCGACGTGGCTGGCGTGGTTGGCGGCGAAGATGAACGGGCCCTTGTGGGTGCGCAGCTCCTCGAGGCCGATTGAGGTGGTCGGGATGGCGGCTGCAGCGAGGGGCCGGGCCACGTTGTCGAGCACCATGGCGCGCAGCAGGCGCACGGGGTAGCGGCGGGACCATTCGTTGTCGAAGTCGAGGCCGGTCCGGCGCTTCGGGGCCGGCCGCTCGATGCTGTCGGGCCACGTCGGCGCGCCGAGCGGAAAGCGTGCCCGCCCGATGCGCGCGAGGAGGTCGGGCCCCTTCAACGGACGTCGGCCATCATGATGGGCGGGTTGTGCAGGTGGGTGAGCGTCGGGGAGGGGCCGACCACGTCACGTGCCATCTCGAGTGCGTCGTCGAGGGTGCTGGCGGGGGAGAAGCCGAGGCGGCGCACTGCCTTCTGGTCGCCGCCGACGATGATCACGCGGCCGAGGTGCTCGAGTGCGTGCGCGCACCAATACCACATGTAGAAGGGGTGCACCCCGTGGTAGGCGTGGCCGGTGCGGTACAGATGGATGTACCACGGGTCGTTGGCGTAGGAGGCCTCGAACTGCTTGTGCATGAGCACCGGGTCGGTGGTTTCGGCGAGCACCTGCTCGAAGAAGTCGATGTAGCTCGGGTGGAAGGCCGGGTCGAACTCCCACGGCGTCGGGTGCTTCAAGATGAGGACGCCGCCCTCGCGCACCAGCGGCTTGTTGCGGTAGAGGTTGAAGAAGTAGCCGAGCCCGAGGCAGGCCACGAGGATCGGGTTCATGATCGAGTTCACGTTGTACGGGCAGATGTAGGGGAGCCCCATCGTCAGGATGTCGGTCTGGCCCTCGACTTCCACGCCCTGCTGCTCCCAGACGTTGGCGGTGGTGATGGCGTGGACGGCCTCGACTTCGCCCGCCTGCACCGAGGTCATGGCGTGTGGCGCCTTGATGGAGTGGAAGAGGCGGCGCTTGTAGCGCGTCGGCGCCCCCGCGAGGGCCGCCGACGAGGCGGCGAAGGTGGCACGGTCGCGCACGTTCCACTCCCACTCGCGCTTTTGGAGGAAGGCGAACTGGCTCGGGAAGGTGTCGGTGTTCAGCGTGGTCTCGATCTGGAAGACCTTCACGCCGCTCTCGGCGATGAGCCGGCCCATGCGCCAGTTCGAGGTGTGCAGCTCGGAGGCCGGCGCGTCCATGAACGAGCGGCTGTGGCGCATGGTCTGGGGGTTGTGGTGGTGCCGGAGGCTCTTGTAGCTGGCGAGCCCCGTGGCCACGCTCTTGTGGCCGCCGTCCATGGCCACGAGGTTGATGTTGACGTAGACAAGCAGGTCCGAGGTCGCGGCCCGCTTGTTGATCTCGACGTCCTCGCCTTCATCGGTCTGGCCGATGTAGAGGAGGTTCTCGGGGTCTTCGGCGTCGTGCTGGGTGAGCAGGCCGTGGGGAGCGAAGGCGTCGTAGACCCGGTCCCCGAGCGCGTGGCGCAGCTCGGGCTCGGTCATGCGCCGGTGCAGGGCGAGGGCCGCCACGAGCACGACGTCGTCCACGCCGGCCGCCGCCGCCATCTCGAGGACCTCTTCGATCACCATCTGGCGGATGTCGGGGGACTCCATCGGCGGCAGGGGGAGCGAGATGTCGTCGAAGCAGATGGTGAGCTTCATGCCGGCGCGCAGCAGCGACGGCAGCGGTGCCGAGTCACCGTAGGGGTTGTTGAGAGCGTGGCGGATGGCGCCGATCGGGTCCTCGAGGGCGTCGATGGGCTCGGGCGCGTAGATCACCCTGCTGCCTTCGGGGAGCCGCTCGAGCCCGTAGCCCTCACCGTTCCAGAACAGCGTCGGTGGTGTCGAGCGGTCAACCTCGAGGACGAATCCGGGCCTGCGGCTCATGTTGTCGGTCCTTTCGTGGTGCCCCGACGCGCCGAGCGCAGGTCGAAGGCGATCTTGACGGCGCCCCGCCGGCCGGCGGCACCGGCGTGGGCGAGGGCCTCCTCGAAACGCTCGATCGGGTAGGTGGCAGAGACGAGGCGCCCGGTCCCGAGGGCGGCGGCCGCCTCGAAGGCGAGGTCGAATGTCCGCACCGAGGTGGGGCCGTGCTCGCCGCGGACCTTCTCGGTCCCGTAGGCATAGGCGCCGACCAGGGCGACCTCGCGGTGCCAGAGGGCGGCGAGGTCGAGGTGCAACCGGCCGGGCATGCCCACCAACACGACCCGGCCCCGCGGGCGCACCATGTCGAGCGCGGCCTCGATCGATGCGGCGCTCCCGACGCAGTCAAAGACGATGTCCGCCCCGCCGGTCAAGCGCTCGGCACCCACGGCACTCGCCCCGAGGGCGAGTGAGCGGCTGCGGCGTCGCACGGCTCGCGCGAGCTGCTCGGCGTCGAGGGCCCCGGTCGCACCGAACCGCTCGGCCCAGCGCCGCTGGTGGACGTAGCGTGCCCCGACCAGCAGGGAAGCCGGCGTGGCCATGGCGCCGGTGGAAGAGAGGTGGCCTGCGGCTGCGGTGACGAGCAGGCCCAGCGTGCCGGCCCCGATGACCGCCACCACGTCGCCGTCGTCGATCCCCGCCCCGAGCACCGCGTGGATGGCACAGGCCAACGGCTCGACGGTGACGGCGTCCTCGTCGCTCATGGCCTCGGGGACGAGGTGGAGCTGGCTCTCGTGAGCGGCGATCCCGGCCGCTGACCAGCCACCCCCGGTGTCACAGCAGAACCCTGTCTGGAGGCCCGGGCTCAGGTGTCCGAACGCCACGTGCTCGCAGTCGCCGGTGCGGCCTGTCGCGCAGGCGGCGCAACGGGGCTCGATGCCACGCGCCACGCAGCCGAGGACCGGCTCGAGCACCACGCGGCTCTCCGCCGCCGCCACCGATCCCTGCGCGGTGCGGCCCGGCTCGTCCATCGTGGCGACCACCTCATGGCCCGGGACGAAGGGGAAGCTGACGAGCGCTTCGAAATAGCGCGAGGTCCGCCCGTCGATCGTGGAGAGGTCCGAGCCGCAGATGCCCGAAAGGCGCGGGTGCACGAGCGACCAGTCCGCGCCGGGGAGCTCGGGTGTCGCTCCCTCGACGAGGCGGAGCGGTCCGATGCCAGCGCCTCGCCCGGACCCGAGGACCGCAGCCAACCGGGCGGCGGCGAAGCGGGGCAGGCTGCGCTCGATCTCGAGGCTCTTCATGCCCTGTGCTTCCTCGAGCGCCCTGCACCGGCGCTCTCGAGCGGGCCGATGGGCAGCATGCGCTGCGAGCCGCCGGCGGCCTTGTCCCAGTGCTCCACGTGCCACCCGCGCCGCCGTGCGATGCCCGCCAGACGCGACTCGGGATTGACGGCGACGGGGAAGCCGACGGCCTCGAGCATGGCGAGGTCACTGGCCGAGTCGGCGTAGGCGATCGACTCCTCGAGCGAGAGACCGTGCGCATCGGCGTAGTCGGCGAGCACGAGGGCGCGCGCCTCGCCGATTGGGGGCAGCTCGGCCATGCGTCCTGTGAAGTGGTCGCCGTTGCGCCCGAGGCTCGCACAGATGATGTCGTCGAAGAGCGGGCGAAGAGGGGCGACGACGACGTCGAGCGCACCGGTGATCAAGAGGGTCCTGTGGCCGAGGCGGCGGTGCTCGCGGACCCGGGCGAAGCCGGCGGGGAAGGATCGGGGGAGCAGCTGCTGGTTGAACAGCTCCCATGCGTCGGCCTCGAGCTGGGCGATCGGTGCACCGTCGTATCGACGGTAGAACGAGCTCAGGAAATCGCCCCGATCCCGCCGGTCGAGCGCGAGCAGCGAGGGGGCGTCGCGCAGGAGCTCGGCGACGAAGCGGGCGCGCTCGGCGGCACCGAGGTGTCGGCTGGCCAGCCAGGCGTAGGTGTCGACCACGTTCGAGGCGATGAGCGTGTGCTCGAGGTCGAACGCCGCCAGGTGCCGCTCGGGGGCGAGGATGGCCCGGCGGGCTCGGTCCGGGCGGTTCTCGACAACCGAGCGCCCCGGGGTGGTGCGCACCCGGGCGTGCACGACCACCGAAGGCAGGTGGACGACGGGGACGTAGTGGTCCCAGTCGATCACGCCGGGGTCGAAGCAGAAGGTCTTCCGGTCATGCTCGTCGAGCGTGGCCCACAGGCGGAGGAGGTGGTCGACCCGGTAGCGGGCGTCGGTCTCGGAGTAGGCGCCGTAGAGCTGCACATAGCCGAGCGCCCGCTTGGCCACCGCCTGGCGGTCCTCGAGGCGTGCCGCGAAATCCGCCTGGCGGCCCCGCAGGGGCAGGGCGGACATGAGGCGCTCGGCGCCGTCCATCAGCTGTGTCGCCCGCTCGAGCTGGCGTTGGACCCGGCCACGGCCGGGGAAGGACCAGGCCGGGACGCTGATGGGCTGGCCGCGGTCGTCGTAGAGGGGGTGGGCGGTGAACCAACCCTGGACCATCTCGACGAGGTGCCCGTAGACGAGCGGGTTGGCCACCCCCGAGGCCACTTGGTACACCGAGGGCCCCTCGTCGGCGGGCCCGGCGGCGGCGACGGCCACAATGGCGGCGACGACCATGTCGACGGGGATGACGTCGACGATGCCCTCGGGGACACCGGGGAACTCCGCCAGCAGCCCGCGCGCGTACGAGACGATGATCGGCTCGGCCATGCGGAAGCCACGGATCCACCCCGGGACGGGCTCGCTCAACGCGGACTCGATGATCGAGGGCCGGACGATGGTGAGCGGTAGGGCGTCGGCGGCGGGGGCGGTGCCGATCCCGTGCTGGGCGACGAGCGCCTGCTCGCCGAGCGCCTTGGTGAAGGGGTAGGCGTCGGGCCAGCCGAGGGCCTGGGCCCGTGCGGTCCCGCCGTCGACCAGCTGGCGCTTCACCCAATCCTCTCTGATCTTCTCGGCCCGGGTGGCGAGGAGATGCTCACCCGCACCGCCGAGTTCGCTGCGGGCCTTCTTGGTGAAACGGGCCAGCTGCTCGGGCCGGCGCGACTCGGACTGGAGGTCGGCGCGAAGGCGGCGTGCCGAATCGACCTCGGCGCGCCAGTCGGCGTCGATGGTGAAGCGGTTCTCCGAGAGCAGTTCCTCTCTGGCCTCGCCCTGGTGCGTGCTCGCCACGTACGCCGTCGACACGGCGATCAGGTGTGCGGGGCCGCTGCCCCCCTCCCTGGCGGCCTCCTCTCGTGCCCGGACGACCGCCGCGGCCACCCGAGAGGGCCCGAGCATGTTGATCTCGACCGCTTGATCGAGTGGGGCATCGAAGCTGACGGTTGCTGCCGAGTGGATGGCGATGTCACAGCGCGCGAGCTCGGCGCGTCCTTTCTCGTCGAGCCCGAGCCCGTCGCGGGCGACGTCACCAGCCACCGAGGTGATGCGGGCGCTCACCTCGGCGTCGAAGCGATCCCCGAGTTCAGCCCGCAGGCGGTCGAAGCAGTCGTTCTTCAGGATCTCGCGGGCGGTGCGCTGGGTCGGGCTCGCACGCCGGCCCGGTCGGACCAGGAGCACGAGCTGTACGTCGGGCACGGTGCGCAGCAGTCGCTCCACCAGCGCGGTCCCGAGGAAGCCGGTGCTCCCGGTGATGAAGATCCGCTTGCCGGCCAGGGAGGCCTGGATGCCCATCCGCTCTGTCTACCATCTGGTAGGCAAATCTGTCTAGCATGGTCGCCGTGGCCGTCGACACCCCCGAGCGCATCCTCGACGCCGCCCTGGTGGAGTTCGGCGGCCGCGGGTACGAGGCCACCTCACTCGACGCGCTTGCCGCCTCGCTCGGGGTACGCAAGCAGACCATCTTGTACTGGTTCCCGAGCAAAGAGGCGGTGCTCCAGGCGGTCATCGAGCGGAGCGCCGGTGAGCTCGCCGAGGCCATGCAGGCGGCCCTTGAGGGGGCGGGGGAGGGCTTCGAGCGCATCGAGGCGGTGGTGCGCTCGGTCTTCCGACTCGCCGCCCGGCGCCCCGAGCTCCTCGGGCTGCTGCGCGAGTCGGCCCGCCTCGGACCGCCGGCGGCGACGTGGATGACCGTCGCCCTCGACCCGCTCGTCCAGCGGGCCTCGAGCTTCCTCGAGGCGGAGATGGATGCGGGGCGCATGCGGCGCCACGACCCTCGCCTCTTGCTGCTCGCCATCTACTCGACGGTGATCGGCATGGTCACCGAGGTCGAGGTCCTCCGGGCACTCGGTGAAGAACCAAGTGCCCGCTCGCTCGTCCGCCGGCGCGCTGACGTCCTCGCCCTGTTGCGCTCGGCGCTGCTGATCGACGACGACTCGGGGGCGGACAGACCGTCTACGGCTTCTTCTTGAGCTCACCCTTCGGGGTGTAGCGCTTGTTCGACGTGGGCGGTTTGCGGGTGTCGTCATCGAGCGCATCGCGCTTCTTCTTGTTGCGCGCCGGCGTGCTGCTCGAGCCCTTGCCCACGCCCCGGGCCGCAGCCACGTCCTTTGCGTTCGGTGAGCCGTAGCGCTGGACCCGGAAGGCCCGCATGACCAACCAGCCGCCGGCACCCACGAAGAGGATGCCAAGGATGCTCCCCGTCAGGGCCTCGACGGCGAGGCCGGACATCAGCAGGGCGAAAGCGACCACCGAGCGACGGCCGATCTTGACCGCAACGGCTACGAAGACGGCGAAGAAGACGACCACCATGAGGTAGAGCACCCAGTGGCCGCGCGAGTAGACGAGGTTGGCGGTGCAGTCGTTGACACCCTTGACGACGATCTTCGTGTAGAACTGCGGGCACGAGTTCCCGACCCGCTTCTCGGTGTGGACGACCGGCTTGTTGGGATTGTCGATGAAGGGGACGAAGGCGAGGATCCCGACGATGGCGATCAGCGCGGCGCCGAGATAGCCGACCTTGCGCTCGAGGGGGTCGACCTGGCGGACGGCCGCGGCCTTCTCCTGCTCGGTGGGCTCGCGCTCGTCGGCTGTCTCGGCCTTGGGCTTGGGCGGGCGGAAGAGGCTGGCCGACGCCCGGTCCCACATCCCGCCGATACCGGCTCGCGGTTCTGGCGGGGTGGAGTCGGGACCGTTGGCTGCCATAGGGAGGACAGGCTACCGGGCCGGGATGAGGGCAGGAAACGGCGCCGTGGCTCAGGGCGGCGCCGACAGGCCCCCGGTTGGGCTCAGGAGGGGTTCCAGGACCAGTCGGTGATGGCGGGATCGTCCTCCCCGTGCTCGCGCGTGTAGCGGCGGGCGTCCAGCCTGGCATCGACCATCTCCTGGCGCAGCCCGGCGGTGCGCTCACCGAGGTGCTCGACCCGGTCCAGCACGTCGATGACCAGGTGGAAGCGGTCGAGATCGTTCATCATCACCATGTCGAAGGGGGTGGTCGTTGTCCCTTCTTCCTTGTACCCGCGCACGTGGATGTTGTGGTGGTTGTGGCGCCGGTACGTGAGCCGGTGAACGAGCCAGGGGTACCCGTGGTAGGCGAAGATCACGTGCTGGCTCGAGGTGAAGAGCGAGTCGAACTCCCGGTCCGACAGCCCGTGCGGGTGCTCGGTCTCGGGCTGGAGGCGCATCAAGTCAACCACGTTGATCACCCGGACCTTCAAGTCGGGGAGCCTCCGGCGCAAGATCTCGACTGCAGCCAGGGTCTCGAGGGTGGGGATGTCCCCGCAGCACGCCATGACCACGTCGGGGGCGCCGCCTTCGTCATTGGAGGCGAACTCCCAGATGCCGAGGCCCCTCGTGCAGTGGTCGATCGCCTGGTCCATGGTGAGCCAGTTGTGCTCTGGCTGCTTTCCGGCGACCACTACGTTCACGTAGTCACGGCTCCGCAGGCAGTGGTCCGCCACCGAGAGCAGGCAATTCGCATCGGGTGGCAGGTAGACGCGGACAACCGAGGCCTTCTTGTTCACCACGACGTCGATGAACCCCGGGTCCTGGTGCGTGAAGCCGTTGTGGTCCTGGCGCCAGACGTGGCTCGAGAGCAGGTAGTTGAAAGAGGCGACCGGCGCACGCCACGGGATCTGCTGACTCACCTCGAGCCACTTGGCGTACTGGTTGAACTGGGAGTCGACGATGTGGACGAATGCCTCGTAACAGTTGAACAGCCCGTGGCGTCCGGTGAGGAGGTACCCCTCGAGCCAGCCCTGGCAGAGCTGCTCGGAGAGGACCTCGACCACCCGCCCGTCGGGGTCGAGGTGGTCGTCGCCGGCGACGGTCTCGGCGTCCCACGCCCGGTCGGTGACCTCGAAGACCGCGCCCAGTCGGTTCGACGCCGTCTCGTCGGGCCCGAACAAGCGGAAGGTCTCGGGATTGCGCACGATCACGTCACGCAAGAACGTGCCGAGCACCCGCGTCGCCTCGGCGCGGGTCCGCCCCGGCGACGGCACCTCGATCGCGTACTCGCGGAAATCGGGGAGTTCGAGCTGCTTCAGCAGCAGGCCACCGTTGGCGTGGGGGTTGTCACTCATCCGGCGGGGGCCCCTCGGGGCGATGGACACGAGCTGCTCGACAGGCCGCCCGTCCTGGTCGAAGAGGTCCTCGGGCCGGTAGCTGCGCATCCAGCTCTCGAGCAGGGCGAGGTGCTCGGGATTCGTGCGGACGGCGTCGAGCGGCACCTGATGCGCCCGGAAGGTCCCTTCGATTTGGATACCGTCGACGATCTTCGGGCCTGTCCAACCCTTGGGCGTGCGCAGGATGAGCATCGGCCAGGCCGGCCGGCTCCGGTCGCCGCCTCGGGCGTTCGCCCGGATCGCCTCGATCTCTTCGATGATGAGGTCCATGGTCGCCGCCATGCGCTGGTGCACGGCCATGGGCTCCTCCCCGTCGAAGCCGCCCTCGACGACGTAGGGGTGGTAGCCGTAGCCCTCGAAGAGTGAGAGCAGCTCTCCGGGGTCGATGCGGGCCAGCACGGTGGGGTTGGCAATCTTGTAACCGTTCAGGTGCAGGATCGGCAGCACTGCACCGTCGCGCGCGGCGTTGGCGAACTTGTTCGCGTGCCAGCTTGTGGCCAGCGTGCCCGTCTCGGCCTCCCCGTCGCCGATCACGCAGGCGACCAGCAGGTTGGGGTTGTCGAAGGCGGCACCGTAGGCGTGTGCCAGCGAGTACCCGAGCTCGCCGCCCTCGTTGATCGATCCGGGCGTCTCTGGCGCTGCGTGGCTTGGGATGCCCCCGGGGAAGGAGAACTGCCGGAACAGGCGCTGCATGCCCTCGCCGTCTCTCGTGACGTGGGGGTAGCGCTCCGAGTAGGTGCCCTCGAGCCAGGTGTTGGCGACCATCGCCGGCCCTCCGTGGCCGGGACCACAGATGAAGATGGTGTCGAGGTCCCCGGCGTTGATCACCCGATTGAGGTGGGCGTAGACGAGGTTCAGCCCGGGGCTGGTCCCCCAGTGGCCGAGGAGGCGGGGCTTGATGTGCTCGGGGGTGAGCGGTTCGCGCAGCAGCGGATTGTCGAGCAGATAGATCTGCCCGACAGCCAGGTAGTTCGCGGCCCGGAACCAGGCGTCGAGATCTTCGAGGCCAGGGACGTCGGCTTCGTGTGCTCGCTCGGACAACGTGGTCATCGATGCAACTCTCCCGTCGGATCCGCCGTCGTCGAACCATTGCCCAGTTCCCTGCCCACGGCAACCGAAATCTCCGTAAATACCCCTGGATCGGCCGGGTTTGGGGCATGGTTGGGACGTGCGGGTCATGGTCATCAACCGAGGATCGTCCAGCTTGAAGGTGAGCTTGGTGGCCGAGGGGGCCGAGGAGCTGCGCCGCCAGTCCCACGACACCGGCCCCGGCGCCATCACCGGGATGCTCGCCGCATTCTTGGAGGAGGCGGGAGCCGTCGACGCGGTCGGCCACCGGATCGTCCACGGCGGAGCTGCCTTCACCGACGCGGTCGTCATCGACGAGTCCACCGAGGAGGCGCTCGCAACGCTCGCCGACTTCGCGCCGCTCCACAATCCGGCCAGCCTCGGCGTCGTGCGACAGCTGCGGGCGCTCGCCCCCCGACTCACCCAGGTGGCCTGTTTCGACACCTCGTTCCACGCCACACTGCCTGCTGCGGCCTCCACCTATGCCGTCCCCGCCGAATGGCGCGCGAGGTGGCCCATTCGGCGCTTCGGTTTCCACGGCCTCAGCCACCGGTGGTCCAGTCGGCGTGCGGCCGAGCTCCTCGGGCGCCCGGTCGAAGAGCTGTCCTTGGTCACGGCACACATCGGTGCGGGTGCGTCGCTGTGCGCGGTCGCCGCCGGCCGCTCGGTGGACACGACGATGGGGTTCACGCCGCTCGAAGGCCTGGTCATGGCCACGCGTTCGGGAAGCGTTGACCCCGGCCTCGTGCTCTGGCTCGTGCACACCGGCGGGCTCGATCCCGACGACCTTCACAATGCCCTGGAGCGGCGCTCGGGCCTGCTCGGCTTATCCGGCACCGCTGACTTGCGCGAGGTCCTGTCTCGTGCGGCCGCGGGCGATGGCGAGGCGGCGCTCGCCTACGCGGTCTACCTACACCGACTCCGACGTGAGCTTGGCGCGATGGTTGCCGCACTCGGCGGGGTGGATGCGTTCGTGTTCACCGGCGGTGCCGGAGAAGCCTCCCCCCAGCTGCGCGCCGACGCCTGCGAACCCTTCGCGTTCGTCGGCCTCAGTGTCGACGGGGAACGAAACAGCGAGGGTGACGGCGACCGGATCGTCTCGTCGGAGGGCGCCCGGCCCGCGGTGCTCGCGATCACGGCTCGAGAGGACCTCGAGATCGTCCGGCAGGTTGAAGCCCTTCTCGGGGGGTGAGCTGCATTCGCGTCGGCTACGGCGTCGCCGCGGGGTCGGAGTCCCGAGCAGCAGGGACGCCAGCAGCGACACGGCCACGCCGGGCGATCGTCCAGCAGTGGCTCCGTTCATCGAAGTTGGCGAATAGGCTGAACCCTCCTGTATTAGGGTTCGACCCAGCAAATCTGTGCCGCCGAACAAGGTGGCGGGTACCGGGGCGCTTAGCTCAGTTGGTTAGAGCGCAGCCTTCACACGGCTGAGGTCGGAGGTTCGAGTCCTCTAGCGCCCACGCAAAATGGGTCTTCGGATTCTGGCGGGGAGTCGCCTTCTCCGAGGTCACCCAGAAATAGGCGAAGGCGCTTCAAGCTTGAGGTGTGAGCCAAAAAGCAAGAAGCACCTTCGTCCTCGACCGGGTCTGCTGCACGATCAGGTGACACATTCGGTCACGCGGCCTGAGCGGCCGGTGTGGTCATGATGGTTTCGTACTCGATGGGGGTCAAGCGACCCAGTGCGTCTTGTCGGCGACGACGGTGATAGGTCCGCTCGATCCAGGTGACGATGGCGATGCGCAGCTCGTCTCTCGTCTCCCAGGTCCGGCGGTTCAGGACGTTCTTTTGCAAGAGGCTGAAGAACGACTCCATGGCTGCGTTGTCACCGGCGGCACCGACGCGACCCATGGATCCGACCATGTGATGGGAGTTCAATGCTCGCTGCAGTTTCCGTGAACGAAATTGAGATCCTCGGTCCGTGTGAAGTAGGCAGCCCGCAACACCGTCGCGTCGGGCGACGGCATTGTTCAGGGCGGCAACGGCGATTCTCGACTTCATCCGGTGGTCGATGGAGTACCCGACGATCCGGTTGGAGAAGACATCTTTGACCGCACACAGGTAGAGCTTCCCTTCCTTCGTCCGATGCTCGGTGATGTCGGCCAGCCACAGCTGGTTCGGGGCTTGCGCCGAGAAGACCCGGCGCACCAGGTCGTCATGGACCGGCGGCCCGGGCTTCTTCCTGGACGAGCGGGCGGTCTTCTTGCCGAAGGCGCTCCACCACCCGTTGTCCGAGCAGATCCTCCATGCCGTGCGGTTGGCCATGGCCACGCCGGCATCTCGGGCCTCGTCAGCCAAGAACCGATAGCCGAACTCGGGATCGTCGCGATGGGCGTCGAACAGGGCGTTGGCCCGATAGGCGGCCTCGAGTTCGGTGTCGGTCACCGGATGGGCGCGCCAGCGGTAATAGGGCTGGCGGGCGAGCTTCAAGACCCGGCACGTCACCGCCACGGGGATCCCGTCGGCGGCGAGCTCACTCACGAGCGGGTAGAGCCTTTTCCCGGGAGGTTCGCCTGGGACAGATAGGCGGCCGCACGGCGCAGGACCTCATTCTCCTGCTCCAACAGCCGGATCCGCCGGTTCGCCGCTCGAAGATCGGCACTCTCGGATCTCGACGTCCCCGGACGTGCGCCGTCGTCAATGTCGGCTTGGCGGAGCCACTTCGAGAGCGTCATCGGGTGGATCCCGAAGTCGGTGGCGATCTGTTCCAGGGTCACGCCCGGATCGCGGCCCCTGGCTACCCGCACGACGTCCTCACGGAACTCCTTGGGAAAGGGCTTCGGCATAGCAACATCCTTCCAGCCCGCCCCACAGGGCAAGCCATCTCAGATGTCACCCATCGGTGCAGCAGACCCGTTGGCTGGGAGAGCGGGTGACGGGGGTGCAGCTGCTCTGGGCCAATGTCCAAAGCCTCTAGGCGGCTCGGCCAGGTCGGGCCAGGCTTTGCCGTATGGGTGGTTTCTGCCGTGCCATTGCGTGCTTGGGCTTGGTCGCAGCGGTAGCCACCTCCTGCGGCGGTGGGAAGTCTTCGAGTACCACCACCACGTTGACCACGGGAACGACCGTTCCATCGGTCACTTCGCCTCAGTCGATCAGTTCGACTACGACCACGGCGCCGAGTTCGACCTCAACTACGGCGGAGGCCTTGACGGTGCGGGTCACGGTGAGCCCCGATCACGTCTTCGTGGGGACCGCTGTAACGTTCACCGTCGAGATCCGAGGTCCCGGCACCGGTGACAGCGAAGACGTCCACTTCGGCGACGGGGGAACGTCCGGGGCGAATGCCGGGATGGTCAAGTGTGGAGACACCGCTCGCGCTGACAACGACGGCCACTACGAGCACGCCTACACGGCCCCTGGGACCTACCAGTTCACCGACGAGGTCTCCGTCATCGGCCCCCCACCCGCCTGCGACCGCGAGGACGTGACGGGCACAGCGACAGTGCTGGTCGCGTATCCCATGCAGACAGCCATCGGGGGAGTGGTCCAATCGCCGACGGGCAACATCGCGTGCGGGATTTACTACGGAAGCACCCCCGACGACCAAAAGGTCCACTGTGCCACGCTCTCCCCGCCTCAGACAGCGGACATGACGGTCAGCGGGGCGGTGAAGTCGTGCTCGGGAAGCACCTGCAACCTGGGCAACCCAGGTTTCGAGGTCCCGGCTCTGGCGTACGGCAGCGCAACAGGAGTCGGTCCGTTCCTGTGTGTATCGGCGATCACGGGGATGACTTGTAGCGTCACGGGTGGTAGGGGATTTACGATTTCCCGCGCTGGTATCGAGCTGATAGGCGGCTGAACTCGTCGGTCACCAGACCCCACCGACCGACCGACCGACCGGATCTGGGTATCGGACTCGCCGGGAGATCCGTCCTCCTCGCTGCTCGCGCACGTCCCGTCTGATTGCCTACAGTCGAACTCATGCCAGAGCCCATCGCAGACTTGTTCAATGCCCTCCTGAAGGCACTGCTTGCCGCAGAGCAAGAGGACAAGAAGGCGAATGACCTGGAGTCACTTGTCTCCAATGCCGGACAGGATGACGCTTTTGCGGCGGGAGTGCTCGCGATCGGCTCAGCTCACGAAGAGGTCGTGAGGGCCTGCGTGACGTTGGTGGAGGTCGTAAAGGACTCTCCCAGCCAATAGAAGCCGAGGGGCTCCGGGCTGAGCTTGCCCTTACGGAGTGGTCAGTAGGATTGAACGTCGCACGCGACTTCTCGTGACATCAACCCTCCTATGCATGCTTCGGCATCGCCGCGTTGATGGTTGCTTGGGGTGGCTGGCATCTACGGACGTGGGCGTACCGAGCCGTTGATTCTCCAGCCACTCGTGCACGTCGTCGTGATCGGCGGAATCGTGATCTGTGCTGTTCGGCAAGTCCGCCCTGGTCGGATGGCTGCTCTTGGACGCCACGTTCGGTGCCGTCAACCTGTGGCGGCTCTTCCAGCCCAACGAGAGGCGAGTCTTCGGGCCTTCGGCATGTGGCGGAATTGCCGGTCAGTCCCCGCGCTCGGCCTCCAAGAGCCGACTGCCGAGCGAGCGTCTGAGGTGCAGGCGCCGTCAACGGTCGATCCGGCAACAGGTTGCGTCGCGCCCGGCCTCACGGGCGGTCGCGCTGCGCGTCTCACTTCCTGGAACCTACGATCGTCCGGGCACGTCGCGATGAGGAGTGCAGATGAGGAAATGGAACTACGTAGCCATGGGCCAGATCGGGCTTTCAGGGATCACGGCGAAGGTGGCAAGGCCGTTAGCCAGCTCGATCTCGAGAAGGACCGGACGCCCGGAGGGCCAGGTCCTGGCCCTCATCGGGGCAGGATTTCTCGCCATCTCTTTGATCGACTTCCTCCGCACGGTCGACTCTGTCGTCGCTGCCGGGAGAAGGGTCGAACCTTTGTCAAAGACGCCGGTTCCCTGAATTATCGGGAGGTGCCACCCAGTGCGACACCGCTTGGCCGGCAGAGCGTTGCCAGGTCGTGCCGTGTGGCAGATACCTCGGGTTGTTCGCCCGGGTGTCGGTCAGGCCAGAGACGCTGCCCACGTCGCTAGGAAACCGGCTATTCGAGATCGGGTTTCTGCCGGCGGGCGAGGTCCAACTCGAGGAGTGCGATCTCCGTGCGGAAGTCGTCCATGACTCGATCTTCGTAGGTCTGGCAGCCAGGGCAGATCAGCCCACCGTCGTCGACCTCGATCCAGCCGTGGACCTCGTCGGGGAAGGCCCCGTCCTCGAAACGGCGCCGACACCGTTCACAGTCAGTGCCGCGCACCACCTCTGCTTCTTCGCAGAGCGCCTGCAGCTCCTCGGGGGTGAGGCACGCCTCGCAAGACATTGACCCGTCTTCGAGGACCTCCCATTCGGTGGCATCGAGCTCGATCGTCCAGTCGATCCGCCGACAGCAACGCACGCAGGTCCACCACTCACCCATCAGCCGCACCCAATCGCCGCACATCGGAGCGCTGCCCGGCCGACACTCGGCGGCCCGCAAGGGAATTGATGCGCCTCACCGCCGCGGAGCGGAGCCGCACCTTCGACCCGACGGGGAGGGCGACGGATTGCACAGCTGAAAGCTAACTGAGGAAGTCCTCGAATTCGCGGATCGCAGCAGACCTTCGGCCAACCCCGCAGGGACGGGGATCCGGTGCGAAACCCGACGCCGTCCGCCACGCCACGTGACGTGACGTGACGTGACCTGACCCCGGCTCGAACCTTCTCAGCCGTCCAGTCGGCACAGCCGACGGTCCGGGCTTGCCCGGACACTGCCTCGGAACGTCGTCAGCCACGCAAGGCTCCAGGCGCACAGCCTCCGGGACAGGTCTTCCCATGCTCCGTTGGCGCCGACGGCGCCGACGCGTCAGTCAGTCGCACCCCCGAGAGCGGGCACCTGGGGGCTTTCGGCCTCACGCCTCAGGATCTCCCAGAGCGCCTTGTTGCCGGCTATGCCTGTTGAGCCCTTCGTGCCTGCTCAGCGGGTGTGACCGCTGCCCTCGTGATGGAGAAGCCGCCTGGCCGCAGGCGTCGTGCCCACGCCTTGGCGGATCGGGCCTGCTCACGCAACGCAGCGGGGATCCGTGCAGAGAGCTGCGGCGGCCACGTCCGCAGGGCCGACGCACCTACGACCGCCGCTGGAAGGCAGAGCCAAAGCCACAACATCGGGCGTACTCCTCTCTCTCGCTCAACATCGTCAGGGCCGCCACTGACACGGCGCACACACCGCGCTGACAGGGAATGCACCGCCCAGTCGGGCGTCCGCTCAGCGCTGCGACTCGCGCTCTGCGCACCGTCGAGAAGTCGGGTACCTCGTCATGGATCTGCGCCGATCTACGATGCGAACGCAGGTCCCGGGCTCGTACTCCCGAGACCGACATCGACCTGAAGGGCGGCAGCATGACAGGACCACCGCAGGGGGGCGCAACACCTCCGGTACAGCTCCGGTGCCCCAACGGGCACCCGATCGCGCTCGACGACCGCTTCTGCCCGATCTGCGGCGCCGTCCTGCCGGCCCGCTGTGCCAACGGTCACGTTGTCGCCCAAGGCCAGCAGTACTGCCGGATCTGCGGCGCAGCCGTCGTCGTCCCCGGCCAGCTCCCCCCGCCCGGTGGCGCACCCGACGAGGAAAGCTCGAAGAACACCTGGTTGATCGTCGTGGTCGTGGTTGTGGCGGTGCTGGTCGTCGGCGGCATCCTCGCACTGGTGCTGTCCTCCAACTCGCCGAAGAGCACGACGACCACCACCACTGCCTCGAGCGAACCGCGCACCACCACGACCAGCGCACCTGCGACCACCACCACGGCCCCCGCCACGACGACGACAGCGGCCACGGTTATCGTGCCCAACGTCTACGGGCAGACCGCAGCGGCCGCGCAGGCGACCCTCGCCAGCGTGCGCCTGGTCGGCCAGACGGGTCCGACGACCACGTGCACGGGCTCGGAGGTCGCCGGCACGGTGGTAAGGACGTCGCCCACCCCAGGGGTGAGCGTGGCGCCGGGGAGCACAGTGACCCTGACGGCCTGCACCGCCCCGTAGGCGTGCCCGGCCACGTGTCACGATCGGGCGACCGTCGAGGAGGTTGCCGTGCGCATCCTGGTGATCGGCGGGACGCAGTTCATCGGACGCCATATCGTCGAGGCGGCCCTGGCGGCGGGCGACGAGGTGACGTGCTTTCACCGAGGTCGGACCAATCCGGGCCTTTTCCCTGAAGCGAGCCATCTCATCGGGGACCGAGACCAGGACCTCTCCGCGCTCGACGAGCGAGCGTGGGATGCCACGATCGATACGTCCGCCTACGTGCCACGCCAGGTCCGTGCCCTTGCAGCCGCCCTCGGTGGGCGTGGCGGGCAGTACGTCCACATCTCCTCGGTCTCGGCGTATGCGTTGACCAAAGACCCGGGTGGCACCGAGGACCTCCCACTGGCCGAACTGGATGATCCGGAGACCGAGAAGGTCAACGCGCACACCTACGGCGGCCTCAAGGCACTCTGTGAGCGGGCGGCGGTGGAGGCCTTCGGCGGCGGTGATGCCGAGAAGGTCACCATTGTGCGCCCCACCTACGTGGCCGGCCCCTACGACCACACCTACCGCTTCACGTGGTGGGTGGAGCGGGTGGCCCAAGGAGGGTCGGTGCTCGCTCCCGGACCACAGGCCAACCCTTTCCAGGTCATCGACGTGCGCGACGTTGCGGCGTTCGTGCTGCTGCTCGCCCACGAGTGGTCCGGCGGCGCGTTCCACGCAGTCAACCCGGCCCCTCCCTTTTCTTTCGGCTCGTTCCTCGAGACTGTCGTCGCCACGGTTGGCCCGGCGGGCACCGAACTCGTCTGGGTGGACTCGGACTGGCTTGCAGCGCGGGGTATCAACTCCCGGGAGCTGCCGCTTTGGGAAGGGACCGCAGAGGGGCGCAATGCGAGTGCGCTCGACCCGAGCAGGGCGAATGCCCGGGGCCTGGTGGCTCGCCCGCTGGCCGAGACGGTGATGCAGCTCCACGCCGCCGAAGCCGTCTCGCCCACGCCGTCGGCCGGCATCGGATTCGACCCGGACCGCGAAACTCGCCTCCTCTCGGAGTGGGTAGCTCGCTGACTGGGGCGCGTGGTGGTGCTCGCTCTGTAAAGGCTGACCGGCGTCACTCTGTTCCCGATCGCGTGCACCTGCTCGGGGGCCGCCCTCATCCGATCGGGTGCACGGCACCGAAGACCACTCATGGGAGACCCAGCAACCGAAGAAATGGAACGATCGATCCGGGCCCTTCGAATTGCCCTCGCACGAGTCGAGCGGGCGATCGACGCGGTCGGTAACCGCCAAGTGGTCGCTCACCACATCGCACCCGCGGAGCCCGCCATGTTGGAGAGGATGGCCGGCCACCTCCGCCAGATCCTTGGAGGCTATGCCGAGGTCGAGTTGCCGGTGGCGGCGCTGGTCGGCTCCGCTTCTCGCGGCATGAGGGCCCGGGGACCGGACGAGATCCAGTCCCCGGGCCAGCCACAGGGCACGTCGGTCGGGCTGGGACGGTGTCCATCCTGGAGCGAGAACGACAGCTGGTGGTAGGGCTTGGCGCTCTTGTGCCGTGCCCGAGGAACGTCGCAGCGATCCATGCAGCGCCCGGCACGAGAACGAGCAGGAGTGCGCCGTCGGCCACCCAATCGTGAACAGCCCAACGACTCCGACGAACGCGGCCACCACCTGAGCCGAACCGACGGGGTTTCTTCCCCAATGCGCGCCTCAGAAACTGCCATCCGCGGCGCGGGCGTCCTCCGAGGGTCCGTCAGCGAGCTCGCGCAGTCTCGGTGAAGTCCAGCTCAGAGCGACGCGGTTGAGAGCATCGCGTCGTACCCGGCAGATGCACCTCCACCACGGTGCTCATGGCTACAGTTGGCGAGAGCAGCAATAGGGGCCGCTCAACAGAAGGGGAGCCCCAAAGAAGGGCAGCATGGCTGCAGACGTAAGCGACGACTCCTCTGGCGTAACTGGCGCCACACCGTCACCGCACCGGCAGGGTCGCATCCTCGTCGTCGAAGACGATCCGGGGACCCTCGACTTCCTCGCCTTGGCGCTCGAACGCTCGGGATTCGAGGTCGCGACCGCCACGTCGGCAGGCGAAGGCCTCGAACTGCTTGCAACACACCGCTTTGACGTGCTCTTGGCGGACATCGGGTTGCCCGGCATGTCCGGGTTCGACCTGGTGCGCGAAGCAAAGCGGCTCGACCCCGACCTGGCGATCGCGCTCATGACTGCCGACGCCAGGGTGGATGTGGCGGTGCAGGCCCTGCGCAGCGACGTCGACGACTTCTTGCCCAAGCCCATTAGTCCGGTTGCCCTGATCGAGCAGGTCGATCGCCTCATCGAACGCCGCCATGCGAAGAAGTCGGGCCCACCCCAGCAGGTGCTCGCCATCGGCGCGCATCCCGACGATGTCGAGATCGGCGTCGGGGGCATCCTTCTCGGTCATCGTGAAGCCCACGATCAGATCACGATCCTTACCCTCAGCCATGGCGCCCGTGGCGGCGACGCCGCCATCCGGGCGGAGGAGGCGTCGAAGGCAGCGGCCTTGCTCGGCGCCGAGCTGATCCTCGGAAACCTCGACGACACGCGCATCGCCATTGGTGACCCGACGGTCGGGATGATCGAGGACGCCATTGCCGCCACGGCGCCGGCCATCGTGTACACCCACACCCTGTGCGACCTGCACCAGGACCATCGCAACGTGCATCGGGCCTCCATGGTCGCTGCCCGCAACGTCCCGAGTGTCTACTGCTACGAGAGCCCCTCGGCCACCGTGAAATTCGAACCGGTCCGCTTCGTGTCGATTGACGGGGCGATGGAAGGGAAGCTCGAGGCAATCCGCTCCTACCAGAGCCAGACCGCCGTGCGGTCCTATCTCGACGAAGAACTGGTGCGGGCGACCGCTCGCTACTGGGGCCGGTTCGGCCAGACCAGGTACTGCGAACCCCTCGAAGTCGTCCGCGACCGACCGCCTGCCCGGTCCTTCGGACCAGGCGAGTAGCTCGTGCTCTCAGCCGCGCCGGACTTCCTCTCCGACACCCACGTCCATTCCACCTTCTCCGACGGACGTGACACCATCGAGGAGAACGTCGCACAGGCTCGCCGTCGCGGCCTTCACCGGATCTGTCTCGTCGACCATGTCCGCACCACCACCACGTGGGTTGGGGACTTCGTCGCCGCCACGCAAGCGCTCGCCGCCACCGACCGTGGGTCCCACGAGGTGCCCCTCGAGATCCTCCGTGGGGTGGAGACGAAGGTCCTCGATCAAAAGGGTGGGCTCGATCTCCCCGCGGACCTGGGCGGTCTCGACCGCATCCTTGTCGCCGACCACCAGTTCCCGATGGCGGACGGGCCGCACCACCCCAAAGAGGTGGAGGCCGATCGCGCGGCTGGCCGCTACCGAGATGCCGAGCTGGCGGACGTGCTCATCGAGTCGGTCGGCAACTCCCTCCCAGCCGTCGCAGGCCGCGGCATCCTCGCCCACATGTTCAGCGTGCTGCCGAAGGTCGGGATGGCAGAGACCGACCTCTCGCCCGCCGGGCTCGACTGGCTGGCTGACGAGTGCCTCGCCTTCGACGTGGCACTCGAGGTGAATGAGCGCTGGGCCTGCCCTTCGCCGAGCACACTTGCCCACTTCATGGCTCGAGGGGTGCGCATCGTGTGTGCCACCGACAGTCACCGCGCCGAGACCATCGGCGTCTACGAGAAGGTCCGCAGCATCGTCGACGAAGCCACCGTCCTGGCCGAGGGAGCAGAGCGCCAGGATGTCTGAGCCCCTGAAGCGACAGACCGTGCTGGTCACCGGCGCCGGCGGGCCCGCTGGCGTCTCGGTGATCCAGGCGCTGCGTGCATTGGGACACGCCACCGTGGGCGCGGACGCGTCCGCCGACGCGGTGGGAATCCGGCTGGCCGACGCTGGCGGCGTGCTGCCGCGAGCCGAAGACGCCGACTACGCCAGCGCACTCTGCACACTCGCCGCCGAGCATGGCGTGACCTCGCTCATCCCGACCGTGGCAGAAGAACTAGTGGCCTTGCACGACTGCTCAGGTGTGCTCAGTGCCGCAGGCATCGCCTACTGGCTGCCGTCGCCCCGGGCAGTGGTGTCGTGCACCGACAAGTGGCTCTTCCACCAGGCGGCGACGGCTGCGGGCACTGCGGTACCCGAGACGGCGCTCGGGACGACCGAGGGCGTCACCGGGCCCTGGGTGATCAAGCCACGTCACGGGCGGGGGTCGCGCGATATCTACTTCTCCGATGACGCGGACGAGGTCGCCGAGCTGGTCTCGCTCGTCCCCGACCCGCTGGTGCAGCACCGGCTCTCGGGGAGCGAGTTCACCGTCGACGCCCTGGTAGACGAGCGGGGAAGGCTGGCGGCGGCGGTGCCGCGCTGGCGCCTCGAGACCAAGGCCGGGATCTCGACGTTGGGCGAGACGTTCGTCGACGACGCCGTCACCCAGGGCGTCGGTGCCCTCCTCGGCGCCCTCGGCCACACGGGGCCGGCCAACGTCCAGGGATTCGCCGCCGACGCGCCGGCGGGCGGTGGGCGCCAGGTGGTCTTCACCGAGGTCAATCCGCGATTCTCGGGGGGGCTGCCGCTGTCAATTGCTGCGGGCGCGGACCTGGTCGGCCAGTATCTGCGAGGCATGCTCGGCCTCGGCCTCGAGGCCGAGCGACTCGGCTTCCTGCCGGGCGTGCGGATGTACCGCTACTTCGCCGAGATCTTCGAGGGCCCTGCCTGACGAGGGACGTTCAGTGCGCCCCGCCGAGGCGGTCGAGGATCTCGAGCAGGAGCGGAAGCTGGAGCGGCTTGGTCAGGTACGCGGCCGCTCCCTGGTCGACCAGGCGCTCGAGCCGGCCCGGCGTGGCATCAGCCGAGAGGATCACGACGGGGATCTCCGAGGTGACTGGGTCGCGTCGAAGCTGGTGGAGGACCTCTTCTCCGTCCATGTCGGGAAGGTGCAGATCAAGGAGGATCAAGCTCGGGCGCAGCTCCTTGGCCAGCTCGAGCACCATCTTCCCCTGGATCGCCACCTGGAGGGTCTCGCTGCGACCGGCGAAGAGGCGCTCGACGACCCTGAGGCTGGCGAGGTTGTCCTCTGCGTAGAGGACCGTCGCGGCCCCCGGCGTGCCCGCCCCACCGCCGTGCCCGTTTCCCGACACGCCCGCAGAGGAGAGGGTGCCGATGGGTAGCGTGACGTGAAACGCCGACCCTTCCCCCTGGACGCTCTCGGCGGTCAGCGACCCGTGCATGGCCTCGGTCAGGGCCTTGGAGAGGGACAGGCCGACGCCGGTGCCCTCGACACCCATCGTTTCGGCGCCGAGGCGGTCGAACGGCTGGAAGAGGCGGTCCATGTCCTGCGCTGCGATACCCACACCGGTGTCCGCCACCGTGCACACGAGGGTCGTCGGCGTCGCCCCGCCGCTCGAAATGGTGACGGTGCCCTCCTCGCGGTTGTACTTGATGGCATTGGAGACCAAGTTGAGCAACACCTGCTTGAGCCGCTGTCGATCCGCCTGGACGACGCCTCCGATGTCGGAACTGAGGAGGTTGACCCGTCTCGACGCGGCAAGCGGGCGCAGCAGGGACAACGACTCTTCGACCACCTCGGCGAGCACGATCGCCTCGAGGGACATCGAGATCTCCCCAGCTTCAATGCGTGAGATGTCCAAGATGTCGTTGATCAGGGCGAGCAGATGCTCGCCGGCGGCCACGATGTGGTTGACGCTGTCAGCATTTTCCTCGCCGAGCTGCTCGAGTTGGAGGAGCTGGCCGAAGCCCAGCACCGCGGTGAGCGGGGTCCGCAGCTCGTGGCTGATCCTGCTCAAGAATTCGTCTTTCGCCTGCGTGGCGGCGATCGCCTCGTCACGGGCCACCTGCAGCTCGCGTTCACGCTCCCTCACCAGCGCAGAGGCGCCCAACAGCAACGACTGGAGACCTCCGACTTCGTCGTCGGCTACCCAGAACCGCTCCACTTCCTCGCCGTTCAGGAACTTCTCCGTGTTGCGCCGCACGTCGCCGATGCGGCGGATGATGAGGCGCAAGACGAGCACCATGGTCAAGACCCCGGCGCCGACCCCGAGCACCAGGCTCGCAATGGTGATGATGCGCACGGCATTCTCGTAGTTCTGCACCTGCGCCTGCTGGGCGGCCAGCATCTGTCGCTGCGACGCCTGCACCGCGCTGAACTCGGCTCGGATGCGGTCCTCGACGGTCTTGCCGGTCAGTAGCTCGGTGGTGAGCGCCGGGCCGTGGAGGCTGCCGTTCGCCACGCCGTTCTTGATGGTCTCGAGGATGGTGAACTCCTCGACGCCTAGCGCCTTGAGCCTCGCTGCCTGCTCGGAGCTGAAACCGTCGCCCGTCTGCGACGACAACAAGATCGGCTGCAGCTTGACCTGGGCGTTGGTGTACGGCTGGAGGAACACCGGATCCCCGCTGGCCGCGTAGCCGCGAATCCCGTTCCCGGCGTCGGTGACAAGCTGGAGCACCTGATCGGCGGTGGTCAGCGACGCGTTCGTCTGGGCCGTCGCACTGAAGAGATCGTCGAGCTGCTGGGTCAGGGCCAGGTTGGCGCCGCCCATCACCAGCAGGGCGACGATCGGAGGCGCAAGCACAGCGACACCCTTGAGGCGCAGCGGCGCGTTGAACCACCAGCGTCCAAAACGCGTGCGTGGCGCCACGGCGCGAGTTTCAGCCACGTGACCCGCCCACGGTCGGGGTCACCACTCGTGAGCGAACACTGTGCGCTCCGACATTCCTTCGGCCGGTGGGGAGTGGCTCTGCACCCACGGGAGGCATCCGGCGTATCCTTGGCGCAGGGATCCCCGCGTTTGGAGTATCGATCCGTGCTCACCGATCTCAGCTTGGCCGGCAAGTGGCTGCTCGTGGCGCTCGTCGTGCTGGCTGCCGTGCCACTGCTGGTGGCGCTCTACCAGTTCGTCCTCATCACCCTGTTCTACCGGCACAATCATTACGACGAATGCGCCCCCTTCTTCCCGCGCACCGCGATCTTGCTCCCTGCATGGAACGAGGCGGCGGTCATCGGCACCTCGATCGACCGCCTGATGCTGCTCGACTATCCCATGGATTCGCTCCGCATCTACGTGATCGACGATGCGAGTACCGACGCAACTCCGGTTGTCGTCGCGGAGAAGGCCGAGCGCTACCCGGGCCGGGTGTTCCACCTGCGGCGTGAGCAGGGCGGTCAGGGCAAGGCGCACACGCTCAACTTCGGCCTCGAAACCGTGCTCGCCGACCACTGGATGGAGGCGCTGCTCGTGATGGACGCCGACGTCATCTTCGAGCCGGACGCCCTGGCCAGGATGTCGCGCCACCTCGCCGACGACTCTGTCGGGGCGGTCGCCGCCTACATCAAGGAGGGCAGCCGCCCGGGCAACTACATGACGCGCTTCATCAGCTACGAGTACGTGGCCGCCCAGGCGGCGGCGCGCCGGGCGCAGAATGTCATTGGGGCGATGGCCTGCCTGGCTGGCGGGGCGCAGTTGCACTCACGGGCGAACCTCGAGGCCATTGGCGGCCGGATCGACACCTCATCATTGGCCGAGGACACCTTCACGACGTTTTGGACCCAGCTCTCGGGCCGCAAGGTCATCTTCGAGCCGCACGCCATCGTCTGGGCCGAAGAGCCCGGGAGCATCGACGGACTGTGGAAACAGCGGCTGCGCTGGGCGCGCGGGAACGTCCAGCTGACCCGGAGCTTCTCGGGGCTCTGGTTCCGTCGCTCGCGCGAACACCGGCTTGGCAGTATCAGCTTCGGGCTCTTCTGGTTCAGCGTCTTCTTGCTACCCGCCTTCATGGTCATGGCCTCAGCCGCACTGGTGACCCTCTTCTTCGTCGACTTCTCCCAGGCCTGGGAGGCGTTTCGCTTTCTGTGGATCATCAACGTCGTCTGCTACGTCTTCATCACCACCTTCACCCTCTTCATCGACACCGAGGTGGCCCGGCGCTGCTGGCGTGAGGCGATCCTGTTCCCCGGCGTGGTGAGCCTGGTGATCATCGCCTACACCTGCTTCCCGAAGGGCTTCGCGTGGCTGGTCCACCACGGGGCCGGGGACGTCGGGTTCAGCGTCACCCACCACGATGTCCACTGGCTCATCCTCTTCGCCTTCGTTTGGCTCTCCGCGTGCATGTTGGTGGCTTGCGTCGCAAAGCTCCTCGAGCCGCATCGCGGGGGCCGCTTCCTGAGCCCTCTGTTCGTCTACATCGGTGGCTACGGCCCACTGCTGTGTGCCGTCGCCTTCTCCTCGTACATCAAAGAGCTGCGCCACGCCGACATGCGCTGGGAGAAGACCGAGAAGGTCGGCAGGGGCGCAGAACACACCCGTGCGATGGAGCAGCTCCCGTGAACCCGCCCGAAGCCGGTCCGCCGCACGTGCCGTTGCCGCCCACCCGACCACTCGCTCGTGATGCCGCCTTCGAAGAGGAGATCCGTTCGACCGTCGCCTTCGAGCGCAAGCTCATGGTGCGCGGGATCATCGCGGCCGCCATCGTCGCCGTCGTCGTCGTGGTCCGCACGCTCTATCTCTCCTGAGGGCTCAGGGCGTCCTCCGCTCAGGCCTCACCGCCCACCACCGGGGCCGCCAGGTGAATGCCGCCGAGCGAGCCCAAGAAAGTCGTGTCGCCGTAGCTGAACACCCCGCCGTCGGCGCCGAACAGCCAGTAACCGTTGCCGTCGGGGCTCTTGTGCAGCCCGACGATGGGGGCAGTGAGCGCCGCGCCGCCGAGCGAACCGTAGAAGTTGGCGTCGCCGTAGCTGAAGACCCCGCCATCGGCGGCCACCAGCCAATAGCCGTGCCCGCTCTGCGACGACTCGATGCCGACGATCGGTCGGACGAGGTGGGTGCCGCCGAGCGAACCGTGGAAGAGCGCATCGCCGAAGGCGAAGACGCCGCCGTCGGCGGCGACGAGCCAGTAGCCCCCGCCGTCGGGAGTGGCGGTCATGCCGACGATGGGGGAGTTGAGGTGTTTTCCGCCCATCGAGCCGTAGAAGCCTGCCCCGCCGTAGCTGAAGACCCCACCGTCGGCGGCGACGAGCCAGTAGCCCGCCCTGCCGGCCGCCATTCCGACGACCGGGGCGTTCAGATGCTGGCCGCCGGTCGACCCAGAGTAGAGCGCATCGCCGAACGAGAACACCCCGCCGTCGGCGGCGACGAGCCAGTAGCCCCCCGACGACGGAGTGTCGGCCATGCCGACGATCGGAGCGTTCAGTGCCCGGCCGCCCATCGACCCGTAGAACCCGGCGCAGTAGGAGAAGATGCCACCGTCGGCGGCCACCATCCGGTAGCTGTCGGCCGACGCCGTGCAGCTGACCGGCTGGCGCGCCGCGCCCGAGTTGGGATCGATCTCGAGTGACGACTCGTCGACCGCTTCGAAGGCACTGGCCGGAATGGTCTTGAGCTCTGCAATGAGCGACGGGGGCCAGGCGTTGTCGGCCGTCCCCTGGAAGTACCAGTTGCTCCCGTTGTCGGCCACGATGAGCCCGTACTGCTGCAGCGCTCGGAGCACCACCTGGGCATCGGCGGAGTACCCCGAGATGTTGAAGGTGGACTTCAGACGGAACCGTGCGCCCATGGGCGGCAGGTTGGGGTTGGCGGCCGAACCGGCTTCGTGGCGTGCGGGCCACAGGTACGACGTGTCGGTGCTCTGGGCGGTCATGGGCTGCGGCGATGGCCGTCTTCACAGCATTGAGCACCGTCGAGTTCAACATGCTCTGCTCTATGCCGACGCCAGCGATGATGCCATCGACAAGCGCCTTGCCAGCGGGCTTCGAGTCGTTCTTAGCGGCGGCATCGGACCCGGCCTTAGCGGATTCCGAACCTGCATGTGCCACGTCTGGCGTTTTGGACGTAATCCCATCGGCCACGTTCTGGCCCTGCACGGCGCCCGCCGCCCTGGCATCGCCAGTGTGGAGCAGGAGCTGGTTCGGCGTCGACATTGCGTTGGCGAGCGACGCTGTGTCGATGATGGGCTTGCCCGCGATGAGGCCGGTCGCTTGCGCTTGCGCCTGAGCGAGTGCGAGGTTCGCCGTGTTGGCCAGCTGCTGGTTGAGCTTCGTTGGCAATGCCTTGGCGAGTTGGTCGGCTGCTGCCGCCGTCGCCTCGGCCTGACTCCCTTATTTCCTGCGACGAGCCGCCGAGGCGCTCGGACTGGAACTGGTGGACCAGCTGCCGCGCACTGCTCCCGTAGTCCGAGCTTACCACCCGCCCCCGCCGCCAGGGACGCAGCCGATTGGTGGTCAAGCCGCAACGGGCAAGTACCCCAAGGTGGAAGTGAGCTTTACTCCCGAGGAAAAGGTTGCGTTCCAGAAGTGGTGCGGACCGGCGCGATGGGTCAGCACGTCTGGGCACGGTGGGCAAGAAAGCGACTCAAACGCCGCAATGTACGCTGCCGTCAACCAGATGTTGGAAGGCAAGGACCCCGGCAAGGGCCAGGCTGCCAACATGGCGCGCACCATGCTCCATGCCTGCAATATGAAGTCGACCCCATCGAAGCAGACCATCTACCGCGGCACGGGTGGTGGCGAGTTCAAGCCAGGTCAGCTCGACGCCTGGAAGAAGGCGCTGGCAGCAGGCAAGACGGTGGACTTGTCTGTCCCCATCATGTCGAACACCTACGACCCCGGCGTCTGGGCAGGCAACAACTACCGTTATGTCATCGACCCCGGCGCGCTGACGCTTGATGCTGGCCACTCCATGCTGACCGGTGAGTACGAGACGGTCACCGGTGGGATGTTCGAGGTTTACGAAATCGAGCCGAACCCGAAGAACCCCAGCCAGACCCTCATCAAGATGCGCCAGGTAGCGCACTACGCGCAATAAGGCCCTGACCAGGGACTTTGGAGTGTCTAGTAATCTAGAGGCCATGACCACCACCCCCGACCCCAACGAGCCGCAATGGACGTCCGAAGAGATTGCCAAGCACCCGCACTGGCGCGCGTCAAAAAAGGCGCACATGCTCGTGGAGAGGCTCCACCAGCACAACATTCAAGTGGCGGCTGGCCTCATCCCCGAGGACTCCCCGCCGACATGGACGACCCAGGACCAGAAGCCCGACGAGAAGGGCCTGCCGTGGTGGTTCGGCCCCAACTACAACCCGTCACCCGAGATGCTCGAAGGGATGAAGAACGAGGCGCTCGGCACGTCCCCCGGTGACAACGGTTCGGTCACACCCAGCTCTTCCTAGAGGGCATCCCTGAACATCCGCGGATGGCGTGGGTGATGACACCGGACTGGACCTCGTCCCAGCGAACGAGCCCGGGAAGGATCGGGAGCCCGGCGGCGTCCGCCGATGTCCATCCGGCAGGTCGCAGGGCATTCGACTCGAGGCTCCAGATCGCGCCGGAGTCGGCCGTCGACCCATTTGCGCTGTACTGCGCGTTGTCGAGCTCGTAGAGCATGCAGGAGGACGGGTTCACCATGATGGCGTGGCGGTCCCCGGTCGATGTGGATCCGCCCTCGATCGGGGTGTCGCTGCCGAAGGGGTACGGACCCGCATCGCTCTCATCGGCATAGAGGAAGCTGATCGGCACGAGCGGGTGGGTGGGTCCGACCACGGTGTAGGGGATGCCGTAGGGGTTCGACGGGTCACCCGAGGGCCCGAAGTCGGGGTGCAGGTTCGTCGTCGACGCGTCCATGGATGCGAGCCAGGCGGCGCTGTGGGAGTTGACGGGCAACGAGGCAATGTTCGTGTTCCAGACATTGTCCGCAGGGAACAGAGGGCAATTCGGCGCGCCGGGCAGCGGCGTGCTGTGGGCCGCCGGACTGGCTCCCGCAGGCGCACTCGTCCCCGCCCCGACGACGGCGATAGTCACGGCGGCGACCGCTGCGATGGACCAGAAAATCCCCCCTTGCCTGCGCGTTCGCTCTCGGAGCATCGTCACTGTTTCGAGCCTCCCGCCGGCGCATCCGACCGCCCGGAATCTAACGCTGCCCCGAGCGACAGGCACGGACCATCACCGGTACCTCGAGGATGACCGCGTGCGCCCCGTCGACACGCGGGCACGAAACGGGCAGACTCGCAGCGTGCTGGCCCTCCACATCCTCTCCTTTCTCGTCGGACTGCTCATCGTCGGGCTCGTGCTCGCGTCGGCCCTCAAGACCGTGGTGCTGCCGCGGGTGGGGTTCACCCGGATCGCCCGGCTGACCTTCTCGGTGACCCACCGGCTCATGATCCACGGATGGGGCGGTGACATTCGGCGGGCGAGCCGCATCTCCCTCTTCGCCCCCGTGGCCCTCGTCTCGCTGCCGCTGGTGTGGATGATCTCGGTGACCGTCGGCTTCGCCTTCATCTTCTACGGCGTCGAGGCAGGCACCTTCACCCAATCGGTGACCTTGAGCGGCTCGTCGCTGTTCACCCTGGGCTTCGCCAAACCCACTGGGGCGGGGCGCGACTGGATCACGTTCGTCGAGGCGACCATCGGCCTCGGCCTGGTGGCGTTGCTCATCAGCTACCTGCCCACCATCTACGGCGCCTACAACGGGCGCGAGAAGGGTGTGAAGCTGCTGCACCCGTTTGCCGGCACGCCCGCGTCGAGCGTCGAGCTCCTGGAGCGACTGGAACGGGCCCAGTTCACCTCGGACTCGACCGTATGGACCAGCTGCTCCAACTGGCTGGTCGACCTCCAGCAGAGCCACACGTCGTTCCCGGCCCTGTGCTACTTCCCCATGATGGAGGACGGCCAGTCCTGGGTCTGCTCGGCTGGTGCGGTGCTCGACGCCTCGGCGATCCTCATCGGTTCGCTCGACTTCTCCGACGAGGCGCTGCGAGGACCCCTGTTCACGCTGGCCTTCGGGTCACCCGCCCTGGTGCGCATCGCCAGGACGGCGGGCCTACCGGTCGCGGCGCCGATGGAGATCGCCACCCTGCTCGACCACGTGCACGAGGCGCCCCCGGCGATCTCGGTCCGACGCCAAGAGTACGAGGCCTGCATCGACCAGCTGGCGGCCGCGGGGATCCCCCGGGCCGCCGACCCGGACTCGGCCTGGCGTGTCTACGCCTGGGTGCGCTCGACCTATGACGACGCGCTCCGGGGACTGGCCGGGCTCACCGATGCGCCGAGTGCCACGCTCACCACCGACCGCCCCGCCAAGGTCGGGCGCCCCCGCATGTTCGGCAACGGACCGCTGCGCGTCGACTGGGATACGAGCGTGCCCGACAGGCGCTGAGCGCTCGCTCGTCACCCACTTCTCAGCAAGTGGCAGGATACGAGGAGCTGGAACAGCCAGCATGAGTCGACATAGGGGGCACCATGTCCGACACGAACGCCGAGTTGCACGATGACAATGGCACGGGACACGTCGCCCCACCTGAAGTGGCGCCCGGCGGGCTCGTCGTCACCCACCTGACGTGCGACGAGCGGGTCGCCCTCGGCAAGAAGGCGCGAGCGGACGTGCCGCGCAGCTCACACGGTGCGTTCGAGCCGGCCCCGGGCCGTGACCCGATCGCCCTCTTGGAGGAGCAGGCAGAGAGCCGTGTGCCCGAGCTCGTGCCGATCCGCTACGGCCGGATGCTGAGCTCGCCGTTCGCGTTCTATCGAGGCGCGGCGCTCGTCATGGCCCAGGACCTGTCCACGACGCCTCGCTCGGGCCTGCGGGTCCAGGTCTGCGGTGACGCACACTTGGCCAACTTCGGCGTGTTCGGCACGCCCGAACGTCTGATGATCTTTGATGTGAACGACTTCGACGAGACGCTGCCGGGCCCCTGGGAGTGGGACCTGAAGCGCCTGGCGGCGAGCATCATGATCGCCGGCCAGCACCGCAACTTCACCGCCGCCGAGAACCGCTCGGCGGTGCTGGGAACCGTGGCGAGCTACCGCAACGCCATGACCACCTTCGCCTCCCAGACGAACCTCGACGTCTGGTACGCGAAGCTCGACATCGACCAGGCGGTGGCCCAGCTGGGCAAGCAGGTGAAACCGATCACCCGCAAGAGGACCGAAGCGAGTCTGGCCAAGGCCCGCACGCACGACAGCATGCAGGCCTTCTCGAAGCTCACCACCGAGGTCGACGGGAAGCGCCGCATCATCAGCGACCCCCCGCTCATCGTGCCCATTGCCGAGCTGCTGCCGGGCGTGAAGGGACACGTGGTGATGGAGGGGATCCACGACCTCCTTCGGCGCTACCGCTTCTCGCTCGAGTCGGACCGCCAGGACCTGCTTGAGCAGTTCCGCATGGTCGACATGGCCCGAAAGGTCGTCGGTGTCGGCAGCGTCGGCACCAGGGCCTGGATCGTCCTGATGCTCGGCCGCGACGACGAGGACCCCCTCTTCCTCCAGGCCAAAGAGGCCCAAGCGTCGGTGCTCGAGCGCTTCGTCGGGGCATCCACCTACGAGAACCACGGCCACCGCGTGGTGGCCGGTCAGCGGCTCATGCAGGCGAGCAGCGACATCTTCTTGGGCTGGGAGCGCGCCGACGGGATCGACGGCCAAGAACGCGACTTCTACTTCCGCCAGCTCCGTGACTGGAAGGGCTCCGCCGACCTCGACAACATGATCCCGAGCGGGATGACCATGTACGGGACCCTGTGTGGTTGGACCCTCGCCAGAGCGCATGCCCGCTCGGGCGACCGGGTGCAGATCGCCGCCTACCTCGGCAAGGGCGACGTGTTCGACCAGGCGATCGCCGACTTCTCGGTCACCTACGCCGAGCAGAACGCCCGCGACTACGCCGCTTTGCAGAAGGCCGTCGCCGACGGCCGGGTCGTGGCCGAGACCGGCGTCTGAGCGCCGGGTTTCCCATCCCGGAGGCCGACGCGGCCGACGTCTGGGAGGATGCCCGCATGGCCGAAGATCACGAAGTCCACTTCTCGACACGTCTGCCCGAGACCGTGCTCGCCCCGTATGAGCCCGACGTGCTCGCACGCCTCGCCCTCGCCGAGCAGCGTGCACCCGCTGAGCGGCGAGACGCGGTGGCGGCCGTGGCGGCGTCCTCCCCGCGCTGCCTCGCGGCCTGGGCGTCGCTGGCCGAGCTGGCTGAGAACGACGTGGCCCGCTATGCCTACGCCCGCGTCGGCTATCACCGGGGCCTCGACGCCCTACGGGGTGCAGGGTGGCGGGGGAGCGGCCTGGTGCGCTGGAGCGAACCGGCGAACCGCGGGTTCCTCCGCTGCCTGGAGCAACTGCGCCGCGCCGCCGAGGCCATCGGGGAGGACGACGAAGAGGTGCGCTGCGCCCTGATGCTGGCCGAGATGGAGCCGCAGTGGCCCCTCGACGGCACCGAGGCCGCGACGCCCGGCCCGCAGTCCTAAAGGGCCGCTCACTTGCGGGGCCAGAGGCCGTCCGAGGTGGTTAGGAGACCCCGAGGCGTTGGTTGTACTGGCTGATGATGTTGTTCACGTTCGACTCAGCGCTCGACACCGCGGCCTTGGGTGAGACGTTGCTCAGGTACATCGACTGCTCGGCGGCGAGCAGGGCGGCACGCACGTCGGCGTAGGGGCCGATCACCGAGCCTGAGGTGCCCGGCGAGTTAAGGCCATTCAGCATCTGGTTGTAGGCGACTTTGTAGTAGGGGTCGCTCTGCCACAGGCGCTGGATGATCGCCGTCTGCGTGGAGCTCTTGCGGGTCGGGATATAGCCGGTCCCCGCCGCCCAGGTGGCCACGCTCGAGGACGACTCCAAGAACTCGTCGTACTCCCACGCCGCCGCCTGCTTGGCCGGCGAGGACTTGGCCGAGATGTACAGCGCCGAGCCGCCTGGCTCGATGCCGCCGCGGATGTTCGGGTTGAGCACCGGGAAGGGCCCGACGCCGAGCTGGACATTCGGGTACTGGCTGAGGAGCGTCGTCACGGTCCCGAGGGCGGCCGAAGTCTCGATGGTCATCCCGTACTTGCCGCTGCCGATGCCGAGGAGGTTGTCGAACTCGTCGGGGCCGGTGGACGAGTTCGTCGTGGCGTCCCCGCTCGTGACCAGTTCCTTCAGGTCACTGAAGATCTGGACACCGATCGACGTGTTGAACGAGCCCTTGGTGGCTCGGGCGGACCGTCCGTTCGAATTGTTGACGAACAGCTGGTTGGCCGACGCCAGCCAGGTTTCGAGGTGCCACGGGTCGAGCACCAACCCCATGCCCGACCCCGAGGCCTTGAGCGCCTTGGCGTCGAGGAGGAGGGCGCTCATGTCGAGCGGCGGGTTGTTGGGGTTGAGGCCCGCCTTGGTGAAGGCCAGCTTGTTGTAGAAGACGATCGGGGCCGAGACGGCGAAGGGGAGCGCCCACTGGACCCCGTTCACCTTCCAGTAGTTGAGCGGTCGGGTGAGGAAGTCCGACGTCGAGTACTTCGAGGCGTTCATGCACGACTGGACCGGCAAGAAGGCCCCGCTGTCGATGACCCCCTGGGTGCGCTGGTCCTCGAGCTGGGCGATGTCGGGGAGCTGCCCGTTGGTGAGGCCCGCTTGGACCTTGTTCCAGGTGTCGTCGTAGCCGGCCTGCTGTACCAGGTTGACGTGCACCTTCGACTGGGACGAGTTGAAGGTGTTGGTGAGCGCCTGAAGCGTGGTCTGGTTCGCCTGGGACGCCGACTCCCAGAAGTCGACGTCGACGACGCCGGTGGCCTTGCCGAGCGCGGAGACCGAGCACTTGGGAAGTGAGGCCGCCGCGGCGGCCGAGGCACCGCCAAGGGACCCGAAGGAGACCGCCGCCAGGGAGGAGGCCGTGAGGGCGCCCGAAACCAAAAGGCGCATGCATCTCGTGGTTGCCATGGGCACTTCCTAGCACCCCGGCATGTGAACGGCGGGCAACGCCCCGGTGAACTGCGTGACGACTATTTCACGGCCCCGGCGGTGAGGCCCCGGACGAGCTGCTTTTGGAACACGAGGAGCAGGATCACCAGGGGGACGATTGCGATGATCGTGCCGGCCAACGTGACGTTGATGTTCTGCACCTCGGTGTTGGCCAGCAGCTTCAAGCCGATCTGCACGGTTCGCACGTTGTTGTTGTCGCCGGTGACCACGAGGGGCCACAGATAGTTGTTCCACGAGGCGAGGAAGCTGAACACGGCGACGGCAGCGACCGCCGGGCGGGCCAGGGGAACCGCCACCCTCGTCATGAACCGCCAGTGCCCGTAGCCGTCGAGGGTCGCCGCCTCGCTCAGGTCCTTTGGGATCTGCAAGAAGCTCTGGCGCAAGAGGAAGGTCCCAAAGCCGGTGGCCAGGAACGGCACCGTCAGGCCCTGAAAAGTGTTGTACCACCCGAGGCGAGTGACCGTGTCGAGGTTGGTGATCAAGGTGACCTCGAAGGGGATCATGAGGGTCGACAAGAAGACGATGAAGAGGGTCTTTCGGAACGGGAAGGACAAGAAGGCGAAGGCGTAGGCCGCCAGGATGGCCGTGACCACCTGGCCCACCACGATGATCGCCGTCATAATGGCCGAGTTGCGCAGATACAGGCCGAGGTGGCCTTCGTTCCAGGCGGTCGGATACGTGCTCCACATCGGGTGGGTCGGGAAGAACGGCGGCGGTTGGTGGGCGATCTGGCTGGGGGCGAGCAGGGAGTTCACGATGGCGATGTAGATCGGGAAGAGGATCACCACCGCACCGACCGACAGCAGCAGGTAGGAGATGACCTTGCGAATCCGCCGGTGCCGCCGGTCCCGGCGCGAGGCGGCCTCGGTGGCCGCCGAATGCCTGCTCGTCGGCGCCAGCGCGGTCGCGTCAGCGTGCATACGTCACCCGCCGTTCGAGATAGCGCATCTGGACGAGTGTGAGCGAGAGGGTGATGACGAACAAGACGATGGAGAGCACAGCCGCCTGCCCCGCGTTGTTGTCGATCTGGAGCGACTCGTAGATGTAGTAGATCAAGACGTTGGCGTGGACCCCCGCCGCGTTGCTGGGTCCGATGAGGATGTCGATCTGCCCGAAGCTCTGAAAGGCGTAGATCGTGCCGACCACCACGCCGAAGAACAGCGTCGGCGAGAGCATCGGGACGGTGATCCGCCAGAACCGGGTCCATGCCGAGGCACCATCGATCCGGGCGGCCTCGAGCAGGTCGTCGGGCACCGACTGGAGCCCCGCCGACATGATGATGAACGACAGGCCGAGGAACTGCCAGACCGTCATGAGGGCCACCGCTGGCAGCGCCCAGGTGGGGTTCTGCAAGATGGACGGCGTCGGGTTGATCCCTAGCCACGGGAGGAGGCCCACCACGGGGTTCATGAGGGTGCCGAACACGAGGGCGGCGACGGCCACCGAGCTCACCACGGTCGAGGAGAAGATCACGCGGTAGATGGCGATGCCCTGGAGCTTGCGGTGCGCGGCGACCGCCAGCGCCAACCCGAGGAAGAGTCCGGTCGGCACGACCATCAACACGAACAGGACGGTCGAGAGCAGGCTCTGGAGGAACGCCGACGACGACAGCACGGTGGCCGCCTGGTGGAGCCCCACGTAGTGGCTCGGCAGGTTCGGATACGGGGGGTTCTCGTAGAGCGCCAACTTGAAGTTGCGCAGGAACGGATAGAAGACGAACACGCTGAAGATGAGCAGTGCCGGCAGGATGAACAGGTAGGCGAGGGCTGCCTCGCGCTTCTTCCTCGACCGCAGGCTGCGGTGTCGGGGAGCTGCGGGCGCCTCCCGTCCCGCCCCGGCGCTCACCGCGACCGTCATCGCGTCGAGCCTTCAAGTCGGGTCCCGTCTGCCCCGAAGACATGCACCGACTGGCTCTCAACCGCCACGCGGACGTTCGCCCCGAGCGCCGGTCGCTCCACCACAGCCTCCTGGCGGACCACGAGCTGGGCACCGTCTTCCAGGCGACAGATGACGTGGGTCTCTGCGCCGAGCATCTCGACGAGCCGCACCGTCGCGGCCACCGTGCCCGCCGCGTCGAGGCGGAGGTGCTCAGGGCGCACGCCGACCGTGACCGGGCTCGCACCGACGTCCCTGCCCGGCACAGCTTCGGCGAGCTCGATCGAGCCACCGGCCACTCTCACGCTGGTGCCATCGAGCTCGCCGTCGAGCAGGTTCATGCCGGGGCTGCCGAGGAACGCCGCCACGAACGTGTTGGCCGGCCGGTCGTAGAGGTCCTGGGGTGGCGCCACCTGCTGGAGCACGCCGCGGTCCATGACGGCGATCCGGTTTCCCATGGTCATGGCCTCGACCTGGTCGTGGGTCACGTAGATGGTCGTGGTTCCCAGGCGGTGCTGAAGGGCGACGATGTCGGCCCGCGTCTGGACGCGCAACGTGGCATCGAGGTTCGAGAGCGGCTCATCCATCAAGAACACCTGTGGGTCCCTGACGATGGCGCGCGCGAGGGCCACCCGCTGGCGCTGCCCGCCGGAGAGCTGGGCAGGCTTTCTGTCCAACAGATCGTCGAGACCAAGGGTGCGCGCGACCTCGAGCACGCGCTTTTCGCGCTCGGCTTTGTCCATGCCGCGCTGGCGGAGCGGGAATTCGACGTTCTTCGCCACCGTCAGGTGCGGGTAGAGCGCGTAGCTCTGGAAGACCATGGCCACGTCGCGCTCTTTCGGGTCGACGTCGTTCACCACACGGTTGCCAATGGTGATGTCGCCCTCGGAGAGCTCCTCCAACCCGGCGACCATGCGCAGCGCCGTCGTCTTGCCACAACCCGAGGGCCCGAGCAGCACCAGGAGCTCCCCGTCGGGGATCGCCATCTCGAGCCGGTCCACCGCCGTCACATCCCCGTAGCGCTTGGTGACTGCGTCGAACGTAACCTCTGCCACCGTGACCTCTTCCTCGTCGTCGGCGAACTGGCAAGCGCAGTTCTAGCGCGCGCATGGCGTGGCGCTCGACTCGAACCACCGGTCTCCGTCAGGTGCGCTGAAGGTCGCCGGTAGCCTTCATGCCCCGAGGAGGTCCGATGGCACCCGAGTGCGACACAAACAGGCACAAGAGAGTTTCTGCCCCGATGGGCGAGCGTTGATGGCCGTGTGGCCCCCCTCACCCGGCCGGACCTGGATCATTGACCTCGACGGAGTGATCTGGCTCGCCGGGCAGGCCATCCCCGGTAGCTCCGAGGGGGTCGAGGCACTGCGGACGAGCGGCTCAAAGGTGCTCTTCGCGACGAACAACGCGGCGCCCACCGTCGACGAACTGGTGGCCCGGCTGGACAACGTGGGCATCACCGCCGCCCAGGAGGAGATCGTCACGTCGGCCATGGCGCTGGCAACGATGCTCGAGCCCGGTTCGACGGCACTGGCGGTGGCCGACGGCGGCCTCCTCGAGGCGCTCGCAATGCGCGGTGTCACGGTGGTCGACGACGGGCCCTGCGACGCAGTCGTGGTTGGATGGACGCACCGCTTCGACTTCGAACTGCTGGCGAGGGCGTCGAGAACGGTCCGGGGCGGCGCCCGCCTCGTCGGCTCCAACGAGGACCCCACCCATCCGACCCCGCACGGGCTCGAGCCCGGGGCGGGTTCGATACTCGCGGCGGTGGCCACCGCCAGTGGCGTCGACCCCGAGGTGGCAGGGAAGCCGCACGCCCCGATGGCCGCGCTCCTCAAAGCGCGCGCACCCGATGCCGCGGTGATGGTTGGGGACAGGCCCGCAACCGACGGCCGGATGGCCGAGGCGCTCGGCGTCCCCTACGCGTTGGTCTACTCGGGGGTGACCGCCGAAGGGAGCGCACCGTCGCAACCGGCGCACGCGGCCAGTGCAGCGGACCTCGGCGCCCTCGTGCGCGCTGTGCTCGCCTCGACGTGAGGTGAGCGCGCCGGAAAGTGCTCGGCGAGGGACCTGTTGCCCTGTGCACACTGCTCCATTACGTTGAGAGCCATGGCCAACAACGACGGATTCCGCAGGTACCTCGAGGCGGGCGCCGTGCTCGGCGCGGTGACGCGGGCGCGCGCCGAAGAGATCGTCCAAGACCTCGTCGCCGGTGGCGATGTCCAACGAGAGCAGGCCCAGCAGTGGATCGACGATCTCGTCGAGCGGAGTCGCCAGGCAAGTGAAGATCTCTTGGATCTGGTCCGCACCGAAGTCAACGAGCAACTGGCCTCGCTGGGCGTGACCTCACTCGACGAACTGGCGCGCCAGGTCGCCGACCTCCTCCGCCGCTCATCGGAAGCGGGACGCCAGGCGACCCACGATGCCGCGTCGAGCATGGCGAGCGCCGGCCGCAAGAGCGCAGCGGCAGCCAAGACGGCGGCCAAGAAGGCCTCCAAGAGCGCGAAGACCGCTGCCAAGAAGGCGCCGGCGAAGAAGGCGACGACCAAGAAGGCGCCGGCCAAGAAGACCGCGGCCAAGAAGGCGGCAGCCAAGAAGGCGCCGGCGAAGAAGACGACCGCCAAGAAGGCGCCGGCGAAGAAGACGACCGCCAAGAAGGCGCCGGCGAAGAAGACGACCGCCAAGAAGGCGCCGGCGAAGCGAGCACCGGCCAAGAAGGCGGCGCCGGCGCCCGCTACGGGCAGCTGAGCAGCGGGCCGCGCCAGCGGCTCGATCTCGAGTTGGTCCGCCGTCGTCTCGTCCCGAACCGCCAGGCGGCCCACGTAGCGATCGACTCGGGCCGAGTGCTCGTCAACGGCTCCGTCGCCGAGAAGTCGGCCCGCCTGGTGTCGGCCGGTGAGCCAGTGGTGCTCCAGGGGAGCGGTCCGCGCTTCGTCAGCCGCGGCGGCGACAAGCTCGCCGCCGCGCTCGAGCGGTTCGCCCTCGACGTCGGCGGTGCCGTCGCCCTCGACGCCGGTGCCTCGACCGGCGGCTTCACCGACTGCCTGCTCCAGGCCGGTGCCCGCCAGGTCAGCGCGGTCGACGTCGGCTACGGCCAGCTCGACCAACGACTGCGCGAGGACGCTCGCGTCGTCGTGCTCGAGCGGACCAACCTGCGTCACCTCGACGTGTCGGCCCTTCGTGCGGCGGGCTCGATCGTGCCGGTCGACCTCGTCACCGCAGACCTCTCGTTCATCTCCCTCGCCGTCGTCGCCCCCGTCCTCGCCGGACCGCTCCTCAAAGAAGGCGGCGATCTGGTCGTGCTCGTGAAGCCGCAGTTCGAGGCGGGCAAGGCCGAGGTGTCGAGGGGGAAAGGCGTCATCCGAGACCAGTCGATCTGGCATCGCACGGTTCTGGCGGCGGCTTCCGCCATTCAAGAGGCAGGAACCGGCATCATTGGGGCCATGGCTTCCCCGGTCGCCGGCCCCGCCGGCAACACCGAATTCCTCCTGGCGGCCCGTGCCGGTGCGCCCGCCGTGGGGGCGGCGTCGCTCGATTCGCTGGTGGCGGGTGCCGTCAACGAGGCCTTGGCCCGACGGGATCAGGCTGCCCACGCCCCGGGCGACACGCCATGAGCAGCGTGGTCATCCTGGCCCACCCTGCCCGGCCCGAGGCCACGCAGCTCGCCGAGCAGACCGCAGCGTGGCTTCGGGGCGAAGGACACCATTGCCGATTGCTCGTCATCGCCGGGCCCGAGCTGGTCAACGAGGACGGCCACATCATCGAGATGGGCGCGCTGGACCTGCGCGGAGCGGACCTGGCGATCAGCCTGGGCGGAGACGGGACCTTTCTTCGTCTGATGAACCTGGCGTACGCGGCGGACATCCCGATCGTGGGTGTGAACTTCGGGCGGCTCGGCTATCTCCTCGAGGTCGACCCGAAGGAGCTCGAGACCGCGCTGCGGCTCGCCTTCGACGGTGGTCTCCGCCTCGTGGCCCGCATGGCCATCGCGGTCAGCGTGGACGGGTCGCTGCAGATCACCGATCCGACCGACCGCTCGCTGCAAGCCCCCGGGGGAGGCCCGCAGGGCCGATGGTGGCTGGCACTCAACGAGATGGTGGCCGAGAAGACGGTCCCGGGTCACATGGTCCGCCTCGCCACGGCCATCGACGGGGAAGAGTTCCTCACGTATGCCGCCGACGGCGTGCTCGTGGCCACACCCACCGGCTCGACGGCCTACAACCTCTCAGCGGGCGGACCGGTCCTGGCACCTGAGCTCGAAGGACTGATCCTCACGCCGGTCGCCCCCCACCTCTCCATCGATCGCAGCGTCGTCCTCGGCCCGGAGCAGACAGTGACCGTCACCGTGCTCGAGGAGCGTCCAGCGGTCCTGGTGATCGACGGACGGGAGGTGGGGCGGCTCTCGCCGGGAGCAGCGATCTCGTGCCAGCGGGCGCATCGACCGGTGCAGTTCCTCACCCTCGGTGGCCGGGGCTTCGCCGGGAGGCTGCGCAGCACCCTGATGCTCGACCGGGAACGGTGACCGGGGCGGCACGGTGTTGAGCGATCTTCGAGTCCGCGACCTCGGGGTCATCGAGGACCTGACCGTCGAGCTCGGCCCAGGGATGACGGCCCTGACCGGGGAGACGGGCGCAGGCAAGACGCTGCTCGTCGAAGCTCTCGGGCTCGTGCTCGGTGCCAGGGCCTCGGGGGACATCGTGCGCGCCGGGGCCCGAGAGGCCCTCGTCGAGGCCAGGTTCCACATCCTCGACGAGGGTGGAACCGAGCGCGAGACCGTCCTGGCTCGATCGGTGCCGGCCGGCAACGGCCGCTCACGCGCCTGGGTAGACGGGCGCATGGTGCCGGTCACAGCCCTGGCCGAGCTGGCCCCCACCCTGGTCGACATCCACGGCCAGCACGACCATCAGAGCCTCCTCAGCTCGTCGGCCCAGCGACGCGCCCTCGACGAGTTCGCAGGCATCGACACCAACCGGCTGCGAGCTGCGGTCGGCCGCCTGCGCTCCCTCACCGAAGAGCTCGATGCGCTCGGCGGCGATGAGGGAGAGCGCGCCCGCCAGCTCGACATCCTCGCCTTCCAGATCGAAGAGCTCACAGCGGCAGGGCTCGAGGACCTCGACGAGGAGCAGGCACTCGCCACCGAGGAGGAGCGCCTCTCGGATCTCGGTGCGCATCTCGAAGCCGCAGCCGGAGCACTCATAGCGCTCGACGCCGAAGGCGCAGCACCGGGCGGGTCGGCGGTGGAGCGCCTCGCCGAAGCCGCCGGCCAGCTGGCGGGGCGTCCCGCGTTCGGCCTGTGGGAAGAGCGCCTGCGCTCGGTGCTCGCCGACATCACCGACGTAGCGAGCGACCTGCGCGCCGTGGTCGAGACCTGGGAGGACGACCCGGTCCGACTCGCCGAGGTCCAAGAGCGGCGCCGGATGCTGCGCGACATCGGGCGCAAGTACGGCGGCAGTGTGGGCGGTGCCATTGCCTTTCTCGCCGAAGCCGAGCGCGAGCTGGTGGTGCGACGCCGTGCCGAGCTCGATGCCGCCACCCTCGAGGAACGGCGCCACGAGGCCGTCGACGAGGTGGCCCACGAACAGGACGAGCTGCGCCGGGCGAGGACGAAGGCGGCACCCGAGCTCTCGGCGGCCGTGGAGGGTCGCCTGGCCGACCTCGCCATGCGCGGCGCCCGGGTCGGGATCTCGGTCGCCGACGATGGCGCCGGCGAACCCGTCACTTTCCTGCTCGGCGCCAATGCGGGCGAGACCCTGCGGCCGCTCGCCAAGGTGGCCTCCGGCGGCGAGTTGGCCCGGGCGATGTTGGCCCTGCGACTGATCGCCATGGGCGGCCCGGCCACCATGGTCTTCGACGAGGTCGACGCGGGCGTCGGTGGGGGAGCGGCCCTCGCCCTCGGCACGGCGCTCTCGCAGGTCGCGGCGGATCGCCAGGTGCTGGTGGTGACCCACCTTGCCCAGGTCGCCGCGCTCGCCGACCACCAGATCGGGGTGGCCAAGACCGAGCGGGGGGAGCGCACGTCGACGACGGCGCGCCTCCTCGGGCCCAGTGAGCGCGTCATCGAGATCGCCCGCATGCTCTCGGGCCATCCCGACAGCGAGGCCGCCCAGGCCCACGCCCGTGAGCTACTGGCCCTCGGGGAGCACGGGGGCCGGTCCACCACGGGGCGCTCACCGCTCGTCTAACGTAAGAAGGTGCACCAGCGATACACATGGCGAACGGGTCGAACCGCCCAGTGAGCAAGTTCGTCTTCGTCACCGGCGGCGTGTCGAGCTCCCTCGGCAAGGGCCTCACCGCCTCTTCGCTCGGCCGCCTCTTGAAGCTCCGTGGCCTGCGGGTCACGATGTGCAAGCTCGACCCCTACATCAATGTGGACCCGGGCACGATGAACCCCGGCGAGCACGGTGAGGTCTTCGTGACCGACGACGGGGGCGAGACGGACCTCGACCTCGGCCACTACGAGCGATTCATCGACGAGAACCTGAAGCGCAGCTCGAACACGACAACCGGGTCCATCTACTCGTCCGTCATCGCCAAAGAGCGCAGGGGCGACTACCTCGGCAAGACCGTCCAGGTCATCCCCCACGTGACCGACGAGATCAAAGAGCGGATCAAGCGGCTCGCTGACGACGAGGTCGATGTGATCATCGTCGAGATCGGCGGCACCGTCGGCGACATCGAGATCGTGCCGTTCATCGAGGCGGTCCGCCAGTTCCGCCGTGACGTCGGGCGAGAGAACGTCTGCTACGTCCACCTCACTCTGGTGCCCTACCTCGCCCCGTCCGGTGAGCAGAAGACCAAGCCCACGCAGCACTCGGTGACCGAGCTGCGCAGCCGCGGCATCCAACCCGACGTCATCGTGTGCCGGAGCGACCAGCCCATCTCCGAAGGGCTCAAGCGCAAGATCTCGCTCCTGTGCGACGTCCCGATCAACGCGGTGGTCTCGGCAGTCGATGCCCCGAGCATCTATGAGATCCCCATCGCCCTCAACGAGGAGGGCATGGACGAGTACGTCTGCCGCACCCTCGGCATCGACCCCGACGACCACCCGCTCGACCTCTCCGGGTGGGAGGCACTGGTGCGCCGGGTGCAATCCGCCGACCGGCCCATCCGCATCGGCATCATCGGCAAGTACGTCTACCTCCCCGACGCCTACCTGTCGGTGGTCGAGGCGCTGCGCCACGCCGGCTTCCACCACGGGGTCCGCATCGACTTCGATTGGATCGACGCCGAGGTGGTCCCCGACCTCCTCGACGGGGCGCGCCTGCGTGACCTCGACGGCATCGTGATCCCCGGCGGCTTCGGCGAGCGCGGCATCGAGGGCATGATCGCCGCCGCGGGGTTCGCCCGCCGGCACCAGATCCCGTGCCTCGGGCTGTGCCTCGGCCTCCAGGTCATGGTCGTCGAGTCGGCGCGCAACATGGCGGGGCTGGACGGCGCCAACTCGCGTGAGTTCAAGCCCTCGACCCCCCACCCGGTCATCGACCTGATGGAAGAGCAGGTCAACGTGGTGGACATGGGTGGCACGATGCGGCTCGGGTCGTACCCCGCCGTGCTGATGCCGGGGTCCCAGGTCGCCGACATCTACGGCGCAGAGATCGTCTACGAACGGCACCGCCACCGCTACGAGTTCAACTACAAGTACCGAAACCGCCTCGAGGCGGCCGGCCTGCTTTGCTCGGGCAGCTCGCCCGACGGCACCCTCGTCGAGTTCATCGAGCTGCCCGGCCACCCCTTCTGGGTGGGCACACAGGCCCACCCGGAGTTCAAGAGCCGCCCGGACCGGCCGCACCCGCTCTTCCGCGAGCTGCTGGGGGCGGCAGTCGATCGTGCCGAGGGCCGAGAGCCCCGCCTGATCGACCTCGATGCCGTCAGCTGAGCGCCGATGAGTGACGCCGAGGCCACCGGCTTCTCTCGCCTGGAAGAAACCGAGCGTTTCTCGGGCTGGACGATCTCGCTCGTGCAGGCCACGTTCGAGAGCCCCGACGGCCGCACCTTCGAGCGCGATATCGTCCGGCACCCCGGAGCGGTGGCGGTGGTGGCGGTCGACGACCAGCGACACGCCACCCTCGTGCGCCAATACCGGCCCTCGGTGGGCACGTTCGTCCTCGAGATCCCCGCCGGTACCTGCGACGTCGACGGCGAAGAGGCCGAGGCGACCGCGCGGCGCGAGCTCGCCGAAGAGGCCGGGCTCGAGGCGCGCTCGTGGAGCCAGCTCGCAACGCTGTACAACTCGCCCGGCTACTGCGACCAGGTGACCCGCGTGTTCCTCGCCACCGGCCTCACGGACCACCCGACCGATCGCAGTGGCATCGAAGAGGAATTCATGACCGTCGAGGTCGTCGACCTGGCCGACGTCGCCGGACTGATCGCCGCGGGCACCGTGCGAGACGCCACCACCATGGTCGGGCTGCTTTTGGCCGAACGGGCCACCCCCCTAGGCGACTGAACCCATGCCGAGCGCCGCGCTGTCGTCGGGGGGCGAGGAGTACCTCTCGTGGCTGGCGGTCGAGAAGGGCCGCGCACGGCTGACACTGGTCGCCTACCGTCGTGACCTCGGCGCCTATGAGCAGGCACTGGCCGCGAAGGGACTCGACCCGCTCGCTGCGACACCTGACGACGTGGCGGCCTACCTCGGGGCGCTGCGCGATGCCGGGCGGAGCGCCGCATCCCAGGCACGCGCGCTGTCGGTCCTGCGTGGTCTGCACCGTTTCCTCCTCGACGAGCAGCGGGCCGCGTCGGATCCGACGCTCGACCTCGGCGCAGCCAGGGTCGCACAGCGCCTGCCCAAGGCACTGAGCGAGGCCCAGGTCGTCCGCCTGCTCGATGACGTCCGTGGCGACAGCCCCCTCGCACGTCGGGACCGGGCGCTCCTCGAGTTCCTCTACGGGACCGGTGCCCGGGTCTCCGAGGCCGTGGGCCTCGACCTCGCCGGCCTCGCCGAGCTCGGCAACGGCGAGCGCCTGGTCCGCGTCTACGGCAAGGGCTCGAAGGAGCGACTCGTCCCGCTCGGCACCATGGCGGCGCGCGCCGTCGAGGAGTGGTTGGCCCCCGAAGGCCGCGCCAAGCTCGCCCCGCGCCAATGGCGCAGGCGCGGGGACGCCGAGGCAGTCTTTCTGAACGCCCGCGGTGGGCGGCTGACTCGCCAGGGTGCGTTCGGGATCATCGCCAAGCACGCGGAGCACGCGGGCCTGACCGTGCAGGTGAGCCCACACGTGCTGCGCCACTCGTGCGCGTCGCACATGCTGGCCCACGGGGCGGACATCCGGGTGGTCCAAGAGCTCCTCGGCCATGTCTCGATCGCCACCACGCAGCTCTACACGAAGGTGTCGCCCGAATACCTCCGGCGTTCCTACACGTCGGCCCACCCGCGTGCGGGGGGAGGTCCGACCCGCGTCCGTCCAGGTGGGGCACCTCACGCCGATTGAACGAGCCGGTACCGGCGGCGCAGTTCCCGAGCGGGGCCAAAGGCATAGGCTGTGGAGATGGCGAATGACGCGCCCCTCTCAGAGGTCGACACTGCACAGTTCGAGATCATGCTGGCCCACGAGCAGGCGGACCTGCGAGGACAGCTCTCCGAGCTCGGCTTCGGGGCCGATGGCGGCCTCAACTACGACGCCAACTTCGCCGACTCGAGCCAGGTCAACGCCGAGCGTGGGGAGGCCGAGGCCCTGGCCGGTGAGCTGCGCGACACCCTCGTCGAGGTGGAGAATGCCATCGAGCGCCTCCATGCGGGTACCTACGGACGTTGCGTGCGCTGCGGTAGCACGATCCCGACGGCACGTCTCGAGGCGATGCCCGCAGCGCAGCTCTGCATGACCTGCGCTTCGCGCCCTTGAAGCGGTGAGCGAGACCGGGCAGTACATCCCGCCGCCCGGCCCGGGTGGCCCCGTCCCCCGGCCGGCGCCACAGCCCCGTCGGCCCGCGGGGTCCCTCCTGAGCGGGCGCGGGCTGGCCTGGACGATCGCCATCGTGGTGCTCGGCGTGGCCATGCTCACCACCCACCGGCTCACCGTCGACGAGGTGATCATCTTCTGCGTGATCGTCCCGTCGATCATCCTCCACGAGGTCAGTCACGGGTGGGTGGCCCTGGCCTTCGGCGACGACACCGCGAAGCGGGCCGGTCGGCTGACCCTCAACCCGCTCGCCCACATCGACCTGCTGGGCACGGTGATCGTGCCGGGCCTCCTCATCTTGTCGGGGTACGGATGGTTCGGGTGGGCCAAGCCGGTGCCCGTGAACTTGGGGAAGCTGCGCAGCCCGAGGAACCAGGGCGTGCTGGTCGCGCTCGTCGGCCCCTTCACCAACGCGGTTCTCGCCACGGTGGCGGCCGTGGCCTTCCACGTGAGCGACGCGGCCGGCGCGAGCGCCTACTCCGTGCCCATCTGGGCCAAGGTCCTCTTCTACCTCGGCCTGACCAACGTCTGGCTCGGCATCTTCAACCTGCTGCCGCTCCCGCCGCTCGACGGCTCGGTGCTGGTCGAGCGCATGCTCCCGGCCAGGTGGTGGCCCGCCTACCTCCGGGTGCGCCCGTACTCGATGTTCGTCATCGTCGGGCTCTTCCTGCTCGACTCGATCACCCACGCCGGCGTGCTCAACCACCTCTCGAACGACGTGTTCGAGTGGTGGGGGCGTGTGTGCTTCGGCTCGTGAGTCAGGCGAGCAGCCCGATCGCCCCCGCCGCCCGGGCGTAGGTGGCGCTTGCCACCTCGTGGGCCCTGGCGGCGCCGTCGCGTAGGGCGGCCTCGACCACGGAGGGCTCGGCGAGCAGTTCGAGGCGCCGGGCGCGCAGGGGTGCCAGCAGCTCGACCAGGGCGGCCGCCACGTCGTCCTTCAGATCGCCGTAGCGCTCATAGCCCTTGGCCACGTCGGCCGGCAGGCGGTCGGTGGCCGCGGCGAGCAGGGCCAACAGGTTCGCCACGCCCGGCTTTTCCTCGGGGTCGAAGCGCACCTCGCCGTCGGTGTCGGTGACGGCGCGCTTGACCTTGCGCTCGATCTCGGCCGGGTCGTCGAAGACGTTGATGATGCCGAGGGGGCTGTCTACGGATTTGGACATCTTGCGCTCGGGGTGTTGGAGGTCCATCACCCGGGCGCCGACCCCCGGAACGGCCGCCTCGGGCACCACGAAGGTGTCGCCGTAGCGGTGGTTGAAGCGGATGGCGAGCTCCCTCGTCAGCTCGAGGTGCTGGCGCTGGTCCTCGCCGACGGGCACCCTGCCGGCGTCATAGAGCAGGATGTCGGCCGCCTGGAGCACCGGGTACGTGAACAATCCGACCCGCACGCTCTCCTGGCCGCCCCCTTTGTCCTTGAAGTGGGTCATGCGCCGCAGCTCGCCCATCGAGGTGGTGCACTCGAGCAGCCACGCCAGTCGAGGGTGCTCGGGGACCTGGCTCTGGACGAAGAGGGTGCAGGCGCCGGGATCGAGGCCGACGGCGAGCAGGTTGAGCGCCGTGTCGAACGTGCGCGAGCGCAGCTCGTCGGGGCCGATCTCGAGGGTCAGGGCGTGGAGGTCGACGATGCAGTAGAAGGCGTCGTTGTCATGCTGGTGGGCGACCCAGTTGCGCAACGCCCCCAGGTAGTTGCCGACATGGAGGTCACCGGAGGGCTGGATGCCCGAGAGCACGCTGATCATGGCTTGCCATGGTAGGTCCCCTGCGTGTGGCGCCCGGCCAGGGGGGTGCGCCACCGGGGACTGCGGGTTCACTAGGGTGCTTCGTTGTGGCGTATCCGGTGAGCACCCCCTTGTTCGAGGGGCCGATCGACCTGCTCTTGCACCTCGTCTCCAGCCACGAGGTGGACATCTTGGACCTGCCCCTGGCGCCGATCGTCGACGCCTTCGTCGTTGAGCTGGTGCAACGTCGTGAGAGCCTGACCATGGACGCGCTCTCCGAGTTCCTGCTCGTCGCCGCCATCCTGGTCGAGCTCAAGTCCCAGCGCCTCCTCCCCGGCCCCGACGAGACCGCCGAGGACGAGGAGTTCGTCGGCTGGGAGGAGCGCGACCTGCTCCTCGCCCGGCTGCTCGAGTGCCGGGCCTACGCGGCGGCGGCGGACGCCTTCGTGGCGATGGGGGAGATGGCGCTGCGCTCGGTGCCCCGTGAAGTGGGCCTCGACCAGGGCTTCGTCGTGCGGGCCCCCGACCTGTTGGCCGGCATCACCCCGGCCATGCTCGCCGAGTCCTACCTGCGCAGCACCGCCGAGCGCCCAGCCCCGAGAGTGGACCTCAGCCACGTCACCGTCGATACCGTGACCGTCTCGGAGGCAGTCGAGGAGCTGGCGGGCCAGCTGCCGAGCGCCGGACCAACGTCATTTCGCGCCCTCACCGCCCATCTCAGCACCCGCATCGAGGTGATCGTGCGGTTCCTGGCCCTCCTCGAGCTCTGCAAGCTGGGCAAGGTCTCGCTCGGCCAGGGGCACTCCTTCGGCGACCTGCGGGTCGACTGGGTCGGCGACGACCGAGAGCTGGCCTCGGTGGGCGCCGGACTCCTGGTGGACGACTATGACGGCTGACGAACTCGGTCGGGCCCTCGAGGCCGTCCTGCTGGTCGCCGTCGAGCCGGTGCCGCCCGGACTGCTCGCCGAGCTGCTCGAAGAGCCCGCCGAGCGGGTGGAAGCCGCCTGTGACCTGCTGGCAGCCCACTACCAAGCCGACGGTCGGGGGTTCGTCCTGGCGAAGATCGCCGGGGGCTACCGATTCCAGACCCACCCCGATCTCGCCCCTTATGTCGAGCGCTTCGCCAACCGGGAGGTGTCCCACCGCCTGTCGACGGCCGCCCTCGAGACCCTCGCCATCGTGGCCTACCGCCAGCCTGTGTCCCGCTCGCAGATCTGCGCCCTGCGCGGGGTGAATGTGGACGGCGTGGTGCGCCTTCTCGACCAGCGCGGCTACATCGAGGCGGTGGGCCGCGCCGAGGGGCCGGGTCAACCGGTCCTCTACGGGACGACCGAACTGTTCTTGGAGCGCCTCGGCCTCGACCGGCTCGACCAGCTACCGCCGGTCGAGGACTTCCTGCCCGGGCCCGACACCCTGGGCGACCTCGAGATGGGGTTGCGTGGGGGTGCCGGTCTCGCGACCGACGTCGACTGAGCGGGCCCAGATGGCACCAGCCGTCCACGGCAGCGCAGAGGACGCCGCGCACACGCGACTGCAAAAGGTGCTCGCCCGCGCCGGCTTCGGCAGCCGTCGAGTCTGCGACGACCTGATCGGCGACGGACGGGTGACCGTCGACGGGGAGATCGCCGTCCTCGGCCAGCGCATCGACCCCGAAGTGGCGGTCGTCGCCGTCGACGGGGTCCGCGTGGGAAGCGCGCCCGGCCTCGTCCATTACGCACTGAACAAGCCCGCCGGCGTGGTCACCACCGCCTCGGACCCCCAGGGTCGCCCCACCGTGCTCGAGCTCGTCCCCGCCGAGCCCCGGGTCTTCGCCGTGGGCCGATTGGACCTCGACACCGAGGGGCTGCTGCTCCTCACGAACGACGGCGACCTGGCCCAGGCTCTCACCCACCCCTCCCACGGGGTGGACAAGGAGTACCTCGCCGAGGTGGAGGGCGAGCCCGGCCCCGGTGCACTCCGGGCGCTCCGCCAGGGCGTGGAGCTCGACGACGGGCGCACCGCACCCGCCACGGTGGGTGTGGTCTCACCCGGCGTGCTGCGCATCGTCATCCACGAGGGCCGCAACCGCCAGGTCCGCCGCATGTGCGAGACGGTCGGCCACCCCGTGCGCCGCCTGGTGCGGACCCGCATCGGGCCGTTCTCGGACCGGTCGCTGCGGCCAGGGCAGTTCCGGGTCCTCACCCCGGCCGAGGTGCGCTCGCTCGGGGTCGCCGCCGCCGGTGGGGGAGCTCGCGACGAGGGGGGCCCTTCGGCCGCCCCGTCGGCCCCGCTGTAGCATTTCCGCTCGATGCCCCCTCAAGCAAGTGTGCGAGCCCTGCGCGGTGCGACGACGGTGGACGAGGATACGCCCGCCCAGATCGCCGAGCGCGTCCAGGAACTCCTGCGTGCCGTGATGAGCGCCAACGACCTCTTGGAGGACGACGTCATCAGCATCCTGTTCACCGCCACCGCCGACGTGACCTCGACCTTCCCCGCCACCGGGGCACGGGAGATCGGCTTCGGCGCGGTCCCGCTCCTGTGCGCGGCCGAGATCGCCGTCCCCGGTGCGACGCCCCTGTGCTTGCGGGTCCTGCTCCATGTCGAGACCACCCTCGGCCGGGACGAGCTGCGCCACGTGTACCTCCACGGCGCCCAAGGGCTCCGCGATGACCTCCCCGGCTGAGCCCGGGGGCCCCCACGGCGCACGGGAGACTGCCACCGACGTGGCCGGTGCGGGCAGCCCCCGCGCACTGGTGGTGGGCACCGGGCTGATCGGTGGTTCCCTCGGGCTGGCCCTGCGCCAACGCGGCTGGCACGTGAGCGGCCTCGATGCCGACGCAGGACGCGCTACGGCGGCCCTCGCCGCGGGTGCGCTCGACGAGATCGGCGAAGGTCTCGCAGCCGAGGTGGTCTTCCTCGCGACACCCGTGGCGATCGCCGCCGAGATCGGCCAGGCAGTGCTCGCCGACCGCCGCCGGCCTGCCGACGTGGTCGTGAGCGATGTGGGAGGGGTGAAGACACCGATCACCACAGCCCTCAGCGACCCACGTTTCGTCGGTGGCCACCCCATGGCGGGCTCCGAGCAGATCGGGATCGACGGCGCCGAGGCCGACCTCTTCGTCGGTGCGACCTGGGTGCTCACCCCGACCGCCACGACCGACCCAGGCGCCTACAGCCGCTTGAGCGCCGTCGTGGCCTCGCTCGGCGCCGACGTGGTCGCCCTCTCGCCGGCCGACCACGACCGCATGGTGGCGGTCGTCTCGCACGTGCCCCACCTGGTGGCTGCCACCCTCATGAACGCGGCCGCAACCGGGGCCGAGACCGACGCTTTGCTGCTCCGCCTCGCCGCCGGCGGCTTCAGGGACATGACACGCGTGGCGGCCGGGCATCCCGGCATCTGGCCGGACATCTGCTCGGACAACTCGACGGCCATCGTGGCCGCCCTCGACCAGTTGCTCGGCGACCTCGGGACCATGCGGGACCGGGTCGCAACGCGCGACCGCGCGGAGCTCTTCGACGTGCTCGAGCGGGCCGCTCGGGCCCGACGGGCCCTGCCCGCACGAGCGGTGCGCCCCGAGCACCTCGCCGAGCTCCGTGTGCCCGTCGAGGACCGCGAGGGCGTCTTCGCCGAGATCACGACCGACGCCTCCAACCTCGGCATCAACATCTACGACCTCGAGGTGGCCCACTCGGCGGAGGGCCCGAGGGGTGTGCTCGTCATGGTCGTGGGCAGCGAGGACGCCAGGCGCTTCCGAGACGCCATCGTCGAGCGCGGCTATCACTGCACGATCGGAGAACTCTCGTGAGCGCCGTCCCCGGGGTCGTCACTGTCGAGGGCGTACGCCACGTGTCGGGATCGGTGCACACGCCGGGGGACAAGTCGGTCTCGCACCGTTCACTCATCCTCGGCGCCCTCGCCGAGGGCCGCTCCCACATCGAGGGGCTCTCCGACGGCGCCGACGTGGCCCACACCCTCAGGGCCCTGCGTTCCCTCGGGGCGGCCATCACCGTCGCCGAGGGAGGCCCGGTCGTGATCGACGGAGGCCGCTCCCTGCTCCGGGCGGGCACCTCGGATCTCGACTGTGGCAACTCTGGCACCTCGATGCGCCTCCTCGCTGGACTCGTGGCGTCGATCCCCGGGCGGCACCGCCTGGTCGGCGACGATTCGCTGAGTGTGCGCCCCATGGACCGCATCGCCGGCCCGCTCGGCGCCATGGGCGCCACGCTGCGAGGCCGGGGGGCGACCCTCTGCCCGCCGCTCGAGATCGAAGGCGGCGCCCTGCAGGGGATCGAGTGGACCCTCCCGGTGGCCAGCGCTCAGGTGAAGTCGGCCATCCTCTTGGCGGGTCTCGGCGCCAGCGGCGAAACCGTGGTCCATGAGCCCGAGCCCACGCGCCCGCACACCGAAGAGATGCTGGCCGAAGCGGGAGCGGCGATCGAGGTCCGGCCCGAGGGAGGCGGGCGGGTCATCCGGCTTCGACCGGGCGCCCTGCGCCCCGTGGACCGCCTGGTGCCCGGTGACCCGTCCCAGGCCGCCTTTTGGATCGTCGCTGCGGTGCTCGCCGAGCACGGCGACGTCACCGTCGAGGACGTCTACATCGGCGAGCAGCGGACCGGCTACATCGGGGTACTGGCCCGCATGGGTGCCGACGTGGCCCTCGAGGCGGGCAGCGGGGGCTCGGGGCGGCTCCGTGCCCGGTCCTCGGCGCTCCACGCGACCATCGTCGAGGCACGCGAGATCCCCTCGCTCGACGAGGTCCCGGTGCTCGCCGTCGCCGCTGCCCTCGCCGAGGGCACGACCATCTTTCGCGACGCCGGGGAGCTGCGGGTGAAGGAGAGCGACCGCATGCGCGCCACCGTCGAGCTGGTGGAGGCCTTCGGTGGGCGCGCCGAGGAGCTCGGCGACGACCTCGCCGTCCACGGCCTCGGCCCACGGGGACACCTCCACCACGCCGCCTTCGCCACCGCCGGGGACCACCGCATGGCCATGGCGGCCGCGGTCGCCGCACTCGTCGCCGGACCGGGACAGAGCACGATCGAAGGGTTCTCGACGGTGGCGACCAGCTACCCGGGCTTCCTCGCCGACCTGGCACGCCTGACCGCGCACCGGCCCGCCCCGCTCGCCGCCGAGCGCGCAGTCGTGGCCATCGACGGGCCGGCGGGGGCGGGCAAGTCCACGGTTGCCGGTGCGGTCGCCGAACGGCTCGGCGTCGAGCGCCTCGACACCGGGGCCATGTACCGGGCGGTGGCGGCCACCGCCCTCTCCCGGGGGATCGACCCGGCCGACCACGACGCGGTCGTGGCCATCGCCGAGGGCGCGACGATCGGGGTCGGTCCCCACGTCCTCGTCGACGGCGACGACGTGACCGCGCTGCTGCGCACCCCCGACGTCGGCCGGGCCGTCTCGGTGGTGGCCGCCAACCCCGACGTGCGGCGCCACCTGGTCGAGCGCCAGCGCCGTTGGGTGCGCGAGCGCGGAGGAGGGGTCGTCGAGGGGCGCGACATCGGCACCGTCGTCTTCCCCGAGGCCCGGCTCAAGGTGTACCTGACCGCGTCGCCCGAGGAGCGTGCCCGGCGGCGCGACGACGAGTCCGCGGCGGGCGTCGCGCGGCGCGACCACATCGACTCGACCAGGGCGGCGTCGCCGCTCGTGGTGGCCGAGGACGCCCGCCAGCTCGACACGACCGGGCGCAGCGTCGAGGATGTCGTCGAGGAGGTGCTCTCATGGCTGTGACACCCGAGCAAACCGACGACGGCGTCGCCCACACCGAGGCGCCCGGTCGCGGGGTGGCCTTCGAGCCCGACCCCCGACGGACGCCCTTCTATCGCTTCGCGCGCCTGCTCTTCGGGGTCGTGGCCGGGCTGCTCTGGCGACCGAAGGTGATCGGCCGCTACAACGTGCCCGCCGAGGGGCCCGTCCTGCTCGCCCCCGTGCACCGTTCCTTCGCCGACTTCGGCTTCGCGGCGTTCGTGACCGACCGCAAGCTCTTCTTCATGGCCAAGGACAGCCTCTGGAAGTCCGGGCCTCTCGGCAGGCTGCTCATCACCCTCGGCGCGTTCCCCGTCCACCGCGAGTCCGCCGACCGCGAGGCCCTACGCCACGCGGAAGAAGTGCTGCGCCAGGGCCAGGTCCTCGTGCTCTTCCCCGAGGGGATGCGCCAGGAGGGCGGCGAGGTGGGCGACCTCTTGGAGGGCGCCGCCTTCCTCGCCGCCCGCACGGGCGCGCGAATCGTCCCCATCGGGATCGGCGGTTCGGACCGCTCGATGCCGAAGGGCTCGAAGATCCCCAAGCCCATCAAGATCACCGTGGTGGTCGGAGAGCCCATCGACCCCCCCGAACGCAGCGAAGCAGGCCGAGTGGCCCGCAGCAAGGTGCACACCACCACCGAGGCCCTGCGCACCGGCATCCAGGCGGTCTACGACCAGGCACGGCGCGAGGCGGGGAGCTGATGGCGCCCAACCTGGGCCTCCCGTTCGGGGCCGGGCCTGCGGTGGCGCCGGCCCGGCCCATGGCGTGTTTAATGGAGGGTGATGGCTAGCTCGAAGGACACGACGAAGGCGAAGAAGGGCGACACGCCCACGGCGGCCGCGAAGAAGGCCCCGGCCACCAAGCCGGCGGCCGCCAAGAAGGGCGACGACAAGGAGCCGAAGAAGCGCCGGGTGCGTACGGTGGCGTTCCGCGCCATGACCAAGGTGCCGCTGTTCCGCCGCTTCTACGTCCGGCGGATCCTGCGCTTCATCGAGAAGTCGAAGGCCAAGGGGCGCCCGCTACCTGCCGACCTCGTGCGGGTCGACCAGATGACGGCGAAGCTCCCGAAGAAGAAGAAGGAAAAACTGCTCGAAGAGGCCATGCTGACCTCGCAGACCGATGAGATCCAAAGCCGCGAGCTGCGGCGGGCGGCGGCCAAGCAGGATCGCCTCCGTGGCAGTGGTGGGGGCCGGCGCCCCGGCTCGGCCACGACCGGCGGCCGGCCCGTGCAGCGGGGCTGAGGGGGGCCTGGGCGCTCAGCGCTCGCGCCACCAGGTGGCGGCGACCACCTTGGCGTAGCGGAACCCGAAGAGGACGTTTGTCCCCTTCTTCGACGTTCCCGAGGCACGCGGGTGCCACTCGGTCGGGCGCTCGGTGACCCGCCACCCGCGCTGGACGGCGGTGATCAGCAGTTCGGCGGTCTGGTACTGCTCCTGGCGGAGGCGACCGACCACGTCAGCCAACACCGAGGATCGAAGGGCCCGGTAGCCGTTCGAGGTGTCGGTCAGGTGCGTGCCGGTGAGCACGTTGACGACGCTTGCGAAGACGAACACCCCGGCCCTGCGGAGCTGGTCCTCGGTGTGGTCGACACCGAGCCGGCGCGAGGCGATCACGAAGTCGGCCTCGTCGTCGAGCAGCGGTTGGAGCATGACGGGGATCTCGGCCGGGTCGTTCTGTCCGTCGGCATCGAGCGTGACCACGTACTCCGCGCCGCCGGCCAGGCAGAGCTCGTAGCCGACCCGCAGCGCCACCCCGTGGCCGAGGTTGACCGGGAACACGCAGGTCGCGACCCCTGCGTCGAGGGCGACGCGGGCCGTTTCGTCCTCACCGCCGTCGACGACGACCAAGGTGGCCACTTCGAGCCCGCACGCCTCGGCGGGGACGGCCTTGAGCACGTCACCGATGTTCGCCTCTTCCTCGTAGGCGCAGATGAGCGCCACCACCGGTGGCAGCTTGAAGTCGGGGTAGCGGGCGTCGAAGTCCTGGCGGGCCAGGTCGACCGCCAGGCGGACCATGGCGTCTTTTCGCGTCTTCTCCAGATCGGGGGCGCGCGTCGTCATTACGTGCAACTGCTCCTTGCTTGTGGCGGTTTAGAGGCTGTGTGCCCGACCGAAGACTTCACGCACCATCGGCTCGAAGTGCGAGAGGGGCTTCGTCGGATAGTCGGGGTCGAAGCTGGTCTGGTCCCAGTCGTCGGCGAACTGCTCGGCGAGGGCGAACCACGGCTCGGCGCGGTACTGCTCGCGCGCGTCGGGGTCCATGCCCAGGTGCTCGTAGTAATGGCGGCCCTGGAAATCCTGGTGGGCCCGGATGGTCTCGAGGACCTCGCTGCGCACATAGGGCCGCAGGATCTCTGCGGCGATGCGAGGGTGGTTGGGCACCGAGATGGCCTTGCCAATGTCGTGACAGAGCGACGCCACGATCATCTCGGTGTCGGCGCCGGCCTCCTCCGCCCTGGTGGCGGTCTGGAGCGAGTGGGTGAGCTGGTCGACGGCGAAGCCGACGGTGACGTCGGCGAGCGACTCGAGCATCTCCAGGATCCGCTCAGCGACGAGCGCCTGTGCCTCGATGGTCTCGGTGACGATGACCGACCACTGGCCCTGGGTGGACTCGTCCATGCGGCGGAACGTCTGGTTCGCGATGGTCTCGCTCATCGAGACATCCTCGCGCCTGGCGGCGCGCAGCGTCGAGCGAGCACTCAGGCGCCGAGCAGCTCGAGCACGGACGCAGCGGACACCGAGCGGTCAGCGGCGGCAGGGTCGGATGCGCCGGTGCCTGGCGCGCCGTTGCTTGCCGCATTGAGCAGCCCGACGGTGGCGGCGAGTGCCCGGAGCAGCTCGCGCAGCTCGGGGGGCGGGGGGAAGTACTCGTCCTCGGTAGTGGTCGAGACCACCTGGGCGCCGCTGCGGGGGGCGAGGGCTGCGACCACCTCTTGGACGAGGGCCTCGGGCGCCGAGGCGCCGGCCGTCACGCCAACGGTGCCCTCCAGGTCGTCGGGTAACTCGGCGGCCGAGTTCACCCGGAGCACGCGCCCACAGCCCGAGGCCTCTGCCACCATGGCGAGCGCCACCGTGTTCGACGAGTTGGCCGAGCCGATCACCACGACGGCGTCGGCCTCGGCGGCGATGGCGCGCAGCGCGCCCTGCCGGTTCGTGGTGGCGAAGCACAAGTCGCTGCGTCCCGGCATCCACAGGTCCGGGAACCGCTCACGGGCTGCCTCCATGAGCCCACGCCACTCGTCGTGGCTGAGCGTGGTCTGGGCGAGGAGGGCAACCGGGGTGCCGGCCGCCTCGAGGTCGTCGAGGGCGTCGAGGTCCGAGCGGTGCTCGATGAGGCGCACCGAGTCGGGCGCCACCGCCATGGTCCCGATCGCCTCCTCGTGGCCGGAGTGGCCGACGTAGAGCACGGTGTAGCCCTTGCGGCTGCGCACCTTCATCTCGTGGTGGACCTTGGTGACCAGGGGACATACGGCGTCGACCACGACGCCGCCGTGGGCCCTCGCCGCCTCGACCACGTCCGGGGCGGTGCCGTGGGCACTGAGCATGAGGGGCGCACCCTGGGGCACCTCTGCGATCTCATCGACGAAAATGACGCCCTGGGCGCGGAATTGCTCCACGACGTGGGCGTTGTGGACGATCTCGTGGTAGCAGTAGATGGGAGGCTCGAAGACGGTCACCATCCAGGCCAGGGCCTTGATCGCCTTCTCCACTCCTGCGCAGAACCCCCGGGGCTCGGCAAGCAGGACTCTTTCGACTGGCACCCCACCAGGCTACCGGCGCGGCGCCGGCTTCCGGCTGCCCGACCGGGGGCCCGAGCCCGCCCGGGTAGCCTGTGGACATGTCGGCACCCAGGGTGACGGTGGTCACCGAGGCGTCGCCGGCGGCTCGGGCAGGCCTTTTGGTCGGCGACGAAGTCGTCGCCATTAACGGTCGCGAGCCGATGGACGTCATCGAATACCACCAGCTCACCGACGACGACGAGCTGCTTCTCCTGGTCCGGCGCGCCGGCGAGGAGCAGCCGCGCCCACTGCACGTCAGCAAGGAGGCCGGCGAGCCGCTCGGGATCGAGGTCTCCTCAGCGGTCTTCGACCGCATCCGGACCTGCGACAACCACTGCGCCTTCTGCTTCATCTACCAACTGCCCAAAGGCATGCGCAAGAGTCTCTACCTGAAGGACGACGACTACCGGTTGTCGTTCCTCTACGGCAACTTCACGACGCTCACCAGGTTCACGGAGCTGGATGCTGAGCGGGTGCTGACCGAACGGCTCGGCCCGCTGTTCGTCTCGATCCATGCCACCGCCCCGGCGGTGCGCGCCGCGATGCTGCGCAACCCCAAGGGTGCGACCAGCCTGCGCTGGTTGCGGATCCTGCTCGAGGGCGGGATCGAGGTGCATGGACAGGTCGTGGTGTGCCCCGGGGTCAACGACGGGGCTGTGCTCACCGATACCTTCGCCGGCATCCTCGACGAGTACCCCGGTCTGACGACGATCGGCGTCGTGCCCCTCGGGCTCAGCCGCTACTCCAACGAGGCCGAGATGCGCCCGCACACCGTTGCCGAGGCGGCCGCGGTCTGCGACGCCGTCGAGCAGTGGCAGGGCGTCTTCTCCTCCGTGCTCGGCCGGCCGATGGTCTTCGCCGCCGACGAGTACTACCTCCTCGCCAACCGGCCCTTCCCGCCAGCCTCGGCCTACAAGGGCTTCCCCCAGCACGAGAACGGCATCGGCATGGTGCGCGCCTTCGAAGCGGCCTTCGGGGGCAATCTCGACGCGGCGCTCGGCGTCCGCCACGGCTTCTTCGCCTCCGTTGACGGCGCGCCGGCCGAGGGCTACCGGGCCGAACGGGCGCCTGGGGCCGCCTACGGGCACGCCCCGCGCGGCGACGCCGCCCCGATCACGGTGGTCACCGGCGCCTACGGCGCCCGCGTGCTCTCGCCCCTCGTCGACGCCCACCCGCGCACCGACGTCCGCATCCTCGAGGTCGCCAATGACTTCTTCGGCGGTAACATCGGCGTCGCCGGGCTGCTCACGGGCGCCGACCTCGCCCGCGCCCTCGCCGCGGAGCCCGAGGGCGAGCGCTACCTCCTGCCCGACGTGTGCCTGTCACAGGGCCGCTTCTTGGACGGCACGACGCTCGCCGATCTTCCGCGCACGGTTGAGGTCATCCCGAGTGACGGGGCGTCGCTGCGCGCCGTGCTCGACGGGCGGCCCCTTCCCGGCGCAGCACCCGACGCGACCGCCCTCGAATGGGCCGCCCCCGACGCGCCGCATCGCCAGCCGGTCGCCCTCCTCTCGTCGAGTTCGTCATGAGCCGCCCCGTCGCTCCCATCAACCCGGATCTGCCCACCGTGGTCCTCGCCGGGCGCCCCAACGTCGGCAAGTCCTCGCTCATGAACCGCATCGTGGGGCGGAGGGCGGCGGTGGTCGAAGAGGAGCCGGGCGTCACCCGAGACCGCAACGTGCTCGAGGCCGAATGGACGGGCGTCGCCTTCAATCTGGTGGACACCGGTGGGTGGCTCGCCCGGGGGGACACCCTCGACGCCAAGATCAGCGAGCAGGCGGAGAAGGCCGTGGCCGACGCCGATGTCGTCCTGCTGGTCGTCGACGTCACTATCGGCGTCACCGACGAGGACCTCGAGGCCGCCAAGGTGATCCGCCGGTTCGGCGTCCCGGTCCGCCTCGTCGTCAACAAGGTCGACGACACCAATCGCGACGCCTCCATCTGGGACTTCATCGCCCTCGGCGTCGGCGACCCGTGGCCGGTCAGCGCCCTGCACGGACGTGGCACTGGAGATCTCCTCGATGAGATCGTGACCATCCTGCCCGTGACCGACATCGCCCGACTGGAAGACGACTTTGACGGCGCGCACCGCGCCCTCTCCGCCGACGCCAGTGACGGGGCGCCGCCACGTGTGGCGCTGGTGGGACGGCCCAACGTTGGGAAGTCGACCCTCTTCAACCGCATGATCGGCGAGGAGCGCTCCGTCGTCCACGACATGCCCGGGACCACCCGCGACGCCATCGACACCGTCGTCGAGACGTCCGACGGGCCGCTCTGCTTCGTCGACACCGCCGGGATGCGGCGGCCCTCCAAGACCGACCGGGGGACCGAGCACCACTCGGTGCTGCGGGCTCTCGACGCGCTCGAGCGCGCCGACATCGCATTGCTCGTCATCGACGCCACCGTCGGGGCGACGCACCAGGACCAGCGCCTGGCTGAGCGGATCGGCGCATCGGGCTGCCCGGCGGTCGTCGTGCTCAACAAGTGGGACGCCCTCGAGACCGAGCGGCGCGACGATATCCTCTACGGCGTCTCGGACAAGCTTGCCTTCCTCGGCACCGCCCCCGTCCTCAAGGTGTCGGCATTGAGCGGACGCGGCACCCACAAGATCCTCCCGGCCCTCCACGAGGCCGTCGCCGCCTACCACCAGCGGGTGCCGACCGGTGCCTTGAACCGTGCCCTGCGCGACATCCAGGCCGCCCACCCCGCACCCGGCGCACGCATCCGCTACGGCGTCCAGGGCGCGATCGACCCACCCACATTCACCCTCTTTGCCACCGGGCGACTTCCAGCCACCTACCTGCGCTACATCGAGCGTGGGCTCCGCGAGCACTTCGACCTCGGGGCCACGCCGATCAAGATGCGGGTCCGCACCGGTGGCGGTCGCTGAGGAGCGATCCGTGCCCTGGTGTGACGACTGCGACCGGCTGGTCGACGACGAGGACCTGACCGAGGAGGGCACGTGCCCGGTCTGCGACACCCAGCTGGTCGAGCCCGAGCGGCGCAACATCCCCTGGACGTTCAAGCTCATGATCGTGGCCACGGTCATCTACCTCGGTTGGCGCAGCTACCAGGGCATCACATGGGTCGTGCACCACGTCTGACGGCGGCGGCAGGGCTCGGATGGCCACGCGCCGCGTCGCCTAACGTCTCGGCGTGGCCATTTATCAGCTCGACGACCTCACGCCAGCGATCCACGAGACTGCGTTCGTCCACCCCGACGCAGTGGTGATCGGTGACGTGACCATCGGCGCCGAATCCACGGTGTGGCCCATGGCGGTGCTGCGCGGCGACTACGGCACCATCACGGTGGGGGAGCGCACGTCGATCCAAGATGGCACCGTCGTCCACGCCGGACCCGGTTTCCCGACCATCATCGGCAACGGGTGCGTGGTCGGGCACCTCGCCCACCTCGAGGGGTGCATCCTGGAGGACGACTGCCTCGTCGGGTCGGGCTCGGTCGTCCTCCACCACGCCGTCATCGGCTCGGGCGCGACGGTGGGTGCCAACGCGGTGGTGCCCAACCAGCTCAAAGTCCACCCCGGCGCCCTCGCCTTGGGCGTCCCGGCCAAGGTGCTCGAGGGCCGCTCCAATGCCGAGATGATCCGTTTCTCCGCCGAGCAATACGTCCGCAACGGGGCCCGCTTCCGCCAGGGCCTCCGCCGGCTGGACTGATCGTTCAGCCGGCCAGGAACCCGATCGCCGCGTCGATGGCGCCGAAGTCGCCCGGCGTGGCGAAATGGTCCACGCCGGGCAGCGTCACCAAGGTGGCATTGGGGATGGCGGCGACGAGTGCACCGGCCGTCGGGTGCATGTCGCGCTCGCCGAGCACCACGAGCACCGAGGCAGTCACCGCTGCGCAGTCCTCGGTCCGCACCGCCTCGACGTGGCGGCCGAGGAAAGCGGCCAGCGCCTCGGGGTCGTTCCCCTCGCCCCTCGCCAGCCGCTGGAAGACCCGCAACGTGATCTCCGCCGGCTCGTCGTCGCCGGTCAGCGCAGCGATCAGCGGCGCGGCCGAGTCCTTCTCCGAGAACACGGTGTCGCCGACGCCGAGCAGCACCACACGCCCGAACCGGCCAGGGTCTCGCACCATGAGGCGCAAGAGCAGCTCGCCTCCCGCCGAGAATCCGACGGCGTCCACCAGGCCGTGAGGAGCGAGCGCCGCCGCCACCAGCTCGTCCACGTGCTCGTAGGCCCGCGGGTCGGTGGGCTTGTCCGACCGACCGTGGCCCAGCATGTCGATCTCGATGACGTCGCGGCCTTCGTCGGCGAGGATGTCCACCCACCCGGTGCGGCGCCAGTTGTGCTCGAACGACGAAGTGAAACCGTGGACGAGCGCCACGGGGCGAGCTGGCATCTCGGCCGGCTCAGCGTGGCGCTCGGGAGGCGGCGACGTCCAGCATCCTCAATCGGACGCCTCTGCCGCAGCCTTGAGCATGGCCTTCATGGCATCTTCGATCCCGAGGCAGAACAAATCGATGTCGGGCACCGAGTCGTAGTCGCCGGTAACGCCGAAGTTGACCTGCCCGTCGTAGGAGAAGATGGCGACGCCAAGACGGACCTGGCCGCCGAGCGGGACGTAGGGGAAGGCCTTCAACATCTGGCGGCCCAGCACATAGAGGGTCTGCTGGGGCCCCGGCACGTTCGTGGTCACGGTGTTGAGGTTGCGCTGCGCGGTCTTGCCGGCCACCCGGGCGCCCAAGGCGAGCACCGCTGGGGGAGCGAAGCCGCCGAGCGACGTGAGCGCTTGGGCGGCGACTGCCTCGTGGGAGGACTTGAGGTGGTCCATCTGGGCGGTGACCGCGGCGAGGCGCTCGACGGGGTCCTCGACCCCGACCGGCAGGTCGGCGAACATGGCCGAAACCCTATTGGCCAGGGTGCCGTCGCCGATGGCTCGACCGCTTGCATCCCGGGTCCGCACCGAGACCGGCACCAGCGTGCGCACCGAGCGGTCGACGGACTCGCCTCGACTGAGCAGCAGGTCACGGAAGGCCCCGGTGATGGCGGCGAGGACCACGTCGTTGAACGAGCCGCCGAGGCCGTGGCGGATGGTTCGGACCTCCTCCACCGAGCTCGTCGCCCAGGCGTAACGGCGGTGTGGGCCGATCGGCCCGTTGAGGCTCGAGACCGGGTGGGGTCGCAACGTCCCGGCGAGGGTGAAGAAGCCCTTGGTGAGGTCTGCTGCCTGGGAGAGGGCCTGGCGCGAGAACCGCAACGATGCCCGCAGGGCACGGAATTGCTCATAGGGACTGCGGATCGTGTCGGCCATCGCCGTGGTGGCCAGCGACACCGACGAGGGCTGTGCGGACGGGCGCCACGGCTGCACAGGGAGGGGCTCGGCGTCGCGCTCGGTGTCGAAGACCACCGAGAGCAGCTCGGTTCCCGAGACCCCGTCGACCATGGCGTGGTGGGTCTTCGAGACGAGCGCCCAGTGATCGTCCTCGAGGCCCTCGACGAACCAGATCTCCCAGAGCGGCTTGGTCCGGTCGAGTTGCTGGGACATGAGTCGACCGACGAGGCGGCGGAGCTCTTCTTCGCCACCCGGCGAGCCGAGGGCCGTCTGGCGGACGTGGTACTCGATATTGAAGTGGGGATCGTCGACCCACACCGGCCGGCCGAGGTCGAAGGGCACAGTGCGGATCACCTGGCGGTAGCGCGGGACGAGGTGCAACTTGCTGGAGATCATCTGCAGCAGGTCCGCGTAGCGCGGAGCCGGGCCCTCGAAGATGCCGATCGAGCCGACGTGCATGTGGCTGACGCCGTCTTCGACGTGCAGGAATGTCGAGTCAACCGGGCTCAAACGGTCGTAGCTCATGGCTTCCACCTCTCTGCCGGCAGCAACGCTGTGATCGCGCCGGCCCTCACAACGATTCGGTCAGCTCACGTTTGAGATCGACCTTCAGGATCTTGCCGGTCGGCCCCTTCGGTAGCACGTCGCGGATCTCGACACGGCGCGGGTACTTGTACGCGGCCACCCGTTCCTTCACGAAGGCGATGATCTCTTCGGGCTCAGCCTCGGCCCCCGCGCGGAGGGAGACGAAGGCCATGACCTCTTCGCCGAGGCGGGGGTCGGGCATCCCGAGGACGGCCGCTTCGAACACGGCGGGGTGGGTGTAGAGGACCTCTTCGATCTCGCGCGGGTAGACGTTGTAGCCGCCCCTGATGATCAACTGCTTCTTGCGGTCCACAATGAAGAGGAAGCCCTCGTCGTCGATGTAACCGAGGTCCCCCGTGTGGAACCACTCACCGGTGAAGGTCTCCTCGTCGGCGTCGGGACGCCCGTGATAGCCCTTCATGATGTTGTAGCCACGGATGACGATCTCCCCGACGTTCTCCTTGCCGGCGGGGAGAATCTCGTTGTCACCGTCCCAGATCGCAACCTCGGTGCCCCAGATCGGCTTGCCCACGCTGTAGGCCTTCCGCTCGGCTGCGCTCTGGTTGAACGTGGCGGTCGAGGCTGTCTCCGAGAGGCCGTAGCCCTCGAGGATGACGACGCCGACGCGCCGCTCGAACTGCTCGAGCACTTCGGCAGGGATGGCTGCGCCGCCGGAGATCGCGACACGCAACGAGGAGAGGTCGTAGTCGTCGAAGTCGGGCTGGGAGAGCAGGTCGACGTACATCGTCGGCACTCCCTCGAAGATGGTGGCGCGGTATTTCACGATCGACTGGAGCACTGCGGTGGACTCGAAGCGCGGGAGCAGCACCATGGTGCCGCCGAAGCGCACCACGATGTTCAAGATGCTCGACAGCCCGAAGATGTGAAAGAGGGGGAGGGCGACAACCACGATGTCGTCGTCCTGCACCCCGAAGATCCGGCCCGGGATGTCCGAGTTCATATACAGCTGGAAGTGCGTGAGCTCCGCACCCTTCGGGGTTCCCGTGGTCCCCGACGTGTAGATGATGACCGCGGTGTCAGTGGGCGAGCGCGGCACGAACACCGGGCCCGACGGCTTGGCAACGAGGTCCGAGAACGGCCGGACACCGTCGGGCAGCTCGGTCGCGCCGACGAGGTAGACCTTGTCGACCCCTGCGTGCTGGGCACCTTTGACCGCCTCATCGGCGAACATCGAGAAGGTGATGAACGCCGTTGCCCCGGAATTCGCTAGATAAAACTCAACCTCGGGCGCCTTCAGCAGGACGTTCATCGGAACGACCACCGCCCCGGCCTTCAAGATGCCGAAATAGGCAACCAGGAACTCGGCGAGATTGGGCAGCTGCAGCCCCACAGCGTTGCCCGGCACGACGCCGGCGTCATGGAGCCCGGCTGCCAGACGATCGGACTGTTCGTCCAGCTCACGGAACGTGAGCGTGCCACCGACGTGATACGCCACCGGCTTGTCCGGAGTACTCACGCCAGCCTCTCGGATGATGCACGACAGATTGAAACTCATATCCCACCCCCGCGTCGTACCCTATCGACGCCGCCATTCGACAACAAGGGACGAAAGACCCTGTGTGGACCGGCAAAACGGAAACCCCCCCACCACAGCGGTCGCCTTCGGACGAGCCGAGGCGCACGGTGGGGCCTGCGAAGCCCTCTTCGAGGCTCGGCTACCATGTGAGACTCGAGCTGAAGACACCGTGCACATGCAGGGATTCGCACATGAGATGGGTCTCAGCGGGGGAGTGGCAACACTCCCTTGATCGGGAGAATGCGGGCTGTGGCGCAGCTTGGTTAGCGCGCTTGACTGGGGGTCAAGAGGTCCCGGGTTCAAATCCCGGCAGCCCGACTACAGAGGGTCACATCAGAGCGGTCAACACGACTCGGGGAGGGCTAGGAGATCCCGACTCGATCCCCACGGGGGACAACAGTCTCAGCCCGAGTCGGGACTCAACGGTGTTGGAAGTCACTCTGAACCAGCCCGGTTTCGTAGGGAATCTGGCCAGCGACGACTTCCTGTGAGGGGTCCCCGGCAACTGCTCAAGGGCACTCTCAAGGAGTGCCGTCAGTGAAAGACCAGGCACCGACGCACGTACTGGTCGAATCCTGTCGGAGCCCGACCGAGCAGCCATCCGAGCACGTTCGGATTACCGGTGATGCCGTAGCGGCCGTAGTGGTCGAAGAGCCGGAACATGGCGTCATGGCGGTGGTCGTCCTCTTCGGACGGGATGATTCCGGGGGTCGGCGGACCAGGGAGTTCGACCTGCTTCACCGTAATTTCTTGCTCGGCCTCATCGGCGATGATCCGGGCGAGTTCGTGGGCGTTACGGAAGTCCCGACCGCAGAGTTCGTAGGTGGCGTAATGGTGGTGCGGGTCACCCACCACCTTGGCGGCCACCTCGGCCACGTCTTCCAGGTCCACATGGTCGAGACGGGTGTCGAGCGAGTACGGCTGACTCAGGACCCGCTCAGCGACCACTTGGCCCACATCGATGTTCTGCATGTAGTGCATGGGCTGGAGAATGGTGAATGGCATCCGGGACAGGAGCACGCACCGTTCCACTTCGAGCTTGGCCTGATGGTTCAGGAGTAGTTCGAGCTGGGGGTGGGTGACCGAGAACTGCACGAAGTGCTCGACACCGGCGTGACGGGCCGCACTTACCACGCCGTGGCCCATCTCAACCTCACGGGGGTGCATGGGAGGTCCGATGTAGACGACGACGCTGACACCCTCGACGGCCCGGTGCAGGTCAGCAGGATCGAGCAGGTCGCCGACCATGACGTCTGCCACTCCTGCACCGGCCAGCTGTTCGACGTCACTGGCGATGTCGAACGCGCGAACTTGCCGCCCGGACCGCACCAGGGCGCCGACCACGCTGCGCCCTGTCCGTCCGTTCGCCGGATCACCTCGGGTGGCCCTCTCCCGTCATCGTCGCGTTCGTAGGCTTCCCACGCTCGGGACTGTCCCCTGATGTCCTGGTCGCGGCAGGGGCCTGACGGGCTAGCAGGGAGCCCCAACCCTCACTGCCTCCAGGAACGATCGCCTCGGGCGGGTCGGAGACCAGCACGTGGGCCTCCCCGGTCCGGATGGCCAGGACGATCGCTTGGCTCACCAGCTCCGGAGGGTCCGGGACGATCGTCCGAGCCCCGGTCGCCAGGCGGCCGGCCCGCAGCTTCTGGTGGAACTCGGTGGCGGTGACCGACGGATAGACGACTGACACCGCGATTCCCGCAGTATCGAACTCGAGCCGGGCAACCTGAGAGAGCATGTTGAGAGCCGCCTTGGTGGCCGAGTAGCCGCCGAGTCCAGGGAAGACCCGAAGCGACGTCGCCGAACTCACGTTCACGATGGCTCCTCCGTGTCCGGCTCGCATCGAGGGAAGCACCATCTGCATCCCCACCAGGGGTGCGATCACGTTCAGCTCGAACACGGCGCGCAGATCGACTGGGTCCAGTTCGTCGAGCGGCACGTGGAGCCCCTGGCCGGCATTGTTCACCAACACGTCCACCCGACCGTAGGTGTCGATGGTCCGCGCCACGAGGCGCTCGACCTCTTTGCCAATCGTCACGTCGGTGGTAACGGCCAGCGAGTCGGGCAGGCCACGGGCCAAGGCCTCGATGCGATCGGTCCGGCGGGCGGCGAGGACGACGCGTGCGCCGAGCTCACTCAGTTGGCGGGCTGTGGCTGCTCCGATGCCCGAGGAGGCCCCGGTGACGATGCACACCGATTGATCAACCTCCATGGTGCTCCTCCTCGGATCCGGACCTCGGGCCATGTGCGCGCCGCGGCCCTTCCGCCGTTGTGGTGCCTACTCGGTCCTCGACAGTCCGCGGAAGGCGAGGACGAAGAACACCAGGGCGAACACGACGACGATCGCCAACTCGACGGCGATCGACAAGGTGTGGCCGAAGAGGGTGACGTTGGTAGGGAACCGGGCCCGGGCCGCCGGCGACATGTTCTGGGCCGCGAAGACCACTTGCCGGAACGGGGCGACGGCATAGGTCAGCGGGTTGAGTCGGGTGATCACGGTCAGCCAACCGGGGAGGCCGTTGAGGGGGAAGAGGGCCCCCGACAAGAACAGCATGGGCATCAGCAACATCTGCATGACGACCTGGAAGGACTCCATCTTCTGGATCCGGCTGGCCACGAACACCCCGAACGTGGTCATGGCCACCGCCATGAGCAGCTCCAGGGCGATCATTTGCACAACGAGCAGCGGTGTCAGATGGATGCCCACCAAGGGGGCAAGCACCAACATGATCGTTCCCTGGGCGGCGGCGACCGTCGCCCCTCCAGCAGTCTTGCCGAGCACGAGGGAGACCCGGCTGACCGGGGCGACCAGCATCTCGCGCAGGAAGCCGAACTCCCGGTCCCACACGATGGAGAGCGCCGAGAACATGGCGGTCATGACCACGCTCATGGCCACCACCCCCGGGTAGACGAATTGCCGGAAGTTGAATCCTCCGGTCGTGCCTACCAGGCCGCTCATGCCGTACCCGAGGACGAACAGGAAGAGCACCGGCTGGATCAGCCCGCTCACGATCCGGGTCCGGGTCCGGACGTAGCGGATGAGCTCGCGCTCCCACACCATCCCGACGACCCGGATCTCGTCGGAGATGATGGTGTCGGGGGTTGGAGTCGGGGCCGCTGCGGGGCTTGCTGGGGCCGGAACCGTCGAGCCGGCAGTCGACAAGGTGGTCATCGTGGCTCCTCAACTCCTCCGGGCGCCGCGGGCCCGGGCCATCATGGGGACGGCTTCGCCGTGCTGCTCCCTGATCTCGCGTCCGGTGAAGTGCAGGAACACGTCGTCGAGGGTGGGGCGGTGGGCCCGGACGGTCCGCACGGGCACGCCTGCGGCAGCAACGATGGGGCCTACGGCCGCTTCCTCGTCGACCACGAAGGCGGTGAGGCCACCCTCGGTGCGCTCGACCTTGTAGCCGGCTCGTTTGAGTGAAGCCAATGCGGCCTCGTCGTCGGCCGTCTCGATGGCCACGGTGTCGGTTCCGACCTGGGCCTTGAGCACGTCGGGGTTGTCGAGGGCGATGATGGCGCCGTGGTCGATGATGGCGATCCGTTCGGCATACTCGGCTTCATCCATGTAGTGAGTGGTCAGGAAGATGGTGACGCCTTCCTCCTCCCGCAGGCGCTGGATGTCCTCCCAGATGAGGGCCCGGGTCTGGGGATCGAGGCCGACGGTCGGCTCATCGAGAAAGAGGACCTTGGGCGTATGGAGCATTCCCCGGGCGATCTCGAGACGTCGGGCCATCCCGCCCGAGTACGTCGACACGAGATCTTTACGTCGGTCCGAGAGCGCCACCAGCTCGAGCACCCTCGAGATCCGCGCCTCAACCTCAGCGTGGGGGACGCCGTAGAGCACGGCGTGGAACCGCAGGTTTTCCTCGGCCGTGAGCTGATCGTCGAGGGTCTGCTCCTGGAAGACGAGCCCGATGTGGCGGCGGACCGACTTCGCCCGGGTGGCCACATCGAAGCCGGCGACGGTGGCGTGTCCTGAGGTTGGACTGGCCAGGGTGCAGAGCATCTTGATGGTCGTCGACTTCCCCGCTCCGTTGGGGCCGAGGAAGGCAAAGATCTCCCCTTGTCCCACCGAGAAGTCGACCCCGTTAACGGCGACCAGATCGCCGTAGCTCTTGGTCAACCCGTGGACATCGATGGCCGGCGGCCTCGTCTCCGGGCCTGGGAGATCGAGATGGTTGAGCGGGAGACTTACCACTCGCCGCGAGCAGGGCAATGTCCCCGCCGGCCACGCTGGCTTGTACCCCCTCCGTCAATCCATCTCACAAATTCACAATTGCACCAGCCCGAGACGGCCGGTAGGGCTGAACGTCCCGATCGTGAGGCCAACGGCTCGGACGGACGAGCGGCCTAGGAGAGGACCTCGGTCACTTACGCCGCCGGGCTGGCACATCCGGCGGTCCGCAGTCGCCGGCTGGGCACGCACCTCATCTTCCAGGAGCCGTGGCGCCTCTCGACCGGAAGTCTGCCGAGGCGGAGTCACCGGTTCGCTACCTGGCGGGCATCCCGGCACAGCAGTCCAGGGACCGATCAGCTCACCGGGTGGCCCGTTCGTCGACGACCAGCAGACAAGGTCGTGATCTTTCGCGGTGTCAACGCCGCGTACAAGCACCCCCTCACGAACGCTTCCCAGCGCCGGGAAAGCCCTGGAACCTCTCCGCTGCTGCTGGCGAGACTCGGCTTCAACGTCGTCCGACTCGGTAGGACCTGGAAGGGTTCGAGCCTGGGACCACCCCGGTCGACGACCCGGCGATCTGCACACACCGGGACCGCCGGGCGACCCTGGCTCGATCAACCAGGCGGTGCGCGACAGCTTTTTGAAACGAATCAAAGAGGTGGTCGACCTGCTGGGCCGCTTCCACGTCTGTCCCGCAAGAAAGGAACCCGCTACCCACTATTTCGTGTTACAACACCATCGTTCGTCAAATACGAATGAGATGGGAGCGTGACCCACATGCCGCCAACGCTGACATATCAGTGGGTCTATTTCCAAGCAGGTCCGCATCGTCGGCAGCCCCCACCGAGAGCGTCAAATGGCGGCTTCGTCGAGTTGCCAACGCGGGCACAATGGGGTCCCACGGGAGTGATAACTGGCCAACAGGTCCAATGGGGAGGCGTGCTACAGAAAGACTGGATCGTCGACAATCCAGACGGCAGCCAACTTACCTACCAGTTCGCTTTTGTGAACGTCACCGGAGGGGATCCAAGCCCCGCGAGCTCGACTGATCCCAACAACCCGCCCGCAATCCAGATCGGAGAAGATCCAGTTGTGGTCCTGGTGGTCTACGTGCCGGTCGAAGGTCCTGGCATCGCACCCGCGAACGATTCGGGCGCCACTATCGACGCCTTCGACGAATCGACAAACCTTCTCGTCGACGATGACTTCGTCATTGCGTACGCACCGCCGGGCCAGACGACGACGAAGGATGCGGAGCAGACGACCAGCGGCAATGTTTCGGGTTGGGTGGACACATGGAGCACGGGGGAGACGATCGCTGCCTATCCCCGAATCAGCGAATACACCAACAATCCATCTCCCGATTTCGACAAATGGGTCAACCTTCTGCCATCGTCCGAAGGGGTAACAATCGGGGGAACGGATAATGCGGATTTGACCGTCAGCATCAAAACCAGTGCCTACGCACTCGCGTTCTACAAGAACAACGCGCCCCCCCTTGTCATTGAACACGTACCCCCACATTTGACGCAAGCCCTCTATGGCCCGGATGGGCAGCTCCTGGCTCCGGGAGACAAACCGGGGGCACCACTCCAGGAACAGCGACCGCAGGGGGCGGGGCCGGAAGGAGTGTGAGGTCGATATTGTGCTGTGAGGGCGTCAATTGGCGTCGTAGCCATGTCGGACCCACGCTCGGTGCTTCGTGCGCCATTTCCTCACCCATTAGGGATCATCCCCTGGCCGCATGATCAGTTCGTGAGCGAGTGTCGCAACTGCGGCGACCAGGTCGCCTGAGCCGCGCAGAACTTCGTACTCCGCTCTCACGCTCGACAAGGTCAGATGGGCATCGGCACAGCGCGTGAGGCATACCTCGGGCTCGGTCCGATCGACGGTTAGAGGGGGAGTGTTCCGCCCTGTCCGTCTGGCTGCCTCGGACTCATGCAACACGCGGGTTGTCGTGTTCTTCTAACTCCGATACCGACGATCTGGCACCACGCCGAACGCCGAGACCTTCACGCGCCGGCCAGAAATTCCAAGAAGCTGCCGACAGGAAGTTCCCGTGAGGTCACCTCCGGCACAGGGATATCTGCCTGAATTTCGTAGCGATTCCGGCGACCTTCCTTGGTCTTGGTGAGGAAACCGTCCTCGACGAGATCGTTAAGGATGCCGTGCGCGTGCCGCTCTGTGATCGAAAGCCGCTGAGCAAGCTCGCGAAGAAGCACATCGGGCTCGTGCGTAATGAACAACAGAGCTCGACCATGTGGCGTCAATAGTCCCCGACCCGGCACGAATTCAAAAGTACACGAAAAGATCTCGAGGAATAGTATTGCTTCTTTATTAATACAGGTATACAATCGACAGTAAAATATCTGACGGATTTGCAGCGCAGGCAGCACATTGCGTCGGAAATGCCAAAGGAGCGCCATGCGCTACGTCAGAGCGATGTCGTCTAGTGCGGCGAGGCGGCGGCCCTCTTTTCCCTTCCCAAAGCAAACGGCTGTACCGCGCACCCGGTTCCAGACGTCCCGTTCGCAACGGCTCACGATGGGCGCAGCAGCGGGAGCGTCGATTCTGCTCGTCAGCGCCTTCGCGGGGTCACCCGCCTGGGCCGCCCAACCGCCCGTCGGACTCGGTACGGTGGCACCGTTCGCCGTACTCGGTGGCCAAACCGTGACCAACACGGGGACCTCGACAATCTTTGGGGACGTCGGCGTCAGTCCCGGAACAGCGATCACCGGGTTCCCGCCCGGTGTTTTGGTCCCTCCTGGAACCATCCATGCGACCGACACTGTGGCTGCCCAAGCCCAGAGCGATCTCACAACGGCGTACCTCGATGCCGCAGGCCGGACACCGTTCACCGTCGAGTCCGCCGACCTCGGTGGACAGACGTTGGCACCGGGCGTGTACGAAGAAGCCGCCCTCACCCTGACCGGCACCCTCACGCTCAACGGTCAGGGCGATCCCAACTCGGTCTTCATCTTCCAGGCAGGGTCCACGCTCACCACCGCATCGAACAGCACCGTCAGCCTCATTGACGGCGCACAGCCCTGCAACGTGTTCTGGCAGGTGGGTAGTTCGGCGACCCTCGGCACAACTACCACCTTTGTCGGCACCATCATGGCGTTGACGTCGGCGTCATTGGACACAGGCGCCACCGTCATGGGTCGGGTGCTCGCTCAAAACGGCGCCGTCACCCTGGATGACAACGTCATCACCGAATCGACGTGCGCCGCCACGTCGCCAGTGACAACCACCACGGCACCGTCGGCAACGTCGGGCGGGACCGGGACTGGGGGCTCGGCGTCAGGTGTGAGCTCGGCAACGGGTTCGGGGACATCAGGTTCGGGATCAGGGAGCGGCGTGGCAAGCTCGAGCGTCGTTCCTCTCGGCTCGCCCCAGACCGGATTTGGTGGCGCGTCTCGCACGACGGTCGGAGTCGGAGCACTCCTCCTTGGCGGCCTGGCGTCCCTCGGAGCCGTCGGGGCGATCGGCCAGGCCGTCCGTCGCCGCCGCCTGCCCGCACACAACGCCGGACCGGGTCATCGCAAGTCGAGCGGAGATGGATGAGCTGAGTCCTCCGGTTGCAGTTTCGAAGCGCGGCTCGCGACGATGGTGGTGGGTCGCAGCGGTACTGGCGCTCATCGCCGCAGGCGGTCTCTTGGTCGGTCTTCGTGGGCAGCGCCAGTCGCTCCCCGGACCGGTTCTCACCGGTGCGGTGCCGTCAGCAGCAGGTCCGCCGACGACGGCGGTCCCCGTCGGCGTCGCTCGATCGACTCCGGTGACGCTCAGCATCCCGGCGATTGGCCTCACGGTGCCGCTGTCTCTTCTCGGCCTCAACCTCGACGGCACTGTGCAAGTTCCCACTGACGTCCAAGAGCCTGGCTGGTTCGACCTCGGGCCGACACCCGGACAAGTGGGCTCTTCTGTCATCTTGGGTCACGTCGACTCCTACCGGGGTCCGGCCGTGTTCTACAAACTGAGCACCCTCTCGCCCGGCGACATGGTGGACGTGACACTGACGGACGGCGTCGTCACGCAGTTCGTCGTCACCTCTGTCTCGATGTACTCGAAGACCCAGTTTCCGGCGCAAGCGGTCTACGGGGCCCACGGGTACAGCGCCCTCCAGCTGGTGACGTGCGGCGGCACCTTTGACTCCCAGACCGGTCACTACCTCTCCAATGTCGTCGTCTTCACGTCTCTCGTCTCGTCCGCCCCCACCACGCAGTAGTCCTTGAGCAGCAACAGCGACATGGAAAGGGATTCGCCTCCTATGGCACTTAGGAACACCCGACAAGGAGACGCGGCAACGCCCCCGACGGCGCGTCAGCTGGCCGAACAACATCGGCGTACCGCCGAGGTTCTCCTGGCGAGTGGCGCAAAGGCGGGCAGGCTCGAAGCGGAGACACGTCTCGCTGTGCTTGGCACCGGTCATGGCGTGATGGCCCTCCTCCACGAGCAGAAGGTGACAAACGAGCTTCTGAGGCGGATTGTCCAGGCGCTGGCCCCCGAGCCGGCGAGCAACGGGACTGCCACCGAGTCAGGTGAACTGCTCGACCTGCCGGAGATCTCCGACGAAACGCCAACGAGCTACTGGCGCCCGTCCTAGCCGAAACTCGATTGACGAGCGCCGACTGCCGGCACCGGCTGCCCGCCATCACCTGTCACCTTCTTCGAGATACCGACGTCGTAATGCGTGCGCTCGGGCCATCGTCGATTCCCACCGCAGACGTTCGGCACTGGGTGCCTCGGCATCCGAGACGTAGCGCTGGACCGTCTCGATGAGCACGGTCAACGCCGCCGCGACACGTGCGCCGTCAACTGGCACATCGGGTTCATTCAACCCGTCCGACCCGCTAAGCAACGGAGAACTCGGTTGACGACACATATGCTGCCCCCCGATGCTCGGCGGCATCGACGACGACAGCCTTGCACTGGTCACACACCGTCCACCCGAATTGGCCAACGTTGTCGAGCGGCCGGAGCTCTTGCACCTGAGGGGTGACCGCGGCTGTGCCTGCACGCTGCGCCTCTTGCTCGGCCATGCCAAGACGGTGTTCCCGATGCGTCATGTGAAGGGCGGGCACGGTGGCGATCGCCCGCCCAAGGATCATGGACGGCACACAAAGCCACAACCAGAGCACTGTTTCTCTCCTTCTCTTCGCTTCACCAGCCATGGTGCGGGGCTCCCCTCACACCGGACTTACAGGCGCCTGACCAACCCTCGGGCGGGCCGGCCGGGCGACCCGTCACCGGCGAGCGGGTGGCGAGAGGGCTGGCAGGGAACCCGCGTCGCCGGTCACTGCTGTGTAGGCGCCCCGAGTCGGACCCAGCGGCCTTGCGCAGGTGCCGCGCCGTGACAGAGGTCGGCCTCGCCGGGGAGAGCGCAGTGCTCAGAGGCTGAAGGTGACGCTGTACGCCTGGCCGTCGTCGTTTCCGTAGCCGCTCCCGCTGACCTGGCCCTGACTGTTCGTGGCCAGCGAGTCCATGGCGATGACTGCCCCCGTCGTGACACCCGCGCCAGGGTCGTCCACACTGAGATAGCCCACGTAGAGGCCCCGGATCTCCTCGATGCTCACGGTGATGGTCGCGGTGCCCCCTGTAGCACCCGACATCGTGACGGTGCCGACCAGTGCAGGCATACCTTCGGCGTCGGTGGTGAGCGAGACCGCTCCAGAGGTCGGGGCACCGCCGTAGCTGGCGACGAGCGAGCCGGTGAAGTCCACCGAGACCTGCGGGACCTCTGTCGAGGTTGTGACCGCCGCTCCGGGCGAGGTGACGACCAGGCTCGCACCGTGCGACACCGACGAGAGGAAGTTGTCGTCACCCCCGTAGGCGGCGTCGAGCGTCACGGTCCCCACCTGCGGCGCAGTGATCGAGCAGGTCGCCGTACCGGATGGATCGAGAGGGCAGGTGGCGGGGGCACCGGATCCGTCGGTGATGCTCACCGTCCCCGTCGGGACACCGAGCCCTGGTCCGTCCGATGCCACGTCCACAGTCACCGAGAGCGTCTGGCCTGCCACGGCAGCGAGCGGCGGCAGCACGATCGTCGTCGTGCCGATCACCGTCTGGAAGGCTCCGCTGTCACATCCGGTCGGCGGCCGCACACCGCCACGCTGGTCGGTCGCCGAGCACAAGGCGGTGCTCTCGACGAGCCCGAGGGCTGGGCTTCCGGCCAAGAGTGCCATCGTCTCGGTTGGGCCGCCGTTGTCAGCCAGCGGGCCCATCGTCGAGACGACCCCGTCGGATGGCCCAAAGCCGCACGAGCTGTCGCTCGCGACGTTGTAGCCCTCATCGACGAAGGGGCCCGAACAGGCATCCCCCGCGCCACGGTTGGCGACGACGGTGGCGGCCAGCGACACCGTGCCGCCGTGGTTGGCGAGCGACGCACCCGAATCGGCGCTGTCCGCCGAGATGGTCGAGTTGGCGACAGCGACGGTACCCGATGTGTTGGCGATGGCCGATCCCGTCCCGTCGTTGGCAAACGTGTCGTCGCTCGCCTCCAGCGATCCCGAGTTCTCGATGCTGCTGACGGCGCATCGGCCGCTCGAGAACGTGTCATCGGCAGCGAGCAGCCCGCCCGAGTTGAGGATTTCCGTGCCACCGCAGCTCGCTGCGTCCTCGGAGAAGACGTCATCGGTGGCGCTGAGCGTGCCCCCGTTGTCGATGGCAGCCGTGCCCGGGGCGCCGATCAGGGTGGCGTCCGAGACGGTCACGCTGCCCCCTGTGATGTCGAGAGCCCCGGCAGAGTCCGAGATCGTCGTGACCGGGCTTCCGGCACCGTGCAGTGTGAGGGAGGCGAGCGGTGAGACGTCGAGCACCTCGCTGGCCAGTCGATAGGCCCCCGGGGCCAGGTCGATCGTGACCGCATCACCCGAGTACGCACCTCCGAGCGCCACGCCGAGCACCTGTTGCAGCCCGCACTCGGCGGTGGGGGGGGTGCACGCGCTCGGAGAGGCCCCGGGTGTCGCGTCGAGCGTCACGCTCGTCGGGGCTGGCGATGCACCGGCCGAAGGAACTCCGGCGACGGCGATGGCGACCATCGCTCCTCCCGTCAGAACCGAAAGGGCAGCTGCCACCCGCGCACCGCTGCGGAATCCATGGAGCATCGGAAGCCTCCCCCGCTTCGGGCACCACAATGTGGGCCTGGGCCCATTGTGCGCCCGCAACGCCGGTTCCCGGCAAGGCTCAGATCCTGCGAGGCCTGTGATCCCCGTGCTGACGGGCACGACGCTCCTCGTCAAAGGTGGAGGTCAACTGCAGGTCGAGGCTTCCGGGGCGTAAAATTGAGTAGTCGCTACTCAAGCCAAACGGGTGGAACTCCGGTCCAATGGCTTCGAGGGACAAGCACATCGGGCCAGTCGGGGGCCCGAGCACGACAGGAAGTGAGGCACCGACGTTCGTGGCGATCAGTGAGACCATGATTCCGACGAATGAGGCGGTCGAGCTACGCGCCGCCGTCATCTCGCTGCGCAAGGCCCTGGGCCGGGTCGAGCGGGCCATCGACGCTGTTGGCAGCCACCAGATGGCCGCCCTGCACATCACGGCCGATGCTCCGGCGTCGCTCGAGCGCACCGCCCGCTACCTCCGACTGATACTTGGCGGCTATGCCGAGGGATAGCTCGCCCATCGGCCTGGATTGACAGGCCGGCCCCTGGCACGCACGCTTGAGCCGTGCACACCTTCCTCCACATCTGGCCGATGCTCCTCGCCTTCCTCGGCATGGGCATCATCGCCGTCTTCTCGGTGTGGGTCGCAGATTCGATCTTGGAGCGCAAAGACCAGCGCAAGCGTGACCGGGCGCGACTCGTCCGGTCCGACAAGTAGCGCTCTGTTCCCGATTCCCGTGGCGGTCGCCGTCGCGGTGGCAATGCGCAGCCGGGGCCATTGCCGACGCCGCGCCGGTCAGTAGAGATCGGCCGCGGGGGTGGCTCCCCTAGGATTGGTTGCGGTGCATGCCCCGGTGGCATGAGCTCGCACGCACGTGGAGCTTTCCCGTTCTGGTGACGAGGCCGAATCGAACCCCATGGCAACAGCGAGGCCCCGAGATCCCGAGATGACGAACGGCGCGACGCCACCGGCGACGGTGCCTCCACTCTCGTCCTTCACCGAAGACGGTCCGTGGGAGGTCGACATGGACCGCCTGAGCTGGCGCTGCGGACTGGACCGGGTGCGCGCCGACGCCCATGCCCGGGTACCCGACCTCATGCGCTCACGCCGCCTGCCGCCAGCGGGTCGCCTGCTCGGAACCGGGATCCACCTGTCACGCGCCGTCGGGGGCTGGAGTCTCTTCGAACGACGCAAGGGGTCCCCCTACTCGGCGGCGGGCCTCTCCCGGCGCCTTCGACGGGCGTTCGAGAAGCTCGGGCCCACCTACATCAAGCTCGGCCAGGTCATCTCGTCAGGCGAGGGCGTGCTGCCCGACGAGCTGGTTGCCGAGTTCCGTGGCCTGCGCGACCGGGTGCCCGCTGAGCCCTTCGAGGTGGTCCGCGCGGTCGTCGAGTCAGAGTTCGGGAGGCCACTCAGCCAGATCTTCGCCCACTTCGACGGCGAGCCCGCCGCCGCCGCCTCGATCGCCCAGGTCCACATGGCGACACTGCTCACCGGCGAGGAGGTCGCCGTCAAGGTGCAGCGCCCGGGCATCGGGCGACTCGTCGAACAGGATCTCTCGGTCATGGCCGCTCTCGCCCCGGTCCTGGCGAAGCACATCGACGTGCTCAAGATCATGAACTTCCCCGCACTGATCGAGCTCTTCGCCGAGACGGTCGTCGAAGAGCTCGACTTCCGGCTCGAGGCGGAGAACATGCTCGACATCGCCATGGTGCTGGACAAGACCGCGCAGCGGGCAATCCTGGTCCCGAGACCGCACCCCGACCTCGTCACCCGCCGCGTACTCGTCATGGAGCGTCTCGATGGCTTCGCCTTCGACGACGTCGCGGGCATGCGGGCCGCCGGCGTCGACACCGCTGCGGTGATCCGCGCGTGCCTCGTCTCGGTGCTCGAGGGGGCGATGATCTATGGCGTCTTTCACGGCGACCTGCACGGGGGAAACCTGATGGTGCACCCCGACGGGCGAGTGGTGCTCCTCGACTACGGCATCACGGGCCGGCTGACCAACCGCAGGCGGCTCATCTTCTTGAACATGTTGATGTCGGCCATCGCCGGTAACCATCGTGGGGTGCTCCAGGGCTACCAGGACCTCGGAGCCATCCCCCCCGAGACCGACCTCGACGTCTTCATGGAGGAGATCCCGGTAGACCGTCCCGGGATCGACCCGAGCACGGCGGACGCCGACCAGATGATCTCGGAGATGCGCAGGGTCACCAAGGCACTCGTCCGCCACGGCCTGCGGGTGCCCAAGGAGCTCATGTTGTTCATGAAGGACTTCATGTTCATCGACGGGGCCATGACCACGCTCGCCCCTGACCTCGACGTGGTCGCCGAGATGATGCACCTCGCCCAGTACTTCGTGCAGTTCCACGGTGAGCAGATCGCCCAGGACATCGGCCTCGACCCGAGCTCGATCACTCTCGACTCTTCTGCGTGGCTGAATTCGCTCGGGCTCGACCCCGAGGCGGGATCGATCACGCACCGCGAGATTCTCGAACAGCGAGAAGAGGTGCGGGCCAAGATGGCCGCGCACCGACGCCGCCGCTGAACCCTCGCGCTGGATTGGCGTGAGGGCCGGCAATGTCGAGGGCCATGCATCGCGAGGCTCGACGCCGACGGGGGCGCTCCAGCTGCGCAACGAGATGAGGCCACCGGGCTCCACGGGGGCTGCACCGCCGCCGGGCGACGGCGCCCACCGCTCCATCTTCGCCGTCCACGCCCTCGACGTGCCCCGACTCGACATGGCCCTCGACGCGACGCCTGCCTGCGCCAGTGCCCCCCCTCGATCGCCCAGGCCTGCTCACCGGTCTTCGGTTGCTGAACTCTGCGCCCGTCCTCCGCTGTCGGCCTAACATGCCGCCCGGGCGGGCGAAGGGAGCGCAAGGTGTTCAAGGCGCACAAGGAGCGCAAGGCGGCAGAAGCGCAGGCGTCGGCGCTGGCGGCGTGGCAAAGCGAGCGCGACGGCTACGCCGCGTTGGTCGAGACGGCGCGCAACTACCAGGGGGAGACGTCCTCTGCGCTCCTGCTGCACGCGGGCGAGGTGCAGTTCGCCTCGGTCACCAACTGCGCCCTCGTCGAGGAGCGCAAGGGCCCGGGAACCTGGCAGGGTCAGTCACATGGCGTCTCGATACCGGTCGTGGCCGGCGTGCGCTACCGGGTCGGGGCGACCAAGGGCCACTTCGTCGCCGGCGAGCAGCACCCGAGCGCCATCGACCACGGTGAGATGGTGATCACCAACGTGCGCGTGTGCTTTCTCGGGAGTGCCCAGACCCGGGAGTGCGACTTCGCCAAGTTGCTCGGCTTCTCGCACGGCGAGGGCTTCACCACGTTCTCCGTCTCCAACCGCCAGAAGCCGACGACCGTCTACTACGGGCCAAAAGCCGCCGAGTGGGTCCACTTCCGCCTCGACCTCGCATTGGCGCACTTCCGCGGCGACGTCGCCGACTTCGTCGGAGCGATGGAGGCCCAGCTCGCCACCCTCGACGCCGGACGACCCACATCACCGGCCGCCCCCTGAGGCACGGGTGCTGCTCGTCCTCTCGCCACACCTCGACGACGCCGTGCTCAGCGCATCGGCGCTCGTGGCTGGCGCCGACGAGTGCATCGTGGCCACGGCCTTCACCGCCGCGCCGGCGCCAGCGACGCGGCTCACCGAGTGGGACGCGGCGAGCGGGTTCCGCTCGACGGCCGGCGTCATGGCTGTCCGGCTCGCCGAGGACCGTGCCGCGCTCGAAGTCCTCGGGGTGAAAGGCCTCGGGCTCGGAGAGCTCGACGGGCACTACGGGCCCGATGCGGGGCGGCCGGCCAGGCTGGGCGCGGCCCTGGCTGCCCTCGTCGGCGAGCTCCGTCCCCGTCGCTGTGCCATCCCCCTCGGAGTGGTGCACCCCGACCACGTCGAGGTGCGCACCGAAGCTCTGCGGGTGGCCCGGCACGTCGAGGGCATCGAGTGGCTCGCCTACTCGGACCTCCCGTATTCGCACGCGCTCCCCGGCGCCGAGGACGACGCCCTCGCCGAGGTCTGCGCTGCAGGCTGGGAGGTCGTGGCGTGCCGGCCCGTCATCTCGCCCATGCGTGATGCCAAACGTGCCGCGCTTGCCTGTTACCCCTCGCAGCTGCGCGCCCTGGCGGCCTACTTCCCCTCGGCGTCACCAGCCGAGGACGACGAGCACTACTGGCGCATCACCGCGCGCTGAACTCAGGCGACCGTCGCCGGTGCGCCGTGGGACTGGGCGGGGCTCGACAGCCACGCCCGGGCTTCGGCGAGCTTCAATATCGTGTCGCTCGTCGCCTTCGACTCGATCGCTTCGAGCAAGCGACGGTCGAGGGCCACGAGGAGTTCGTCGGTGGTTGCCATGCCTCCATCGTCGCACTGTGCGCGCTCTATCCGGGGAACCGGTACCGGCAGAGGCAGAGGCCCGCGCACGTAGCATCTCCCCATGACCCGCCTGGCTCCGGCGACGTGCGCCCTGCTCGGCGCCTGCTCGATCCTCGTCGGCACGATCTTCGCCAGTGTCTTCGTGATCCGCCAGACGCATTGCGAGATGTCCCAGGTCCTGCTGGCCCAGGCACCGGGCTGCACCGGCGACACCATCGGTTCGGTGGTCGGCTGGGTGCTCCTCGCCGCCGGCGCACTCACCGTCGTCCTCGCTGCGATGCTTTCGACGCCGCTGTTCGCCGAGAAGCGCAGGCGGCGCTCCGAGTTACCCGAGGACTGATCCCGGGCTCGCCCCAGGGGGGGCCGCCACCAGGCGCTTCGGCGCAGCGCTTCAGCGCTTGGCGTTGAACACGTCGGTGCCGAACGGGGCAAGGCCCTTGGCGGCGGCGAAGCCGAGGTGCCCGAGCCCGTCGGCGCCACCGGTCGTGAGCCCAAGGAGGTCCTCGTAGCTGCGCAGAGCCGAGTAGTGGTTGTAGGAGCCAGTGGTGTCGGTGCTCCCCGGGATGATGTAGCGGCGGTCGAGCACGAGTGCGCCGATCTGGCCACCCCCCGGTGCTGCGGCATCGCTGGTTGCGCCCGCATTCCCGGGCGCCTGGGTGTTCGGGCCCGGTTGCTCCCCGCAGCACGCCGAGTCGTCGCCCTCGGCCTCGTCGAAGGTGAGCACCACCATCATGTGGCCGGCACGATAGGCAGGCGAGTTGAGCAGGAGGGGCATCCAGTGGGCGAGGAAGTCATCGGCACCGACGAGGCCGCCGTCATTCGAACCGTCGCTGTTGAGCCCGGCGCACGTGCCGTCGTGGCCGTCGCTGCACAGGTTCGGCGTGATGAAGGCGAAGCGTGGGGTGCTCGACGACTTGGAGAGGTCGATGGCGAGGTGCCCCAAGGGGCTCGGCGTGCCGTTGGCGCCGAGGGTCCCGAGGGGCACGACGTTGGCACTGCACTCGGCTGCCTGGTCGATGATCGAGTGGAAATACACGAAGGGGTTGTGCCGCGTCGTGTACTGGTCGCTCGCCGTCGCCACTTCCGCCGTGTCGGGTGCGCCGACGCTCGGGTGGGCGCAGTCGGTCCCTCCGCTCGGGTCGGGCGTCCCGCCGTCGCGCGTGGGGTCGTTGCCCATGTCCTGGTCGTACCCACGCCACGAGGCCACGTGGGTCTTCGGGTTCGGCGGGTACTTGGCGTCGAGCTGGTTGGCGATGGTGGCCACCCCGGCGGGGTAGACGCAGCCCGAGCCGTCGACCTGGCCTGGGTTTGCCGTCTGGTGGGCATCGGGGGTGCCCGGGGTGACGTCGGTGTAGACGAAGCCGTTCACCGCGCAGTCAGCCTGGGTGGTGAGGGTGGGGGACTGGCCTGAGACCTGGGCGATGTAGTTGTCGAGGCTGTTGTGCCCGATGCCGTAGTAGTGCTCGATGAGCACCCCCTCCGGGCGCAGGGTGCCGTTCAGGTAGGTGGCCGGCGAACCGGGTCCGAAGGTCGCCGAGTAGCCCTCGTTCTCGAGGTCGATCACGAAGATGTGCTGCACCGCCCCGACCGGCAGCGCGGCCCGCACGACTTTGGCCGGGCTCGCCGCCGAGGCCCGTGTGACACCGACAGCACCGAGAGTGGCGGCGGCGAGCGTCGCCGCCGCAAGGATCGAGATGGGATGGCGAAGCGTCATTGGCCTCTCCTGGCTTCGACTGGGTTGGCCCCGTCAGGAAGTCGGACCCTAACAGCGCCGTCGCCTCGGCGTCGTCGCGCCCACGGCGCGAAGCAAGGCAACATGGGGCATGGCTGGATCGACGAGCGAGGGGCCGACTGTCCTCGTCCGAGGGGGCCCCTGATGGTGGCCGCCACCTCGGTCAGTCTCGAAGCCCTAGCCGGCGCGGTCTACTTCATCTCGCTCGTGATCGTGCTCTGGGCCTTGCTCGACATGCTCCGCCGCCCCAGGAGTCAGCTGAACCCCATCCAGAAGCTGGGCTGGTCGATCGCCCTCGTCATCGGCTGGCTCCTGCCCTTCGGGATCCTTGGCGCGTGCCTCGGGCTCGCCTACCTCGGCCCGGTGCGACGGGGCCTCAACGCCGGGGCCGCAGCTCCCGTCGAAGCCCCCCTGGCCGACCCGGTCGCCCTCGCCGACGCACAGCGCGCACGGGCAGCGGGGCCACCCGCCGGTTGGTATCCGGACCCCTCGGGAGAGCGGGGGACCCGCTGGTGGGACGGGGTCGGCTGGACCCCGCTCACGCAGGGGTAGGCCCCGATCAGTCGAGCGCGTCGAGCGGGTTCGCCAACAGAGCCGGTGGCCGAGCACCACTGTGACCCTCGTAGCCCTCCCACCACCGGTTGGCGTCGGGCGGCGTCGGCAGCCCAAGGCTCTTTCGCTCGTTGATGTTGTCACGCACCGTCGCCTTCAGCCGGGCGAGGGAGCGGAGCTGGCTGGCGCGGGGCCGCCCACCGGACCACAGCGCCTCTTCGAGGTGCCACGACTGGGTCCGAGCCGTGACGGCGGCGTCGGTTGCCGCCTCGGCGGCGGCACGCACGTCGTCGGTGACCTCGGCCATCACGTCGGCCGCGCGCAGCCAGCCGTAGTCCATGTCCAAGATCATGAGGCCCTGGGCGACCTCGAAGGGGCCCACGATGTCGAGGAGCGGGTCGATGACGGTGAGCTCGGTCGACGGGGGGAGCGGATAACGGAGGTTGGCCAGCTGGCGGTCAGCGAACGCGACCGCCCCCACCGAGCGCAAGAAGACCCCGACCATGTTCATGGAGGCGAAGTCACGCTCGTCGCGCGGCTGGGTGAGAGGGATGGCCACGATGGCGAAGATCCGGGTCGCGCCGAGCCGGGCCGCCGCCTCGACCGGGATGTTCTGGAGGACACCGCCGTCCACATAGACGTCGTCGGCCATCGAGCGCGGCGGGAACACCATCGGCACGCTGGCCGAGGCCATGACACCCTCGAGGAGGGGGACCGGACCGCGCCCCGCACCGGCCACCGGTGTCACGGCGTCGGACTCGACGATCGTGCCGTCTTGGGTGACGTAGCGCAGTACCCCGGCACCGAGGGCCAGGACGGCCAGGCGCAGCTCGATCCCCGGGCGGGCGATCAGCGCTGGGTCGATCGGCCGGATGCCGCTCGTGCCAGGCACACTCAATGCCCGGGTCAAGGGGTCGAGCGTCAGCATCGAGCTCGGGTTCGCCCGCAGCCCTCGGCGAGCCGGGGGAAGCTTGGGAAGGGACTTCACGATGCCCGCCAGGAGGCGGCCCCAGCTGCGGCCCCCAGCCGGGCGGGTGGGCACGCCGCCCACGATGGGGCCGAGATCCTCGCCGGGTATCGGTGGCCGGATCCGGTCGGTGATGTAGTCGTCGATGACCCGGCCAAAAGGTGTGCCGTCGAGTTCGGCGACCCAGGGCTGCTTGGCGAAGAGCATCTCGGTGTGGGTCATCGCGAGCAAGTCCTCGCGCAGATCGTCGGTGGCGGCGGCGAACTCGGCCATCGAGCGGCCCTGGGCGAGCACGGCGCCGGTGATGGCACCTGCCGAGGTGGCGGTGATCACGTCGGGCACCACGCCGCACTCTTCGACCAGGAAGCTGAGCGCTCCGGCCTCGAAGGCCCCCTTCGTCCCCCCGCCGGCCAGGACGAAGGCTGTCGACTGCTCGCGCACTGCTGCAGTTTCCCATCTGTCGCGCGACAGCGAAAACCCGCCGTTCAACCGCCTGCGGCGGCGGTGACGACCTCGACGGCCGCCCCGTCTTCCAGCTCGACGCTCTCCCATAGCGAGCGCGGGACGACCTCCCGGTTGACGGCGACGGCGATCCCGCGACCATGCCAGGACTCTCGGCGGACGAGCGCGGCGACCGAGGTCCCGCGGGGCAGTTCCATGGGCACCCCGTTGACCGTCGCCGTCACCACCTGCGCCGCCTCCGTCATGGCTCGCCGAGCGCTCCTCTCGCGCCGAGGGCGAGATGGGAGCCCCGCTCGGCGCCGAAGTGGCCCATCGGGGAGGGGGGAGCCGCGCCGGCGTAGAGCGCGACGAGGGCAGCAGCGGTGATCGGCGCGAGCAGGATGCCGTTGCGGTAGTGGCCGGTGGCGACTGCCAGCCGCTCGGTCGTGGTCCACCCGACATAGGGGGCGTTGTCCGGCGTGGCCGGCCGGAAGCCGCAGATGGCCTCTTCGAATGCAAGCTCGTCGAGGCCCGGGACGAGACGGCGTGCGTCGTCGAGAAGGGCGAAGACCTGGCCCACCTGGACGCTGCCGTCGAACCCGCGCTCCTCGCTGGTGGCGCCAATGACGAGCGACCCGTCCGAGCGCGGCACCAGGTAGCACGCCCGTCCCTGCACGAGGCCCCGCACCGTGCGCGAGAGGAGGGGGGCGCGTGGCCCCCCTCGCAGGCGCACGATGTGCCCCTTCACCGGCCGCACCTGCGGAACGGACCCCCCGACGTGGCCGAGCAGGGAGCCACTGCGTGCGCCCGCCGCCACGACGAGCATCCCCGCCGCCACGGCGCTCTCGTCGTCGAGCTCGGCACCCGAGGCGCCACCTCGGGCGTCGAGGAGGATCCGCCGGGCGCTTCTCGCCAAGAACTCGACCCCGGCTCTCCTGCAAGCCTCGAGCAGGGCGGCGAGGAGCGCCCGGTTGTCGACTTGGTGGTCGCCCGGCACGTGCGCGCCACCCCGGATGCCCGGCGACAGCGCCGGCTCGAGCCCCCGGCACTCGCTGGCCGACAGGCGGACGGCGTCGAGCCCGAGGGACCGCTGGTAGGCGAGGACGTCGTCGATGGCGCGGCGGTCGGAGCTGTCGAGCCCGACCACCACCGTCCCGCAGCGCCGATAGCCGACACGCATGTCCGCCGCCGCCTCGAGCTCGGCGGCGAAGTCCTCCCAGTGCGCTGCACCGGCCAGCAGGAGCTCGGAGAGGGGCTCCTCCCCGAAGTGCGCCTCGGTGACCGGGGCGAGCATGCCTGCCGCCACCCAGGATGCGCCATGGCCGGGGGAGGGGTCGACCACCGCCACCGTGACGCCAGCGAGGGCGAATCGCCACGCAGCAGCGAGGCCGATCACGCCGCCACCCAGCACGGCCACGTCGAACGGGCCCCGACCTGCCTGACCTGGCGGAGCACCATTGCTCATCGTGCGATTCTACGTTCGGGCCCGCAGGGCCCGGCCCCGGCAGCCCGTTGGGCGGGCGCAGGTCGTCGTGTAGTGTCGAGGTCTGCTCCAGGGCCAACGTCGTCCCGGGCGGCAGCACTCCGCAGAGGAGCACTTCCCACCGCCACGCCTTACGGGGCGGTGGATCCGAGCCCAGAAGGATGACGATGGCCCAGTCCGTCAGTGGCGCCCCGGGTGCCACCGGCCTTTACGACCCAGCGAACGAGCACGATGCCTGCGGCATGGGCTTCGTCGCGGACCTGTACGGGCGGCCCAGCCACGGGATCGTGGCCAAGGGCCTGACCGTGCTCGAGCGGCTCGCCCACCGCGGGGCCTCGGGTGCCGAGGAGGCCACCGGGGACGGCTCGGGCATCCTCGTCCAGGTCCCCGACCGCTTCTTGCGCGACATCGCCGACGACGCCGGCTTCGCCCTTCCTGCCGCCGGGCACTACGCCACCGGCATGACCTTCTTGCCCCAGGACCCTGACGACGCCGCCAAGGCGCGGGCCCAGATCGCCTCGGTGGCCGCCGAGGAGGGTCTCGACGTGCTGGGCTGGCGCGAGGTGCCCGTCGAGGGCTCCGGTCTCGGCGCCAGCGCCCAGCGGGCACAGCCCCGCATCGAGCAGGTCTTCCTTGCCGCAGCCCCCAGGGTGACCATCGCCGACCCCCTCCACCTCGACCGTCTCGCCTACGTGGTGCGCAAGCGGGCCGAGCATCTGGTCACCGACTGCTACTTCCCGTCGCTCTCGGCCCGCACGCTCGTCTACAAGGGGATGCTCACCGCCCACCAGGTGAGCGAGTTCTATCCCGAGCTCTCCGACCCACGGCTCGAGAGCGCGCTTGCGCTTGTGCACTCTCGCTTTTCCACCAACACGTTCCCGAGCTGGCCACTGGCCCATCCGTACCGCTATCTCGCCCACAACGGCGAGATCAACACCGTGGCCGGGAACCGCAACTGGATGCGCGCCCGAGAGGCCCTGCTCGCCACCGACGCCCTCCCCGGTCAGATCGAGCGGATCCTGCCGATCTGCACACCGGGGGCCAGCGACTCGGCGTCGTTCGACGAAGTGCTCGAACTGCTGCATCTCGGCGGTCGAACGCTGCCCCACGCAGTGTTGATGATGATCCCCGAGGCCTGGGAGAACCACGCCCAGATGGACGAGCGCCGGCGCGACTTCTACCGCTACCACTCCGCCCTCATGGAGCCCTGGGACGGGCCCGCCGCAGTGGCGTTCACCGATGGCACCCTCATCGGGGCGGTCCTCGACCGCAACGGCCTGCGCCCCGCCCGCTACTGGGTGACCAGCACCGGGCTGGTGGTGCTGGCGAGCGAGGTCGGCGTGCTCGATCTCGAGCCTTCGACCGTCGTGCGCAAGGGCCGCCTCCAGCCGGGGCGGATGTTCCTGGTGGACACGGCCAAGGGCAGGATCGTCGACGACGACGAGATCAAGTCGGGCCTCGCCTCCGAACATCCGTACGGACAATGGCTGACCCGCCAGCAGATCAAGCTCGAGCAGCTGCCGATGCGCGCCATGCTGACCCCCCAGCACGCAAGCGTGGTCACCCATCAGCGGCTCTTCGGCTACACCCAAGAGGAACTGCGGATCATCTTGGCCCCCATGGCCCGAACCGGCGCCGAGCCGATCGGCTCGATGGGCTCGGACACCGCCATCGCGGTGCTCTCGGACCGCTCGCGGCTCGTCTACGACTACTTCACCCAGCTCTTCGCCCAGGTGACCAACCCGCCGCTCGACGCCATCCGCGAGGAGCTCGTGACGTCGCTCGGTGCCACGGTCGGACCCGAGGGCAACCTCTTGGAGGCCACGCCCTCGTCGTGCCGCCAGATCCTCCTCCCCCAGCCGGTCATCGACCGCGACGACCTGGCCAAGCTGCTCTACGTGAACGAGCACGGCGAGACGCCGGGGTTCTCCGGATTCGCCATCGACTGCCTGTTCCCGGTGGCGAAGGCAGGCACGGCCGGCGCGCCCACGCCTGAGGGCGGCCGGGCTCTGGCCGACGCGCTCGAAAAGGTGCGCACCGAGGTCAGTGAGGCGATCGCCGGTGGGGCCAACATCATCGTCTTGTCGGACCGCAACTCGACCACAGAGCTCGCCCCCATCCCGTCGTTGCTCGTGACCGCCGCCGTCCACCACCACCTGGTGCGCGAGCGCACCCGGACCAAGGTCGGCCTCGTCGTCGAGACCGGCGACGCCCGAGAGATCCATCACATGGCCCTGCTGCTGAGCTACGGGGCGGCAGCGGTCAACCCGTACCTCGCTCTCGACACGCTCGACGACATGATCGCCGGCGGCCAGCTCGAAGGCGTGACACCTCGCCAGGCGCGCAAGAACTACGTGAAGGCCTCCTGTAAGGGCGTCTTGAAGGTCATGTCGAAGATGGGCATCTCGACGGTCGCCTCCTACACCGGCGCACAGGTCTTCGAGGCGGTCGGCCTCGACCACGACGTCATCGACGAGTACTTCACGGGCACCGCGAGCCGGATCGGCGGGGTGGGACTCGACGTGCTCGCCGCTGAGGTGGCCACCCGCCAGCGTTTCGCCCACCTCGAGCGGCCGACCGAGCGGGCCCACCGCGAGCTCGAGGTCGGCGGCGAGTACCAATGGCGGCGCGAGGGTGAGCTGCACCTGTTCAACCCGAAGTCGGTCTTCAAGCTCCAGCACGCCACCCGGTCCAAGCGCTACTCCATCTTCAAGGAGTACACCGCGGCCGTCGACGACCAGTCCGAGCGACTGGCGACGCTGCGCGGCCTCTTGCGACTCCGCCCGGCAGAGGGCGGCCCCATCCCGATCGCCGAGGTCGAGCCGGCCTCGGCGATCATCGCCCGGTTCTCGACCGGGGCGATGTCCTACGGCTCGATCTCGGCCGAGGCGCACGAGACGCTCGCCATCGCCATGAACCGGATCGGCGGGCGGTCCAACACCGGCGAGGGCGGCGAGGACGCCGATCGCTTCACCCCTGACGCCAACGGCGACTCGCGGCGCAGTGCCATCAAGCAGGTGGCCTCGGGCCGATTCGGCGTGACCGGTGAGTACCTGGTGAACGCCGACGACATCCAGATCAAGATCTCCCAGGGGGCCAAGCCCGGCGAGGGCGGCCAGCTCCCGGGCCACAAGGTGTACCCGTGGATCGCCAAGACCAGGTACTCGACGCCCGGCGTCGGCCTCATCTCACCGCCGCCGCACCACGACATCTACTCCATCGAGGACATCGCCCAGCTGATCCACGACCTCAAGTCCTCGAACCCGAGAGCACGCGTCCACGTGAAACTGGTGGCCGAGGTGGGCGTCGGGACGGTGGCGGCCGGGGTCGCCAAGGCGCACTCCGACGTGGTGCTCATCTCCGGCCACGACGGGGGGACCGGAGCGGCGCCGCTCACCTCCCTCAAGCACGCGGGGATCCCCTGGGAGCTCGGCCTGGCCGAGACGCAGCAGACGCTGCTGTTGAACGGGCTGCGAGACCGGATCGTCGTGCAGGTGGACGGCCAGATGAAGACGGGGCGCGACGTCATCGTCGGGGCGCTCCTCGGTGCCGAAGAGTTCGGCTTTGCCACCGCGCCGCTCATTGTGTCGGGCTGCATCATGATGCGCGTCTGCCATCTCGACACCTGCCCGGTCGGGATCGCCACGCAGAACCCCGAGCTGCGCAAGCGCTTCAACGGCGATCCCGAGTTCGTGACCACCTTCTTCGAGTACATCGCCGAGGAGGTGCGTGAGTACCTCGCCTCACTCGGGCTGCGCTCGATCGATGAAGCGGTGGGGCGATCGGACCTCCTCGACGTGGACGGGGCGATCACCCACTGGAAGGCATCCGGGCTCGACCTCGCACCGGTCCTCACCTTCCCCGAGCTCGCCCCCGGTGCGGCACGCCGCCAGACGAGGGAGCAGGACCACGGGCTCGCCGCCGCCTTGGACCACCAGTTCCTCGCCGCCTGCCAACCCGCCATCGACGAAGGCACCAAGATCAAGATGGACCTTGCCATCACGAACGTCGACCGAACAGTCGGCACCCTGCTCGGCTCCGAGATCAGCCGCCGCCACGGCGGCGCTGGGCTCGAGCCCGGCACGATCGACCTCACCTTCCACGGCTCGGCCGGCCAGAGCTTCGGGGCGTTCGTCCCACGTGGCGTGACCATGCGACTCATCGGCGACGCCAACGACTACTTCGGCAAGGGGCTCTGCGGTGGCCAGCTCATCGTGCTGCCGCCGCCAGCCTCGCCGTTCGCCGCCGAGGAGCAGATCATCGCCGGCAACGTCATCCTCTACGGCGCAACGGCCGGCGAGGTGTTCATCCGCGGACAGGTGGGGGAGCGCTTCTGCGTGCGCAACTCGGGCGCCACCGCCGTGGTCGAGGGTGTCGGTGACCACGGGTGCGAGTACATGACCGGTGGCCGGGTGCTGGTCCTCGGGCCCACCGGGCGCAATTTCGGTGCGGGCATGTCGGGGGGCATCGCGTACGTCTATGACCCCGAGCGCACCTTCACCGACCGCTTCAACCCTGACATGGTCGATGCCGAGCCCCTCGACCACGATGACCGCGTGTGGGTGGGCGAGATGATCGAGCGCCACCTCGAAGAGACCGGCTCAATGCTGGCTGTGCGCCTCCTCGCCTCGTGGGCCTCCACTGTGAGCGACATGGTCAAGGTCATGCCCCGTGACTACCAGCGCGTGCTCGACGCCACCCGGCGGGCGAACGAGGCGGGGACGTCGGTCGAAGAGGCGGTCATGGCGGTGTCTCGTGGGTGAGCCGACCGGCTTCATGAAGTACGGCCGCCAGCTGCCGCGGCGCCGGCCGGTGCGAGTGCGCCTGCGCGACTGGCGCGAGGTCTACGAGCCCTTCGCCGAAGAAGCGGTGCGCCAGCAGGGCGCGCGTTGCATGGACTGCGGCATCCCCTTCTGCCACGAGGGCTGCCCGCTTGGCAACCTGATCCCCGAGTGGAACGACCTCGTCTATCGCGATGACTTCTCCGACGCCATCGAGCGGCTGCACGCCACCAACAACTTCCCCGAGTTCACCGGCCGTCTGTGCCCCGCGCCCTGCGAGGGTGCCTGCGTGCTCGGCATCAATGCGGAGCCCGTCACCATCGAGCGGATCGAGTACGAGATCGCCGAGCGCGCCTTCGCCGAGGGCTGGGTGAAGCCGCAGCTGCCGCGTGAGCGGACGGGACGGCGGGTCGCGGTCGTGGGATCGGGGCCGGCCGGCCTCGCGTGCGCCCAGCAGCTGACCCGGGCCGGCCACGATGTGGTCGTCTTCGAGCGCGCCGAACGTCCCGGGGGGCTCCTGCGCTACGGGATCCCCGAGTTCAAGATGGAAAAGGCGGTGCTCGACCGCCGCCTCACCCAGTTGCTCGCCGAAGGGGTGGAGTTCCGTTGCGGCACCGCCGTCGGCATGGCCGACCATGCGCTGGCCGACCTCGAGCCCGGCGACGAGCGCGGCGCTGGCACGGCGTCAGCCCCCGACGTCACGCTGCTCTCCGCCGCGGCGATCCACGATGAGTTCGACGCGATGGTCCTCGCCGGCGGCGCGACCAAGCCGAGGGACCTCACCGTACCGGGCCGCCAGCTCGACGGCATCCACGTAGCCCTCGACTACCTGAAGCCCGCCAACATGGTCCAGGAGGGAACGCTCGGCGCCCCACTGATCGATGCTGCCGGGCGCCACGTCATCATCCTCGGCGGTGGCGACACCGGGGCCGACTGCCTCGGCACGGTACACCGGCAAGGGGGCGCCACCGTGCGGCAGTTCGAGATCATGCCCGAGCCGCCAGGCGACCGGACCGACGACAACCCCTGGCCCACCTGGCCACTCATCCTGCGCAGCTCAGCAGCGCACGAAGAGGGGGGCGAACGCCTCTATTCGGTCACAACGACCGAGTTCGTCGACGACGGGAGCGGCCGGGTCGGCGCCCTGCGTGGCCACCAGGTGGAGATCACCGTGACCGAGGGCCGCACCACGTTCGAACCCGTGCCCGGCAGTGAGTTCGAGCTCGCCTGCAACCTGGTGCTGCTCGCGCTCGGCTTCACCGGCCCCGAGCGCAACGGCGTCGTCGCCGAACTCGGCCTAAAGCTCGACCCCCGCGGCGCGCTCGCCTGCGATGCCGACTGGGCGACCAACGTCGAGGGCGTCTTCGTCTGCGGTGACATGACCCGGGGCCAGAGCCTCATCGTGTGGGCGATCGCGGAAGGAAGGTCAGCTGCGGCGAGTGTCGACCGGTTCCTCATGGGGGAATCCGACCTCCCGAGCCCCTTGCGGCCCGGACAACTCGCTCTTCGCTGACCATCCAACCAGCCCCAGTGGGGCCTCGATGACCGGCGTGACGCCTACTTCGTGAACGCGTCCTTCACCTTCTCGCCCGCCTGCTTCAAGTTGCCCGACGCCTTGTCGGCTGTGCCCTCGGCTTCGAGGTCCCGGTCGCCCGTCGCGTGCCCGACGTTCTCCTTCACGTCTCCCTTCACACTCTGCAGCTTGTCCTTGGCCTTGTCCGTTGCACTCACGTGCTACCTCCCGTGTTGGCGTCACCTCTTCTCTACCCGCCGGCGTGTCCGTGCACGCACGGGCTCAGCGGATGGCGAGCGCGTTGGCCGGTGAGGCGACGCCGTGGCGCAACCGCAGCGGCGCCGATGTGAGGAGGCACGCGCTGCGCCCGTCGGCGGCGACGGCATCCGCGAGGGCATCGAGGTCGAAGAGCTCACCGAGGGGGAGGCCGAGCAGCGCGAGGAGCGAGAAGTGCACGAAGGCCTCGTGGCACCGCTCGGGGTCGGCGCGCACCGCGTCCCGTTTGTCGGGTGCGAGGGTCGCCCCAGGTGGCCAGACTTCGACGGCCGGGTTGTCGGCCGCCAGCGCGGCGATGTGCAGGTCCCACAGCATCGCTGCCGTCGCCGTCCCTGGCCGCAGACCCGGAGCCCGGTGGCCGGTCCGAAGGGCGGTGCGCCCCGCCGCGTCGAGCGAGCGGTACCAGCGGAGCCAACCCGTGCGCAGCAGCAGGATGTCGCCCGTCTCGACCTGGGTCCCCCCTGCCGCCAGCGCCCCGCGCACGTCGTCGGGCTCGATCGGGTCGGCCTCGGCGTAGTCGATCGGGCGACCTTCGGCCTCACGCCAGCGACCAACGTCGCAGAGCACGGCGCGCCCGACGATGCCGCGCGCCGCCCACACATCCACACCGTGGCGCTCGTCGTCGACCCCGCCGTAGAAGCCGTAGAGCGGGTGACGGATGTGGCGGAAGCCGTCCCACTGGCTCGAGGACTGGGTGTTCCAGTCCGAGAGGCTGTCGTCGTGGCCCGCACCACCGGCCAGCCAGCTCACGTCGTGGCGGAAGGCCGGTCGGCCGAAGAGGGGCGGGTCGGGGAGGTCGAGCTCCAAGTTGAGAGAGAACACCCGCGCGTCGACGACGGCCGACAACCCTGCTCGGGTCCTCTCCTCGCCGAGCAGGTTGAGACAGCCCAATCGGTCATCGTCGCCCCAGACGCCCCATGACGATCCGGGTGGTAGTCCCTCTCGCACCGGAAGATCGGCGAAGTCGGGCAGCGAAGGGGCCACGGCCAAACGCTACTGCCGACGGCCGCGTCAAGCGTATGGCTCCGCGACCTGCGAATGCCTGAACGCTACGATTCGCGCACCGAACCGGCGGTCGGGCGCACCCACGCCGTCACTTGTGGAAGGGCGAACGTGAAGGCACGCGGCACCAGGATGGCGAGGCTGGCCGCCACCGGCATGGCGGGCATCGTGTGCGTCACCGCCGCGCTCGGCGCGGCGCCGGCGGGCGCCAGCCCGGTTGGCAACTCGAACCTGGCCGCGCACATGATTCCCGGTCCAGGGGCCGGATGGAGCCAGGTATCGCCTCAGGCCCTGCAGCTCTACCAGGCCGTCCTCCAGGCGATAGAGAACCAGCTGGCCAAGAGCCTGAGCGTCAGCATCAGCACCGCCATCGACGCCTGGGAGCAGCCGTCGTCGACCGACGTGGTCGTGGACACCCTGATCGGCCTTTCCGGGGCCCAGGCCGCCATGTCGGTCCCCACCCTCGCCACAGGCTTCTGCGAGGGCCGCACCGGCGCCGCGCCCGAGCAAGCCACGACCGACCCGTCCATTCCCGGGTCGAGCATCGTGACGTGCGTGCCGGTCGTTCGCAACGGGGCTGCCGTCATCGCCTCTGCCGAAACGTTCGAGCGCGCCAACGTCTACGTCCTGATCGAAGACGACAGTCTCTCCGCGTCGACCGCCAACCTCATGACCACGTCGCTCGCGCAGTATCAGGCGATCCCGCCGACAGGTGTGGCACTGTCGACCTGGGCCACGCCGCTCGTGCTCGGCCTCATCGCCGGTGGCGTCGTCGTGCTCATCGTGGTCGTCGTGCTGCTCGTGCGGCGCCGTCGCAAGTCGGCACCTTCCTACGCGCCGATGGGCTGGGAACCGCCAATGTCCACCCGCTCGACGCCCTACAGCGCGGCGACCGCACCTGCGCCGGTCACGAGCGGGCCCGCCGCGCTCCCACCCCTCACACCGTTCCACGCCGCCGCACCCGAGCCTGCACCCTTGCCGGCCATGCGCACCGCCGTGGCAACTGCCGAGCTCGCCCCGCTGCCGGCCATGCGTTCCTCGGTCGCTCCGGCGGTTGGGGCGGGTGCCACGACGCTGGCCGCGCCCGCCTTCACCCCGAGCGCTCCTGCTGGCGCCCCCGCACCACAGTGGGCACCGGGCTGGTTCCCCTCTCCCGGGGACCCCTACCACCAGCGCTACTGGGACGGCGCAGCCTGGGCGGGCAGCATCCGTTGGAACGGCGCGAACTGGGTGAGCGACACCTGAGTTCAGCCGTCGCCCGTCGACGGAGGGAACATGCGCGGGTAGGCCAGTCGGGCCACCGTCTGGGAGTACGGCCGCACGAGCTGGCGGAGCCGCGCCGAACCGTCCTCGCCGATGGCCTCGTAGGGCAACACCGCCAGCTCGTCGGTCAGGTCCTCGATCTGGCTGTGCAGTTCGACACCCTCGTCGGTGAGGACGAGATCGTCACCCTCGCTGAGCACGCCGCGCCCTTGGAGCGTGGCAAGGCTCTCGGCCCACGCGCTGTCCCCCCAGGCCCGGGTCGCCTGGAGGGTGGGGCCCGCAACGTCCCCGCTCGCGGCGTGCAGGAGCAGCGCCTCGACGGGGCCCAGCTGGTGAACGACGAGGGCCGCGATGTGCCCATCGCCGCGGTATTCGCGCAGCAGGGATTGCGCGTGCCACAGCACCAGGTGCGCGTCGGTCGGCCAGGGCAGGGCGGCATGGGCGGCGAAGAGGGGTCGCCCCTCGGGCCGCTGGGCAGCCGCCTCGGCGGCGTCCCGGGCGATACCTGATGCCTCGACGATCTCGGCGGACTCGACGTCACTCCCGAGCATCGAGCGCAGTGCCCGGTCCACCCCTCGCAGGCGGGCTGCCAGGATCTCCTCGGGTGAGGCCAGCGACCACGCCCGGGGGATGGCCCGTCGGACCAGCTCGGGGTTGAAGTTGTAGAACGTGGCGATCACCAGCTCGGCAGAGGCCGCACCGAGCGGGGCTGAGCGAGAGGCGAAGTAGCCCTCTGTGCCCGCCAGGCCGAGGCCGGCGTACTCCTCTGCGGGCTCGGGGGCGAAGTACACCATGGCGTGGATCGGCTCGACGGTTCTCCACGTCTTGCGGGCGGTCAGGGCACTCGGAGAGGTCACCCGGTGAGGGTAGCGTCGGACGCGCCGGCGTGCCGGGGGGCGCCGCTGTGCGCGTGAGTCGCTAGTGCCCCTTCAGGAAAGGTCTGCGACGTCTGCTGATCCTCGCCGGTGACCCGGACGGGTCTGGCCCAGGCCCGGTGTCGCGGGTGAGCCTCGGCGAGCGACTCCCCCGGATCGGGGGCGGCCTGGTGCCAGGCAGGACCGGCGTTCGTCCATGAGGTGACGACGTCGGTCACGTCGAGCTGGTGGATGACCGGCCCGGCGGTGCGTGACGACGGCCGGGGCCGTCGTGGTTCCGCCGCCTCGGGCGGCGATGTTGCGGGCCCCGACGATGTCTCGGTGTCGTGGCCGTGTGGAAACAGGCGTCCGAGTAGCGCTTCAGCACCGAGCGCAGGGCCGGGACCGAAAGCTCGCCCACCTGCAGCCCGGCCACCTCGGAGCACAGCTCGACGAAGGAGAAGATGGGGCGACCCCTGCGGGCGAAGCGGGGGGCGTTGAGTTCGATCAGCCCGGCCCAGACGTCCCCGCCGGATTCGAGCATGCGGTAGCAGCGGCGGGTCTGGGCAGGAGTCGCCCGCACGGCGATCCGAGCCGTCCGGTGGACGACCCGGGGAGCGTCATCTCGGCGGACTCGGGGCACACATCGAGGGTTGCACCGGGGTGTGACAGAGCGAACGTTGGCGGCCGCGGCACTAGCCTGCGCCCATGCTGGTCGCCCGGATCATCGCCGTCGTGTTCGGTGCGGCCCTCGTCGTCATCGTCCTCGATGCCGCGATCCGCAACTTCATGCTGCCGCGCGCCAGCCGGGTCCGCCTCACCGCACTGATGGGCGCGACCATGGGCCGGCTGCTCAACGCGGTCGCCCCGCCGCGCAGCTCCTACGCGTGGCGCGACAAGGTGCAGGCCTTCCGTGCGCCGCTCACGCTGCTGTTCTTCCAGGCCGGATGGCTCTTCATCGTCTTCGTCGGGTTCGCCCTCATGTTCTGGGGCTTCGAGTCGATCCCGGTGGACGAAGCCATCCGCTACAGCGGCTCCTCGCTGCTGACCCTCGGGTTCGCCGCCCCGCCACACATCGCGCCGATCTTCGTGGTCTACGCCGAGGCGGTGATCGGGCTCACCCTCCTCGCCCTTTTGATCTCCTATCTGCCCACCATCTACGCCGCGTTCCAAAAGCGCGAGTTCATGGTGTCGAAGCTCGCCGTGCGGGCGGGGTCGCCGGGTTCGCCGTGGCAGGCCCTGGCGATCGCCAACCGCACGGCGTCGATCGAGGTCATGGACGAGGCCACCTGGACGGAGTGGGAGAACTGGTTCATCGAGATCGCCGAGTCGCACACCTCGCTCGTCATCTTGAACTTCTACCGATCGCCTGACCCGAACAACCACTGGGTCGCAGCGGCGCGCACGGTCTTGGACCTCGCCGCCCTGCGCATCTCGGCGGTCGACATCCCGACGGGGGTGGCGCCCCACCTCACGCTCCGCTCGGGCACGATCACCCTGCGCACACTGGCCAACTACTGGCGCTTCCCCTACAACCCGGATCCGAGGCCCTCGGACCCGATCTCGATCACACGTGCCCAGTTCGACGCTGCGCTCGAGTACCTCGAGACGAGCGGCGTGCCGATCAAGGCAGATCGCGACGAGGCCTGGGTGGCCTTCACCGGGTGGCGGGTCAACTACGACAGCATCATCGCGGCGGCTGCAGCGGCCCTGAACGCCCCGCCGGACCCCTGGGACGGCATCCTCGTGGCGATGGCGACCAACATCGCCGACCGCTGAGCGCGCCTCGTCGACGCAGGCTCAGCGCTTCGACTTGGCGGACGACGACGGTGCGGTGTGCCCGTTGTCCTGATTCTCGTTGGCCTGCGCGCTCGGGGTCGAGGGCGGGGGAGCTGGCTCACTCGTGGTCGGGATGGCCGACACGGGCTGACGGCGGCTCACCACGACCGCCGTGGCCACGCCGACGAGGACGGCGGCAGTGACGACGATCCACCAGCGAGGGAACCGCCCCGACGATGTCTGGGCCCCGGCCCGGCTTCGTGCCGTGCTCGCCCGGCGTGCGGCCGACTGCTGGGTGGAGGCCAGCTTGCGCTGCGTTGTGGCTGCGAGGCGGCGCTGGCGCCGGGACAGCTCACGTCTTTGGGACCGGGCCGCCTTCTTGGCCGACGTCGCCTGGCGGCGTGCGGCCCCCCGGGCCTGGTGCAGCACACTCGAGACTCCCGTGCTCGTCTGTCGGCCCACGTCCGTGGCGCCGCTCACGGCGGTAGTCGCCACGTCATGGGCACCCCCGGCTGCGGCACCGGCGAGCTGGTGGGCGCCACCCCGGGCGCTGTGGGCCACGTCATGGGCGCGATCGCGGGTCACATCGGCCACCTGGCGGCCACTCTCACTGACCGCAGTGAGGACATCAGCTGGGCTGGTCACGATCCTGGCTCCCATCGTCGTTGCGGGCCGCCTGTGGGGCGCCCGGCCCTCTCCAGTAGGGGACTGGACTCACCTACCCCGTTGTGCCGGGCCTGTACCCTCGGCGCCGCTGCCGTGGCCCGAGAGGGCCCACGTCCTCGCCATCCGGTCCGCCGCGGCGTTCAGCTCACCGGCGAAGAGCACGACGGAGGCGGTGACGGAGGTGCCCTCGCGGGCTACAGCGACGCTTCGGGACGCGTGACCCCGACGAAGTACTCCCCGCCCCAGCCGTCGCCGACCGAAGCGGGCAGCGCGTCCTCTCGCACTTGGACACCGGTGTACGGTGCGTCGATCATCACGCCCGGGGCGACGACGATCCCGACATGGCTGACGTCGGAAACCGAGGTCCCGAAGAACACGAGGTCGCCCGGCTCGGTAGCCGAGCCCACGGCCAGCACCGGTCCGGCGTCGTATTGGTCCTGCGCCACCCGGGGCAGCACGACACCGCCGGAGCGGTAGGCGGCCTGGACCAGGCCCGAGCAGTCATAGCCGTTTGGCCCGGTCCCGCCCCACACGTAGGGGATGCCCAGCGCGCCGGCGGCGAAGAGCACGGCGGTGGCCGCCGCCTCGTCGAGCCCGGGCGCTGCGTCGAGTGCTCCCGCCAGCACCTCGACGTCGTCGACCTGGTGCTCGTCGGCGAGGAACGAGTAGATCGCAGTGCTCAGGCCACCTGCGCTCGCGCCCCCGGCGCGGCACAAGAAGGTCGCGAGGCTGTAGAGGGCGTCGGTGGTGTCGAGCGGGGAGGGCGGCTCGGCGCCGCCCGGCCCGAGGGTGGCGGCCGACGCGAAGGCCGCGGGTGAAAAGGAAAGGGGGCCCTCGCCGCCGGGCACCGCGCCACCCGACGCCGAAACCGAGGGCGCGGCCCGGCCCGAGTCGCTCACCACCCGACCGATGGCCGCCAGCACGCCCCAGGGGAGCCCGGGGCAGGTGAGCGCCGCCCCCTGCTCGAGGACGGCCCAGTTCGTCGGCACCGCCGGCGCCGAAGGAGCGCCGGATGCGACGGGACCCGCCGACGAGGCATCGGTCGCGCTTCCGAGCAGGGCCACGAAGCCGCCCAGGCCGATCGATCCCGCCAGTGCGGCCACGCCCAACACCACCAAGACCGCGCCCCGATTCCCCACAGCATCTCCCCGGCCGTCCGGCGCCCGGCGTGGGCACCGCTCGGACACAACGGTCGGCCCGGGGCGCCACGGCGAGCGGGTTCGCCCGGGCCGCGGGCACTACGCTCGCCGGTGCACTCGAGAAAACAAGGGGGCGCCATGCGCAGCACCATGCAGGATGCACCGTTGCTGATCAGCAACATCCTGCGTCACGGCCAACAGGTGCATCCGGACAGCAAGGTCATCACGGTCGAGGCCGACCGCTACCGAGAGGCGACATTCTCCGAGGTGGCTTCGCGCGCCGAGCGCCTGGCGGCCGCCCTTGAGCGGCTCGGCGTGCGGCGCGGCGACCGGGTCGGGACCTTCTGCTGGAACAACCAGATCCACATGGAGGCCTACCTGGGGGTGCCGTCGATGGGGGCGGTGCTCCACACCCTCAACATCCGGCTGTTCCCCGAGCAGCTCGCCTACGTCATCAACCACGCCGAGGACAGCGTCATCATCGTCGATGGCTCACTCGCCCCGCTGCTCGCCCGGGTCTACGACACGCTTGACTCGGTCAAGACGGTGATCGTGGCGGGGGAGGGGGACCTCACCGGGGTCGGGCCCACGCTCGACTACGAGGAGCTCCTCGCCGCCGAGGAACCGGGCTATGACTGGCCTGAGCTCGACGAGAGGGACGCGGCGGCCATGTGCTACACGAGCGGCACCACCGGCAACCCCAAGGGCGTCGTGTACTCGCACCGATCGACGTTCCTCCACACCATGGCCGAGACCTCAGCCAGCTCGATCGGCCTCACCGAGGCGGACCGCATCTTGGTGGTGGTGCCGATGTTCCACGCCAATGCGTGGGGCGTGCCGTATTCCGCCTGGTTGATCGGCACCGACCTCGTCCTTCCCCAGCAATTCCTCCAGGGTGAGCCGCTCGTCAAAGTCATCGACGAGCTCCGCCCGACCCTCGCCTGCGGGGTGCCGACCATCTGGAACGATCTGTTGCGGGCCGCGGCGAACTCCGACGCCAAGCTCGACTCACTGCGCTCGGTCACCGCCGGCGGCTCGGCGGTCCCCCGGAGCCTCATCGAGGCCTTCGAGGAGCGCTTCGGCGTGCCGATCATCCAGGGCTGGGGCATGACCGAGACCAGCCCCCTCGCCGCCCTCGCCCTCCCACCGCCTGGATGCCTACCCGAAGAGCAGATGCACTACCGGGTCAAGGCGGGCCGGGTTGTCGGCGGGGTCGAGGTGCGCGTAGTGGACGATGACGGGGAGATCCTGGCGAACGACGGCGAGTCGGTGGGCGAGTTCGAGATCCGTGGGCCGTGGATCACCGCCTCCTATTACCGGGACGACGACCCGGAGAAATTCAGCCACGGTTGGCTGCGGACCGGCGACGTCGGCACGCTCGACCGCCTGGGCTTCATGACCATCACGGACCGGACGAAGGACGTCATAAAATCCGGCGGCGAGTGGATCTCTTCCGTTGAGCTCGAAGGAGAGGTCATGGCCCACCCGGCCGTCTTCGAGGCGGCCGTGGTGGCCGTCCCCGACGCCCGCTGGCAGGAGCGACCGCTCGTCTGCGTGGTTCCGGTCGAGGGTGCGAGCCCGAGCGCCGAGGAGCTGATCGACTTCCTGCAGGGCCGCGTGGCGCGCTGGTGGCTACCCGAACGGTGGAGCTTCGTCGACGCCATCCCGAAGACCTCGGTCGGCAAGTTCGACAAGAAGGTGCTGCGCGCCGACTACGCCGACCGCAAGCTCGAAATCGTCGAAGTGTCGCTGCCCCCGGCCTGAGATGGCGGTGGGCGACGAGGAGCTGGCCCGCTTGGCCGGTGCCCTCACCGATATCGCCGAGCGGTTGGCCGATGTGGCCATCGAGTGCCTCCATGACGCTCTGGCCGGCGGCGAGGCCGCCGATGCGGCGGTGGCCACCGAGCGGCGGATCACGAGGGCGAGGCGCGCGGTGGAGAAGGCGGCGCTCCTGCTCGTCCCCCCCGAGGCCATCGACGACCCCTTCGACTGAGCGGCGCGCCGCCACGCGCCGGTAGGTTCGACGCGAGGCAAAGGAGGTGGCCCATGTCCGAGGATCGAGGATCGGTGCGGGTGGAGCAGGGCGCCAAGCGTGTGCGGGCCTACCTGGGGGGCAAGCTGGTGGCCGACACCCGACGACCCCTGCTCGTGTTCGAAAACCCCCACTATCCGGCCTATTACTTGCCTCTGGGCGACGTGGTGGCGGACCTGACGGACACCGGCGAGCGGTACCACTCACCGAGCCGAGGCGACGCGGCCCGTCTCGACGTGGTGGCCGGCGCGCAGCGGGCCCCGGGGGCGGCGCTCCACTACGGCGACTCGCCCATCGAGGCGCTGCGCGATGCCGTGCGGATCGAGTGGGACGCCATGGACGAGTGGCTGGAAGAGGACGAGCCCGTCTACACCCATCCCCGGAGCCCGTACTCGCGCGTGGACATCCTGGCGAGCAGCCGCCATGTCGTTGTCGAGCTCGACGGGCACACGCTCGCCGATTCGCACCAGCCGAGGATCCTCTTCGAGACCGGGCTGCCACCTCGCTACTACCTGCCGCTCACCGACCTGTCGGTGGAGCTCCTGCGGCCGTCGTCCACGGTGACCCACTGCCCCTACAAGGGGTCGGCAACCTACTGGTCGATCGAGTTGGGGGGAACGCTCCACGAGGACCTGGTCTGGATCTACCGGACGCCGCTGCCTGAGAGTCAGAAGATCGCCGGGCTTGCCTGCTTCTACAGCGAGAAGGTCGACCTCACCGTCGACGGTGAGCGTCTCGAGCGCCCGAGAACCGTCTTCAGCTGAGCGGCGGTGCCCGCGGGCACCCCCGTGGGAGGAACCGACCATGGCCATCGCACAACTGCTCGCCGTCGTGCCCGTGTCCGACATCGAGGCGGCACGCACGTGGTACACGAGGCTCTTCGGCCGGCCGCCGGACAACCACCCGATGACGACGCTCGTCGAGTGGAAGGTGGTGGAATTTGGATGGGTGCAGGTCTTCTGCGACCCGAGCCGAGCCGGGTCCGCACTGCTCAATCTCGCCGTTCGGGACCTTGCCGTGCACATCGCCGAGTTGGAAGGCCGTGAACTCAGTCCCGGCCCGGTGGTGGCGGCGGACAAGGGGGTGACGCTCTCGTCGATCGAGGATCCCGACGGCAACCGGATCACCTTCATCGGCAACTTCCGTGATGTCTATTGACGACGGGCGCCCGGCGCAACGCGCTGAGGTCCCTCCTGTCGGTTCCATGCGGGCGCAACCGTGAACGGATCGAGGATGGCGGCGCGCATGGGCACTGCGCTCGACCGCCGGTAAGGTCACCGCATGCTCGGAGATTCCCTCTGGGAACGACACGCAGCGTGGTGGCAGCAGGGTTTCACCGAGGGCGCCGATCCGGAGTACGAAGAACAGGTGCTCCCCTTGGTCGAGGAGCACCTACGCGGTGCTCGTCGCGTCCTCGACGTCGGCTGCGGCGAAGGGCACATCGCTCGGAGGATCGCCTTGCTCGGCACCGACGTGCTGGGCCTCGACCCCACGCCTTCGCAGATCCGAGCGGCCCACGACCGCGGGGGATCGGCCCGCTTCGCCCGGTCCCGGGCCGAGCAGCTCCCCTGTGCGGACCGGACTTTCGACGCAGTGGTCATCTGCCTCGCGCTCGAACACGTCGACCCGTTCGAGCCAGCCCTGCGCGAAGTGGCCAGGGTCCTCGCGCCGGGGGGAAGGTTCGTCCTGGTTCTGGTCCACCCGCTCCTCCAGGCGCCCGGGAGCGGCTGGGTGGACGACCAGGTCGCAGCCGAGCACTACTGGAGGGTCGGGCCCTACCTGCCAGACGACGTGGCGATCGACCAGGTCGCTCCCGGCGTCCACCTGTCCTTCGCCCACCGGCCCATCAGCCGCTACGTCCACGCCATGGGCGAGGTGGGCCTGCTCGTCGAGGACATGGTCGAGCCGTCACCGCCACCCGAGGTCCTCCTCGAGACCGGAGGCTTCACCACCGCGGCCAGCATCCCGCGGCTGCTGTTGCTGCAGGCACGACGAGTCGGCTGAGGGCCCGTCCGCCGGTCACGTCGCCCGGTGCGCCGACATGACGCGAGGTCAAGGCAGTAGCGACGGCGGTCCTGGCTCCTCAGCCCGTGCACTCGTTGAGCGCGTCGATGAGCATGCGCAGGCGGCCGAAGTGGTAGCGGTCGAAGCGCAGCGCCACCCGGGCCAGGTCCAAGGCGTCGTTGCTGGAGCGCTCCGGTGGCAGGGGTGCGACGGGTCGGATCGAGCCGGAGGCGATGATGTCGGCGAACCGGCGGTTGAGGTCCGCCAGCTCGGCCTTCGACGGCGTGGTGAGGACGCGCAGCACCAGGAGGTCGCCCACCCAGCGGCACGACTGGTAGTTGGCGTAGAAGCCGAGGATCTCGTTAGCCGCCTCCTCCACGGAGTTCGCCACCCGGAAGAGTGCGACGTCGTCGGGGGAGACCCAGCCCGGCGCAATGGCCTGCTCCTCCAAGAAGCGCTTCCAGCCATGCCAGTAGGTGCCGCCAGGCGTCTCGACGAGCACGACCGGCGCCGGCTCGGCCTTGCCGGTCTGGAGGAGGGTTAACAGCTCGTAGCACTCGTCCTGGGTCCCGAAGCCCCCGGGCAGCACCGCGTAACCGTGGCTCTCCTTCAACAACATGAGCTTCCTCGTGAAGAAGTAGCGCATCTCGACCAGCTTCGGGTCCTGGGCGATGAACGGGTTCGCACCCTGCTCGCCGGGGAGGCGGATGTTCACCCCGAAGGCATGGTCACGACCCGCGCCCTCGGAGCCCGCCGCCATGATGCCCGGCCCGGCACCGGTGACCACCATCCAGCCGGCGGCAGCGATGGCCGCGGCCAGGTCCTTGGCCAGCAGGTAGACGGGGTCGGCCGGCTTGGTCCGCGCCGAGCCGAACATGGTGACCTTGCGCACCGAGCGGTAGGGGCGGAACACCCGGAAGGCCTCGGCCATCTCGGCAAGGGCTGCGTCGGCGATCTTGAGGTCGCCGGTGCTCGTGCCCTCACGGCCGAGCTCCCAGACCGTGGCCAGCATGGAGCGCAGCAGCTCAGCCTGGCTGGAGGAGGCCTGACGGCCACTGATGATGAGCTCGAAAGCGGCCTCGAGGACCTCGGGGTCGGGCCGCTCGGCGGGGGGGACGATCTCGGGGACGACGAGGCTGGTGGGCTCGGTGGTGCCGGCGTCGCTCACAGGGGCGAGGCTACCGGCACACGGCTATAGAGCGTTGTGCGCTGGACGAGCGGTCGCCCGAGGGGTGCCACCACCGCAGCGAAGCCCGCCCGGTCCATGCCCTGCCCGTGGCTCGCACCCGCGGCGCGCGAGATGTTCTCGTCCATGAGGGTGCCGCCGAGGTCGTTCGCGCCCGAGCACAGGAGCTGGCGCACGCCTTCGGCACCCATCTTCACCCAGCTCACCTGGATGCTGTCGATCGACCCCCGGTAGGCGATGCGACCGACCGCGTGCATGAGCAGCGCCTCGCGGAACGTCGGTCCCCGACGCGAGCGTTTCTGGAGATAGAGCGGGGTGGCCATGTGCACGAAGGGGAGCGGGACGAACTCGGTGAAGCCTCCGGTCTCGGCCTGGAGGGCCCGGGTGACGAGCATGTGGCGCGCCCAGCTGCGGGGCTGCTCCACCGCCCCGAACATGATGGTCACGTTGGAGCGCAGCCCGACGCCGTGGGCGGTGCGGTGCGCTTCGAGCCACTCCTCGGTGTTGATCTTGTCGGGGCACAGCACGGCGCGCACCGGGTCGTCCAAGATCTCCGCGGCGGTCCCCGGAAGGGTCTTGAGGCCCGCTTCGCGCAGGCGCACCAGGTAGTCGGCCAAGGAGACCTCGGAGCGCTTCGCCCCCTCGGTGACCTCGAGGGCGGTGAAGCCGTGGATGTGGATGGTGGCCGACGCCTCGCGCACGGCCTTGATCACGTCCACGTAGTAGTCGCCGTCGAAGTTCGGGTGGATGCCACCCTGCAGGCAGACCTCGGTGGCGCCGAGCGCTTCAGCCTCGGCCACCCGGCGGGTGATCTCGTCGAGCTCGAGCAGGTAGGGCGCGCCGCGCAGGTTGAGCGACAGCGGGCCCTTTGAGAACGCGCAGAACCGGCACTTGAAGGTGCACACGTTCGTGTAGTTGATGTTGCGGTTGGCAACGAAGGTGACCTCGTCGCCCATGATCTGGCGGCGAAGGTCGTCGGCCACCTCGGCGACCTGGCGCACCTCGGGGCCGCGTGCGGCGAACAGGGTGACGATCTCGTCCTCGCCGACCTGCTGGCCGAGGCCGACCCCGGCCAGCACCTCGCCCACTGCGCTCCCCGCAGCCGGGGAGAAGGCGACCGGCCGGCGCGCAACGGTGTCGACCAACAGCGGCGGAGGGGCCTCGCCGCCCGAGCACCACGAGCCGTCGCGTGCGAGGCCCTCGGCGTCGCTCGAGTCGAGCACGGGGAAGCGCAGGGCCGGGTCGAGCCAGCGCTCGGGGTCGAGCACGTACTCGGGGTAGACGGTGAGGCGCGGGGCCAGGGTGTGGCCGGCCGCCTCGGTGGCGCGGCGCAAGACATCGAGGGCGGGCCACGCCCGCTCGGGGTTCACGTGGTCCGTGGTGACCGGCGACACGCCGCCCCAATCGTCGATGCCCGCCGCCAGCAGCGGAGCGAGGTCGTCGGAGAGGTTGGGCGGGGCCTGGAGGTGGATGGCCGGGTCGAGGAGCAGCCGGGCGGCGGCGATGGACCAGACGAGTTCCTCTTCGGGGCACGGGGGCCAGGCGGCCATGGCCGTGCCGAGCTTGGGCAGGAAGTTCTGGACGATGACCTCTTGGACGTGGCCGTGCCGGCGGTGCGACTCGGCAATGGCCTCGAGGGCACGGAGGCGATCCGCGCGGTCCTCCCCGATGCCGACCAGGATGCCGGTGGTGAAGGGGATGGCGAGCTCCCCGGCTGCCTCGAGGGTGGCGAGGCGGCGGGCGGGGACCTTGTCGGGGGCCCGGCGGTGGGCCGGGAGGTCCTGGACGAGGGTCTCGAGCATCATGCCCTGGCTGGCCGCCACCGGGCGGAGCTTCGCCAGCTCGTCGGCGTAGAGCGCCCCGGCGTTGGCGTGCGGTAGCAGGCCAGTCTCGGCGAGCACCGCCTCGCCCATGGCGGCGACGTAATCGACGGTCGAGGCATAGCCGTGCTCGTCGAGCCAGCGGCGCGCCGTCGCGTAGCGCAGCTCGGGGCGCTCGCCCAGGGTGAACAGCGCCTCGTGGCAGCCCGCCGCCAGGCCGGCCCGGGCGATGTCGATGACCTGGTCGTGCGACAGGTAGGGGTCGGCGAGGCGCGCCGGGGCCTTGGCGAACGTGCAGTAGCCGCAGCGGTCCTGGCAGAGCATCGTGAGCGGGATGAAGACCTTGGGGGAGTAGGTCACCCGGTTGCCGTGGTGGCGGTCCCGGACCTTGGCGGCCTCGGCCACCATCTCGTCGAGGTCGAGGCTGAGCAGGTCGGGGGCGCTCGGGGCGGTGCTCACCGGGGCACCGCCGAGCCGAGGGCGGCCTCGTCGAGCAACCAGCGCACCTCGCCCGAGCGGACCCGCCCGGCCGGGAGGTCCTCGCCGTCGAGCAGGGCACGGACCGCGTCGCGCTTCGACTCGCCCATCACGGTGACGACGCACAGGCGCGAGTGCGCGATCGCCGAGAACGTGATCGTGAGACGCTCGTGGCGGTTGTTGCCCGTCGGATCCGTGTTGGCCACCACGTAGACATCCTCAGGAGCGTCGAGCCCCTTCGAGCCCGGGAAGAGCGAGGCGGTGTGCCCGTCGGGACCGAGGCCGAGGTGCACGAGGTCGAAGGCGTCGACCGCCAGTGCGGCGTGGAGCACCTCGTCATAGCGCTGGGCGCAGTGCGCCAAGGGGCCGTCGGTCGGCATGGGGAAGAATGCGTGGACCCCACCGACCGGCTCGATGAGGCTCTCGCGCGCGAGCCGCTGGTTGGCGTCCTCGTCGTCGGGCGCGACACCGCGCTCGTCGCCGATGTAGATGTCGACCGCGTCCCAGTCGATGGAGCCGGCGGGGAGCGCGGCGAGGTGCTCGTAGCAGGCGCGTGCCGTCGGGCCGCCCGACAGCACCAGGCTGAAAGTGGCACCGCTCCGGCGGGTGAACGCCTCTTGGACGGTCGCCGCGAAAGCTGCCGGCACGTCGTCGACAGGAGTGACGCCGTCGAGGCCCTGTGCTCGAGACGAGCTCACGATTTGGAGAGATCGGGCACGCGCCACGCGTCGCCGGAGCGTTCGAGGAGGAGGTCGGCGATGTGCGGGCCCCAGGTGCCGGCGTTGTAGAAGTGCAGACCGCCGCCGGGCTCGGACCAGGCCTGGAGGTACGGGTCGACGATCCGCCAGGCCTGTTCCACCTCGTCGGTGCGGATGAACAGCGTGGCGTCGCCGTTCATGGCGTCGTGGAGCAGCCGCGGGTAGCCGTCCATGCCGGTGTCGGCGAAGGCCGAGTTGTACTCGAAGTCCATAGCGACCGACTGGACCCGGAAGGCCTCGCCGGGGATCTTCGCCCCGAAGTGCAGGCTCACACCCTCGTTGGGCTGGATGCGCAGGATCAGGGCGTTCGGGCGGAGCTGGCGGGCCAGCTCGCCCTCGAAGGCGAGGAAGGGGACGCCCTGGAAGGTGAGCGCCACCTCGGTCACTCGAGCCGGCAGGCGCTTGCCGGTGCGGATGTAGATCGGCACGCCGGCCCATCGCCAGTTCTCGACCCGCAGGCGCAGCGCCACGAAGGTCTCGGTCTCCGAGTGCGGGTCGACCCCGTCCTCCTGGCGGTAGCCGACCACCGGTTGCTGGTCGACCACCCCCGCCAGGTACTGGCCGCGCACCGACTTGTCGACCGCCTCATCGGGCGTCGGGATGTCGACGGCGCGCAGCAGCTTGACCTTCTCGTCTCGGATGTGGTCGGCGTCCATGCCCGTCGGGGACTCCATGAGGGTGAGGGCGAGCACCTGCATGACGTGGTTCTGGACGATGTCACGCAACGCGCCGGCGGTCTCGTAGAACCCGCCGCGGTGTTCGACACCGATGCTCTCGGCCACGGTGATCTGGATGTTCTCGACGTAGCGGCGGTTCCAGATGGGTTCGAAGATGGCGTTGGCGAAGCGCAGCGCCAGCACGTTCTGTACGGTCTCTTTGCCCATGTAGTGGTCGATGCGGAAGATCTGGTCCTCGTCGAAAGCTCGGTGCACCGCGGCGTCGAGGTCGAGGGCGGTGGAGAGGTCGTGTCCGTAGGGCTTCTCGACCACCAGGCGGCAGAAATCGCCACCTTCGCCCGGGACGTTGCAGCCCTCCTTGGCCAGCGCGTCGGCCACGAGGGCGAACACCGAGGGGATGGTGGCGAGATAGTACAGGCGGTTGCCGCCCGTGCCGTGCTTCGAGTCAGCCTCGCCGAGAAGACCCTTCAGCTGGTCGAAGGTGCTCGATGCGGCGTACTCGCCGGACACGTAGCGGAAATTCGACACGAGACGGCGCCACTCCGATCCGGCGTTCGGGACGTCGACGAGGGCGGCCTTTTGGAAGTCCTCGTCGGACCACTCCGTACGGGCCACGCCGATGACTTGGAAGTTCTCACTCAGCCGTCCGTGATCGGCGAGGTTGGCGAGCGCGGGGAGGATCTTCCTCGACGTGAGGTCCCCCGAGGCGCCGAAGATCACCATGGCGAGGGGCGGGGTCTTCTGCGGTGGTGTGGTGACGCCGTTCATTCGGTCGTCCTCCTCATGTGGTGTCGGTCGATGCGGGCGGCCCGTCGACGGACCTCGCCCTCTTGTTCTAGCCCTCTTGGCGCGGCTGCGGCGCGGGTGTGCCTGCCTCAGCCCGCCGCCGAGGGGTTCTCGCCCGAGGTGGCGGCCGCTCCCGCCTTCGTGTCGATGTCGACGCTGAACTGCTCGGCCTTGTCGGTCAGACTCTGGATGAGCTCGTCGAAGGACTTGGCGAAGGAGTCGACGCCCTCGTCCTCGAGCGTCTTGGCCACGTCACCAAAATCGATGCCCACCTCTTCGAGGCGCTTCAGGACCGCTTCGGCAGCGCCGGGCTCGGCGTCGACGGTGCGCGCCGGGGTGCCATGGTCCAAGAAGGCCTCGACGGTGCCATCGGGCATGGTGTTGACAGTGTCGGGGCCGATCAGGCTGTTCACGTACAAGAGGTCGTCATAGGCCGGGTTCTTGGTCGATGTCGAGGCCCACAGCGGGCGCTGGGCCCTGGCCCCCTTGGCGGCGAGCGCGTCCCAGCGCTCCCCGGCGAAGGCGGCGGTGAAGTGCTGGTAGGCGAACTGGGCCTGGGCAACCGCCGCCTTGCCCCGCAGGGCGAGGATCTCCTTGTTCCCGTCCTCGCCGCCGGCGATCTGCTCCAAGCGGCGGTCGACCTCGGTGTCGACGCGGCTCACGAAGAACGAGGCCACGCTCGCGACCGAGGACAGGTCCTCGGCCCCCGAGGCGGCGTAGGCCTCGAGGCCCGAGATGTACGCCTCGATGACCGCGTCGTAGCGCTCGATCCCGAAGATCAACGTGACGTTGATGCTGCGGCCCTCACCGATCAGGGTCTCGATCGCCTCGAGCCCCTCCACGGTGGCGGGGACCTTCACCAACAAGTTGGGCCGGGCGATGCGCTCGTGCAGGGCGCGGCCCGCCTCGATCGTCGCCTTTGCATCGTGGGCGAGGGAGGGGGCCACCTCGAGGGAGACGAAGCCGTCGCCCCCGCCGCTCCGCTCGTAGATCGGCGCGAGGCGCTCGAGTGCCTCGTTGATGTCTTGGACGACCAGGTCCCAGTAGGCGTCCTCCACGCTCGTGGCGGGCACGAGGGAGCGGAACTGGTCGTCGTAGTCGTCCTGGCCCGAGATGGCCTTGGCGAAGATGGTCGGGTTCGAGGTGATGCCCCGGATGCCGTCGGCCACCAACGAGTCCAGCCTGCCGTCGTGCAGCCAGTCCCGGCGCAGGTTGTCGAGCCACGGGCTCTGGCCAAAGTTGTCGAAGAGCTCAGTGAGCTTGCTCATGGTCATCCTCCTCGGATGGTGTCCTCAATGATCGCGGGTGGCGTCGAGGAGCCGGCGTGCCCGCTCGGCGACGTTGTCAGGGGTGAAGCCGAACCACTCGAGCGCGACGGTGCCCGGCGCCGAGGTGCCGAAGGTGTCGATCGAGACGGAGTCATCCGCGTAGCGGTCCCAGCCGAAGGAAGCAGCGGCCTCGACGGCGAGCCGCACGACGCCCTCGGGCAGGACGCTCGAGCGGTACTCGTCGTCTTGGTCCTCGAACCACTCCCAGCACGGCATCGACACCACGCGCACAGCCACGCCCGAGGCCGCCAGCCGGTCGGCCGCTTCCAGGCACACGTGAACCTCGGCGCCGGTGCCGATCAGGATGATCTCGGGCCGCTCGCCCTCCTCGTGGCGCAGCACGTATGCCCCGCGTGCCACCCCTTCGGCCGCACGCCCGGCCGTCTCGGCCAGCACCGGGATCGCCTGGCGGCTCAGGATGAGGCCGGTCGGTTCGTCGCCGTCGACGGCGCGCTTCCACGCCTCGGCGGTCTCGGTGGCGTCGGCGGGCCGGACGACCTGGATCCCGGGCATGGCGCGCAGCGAAGCCAGCTGCTCGATGGGCTGGTGGGTCGGCCCGTCCTCGCCGAGGCCGACCGAGTCGTGGGTCCACGAGTAGATGACGTGCGCCCTCGAGAGCGCGGCCAGGCGGACCGCGCCACGCATGTAGTCGCTGAAGACGAAGAACGTGCCCCCAACGGGGAGCACCCCGCCGTGCAGCGCCATGCCGGTCATCGCCGCCCCCATGGCGTGCTCGCGGATGCCGTAGTAGATCTGGCGCCCGCCGGGGTTCTCCACCGACTGCATGCCGCCGCCCTCGTCGAGCTTGACGCCGGTGTTGCCGGTCAGGTCCGCGGCGCCCGCGACGAGGCCGGGGATGGCGCCAAGGGTGGCGTTGATGCAGGTGTTGACGGCCTTCCTGGTGGCGATCTTCTCACCCACTTCGAAGGTAGGGAGCGTGTCCGACCACCCGGGGACCCCGTGGCCGCGAAGCGCCGCGTCCCAGCGCGTGCGGTCGACCTTCGAGCCGGCGAGCCGGGTCTCCCACTCGCTGCGCTCGGCCTGCCCGCGCTCGATCGAGCCGCGGTAGAGGTCGAGCACCTCGTCGGGGACCCAGAACGCCTCTTGCGGCGGGAGGCCCAAGATCTCCTTCGTGAGACGGATCTCGTCCTCACCGAGGGGGTCACCGTGGGCCTCCTTCGTGTCGGTGAAGTTGGGCGAGGGCCAGCCGATGTGGCTGCGCAACACGATCAGGCTCGGCTTGTCCTCGACGGCCATGGCCCGGCGGATGGCGTCTTCGAGGGCGACCGTGTCGTTGGCCACCTCGCCAATGGGGTCGACGTCCCAGCCGTAGGCCTCGAAGCGCTCCACGCGGTTGTCCGTGTAGCTGAGCTCCGTCGGCCCGTCGATGGTGATGTGGTTGTCGTCGTAGATGTAGACGAGCTTGCCCAGACCGAGGTGGCCGGCCAGGGACGCCGCCTCGTGGCTGATGCCCTCTTGGAGACAACCGTCACCGCAGATGACGAACGTGAAGTGATCACAGGCCTCCGAGCCGAACTGGGCACGCAAGAAGCGCTCGGCGATGCCCATGCCGACCCCGTCGGCGAAGCCCTGGCCGAGAGGCCCGGTCGTCACCTCGACGCCGGGGGTGTGGCGGCGCTCGGGGTGTCCCGGGGTCTGCGAGTTGAGCTGGCGGAAGGCCTTGAGGTCGTCGAGGGTGAGCCCGTAGCCGGTCAGGTAGAGCATCGAGTACAAGAGGATCGAGGCGTGCCCGTTCGAGAGCACGAAGCGGTCGCGGTCGGGCCACTCCGGTTCGCTTGGGTCGAAGCGCATGATCTTGGAGAACAGGACATGCGCGAGCGGGGCGAGGGCCATCGCCGTCCCCGGATGCCCTGAGTTCGCCCTCTGCGGGGCGTCCATGGCGAGCCCGCGGATCACGTTGATGCCCAATTGCTCGAGCACCGCGTCGTCAGTGAGAGAGGGAGGAGCGACCATGCGCTCACCCTACCCAGAACTCACCGGTTCACAAAGGGGACAGCACGCCGTTTTCCTGGGACTATCGTCGTCCCGATGCCAGCGCGCCGCCGGATGCAGGTTCCCCCCAACTGCGACCTCACCCTCGGCATGACCTGCGTCGAGAAGGGCCAGGGGGGCTCGACCCGCTGGCGCATGGTGGCCGACGAGCGCTTCGCCAACCCGGCCGGGATCCTCCAAGGAGGCTTTCTTTGCGGCTTTTGCGATTCGTCGATGGGGGCGGCCGCGGTCACCTCGGTGGGGGAGCGCAAAGTCTTCGCGTCCAACGCAGAGCTGAAGGTCAGCTTCCTCGCGCCGGTCCCGGTCGGCACCGTCTTGTTCTGCCATGCGCAGGTGGTCGGCGGGGGGGCGCGGGTGGCCTTCGTCGAGGCCTCGGTCACCACGGCCGACGGGGATCTGGTCGGGCGCGCCTCGTCGACCTATCTGTTCAAAGATCGGCCATGAGCAGAAGGCTCGTCTCGGCTGTTTGCGGCATCAGGCCTGGCAGGGGAGGATGTCGTGGCCCCGAGAATGACCCGAGGCTGGGACCAGGTTCATCCCGGCCCAGAGAAGAGGAGCAACACGAACGTGGCGGGTGAAGGGAAACGCAAGGACAGCGATGCCCGTCGGCTCCAAGAGACCGGCGTCGACACCGTCCAAGTCGTCATCGACTACGTGCGCCAGGAGACCGTTGAGCCCCTAAAGGGCGTCGGGCGCTTCCTCATCTTCGGCGTGGCGGGCTCGGCGCTGCTCGCGCTCGGCTTGGTCCTGCTGCTCGTGGCGGTGCTCCGCGCACTCCAGACCGAGACCGGCACGTTCCATGGCAACCTTTCGTGGGTTCCCTACGTCATCGTGGCGGTGCTCGGGATCATCCTGATCGCACTCGCCGCGTGGCGGGTGTCCTCGGGGCCCGGCACGGCCAAGCGCCGCGAGTCGAAAGCACAAGGAGGCAGCTGATGGCGGTAGGGACGAATGGGAAGCGCATCTCGCGCGCCGACCTCGAGGCTGCGTTCTCCCAGGTGATCGGCGAGACCGAGGCGACCGCCCAGGCACGCCTCCCCCAGGTGGCGGTCATCGCCGGGGCGGCGGTCATGGTCGTGCTGACCCTCACGTATCTCGCGGGGCGCCGACGCGGGCGCCGACGCTCGGCGGTCGTCGAGATCCGCCGGGTGTGACCCACCCTCGATGAGCTTTCTCCTCCGACGTCTCATCCGCTCAGGGACGCTGCGCGGCCTCGCCGGCGAGCACTGGGCCTGGTTCGTCATCGCCGTCTGCGCCTGGCTGGTCCGGCGTGCCCGGCGCGACGAGCCAGCGCCCTTGATCATCCGGCCCATCGAGGCCGGCGAGCACTACGAGCTGAGCCTCGTGGTGCCACCCACACGGCGCCAGGCCCGACGCGCCGGCTCTCGGTGAGCGCGGCGGCCCAACGGCCGCTGGTCGACGGCGAACGGGTCCTGCTCATCGACCCGAAGCAGCGCCGCTACCTGCTGCGCCTCGTCGCCGGCCACCAGTTCCACACCCATGCGGGCATCTTGGACCACGACGCCATCATCGGACAGGACGAGGGAACGAGTGTGGTGGGCTCGACGGGGAGGGCCTTTTTGGTGCTGCGCCCGACACTCGCCGACGTGGTGCTCAAGATGCCGCGCGGCGCCCAGGTCATCTACCCGAAGGACCTCGGTGCCATCCTGGTCGCCGCCGACATCGGCCCGGGCCAGCGCGTGCTCGAGGCCGGCGTTGGCTCGGGAGCGCTCTCGATGACCCTGTTGCGGGCCGGCGCGTCGGTGGTCGGCTATGAGATCCGTGAGGACTTCGCCCTCCACGCCCGCCAGAACGTCGAGGCCATGCTGGGCGAGGACGTTGACTACCGGGTCGAGATCCGCGATGTCACCGAGGCCATCGACGAGCGTGGGCTCGACCGCATCCTCCTCGACATGCCCGAGCCCTGGCGCGTGCTGCCCCAGGCCGCCCTCGCCCTTCGGCCCGGCGGCATCCTGCTCGCCTACCTGCCGACCATCAACCAGACCGCGGAACTTCGCCGGGCGCTCGATGACGCGCCGTTCGGCCTGGCCGAGACCATGGAGCTGCTGCGGCGCACGTGGCACGTGGAGGCGAGATCGGTGCGCCCCGACCACCGCATGGTGGGCCACACCGGCTTTCTCACCACGGCTCGGCGCCTGGTCCTTTGAACATCGCCCCGAGGCGGCCGCACGGGGGCTGATCGCGGGCCCAGCACTGCGACCCTCTGGGTGGGCGAGGTCAGTCGCGCTCGATGAAGATGCACTCGCCCGGGCACTCCTCGGACGCCTCGACCACGGCGTCTTCGAGGTCCTCGGGCACGAGGGCGAGGCCGGCGGAGCCGCCTGGCTCGCTCTTCACCGCGTCGCCCTCCTTCACATAGGCGAGACCGTCGTCGAGCAAGGTGAAGACCGCCGGCGCGATCTCTTCGCAGAGACCGTCGCCGGTGCAGAGATCCTGATCGATCCAGACCTTCATGGTTGCCTTTCCCTCGGCTGACGCTTGGTGCTGCCAACTCCTCGTGGTCGAGGGCCGGCGTCAAGATGTGTGGGGGCCGTGCCAATCACGGCGGCGGTTCCCTGCTGGAAGAAAGATTAGTAGAGGGAGCCGAGAAGACCGTGCAGGGGGCGTGCGGGGCCCCTGCACGCGGGCGCCGGGCAGTCCAGCCCCCGTGCGCACGCGGGGTCGGGGGGACCGGTATGGTGAGCCAAAGCGGCCACCGGGGAGGTGAGTGCGACGACGGATCCCGAAGAGCACCAGTGGGGACGTGACCCCGAGGCGGACCTCGACGTGGTGCGTGCCCGCCTCGAGGAGGCTGAAGAAGAAGTCAAGCTGCTTCGCCGCCGGCTCCAGGAGAGCCCGGCGCGCGTCCAGTCCCTCGAAGAGCGCCTGCTCGAGAGCAAGGGCCAGCTCTCGCACGCGGTCTCCCAGAACGAGAAGCTGACCTTCACCCTCCAGCAGGCGAAGGAGCAACTCGCCACGCTGCGCGAGGAGGTGGAGAAGCTCACCCAGCCGCCTGCCGCCTACGGGACGTTCCTCGGCATCAACGAGGATGGCACCGTCGACGTCTTCTCCTCGGGGCGCAAGATGCGCGTGGCGCTGCACCCCGACATCGACCCGGGCATCTTGCGCAAGGGCAACGAGGTCGTCCTCAACGAATCGCTCAACGTCGTGCTGGTCCGAGACGGCGAGCTCGCCGGCGAGGTTGTCACCCTCAAGGACATGCTCGAGGACGGACACCGGGCCATGGTCTTCGCCCGCGCCGACGAAGAGCGCGTGGTCGAGCTGTCCGAGGAGCTGATCGGCACCAAGCTGCGGGCCGGCGACGCCGTGCTGATGGACACCCGTAGCCAGCTCCTGATCGAAAAGCTCGCCCGCCCCGAGGTCGAAGAGCTGGTGCTCGAAGAGGTCCCTGACATCACCTACGCCGACGTGGGCGGCCTCGACATCCAGATCGAGTCCATCACCGACGCGGTGGAGCTGCCCTACCTGCACCGCAAGCTCTTCAACACCTACAAGCTGCCCGCCCCGAAGGGCATCCTCCTCTACGGACCCCCCGGGTGCGGCAAGACCCTCATCGCCAAGGCGGTCGCCAACTCGCTCGCGAAGAAGGTGGCCCAGGTCACCGGCAACACGAACGTGCGCAGCTACTTCTTGAACATCAAGGGCCCCGAGCTGCTCAACAAATACGTGGGCGAGACCGAGCGCCAGATCCGCCTGGTGTTCCAGCGTGCCCGGGAGAAGGCCGAAGAGGGCGTGCCGGTCATCGTGTTCTTCGACGAGATGGACTCGCTGTTCCGCACCCGCGGCACCGGTATCAGCTCGGACATGGAGTCGACCATCGTGCCCCAGCTGCTCGCCGAGATCGACGGCGTCGAAGCGCTGCGCGACGTGATCGTCATCGGTGCCTCCAACCGGGAAGACCTGATCGACCCGGCCATTCTTCGGCCGGGTCGCCTCGACGTGAAGATCAAGATCGAGCGGCCCAACGAGGAGGCCGCCGCCCAGATCTTCAGCCGGTACCTGACCGCGGACCTTCCCCTCGACCAGCATGACGTGGACCGCCTCGGGGGCGGGGACCCAGCCAAGGCCGCCCAGTCGATGATCGAGTCGACGGTCGCCGAGATGTACCGCGCCGACGACGAGAACCGCTTCTTGGAGGTCACCTACCAAAACGGCGACAAGGAGATCCTCTTCTACCGGGACTTCGCCTCGGGGGCGATGATCGAGAACATCGTGCGCCGAGCCAAGAAGCTGGCCATCAAGCGCGAGATCGCCGCTGAGGGCTCGGGTATCCGCACCGACGACCTTTTGGAGTCGATCCGCCAGGAGTACAAGGAGAACGAGGACCTCCCGAATACCACCAACCCCGACGACTGGGCCCGCATCTCGGGCAAGAAGGGGGAGCGGATCGTCTACGTCCGCACCCTCATGGCCGACAACGACAACGAGGTCGGTGGTCGGGCCATCGAGCGGGTCGGGACCGGCCAGTACCTCTGAGCACGGCCCGGCCCCTCGCCAGGGTTCTCCCAGACAGCGAACAGGTAGGGTCGCGCCGTGGCCATTGAGAAGGTCTGCGGTATCGAGACCGAGTACGGCATCCACAGCGTGGGCGGCGACGGGAACCCCATCACCGCCTCGTCACTGCTCGTCAACGCGTATGCCGCCGAGGTGAACCGACGCATCGGCTGGGACTTCGAGGACGAGACGCCGGGCAACGACGCGCGTGGCTTCGCCCGGGAGGGCGCCATGCCCCCGATGGTCGAGACCCACCTGGCCAACAACGTGCTCACCAACGGCGCCCGTTTCTACGTCGACCACGCCCACCCCGAGTACTCGACGCCCGAGTGCGCCGACGCCATCGAGGCGCTCATTCACGACCGGGCCGGCGAAGAGGTGCTGCGGCGCTCGATGACGGCGGTGTCCTCACTCATGCCCGACGCGCCGACCATCGTCGTCTACAAGAACAACTCTGACGGCAAGGGCAACTCCTACGGGTGCCACGAGAACTACCTCATGGACCGCACCGTCCCGTTCGCCGACGTGGTGGCGGGCATCGTGCCGCATTTTGTGAGCCGAGCCATCTACTGCGGCGCCGGGAAGGTCGGCTGCGAGACCCCGGCCCTCGACCGGCGCGCCGTGCACTTCCAGCTGACCCAGCGTGCCGAGTTCTTCGAGGAGATCGTCGGCCTCGAGACCACGCTCAAGCGCCCCATCGTCAACACGCGCGACGAGCCCCACGCCGACCCGAAGCGCTTCCGCCGCCTACACGTGATCGTGGGCGACGCAAACCTGGCCGAGGTGGCGACCTTCTTGAAGCTGGGCACGACCTCGCTCGTCCTCGCCATGATCGAAGACGGTGCCCTGCCCGAGCGCGACCTCGGCCTCGCCGACCCGGTTCGGGCCTTCCAGCAGGTCTCGACCGACGTCGACCTCAACCGCCCGCTCACCCTGGCGGACGGCTCGACCGCGACGGCCCTCGAGATCCAGTGGGAGCTGTTCGCCGCCGCCCGGCGCTACGCGAAGGAGCACGGCCTCGCCGTCCTCGGCGACGAGGCCGTTGGTGACCTCGTGATCGAGCGCTGGGAGGGGGTCCTCGCCGGCTTGGAGAGCGACCCCATGTCCCTCGTGCGCCAGCTCGACTGGGTGGCCAAGCTGCACCTGATCGAGGCCTACCGGGAGCGCCACGACTGCGAGTGGGACGACTCGCGCCTCGCCGCCCTCGACCTGCAGTACCACGACCTGCGGCCGGAGCGCTCGTTGTTCGCCCGCCTCTCGATGGAGCGGCTGACCGACGACGACTCGGTCATCCGGGCCATCACCGAGCCGCCCAAGGGGACCCGGGCCTGGTTCCGGGGCACCTGCCTCGCCAAATGGCCCGACGCGGTCGTGACGGCGAACTGGGATTCCCTCGTCTTCGACCTCGGCACCGACCCACTTCGGCGCGTCCCTATGATGGATCCACTCAAGGGAACTGAAGAGCACACACGGGCGCTGATCGACGCGAGTGCCACCCCGAGCGAGCTGTTGGAGCGATTGCGCTCCTGAGGAGAAGGTCATGGCAGAGCGAGAGCTGAAAAAGAAGACGACAACCGAGCGCACCGAAGAACCGGTGGTCGACGACGCCCCGGCGACCTCTGAGCGCGGCGAGAAGATCAAGGCGGACCTCGACGATCTGCTCGACGAGATCGACGAGGTCTTGGAGGACAACGCCGAGGAGTTCGTGCGCAACTACGTCCAGAAGGGCGGCCAGTAGCTCCACGTGGCGCTCCCACTCTTTCCCCTCCCAGACGACCCGGGTCCTGACTTCGCGTCGTTGCTGGCGCGCACCAACACGGCGGCGGTGCCGACGATGCGCGAGACCGAGCTGACCATCCGGCACTCGACCACCGTCGTGGCCCTGCGCTTCGCCGACGGCGTGGTGATGGCCGGCGACCGCCGGGCGACCGAGGGCCACTCCATCGCCCACCGCGCCATGGAGAAGGTCTTCCCCGCCGACCGGCACTCAGCCGTCGCCATCGCCGGGGCGGCCGGTCCCGCCGTCGAGATGGTCCGCCTCTTCCAGGTCCAGCTCGAGCACTACGAGAAGGTCGAGGGCGTGGCCCTCTCACTCGAGGGCAAGGCCAACCAGCTCGCCCAGATGGTGCGGGCGCATCTGCCCTATGCCATGCAGGGCCTCGCCGTCGTGCCGCTGTTCTGCGGCTACGACCTCGCCCGGGGCATCGGGCGCATCTTCACCTACGACGTGACCGGCGGCCACTACGAGGAAGCCGACTTCCAGGCGACCGGGTCGGGCGGGCGCGACGCCCGCACCACGATCAAGCTCGGCTTCCGGGACGGGCTGACCCGCGACGAGGGCATCGAACTCGCCGTGGAAGCCCTCTACGAGGCGGCCGACGAGGACGCCGCCACCGGCGGCCCGGACCTCGTGCGCGGCATCTACCCGCTCGTGGCCGTCGTCGACGAGACCGGCTATGCCCGGGCCGAGGAGGCCGAGGTGGCCGAGCGCTTCAACGCGTTGATCGAGCGACGGCGCGCCGAGCGGGCGGTCGGCGGAAGGGGTGAGCACCAGTGAGCATGCCCTTCTACGTGGCCCCCGAACAGGTCATGAAGGACCGTGCCGAGTACGCCCAAAAGGGCATCGCCCGGGGACGCTCGCTCGTGGCGGCCGTCTACGACGGGGGCGTGCTAATCGTGGCGGAGAACCCGTCGCGCTCGCTGCACAAGATCTCCGAGATCTACGACCGCATCGCCTTCGCTGGGGTCGGCAAGTACAACGAGTACGACCAGCTGCGCGTGGCCGGCGTGCGCCACGCCGACACGAAGGGCTTCACGTACTCGCGCGAGGACGTCGACGCGCGCTCGCTCGCCAACCTCTACGCGCAATTCCTCGGCAACGTCTTCACCCACGAGATGAAGCCGCTCGAGGTCGAGATCCTCGTCGCCGAGCTCGGCGCCGACGGCCGGCCCGATCAGCTCTACCACATCGCCTACGAGGGCACGATCACCGATGAGGAGCGCTTCGCGGTGCTCGGTGGCGACGCCGAGACCATCAACGAGCGCGTGGCTGCGGCCTACGAGGACGGCTGGGAGCTCGCAGGGGCCCTGCGCGCCGCGGTGGGCGCGCTGGCCGGCGCGGAGCGCACGCTCGGCCCGAGCGACCTCGAAGCGGCCGTCCTCGCCCGCCAGAACGGCCGGCGCACCTTCCGGCGCCTCGGCGACGCCGAGCTCGCCGACCTCCTCGGGACCGAGGCCGCCGCCAGCTGATGCCGAGGGGCCCGCCCCGGGCCCCTCGGAGCACCTCGAACGGCGCCCCACACGGGGCCGGACCGGTGGCCACCGACGTCATCACGCTGGCCCTGCGGGCATGCCCGCTTGGCACAGCGGGCGCAAGACTACGGTGACAGATGTGGACCGGCGGATCTTCGGGCTCGAGAACGAGTACGGCGTCACCTTCACCCTCCGTGGCCAACGTCGGCTCAGTCCCGATGAGGTGGCCCGGTACCTCTTCCGGCGCGTCGTCAGCTGGGGCCGCTCCTCGAACGTCTTTTTGGAGAACGGCGCTCGGCTCTACCTCGACGTCGGCAGCCACCCCGAGTACGCGACCCCCGAGTGCGACCGCATCGCCGACCTCGTGGTCCACGACAAGGCGGGGGAGTGGATCCTCTCCCAGCTGGTCACCGGCGCCCAGTCACGCCTGCGCGAGGAGGGCATCCGCGGCGAGGTCTACCTATTCAAGAACAACACCGACTCGGCGGGCAACTCGTATGGGTGCCACGAGAACTACCTGACCGAGCGCAACGACGACTTCAACCGCTACACCGAGGTCCTCATCCCGTTCCTCGTGAGCCGGCAGATCTACGCCGGAGCCGGCAAGGTCCTCCAGACTGCCCGCGGTGCGGTGTTCTGCGTGAGCCAGCGGGCCGAGCACATCTGGGAGGGGGTGTCCTCGGCGACCACCCGCTCTCGCCCGATCATCAACACCCGTGACGAGCCCCACGCCGACGCCGAGCGCTTCCGCCGGCTCCACGTCATCGTCGGCGACTCCAACATGAGCGAGTACGCCACCTTCTTGAAGGTGGGCACGACCAGCATCCTGCTGGCCATGCTCGAGGACTCCTCGACGGTGCTACGCGACCTGACCCTCGAGAACCCGATCCGCGCCATCCGCGAGATCAGCCACGATGTCACCTGTCGGCGGCGGGTGCGCCTGGCCAACGGGCGCGAGATGAGCGCCCTCGACATCCAAAGCGAGTACTTGGAACGCGCCCTGCGCTTCCGGGATAGCCACGGGCTCACCCCCGAGGAGGACCGGGCCCTCGACATGTGGGAGCACTGCCTGAAGGGCCTCGAATCGGACCCCCTCTCCTTGTGGCGGGAGTGCGACTGGGTAGCCAAGTACCGCCTGATCGAGGCCGTACGGGCCCGCCACGACCTGCCGCTCTCGCACCCCAAGGTGGCGATGACCGACCTCACCTACCACGACGTCGACCGGAGCCGTGGCCTCTTCTACAAGTTGCAGCGGCGCGAGCAGATGGAGCGCACCTGCACCGACGCCGACATCGCCCTGGCAATGACCCAGCCCCCCCAGACAACCCGGGCCCGCCTGCGCGGTGCCTTCGTGCGGCGGGCCAAGGAGCGCCGCCGGGACTTCACCGTTGACTGGGTGCACCTCAAGCTGAACGACCAGGCCCAGCGCACCGTGCTCTTGAAAGACCCGTTCCGCTCCCACGACGACCGCGTCGAGCGTCTCATCGCCAGCCTCTGAGCGTGCCGGCGCCACCGGGCCGCTGAGCAGGGCGCCCCGGCCGCTCGGGCCGGGCGAGCGTCGGTAGAGTGTGGGCACATGTTGTCGCTCAGCCCGGCCAAGCTGCTGGTGGTGTTGGTCCTGGCCCTGATCCTGCTGGGCCCTGACAAGCTGCCCCAGGTGTCGCGCCAGCTCGGCGCTGTCTGGAACCAGCTGCGCACCTTCCACCAAAAGATCGAAAGTGAGGTGCGAGAGTCCATGCCCGACCTGCCCTCGACCGCCGAGATCGCCCGCCTCACCCGCTCGCCGCTGTCCTTTCTCAACTCGCTCGCCGACATCTCCGACGAGCCGCTGGTGGCCGACCACGGGGTGGACGCGGTGGCAGGCGACGAGCTCGTGAGCGACCCGGGCGCGCCCAACACGCCGGGCGCCCGCAACGGGGACACCCCGGTCGCCGAGGCCCCCTTCGTCCGCTGGCACAGCACGCCCGACGAGCAGCCGGCGTTCCCGCTCGTGTCCGACGACCCGAGCATGAACTGATCCCGGGACACCGGGGACGAGCAGCGGAGCAGCGATCGCATGGCCATCCGGCTGCCGACGAGGGGCAAGGAGAAACCGACCCCCGACGCCATGACGCTGACCGAGCACCTCACCGAGCTCCGGCGTCGACTCATGATCATGGTCGCCGCATTCTTGGTGATGGCGGTCGTCGCCTTCTTGCTCTACAACCCCATCCTCCACGCGCTCCAGCGGCCCTACTGCCAGGTCAACCCCCGGCACTGCGCCTTCTACGTGACTGCGCCCCTCGACGGGCTTTCCTTGCGGATCAAGATCGGCGCGTTCGGCGGCCTGGTCCTCGCCTCGCCGATCATCTTCTGGCAGTTCTGGCGCTTCATCACCCCCGGGCTGCGCTCGGCGGAGAAGCGCTACGCCGTGCCCTTCGTGGCGGCGTCCATTGCCTTGTTCCTGGCGGGCTGCGCCCTCGCGTACTACATCTTCCCGCACGCCCTCGAGTTCTTGAAGGCCATCGGCGGCCCCGAGCTGCGCCAGATCTACAACCCCAACCAGTACCTGGGCCTCATCCTGCTCATGATGGCGCTGTTCGGGATCACCTTCGAGTTCCCCGTCGTGCTCGTGTCCTTGGAGCTCCTCGGCGTCGTCACGCCGAAGAAGCTGCTCAGCTGGTGGCGCTGGGCGGTCATCGGCATCGCCCTCGCCGCTGCGATCTTTACGCCGAGCTCTGACCCGTTCTCGATGCTCGCCCTCGCTGTGCCCCTGACCGCCTTCTACTTCGTTTCCATCGCCATCGGGAAGATCCTCGGCCGTTGAGCCCCGACCCGGTCGCCCAAGGGCGGCGCGGCGTCTCGGGGGAGCGGCGCGCCCACATCCGGGAGCGCTTCGTCGACGCCATGCCCTTCCCGCTCGACGACTTCCAAGTCCGCGCCCTCGACGCACTCGACGCCGGGCGCTCCGTGCTCGTGGCGGCACCGACCGGGGCGGGCAAGACCCTCGTCGCCTCCTACGCGGTCGAGACCGCGCTCGGAACCGGGACCAAGGCCTTCTACACCACCCCGCTCAAGGCGCTCTCCAACCAGAAGTACGCCGAGCTCGTCGCCACCCACGGCGAGACCATGGTCGGACTGCTCACCGGGGACACCGCCAAGCGGCCCGACGCCCCAGTGGTGGTCATGACCACCGAAGTGCTGCGCAACATGCTGCTCGCCGGCTCGGACCTCTTGCGCGGCCTCTCCACGGTCATCTTGGACGAGGTGCACTACCTCCAGGACCCCTACCGGGGAGGCGTGTGGGAGGAGGTACTCGTGCTCTCGCCACCCGAGCTCACCTTTGTGTGCCTGTCGGCGACGGTCAACAACGCCACCGAGCTCGGGGACTGGCTGCGCTCGGTGCGCGGGCCCACCGACGTGGTGGTCGAGCGGCACCGGCCCATCACGCTCCGGCACCATTTCGCCCTCCATTCGCGCGAGGACCAGGCGACCTCGCTCATCCCCCTCCTCGACGGCTCGCGCCCGGCCGAGGAGGGGCTCCGGGTCGACCATGCGGTTGGCCGGGCGATGCGTGGGCGCCAGTCGGGCCAGTGGTATGGGCACCGCAGCCAGGGGCCCCCGCTGCCGTTCAAGAGCCCGAGGCGCACCGAGCTGCTGGAGTTGCTCGACGACGAGTCGCTCCTGCCGGCCATCGTGTTCATCTTCAGCCGCGCCGCCTGCGACGACGCCGTCCGCCAGGTGCTCCGAGACGGCCTGCGCCTGGCTAGCCGGTCCCAACGCGGCACCATCCGCGCCATCGCCGAGGCCCACGTCACCGAGCTGTCCGACGAGGACCTCACCGTGCTCGGGTACGACGAGTGGCTCGAGGGCCTCGAGGCGGGGGTGGCCGCGCACCACGCCGGCATGGTCCCGGCGTTTCGCGAGGCGGTCGAGGCCTGCTTCTCGGCCGGACTCTTGAAAGCGGTCTTTGCCACCGAGACCCTGTCGCTCGGGATCAACATGCCGGCGCGCACCGTCGTGATCGAGCGGTTCACCAAGTTCGGCGGGGCCGGCCGCGCCCCACTCACGTCGGGGGAGTACGCCCAGCTGACCGGCCGTGCCGGACGGCGCGGACTCGACGAGGAGGGCCACGCCGTGGTCCTGTGGACGCCCGAGACCACCTTCGCCGAGGTGGCCCGCATCGCCGTCGCGCCCCCACCGGACCTGCGCTCGTCCTTCCGCCCGACCTACAACCTGGCCGTCAACCTGGTGCGCCACTTCGACCGCGAGACCGCCCTCCAAGTCCTGCGGCGCTCGTTCGCCCAGTGGCAGGCCAACGCCAACCCCGCCCGGGGTGGCCGCGATCTGCTGGCCGAGCACCTCGGCCGCCGCCTGGCCGTGCTCGAAGAGCTCGGCTACGTGCGAGCGTGGTCGCTCACCGAGCCGGGCCGCCAGCTCGCGGGCATCTACCACGAGGCCGACCTGCTGCTCGCCGAGGCGGTCACGAGCGGCGTCCTCGACGACACCGAACCCGCCGTGCTCGCTGGCGTGCTGTCGTCGCTCGTCTTCGAACGGCGCCGGGCGAAGAAGCCCATCGCCCACGCGCCACGCCGCCACCGCACCGACCGGCGGACCGAGGAGCGCAAGGCCAAGAAGAAGAAGGGGGCGCCCGGGGACCGGCTGGGCGAGCAGCGGCGCGCCGAGCTCGCAGACCGCCTCGGTGTGCTGGTCACCGGAGCGGAGCGCATCCGGGGCACCGAGGAGGTCCACCTCGTACCGCGGACGCGCTCCCCCGAGGTCGGCCTCGCCGGGGCGGTGACCTCCTGGGCGCGCGGGGCGTCGTTCGCCACCGTCTTGGAGGTGGCCGCCCTCGACGTCGGGGAGATGGCCCCGGGGGACTTCGTGCGCGCCATCAAGCAGCTCGCCGACCTCGTGGGGCAGGTGGCGATGATCACCCCGAACCCCGCCACCGCCGCCGCCGCCCAGGCCGCGGTGGGCATGCTCGTGCGCAACGTGGTGGCCGCCGGGGGCCTCGCGGCATCCGCCACCGAGCCGAGCGCGCAGTTCTAAGGTGAGCGGGGCATGTTCCCCTACGTGGAAGAGACGTACACGCCCGACGAGCAGGCCATCTTGCGCCGGTACGTCACCAACCTCGACCAGCCGGTGTTCGCCCTGGTCAACCTGCCCGAAGTCGTCAAAGGAGCCCTGTTCGCCCGGTACTCGCGCTCGCCCAAGACGCTGCGCCGGCTGTTCCTCGACGAGTTCGTCGGGGACCTCGACATCAGCGGCGACCTCAGTGTCGACGCCACCGTCGGGCTGAAGCGGGCCGAGGAGCTCTACCAGAAGGTCTTCGGCGAGTACGGCGACGACTCGGTGGCCCAGCTCGGTGGCGTGCACCTCGCCTGCGAGCAGTCCTCCAACGTGCTGACCAAGATCCTCGAGTGGGGCCGACTCATGGCCTACCTCGAGCAGTCGACTCGCTACCTCGGCTACGACAACCGGCTGGCGAGCGGGCACTACCGCTACTACCGGCCACCCGAGCTGCTCGACTCGCCCGTGGGCGCCCGCTATGTGGGCGACATGGACCGCATGTTCGACACCTACGCCGAGCTGCTGCCCGAGATCCAGGCGTGGCTCGGGACGCGCCACCCGCGTGCGGCTTCGGACTCGGACTTCGTGCACCGCCAGGCAATCCGGGCCAAGGCGCTCGACGCCTTGCGGGGCCTCCTGCCGGCGTCGTCGCTCTCGAACGTCGGCATCTACGGCACCGGGCAGTCCTACGAGCTGCTGCTCCTGCGGCTGCGCTCGCACCCGCTGCCCGAGGCACGCACCTACGCCGAGATGATGCTCGTCGAGCTGCGCAAAGTCATCCCCTCGTTCCTCCAGCGCGTCGACCGGCCCGATCGCGGAGGGGAGTGGTCCGAGTACCTCGCCGCCACCAGGGACCAGACGCGCGCGGTCGTCGAGCGCCTTTGGCCCGACGAGGTGCCCGGGGCGGACGGGGCGGTCCCCGACGCCATCGACGAGGTCCGCCTCGTCGACTTCGACCCCGAAGGCGAGGACAAGGTCCTCGCCGCCATCTGCTTCCCGTACAGCACACTCAGCGAGGACGAGGCGCTGCGGCGGGTGCGCAAGCTCTCGGCCGAGGACCGCGTGGCGCTGCTCAGCTCGTATGTGGGGGATCGCAAGAACCGCCGGCACCGCCCCGGGCGCGCCTTCGAGCGCACGGACTACCGCTTCGAGATCGTGAGCGACTACGGAGCCTTCCGCGACCTCCAGCGCCACCGGCTGCTGAGCATCGACTGGCAGCCGCTCACCACACGGCTCGGCTACGACCTGCCCGACATCGTGGCCCAGTCGGGGAGCGAGGAGCGCTTCGCCGAGTCCATGGCGCGCTCAGCGGACCTCTACCAGACGCTCGTCGCCGAGTACCCCGTGCAGGCGCCCTACGCGGTCGCACTCGCCTATCGGATCCACTACGTGATGCAGATGAACGCCCGCGAGGCCATGCACGTCCTCGAGCTGCGCTCGGGGCCCCAGGGCCACCCTGCCTACCGTCGGGTCGCCCAGTCCATGCACCGGGCGATCGCCGACGTCGCCGGGCACCGAGCGATCGCCGCGGCCATGGTCCACGTGGATCACGGCTCGACCGACCTCGAACGCCTCGACGCCGAGCGGCGCGCCGAAGCACGACGAGCAGCCCGACAATCCTGACATTTTTCTGACGGCTCTGAACTGGGCTTTTGTAAGAAGCCCCAGTTGAGAGCGATGCGGTTTGAGTTGACCCCCACAGGCCTTGTGCGCCTATCGTGTCGCCAGTCCCAATCGCCCCAAAGGAGCGCCGAGGTTCGACCGAACCGGATGGCTCTGAGGGGGGGATGATGAGAGGCGGAGGGTGGCCCGGGCGGTCGAGTAGAGAACGTCGCATCATCGGCAGAGGAGACATGCCGACGAGTGCGATGGTGCCAAAGACGCCCGGGCCTAGCCGCCTCTTCTAACCAATGCGAGTCGCCGACTTCCTCGGCGACGGCGGGAGCGGGTGTGCGTGGGATGGCGCGCCGACCGTCTATGCTCCCGCGGCAAATCCCCTCCCCCGGAAGGCGGCCATGGCAGACGACCTGGACGACGTTGCAGGACCCGACGAACTCGAAGACCTTGACGATGACGTCGCTGACGTCGACGCTGACGACCCCGAAGACCTTGTCGATGACATCGAAGTCGACGACGACATCGACGTCGACGACCCCCTCGAAGAGGTCGCTGGCGATGTCATCGAGGTACCCGTCGCCGTCCCCGCCGCTGCCGCTGCCACTGCCGCTGCCGCGGCCACCGAAGAGGCCGACGAGGAGGAAGAAGACGAGCCCGAGGACGAAGACGTCGAGGCCAGCCTGGACGTCATCCTGAAAGAGCGCCTCGTCGTCGAGGACGAACCCGAAGACGACGACGTTGTCGACACCGACGACCGTTCCGAGATCTCCGAGCGAGTGCTCCCCAAGCAGCCCGACGAGTTCGTCTGCCGGTCCTGCTTCTTGGTCAAGCACCCGAGCCAGCTAGCCGACAAGAAGAAGATGCTCTGTCGCGACTGTGTCTGACGAACCCACAGCCGACGAGCACCCCCACCACGCACCGCAGGGAAGCGGGACGGCTGCGCGCCGATCGATCCCTGCCACCCGCGGCGCCCTGTCCGAGCCGGTGGTCCCCGACCCGACGGCACCGGGCGCGGCCCCCAACACCGAGCGCGTCGCCACGTCGGGCGCGTCGCAGCCGGCACCTGACCCCCACGCCGACGACAAGCACCTCGCGGAGCTGACCCTCGACGTGTTGGTCTACGCGCCGACCGGCCTCTTGCTGATGGCGGTCGAGGAGTTCCCCGAACTGGCCGCCAAGGGTCGCCAGAAGATCAACCGCCAACTCAACAATGCGAAGTTCATCGGCAAGATGGCCGTCACCGTCGGGGGCCGAGAGCTGCGCCAGCGCGTCGAGGGACTCACCTCGAGCGCTCCCACGACGCCGCCGGGCGCCACGGATCCCGGGCCGCGCTCCACCACGCCGGGCGCTCGTCCCCCCGCCACCTCCCGGACCACCACGCCACCGGTCCACACGCCGGCCGCGGCGACGACGGACCCACCTCCTCCGAGCGCTCCCTCAGCGGTTCGTCCCGCCACCGAACGCACCGCCGGCCCGGTGGCGGGCACACCGGGCACACCGGGCGAGCCAGAGGCCCCCAGAGACCTCAGAGATGCCCCCCGCCCCATCGCACCCCGCCCCGTGCGCCCGGCTGCCGCCACGGCCTCTTCGGCCAGCGGTGAGCGCCCGCGCGTGGACCTGGCCATACCCGGCTACGACACCCTTTCGGCGTCCCAGGTCGTGCGTCGGCTCGACAGCCTGGGTCGTGACGAGCTGTTGGCCGTCGAGCGCTACGAGACGGGCTCGAGGCACCGCCGGACGATCTTGCACCGGGTTGCCCAGCTGCTCGGCGAGGAGGAGGCTCCCGGCTCGCCGGGGGGCTGAGAGCCCAGATGGAACACGTCCGCAGGGCCGAGGCTGCCGACGCCGCCACAGTGGGCTCGCTGCTCACACGTGCAGGCGAGGAGCAGGCCGAGGCCCGTGGCGCGCGACTCCTCGCCCGGCTCGGCGACGCGACCACCGACGAGATCGCCGAGCCAGCGGGCATCGATGCCAGCTGGATGGGGGAGCGGGACGACCGGATCGTCCTGTGCGGTGAGTTCGACGGCGTCGTCGTCGGCGTGGCCGCCGGCCAGGTGCTCCAATCGCAGGGAGGCGCGCTCGGCCGGGTGCTCGGCTGCTACGTGGAGCCCGACGCGCGCTGCGTAGGGGTGGGCTCGGCGCTCCTCGAGGGGCTCATGGCCTTTTTCACCGAGCACCGCTGCGGCGACGTGGACGCAACAGCGCTGCCGGGGGACCGTGCGACGAAGCAGCTGCTCGAGGCAGCGGGCTTCAAGGCGCGCTTAGTGGTCCTGCACCGCTCGCTTCGCTGAGGGGCGGACGCCGGGTCGTCATGCGCCTCGGCGGGGGAGGCGGGATCCGCAACCCGAGGAGCTTGGCCAGCTGGGGCACGAGGCCGGCCGCATTGCGAGCGGCGGCCTGCACAGCCGGGTCCGACGGAATGCCTGAGGGGTGGACCGTCCGGCGCACCGGTGATTCGACCACGGCCTCGAGGAGCGAGAGCCACTGTTCGGGCGGGGTCTCGGCGGACATGGCGGCTCCGGCCGACTCGGCCAAACGCACCGCCAGCTCGGCCGGGCACCGCGTGGCGGGCTCGGGCGGGCGGGCGACGGCGCGCAGCGCGTCGGCGACACGGTGCTCGTCGAGGGCGTTCGTGATGCGGGCCACCCACTCGTCGCGCAATGCGTTCACCCGCGAGTCGAGGGACTCCTGCAGCGTCTTGGCGAGGGCACGGCCCTCCTCGTCGAGGCTGACGGTGCGCGACGCGGCCACCACGGCGCGCAGCTCGCGCAGGCGCAGTTCGCGTCCGGCCTGCTGGGCCGACATCGCACGGTCCTTCCACGTGGCGAGCGTCACCACCGGTAAGAGCTCCTCGGCCATGGCCATGATGGGCTCGGCCGAGGCGGGCTGCTGGCCCTCGGACCTGGCGCGCGCGTTCTGCTCGTCGATCGCCTGGCGCACGGCCGGAATCCCGCCGCGGACGAGCTGCTCGGCGATGGGGAGCTGCTCGGGCCGCAGTGCCGCCAGCGCGGCATTGCGGTGCGCGGTCGACACCGCCGGGCGACGGTCGCGGCGCCCTGCCTCGCGCTCATCGCGACCGCGTCCAGAACCCTCGCGCTCGGGGCCCGAGCGGCCGCTGCGCTCGCCGGGGGACCCCTCGGCACCGCTCCGGCGTCCAGCGGTGCTGCGACCCGGCCCGGGGCGCCCTGCGACCCGGCGCTCTGCGCCCTCGCCGCCCGGCTCGCCCGAGCTGCGGGGTCCGTCTCGGCGCGGCGCGCCGGCCCGTCCTCTGCCACGGGAGCGATCGTCACCACGACCCGGACGGTCGTCGCCGTCGCGACGGCGCTTGCTGCCCGGTGCGAGCGTCACCGAGACGTCGGGCGTGGACTTGACGGTGCCGACCACCTCGATACGCTGCGCCTCGGCGTCGTCGGTCCTCGGCGCCTTCGGCGGGAGGACGCTGATGACCTCGATGCCCTCGATGCCCACCTCGATCTCGGCGCGCACCACGCCACCCACGTCGACGCCGCCGGGGACGAGCGATGCGTCAACGACACCCTTTGGCTGGCGCGCGCCAGCCGCCCTCCAGGTGAAATTCCCATCGGGGGCGCGACTGGTCAGTTCGATATCAATTCGCCGAGACATGCGGCGGTCACGCTACCGCGCCGAGAGCCGCGCCCGTGCCGCAACCGGGTCCACGGGCCGCATGGGAGCACCAAGGGGGTGCCAACCAGCGGCGATGGACTCCCCGATGCATCGAAAGAATTGCTTTCTCCTACGATGAGGGCCTTCCGCTCCGGCGGCCCAGACCGCCCGGCGGGGCGCCTGACACGCGTCGCGATCCATGGAGGACCAATGAGCGAGCACAGCGACCAGCCGGATCACGAGTCCGGCGGAACGCCCGAGGAATCCGCGCCGTCGGCCGCCGGGGACACTGCTGGGTCCCGGAGCGTGGGCGGCCCCGGCCCCGCCGAAACGGGCCGACTCGCGACACCCGACGGCCCACCAGCGAGCACCCCGGAGGATCCCACGTTGGGAAACCCCGTCCTCGACACGAGTAACGAGGCGACCCCGGCCACGTCACCGGTCGACACTCCGCTGCACGGCGTCGATGCGCCGTCTCCGGCACAGGACGCGACCCTGGGCACCGTCGCCCCGGGCTACGAGACCACGCTGGCCCCGAGCGCCACACCGCCGTTCGGCACGCCGGCGGGGACGGCGGCCCCGGGCGGCGCCATCCCCCTCGGTCCTGCGAGCGGGGACACCGAGGCGGTGCCGTACACGCCCTACAACTCGCCCTACTACGGCGGGCCCGGCCCGGGCGGCGCACCCGCCGCCCTCGTGGCGGGCGCCGACGCCGGCGCGGCCGGTGGCTACCCTCCCTACAACCCCCCGAGCCCGTCGGCGCCCAAGGAGCGGCGAGGTCGCGGCTGGCTCGCTATCGCGGCGGTGGCCGCCCTCATCGGCGGTGCGGTCGGGGCCGGGGTGACGGCCCTGTTCAACAACGGGTCGCCGACCTCGACGGTGATCCAGGAGAGCAACGCCTCGCCCGGCGCCGCCACCTTGAGCGGCAACGTCACCATCCCATCCCTGGTGCAAAAGGTCCTCCCCGCCGTCGTCTCGATCGATGTGAAGTCCCAGGGCTCCGAGGACCAGGGCACCGGCATGATCATCTCCTCGGACGGCATGGTCATCACCAACAACCACGTCATCGCCCTCGACGCCGGCGGCAGCGGCACCATCACGGTCACCGAGTCAGGGACGACGAAGGCCCAGGCCGCAACCCTCGTCGGCACCGACCCGGCCAACGACGTCGCCCTCTTGAACGTGACCGGCGCCTCGAACCTTCCGACCATCACGTTCGGCAACTCGAACAAGGCCCAGGTGGGTGACGCGGTGGTAGCCATCGGCAACGCCCTCGGGCTGGCGGCGGGCACCCCGACGGTGACCCAGGGCATCGTCTCGGCGCTCGGCCGCACCGTGACGGCGGGCGACTCGGCCTCGGCGAACACCGAAACGCTCACCAACCTGATCCAGACCGACGCGGCCATCAACCCTGGCAACTCGGGCGGCCCCCTCATCGACACCTCGGGCCAGGTCATCGGCATGAACACGGCGGTGGCCGGGTCGACCAGCGACGGCTCGAGTGCCCAGAACATCGGCTTCGCCATCCCGTCGGCCAAGATCGAATCGCTCCTGCCCGAGCTGGAAAAGGGCGGCGTGGCCGCGAACGGCGGCGGCTATCTCGGCGTCGAGATCACCACGCTCACTGCCCAGCTGCGCCAGCAATACGGCTTCACCCCGACGTCGGGTGCGGTGATCCTGGCCGTGGTGAGCGGGAGCCCGGCCGACAAGGCGGGCCTCCAGCAGGGTGACGTGATCGTCGGCATCGACTCGACCACCATTGCCTCGGCCGATGACGTGTCCAAGGTGGTGAGCGGCGACAAGGTGGGCCAGCAGGTGAGCGTCACCTACTACCAGGGGGCCGAGAAGAAGACCGCGCAGGTCACCCTCGGGTCCCAGGCCGAGGCCCAGCAGCAGCAGAGCAGCTCCGGCTCGAGCGGGTCTTCACCGCTCTCGCCCATCCCGGGGTTCTGAGCGGGCTCAGACCTCGTCGAGGAAGCGCTGGCGGCACTCCGCCAGCTCCTGCAACGCGGCGTCGCGCCCGGCGTAACCACCGACCTCGCTCATCTTGCCGGGCTCGAGGTCCTTGTAGATGCTGAAGAAGTGGCTGATCTCTTCGAGGTAGTGGATCGGGAGGTCGTCGAGCTCGCTCGTCTGGTCCCATTTGGGGTCCTGCTGCAGCACGGTGATCAGCTTGGCGTCGGGGCCCTTCTCGTCGGTCATCCAGAACACACCCAGCACGCGGACGCTCACCAGGCAACCGGGGAAGGTGGAGTCCTCCAAGATCACCAGCGCATCGAGCGGGTCACCGTCGAGGGCCAACGTGTCGGGGACGAAACCGTAGTCGGCGGGATAGCGCGTAGCGGTGAAGAGCCGCCGGTCGAGTCGGATCACGTGGCGCTCGTGGTCGTACTCGTACTTGTTCCGACTCCCGGCGGGAATCTCGACGATGACATCTACTGCGTCGTCCGTCATGGGGTGCCTTTCTCGTTCCTGGCACTACCCTGCCACGCGGGCAGCTCGGGACGCGGCATCGAGGGTCTCAGCGGTGCCCCGGATGGGCGCCGCGGAGCACGGGAGCGTCGAGGGGGCAACTGTGCGGCACGAGCCCTGCTGGCGGCGGGCCCGACGCTGCGAGCGTCGGGTTGGTGATGCCCACCAGGGCGACGAGCGCGCCCGCCGCGCACATCCCCGCCCCGATGAGCACCGAGGTGTGAAAGCCAGAGGAGAACTCCTCGGGGACCCGATAGGCGGTCCCGGTCAGCCCCGAGAGCGCCGGGAGTACGGCCACGGCCAGCAGCGACGCGAGGCGTGCGACCGCATTGTTCACGCCCGAGGCGGTGCCGGCGAACTGGTCGTCGAGCGCGCCGAGGGCGGTCGTGGTCAACGGGGCCACCGTCAGGGCGAGGCCGAGCGCGAAGACCACGACCGCGGGCAGCACGTCGGCGACATACGCACTCGTCGGGGTGATCCGCACCATCAGCACCAAGCCGAGCGCCATCACGAGCGGCCCGAGGCTCATTGGCAGGCGCGGGCCGATGCGCTGGGAAAGCTGGCCTGCACGCGACGAGAGCCCGAGCATGATCAAGGTGACGGGCAGCAACGAGGCGCCCGCCGCCAGGGCTGAGTAGCCGAGGACCTGCTGGAGGTCCACGGTGAGGAGGAACAGCACGCCACCGAGCGCGCCGTAGACGAGGAACGTCACGATGTTGGCTGCAGAGAACTGGCGGGAACGAAAGAATCGAAGCGGCAGCATCGGGTCTTTGCGGCGCGCCTCGACGACGAAGAACGCCACCAGCGCCACAGCGCCGATGATCCCGGCGCCCACCCACAGCCCGGTGGCGGACTGCCCGCCGGGTCCTTCAATTAGGGCGTACGTGGCACCCGCCAGGCCGAGGACCACCAGGATCGCCCCCGCCACGTCGATGTGCCCTGCTCCGCTTCGCCGCGAGTCGGGTACGTGGCGGGCCGCTACGAGGACCACGAGGGCAACCGGAAGGTTGATCACGAAGATGAGGCGCCAGGACACCGCCGCGACGAGCCAGCCACCGACCAGGGGCCCGATCGCGCTCGCCACCCCGCCGAGGCCCGTCCATGCCCCAATGGCGCGGCCGCGGTCGTCGGGAGCGAACGTCGCTTCGATGAGCGCCAGGCTCCCCGGGACCAGCAGCGCCCCGCCCGCTCCTTGGAGCAGGCGCGCGGCGATCAGCACGTTGAGCGTCGGGGCGACGGCACACAAGAGCGAGGACGCCGCGAACCACACCACGCCGACCACGAAGATCCGGCGGCGGCCGAAGCGGTCGCCGAGGCTCCCTCCGATGAGGAGCAGCGCCGAGAGGGGCAGCAGGTAGCCGGTCAGCACCCACTGGAGCCCGGCCACCGTGGCACCGAGGTCCTTGCCGATCGAGGGGAGGGCGACGTTGACGACGGTCGAATCGAGCATCGCCATGGCGGACCCGCCGACCGTTGCGAGCAGGACCCATCGGCCCGGGGGCGTGCCGAAGCGGACCGGTGATGCGGATGCCACGCTTCTCACCTCCCCACGATGTCCAGCCACGAACCTCGAGACAGGCCCGACGGCGGGAGCGCCCGGGCTAACCCGGGGCTAACCCCCGACCGTGGAGATACCGCCGTCCACGGGGATGACGGCCCCGGTCAAGTAGGCGCCGGCCCGTGACGACAAGAAGATGGCGGTGCCGGCCATGTCATCGGGGCGCCCGATCCGTCGGAGCGGGGTGGACTGTGCGATCTGCTCACCGAAGGCCTCGAGTGTCGATGCCATCATCTTCGACTCGAACGGCCCGGGGGCGATGGCGTTGACCGTCACGGCCGGGGCGAGCCGCTTGGCGAGATGGCGGGTGAGCATGTGCACCGCTGCCTTCGACGCCGAATAGGAGTAGGTCTCCATGGCCGGGGTGCGCAGTCCGTCGATGGAGCCGATGTTGATGACCCGTGCGGGCTGCTCGGCTGTCCCGGCCGCCTCGAGCAAAGGGAGGAGGAACTTGGTGGTGTGGAAGACACCCTTCACGTTGAGGGCGAGGACGCGTTCCCATGCCGCCTCGTCGAACGTCTCGAGGGGTGCGCCCCACGTAGCACCGGCGTTGTTGACCAGGATGTCGAGACGAGCCTCTCGCGTAGCGAGCTCGGCGGCGAGCCCGCGGCAGCCGTCCTCGGTGGACAGGTCAGCGGGCAGCGAGATGCACTCGCCGCGCTTGGAGAGCTCTGCTGCCATCTCGTCGCAGACCTGGGCCTTGCGCGAAGAGATGTAGACCTTCGCTCCCGCGTCAACGAACCCTGAGGCGATCATGAGGCCGATCCCGCGCGAGCCGCCGGTGACCAGGGCCACCTTGCCTTCGATGGAGAACAGATCTGTCATGACGCTCCTTGCCGTGGCGATGTGGACGCCTCAGCGTAGAAGAGCCGAGAGGTCCGGGGCCGGAGCGACGGCCCGGCTCAGCGCAACAGGCGTGACAGGCGCCGGTCGGCCAGCAGTCGGCCACCCGTCTGGCACTGCGGGCAGTAGGTGATCTCGTAGGACTCATAGGACACACGGCGCAGTTCGGCGCCACACTGCGGGCAGGGCTGGCCGGCGCGGTTGTGCACCGAGAAGCGCTCGCCGAGCTTGGCCGCCGACAGGGCCCCAGTGCGGGTTCGCTCCTCGACGAGTGCCTCGTCCATCACCGAGCGGACGGCCGAGAGGAGCTCGAGACGCTGGGAGGCGCTCAACGACCGCAGCGAGGAGAACGGCGAGAACCGGGCGCGGTTGAGGGCGTCGTCGGCGTAGCCGCGCCCGACGCCGGCCACGAAACGCTGGTCGCGCAGCACGGTGTGGATGTGGCGGTTGTCATCACTTTTGGCCAACATGTCGTCGAACGACGCGTCGGTGACCTCGGGGCCGAGTTTGCCCATGGGCCCCTCGTCGCCAGAGGCGAGCACCCACCACCCAACCTTTCGTTGGGTGCCGTGCTCGCGCACGAGCAAGGAGAGCGGGCCTTCGAAGCTGAAGCGGACAACCGAGCCGCGTGGCTTGGTCTCCTTCGGAGGATCCTCGAGGTCGACGCGCCCACCCTGGGACAGGTGCAGTGCCACCGTCAGGGCGCCCTCGAAGTGGAAGCGCAGGTACTTGCCCCTCCGGTCGACCCCTTCGAGCCGCCGGCCCACGAGGTCGTCGGGACCGGGCACGACGGTCTTGAGCCCCGAGAAGCCGAGCACCGCCACAGCCTCGAGGCGCCTCGAGGCCAAAGCCGCGTCGAGACGCTCTGCCAGTGCCTGCATTTCGGGAAGTTCGGGCACGACCTTCACCCTCTCGTTCGACGTTGCCGACGCCCGGACTCTGCGCCAGCAGTTCGAATTTATGCGCAACGTCCCTCCGTCGTTCCCCCCGTCGGGGGTCAGGGCGCACCCGAGGTCACCACGAGGGAGGGGTCTCCGGTGGGCGCGAGCGCGGCGCCAAGGGATGCCGACGTCGGGGTGGGGGAGCGGAGGGCGGCTGAAAGAAAGCGCAGGGTCTCGTTGCGCATCGCCACCTCCTCCGACGAGGGGCCGAGGTAGGAGCCGAGATGGTCGCCGCCCTGGGCGACGACGAGCACCTTTGGTTGGTCGGCGACGTCGAAGACCTGCGTGGAGCGGGGGAGGAGTCCGTACTCGTCCTCGGTCCCGACGGCCACGAACAGCGGGACGTCGCTCGCCGCACCCCATGGCCCGGCCATGCCGTCGGGGATCTCACTCGACAGCGACAGATAGGCAGCCACGCGGGGGTCACGAAAGGTGGGGTTGAGCGCCATCAGCGCGACGTCGGTCCCGCCGTCGGAGTGGCCGGCGACAACGATCTTCTGCGGGTCGACCGGACCAGCCGGCCCCTTCAACATGGCTGTGATGACGAAGGAGAGGTCCTCGGCCTGCTCCCCGTAGTCCGAGATGGGCGTGCCGGGGAGCAGGTTCGATGAGTCGGGGAAGACCGGGGCGGCGACCAGGTACCCGGCTTGGGCCCACTCGTCCAAGAGCTGCTCGTAGACCCCGGGGTTCGAGTTCCAGCCGTGGCCAAAGACGATCAACGGGAGCGGCCCGGTCAGCCCGACCGGCTTGAAGATCTCCGTCTCGAGGGTCCGGGTGGCCGAACCCGCCACGTCACCGCGCGGAGGCGTCGGTCGACTCGGGTCGACGAACGTCAAGGTCTCATCGGACACCGCATAGGGCGGGCTCGGGAGGGCAGTGGTGGTGGTGGTGGTGGACGACGGCACCGCCACTGCTTTGTAGCGAACGGCTGGGGGCGGCGAGGGGTCCGAGCCCAACTCGAGGAAGAGCACGATTGCCAGCAACCCGAGGGCCACGATTGCAGCCGCCAGTGTGCGCCGTCGTCGCACCATGCTGCGCCTACCGCTGGGCGCTCGACGCTCCCGAGCGGGCTGCACCATCTACCTATGCTCCGACAGCTGGAGGGTCATGGCAACCCAGCGTCGTCGACGTCGCACTCGTCGAGGCGTCACGCCTCTGCGGCTTCGCCCTGATCCGAAGAGCCAGTACTCGCTCTTCGGGTGGCAGGCAGGGTCCGACCGCTGCTGGAGGTCAGGACCCCGCGGGTCCAGGTGCGGGTGCACCGGAGCCGGCTGAGGGGGAGGTCTCGGTGGGGAGCTTCGGCGCCACGTGGGCGGACGCGACGTACGAAACCACGACGGCGACGATGATCAATGGCAATAGGTCCACAGCGTCCTGCGCGAGGAACAGGGCTGGCAGGAGGACGGAGACGAGCGGCAGGCCGAGCATGGCCACCGACATCCCCCCGATTCCAAGACCGACGCCGGTGATGAGCGGAAGACCGCCCACGTGCGAGAGGGCGATGCCGATTGCGGAGCCCACGAAGAGCGCCGGGAAGATGGGCCCACCACGGAAGCTACTGAGAGAGAGCCCATAGGCGATCGCCTTGCAGGCGATGAGCAGGATGACTGATCCCACCGCCCAGCTCCCCGCCTCGTGGATCAACGTCGGGAGCTGCGTCTGCCCACTGAAGAGCACGAAGCTGCCCGACTTCCCGGTGACCTCGGTGAAGATCAATACGAGGACTCCCACACCGAGCCCAACCACCGGGGTCAGGAGCAGGCGACGAGGCGTGACCACCGCCTGGAGCCACAGGGCGATGCGGCGGATACCCGATCCGACCACTGCGCAGATCAGGCCGATGGCGATCGCCCAGAGGAAGAGCACCAGACTGGGCGCACCCACGTGAGGAATGTTCGAGATGGAGAGCGTGGGTGCGGTGAGGCCCGTCCAATGATCGAGTCCGACGAAGATCAGCGAGCCGATCCCGGCGGCCAGCAGGCCAGGTACCAGCACAATGCCGAGCAGCGGTCCGCCGATTCCCGACGCTTCCATCAAGAGGAACGCCCCCACCAACGGCGATCCGAGCAGCGTGCTGATGGCCGCGAAACTGCCGGCTGCCCCAATGACCACGCTCGCCATCTGCGGGGCGTCCTTCTTCAAGAGATGGACAGCTAGCACACCGAGCCCACTCCCGATGGCGATGAGGGGTGCCTCGGGGCCGAGCACCACGCCGAGTGCGAGGGTGGCGAAAGAGGCGATGATGATGCCGGGCAGCTCGCTGGGCTGGACGAGCCCCCCTGCTTTGAAGCCCTCCGCCGGCTCGTGACCAGAAGTGCCCGGAAGGTACTGAATGCTCAGTGCGACGAGCACCCCACTGATGAAGAGCGGAATGAACGGCCACCATTGTGGCTGGGAGCTGAAACCGAACTCTTTGGGCAGCGTCGCAAAGACGTAGGTCTGCGCCTTGCCGACGCCGACCAGGAAAAAATAGGCGATCGCTGCCACTGGGACGCCGATGAGGGCGCCCAAGAAGAGGAGCGCGAGGTAGCTGCGACTCTTGAGCAGCTCCGTCGGGTTTGGAAGCGCGGCCGCAGGCGCCGCAGCGCTCGGCGGCGGGGCCTCAGCGGTGGACATGAGGTTGATCGAACAAGAGCACGGTTGACCCCTTTTGAACCAATTTCGGGTCCTCGCACTATGCCGCATTTCGGTCCGAAGCTGGTGACTCGAACCGTTTGAGATCGCCTCCGACGACGCCAGGTAGGCGCCGTGCCACGTCATTCGGGTCCGAGAAACCACATCAAGAGGTCCACCGGCGGGTTGCCCGCCCTACGCTCGAAGAGGTGTCAACGACCAGTGCGGAGATGATCGGATGGCTGCGCACGGGTGTCGGCGTGGCGATGCTCAGCGCCCCGAAGGTCCCGTTGCGATTTGCCTCAGGCCTCGAGCCCTCGGGGACCAGCGTGCTGCTGATGCGGACCATCGGGGTCCGTGATCTCGTGGTCGGGCTCGGCTCGGTTGCGGCGGCACGTGGCGGCGCACTGGCTGAATCACGCCGCTGGATGCTGGCCGCCACGGCGAGCGATGCGCTCGACACGGTCGTGTGTCTGGCCAGCTTTCGTGCCATTGGCAAACGGGACGCCTGGGGTGCGGCCCTCTTGTCGCTCACCTTCGTCGCAGCTGATCTCTTTGCCTACCGGGCTAGGGACGGTTCCGAGGTAGCAATCGATCCAAGTCTAGACCGCCGATAATGCTCATTATGTAAAGTACCCGATCGGAGCCAGTTGATTGGCCCTCGAGCGTGGTACGAGACGGTCCCCCGCGCGAGTCCCGGCCTAGAGGCCGCGCAACCGAGGGAGCACGTTCTCGGTCACCGTGGAGACCCAGCCGGCCGGATCCGGGCCCATTGGCATGGCGACGACCTCTTGGATGCCGATCTCGGCGTAGCCCTCCATGGCGGTGAGGAATCCGTCGGGATCCGCGAACGGGTCGCCGCCGCCGATGATCGTCTTCTTGATGGTCGACGAGTCACGCCCTTCGTTCTGGCAATGGCCCTCGAGCACCTCGAGTTTGTGGGAGACCTGCGCCGGGTCTGTGGCGAAGAGGTTGCAAGCATCGGCATAGCGGGCAACCAGGCGCAGCGTCTTCTGCTCACCGCTCCCACCGATCAGGATCCGGGGTGCGGGCCGCTGGATCGGGCGCGGCGAACAGATCGTTTCACCCAACCGGTAGTGGCGCCCCTCATAGGGCCCGTCGTCCTCGCTCCACATCTGGTGGCAGACCTGGAGGGCCTCCTCCAGCCGTTCGAAGCGCTCGGCGAGCGGCGGGAAGGGCACCCCGAGTCCGAGGTGCTCACGCTCGTACCAGGCCGCACCGATGCCGAGCTGCGCCCTGCCCTCGGAGAGGACGTCGAGGGTGGCCACGATCTTGGCCAAGAGGCCGGGGTGACGGTACGTCACGCCCGTCACCAGCAGCCCGAGGGTGATGCGCTCGGTATGTGCCGCCAGGAACCCGAGGGTCGTGTAGCCCTCGAGCATCGGGTCCGTTGCCGGGGCGAACTGTTCCATCTGGAACCAGTGGTCCATGAGGGTGAGGGCCGAACACCCGCCCTCGTCGGCCGCCCGTGCGGCGGCTGCCACATTCGCCGCCACGCTCTCGGGGCCGCCCTGGTACTTGAAGTTCGTCAGGTGGATCGCCAGCTCCATGTGGTCTCCCTTTCGGTGGTCGTCCTGGTGAGCCAGCTTCGTGCCTCACCTCCCTGCAGCGTAGGGAGGCGGCGGCGGCGGTCCACGAAAGTTTCGATTTTCTTGCTCAAAGCGCGCGGCGCGGCAGCTGGTCCCGCTAGTGTACGAAACAGTTTCGTTTCGCAGGAGCCCCCATGACCACAAGCACAATCGACGAACTCCCAGTTGAAGCGGCCTTCTCGTGTCGGTTCGACGAGCGGCGCCATGCGATCCTCGAGGCGGCCCTCGAGCTGATCGTCGAGGTCGGCTACGAGCGCATGAGCATGGATGCCCTCGCCGAGCGGGCCCACGCCAGCAAGGCAACGATCTACCGCCACTGGGACGGCAAGGCGGCGATCGTCGCCGAAGCTGTCCAGAAGCGCCAGTGCGAGTCGCTCGGCAATGTCGACACCGGGACCCTCCGTGGCGACCTGCTCAGTTTCTTGGAGGAAGCTCGTCGCTCGATGGCCCAAGGTGACGGCGCCCTTATTGCGGGCGTCTTCCAGGCGATGCGCACCGACGATGCCCTGGCCACCCTGATGCGTGAGCAGGTCCTCGAGGGAAAGCGAATCAGCTGCGACGCCATCGTGAGCCGTGCCGTCGAGCGCGGCGAGCTGGCACCCACCGCCAACGGGGAACTCATCCACGAGATCCTGCCCTCGATGCTCTTCATGCGGATCCTCGTAAACAACGAGCCGGTCGACCAGGCCTTCTGCGATCACCTCGTCGACGACATCCTTCTCCCCCTGTTGCAGCGCTAATAGCAGTCCCGAATAGGCAGTACCCCCCAGTTCCCGCCATCAGCAGAGCAGCAGTGCAGTCAGTACCCGTCCCCCCGGAGCGAAAAGGAATCCCCCCATGGCAATCACCCAGAGCGACCACGAATCCGTCACGTCTGCGCCACCTGGTCCGGACCCCCGCCGGTGGTGGGCACTGGCGGTCATCGCCATCGCCCAGCTGATGGTGGTACTCGACGCGTCGATCGTGACGATCGCACTCCCCTCGGCACAGCACTCGCTGCACATCTCTACGGCGAACCGCCAATGGGTCGTCACGGCCTACACGCTCGCGTTCGGCGGGCTCCTGCTCCTCGGAGGCCGCATCGCCGACTACCGGGGCCGCAAGCGGATGTTCATCGTCGGCCTCCTCGGATTCGCCGGAGCGTCGGCGTTGGGCGGCGTGGCGGTCAGCGGCGGGATGCTCTTCGGTGCACGGGCCCTCCAGGGTGCGTTCGCCGCCCTCATGGCACCGGCCGCCCTCTCGCTCATCTCGGTGACCTTCACCGAAGGGAAGGACCGGGCGAAGGCCTTCGGGGTCTATGGTGCGATCGCCGGCGGCGGTGCTGCGCTCGGCCTCATCCTCGGCGGCGTCCTCACCGAGTACGCCTCGTGGCGCTGGTGCCTCCTCGTGAACGTGCCGATTTCCATCCTGGCGGCTGTGGCCGCACTCCCCCTCGTCCACGAGAGCAAGGCCAAGGGCAACACCAGCTATGACATCCCCGGTGCCGTGTCGGTGACCGGCGGGCTCCTCGCCCTCGTCTACGGCTTCACTAAGGCGAGCGAGAACGGCTGGACGTCCTCGACGACGCTGACCCTCCTCGCCATCGCGACGGTGCTGCTCGCCACTTTCGTGACAATCGAGCTGCGCGCCAAGAACCCACTCCTCCCCATGCGGGTCATCCTCGAGCGCAACCGGGGCGGGTCCTACTTGGCATCGTTCCTCGTCGGTTTGGCGCTGTTCGGCATGTTCTTGTTCCTGACCTTCTACATGCAGGGCACGCTGCACTACTCGGCGCTCAAGTCAGGCTTCGCCTTCCTCCCGTTCTCAGCGGGCATCATCGTGGCGGCCGGGCTCTCGAGCCGGCTCCTCCCCCGCTTCGGCCCGAGGTCGCTCATGACCATCGGGCTCGTCGCGGCGACGGTGGGGATGGCGTGGCTGACCCAGCTCGGCGTGGACTCGAGCTACGTATCCCACATCCTGCCGGCGGAGATCCTCATGAGCCTCGGCATGGGCCTCACGTTCGTGCCGCTCTCGAGCACCGCACTGATCGGTGTCGGCCCACACGACGCGGGCGTGGCCAGCGCCATGCTGAACACGAGCCAGCAGGTCGGTGGCTCGATGGGCACGGCCCTGCTCAACACGATCGCGGCGACGGCGACGGCCTCGTTCATCGCGGCGAACGCCAAGACGCCGGCCAACATCGCGGCGGGCATCGTCCACGGCTACACCAACGGCTTCATCGTGAGCACCGTGCTGCTGGCCGCCTCGGCGGTCATCGTGTTCGCCCTGGTGCGCACCTCGCCAGAGGACCTCGCCACGGCGCCGGCGATCGCCATCGCCTAGATCTGCTGACCCGCCCACCCCCCGGGGGCGGGTCAGCACGCTCGAACGGCTGCCCATCCGCCCAACCCCCCGGGCGGATGGGCACCTTCGGCGATCCCCTCCCTACTGGCGGACCACGACCGAGTTGACCACCTTGTCGTGGAGCGTCTGGTTCTTCGAGTCCCAGAGCGGGAAGAGCATGTCGAGGACCCACGGCAGGAAGAAGACCAGGAACAGCAGGTATTCGAGCGCACCGCGCCCGAAGCCCCGCCAAAACCCGATGGGTCCACCCGTGGCGCCGTCGATCACCCTCGTGCGCGCCGCGCGCATCCCGATCGTCCGGCCCTGGAGCCCGCAGAAGATGGCGCCGTACAAGAGGATGATCAAGATGTACACGGCGGCCGAGATGAATGAGTAGTGCACGTAGCGGATGTGGGTGACGCCGTTCGTGGTGGTGGTCACATGGAAGTTGATCCGGCCCGCTCCGACTGAGCGCAACGGCGCGGTGATGATCAACGCCACCACGTTCACGATCACGAAGTCGAGCAGCCAGCCGCCCAGGCGTGGTCCATAGCTGGCGAGCGAACCCGACTGGTTCGCCGGGGGCTGCTCACCCCAGCCCGGGGGCCCAGACCCCGGAGGCCCGTAGCCCGGTGGCCCGTAGGCGGGCGATCCGTAGACCGGGGGTGGGGTACCCGACGGCCCATAAGCCTCTCCCCCACTCGGGTAGGCCGGGGGAGACCCACTCTGCGGGTAGCCGGGATCGGGCGGTTGCGGCTGCCCGTACGGGTTGGCCGGCGGAGGGGGCGCGGGCGGCGGTGGGTTCCAGCTCGGTGGAGGTACCGGCGCCGGCGGCGGGGTGCCGGGATAGCTCGGAGGCGGGGGGCGCTCGTCGCCTGCGGGCCGCTCCCCCTCGGTGCCCTCGGGTATCTCTGACATCTCGACCTCCCGCCTGGAGCGACCCCTGCGCCCAGGGCCTCAATCTAGGAGCCAACCAGTCCCGCTGCCGGGCAATTAGTCCTCCACTGGAGCCACCCCGGAGCGCAAGCCACGCAACCACCAAGCGAAGAACGGGTCGGCCACGACGAGGCCGTTCGCACGTGACTCGACCAGTTCGTCGTCTTCGAGGGCGATCACCGCTCGGCGTACACCTGGCGGCCCGGCATAGCCGACCCGCCGTGCGAACTCGGCGGTGTAGGGCTGCTCGAGTGGCGACCGCTCCGCCAGCGCTTGCAGTACACGTCGCTGGCCGATGCCAAGACGGCTGAACCGGTCCGAATAGGCGGAGGCTTCGTGCATCACGATCCGCTCGAGGCCGGCCACCACGTCATCAGAGTTGATGCGCCGGCCCGCAGCATCGAAGGTCTCATAGGCCAGCCGTTGGATGTCGTGGGGTACGGGGCCGGCCAGAGCCACGAGCTCCCCCGCCGCCGACCTGCTCATCGGCTTGCCGGCCGAATCCGCACGTGCCACCAGGAACGCCTCCATCGTCGGAGGGTCAATGGGCCCGAGGGCGATGCGCTCGGCCATGTTGTAGAGCGGTGCACCGGTGTTGAGCACCAGCTCCTCCATCAGATGCCGGCGAGAGCCCGCCAACACGAGCGACACCTGTGGGTGCTCATCGGCGAGCGCCTTCAGCAGGCTGGGGAGGTGCGGACCGAGTTCGGGAACGGCCTGGAACTCGTCGAGCACAAGGGCGGCCGGTCGCTTCGCGCTGAGCGACGACAGGATCGCATAGACGTCGGCGACCAGTTCGTCGGCTCGCGGTCCGCTGAGGCCCGGGCTGAAGAGGAACGTCGGATGGCCGCCCTCGTCGAACGTGATGATCGGCGTCACACGGAAACGACGGAGGAACTCCGGCACGGCGTGACGGGCACGCCGCCAGGTGCCTCCCGGCAGGCTGTACGTTTCAGACGCCAGCTTCGCCGCCAGTGTTGCCAGGTCGGGGCACTGGAGGACGTTGATTCGCACGATTGCAGCCCGAGAACGGGTGAGCTCGGCGCATGCACGCTCGAGCAGCGACGTCTTTCCGTAGCGCCGGGGGGCCGTGACCACCACGTTGATGCCGTTGCGCACCCGGCTCGTGAGGGCGGCGAGCTCTTGTTCACGTCCGGTGAAGAAATCGCCGCTCGCCGGTGTGCCGTAGTGGAAGGGGTTCACTGCCATCGCATCAAGTATACATATTTGTATAATCGCTATTTGCACTATACGGCATGGCGTTATTCACACCAGCATCATCCAGCTTCTTCGAGCATGCCACGGCGGTACCGCACGCTAAATTGGCGCTGTTACATCGGCGATGGATCCCGCCGAGGTCGGACGGACCGGCCTAACCGCCCGAGTGGCTAATGGCTCCTGTTCCGAGAGGAGGAGGAGCCATGTCATCCGAAGACCACGTGCCGCAGGCCGGCGAACACCACCACATGGGCGATCGCCTCGGTCGGGCCCTCGGTGCCGGCGACGAACTCCCGACCGATCCGGACCTCCTGCCTGCGGGCCTCTCGCGACGCCGGGGAGTCGCCGTCGCCTTCGTCGGGATCGGAGGGTTCTTCGGCACCTTCGCCCGTTTTGGAGTGGAGCAGGCGTGGCCGAGCGTGGCCGGCCACCTCCCGTGGGCGACCTTCGTCATCAACGTATCGGGTGCGTTCCTACTCGGGCTGCTGATCGAGGTGCTGATTGCGCTTCCCAAAGAGCCGATGTTGCGGCCGCTGCTCGGAACAGGCCTGCTCGGGGGCTGGACGACCTACTCGACCTTCGCAGTCGAGACTGTCGTCTTGGGTAAGGGCGGCGACCTCGCCGTTGCGCTCGAATACATCCTCTTGTCGTTTGCGGCGAGTGGGATCGCCGTGGCGTTCGGCGTCGCCTTCGGACGGTGGCTTCGCACAGCGCCAGTCCTCCGGGAAGAACTTGCCGAATCGGGAGCCGACTGATGGTGGTGGCACTCGTGGCGGGAGCCTTCGGAGGCATCGGAGCGATGGGGCGCTATCTCGCGGACATGTGGGTGTCGCAGCGCCGGTCCGGAGAGTTTCCGCTCGGGACCTTGCTCATCAACGTGTCCGGCTCTCTGCTTTTGGGCGTCCTCACCGGTCTCGTCTGGTACCACGGAGCGTCAGGGAATCTGAAGCTGGTCCTCGGAACGGGCTTCTGCGGTGGCCTCACCACGTGGTCGACCGCCACTTTCGAATCCTTCCGGCTGATCGAGGAGCGCCGCTTCGCGTCAGCCGGCCTCTACGTCGGCGGCGGTCTGGTGCTTGCACTGGCTGCCGCCTCGGTGGGTATCGCACTCGCCGGCGTGCTCTGAGACTCCGGGATCGCACCCGAATACAGTGGTGGGACCTCGACGCAAAGGAGTCCACATGGCTGAGGTCCTGCCCCATCCCCACAACGGCGCCTACGAGGACCCCGCCGTCGAGCGCCTCTATCGCAAGCAGCGGCTCGCCGCGGCCTTTCGCCTCTTCTCCAAGTGCGGCTTCGACGAGGGTGTGGCCGGCCACATCACCGCCAGGGACCCCGAGCACGGCGACCGCTTCTGGGTGAACCCCTTCGGCATGCACTTCGGCCACGTCAGCGTCTCCTCGCTCATCTGCGTGAACCATCTGGGCGACGTCGTCGAGGGCGACCAGCCAGTCAACACCGCCGCCTTCGCCATCCACTCGCAGGTCCACGCGGCCCGGCCCGACGTGGTCGCCGCCGCCCACGCCCATTCGATCTACGGCAAGTCCTGGTCGGCCATGGGCAGACTGCTCGAACCCATCACCCAGGACGTCTGCGCCTTCTACGAGGACCATGCGCTGTTCGACGACTTCACCGGGGTGGTGCTCGACACCGAGGAGGGAAAGCGCATCGCCCATGCGCTCGGGGAGCGCAAAGCCGTCATCTTGCGCAACCACGGCCTGCTCACGGTCGGCCACTCCGTGGACGAGGCAGCGTGGTGGTTCATCACCATGGAGCGCTCCTGCCAGGCCCAACTTCTCGCCTCGGCAGCCGGCCAACCCGTCCACATCGCACACGAGAGTGCAGAACTCACCCGTTCGCAGGTCGGGTCGCATATCGCGGGTTGGTTCAGCTTCCAGCCCCTCTTCCAACGGATCGTGAGGGAACAGCCGGATCTTTTGGACTGAGCGTTCGACAGGGGCGTGCAACGGTCAGTCGCTGCTCGTGGAAAACGAGATACTCGTTGCCGACCCACGGCCCGCAGCCGGGCGGATGCGCCTCACCCCCGTTGCCTCGCCGTCCAGCCGACGTCGTGGACCACGACACGGCGACCGGACGCGGACGATCTCAGAAGTCGGAGCCAGCGACAGATCGAAGAGGCCGCTACGGCGAGGTCCCGTCCCCCGGCCTTGCATAGGCTCACAAGGTGGTTTCGTCGTCAATTTCGGTGGTCCCCGAGCCCGACGCAGGAGCGGCACTCGCCACTTTGGTGTCGGCGTTCATCGACGACCCGCTGGCTCGCTGGATGTACGCCGACCTCGGGCAGTACCGGACGCACTTCACCCGCTTCGTCGCTGCGCTCGGCGGCAAGTCGTTTGGGCAGCGGACCGCCTGGCGCCTCGGCGAGTTCTCGGCCGTCGCCCTCTGGTTGGCACCGCTGGTCGAACCCGCTGACGAGCTCATCAGGCAAGTATTGACCGAGAGCATCGCGCCTGACCGGTTTCCCGAGATGTTCTCTCTCGTAGAACAGATCGACGCAGCTCACCCCATTTCAGCGGTCTGGTACCTCCCCTGGTTCGGTGTCGAGGGGCCGTCGCAGGGCGCGGGGCTGGGGGGCCAACTCATGGGGCATTGTCTGCGCGTCGTCGACGCGGCCCATGGGACCGCTTATCTCGAAACCGCGAACCCTCGCAACATCTCGTTCTACGAACGCCACGGGTTCAAGGTCACTGGCGAGGCTCAGACCGCAACGTGCCCGCGCCTGACTTTCATGTTGCGACCCGAACGCGAGGTGCCTCCCAGGTGAAGGCCCTGCACGGCGGAAAGTGCCAGGATGTCGAAATGGAGAGCGAACGCATCGAGGTGCAGCGCACGATCCGAGCCGACCCCGGTGCCATCTTCGACATCTTGTGCGATCCGCACGGCCACGTCGCCATCGACAGCTCCGGCATGCTCATGTCTGCCAGCGGGGAACCGGTGGCAGCTGCCGGGGACAGCTTCGTCGTCCACATGGACCGTGAAGCCCTCAACGACTACCCGATGGGCCTCTACGACGTGACGGTCACGATCACCGCCTTCGAGCCCGATCGCGAGATCGCGTGGACGATTCTCGGCAAGATCCGCCCACAGATCGGCCACGTCTACGGCTACCGGCTCGAACCGGCCGATGACGGCACACTCGTCACGTCCTACTACGACTGGTCCAACATCGACCCCACCTGGAAGGATGCGAACATCTTCCCGGTCATCTCCGAGGGTGCCCTCCGAGCCACGCTCGGCATCCTGGCGCGGACCGCCACCACGGCATCTCCTGACTGAGGCTGGGCGCCCGCACGCCGCTCATTCGTAGTGGGGCGGCCGCTCGTAGTCCCGGTTGGTGACGGCTTGCCGCAGCGAGGCGTTGGCCGCCTCGAGCTGGGCGACCCGGGCGCGCAACCGCTCGATCTCCGCTTGTCGCGCAGCGCACGAATCGCAGTCCTCGACTTCGCCGTCGTCATCCACGGGCCCACGTTACGAGAGGCCGGGCGCACCTCAATGATCAGGTGGTCCCCAACGGCGGCCCCGGGCGGTTGCTGCTCAGCTGGGGCAGGTCGTGACCTGTACGCCGGCCTCGCCGGTCGGCTGGTAGGGGTCGGGGTCGGGGTCGCCTGCGAAGCGGTCGGCCATCCAGTGGACGAGGTCGGGGGCAGCCACCGGCACCACCCCGGCGTGGCTCTGGCCGGGGTAGATCCACCGTTCGAGGTCCTGGCCCTGGCTGCAGAGGTGCTGGGCCAGCAGCTGGGTCGAGACCACCGGGATCTGCTCGTCGGCACCACCTTGGTAGATGAGCAAGGGGATGTCGTTGGCCGAGAAGCTCGCCGGGTCGTTCTTGGTGAGCAGGACCTTCCAGGACGACAGGTTGAACGGGTTCGTCTTGACCAGCTGGGCCATCGAGTACTTGTCGAGGGTGGATTCGAGGTAGTTGAAGCACCCCTTCTTCAGGTCCGGCAGGAGTCCCATGGCCGTGCGCGTCAGCACGGCGGTAAGCGGGGCCGCCCGGTTGCCGTAGGCGATGTTGTAGCCGGCCGCCGCCATGAACAGGTAGAAGCGGTAGGGGCTCGTCTGGAGTGCGTCGTAGATGTAGGCGAACTGCGACGGCGGCGCGCCCGCCACGGTGCCCACCATGTGCAAACCGTTCTTGGACCCGTAGGAAGGGCCGAGGTGCCACGCGAACATCGCCGTCTGGCCACCCTCGGAATGGCCCCAGACGATGTAGGTCGACGACGTGTGCGCCACTGCCAGGTGGCGGGCGGCGCTCACGATGTCGATCGTGTTGCGCCCCGAGAGGTCCCCCACCAGGTACGGCAGCTCTCCGGGCGGGGTCCCCTCCCCCTGGTAGTCGCTCGCGGTGATCGCCCATCCCTGGGCGAGCAGCTGGTTCGCGATGGGTTCGGAGAGGTCGGTGGAGAAGGGGGCGAGGGAGGGCGCGCACTGGTCGGCCATCCCGTTCGTGCCGTGGGCCCACGTGACGACGGGGTAGCCGCCCGATGGCGCCACCGCCTTCGGCACGAGCACGACACCGGTGACCGGCACCGACTTACCCTGCTCGTCGGTTGAGACGTACATCACCCGGTAGGCGGTGCCGTCGAGACCAGGCGCTGCGATCTTCTCGGACTTGAGCAGGCTCCCGGGGGCCTTCGACGACACCCCCGCGGGCACCGAGTAGAAGCTCGGCAGCGCGCTCGACGCGCCAGCCGCTGTCGGCGGGAAGGCCAACAGCGTCACCGTCGCGAGCCCTATGGCCGCCAAGAGCCCGTCACGCAACCCTCGTTGTTGTCGCCGCATCGTTGTCTCCCGCCACTCGACACCGCCCCGTCACCAAGATTTTACCTGTGGGTAACCGGAGATGCCGGAGCGGGCGCTCACCTCGGCCGACGGCGTTCGGCGATGACCTGTGCGAACTCAGGCCCCTTCAGTGCCTCGACGAACGCGCGCATCTCCTCGGCCATCCGACCGCTGACCGTTCGCTCGTCGGAGCGCAACAACATCTTGGACGCCCGCACGGCGTGGGGCGGCATCGTCGCCAGGCGCTGCGCCGCCGACACGGCTGCGTCGAGGGCCGGGGTGAGCGCGGCGTTCGCCAGTCCCCATGCTGCTGCCTCGGTGCCGTCGATGCGGCGCCCCGCCAGGAGGAGGTCGGAGGCATGGCGCTCGCCGATGACGCGCGGCAAGAGCAGGCTGGACGCCGCCTCGGGCACCAGGGCGAGCTCGACGAAGGGGGCGGAGAGCTCGGCGTCGGGCTCGACGTAGACGAGGTCGCAGTGCAACAGCATCGTGAGGCCGACACCGATGGCCAATCCGTTGACGGCAGCGATGAGCGGCACGCTGACCGAGGAGATGGCCGAAAGGAAGCGGACGGACTCGTCCAGTGCACCCCCGCTCGCGAAGTCGTCGAGGTCGTTGCCGGCGGTGAAGACGTCGCCGACGCCGGTCACCACCACGGCCCCGATGCCGGTGTCCGCATCCGCCGCCGCCAATGCATCGGCCATGGTCGCGTACATGGCCTGAGTGATCGCATTGCGCTTGGCCGGACGATCGATGGTCACGGTCACCACGCCCCCGTGCGTCGTCACCTTGACGTCCCCGCTCGTGACCGAGAGGTCTGAAGGACCGCTCAACGGGACCAGCCCACCCTGAGGCCGCCGCCGCGCCTGCTCGGCGTGCACGGACTCCGCCGACCCCCTCCGGGCCACGCCTCGGGCATTGGTTCCACAGCTCCTCCAGTACGTCGTCGGACGACTAGCAAGTTAGCCATTCGAAGTGTCGGTTTTCTCCGCCTCCTTCGGGATCGGCCCGGCACGCTCCGTTAGGTTGGCGCACAATGCTCAAGGTCTTCCGCTTCCAGGTCCGCCCCGGTGTGGACGACGCCGAATTCGAAGAAGCTGACCGGCGCGTCCAGATCGAGTTCGCCTACCGGCAGCCCGGACTCGTCCGGCGCACCACCGCAAGGGGGACGGACGACCGCTGGATCGTGATCGAGATCTGGCGCTCCGTCGACGACGCCGATGCCTGCGCACGCGAACGCCCGGGCGACCCGGCGACTGCCGCATTCCTGTCGCTCATGGTCGAAGGCAGCCTGCGCACCGAGCGCTACCAAGAGCTCGACTGAGATCCCTCACTGCTGGACCAGCGTGAGGGGGTTGCCCTCAGGGTCTTCGATGGCCGCCAGGGTCGGTCCTCCGGGCACGTCGAAGGGCCCGAGCACGACGGTTGCACCCAGCTCGGCGGCCAGCACCAGGGAAGCGACGAGGTCACGCACTTGGACGTAGAGGATCACGCCCGGTCGCTCCCCGGCGCGGATGTGGCCGGCGGGCCCGGGCTCGGGTCCGCCCAGTCCGGCCGGGATGCCCATGATGGGACCCTCCCCCACCTCCCAGTTGCATAGCCGCCGGTAGAATTCGCCCTGGCGTTCGGGATCGGCGGCGACGATCTCCCAGTGGACCACCGGCCTCGCCCAGTCAGCTGTCACGTCGCCCCCCTTTGTGGCACCGAGCCTGCGGGCGGGCTCAGTCCCCTCGGGCGTCGAAGGTGGGCACGAGGGTGCGGGCCGCCCGGGCCTCGTCGACGCGCCGCACCGGCGTCGTGCGCGGCGCCTCGGTGGCGGAATGGTCCCCGCTGCGGGCCTCGGCCACGATGCGCTCGAGGGCGTCGGCCAGCGCCTCGAGCGTCTGGGGGCTCTCGGTCTCGGTCGGCTCGATCATGAGCGCCTCGTCGACGATGAGCGGGAAGTACACCGTTGGTGAATGAAAGCCCTCCTCCAAGAGGCGCTTGGCCACGTCGAGTGCCTTGATGCCCTCGTCCTTGCGCAGTGCGCTCGCCGAGAAGACCACCTCGTGCATGCAGGGGCGGTCGTAGGCGACATCGAAGGACCCGGCCAGCCGGCGACGGATCCAGTTCGCGTTGAGCACGGCCCGTTCGGCTACCCGGCGCAGGCCGTCGGCGCCGTGCACCTCGATGTAGGTGAGCGCCCGGGCGAGCACCAGGGCGTTGCCGTGCCAGCCGTGGACGCGACCGATCGAGCGTGGCGGGGTGATCCAGCCGAAGCGATCGCCGCTCTCGTCGTCCAGCCGGGCGGGCTTGGGCCCGGGCAGGAAGTCGACCAAGCGCTCCGAGACGGCCACGGGGCCAGCTCCGGGTCCACCGCCGCCGTGGGGGGTGGCGAAGGTCTTGTGCAGGTTCATGTGGACGATGTCGAAGCCCATGTCGCCCGGGCGTACGACCCCCAAGATGGCATTCAGGTTCGCCCCGTCGTAGTAGAGGAGCCCGCCAACCTCGTGGACCGCCTCGGCGACCTCGGCGATGTCCTCTTCGAACAACCCGAGGGTGTTCGGGTTGGTCAGCATGATGCCCGCCACGTCGGTGTCGAGCACGCTGCGTAGTGCCGCCATGTCGACGCAACCGCGTTCGTCGCTCGGGACCGTGGTGACCTCGTAGCCGCCGAGGGTGACCGAAGCGGGATTCGTGCCGTGTGCCGAGTCGGGGATGATGACCCGCCGGCGCTGTTCCCCATTGGCGTCGTGCCAGGCCCGCATGAGCAGGAGCCCCGTCAGCTCGCCCGCGGCGCCGGCGGCGGGCTGGAGGGTGGCGGCCGCCATGCCGGTGATCTCGCAGAGGGCAGCTTCAAGGTCGACCAGGATCTCGAGCCAGCCCTGGACGAGGTGGGCCGGCGCCCCAGGGTGCACCTGGGCGAGGCCGGCCAACCCGGCCACCGCGTCGCACACCTTGGGGTTGTACTTCATGGTGCACGAACCAAGCGGGTACGCGCCGAGGTCGACGGAGAACTGCCGGGCGCTCAGGCGGGTGAAGTGGGCGACGAGGTCGCGCTCGGAGACCTCGGCCAGCGGCGGGGCTTCCGGGCGCAGGTGGTCGCCGGGGATGAGGTCGGCGAGCGAGCGTTCGGGGATGCCGGTTGTGCGCAGCTGGTAGGAGGAGCGCCCCGACTCGGAGAGCTCGAAGATGGTCGGCTCGGCGGCTCGTCCCATGATCGGCGCGCTGGTCGCCCGGCCTCCGGCCGCCGCCCTCGGGATCACGTCGCTCCGGGTCTCGCTCATCAGCGCACCGCCTTGTCGAGGGCGCCCACGAAGGCGTCGATCTGCGTCCTGGTCCGCCGCTCGGTCACCGCCACCAGCAGTCCGTGCTCGGCGCCGTCGGCGCTCACCGAGCCGTCGCCGCCCTCGCCGGTCAGGTCGGCCAGCACCAGCCCGGCCAAGAACCCCTCTTCGGCGAGCCGCTCCGATGCCGTACGGGCCGGAATCGGTGTGCGGATGGCGAACTCGCGCACGAAGGAGGCTCCGGGGGTGAGTGGCTCGACCCCGTCGAGGGCGACGAGTGCGTCATGGCAGTAGTGGGCGCCGAGCGCGCAGCGCCGGGCTACCTCGGCGAGTCCCCTCGTGCCCAGCCACCCGAGCTGGATGGCGGCCACGACGGCCATCAGGGTCTGGTTGGTACAGACGTTCGACGTCGCCTTCTCGCGGCGGATGTCCTGCTCCCGTGCCCGCAGCGTGGTCACGTACGCCCGCGTGCCTTCGGTGTCGACGGTCTCGCCGACGAGGCGCCCCGGCAGGCGCCGGACCTGGGCCAGCGTGCAGGCGAACAGGCCGAGGTAGGGGCCACCGAAGCCGAGCGGCGTCCCGAAGGCCTGCCCCTCGCCGACCACGACGTCGGCTCCCCAGTCCCCCGCCGAGCGCACGATGCCCGCGGACACCGGGTCAGCCGCTACCACCATGATCGCCCCGTGCTGGTCGGCGAGGGCGCGCACGGCACCGAGGTCCTCGAGGCAGCCCAGGTAGTTCGGGTAGGCGGCGACGATGACGCCGGGTTGGCCGCCGTCGCTCGGCCAGCGGGTCACGCCATCTTCGAGGGGCACCTCGACGAGCTCGTGGCCGGTCCCTTTGGCAAAGGTGGCGAGCACGGCGCGTTGGTGCGGGTGCACCCCCGCCGAGACCCACACCGTCGGACGCCCGCTCGCCGCCACCCCGAGGTTGACCCCTTCGACCAGGGCGCTCGCCCCGTCGTAGAGCGAGGCGTTGGCGACCGGCAGCCCGGCGAGGCGCGCCGCCATGGTCTGGAACTCGAACACCGCTTGGAGGACGCCCTGGGCGACCTCGGGCTGATAGGGGGTGTAGGCCGTCATGAACTCCGAGCGACCGCCCAAGGCGCGCACGACCGAGGGCACCTCGTGGTCGTAGGCACCGCCGCCGGCGAAGCACACCATGCGGTCCGCACGTGCCAGGTTCTGCTCGGCCAAGGACTCCATGCGGGCGAAGACGTCGGGCTCGCTCTGCCCGGCTGCCAGCTCGAGGCCGGCCTGGACCTTCAGCGCCTCGGGGACGACGGCGAAGAGCTGCTCGGTCGAGGCGAGGCCCAAGAACTCGAGCATCGTCGCCACCTCGGCGTCGGTGTGGGGCAGGTAGTCGGCCACTAGGAGGCGCCTTTCTTCGGGGGCCAGAAGGGCGTGGGCGAGATGACGGCGGGCAGGGATCTGCCTCGCACCTCGAGGGCGACGCTGTCGCCCTGGGTCAGGCCGGCTTCGGTGTCCACGAACCCGAGGGCGATGCCGCACTCGAGCATCGGCGAGAAGTTGCCGCTCGTGACCGTCCCCACCATCTGGCCGTCGGCCAGGATCACCGCGCCCTCGCGCGGCGGTTGGCGTCCTTCGGTGACGAGGCCGGCCAGCCGGCGCCGGGGTCCGGTCTCGCGCTCGGCGTCGAGGGCCGCACGGCCGGTGAACTCGCTCTTGTCCCAGCCAACGACCCACCCGAGTCCCGCCTGGAGGGGCGTGATGCCCGGGCCGAGCTCGTGGCCGTGAAGGGGCAGGGCGGCTTCGAGCCGCAGCGTGTCGCGCGCACCGAGCCCGGCGGGCATCGCACCGGCGGCCACCACGGCCTCGAAGAAGGCCGGGGCCTGCTCGGCGGGCACGGCGCACTCGACGCCGTCCTCACCCGTGTAGCCGGTGCCCGCCGCCACGCAGGGGGCGCCCTTCCAGTCGAACTCGAGGACCCGGAAGCGCCCAACGGCTGCAGCCTCGGGGGCGACGACGGCCAGCCGCTCCCGGGCTCGGGGCCCCTGGACGGCGATCACGGCGCGCTCGGCGGTGACATCGATGCCACCGATCGCCGCCCGCACCCGTGAGGTGTTCGAGGCGTTCGGCATCACGTCGAAGCGCTCCGGAGCCACCCACCAGATGATGATGTCGTCGAGCACCGACGCCTCCTCGTCGAGGAGGTGCGTGTACTGGGCACGACCTGGGCCGATCCGATGCAGGTCGTTGGTGAGGGCCCCTTGGAGGACATCGAACGCATCGGACCCCTCGAGACGGACGGTGCCGAGGTGGCTGACGTCGAAGGCGACCGCATCGCTGCGGCACACACGGTGCTCGGCGACGGTGCCGTTCGGGTACGACAGCGGCATCTCCCACCCACCGAAAGGAACCATCTTCGCCCCGAGGGCGAGGTGCACCTCGTGGAGCGGGGACCGCCGGTCCGCCGCCTCCGGGGCCGTCGTCTCGTCGGCTGCCACCGGCCTACCTTATGCGGCGCTCGCCGGGTCGAGTGTCAGCCCGTGGCGCTCGATCAGGGCGAGGAAGTCACGCTGGTAGACGACCACGATCTGGACTTCGGGGTAGAGCTCGCGCAGACGTCGCACCTTGGCGTTCTTCTTGGTCACCAGCCGCTGGTCGGCGGTGGTGAGCTCGATGAAGCAGCGCTGCTCGGGCAGCCAGAAGTCGGGGCGGAAGCCCCTCTTGGGCGACCCGTCATCGTCCCAGTGCAGTGCGAACTCGACCGGCTCGTAGAGCCAGCGGACCTCGTAGAGGTCAAGGAGCGAGGCGAAGAGGCGCTCGCTCGGGTGGGCGAAGCGCACGGTGGCGGCCGGCGCGCCGGAAGGGTGGCCGCGCCGACGCGCGGGCAAAGGGGTTGCCCCGCTCACTCCCCGGCGGCTCGAGGGGAAGTGGCAGGGACCGGCCCCAGCCGCCCGGACGTCGCCGGCTCCCCCCGCTCGATCCGGACGATGTCGGCAGCCAGCTCGTCCACGACTCCCGACAACGGCACGATGTTGAACACGCCCTGGCCACCGGCGAGGAGGTCGACGACCTCCCCGTTGCTGTGGGCCAGGACCGAATGGGTGCCGGTCAGCACCAGGTTCGCCGAGGCGAGGTCCGCCCCGAGATCGAGGCGCAGGCACTCGACGGCGCGCCGGGCCATCTGGAGCGAGACACCGGCGTCGAGCAGCTGCTTGATGACCTTGAGCTCCAACACGTCGTGGTACGAGTAGCGGCGCTTCGTCCCGCTGCCTCGCGCCTCGGCGAGGGTCGGCCGTAGTAGTCCGGTGCGCGCCCAGTAGTCGAGCTGGCGGTAGGTGATGCCGACGAGTTCGCAGACCTGGGGTCCACTGAACCCATCGCCTGCAGGCGGGAGAGTTGCGCGCTTGGCCATCGACACTCCTTCACGAGTCCTGGTGCGACTCTAGTGCACCAAGACCACACGCGGGTAGTTACGCCGGCGTCATTGCGCGGCCGGCTCGGCCTCGCTCGGGGCCTCCCCCGCCCAGGCGCGCACCTCGCCCGCCGCGCTGAGTCCGACCCGGGTGCCGGGTTCGAACACCACCGAGCCGGGCTGGCGCGCGATGATCGTGGTCGCGCCGCACGGCCCATCCGGCGCGATGCGCACGACGGCGTCGTGGCCGTAGAACTGATAGTCGAGTACCCGTCCGCTCAGCTCGTCGGCGCCGGGGTGCTCGTGCAGCACGATCTGCTCGGGCCGGACAAGCACCACACAGCGGCCGGTCCCGCCGGGTTCGACGTCGACGGCGAGGCGGCCGAACGCCGTCGTGGCCATGCCGCCCTCGATGGTGGCCTCGACCAGGTTGGCCTCGCCCAAGAAGGAGGCGAGCCGCTGGTCGACGGGGTGCTGGTAGAGCCGTTGGGGCGTGTCGTACTGGCGGATGGCGCCCTCGGAAATGACCGCCACGCGGTCGGCCATCGAGAGCGCCTCGTCCTGGTCATGGGTGACAAGGACGACCGTCGCCCCGGACTGGCGCAGCACGGAGTGCACGTCGGCGCGCAGCGACGCCCGCAGGTTGGCATCGAGTGCAGAAAACGGCTCGTCGAGGAGCACCACCCCCGGGTCGACGGCGAGGGCCCGTGCAAGCGCCACGCGCTGCTGCTGGCCCCCGCTGAGCTCATGGGGGTAGCGGGCTTCGAGCCCCGACAGGCCGACCAGCTCGAGCAGCTCGCCGACGCGCGCCGAGCGGCCTTTGTGGCGCCCGAGCCCGAAGGCGATGTTCTTGGCCACGCTCATGTGCGGGAAGAGGCTGCCCTCTTGGGGCACGTAGCCGATGCGCCGCTGCTCGGAGGGGACGTAGACCCCGGGGCCGTCCGCCAGGCGGCCGCCCAACGTGATTGTCCCCGCCCCGGCGCGCTCGAAGCCGGCCACGATCCGCAGCAGTGTCGTCTTGCCGCTGCCCGACGGGCCGAGGATGGCCGTGAGCGAACCGGTGCGGACCTCGAGGTCGATGCCGCGTAGCACCCACTGGGCACCGAAGGACTTCTCGACGCCGCGCAACGAGAGACTGTTCACGCCCTGACCCCGCGACGAGCCGGCAGGCGGTCGAACCAGCGGCCGAGCACGAAGCTCGGCACCGCGGCGATGGCGATCATGAGTGCAGCGTAGGGGGCCGCCTGGCCGTAGGCGAAGTCCGTCTGGTACGCCCAGAACTGCGTCGAGAGGGTCTCGACCCCACTCGGGATGAGCACCAAGGTGGCGGTGAGCTCGGTCAGCGCCGAGAGGAACACGAGTGAGAATGCCGCAGCGAGGCCCGGGGCCACGAGGGGAAGGGTGACGCGGCCTAGCACGGCAAGGCGCGAGCAGCCGAGTGAGCGGCCGATGTCCTCCAAGGCGACGGGGGCCTGCGCCAATGACGTGCGCACGGCGACGAGGGCCAAGGGGAAGAACAACATCGCGTACGCCAGCACGAGCAGCGCAGCGCTCTCGTACCCGGTCCCGCCCAGATAGTGCTCGACGAAGAACGTGAGGGCCAAGGCGATGACCAGCCCCGGCACGGCCATGACCAGATACGTGCTCCGCTCGAGCAGCTGGTAGATCCGGCCCTCCCAGCGGACCGACAAGAGCGCAACGGGCAATGCCAGCGCCGTGGCGAGGACGCCGGCCGCCGCGCTGTAGCCAGCGGTGTGCAGCGCGGCCGAGAGGATCGACGCCTGCGGGAGCGTGTCGTTGCCGTGGCGCAGGAGCAGGTAGACGATCGACCCGACCGGCACCCCGAGGGCCAGGCCGACGAGCAGCACCATGGCGGCGAGCGTGGGAAGCGTCGAGCGCCCGAGGCGCCAGCGCACCGGCGGCCGGGCGGCGAGCGCACCGGTGCGCACCACACGGCCGCGGCCGCGGCCCACGAACTCGACCGCCAGCACCACGAAGCCGAGCACGACCAGGATGAGGGAGAGCGCGCAGGCCACCGCCGTGTCGCCGATGCCGAACTCGGTGAAGATCTCGGTCGTGAAGGTGCGATAGCCGAGGATCTCGAACGCCCCGTACTCGGCGAGGAGGGCCAGGGCGACGAGGACCGCGCCGCCCAAGACGGCGAGGCGCACCTGGCCGAGCGTCACCCGGAGGAACGTGGCGACGCGCCCGACCCCGAGGCTCCTCGCCACTTCCTCCTGGGCGGGGTCCGAGGAGCGCAGCGCGGCGGCGACGGGCAGGTAGACGAGGGGGTAGGTGGCGAGCGTCATGATGAGCACCGCACCGAGGAAGCCCCGCACGGCGGGGGCGACGGCGACCCATCCGAAGCTCACCACGAAGTCGGGGATGCCGACGGGAAGCACCACGAGCACGGCCCAGTACCTTCGCCCGGGGATGTCAGTGCGCTCGACGCACCAGGCCGCGAGCGTCCCGATGACCGCGGACGCAGCCGTCACCACCACCACGAGTCGCACCGTGTTCCAGAGCAGCTGGGCGGTGAGGTGGCGGAAGACGAGCCGGCCGAGGCCGTCTTGTCCAGCGAGGCCGACCGAATGGGCCTCGAGGAGGAGGAAGATGAGGGGGAGGGCGAGCAGGATCGCCACGCCGACGGCGAGGACGAGGACCAGGCGCGGCCGTGCACTCGAACGCCGGCTCGCCGAGACCCGGCCCTCGAGCAGCGGCTCAACGTCGACGACGGCCATCTCAGCGCGGCGCCCCGCTGGGGTGCGCACTCACAGGAGCTGGGCCTCTTGGAGGAGTGCCACCGCGCTCGACCCGTCGCCGAGCTCACTCAGCGAGACCGGGTCCGGGGCAAGCTGGTCGAGCGGGGTCTCCCCCTGCGCCGTGGTCACCCCCGAGCCGATGGCATACTCGAAGCTGTCGCTGTGGGCGATGATCTCCTGACCCGCTTTCGAGGTCAGGTAGGCGACAAATCTCTGGGCGTCGGCCTTGTGATGGGACGACGCCAGCACGCCGGCACCCGAGACGTTGACGACGTAGCCTGGGTCGCCCGGTGCGAAGTAGGCGAGCGCGGAATGCATGCCCGAAGCCCCGACGAGGACCCGCTCGCGGTACCAGTAGTACTGGTTGATGATCCCGATCGCCGCGTGCCCCGAGTTGACCATGGACGTCACCGTCTCGTTGTCGGGGTAGATCGCCACCGCATTGGCCTGGAGGCCCTTCAGCCAGGCGAGCGCGGCAGCTTGGCCGTCGCGCTGGGCGACGGCGGTGACCACCGGCTGGAAGTCGGTCTCCGCTGGGGCGAGCGCCAGTTTGCCCTTCCAGCGCGGCTCGGCCAGCTGCAGCACCGAGGTGGGGAGCTGGGAGGTCTTCACCAGGTCAGTGTTGTAGATCATCACGCTCACCCGGGCCGACACGCCCACCCACTTGCCGTCGGGCGAGTTGTACCTGCTCGGCACCTGGGCGAGCGTCGAGGCATCGATGGGGGCGAGCAGTCCCTTGCCGGCGAGGAGCTGGAGGGCCGGGGTGTTCTCGGTGTAGATCACATCGGCGGGCGACGCCGACCCCTCGGTCACGAGCTGGTTTGTCAGGACGTCCTCGTCGTCACTGCGCACGATGACCTTGATACCGGTCGACTTCTCGAAGCCGGCCACGAGGGCGGCGGTGGTCTCGGGGTGCTGGCCGTTGTAGAGGGTGATGCTGCCCGACGACGCCCCGGCTCCCCCTCCACCACAGCCGGCCAGGACCAACGCAGCGAGTGAGACGGCCGCGAAAGGGACGCTGAACACTCTGGTGTGTTGCGCCCGTGGCCCTCGAAGTAGGCCAACCATCCTCATAAAGTTAGGTTAGCCTAACTTTTGAGGAAATCCGAGCGTGCGCTAGCCGCCGGCCAGGTCGGCGAGGCCCTCGAAAGCCGAGCTCGGCTCGGCGAAGAACCGTTGCGGGATTCTCCCGGCACGTCGGGCGCCGATCCCGGCCGAGACAGCCAGACGCATCGCCTTGGCCATGGCGCGCGGGTCGTGCGCCCGGTTGATGGCCGACGCCACGAGGACGCCGTCGCAACCGAGCTCCATGGCCAAGACGACGTCGGACGCCGTACCCACCCCGGCGTCGAGGATCACCGGCACGGTGACCAGCTCGCGGATGAGGGCCAGGTTGTGGGGGTTACGGATGCCGAGGCCGCTCCCGATGGGCGAGCCGAGCGGCATGACCGCCGCGCAGCCCACCTGCTCGAGGCGCCGGGCGAGCACCGGGTCGTCGCTCGTGTACGGCAGCACCACGAACCCGTCGTCGACGAGCTGTTCGGCGGCGGCGAGCAGCTCGACCGGGTCGGGGAGCAGGGTGCGCTCATCGCCAATGACCTCGAGTTTGACCCAGTCGGTCTCGAACGCCTCACGGGCGAGCTTCGCGGTGAGTACGGCCTCCGACGCGGTGAAGCAGCCTGCGGTGTTGGGGAGCACCTTGATGCCGTGACGGCCGAAGAGCTCGAGCAACGAGCCACGCCCGGACTGCTCGATGCGGCGGACGGCGACGGTGGCCATTGCCGTGCCGGACGCCACCAGGGCATCTTCGAGCGCCCGCAGGCTCACCATCCCTCCGGTGCCGAGGATGAGCCGCGAGCCGAGCGCCTCGCCGCCGATGCACAGGCTCTCGTCGTTCGGATTGTGCGCTGAGGCCACGCACCAAGCCTACCGGTCGCCCCTGCAGACCCGATGGTGACAGCGCCATGCTCGACGCGCCCGCACCCGTCGTAGGCTCGCCCCATGACGCCACGCGTGGCCCTGACCATCGCCGGCTCGGACTCAGGCGGGGGTGCCGGCCTCCAGGCGGACTTGAAGGCGTTCGCCGCCCACGGGGTCTTTGGCACCTCTGCGGTCACCGCGGTCACCGCCCAGAACACGACGGCCGTCCTCGGCGTGGTGGCCATGGACCCTTCGTTCGTGGTCGCCCAAATCGACGCGGTGCTCACTGACCTCAGCGTGGCGGCGGTCAAGACCGGGATGCTGGCGACCCCCGAGACCATTGCGGCGGTCGCCGAGATCGCACGGCACCGGTCCTTCCCCAACCTGGTGGTCGACCCGGTGCTCGTGTCATCGACCGGCCATCCGCTGCTCGGCGAAGGCGGGGTGGAGGCCTATCTCGAGCGTCTCATCCCCCGTGCCACCGTGCTCACGCCCAACCTTCGCGAAGCGGCCGTGCTCTGCGGGGTCGATGTCGCATCCCTTGACAGCACCGACGCCATGGCCGCCTGCGCCGAACAGCTGCGTGCCCTCGGCGCCACGTGGGTCGTGGTCAAAGGCGGGCATCTCTCGCGCCTCGAGCACGCGGAGAACGACGACGCGCTCCGCTCCTCCCCCGACGTGGTCGCCGGGCCGAGGGGGATCAGCGTCCTGCAGGCGACACGGGTGCCCACGGCCAACGACCACGGTACGGGCTGCTCACTCTCGGCGTCGATCGCCGCAGGGCTCGCGCTCGGGCGCGACCCCTTGTCGGCCATCGAAGAGGCCAAGGCCTATGTGGGGCGTGCGCTCCTCGGCGCTTCCGGGTGGCGGCTCGGAGCGGGTCACGGCCCGATCGACCACTTCGGCTGGACGCCGGCGCCCGACGCCATCGGGCGCGGCGCACCGTCGTAGTGCTGGCGCCACCTCCGGCGCGCGGTGCCGGGCCGCCGGAGGCACCGTAGGCTGGGTGCGATGGCGCAGTCCCCCACCACCGTGGCCGACCAGGCGCCCGTTCACGGTGCCCCCCCGTCGCCGCCGCAGAAGAGCTTCTCGCTGCGGCCGGCCTTCTTGGTCTTCGGCCTCGGTCTGGTCATGGCGCTCATCTTCGGGATATTGAACGTCACGACCGACCCCGGAACCAAGACCATCGACGCCAGCACCGCCAGTCACGCGGTGGCGGGAAGCACGCTGCGTTGGGTGGAGGCGTCTCGTGCCCTCTCCCCCATCATCCAGGCCGGGGAACCTCCCGCCAACATCATCAACGCCGTCACCATCCCCGAGGGTGCGAAGGCCGTCGGCGTCATCGACACCTCGGCTGGGGCGTCGCAGTACGACGAGTCGATGCGCTTCGCGCTCTCGACCAGCCAGGCGCAACTCATCGGTTTCTTCCGAACCGAAATGAAGCGGCAGGGCTGGTCCATCACCAATGTCGGGCCGGCCGATGGCTCGCCGGGCAGCATCGAGGTCCTGGGCAAGTTGGCCGGTGACGACGGCTGGTACTGGGAGCAGGGCGTGGTGATCGCCCCCACCACGTTCCCCGGGTCCTCGGGCTCGTCGGCGAGCGCCACCTCGGGCGCCAGTCTGCTGCCCTCGGGCGGTGGCGACACGACGAACTTCGTGCTCCGGCTCTACCAGGTCGACGACGAGACGACCTGAGCCGGGCTTCCCCCGCCCGACCGGGCGCCTCGCTCAGGCCGGGCCGATGTTGGCGCCGGGTCCCGGCTCGTGCGCAGCACCGGCCAGGGCGCCGTCGGAGGTCTCGTGTTCCTCGGTTCCTCGGAAGAGCACCCCCCACACGAAGAAGTTGATCGGGTAGAGCAGATAGCCCACCCGCGTAGCCGGGGCGAAGAGGATGGCGACGAGGAGCACCCAGCCCGTGAGCGTGCAGACCGCCGACGTGTTCGACGGGGGGTGCCGGACGAGGTGGCGCACCAAGAAGGCGCCGCCCACCAGGGCGACCCCGATGGGCAGCACCCGGTGCAGCGAGGGGAACGCGGTCACGATCAGGTGTCCCGGCATGGCGCTCGCCGCCGGCGAGGCGATACCGGCCAGGCCGAGGGGGAACAGCACGACGTTGGCCCAGAACGTGTGGGGATCGCGCACCAGGTAGGGCAGCGTGAGTGGCACAGCGACCACCGCCATGCCGGCCAGCATGCGCGCCGGGCGCCGACGGCCCTCCGCGTCTCGCGCCGCGAAGAGCGCCAGCGCGGCGAGGGGCCACGCGGTGAACTTCATCGCCGAGACCACGCCCAGCACGACGCCCGACCAGCCTGGTCGCCGCTGCTGGGCGAGCACCATGGCGAGGAGCAACAGGGCGACGATGGGCAGGTCGTCGCCGCCGGTGGCGAGGGGCAGGGCGGCGGTCGGGAGCACGGTCAGCACCTGCAGCGCGCGCACCCTCGGCTCGGTCGGGCCCCGGCACAGCGCGAGCGCCAGTCCACCGACACCGAAGGTGACGAGGACGAAGAAGATGCGGGCGTCGCCGAGCCCCGGGCTCACATGCGTCGTCGACGGCAGCCCGAAGACCGCCATCAGCGGCAGGTACGGGAAGAACGACTCGTAGGGCGGCTCGCCGGGGTTCGCCGAGGTCACCTGGCCGTCGTGGGCGACCGCTGCGTGGTAGGGGTCGAGACCCTTGGTGATGCGGGCCGCGGCCTGCTCGATCACCACGACCTCGGGCTGGACGTGGCTCGAGGCGCTCCCGTCGTTGCGCCACGAGATCTCGAGGGCGAGCGGCAGCAGGGTCGCCCCGAGCACCACGATGGCGAACGCCAAGACCCGCAGCCCGACGAGCCGTCGGGAGGTCGCCTGGCGGTCCGAGCCACGCTGCCGGCGGCGCCACGCCACCACGGCCACGATGAGGGTCGCCACGGCGTAGGGCCCGACGGCAAGCTGCCCCCAGGTGCGGTAGAGCGAGATGGTCGAGAACAGCCCGACGAGACCGGCGAAGAGGGCGGACGCCCCGTAGAGCAGGGCATCGCCGAGCTCGGGCCCGATTGCCGATGCCCATGCCCGTGATCGCTCTCGGAGCTCTCGCAGCATGCAAATCCCCGTGGGTCCGCCCGGCGAGCCGGTGACGCCCAGGGCGTCGCGTTGTCCGGGGAATCCTAACAGGGGGCCTACAGCGAGCTGCGACCGAAGACCCGCCGGTAGAAGTCGAGTTCGGCCTCGAGGGCAGCCTCGATGGTGTGCGCCCGACGGAACCCGTGGGACTCGCCTTCGAAGGCCACGTACTCGCAATGGATGCCCCGCTGGCGGAGCTCGTCGACCATCGAGGTCGCCTGCGTGGGCGGCACCACCGGGTCGTCGAGGCCCTGGAGGATGAGCACCGCGCCGTGGATCTCGGCGACCCGGTTGATGGGCGAGCGCCGCTCGTACTCCTCGTGCGCCTCGGGCAGCGGTCCGATCAGCCCGTCGGTGTAGCGAGCCTCGAAATCATGGGTGCTCGCCACGAGCGCGAGCAGGTCGGTGACGCCGTACCACGAGGCGCACGCGGCGAACCGGTCGCTCTGCACCATGGCCGAGAGCGCCGCGAAGCCGCCCGCACTCCCCCCTCGTATGGCCATGCGCCGGCCGTCCACCCGTCGGGGTGCGCCAGGGCCACCGAGACCGGCATCGGCGAGGAATGCGGCCGTGTCGATGCAGTCGGCGACGTCGACGACGCCCCAGCCCCCCGCCAGGCTGCGGCGGTAGGCGCGCCCGTACCCGCTGCTGCCGGCGTAGTCAACATCGACCACGGCGAAGCCGCGCGTCGTGAAGAACTGCACGAGGGGGTTGAACCCCGGACGCGCGCCGGCGGTCGGGCCGCCGTGGCAGGCGACGACCAACGGAGGCCACTCCCCCGCCGGGCCTGCCGTCCCGCCCAGCGTGGGCGCGTAGAACAGGCCGTGGACGACACGGTCGTGCTCGCTCACGAAGCTGAACGGCTCGGCAACAGCGATGTCGGCGTCGGCGAGCAACGGCGTCACACGGCCGGCGTAGGGGGCCCCCGGCGCCGCCTCCGGGGACCACCAGAGCGAGGGCCCCGCCGATGCGGTCGCCCCCAGCCACAGTGCGGTGCCGTGTTGGGCGGTGACCGAGTCGATCTCGACGCACGGCTGGTCGATCTCGGTGAGCGGCCCACCGTCGCGCCCGACCACGCCGATGCGGTCGCGCCCCTCGCTCCGCCACACGACCAGGAGCGAGCGGTCCGCCAGCTCGGCCATCGTGGCCGTGCCGAGGCCCCAGTCGGGCCCGTGGAACTCGGCATGCTCCTCGCTCAGCCGCCGGGCCGGCTCGCCCCGCTGCCAACGCCAGGGCTGCCACCATCCGTAGTCATCGGCCGCGTAGACGAGTGAGCCGTCGTCGCACCACATTGGTTGGCCGACCGAAACCCCCGGTCCCCCGGCCACGCGCTCGGCTCCTTCGATCACCGGGAGCCCCGTCGGGCCGCTCTCGAGGTGCGCCACCCACAGCTCGGACTCGTCCCAGGACATGTGCGGGTGGTCCCAGCACAGCCACGACACCAGGGTTGCGTCGGGAGACGACCTCGGGGCGGCGAAGAAGTCACGCCCCCAGGCGAGGGTGGCCTCCCGGCCGGGCGCGCCGATCGAGACGGCAACGAGCTCGTGGGTGACCTGCTCGTCGCGGTGGCGCTCACGCACGGCCAGCACCCACTCGCCGTCGCCGGTCACCGACAGGTCGCCGTGGCGCCACTCCTCGCCCTCGGGCGCCTCGCACCCGAGCGGCCGGCACCGCCCGGTGGCCGTGTCGACCAGGTGGACGCGCTGGTCGTCGAGGTGGACCTCGACCAGGCATGTCGCACCGTCGCGGCGGACCAGCGCGTAGGCGCCACCGCCATACTCGTGGACCCGAGAGCGCACGCTCGCACCGGTCGCTGACACCTGGGAGGGCTGCTCGCCTCGGCGGGTCCGCACCACGACGTCGGCACCGTCGCCCGGCCGGTTCTCGACCCAATAGCAGAAGACACCGTCGCTTTTCAGCGCCGAGCGGCGAAGTGATCCGGCTGCGACGACGCTGGCGGGAAGCGGCGAGGGCCACTCCCCGTACGCGGCGGTCTTGGTCACCGCGCCAGGGTAGACCCCGTCGGGGTCGGCCTCAGGCGCCGGCGTAGACGGGCGACACGTGGATCGTGCCACCCCCGCACGGTGCAATGGCCAGGGCTATGACGTTGTGTGGCACTGCGTTGGGCGGGGTGATCTCGGCGCTCGTCGAGGTGGGGCACGTCGTCTCGTTGCCCACGGGCACGTCCTCATAGGTGAGCGAGAACGAGGCGTTCTGGCCGGTGTGGAGCGTGACGAGTACGGCCGGGGCATTCGCCGACGCGCTGTCGAAGCTCCCGCCGCGGATCACGTTGGTGGGCAGTGCCGTCCCCGAGCTCGAGAGCAGCAGCATGCCGGGATAGCCCTGCATCGTGCAGGTGGACCCCGTGTTCACCATGGTGATCTCGAGGCCGATGGTGCCGGCGGCTCCGTTGGACTGGCCCGGCGTCATGGTGAGCTGGCTCGGCTGGCAGGTCGAGGCTTGAGCGACAGCGGTCGTCGTGGTGACCGGAGCGGTGGTCGACGTGGTGGCGGCCGAGGTCGTGGTGGTGACCTTCGCCTTGGTCGTCGACGTGGTGGTCGATCTCGATCCCGATCCCGATCCCGACGAGCAGGCAGCGAACAGGACGCCGGTGCAGAGGGCGACCAGCGCTGCTGCGCCGGCCCGACGGGTAGGGGACCTCATCCGAAGTCTTCGGGGCGGATGGAGTCGAGGAACTGGCGGAACTGGCCGACCAGCTCTTCTGGTGTCGCGTCGTCCTCCTCCTCGCCCTCGGTCTCGACGGCGAGGAGCACCCCTTCGGCGTCCATCAGCTCGTCGGAGACGAACAGCGGGCTGCCCGTGCGCACGGCGACGGCGACGGCATCGGATGGCCGCGAGCTCACGATCGAGCGGTTGGCCCCGGCCAGCAGGTGCAGCTCGGCGAAGTACGTGGAGGAGCGAAGCTCGGTGACCACGACGCGCTCAACCTCGATGTCGAGGGAGGCAAACATGTCGCGGATGAGGTCGTGGGTCATCGGGCGGGGGGTGTCGACGCCCTGGAGGGCGTAGGCGATCGCCGTCGCCTCGGGCGTGCCGATGAAGATGGGGAGGGTCCGCCCCTCCCCATCGGTCTCTTGGAGCAGCAGGACCGGGGTGTTGGACTGAAGATCAACCCGGACCGCCCTGAGCCGGACTTCGACCATGACTGAAATGTAGCGCCCTGGGGTGGGAGTGTGCCCCAGCCCCCCGAACGGCGCGTCGCGGCGGTGGTGGCCTGCGGGAACTGCCACGCCTCGGGCCTCAGGAGCCGAGATGGCGGCGCAGCTCGGTGCGCAGCAGCGACGCCCGCAGGCTCTGGCCAAGGCGGGCCAGCTCGGTGGCGGTGTCGATCGCACGCTGTCGGGCCTCGGGGTTGCGCTGGCGCAGGAGCGGGGTCGTGACCTGCTCGATGAGGCCGAGCTCGCGGTCCACCGCGTTGTGGTGGAGGCGGAGGTGGCGAGGCTCGATCCCGTAGGCGGCGAACTGGGCGACCAGCTGGGCGACGGTCAAGGCATCCTCGTCGTAGTAGGTCTCACCGGCAACCATGCTCGACTGGACGAGCCCGAACCCCTCGAGGGATGCGATCTCGATCTCCGAGAGCCCACTCGCCTGGGCCAGCTCCTCGGCGGTCAGGCTCGCCCCACTCGGACCGGCCGAAAGGGAGAACCCCTCACCCGCCCCAGGGGCGCCGTGCTGGCGGGCTCGGGGCGCCGGCGGCGACGCCGGCTCGGCTTTCGACCGGGCCGATGTCCGTTCGGCCTGTGCACCGGCACCGGCACCGGCATCGGTGGGACGATCGTGGCGCGTCGCCGGCGGCTCGGCGGGCGGTTCGCCCGAATGCGCCTGCGTTGCAACCGGCTCTGCCTTGTGGCTGGCCGTCGCACGGGGAGCCACGGCCGGGGGTGGCACGGCTGGCTCGCGGTGCGCGTGAGTCTCGTCCACTGTCGGCGCGCCGGTCGCCACCGATTCGCTCGGCGGGTGGACAGGGCTGCGCGGCCGCTCGGCCAAGGGGACAGCGGCACTCGCGTGCGTCGTCTCGTCACGCTCGGGTGCGCCGGCCGACACCGCCGCCAGGACACTGACCACATCGGTCGGGTGGATCACCCCATTGCCGTTTGGCCGCAGCGAGTGCGCGCCGAGCGCTGCGGGCTCGTCCAGGACGGTCTCGACCACGTCGGACCGATTGGTCCGGGCCACCGCTTGGTGCGAACGTGCCGCGGCGACTGCCGCGGCCTCACCGTTCGACGACGGGATCCCGCCTCCCTCTGCGTCGAGGCGGTCACGGATGACTTTGAGGGGCAAGAAGTGCTCACGCTGCTGGCGCAACACCCAGCGCAGCCGCTCGACGTCGTGTTCGTAGAACTTGCGGTAGCCCGAGGCCGAGCGCTGCGGATTCACAAGCCCCTGGCTCTCGAGGAACCGGATCTTCGAAATGGTGATGTCGGGGAACTCCTGGCGCAAGAGGCTCAGCACGTCACCGATGGAGAGGTAGGTCTTCGTCACCGCGACACGCCCGCTGCTGTCCTCATTCCCCCTGCTTGCCTCATACTCGTCGTCCGCCCGTTTGTGCTGCCTGGATCAACGCCACCTTCTGGACGCCTCCACCAGTGATCTTCTCGCCCACGCGCCAAGTCATTCGTCGCCGGCCACAAGGTAGACGAGCTTGAACTTGCCGACCTGCACCTCGTCGCCTCCGGAGAGCACTGCCGTCTCAATCCGCTCCCGGTTGACGTAGGTGCCATTCAAGGATCCCACGTCTTTGATCACGACTTCGCCGCCGGGTCCACGGACCAGTTCGGCGTGGCGCCGCGACACGGTGATGTCGTCCAAGAAGATGTCGCTCTCGGGGTGACGCCCGGCCCGGGTGATGTCGTCGGCGAGGGGGTAGCGCTTGCCCACCTCTGGCCCACGCTTGACCACCAGGACCCCTGTACCGTGGGGCACTTCGACCAGCGTGACGGCACTTTCCTCCTCGCCGGCCTCACCGTGGTCGTCGACCGGTTGGAGGGTGATGGTGGCCTCGGAGGACTCAGCGGGGAGGGCGGAACCGCACGACGAGCAGAAATTGACCCCCGCCGGGTTGCGATGCCCACAATTGTGGCAGAACACGTCTTCCACGGTAGCCGCTCCCTGCAATTGGTTTCCTCGGTGATGGTCCCCGGCAGCACACCGCCGGGCTGGTCGCTCAAGCCTCGGTCAGGGCGCGGTAGGCGCCCGGGTCGAGCAGCGTGTCGATAGTGCCCGGATCGGCCACTTCGATCTCGCAGATCCACCCGTCACCGTAGGGATCGGCGTTGAGCTGCTCAGGGGCGCCCGAGAGCTCAGGGTTGACAGCGACGACCACGCCAGCGACGGGTGCGTAGACCTCCGAGACCGACTTGGTGGACTCGACCTCGCCGAGGGACCCACCGACCGACACCTCGGCGCCGACGGCCGGCAGGTCGACAAAGACGACATCACCGAGGGCGTCTTGGGCATAGTCGGTGATCCCCACCCGAACCCTCGTGCCCTCCAGCCGGACCCATTCGTGGTCGCTCGAGTAGCGCAGGTCCTCGGGGATGTTCATAGGCGAGCACGTTACAAGACCGCCCCGCCGCGCTCCACCGCTCCTGTCGACCCGCCCGAGCCCCCGGCGCCGTGCCTCAACGAAGCAGCTGGCGCAGCCGGACCGCGTACTGCTGTGCCCTGGTGCGGGCCCGAGCGTCGCTCGGGCCCTCCGCCCAGACATGGGTCACGGGCTCTTCGGGGTCCGGGAGGACCAGCGCCCACCCGTCCTCTTCGGGGACCTTCACACCGTCGACGAGTACGAGGTCGCGATCGGACAGCTGCTCGACCAGCGTCCGCATGATCATCCCCTTCTGCTCCCAGGGGGTGACCACCGACTCGTGGGCGATGTGCACCGGGGGAAGGGAGTGGACGAGCTTGGACAGCGTCTGGCCGGTGTCGCTCAGCAGCGCGATCAGCTCGACAAGGGTCGTTGCCGCGTCGTATGCGGGGAGGAAGTCGGGGAAGATGAAGCCCCCGGCCTGGCTGGCCGCGAAGGTGACGCCGCCCTCCGAGGCCACCTCCATCAGGTGGGCCGAGGAGAGTTTCGTGAAGATGATCGACGCCCCACCCTCCGCGCAGATTGCCTGGGCGACGTCGCTCGCCGCAACCGGGAGGGCCACCGTCGCCCCCGGGTGGGTCTCGACGACGAGCCGCAGCAGGGTGAGCAGCGCCTGGTCGTCGGAGAGCACCTCGCCCTCGTCGTCGACGATGGTCAGGTGTTCGCAGTCCGGATCGATCACCGCACCGAGCTGGGCGCCCGAGGCGCGCACGAGGTCGGCGACCCGGGCCGCGTTGGCCTGGCGGTCGACGCTCATCATGAGCGAGGTGTGGGCGTAGGGGTTCACGACGAGCACATCGGCGTCGAGCTTGGCCAACAGGTTCGGCATCACGAAGCTGGCGGCACCGAATGACAGGTCGAGCACCAGCTTGAGGTCGGTGGTGCGCGCCGTCGTGAGATCGACGGCGTTGAACAGGTCGGCCGTGTAGTGCTCGATGGTGCGACCGGGGAAGTCGATCTCGCCGATCTCCCCCGCCAGCACTCGCCGGAAGTCCTCGCGGTAGTAGACGCGCTCGATCTTCCGCTGGGCGTTCTCGGGGATGTCGAGGCCCTCGTCGTCGAAGAACCGGATGACGATCGACTGGGGGTCGTCGGGTGCGAGGCGGACGGTCACGCCGCCGTTGCTGCCCGACGAGCGCACGGCGTGGCGCGTGACCGGAACGGTCGCCACTTCGAGGTCCTCCACGTTGACGCCGGCCGCGTTGCACCCGACCATGACCGCGCGCTTGAGCACCCGGGCGGCGCGCGACGTGTCGCGCGACGCGGTGATCGTGCTCCCCTTCTCGAGGGTCGATGCCCACGCCATGGAGAGGCGCACCACGAGCTCGGGGCTGATGTCGATGTTGGCGATCCCCCGCACGCCGTCGCGGCCGAAGAGCAGGCGCGCACCGCGTGACTCCCAGATGATGGACGAGTTGACAACCGCCCCGGTCTCGACCGTCTTGAAGGGGTAGACCTTCACGCCGGCTCGCAGCTCGGCGTGGGCGCCGATGAGGCAGCCCTCACCCAGCACCGACCCCGGCTCGCACCGAGTGCCCTCGCGCAGGTCGCAGGACCGGCCGATCAGCGATCCTTGGACGCGCACGCCGTTGCCGAGGTAGCTGTTGTCCGAGATCACCGACCGGCGCACCTCGGCGTTGGCCCCGACTCGGATGTTCGACCCGAGCGTTGTGTACTCGCCGAGCACCGCGTCCGGACCGATGGAGCAGTTGGGGCCGATGATGGCGGGACCCGAGATGGTGGCGGTCGGGTCGACGGTGGTCCCTCGGCCAAGCCAGACGCCGGTGCGCAGCGGGAAGCCGTCGATCTCGATCTGGACCTTCTCGTCCAGGATGTCCTGGTGGGCCTTCAGGTAGGCCTCGGTGGTGCCCACGTCCTCCCAGTAGCCGTCGGCGACGTAGCCGTAGATGGGACGCCCCGCCTCGAGGACCTCCGGGAACACCTCGCTCGAGAAGTCGACCGGGCCGCCCCCGTCGATGAAGTCGAAGATCTCGGGCTCGAGGACATAGATGCCCGTGTTGATGTTGTCGCTGAAGACCTGCCCCCAGGTCGGCTTCTCCAAGAACCGTTCGATGGAGCCGTCCTCGTGGGTGATCACGATGCCGAACTCGAGCGGGTTCTCGACCGAGACCAGCCCGAGCGTGGCGAGCGCGCCCTTCTCCGCATGGAAGTCGACGATGGCCGAGAGGTCGATGTCGGTCAGGACGTCGCCGGAGATGACCAAGAAGCGCTCATCGAGCTCGTCGCGCGCGTTCAGCACTGAGCCAGCCGTGCCGAGCGGGGTCTCTTCGGTCGCGTAGACCATGCGCACCCCGAGCTCGGAGCCGTCGCCGAAGTAGGTGCGGATGGCGTTCGCCATAAAGGCGACGGTGACGACGATGTCGGTCATCCCGTGCTGGCGCAGCAGGTTGACGACGTGCTCCATCATGGGCCGGTTCGCCATCGGCAGCATCGGCTTGGGCTGGTTGGAGGTGAGCGGCCGGAGGCGAGTCCCCTCGCCGCCGGCCATGATCACTGCCTTCATGCTGATGCTCCTTGTGTCTGGTCCCTGCCACGGCGACCGGCGGAGAGTGCCTTCCTCGCCGGTGCCACGTACGACGCTGCCGCCACCCACGCCAGGGTGAGCCCGATGATGCCAGTGATCCACGCCACGATGCGCACCGGCTCCTGCCACCCCGCGTTCCCGTGGCCGAGGAGGAACGCCGGGTAGGCGAACATGAGCGCGAACGTGCCGGCCTTGCCGACCCACAGCACGTCGATGCGCGACGCACCGAGCCCCGCCAGGATCAGCACCGCGGCCGACACGAGCACCTCACGGGCGATCGTGGCTAACCCGAACCACAAGGGCACGGCGCCCACGACGATGATCGAGATCACCCCGGTCAGCACCAACACGCGATCAGCGAGCGGATCCAAGATCTTGCCGAGGTTCGAGACCTGGTGGAAGCGGCGCGCCAGCTGTCCGTCCACCCAGTCGGTGGCACCCAGCACGGCGAGGAGCACGGCGGCCGCACTCTGGCGATGCGCCCCGAAGAGCAGCCAGACGAACAGGGGGATGCAGGCGAGCCGCACCATGGTGACCACATTGGGCGCCGTCCAGACCCGGCCGAGGCCCACGTCCTCGCCCTCTACATCGGCCTCGACGGGCGGGGGGGCATCCACAGGCCGAGTCTACGGTCGCAGCCCGGTCGGGCACGGATCCACCTCGCCGCTCTCCCGGAGCCCGCGCACGAGCCGAACTTGACAGAAACCTGCGATGCGATATTCATGGGCTAAGTTTCTCATTGGTAACAAGTCATTTCTCGGAGGCGGAGCATGAAATTCATCCGGAGCCATCTCGTGCCGATCGGGATGGGGGCGGTACTGGCACTGAGCGGAGGCGCCTGGGCGCTGTCCACGGCAGGTGCGTCCTCACCCACGAGCGTGCTCTATGTCACGGCACTCACGCCCAACGGCGTGACGACGCCGGTCTCGGGCTCTCAGGGCTGGTACGTCGACGAGCCCTCCGGCGAACCGACCAACTTCGGCATCCAGCAGGTCGACTCGAACGTGACCGATCCGTCCTCGGCGGCAGCGGCGTCGCTCCAGCAGGTCGTCGAGGGCGCCGCTGACCACGTGAGGGCGCTCGTCCCCTTCACGACACCCGTCCCGGCGAGCGCGCTTCCCGGCGGGCTTTCGGCCGTCACCTACCGCCAACTGCTCGGAAGGGGCTACCCCGTCAGCCTGCAGATCGCCGCCTTCTGTGACGCCGCGACACTTACCGGTTACACGAGCTTCGTCTACGAGCCGGCCACCGAGCCGGCCGGCCAGTGGACGAGCCAGGACGCGATCCAAGGCGGCAACGCCCAGTGGTGGTCGACCCACTCGTTCGCCGGATATCCAGGTAGCTCGACCGATCAGGTCCTGGTGTCCTGGTCGAGCCTGATGACGACGTGGGCGCAAGCGTGCCCGGGTGGTGAGCTCTACTCCATTGGCTTCAACCTTGGCTCGTCGAATCCGAACTCTGAGTCGTGGTCCAACGGACTGGCGTTCACCGACCCCCAGGGCTCCTTCCTCTACAACTTCGGGCCTGCACCTACGGCCGCCCCCGAGTCGGGGACCGGCTACTGGATGGTCGCCTCCGACGGCGGCATCTTCAACTTCGGCGACGCCGGCTTCTTCCAGAGCATGGGCGGCAAGCACCTGAACGCGCCCATCGTGGGCGTGGCGGGGACGCCCGACCACCAGGGCTACTGGGAGGTAGCGTCCGACGGCGGGGTCTTCGCCTTCGGTGACGCGCAGTTCTACGGCTCCATGGGCGGCAGGCACCTGAACCAGCCGATCGTCGGCATCGTGTCGTCGACCGACGGCAAGGGCTATTTGCTCATCGCCAAGGACGGCGGCGGCTTCGCCTTTGGTGACTACGTCTTCAACGGTTCGATGGGCGGCAAGCCGCTTAACGCTCCGGTGGTGGGCGGTTCGGGCTTCTAACCACGTTTGGGGATTGACGAGGGGCGGCTCCACTTCGGGCCGCCCCTCGTCGCGTCCCGACACTGTGTGCGATCCTGGGCGCATGCCACGGCTCGACCCTTTCCAGGGACTGCGTTACGACACGCAGCGGGCCCACCTCTCCCAGGTGATCGCCCCTCCCTATGACGTGATCGACCCGGCCCAGCGCTCGCGACTGGCCGCACGCCACCCGGCCAACGCGGTGCGCGTCGAGCTGCCGGTGGCGGACCTCGGGCTCGGGCTCGACCGCTACGAGACGGCCGCCATGCTGCTCGACCGCTGGCAGGAGGAGGGCACGGTGGGTCGTGACGAGCGGCCGGCCCTCTACGCCTACCGCATGACGTCACCGGACGGGGGGTCCTCGACGGGGGTGATCGGCGCACTCGGCCTCGGGGAGCCCGACGAAGAGACCGACATCCTCCCCCACGAAGAGACGCTCCCCACGCCGCGGAGCGACCGCCTCGAACTGCTGCGTGCGACGAGGGCCAACCTCTCCCCCATCTGGGTGCTCAGCCTGGCAAGCGGGCTCAGCGCCACCTTCGGCGACCTGGCCGCTCCCGACGAGGACGTCGTCGACGACGACGGCGTCCGCCACCAGCTCTGGGTGCTCGACGACCCCGACGTCGTGGCCGCGGTGGTCGACTCGGTGGCGAGCGCGCCGGTCGTGGTGGCCGACGGACACCACCGCTACCAGACCGCGCGCACTTACCAGGCCGAGCGCCGGGCCGCGACCAATGGCGCGCCCGGCCCCTACGACCAGGTGATGGCGCTCGTGGTGGAGCTGAGCGAGGAACAGCTCGACGTCGGCGCCATCCACCGGACCATCGACCACCTCCCCGAGGGCACGGACCTGCCAACGCTCTTCGGCCGGTACTTCGACGTCGTGCGCGCCGGGGACCGCAGTGAGCGGGTGATCAGCGCGCTCGGCGAATCCTCCTCCTTGGCCCTGATCGACCCCGAGAGCGCGTGGCTCCTCGTCCCGCGCGAGGAGGCCTACGAGGCGGCGCGAAGCGATCTCGACTCCTCCCTCGTCTCCCTGGTCCTCGACGACCTGCCGGCCGGCTCGGTCACCCACCGCCACAGCACCGCGGAGGTCGTCGAGTCCCTCTCGGCCGGCGAGGCGCAAGGGGCGGTGCTGCTGCGGCCGGTGACCGTGAAGCAGATCGCACGCTGGGCCGACGAACGGCGGCGCATGCCACCGAAGACCACATTCTTCCGGCCGAAGCCCCGCACCGGTATGGTCTACCGCACCCTCGACGACCCCAACTGAGCGCGCGGTTTGGCTCCGGGAGCGACGGTGCACGTGACGCCGCCTCGCGTGGGAACTGCGTGCGCCGGGGCGCTCGCCAAAGCCGCTCGGAGCAGGACCCGAACGATGCGGCGCCGAGCTCTCTGCGTGCGGCGCCGCCCGGTCAGGGGCGGCGGCGCCGATCCTCGCTCAGTCGACCGTCCATGACGACCCGGAGCGGAACAGCGTGGCGAGGTCACCCACGCCGCGACGGTCCTGGGCGACGGTGATCTGGCGCTCCATCTCCTCGCCGTACTCCGAGCGCTCGACGGAGCGGAAGACGCCGATGGGCGTGGGCTGGTGGGGGCCGTTGGCGAGCCGGGAGAGCGCGAAGGCGAGCCCGGGGTCGGCGCGCTGCTCGTCGTGGACCAAGAGGGCGCCTTCGCCCACCTCGGCCACGTCGACGATCTCGAGGCGGCCGTCCGAGCGCTGGACGACGCCGCGCTGGCTCTCGGCGCCGAAGCGGATCGGTTCGCCGTGGTGCAGCGGGATCAGCATGTCCGAGCGCACCTCCTTGCCGGTGATCTCCGCGAACGCGCCGTCGTTGAAGACGTTGCAGTTCTGGTAGACCTCGACGAAGGCGGCGCCGTCGTGCTCGTGGGCCCGGCGGAAGGTCTCCTGCATGTGGGCGCGGTCCATGTCATGGGTGCGAGCCACGAAGGTGGCCTCGGCGCCGAGCGCGAGGCTCACCGGGTTGAAGGGCGCGTCCACCGACCCGAACGGCGTCGACTTGGTGACCTTGGCCACCTCCGACGTCGGCGAGTACTGCCCCTTCGTGAGGCCGTAGATCTGGTTGTTGAACATGAGGATCGTGATGCGCACGTTGCGCCGCAGCGCGTGGATGAGGTGGTTCCCCCCAATGGAGAGCGCATCGCCGTCGCCGGTGACGACCCACACGTCCAAGTCCGGGCGCGTGGTGGCGAGCCCGGTGGCGATCGCCGGGGCTCGCCCGTGGATCGAGTGCAGCCCGTAGGTGTTCATGTAGTAGGGGAAGCGGGCGGCACAGCCGATGCCCGAGAGGAACACGGTGCTCTCCCGGCGCACGCCGAGGTCGGGCAGGAGCATCTGGACCGCGGCGAGGATCGAGTAGTCCCCGCAGCCCGGGCACCAGCGCACCTCTTGGTCCGAGCTCCAGTCCTTCCTGGTGGTTACCGGCACGGCGGTGGTCGTCACGTTGTACCTCCGAGCATCTCGAGGATGGCTTCTTCGATCTCGACGGGGCGGAACGGCGTGCCCTGCATCTTCGACAGCGCCGTGGCGTCGACGAGGAACTCCGCACGCAGCATCCGCCAGAGCTGTCCCCCGTTGAGCTCGGGGACGAGGATCTTGTCGTAGCGGGCCAGGATCTCTCCCAGGTCGGCCGGGAACGGGTTCAGGTGGGTGAGGTGGATGTGGGCCACATCGCGCCCCCGGCGGGCCCGCATGCGCTTGACCCCCGCCAGGATCGCCCCGTAGGTCGAGCCCCAGCCGATCACCAGCATCTCGGCGGCACCCGACGGGTCGTCGAGTGCGGTCAGGGGGATGTCACGGGCGATGCCCGCGACCTTGGCGGCGCGCAGGTGCACCATCTGCTCGTGGTTCAGGCCGTCGTAGGAGACGTTGCCGCTTCCGTCGGCCTTCTCGAGCCCACCGATGCGGTGCTCGAGTCCGGGGACGCCCGGCGGCGCCCACGGGCGCGCCAGCGTCTCGGGGTCGCGCACGTAGGGCCAATAGGCGCTCGACCCGTCGGCTTCGGTGTGGTTGGGCTCGGTGGCGAAGTTGGGCTCGATGACCGGCAGGTCGGCGACCTCGGGCAGGCGCCACGGCTCCGCGCCGTTGGCCAGGTAGCCGTCGGAGAGCAGGATGACCGGGGTGCGGTATTTGACGGCGAGCCGGGTCGCCTCGATGGCTGCCGCGAAGCAGTGCGACGGCGTCTTTGCCGCGACGATGGGCAGGGGTGCCTCGCCGTGGCGCCCGTACATCGCCTGGAGCAGGTCGGCCTGTTCGGTCTTGGTCGGCAGACCGGTCGAGGGGCCGCCCCGCTGCACGTCGACGATCAGGAGCGGCAGCTCCAAGTTGATGGCGAGGCCGATGGCCTCGGACTTGAGGTCGAGGCCCGGGCCGCTCGTCGTGGTGACCCCGAGTGCCCCACCGAAGGCGGCGCCGATCGCCGCGCCGACGCCGGCGATCTCGTCTTCGGCCTGGAACGTGCGCACGCCGAATTCCTTGCGCCGGGAGAGCTCGTGGAGGATGTCCGACGCGGGCGTGATCGGGTAGCTGCCGAGGAAGAGCGGCAGGCCGGCCTGGCGGGCGGCGGCGATGAGCCCCCACGCGAGGGCCGTGTTGCCGGTGATGTTGACGTATTCACCGGGCTCGAAGTGCGCGGGGCGCACCTCGTAGTTGGACTCGAAGAGCTCCGCCGTCTCGCCGAAGTCGTAGCCGGCACGCAGCGCCCGGGTGTTGGCTTCGCCGACCTGGGGGTGGTCGGCGAAGCGCTTGGTGATCCACTCGATCGTCGGGTCGATGGGCCTGGTGTAGAGCCATGACACGAGGCCGAGCGCGAAGAAGTTCTTTGAGCGCTCGGCGTCGCGTGGTTTGACCCCGGCCTCCTTGCACACCTCTTGGGTGATCGAGGTCATCGGCACCTCGTAGACGGTGAACGCGGAGAGCGAGTGGTCGGTCAGCGGGTTCTCCTGGTAGCCCGCCTTGGTCAGGCTGCGATCGTCGAAGGCGTCGGCGTTGACGATGAGCGTCGATCCCTTCGGCATGATGCCGAGGTTGGCGCGCAGCGCGGCCGGGTTCATGGCCACGAGCACGTTGGGGGCGTCACCCGGGGTGAGGATGTCGTGGTCGGAGATGTGGACCTGGAAGGCCGAGACCCCGGCCATGGTCCCGGCTGGGGCCCGGATCTCGGCGGGAAAGTCCGGGAAGGTGGCCATGTCGTTGCCGAGAACCGCGCTCATCGAGGTGAAGCGGTCACCGGTCAACTGCATCCCGTCGCCCGAGTCGCCGGCGAAACGCACCACCACCTGGTCGATCTGCTCTGTCGGATGGTCCTCGGTCGTCGACACGGTGGTTCGTCCTCTCAGCCGTTCTGCACTGCGCGCCGATGGCCCGCCCCGGTCGGACGGCACATCAGGGCCTCTCGAGCATACTGGCGCCGCATCCCGATGCCGCTGACCCGCAGCTGGGCTGGTCGCGCCCCCGCCATCTCGCCGCCGCGACGGGGGCTCCCGTCAGGTGGCTCGAAGACCAGCTTGGCTCTGCAAGCTGGGCGCGTCCCATTAGGCGATGGTGACCTCGGGGTTCAAGAACACGTCCTGGATGGCGTGGATGAGGGCAGCGCCCTCGCCCATCGGCCGCTGGAAGGACTTGCGCCCCACGATGAGCCCCTGGCCGCCGGCGCGCTTGTTGATCACTGCCGTGCGCACGGCCTGAGCGAGGTCACTGTCGCCCTTGGACTCGCCGCCCGAGTTGATCATCCCGATGCGCCCGGCATAGCAGTTGGCCACCTGCCAACGGGTGAGGTCGATCGGGTGGTCCGTCGTCAGCTGGTCGTAGACGAGCGGGTCCGTCTTGCCGAACCCGATGGCGTTGTAGCCGCCGTTGTTCTCGGCCTGCTTCTGCTTGATGATGTCGGCCTCGATGGTCACGCCGATGTGGTTGGCCTGGCCGGAGAGGTCAGCCGAGATGTGGTAATCGACGCCGTCCTTCTTGAAGGCCGGGTTGCGCAGGTAGCACCACAACACGGTGAACATGCCCAGGCGGTGCGCCTCGGCGAAGGCCTCGGACACCTCGTGGAGCTGGCGGTCGGACTGCTCGGAGCCGAAGTAGATCGTGGCCCCGACGGCGCTCGCACCGAGATCGGCCGCCTGGCGCACCGAGGCGAAGGGCACCTGGTCGTAGGTGTTCGGGTAGTGCAGCAAGTCGTTGTGGTTCAGCTTGCAGATGAAGGGGATCCGATGCACGTAGCGGCGCGACACGATGCCGAGGACGCCGAGGGTCGTGGCCACGGCGCTGCACTCCCCTTCGAGCGCGAGCTCCAGAATGTTCGCCGGGTCGAAGTAGAGGGGGTTCTTGGCAAAGCTCGCACCGGCCGAGTGCTCGATGCCCTGGTCGACCGGGAGGATCGAGAGGTACCCGGTGCCGCCGAGGCGGCCGTGGCGGTAGAGGGCGCCGAGGTTGCGCAGCACTGAGGGGTTGCGGTCCGAGTACTCGAAGATGCGCTGGACGAAATCGGGTCCCGGCAGAACGAGGTTCTCGCTCGGGAACGCCTTGGCCTCGTGGCCCAGTAGTGATTCGGCTTCGTCACCCAAGATCTTTTCGAGGTCCATGTCCCGAGCCTAACGGGTCAAGCTGGCGGCGAGGGAGCCGCCGGTGGCACCCCCCCGGCGGCCGCGGGGACCTCGGCGGGCGAAGGCGTCGGCGACGGTGGTGCTTCTGGGGCGGAGGCCTTTAGGCCCTCGTTCGCCGCGAAGAGCGACACCAGGCGGGCCACCAGGGTGACGAGGAAGATCTGTCCGACGATGGCTTCGAGCACCACCACCGACCGGGCGCCGTTGGTCAAGGGCGTCAGGTCGCCGAAGCCGACGGTCGTGAGGGTCTCGAAGCTCAGGTAGAAGTAGTCGCTGCTCGTGTGGCGGCCGGGCTGGGCCAGGAACGGCTGGAGGTGGTGCTCCGCCTGGAACTGGGCCATCCCGACATAGAGGGCCCCGAAGAGGAGCCCGATGACGATGTAGATGTCAACCGCACCGAAGAGCGACTCCACCTCCACCCTCGACTGCCCGAGGATGCGCCGCAAGATGGCGACGGCCGCCATGGCCAGCATCACGGTGACGATGAACAGGTCCACCGAGCGCAGCACGGGCGCTTTGGTCGCGGCCTGGACGATGCCGACCACGAGCAGGAAGGCCACGACGACCCACGCCACCTTGACCAGCATCGGTCGGGACCTCGAGGTGTGCAGGGCGTAGAGCACGGTCACCGAGACCGGCACCCCGCGCAGCAAGCCGCCCCACTGGATGCTGTTGACCAGCGTGAGGAGGATGTAGTCGCCGATCAGCAGCACGAAGAGCAAGGCGAACCGGTCGCTGTCCCGCCACAGGCCGTCCAGCCACTTCACGACCTATTCGGGCCCCTGCTTCGTCGACTTCGGGGTCGCCGTGCGCTTTCGGTTGCGCCGGGGACGGTCGGCGCCGAGCGCCTCGAGCCGGTCCGCCACGTCGTAGGCGCCCGGGTCGGCCTGCTGGATCCGAAGGAACAGGTCGGTCGCCCTCGGGAAGTCCCCGGCGCGCTCGTAGAGGTCGGCCAGTGCGTACCACTGTCGCAGGTGCCGCTCGGCGGGGTTGCGAAGGGTCTTGGCCGCACCGGCGGTGGCCAGCAATGCAATCGCCCCTTGGAGGTCGCCGCGGTCGGCGAGCGATCCGGCGGCCACGATGCGGGCCTCGGCCAGCACGTCAGGCCCGGGCGAGCGTTGGCGGAGCTCCGACCAGAGGTTGGCGACGAGGCGGGGGTGCCCGAGGGCGCGCTGGCAGTCCATGAGGGCCGGGATGTGCTCGACGTCGTCGCTCAGCGCCCCGTAGGCCTCGAGCTGGCGCACCGCCTCGCGCCACCGGCCCGACCGGTAGGCGGCGAGGCCGGCGAGCTCGCGCACCGCCGCCACGCTCGGGGTCTCCTCCCCCACACTCTTCGCCAGCTTCATGGCCTCGGGAAAGCGGTGCCGGTCGTAGGCCGAGACCGCTTCTTCCATCTTGGTCACGAGGACCTCGCGGTGATGCGCGGTGGCGGTGTCGGCGGCCTTGCGGATGGCCGCAGCCACGTCGGGGGGCAGCGGCCGGGCCTTTGGTGCCGGCCGGCGGCCCTCGGTGGTTCGGTCGGACTGCGCGACACGCCGGACGTCGGCCCATTCGGTCTCGCCATCCTCTCGGACCCACTGGTCGACAGGCTCGGGCGGCATCGTGGAACCGTGCTGGTTGTCGTCGCGGGCGCGGCTGTCCGCGTCGTCCTCCCTCGTGACGGCGCGAGCGCCGCGCCGGGCGACGTTCCCCCACTGTTTGGCCTTGGGCGGGAGCGGCTTCACCTCGTCGAAGCGGGGGCGTTCCCGTGCATCGGGACGCCGACCGTCGCCACGCCCCGATCCGCCATCCCGCGAGCGCGCACCAGAGAAGCGGTCCGACGACGACCCGGGCCGTGGACGACCCGCGCCACCTCGCTCAGAGGACGAGCTGTTGCGTGGCCGACCGGTCGCCGCGCGATCAGGCGGCGGCCCGCTGCGTCGGGGACGCTCACCGTATGCCGGACGGTCGCTCCGCTCCGATGTGCCAGCGCGCTCGTCGCTCGGGCGACGGTTGCCTGTCCCCGACGTGCCGCCCTTCCAGGCCGGTCGTCCCGTCGGCCGGGGCCGGTCGCCTTGGCGTGCGCCGCCGGCGCGGCTGTCGCCCCACTCACCCTCGCGGCGCGTCCGTCCCGCGCCACCCGCCGAAGACGGCCGGCGGTCCTTTGACCATCCGGGGGCGTCACCGCGGCTCCGCGACCCGCCCGTCGAGGTGCCCCCTCGGCGCGCCGCGGAGGGGGGTCGGTCGCCGGATCGCTCAGATCGACGGTCCGGCGCGCCACCGGCGCGGCTCTCGGTGCCGCGTGACCCCGATCGGTTCGCAGAGCCCGGGCGTCCGGACGGGCGGCGATCCTCGCTCGACTCCCCTGGGCGCGGGCGCCGCCGGGGCGCTTCGTCGTCATCGGGCCGCCGTCGGGGCGGCCGGTCGCTGCGGGCGGCGCTCGACGACGGGCGCCCGGTGCCCGAGGAGCGGCGCTGCCCGGAGGATGCGGTGCCGCCGGATCGCGGGGCAGGCCTCCCCGAGGAAGATGCGCTGCGTGGGGTGCTGCGGGGTTTCGGGCCGCGCCGATCGTCGCTGTCTGGGTTGCGGTCCACCGAGGGAGTGTAGTTTGCCCCCCGTTTCGCGTGGACCGACCCCGAGGGCCAGGGGGCTCTTGGCGGCGCGACGCGGCCATGATGGTGCGATGGTCAGCCGCACCGACATCGACACCGAGACCGCCGCCGCTCCGGCCACTTCGCCCGCAGACGCCGGGGCCCCCCGGGCACCGGGCGCGCTCTGGGTCGGGGAGCTCGCCGAGGACTGGAGCGGTGACGCCCGCTATTTCGAGTACACGAGCGCCGCCGACCCCATTGCCGCCGGCTCCATTTCGGCGATCCCGATCGAGACGTTCGCCCCGTCGCTCCACCAACTGAGCGGCACCGGGATCGTCCCCCTCGACCTGTCGGGCGTGCTCGGTATCGACGACGGCCCCGCCACGAGCCCTGGGCTGCTTGCCAGCTTCATCCGCATCCAGGCCGGCGAGCAGGTGTCCACCTCCCCCACTGCGACCTCGGAGCTGTACTACGCGATGGCCGGCTCAGGCTCCACCCGCGTCGATGGCCACGAGATCCGCTGGGCCGAGGGCGACTTCCTCACGCTGCCCGGTGGCCGGCGCAGCACGCACCATGGCACCACCGACACCACGATGTACTGGGTGACCGATGAGCCGCTGCTGCGCTATCTCGGTGTCACGCCTGCCGCAGACCGCTTCTCGACCACCCTCTACCCCGCAGCGCGCGTGCGCAGCGAGCTCGACGCCATCGCCCATGCACCCGACGCCGCCACCCGCAGCCGGGTCTCGGTGCTGCTGGCCAATGCCGCACAGCCCCAGACGCTCACCGCCACTCACGTGCTGTGGGCGATGTTCGGGGTCGTCCCGCCGGGGGCGGTGCAGCGTCCTCACCGTCACCAGTCCGTCGCCGTGGACCTCTGCGTCGGGGCGCAGGAGGGCTGCTACACCTTGCTCGGCCAGCGTCTCGACGGACGGGGCGACATCATCGACCCAATCCGCGTCGACTGGGTCGCAGGCGGCGCGTTCACCACGCCGCCGGGGATGTGGCACTCCCACCACAACGAGTCGGGCGCCAACGCGTGGGTCATTCCGATCCAAGACGCAGGGCTCCAGACCTATCTCAGGTCACTCGACATCCGCTTCGCCCCCGCCGCCACTTGATCGTCGGCGGGCGGCGTCCTGCGGCCTCGCCACCCAACTTTCGATGGCACCCAGCGCTGGCCTCCAGCGCGCGTCCCCCTACAACCGAGCGCGGCATGGTGAATCGGCGTCCGGACGCGATGAAGGCCCCCCACCGAGGTGAAGGGCCTTCATCGAGAAATCCCGGCGGCGTCCTACTCTCCCAGGGGGCCTCCCCCCAAGTACCATCGGCGCTGATGGGCTTAACTGCCGTGTTCGGAATGGGAACGGGTGTTTCCCCACCGCCATGGCCACCGGAAACTGTGCGCTCGTCCGCCACCTGACGCGCCGCAGTGCGGCGTTCATTCGATGGCGGAACGAGGGGGCGGATGTACCGCAACCCCTGAGCGTTCCAGAGCGAGCACGAGCAAGTCTCCAAACCCTCGGCCGATTAGTACCGGTCGGCTGAACACGTTGCCGTGCTTACACCTCCGGCCTATCAACGTGGTCGTCTAGCCACGGGCCTTACCAGGTTAACCCTGTGAGAGATTTAATCTTGAAACGGGCTTCGCACTTAGATGCTTTCAGCGCTTATCCCACCCGTAGGTCGCAAACCAGCCGTGCCCTTGGCAGGACAACTGGCACACGAGAGCTACGTCCGTCCCGGTCCTCTCGTACTAGGGAC
>Ga0302157_10000016_pt1 | contig 230372 bp, 193 predicted proteins | sample I_Bog_N3_3_FD_193502 | JGI IMG/M metagenome (GOLD analysis project Ga0302157, IMG submission 193502) | Peat permafrost microbial communities from Stordalen Mire near Abisko, Sweden - I_Bog_N3_3 | ecosystem: Environmental > Terrestrial > Soil > Wetlands > Peat | place: Sweden: Abisko... | reverse complement strand
GGGCTACACGATCCCGTTCGGCGTGCGAAACGCGGCACCGAAACGCGGTGCCGGGTCTTGCCAAGGAATGGGTTGAGCGTCGCGCCAGGGTTCTCCGACCGAGTGCGAGCCGTTGAGCTAGTATTCGTGGGCAGGCCTCGACCAGGCCCCGGGGGGCTGCGCCCCGCGACGCAGGCGCGCGAGGAAGGGAGCTGATCATGACGAAAGTTGCTCGCTGGCTGTTCTGCCTTGTGTTGCTCTCACCCGGCGCGGCGCTTGCCACGGAAATCGTCCGATTTCCGGTTCCGGAGTTCGAAGGCGATCACCGGTACGACTACGCGATGCAGCTTCTGCAACTCGCGCTGTCGAAGTCCGGCACCGACTACCGCATCGAGCCGGCCGCATTCGCGATGAACCAGGAACGCCAGGTGCTCGAACTCGAGGCGGGCCGCAGCATCGATGTCGGGCCCATTCCCAGTTCCGCCGAGCGCGAAGCGCGCCTTCTACCGATCATGATCCCGTTGAACAAGGGCGTGCTCGGATGGCGTCTCGGGTTGATCCGCAAGGGCGAGAAGGCGTCCTTCGACGGCGTGCAGACTCTCGACGACCTGAAGCGGGTGCGCCTCGCGCAGGGGCAGGAGTGGCCCGACACCCAGATCCTCAGGGCGAACGGCATCGACGTCATCACGGCACCGCGATATGAAGGCCTGTTCAAGATGCTCATAGGCGGGCGTTTCGACTACTTTCCTCGCAGCGTGATGGAGATCTGGGACGAGCAGGAGAACAACGCGAGCACGCTGGAGGTCGAGCCGCACCTGGCCCTGCATTACTTCTACGATGCGTACTTCATGGTCAACCGTCGCCACACGCGACTCGCGCACGACATCCAGACTGGCCTCGAGATGGCGATTGCCGACGGCGCCTTCGATCGGCTCTTCCAGCAGTACTACGGCGAGCGTCTGCGCAAGGCACACCTGGAGACTCGCACCGTCATCGAACTGCGCAACCCGCTCATCACGCCAGGGACGCCGACCAACCGGCCGGAGCTCTGGTACGACAGCCGTCGAGGACATTGACTCCGCGGGTCGACACCCCCAGGGCGAATGCCTGGCCTATGGCGACTGCAGTTCTGCAATCGCAGGCGTGAGCACGTCGGCAGCCTTCGCGACGAGCGCGTCGAGCGTCGCATCGTCGGCCTCGTCGATGCAGGCACGCTCGAGTTCCAGCGCCGCGCGATGTACTTCGCCAACACCGAGCGTACCGGCCACGCATTTCAGGTCGTGTGCCATCCGCATGGCGGCAGCCCGGTCGCCCTCCACGAGCGCGCGCCTGAATCGCTCGGGGAAGTTGGCTTCCCGGTCCCTGAACATGCCGAGCAGACGCGAATACAGGACGTCGTCGCCCAGGGTCGCGGCGACTCCCGCCTGGCGATCGATGACGCTCGCCGGCGCATTTCTCGACGAGGAAGCCTCGGGTCTCGCGGCAGGCGGCGCCTGCACCTGCCGAATCCAGCGGGCGAGCGTCGCGAACAGCTCGTTGACGTCGATGGGCTTGGAGACGTAGTCGTTCATTCCCGCGGCCAGGGCCTTGTCCCGATCGCTGACGAGCGCGTTGGCCGTCATGGCGATCACCGGCAATCCCTGCCAGCGCGGCGCCGAGCGCAGTGCACGCGTCGTCGCGTAGCCGTCCAGCCCGGGCATCTGGCAATCCATCAGCACCCCGTCGAATTCCTGCCCGTGCAGCCTGTCCAGGGCTTCGTGCCCGTCGCAGGCCGCCGTGACCACGAGGCCCGCGCGCTGCAACATCGCCATCGCGACCTCCCGGTTGATCGCGTTGTCGTCCACCAGCAGGATGCGCGCGCCACGCAAGGCGGCTTGGTGGGCGAGCAAGGCGTCTTCGCGACTCGCGCGCGCGTCCGGCATGGGCATGGCCATTCCCAGCATCGCGGAAAACGCATCGAGCAGCGCCAGTGGCGTGACGGGCTTGGCCACGATGGGAAGTGTTCCAAGATGCTGTCGCTCGAGCCGCTGATGGGCATCCTCCCGCTCGAAGGCCGTCGCCATCATGGCAATGGCTGGTGCGGTGTTCGAACGCTCGCTGTGGTGCAGTTGACGGGCGCATTCGACGCCATCGCGACCGGGCATCTTCCAATCGATCAGCAAGAGGTCGAACGGCTTGTCCTGTTGCGCCGCCAGCGCCACCTCGCGCAAGGCGTCCTGGCAACTTGCAGTCGTCGCCACGTCCAGTCCCAAGTCGGCGCCCAGGCCGGCGAGCACCTCCCGGGCGCGCGCGTTGTCGTCGAGGACCAGCAGCCGCCTGCCCCGGAGCCTCCGCGATGGCGAGTCATCCTGCGCCGACGCCTGTGCCTCCAGGCCGAAGGGGAGCGTGAAGTGGAAGCGGCTACCCAAGCCGGGCGTGCTCTGAACCTGGATCTCGCCCCCCATCATCCGCACGAGGTGGCGGCAGATCGACAACCCGAGTCCGGTGCCACCGAAGCGCCGGCTGGTCGACGAATCGACCTGGGTGAAGGGCTGGAAGAGCCGGCGTTGCTCCTCTGCCGTCATGCCGATGCCCGAGTCGCGGAACTCGAACCGCAGCTGCACGGAGTCTGGCTGCTTCTCCGCCACTTCGATGGACAGTTCGATCTCGCCGCGCTCGGTGAACTTGACCGCATTGCTGCCGAGGTTGAGCAACACCTGTCGTAGGCGAGACGGGTCGCCGACGAGTGCGATCGGCAGGTCCAGGGGCTGCACGAACAACAGTTCAAGTCCTTTGTCGGCGGCACCGAGCCCCAGCACGTTGCCCAGTCCGTCCATCACGTTGCAGAGGTTGAACGGGATGGATTCGATGTCGAGCTTGCCGGCCTCGATCTTGGAGAAGTCGAGGATGTCATTGATGATGCCCATCAGCGATTGCGCTGCGCCATGGATCTTCTGGACGTAGTTGAGCTGCTGCGCGTCGAGGCCGCTCTGCAAGGCCAGGTAGGACATGCCCAGGATCGCGTTCATGGGCGTGCGGATCTCGTGGCTCATGTTCGCCAGGAATTCGCTCTTGGCGCGATTTGCCGCCTCGGCGGCCAGTCGCGCCTCGCGATCGGCTTCTGCCTGGCGCCGGGCGGTGATGTCGCGCGCGATGCCGACGGTTCCTGCGACGTGCCCGTCGCCGTCATATAGCGCTGTCTTGATGGTCTCCACGAGGGTGGCGCTTCCGTCGGCGTTGACGTGGCGCTCCTCGATGAGCTTGCGGCCGGCCGAAGCCATCACCTCGAGGTCGGCGCGTCGGTAGGCCTCGGCCATCTCCTGCGGGTGGACGTCGCGGTCGGTCAGTCCGATCATCCTCGCCGCCTCAGAGAAGCCCTTCGTGGCCGCCAGAGCCCGGTTGACGGCGACATAGCGTCCGTCCGCGTCCTTGACCCATGCCAGGTCGGGAATGTTGTCGAGGATCGCCGCCATGCGCGCGTTGGCGGCGCCCAGTTCCGCCGCGTGCAGGCGCAGTCGCTCACGCATGGCGTTGAGGGCCTCCATCAGCTGGTCCAGTTCGTCGCCCTTGCCGGGCGGCCGACGCAGATGCAGCGGTTCTGACTGGGAATCCGGCGTGACGCGCGCCGTCGATGCCGCGATGTCGAGCAGGTGCCTCGTCGCGAGGCGATGCACGACGAAGAGGATGAAAAGCGCCACCAGGAAAGTCTTCGCCGCGTTGCTCAGAAGGATGGCGATGGCCTGCGCGGCCAGCCCCCGGTAGATGTCGGTCAGAGTGGCCTCGATGTGGAGCACGCCGATCCGCTGCGGGTCGGCGCCGCAGCACTCCAGCGGAAATTCCCTGACCACCGCGTTCGCGCTCTGGTGCGCGCCACGGAAGACCGTCAGTGCGTGAACCGAGGAGGCGCTCTCCTGCACTTGCACGGCGCGCATGGAAGGCAACCTCAGGATGCCTTCCAACTGTTCCTCGATCTGACGGGAGTCGAGGGCCCACAGGCTCTCGCCAAGGCTCCGGGAGGTCGCCTGGTCGATCTCGGAGAAGCGGCTTTCGAGGCGCGCCCGCTCGCTGCGATAGCTCAAGGTCAGTTGCAGCGCCGTCAAGACCAGCGTGACCACCGTGCTGAAGACCAGCACGCGGATCAACAACGCCGTGGCGATACCGCCTTTGGGCACGCCAAGTACCGACGCGAACCAACCGCGACGCACGGCCGGCGGACGAGATTCGGTTTCCAACTGGGTCATCGACGGCCTCCAGGGCCGCCCGCAACCCCGGCGCGGGCCGGCCCTGCCGAGCATATGCCAAGAGGCCCGAGTGCGATATCCCGGCACAGGCTTGCAGGTCATGCTGTCTGAAGGCCGGTTTGCCCGGGCGATACCCCGCGCGGGGCGGGTTCTCCGACAGCAGGCTCCGCGTCCAACGGCACCCGCGCCGATGCTCAGGGTCTTCTTCCATGCCGGCGATGCTCCATGGCGATCCCTCCGGAACAGTCTTCGAGGAATTGCCGGCGAGCCGAGGTTTCTTGTGGAAAACCCGCCCCGCCTGGCCACCATGTGAACCGGTTTCTGCATTGCCGCGCTGCAGCAAGCGTGTCACGGCGGAAGCGGGCCGCGGAGAATCCCTTCACCGATCGAGCGACTCCCTCCGATCCGGGTTCATCGTATGAACCGGCGCTCGACTCCCCGAATCACGCCAACGAGGCACACCATGACCAACGCACGCATCATCGGCTGGGGCCACACGCCCTTCGGCAAGCACGACGCCATCGACATGGAACAGCTGATCCGCGACGCCGCGCTGCCGGCCGTGGCCAGCGCCGGCCTCGGGCTGGCCGACATCGACGGCATCTTCCTGGGCCACTTCAACGGCGGCTTCGTCAAGCAGGACTTCAGTGGCGCGCTCCCGGGCGTGGCGATCCCCGAGTTCCGCCACGTGCCGGCGGTGCGCGTGGAAAACGCATGCGCCACCGGCTCCGCGGCGATCTGGGCCGCGCTCGACGCCGTCGGCTCGGGCCGCGTGAAGCACGCGCTGGTGATCGGCATGGAGAAGATGAACACGCTGCCCAACCAGCAGATCGGCGAGACCCTGCTCAAGTGCTCGTACGTCAAGGAGGAGGGCGACATGCCGGGCGGCTTCGCCGGCGTCTTCGGCGACATCGCGGGCGTGTACTTCGAGCGCTTCGGCGACCAGTCCGATGCGCTCGCGATGATCTCCGCGAAGAACCACGAGAACGGCGTGCGCAACCCGTTCGCGCACATGAAGCGCGACCTGGGGTTCGACTTCTGCCGCAACGTGTCGGAGAAGAATCCGTTCGTGGCCGGGCCGCTCAAGCGCTCCGATTGCTCGCTCGTTTCCGACGGCGCCGCGGCGCTGGTGATCTCGCGCGACCCGGTGGCGGGCGCGCGCGTGCAGCCCGTGCGCTGGCGCTCGCGCACGCAGGTCAACGAGTACCTGCCGCTGTCGCGCCGCGACCCGACGAAGTTCGAGGGCGCGGCACTCGCATGGCAGCGCGGCCTGGACGCCGCCGGCCTCACGCTGTCCGACCTGCACTTCGTGGAGACGCACGACTGCTTCACGATCGCCGAGCTGCTGGAGTACGAGGCGATGGGCCTGCGCGGCCACGGCCAGGGCGCGCGCGCCATCCTCGACGGCGACACGCGCCGCGACGGCAGGCTGCCGGTCAATCCGTCGGGCGGCCTGAAGTCGCGCGGCCATCCCATCGGTGCCACGGGCGTGTCGCAGCACGTGATGGCGGCGATGCAGCTCACCGGCACGGCCGGCGACATGCAGCTGCCGCGCGCGGGCCTGGGCGCGGTGTTCAACATGGGCGGCGCGGCCGTGGCCAACTACCTGAGCGTGCTGGAGGCGGCGTGAGCAACGCTGCCCAGGTCTGCAACCTGTCGCAGCTGCTGCGCCAGACCGCGGCCCTGCACCCGGAGCGCGCCGGCCTGATCCAGGGCGAGCAGCAGTGGACGTGGGGCGAGATCGACCGCCGCGTCGACGCCATGGTGGCCGCCCTGCGCTCGCTGGGCATCCGCAAGGGCGACCGCCTGCTGGTGCAGTCGCGCAACAACCTGGCGATGTTCGAGAGCTGCTGGGTGGCGTTCCGCCTCGGCGCCGTCTGGGTGCCGGTGAACTTCCGCCTGACGCCGCCCGAGGTGGCCTGGCTGGGCGCGTCCAGCGGCGCGGCGGCGATGCTGGTGGACGACGGGTTCGAGTCCCATGTGCAGGCGGTGCGCGAGGCCGCGCCGGCGCTGCGCCTGGTGATCCCCATGGGCGGCGGCAAGGCCGGCGAGCTGAACTGGGAGGCGCTGGTCGCCGCGCATCTCGGCGCCGAGCCCTCCGAGGCCACGGTGGCCGCCGACGATCCGCTGTGGTTCTTCTACACCTCGGGCACCACCGGACGACCCAAGGCCGGCATGCTCACGCACGGCCAGATGGCGTTCATCGTCACCAACCACCTGGCCGACCTGATCCCGGGCACCACCGAGCTGGACGTGTCGATCGCGGTGGCGCCGCTGTCGCATGGCGCGGGCATCCATGCGCTGCTCAACGTGGCGCGCGGCGCGGCCACGGTGCTGCTTCCGAGCGAGAAGCTGGATCCGGCCGTGTTCTGGCAACTGGTGGAACGCCATCGCGTCACCAACCTGTTCACGGTGCCCACCATCGTGAAGATGCTGGTGGAGCATCCGGCCGTCGCCGCGCACGACCACGCGTCGCTGCGCTACGTGATCTATGCGGGCGCGCCGATGTACCGCGCCGACCAGCAGCGCGCGCTGCGCACGCTGGGCCCGGTGCTGGTGCAGTACTTCGGACTCGGCGAGGTGACGGGCTGCATCACGGTGCTGCCGCCGTCCATGCACGCGGCCGACGATGCCGATCCGAACGCCAACGTCGGCTCCTGCGGCCGTCCGCGCACGGGCATGGAGGTGGCCATCCTCGACGAGCACATGCGACGCGTGGCCGTGGGCGAGGTCGGCGAGATCTGCTGCCGCGGGCCCGGCGTGTTCGCGGGCTACCACGACAACCCGGAGGCGACCGCCAAGGCCTTGCGCGGAGGCTGGTTCCACACCGGCGACCTCGGCCGCGTCGACGCGCGCGGGTTGCTCTACATCACCGGCCGCGAGTCGGACATGTACATCTCCGGCGGCTCCAACGTGTACCCGCGCGAGGTGGAGGAGGTGCTGCTGACGCACCCCGGCGTGGCCGAGGTCGCCGTGCTGGGGATCCCCGACGAGAAGTGGGGCGAGGTGGGCGTGGCCGTCGTCGTGGCGCGCGCGGGCGTCCCTTGCGACGGCGCCGCGCTGCTGGCCCACCTGGAGGGCCGCTGCGCGCGCTACCGCTGGCCGCGCCACGTCGTCTTCTGGGACGCGCTGCCGCGCTCCGGCTACGGCAAGGTGACCAAGAAGGACATCCGTGAACTGCTCTTCGCGAAGGGTGAATTGTGGGAATCCACAGACTTGGGGAAGACGAGGGAATCCTCGCCGGCCTGAGCCCTCACAATCCTCGCGGAACGCCATTTCGGCCTTCGCCCCAGGAGGGTGCACGGCCAAGTGCAAGACCATGGACAACAACGGAGACAAGACATGCAGATTTCCCGCCGCCAGATCCTCGCCGGTGCCGCCGGCACCCTCGCGCTGCCCGCGATGGGCGCCTTCGCGCAGAAGGCCGAGTTCACGTACAAGTACGCGAACAACCTGCCGGTCACGCACCCGATGAACCTGCGCGCCAAGGAGATGGCCGAGGCGATCCGCGCCGAGACCAAGGGCCGCGTCGACATCCAGATCTATCCCAACAACCAGCTGGGCTCCGACTCCGACATGCTGAGCCAGCTGCGTTCGGGCGGCATCGAGTTCTTCACGCTGTCGGGCCTGATCCTCGGCCAGCTGGTGCCCGCCTCGCAGATCAGCGGCGTCGGCTTCGCGTTCCCCAACTACGACACCGTGTGGAAGGCGATGGACGGCGAACTCGGCGCCTGGATCCGCGCGCAGATCCTGAAGAAGGATCTCGTGGCGATGGACAAGATCTGGGACAACGGCTTCCGCCAGACCACGTCGTCGAGCAAGCCCATCAACACGCCGGAAGACTTCAAGGGCTTCAAGATCCGCGTGCCGGTGTCGCCGCTGTGGACGTCGATGTTCAAGGCCTTCGACGCGGCCCCGGCGTCCATCAACTTCGCCGAGGTCTACTCGTCGCTGCAGACCAAGGTGGTCGAGGGCGAGGAGAACCCGCTGGCCATCATCTCCACGGCCAAGCTCTACGAGGTGCAGAAGTACTGCTCGCTCACCAATCACATGTGGGACGGCTTCTGGTTCCTGGCCAACAAGAAGGCCTGGGACAGGCTGCCGCCCGACCTGCAGGCCGTCGTCGCGAAGCACATCAACGCGGCCGGCGTGAAGGAGCGCGCCGATGTCGCCGAGCTGAACGCCAGCCTGCAGAAGGACCTCGCGGCCAAGGGCCTGGCGTTCAACGCCACCAACGCCGCGCTGTTCCGCGACCACCTGCGCAAGGCCAACTTCTACAGCGACTGGAAGGCGAAGTTCGGCGACGAGGGCTGGGCAGTGCTCGAGCGCAGCGTCGGCAAGCTGTCTTAAGCCATGAAGCCGGTCCGACTCGACGAGCTGCCGCTCGCATCCCACGACGCCTTCGGGCACGCGCTGCCCGAGGCCGCCAACGGGCCCATCGTCACGCAGTCCACGCCGCGGCGCGGCGTGCTCGTGCATGTCGAGAACGCGCTGGGCTGGCTGGTGGAGGTGCCCGCCGCGGTGCTGGTGGTGGCCGACATCCTCGTGCTGCTCGCGGGCGTCGTCGCGCGCTTCGTGTTGCACGACCCGCTCGTCTGGTCGGACGAACTCGCCTCCATACTGTTCCTCTGGCTCGCGATGTTCGGCTCGGTGGTCGCGCTGCGGCGCGGCGAGCACATGCGCATGACGGCCGTCGTCGCGCGCCTGTCGCCCGGCAGCCGTGCGTTGATGGAGGCGGTGGCGACCTGCGCGTGCCTCGCGTTCCTCGCCATGGTGTTGTGGCCCGCGTGGCAACACGCGGCCGACGAAGGCGACATCACGACGCCCGCGCTCGAGATTTCCAACCTGTGGCGCGAGATCGCGATGCCGATCGGGATCGCGCTGATGGGCACGTTCGCGATCCTGCGCCTGCTGCGCGAGGCGAGCGCCCGCCACATCCTGGCGGCACTCGTGCTGGTGGGCGGCATCTGCGCGGCATTCTGGTTCGGGCGCGGGGCCTTCGAAGACCTGGGCCGGCTCAATCTGCTGATCTTCTTCGTGGGCGTTGCCGCAGGCAGCGTGCTGGCGGGCATCCCGATCGCGTTCGCATTCGGCCTCGGCACCTTCGGTTATCTCGCGCTCGGCACGGATACGCCGATGTCGGTGATGGTCGGCCGCATGGACGAGGGCATGTCGCACCTGATCCTGCTGGCCGTGCCGCTGTTCGTGTTCCTGGGCCAGTTGCTGGAGGCCACCGGCATGGCGCGCGCGATGGTCGCGTTCCTCGCCGGCCTGCTGGGCCACGTGCGCGGCGGCCTTCAGTACGTGCTGGTGGGCGCGATGTACCTCGTCTCGGGCATCTCCGGCGCGAAGGCCGCCGACATGGCCGCCGTGGCGCCCGCGCTGTTCCCGGAGATGAAGGCGCGCGGCGCCGACGAGGGCGAGCTCGTCGCGCTGCTGGCCGCCACCGGCGCGCAGACCGAGACGGTGCCGCCCAGCCTGGTGCTGATCACCATCGGCTCGGTGACGGGCGTGTCCATCGCCGCGCTGTTCACCGGCGGCCTGCTGCCCGCGCTGGTGCTGGGCCTGATCCTGTGCACGGTGGTGGGCTGGCGCAGCCGCGGCGAGAACCTGAGCCACGTGGAGCGCACGCCGTGGCGCCAGAACCTGAAGCTGTTCGCGATCGCGTTCCCCGCGCTCGTGCTGCCCTTCCTCATCCGCGCCGCGGTGGTGGAAGGCGTAGCCACGGCCACCGAGGTGTCGACCATCGGCATCGCCTACGCGCTGATCGTGGGCGCCATCGTCTATCGGCAACTGAAGTGGCGCAACCTGGGCAAGATGCTGGTGGGCACCGCGGCGTTGTCGGGCGCCATCCTCCTGATCATCGGCACGGCCACCGCCATGGCCTGGGGCCTCACGCAGTCGGGCTTCTCGGGCTGGCTGGCCGGCACCATGGCCACGCTGCCCGGCGGCGCGCCGATGTTCCTGGCGGTCTCCATCGTGGCCTTCGTGATCCTGGGCTCGGTGCTCGAAGGCATCCCGGCGATGGTGCTGTTCGGCCCGCTGCTGTTTCCCATCGCGCGCCAGCTGGGCATCCACGAGGTGCACTACGCGATGGTGGCCACGCTGGCCATGGGCCTGGGGCTGTTCGCGCCGCCGCTGGGCGTGGGCTACTACTCGGCCTGCGCCATCGCCCGCGTGAGCCCCGACCGCGGCATCAAGCCGATGATGCGCTACATGCTGGCGCTGCTGGTGGGCACCCTCATCATCGCGGCGGTGCCGTGGCTGTCGATCGGGTTTCTCTGAGCCGAGGGGCCGTCGCGCGACGGCCCTTCGTCATGCCGGCGTGGGTCACGGCAGGTTGGCCACCCGTGTGTCCTTGGGCGCCGTCACCGTGTGCGATATGCTCACGCGCGCCGTGTCCTGCGGCGCAATCGCCAGCGTCCATTCGGCCACGCCCGGGATCTTGTTCCATTCCGTGACGGCGGGCTGGGGCGAGTAGCTGTGCGCCACCTGGATGGCCTCGTTGCGCGACACCGGCGAAGCGTCCAGCACCTCCACCGTCACGGCGTCGCGATGCTGGTTGACGATTGCGTAGACCGCGGTGGACGTGCGCTCGGTGCTGCCGCCGAAGACGCCGCGCGATTGCGTGAACGCGCCGGGCGATTCGACGTCGACGTGCATCTGGTCGTCCTGGCCCAGCGCCACGCTCAGCTTGTCGCCCTGCGCCGGATCCCAGGCCGAACGGCTGACCAGCGCACCGTCGATCCAGGCCTGCAGCGGCCCGTCCGGCCACACGCCGGCCGGACGCGCGGCTTCGGCCAGCAGGTAGACGGAGCGGTCGGTGCGCGGCGTCGTGCGGCGCTTCAGCGTCGCCGGCAGCGTCTGGCTGGCGAGCTGCAGCGTGTGCGTCTCGCCGTCGGAGGCCAGCGTGACCGGCTGCATGACGTCGAACTCGGTGGCGTAGTCGCTCGAGACGGCGTTCGCGCCCCATGGCGGCGGCACCGGCCGCGTCTGGTTGATGCTGCTGCCGGCGAGCTCGACGCGTTGCGCGCTGGCCATCATGGCAGGAGCCGGCGCCGGCGCCGATGCGTGGTAACCGATGGCCGGCGCCGGCGGAGGCAGCAGGTCGAGCACCCAGGGCTGCGGCACCTGCGCCTGCGACGACCGGTTGGCACGTCCGGTGGACAGCTTCACGTGCACGTCGGCCCAGTCCTCGCCGCTGGCCTGCACGATGTCGGCCTGGCGGTCGATGCGCAGCGTGGCATGGGCGGTATCCATCGTGGCGCGGTAGGTCGGGCGCCAGTAGGTGTTGTTGACGTTGTAGTGCACGCGCAGGGCGGCGGCCGCCGGCGTCCAGACGTCGAAGCGCACGGTTCGCCAGTTGCCCTTGCCGCGCGACGGCGGCACTTCGTCGGACAGCTTGTCGTCCTCGCGCTCGAGGCCGGCGAGTTCGCGCTTGACCCGAGCCTGGTCGACCAGGAGGTCCAGCGAGGCCTGGCGCAGGTCGCCGGCCAGCGCTCCCGCGCGCGGCGCGCCGGCGGGCCTCTGGCCCGGCTTGCCGACCGAAGCGGCCGGTGGCGCGGTGGCACCATCGTCCGCGTGCGGATTCGTGCCCCACACCTTCAGGTAGGCCAGCGCGAGGTCGTTCGAATCACGTTGCGCCTCGAGCTGCTCGCGCCGCAGTTGCAGCGCCTGCTGCCGCGCCTCGATCGGCGAGGGCGCGCACTCGCGCGCGCGCGAGGCCGGCAGCGGCGTGCTGCGGATCTCGCCCACCCGAAGTTCCGGGTCGCCGTCGACCTGCAGCGTCGTCAGGTCGACTCCCCTGGGCAGGCAAGCCATGACGACGTGGTGCGTGCCGCCCACCACCTTCAGCTCGCGCTCGACGCGCGCGCTGTCCGGGTACACGGTGGCGGCCACGATGCGCGTCGCGTCCTGGGCCGAGGCCCCGGCGCCAGCGAGGCCCAGCAGGACGGCGCCCGCGGCGCGCGCGAGAAGGTGAGGATTCATCGGTGCTCCTGAAGTCGTTGCGGGCCGCGGGATGCGGCCTGTGGGATTGAACGGGCGTCGCGGCGCAATGGGGTGAACTGCCCGAGAATGGCCGCATGAACGCGCTCGTCATCTTCGCCCATCCGGAGCCCGCGTCGTTCAGCGCCGCGTTGAAGAACGAGGCCGTGGCGGCGCTGTCGCAGGCGGGCGTGGTGGCGCGCTCGGGCGGGCAGTGGAATCGGCCGCGCGGCTTCTTGAGCCTCATCGCCCGGCCGGCGGCATGGCGCAACGTCGGTGCAGGAACTGGCCCGCCACCAACAGGTCGCGCTCGATGGCGTGGCGGGCGGCTCGACCTCGTGGATGCGGTGCTGGATCAGGAAATCGAGGAGGGAGTTGGACATGGGGTGCGCGCGTCGACCGGCGCTCCGCTGCGGATGTGATCACGGCATGCGGATTCCGATTCGATTTCGAAGGAGTTGCCTGGCGAGTGGATGGGATAGGTGATCACATCGCTTGGTGCCGAGAAGCGACGTACCCCTGCGCCGCGAGGTGCCAGGCCTCCCTTGCCGGCGTTCAGTCGACGGGCGCGCCATCGAGAACGCGCGCGACGCCGGCGAGGAACTGGGGGAAGTCGAGCGGCTTGGTCCAGTAGTCGCTGGCGCCGCGGGCGCGCGCCCGGACGATGTCCTCGGGCAGGGCGCTGGCCGACAACACGATGACGGGCGTCTCGGCCAGTGTCGCGTCCGAGCGCAGCCGCCCGAGCAGCTCCATGCCGTCGATGTCGGGCAGTTGCAGGTCCATCAGCACGAGGCTCGGCTGCAGCGTGCGCGCCATCTCCAGTCCGGTGATGCCGTCCATCGCGCGGATGAAGCGCACGTCCGGCCAACGCGCCAGCAACTGCTCGACGAGCAGCGAGTTGACGGCGTTGTCCTCGATGTAGAGCACCGTGCCCCGCGGCGCGGCGCCCTGCCCCTCGGCGCGAGTCGTCGAAGCCTCGGCCGCGTCGCGGACCTCGCCCTGTGGTGCCTCTGCCAGCGGCAGGGTCAGCGCGATGCGGGTGCCGCGTCCTTCATGGCTGTCGACGTGCACCTCGCCGCCCATCAGGTGCATCAGTTGGCGCGTCAGCGACAGGCCGATGCCCGTGCCCTCGAACCCCTCGCGGTCGCGCCCGAGTCTGTTGAAGGGCTCGAACAGGTGGGCCAGCTGCTCGGCGCTCATGCCGATGCCGGTGTCCTCCACCTCGATGCGCGCGTGGCCGCCGTGCTGCGACACCGCCACCCGCACCTGCCCGTCGGCGCGGTTGTACTTGATGCCGTTGGACAGGAGATTGAGCATGACCTGGCGCAGGCGCGTCGGATCCGCCAGCGCCCAGGTGCGAGCCCCGGCGGGGTGGACGGCGTGGAGCTCTATGCGTCCATGGCTCGCGAGCGGCTGGCTCATCTGGATCGCCTCGTCGAGCAGTGCCCCGAGTTCGACCGCGACCATGTCGATCGCGAATTGCCCGGCTTCGATGCGCGACAGGTCGAGCACGTCGTTGATCAGCCGCAGCAGGTGCCAGCCGGCCTGCTGCACATGGTCGAGATGCGCCAGCTGGCCGGGCGTCAGTCGGTCGGCCGCCTCCAGGCGCAGCAGGCCCGAGAAGCCGAGCACCGCGTTGAGCGGCGTGCGCAGCTCGTGGCTGATGCTGGAGAGGAACCGCGTCTTCGCGTCGCTGGCGGACTGCGCCTCGTCCAGCGCGCGCCGCGCCTCCTCGGCGGCGTGCATGTCCGTGATGTCGAGGCTCATGAAGATGAAGCAGCGCTTGCCCAGGTGCTCGATCGGCTCCGCGTTCATCAGTTCCACGTGCATGCGGCGCCGGCCGTCGGTCATGCGGACCGGCATGTTGCGGATGCGGCCGTGCTGCCGCAGGCAGTCATAGAAGCGCTCGCGGTCCTCGCTGACCGCACGGTACGCCAGCGAGTCGGTGGTGCGGCCGATCAGCTGCTCGCGCGTGGCCCGGTGCAACTCGCACATCGCGTCGTTGACGTCGAGGATGCGCTGCTCGTCCACCGAGATGATGGCCGAGGCGACCGGCGCTGCCTGGAACAAGCGCGTGAAGCGCTCGAGCCCGGCCTCGACTTCGCGCGCCGACTCGCGGTGGCGCGCCTCGCGGTCGAGGTTGTCGAGGGCGAACGAGATGTCGGCCGTCATCTCGTCGAGCAGGCGCACCAGCGCATCGTCGAAGAAGCCGGCCGCGCCGGCGCCCACCATCAGCGTGGCCGTCGTGCGGCCGCCTCGGCGCAAGGGCAGGAACGCGACCGCGTGGACGTCATGCTGCACGGCCAGGTCCATCCACGGCCCGGCGCGCGGGTCGTTCTGGTAGTCGTTGCTGACGATGCGCTCGCCGCGGCTGAGGACCTCGGCGGTATAGGACGTCCGGCCTTCCTCCGTGCGGATGTCCCAGGGGCTTGCCAGGCGCTCCAGGATCTGCACGGCCTCGCCGGCCGCCGCGGCGCGGCGCACCAGGAAGCCGTCGGCGAGGTAGACGCAGGCCATCTTCGCCCGGGCGGACTCGACGCACAGGCGGCAGATCTCGCCATAGAGCGCCGCCGGCTCCTTGATGCGCAGCGTCGTCAGGTTCATCTGCGACAGCGCGGCGTAGTAGCTGGACATCTTTTCCGCTTGCGCCTGCGCGACGCAGCGCGCGCGGCTGCGTCGTATCAGGCTGACGACCAGCACCACGAGGCCGAACCCGATCGCGGCGGCGGGAGAGTTCTGGTTGAAGTGCAGGCCGCGTCCGCGCCACGGTTCGATCAGGGAGCAGCACGGGCCGACCAGTGGTGCGAGCGCCAGCACGCCGTGGCCGACGCCGGGCTCCCGGCGCGCCCAGGCCAGGCACAGGGCGGCCATGCCGAAGTCGGCCCACAGCAGCGGCAGTGCCACCGTGAGGTGGAGGACGGGTGCGCCGCCGACGATGGCCAGCGCGAACGCCGCCGCCGGCAGCACCAGCACGGCGATGGCCGCCAGGCGGACGCGCCACCTGAGGCGGAGGTACGCGGTCAGTCCGAGCGCGTACAGGCCACGCACCGCGTACATCGTCAGCAAGGATTCGACCGGCGGCTTGACGTCGGGATACGAGGTGACGCCGTCCGACACCACCAGCCACGCGCTGAAGAGCGAGGCGGCCGCGAACCACGGCATGCCGGGCTCGCGCTCGAGATACCAGGCACCGGCCTGGATGATCGCGATCAGCGCGATCGTGAAGCCGACGACATCGCCAGCGGACTGTGTGTCTGCGAGGAGGCTAGGCATGAGCGAGCCCGGGGCATCGGAGGACGGGCGCCTCCGACGCGCCTGCCCGGGTTCGAGGCGTGCGCGATCGAGACGGCGAGTGGTTCGATGATGCGCCCGGCCGACACGAATTGCCACTCCTCGTGCTTGGTGGGAACCCCGTGTCGCGTCCGCGGCGACGGGACGCGCGCGGCCCTCATGAGAAACAAAACCCGTTGACCGTCATCCTGCGCGTAGCGAAGCGAAGTCGCAGGACCCCCCGGGGGGAAGCGCTCCCAACTCGTGGATCCTGCGACTTCGCGCAGGATGACAGGGCTAGCGCTTCTTCGCGAACGCCGGGCGCCGACAGGCCCCTGGGATGCTCAGAACGGCACGTCGCCCTCGATCGTCGTCCGGTTCAGCCGCCGCCGCAGGTGGTCGGGCGTGCCGGCGGCCAGGTGCATCAGCGAGCGGTTGTCCCAGAACACCATGTCGCCCGCTTCCCAGCGATGGCGGTAGACGAACTCGTCGCGCGTGGAATGCGCGAACAGCTCGGCCAGCAGCGCCTGGCTCTCGTCCTCGGGCAGGTCGAGCGCGCGCGTCGTGAAGTGTTCGCTGACGAACAGCGCCTTGCGTCCGGTCTCCGGGTGCGTGCGCACGATGGGCTGCGCCACCGGCGGCACGGCATCGATCTGGGCTTGCGTGAGATCCGGCCGCCACGGGTTGCGCTTCTGCAGCTCGGCGTACTTGCACAGGTACCAGTGCTCGGCGTGCCGGCCCGCGACCGCGTTCTTCAGCGCGGCGGGCAGCGTGTCCCAGGCGCGGTGCTGGTTGGCGAACAGGGTGTCGCCGCCCTCGGTGGGCAGTTCCTGTGCGTGCAGCATCGAGCCCAGGCTGGGCGTGGGCAGGTACGACAGGTCGGAGTGCCAGTAGGCGCCGGCGTCGCCCAGGCCGATCGGCTTGCCGTTGTCCTTGATGTTGGAGATCACCAGCACCTCGGGATGGCCCGGCAGCGCGAAGTTGCTCAGCACGTGGCGCTGCAGCGGGCCGAAACGGCGGCTGAACTCCACCTGCTGCTGCGGCGTGATGGCCATCTCGCGGAACACCAGCACGTGGTGGTCGAGGTGGGCCCGGTGGATGCGCGCGAAGTCGGCGTCGGAGAGCGGCCGGGACAGGTCGAGGCCGATCACCTCGGCGCCGCAGGGCGCGTCGAAAGGGCGGATCAGCAGGTCGGAGGCGAGAGCGGACAGGGGCATGAGAGAGCGACGATAGCGCGGGCGCGAAGGCCCTGCACATGACGCGAACGCAGATGCTTATGCCAACGTCACGCTGGCGAGCGTGCGCGCGATGCCCGCGAGGAAGCGCTGGAAGTCCAGCGGCTTCGTCCAGTAGTCGGTGGCGCCGTGGCTGCGCGCCAGCGCGATCTCCTCGGGCATGGCGCCGGCCGACAGCACGATGACGGGCGTGTCGCGCAGGCGTTCGTCGGCGCGCAGGCGCTTGAGGACTTCGATGCCGTCGATGTCGGGCAGCTGCATGTCCAGCAGCACGAGGTCGGGCTGCAGCGCCGTGGCCATGGCCAGGCCGCTGAGGCCGTCCACGGCGGCACTGAAGCGCACGCCGCCCCAGCGTGCGAGCAACTGTTCGACGAGCAGCGTGTTGACGGCGTTGTCCTCGATGTAGAGGATGCTGCCGCTCGGGGGCGCCAGTTCCTCCGGCGCACGCTGGCAGGCCGGGGGCGGGCCGGCGGTGCCGTCGGCCGCTTCGGGCAGCGTCAACACGACGCGCGTGCCGCGGCCCGGTTCGCTGCCGACATGGATCTGCCCTTTCATCAGCAGCATCAACTGGCGCGCGAGGGTCAGCCCGATGCCCGTGCCCTCGTAGCCCTGGCGCTCGCGCCCGAGCCGGTTGAAGGGCTCGAACAGGTGCGCGAGCTGATGGGCGTCCATGCCCACGCCCGTGTCGACCACCTCGATCTCGACATGGCCGCCGCGGCGCGCGAGGACCACTTCGATCGAGCCGTCCTCGCGGTTGTACTTGGTGGCGTTGGAAAGCAGGTTGAGCATGACCTGGCGCAGCCGCGTCGGGTCGGCCAGGGCCCAGATTGCCGGGCCTCCGCGGTCCATGTTGCGCAGCGCGATGCCGGCGCTCATCGCGAGCGGCTGGCTCATCTGGATCGCCTCGTCCATGAGCGGCGCGAGCTCGACGCCGCGCAGCTCGACGCCGAACTGCCCCGCCTCGATGCGCGAGACGTCCAGCACGTCGTTGATCAGCCGCAGCAGGTGCCAGCCGGCCTGCTGGATGTGGTCCAGCTGTACCAGCTGCTGCGGCACCAGGCGGGACGCCGCCTCGTGGCGCAGCAGGCCGGAGAAGCCCAGCACCGCGTTCAGCGGCGTGCGCAGCTCGTGGCTCATGCTGGAGAGGAACTGCGTCTTGGCGCGGCTGGCGGCCTGCGCCTCCATCAGCGCCGCGCGCGCCTTCTCGGCCGCTTGCATGTCGGTGATGTCCAGGCTCATGAAAATGACGCACGGACGGTCGAGGTAGTCGATCGTCTCGGCGTTCACCAGCTCGGCCCGTGGGCGGTCCTCGGCATCCTCCATGCGCATGACCAGGTTGCGCACGCGGCCGTCGCGGGCGAGCGCCTCGTAGAAGCGAACGCGATCCTCCGGCACCGCGCGGTAGGCCAGCGAGCCGGTGGGCCGCCCGACCAGTTCGCCGCGCGTCGTGCGGTGCAGTTCGCACATGGCGTCGTTGACGTCGACCACGCAGCGATCGGCGATCGAGAGAATGGCCGCCGGCACGGGGGCCGCCTCGAACAGGCGCATGAAGCGATCGAGGCCCGCCTCGACCTGGCGCGCGGACTCGAGCCGTTCGGCCTCGCGGTCGAAGTCGTCCAGCGCGTTCGAGATGTCGGCGGTGAGCTCGTCGAGCAGTTGCACCAGCGGCGCGTCGAAGATGCCGGGCTCGCCCGACGCGATCATCAGCGTGGCCACGGTGCGACCGCCGCGGCGCACCGGCAGGAAGGCCATCGCGTGGAAACCGTGCGCGAGGTCGCGCTGCAGCCACGCCGCCACGGGGGGCGTCTTCTGGATGTCGTCGCACACCACGCGCTGGCCGGTGCGCAGGCAGCGTGCCGTGAACGACGCGCTGCCGTCGGGCGTGGTCATGTCCCACGGGCTGGGCAACGACGATTCGAACAGCCGTGCGACCGGGCCGGCGGCAGCCACGCGGTGCGCCAGGTGACCGTCGGCCACGAAGACGCAGGCCAGGCGCGCCTGCGCCGCGTCCACGCAGATGGCGCACACGGCCTCGTAGAGCGCCACCGGCTCCTTGATGCGGCCGATCGCCTGGTTGGTGCGCGAGACCGCGGCGTAGTAGTTGGACATGCGCTGCGCGTGCGCCTGCGCGAGGCGGCTGTCGGCGGTGCGGCGCATGAGGCCGACCACCAGGGCGATGATGCCGAAGCCGATCGCGCCGACCATGAAATGCAGTCCCGGCTGAGACGCGCCTTCGGCCCGTCCCAGCAGCACACTGAGCGGCCCGATCAGGGGCGCGATGGCCACGAAGCCGTGGCCGGCGCCCGGCTGGCGCCGCGCGGCCGCGATGCAGGCCACGGCCAGGCCCGCATCGACCCAGAACATCGGCAGGGCCGCCCACGGGCCGCCCCTGTCGACGCCGGCCAGCAGCAGTGCGCCACATACGAACAGCGGCGCCAGCAGCACCGCGATGGTCAGCCGGCGCCTGCGCAGGGTGTCGCCCAGGCAGGCGGTGAGGCCCAGCGCGAACAGGCCGCGCACGCCGTACATCGTGAGCAGCGCAGCGAGCCCCGGCACCGCGGCGCTCTGCATCGACAGGCTGCCCGACGCCACGAGGAGCGTGCTGAGCAGGGACGCCACCGCGAACCACAGCATGCCCGGCTCGCGCTGGCGCACCCAGGCGACGGCCTGCATGAACGCGATCAGCCCGATCGTGAACGCGACAACGATGGCGGCGGAATCCGGATCTGCGGCGGCGGGAGGCATGCGTTTCACACATCCCCGGCGGCGGACGGGGTTCCAGGTTGGGCACGATGATGCGCCGAGGGCAGCCGGAATGCCAGGGGCTGTCGCGCGGGCCATGAAAAAAGGGGCCGATCGCTCGGCCCCTCTCGTCGCTGCCGCCACGCGGGCGGCGACGTGCTCAGGCCGTCACGCCCTTGGCGATGTCGGCGTATTCCTCGATCCGGTCGAAGTTCATGTAGCGGTAGATCTTCGCGCCGTCGGCGTTCACCACGCCCATGTCGGCGTGGTACTCGGCGACGGTGGGGATGCGGCCCAGCTTGGAGGCGATCGCGGCGAGTTCGGCCGAGGCCAGGAACACGAACGAGTTCTTGCCCAGGCGGTTCGGGAAGTTGCGGGTGGAGGTGGAGACCACCGTGGCGCCTTCGCGTACCTGCGCCTGGTTGCCCATGCACAGCGAGCAGCCCGGCATCTCCATGCGCGCACCGGCCGTGCCGAAGGTGCCGTAGTGGCCTTCCTTGGTCAGCTCCGCCGCGTCCATCTTGGTCGGCGGGGCCACCCACAGCTTGACCGGGATGTCGCGCTTGCCTTCGAGCAGCTTCGAGGCGGCGCGGAAGTGGCCGATGTTGGTCATGCACGAGCCGATGAAGACCTCGTCGATCTTGGTGCCGGCCACGTCGCTCAGGAACTTGGCGTCGTCCGGATCGTTCGGGCAGCACAGGATCGGTTCCTTGATGTCGGCCAGGTCGATCTCGATGACCTCGGCGTACTCGGCGTCCGCATCGGCCTTGAGCAGCTCGGGCGCGGCGATCCAGGCCTCCATCGCCTTGATGCGGCGCTCCAGCGTGCGCTTGTCGGCGTAGCCGTCGGCGATCATGTTCTTCATGAGCACGATGTTCGACGTCATGTACTCGATGATCGGCTCCTTGCTCAGGTGCACCGTGCACCCGGCGGCCGAGCGTTCGGCCGAGGCGTCGCTCAGCTCGAACGCCTGTTCCACCTTCAGGTCGGGCAGGCCCTCGATCTCGAGGATGCGGCCCGAGAACGCGTTGACCTTGCCGGCCTTGGCCACGGTGAGCAGGCCGCGCTTGATCGCGTACAGCGGGATCGCGTGCACGAGGTCGCGCAGCGTCACGCCGGGTTGCAGCTGGCCCTTGAAGCGCACGAGGATGGACTCGGGCATGTCCAGCGGCATCACGCCGGTGGCCGCGCCGAAGGCGACGAGGCCGGAGCCGGCCGGGAAGCTGATGCCGATGGGAAAGCGCGTGTGGCTGTCGCCGCCGGTGCCCACGGTGTCGGGCAGCAGCAGGCGGTTGAGCCAGCTGTGGATGATGCCGTCGCCCGGGCGCAGGGCCACGCCGCCGCGGTTCGAGATGAACGCGGGCAGCTCGTGGTGCATCTTCACGTCGACCGGCTTCGGGTAGGCCGCGGTGTGGCAGAACGACTGCATCACCATGTCGGCGGAGAAGCCCAGGCAGGCCAGGTCCTTCAGCTCGTCGCGGGTCATCGGGCCGGTGGTGTCCTGGCTGCCGACGGTGGTCATCTTCGGCTCGCAGTAGGTGCCGGGGCGCACGCCCTGGCCTTCCGGCAGTCCGCACGCGCGGCCGACCATCTTCTGCGCCAGCGTGAAGCCGGCCTTCGATTCGATCGGCGCGGTTGGCAGGCGGAACGTGGTGGAGGCGGGCAGCTTCAGGAACTCGCGCGCCTTGGCGGTGAGCGAGCGGCCGATGATCAGGTTGATGCGGCCGCCGGCGCGGACTTCGTCGAACTGCACGTCGCTCTTCAACTTGAACTCCGCGACCGTCGCGCTGTTTTTCTCGACGCGGCCTTCGTACGGGTAGATGTCGATGACGTCGCCCATGTCCAGATTGGACACGTCGACCTCGATCGGCAGCGAGCCGGAGTCTTCCTGCGTGTTGAAGAAGATCGGGGCGATCTTGCCGCCGAGGGTGACGCCGCCGAAGCGCTTGTTCGGCACGAACGGGATGTCCTCGCCCGTGGCCCACACCACGCTGTTGGTGGCGCTCTTGCGGCTCGAGCCGGTGCCCACCACGTCACCCACGTAGGCGACCAGGTGGCCCTTCTTCTTCAGGTCGTCCACGAACTGCATCGGGCCGCGCTTGCCGTCCTCCTCGGGCACGATGCCCGGGCGCGCGTTCTTCAGCATGGCCAGGTAGTGCAGCGGGATGTCGGGGCGGCTCCAGGCGTCGGGGGCCGGCGACAGGTCGTCGGTGTTGGTCTCGCCGGTGACCTTGAAGACGGTGACGGTGATCTTCGAGGCGACTTCAGGGCGCGTCGTGAACCACTCGGCCTTGGACCAGCTGTCGATGACTTCCGACGCGAACTTGTTGCCGGCCGTGGCCTTCTCGGCGACGTCGTGGAAGAAGTCGAACATCAGCAGCGTCTTCTTCAGCGCGTTGCAGGCCTCGCGGGCGACGTCGGCCGAGTCGAGCAGGTCGATCAGCGGCTTGACGTTGTAGCCGCCCACCATCGTGCCCAGCAGCTCGGTGGCCTTCGCCTTGGAGATCAGCGCCACCTGCACGTCGCCGTGCGCGACCGCCGACAGGAAGCTCGCCTTGACCTTGGCGGCGTCGTCCACGCCCGGAGGCACGCGGTGCGTCAGCAGGTCCAGCAGGAACGCGTCCTCGCCGGCCGGCGGCGTCTTCAGCAGCTCGATGACTTCGGCCGTCTGCTGCGCGGTGAGCGGCAGCGGCGGGATGCCGAGGGCGGCGCGTTCGGCCACGTGTTGGCGGTAGGCTACAAGCATGGAGATCTCCTGGAAAAGCCGGGGTTGAGGCGTCTGAGTGGAAAGGGGATGGACTCAAGTCTTCGGAACGATGACCTTCAGTCCCTTGAAGTAGTCGCGGAAGAAGCCTTCGTCGCGCGTGATGAGGCCGTTGCACTGGAGCAGCGCGTGCGCGCCCACGAGGAAGTCGGGCATGGTGCGGGGCGTGCCCACGGCCTGGCCGGCGGCGCGGGCCCGCTGCACGTACTTGCGCTGCATCTCGCCCGCGCGAACCGCGGAGCGTTGTTCGATGGAGGAGAAGGTTAGCCCCATATCGTCGAGCGCGTCCATCACTTCCGCGCCATGTCCGAGCCCGGCGGTCACCTCGCTGGCCACGACGTCGCACACCACCACCGGGCCGCTGCCCAGCGCCCGGCGCAGGCAGGCCTCGGCGGCGTCGGCGCCTTCGCCGTCGCCCAGCAGGTCGATCAGGACGGAGGTGTCGATGGCGATCAACGCGCGGCCTTCGCGGGACAGCGTAGGGACAGGAGCGCGGAGCGACGCGTCATTAGAATTCGGGCGTCTCGCCGGGGGTGCGGCCGCGCAGGTCGTGCATCACGTCGTCGGTGGAGACGCCGCTGGGCAGCTTGAAGCGGCCGCGCACGCGCGAGATGGCGTCCGTGACGTCCTTGCGCAGGATGATGCGGCCGCCGTCCAGCTCGACCTTGAGCACGGTGCCCTTCACGAGCCCCAGCGCATCGCGCACCGCCTTGGGCAGCGTGATCTGGCCGCGTTCGGCGACAGTGGCTTCCATGTTCGACCTCGATTTGAAAGTACGATGCAGAAACTTTCGGTATGCAGATTCTATACGTACTGAGTCGGCCCTACAGGGTTATCACTGACTGATTTTGCGCAGTTTTTCGCGTGCCCGGAACCTCCTGACGTTTCACGACTCCTGACTCCATGCCTCAATTCCGCCCGATTTCGCCGCCGACCCTGCTGGCCTGCGCCTGCGTCGCCTTCCTGGTCGGCTGCGCGACCGTTCCGGGCGGCGAGCCGGCCGCGTCCGCTGCCCCGGCGGAAGCCGCAGCGGCCGCCGGCGAGGCGGCGTCCGCGGCCGCCGCCCCCGCGAGCGGCGCGAGCCAGGCCGCCGGCGCGCGCGCCGGCGCACCGCGCGCGCCCGCCGTCGCCGCGCCCGGCGGGCCGCCGCTGCCGCCGTTCGCCACGCTCACCCAGGGCGCGCGCCGCGTCGACGGCCTGCTCACGCTCTGGCAGAAGGACGACAAGGTGTGGCTGGAGCTGCGGCCCGAAGACTTCAACAAGCCGATGTTCTTCTCGCCCAAGATCTCGCAGGGCCTGGGCGAGGGCGGCCTGTACGGCGGGTTGATGGTGTTCCAGTCGGCGCCCTGGGGCGCGCCGCAGATCGTGGAGTTCCGCAAGATCCACAACCTCGTGCAGCTGGTCGCCCTCAACGAGACCTTCCGCGCGCAGCCCGGCACGCCGGAGGCGTTCGCGGTGCAGGCCGCCTACTCCGGCAGCCTGGTGGGCAGCACGCCCGTGGCCAGCCAGGCCGACGCCACGTCGCGCGGCGTGCTGGTGGAGGCCAACAACCTGTTCCTCACCGACACGCTGGGCATGGCGATCCACCTGCAGCAGATCTACCGCCAGGGGTATACCTTCGATCCGCGCAACTCGTATTTCGACAGCGTGCGCGGCGTGGCCGACGAGGTGATGTTCGACGTCACGGCCCACTACTTCACGCAGTCCATCTCCACATCGTTCCCCAACGCGCCGGCGGGCACCCCGCAGCCGACGATTCCGGGCTTCCTGCCGGACGCGCGCAGCCTGTTCCTGGGCCTGCACTATTCGCTGGCGCGCCTGCCCGAGAAGGCCATGGCCACGCGCCCGGCCGATCCGCGCGTCGGCTACTTCACCACCACCGTGGCCGACTTCACCGACGACCTCGCCCGCTCGCCGCGCGAACGCTTCATCGACCACTGGCGCCTGGAGAAGAAGGATCCGGCCGCCGCGCTGTCGGAGCCGGTGCGCCCGATCACCTACTGGCTCGACCGCACGATTCCGCTGAAGTACCGCGACGCGATCACGCGCGGCATCCTCGAGTGGAACAAGGCCTTCGAGCGCATCGGCTTCAAGAACGCGATCGTGGTCAAGGTGCAGCCCGACGACGCCTCGTTCGACACGCTCGACGTGGGCGTCACCTCCGTGCGCTGGATGGTCAATGCCGAGCCCGGCTTCGGCGCGATCGGCCCGCGCCACGTCGACCCGCGCACCGGCGAGATCCTCGACGCGGCCATCGCCATCGAGGGCCTGTCCTCGCGCGACCTGCGCAGCGCCCGCGCGCAGGTGCTCGACGTCACGCGCGCGTTCGACGTCGCCAGCCTGCTGCAGGCGCCGCCCTCCGAACTGCCGCCCGCCGCCGACGCGTCCGGCCGCGGCTCGGCCTGGGGCCGCGACCTGCAGTCGTGCCTGGCCGCCGACCTCGGAAGCGAGGAGGCGGGCTACGGCCTGGACGTGCTCGCCGCGCGCGGCGAGATCGACCCCGACAGCCCCGAGGCCGACGCCTTCGTGCAGGCCTATCTCACCGACGTGACGATGCACGAGGTGGGCCACACGCTGGGCCTGCGCCACAACTTCCGCGCCTCGCGCGAATTCACCGACAAGCAGCTGTCCGACCCCGAGTTCACGAAGACGCATGCGCTGGCCGGCTCGGTGATGGACTACCTGCCGGTCAACCTGCAACGGCCCGGCGAGCACGCCGCGCCGTTCAACACGACGCTGGGCGCCTACGACTACTGGGCCATCGAGTACGCCTACAAGCCGCTGCCGGCCGACGCCACGCCCGCGCAGGAGAAGGCCGAGCTGCTCGAGATCGCCGCGCGCAACACCGAGCCGGGGCTGGACTACGGCACCGACGAGGACAACTACATCGGCCTGGATCCGGCCTCGCTGCAGGAAGACCTCGGCAACGACCCGGTGGCGTTCGCGCAGAAGCGCTTCGCGATCGCGCACGACTTGCTGGCCCGCCAGGAGACGCGCACGCTCAAGCCCACCGAGGACTACGCCGTCCTGCGCCGCTCCGTGGGCTACGCGCTGCGCGACGCCACGCGTTCGGCGGGCATCCTGCTGCGCCAGCTGGGCGGCGTGGCCACGCTGCGCGACTTCCCGGGCTCCGGCCGCGATCCGCTGCAGCCCGTGCCGGCCGCCCAGCAGCGCGCGGCGCTGGCCACGCTGGTCGACGGCTTGCTGGCGGCCGACAGCTTCCACATCTCGCCGGCGCTGCAACGCCGGCTCGCGCCCGACTTCCTGGAGCGCGGCGACGGGACGGCCGGCGGCTACCCCGTCTCCACCGACTATCCGGTGGAATCGGTGATGCTGGACGTGCAGCGCCAGCTGCTGGCCGCGCTGATGAGCGACGGCCTTGCCCAGCGGCTGGAGGACAGCGCGCCCAAGCTCGACCATCCGGCGCAGGCGCTGGCCCCGCAGGAGGTATACAGCCGCATCACGCGCGCGCTGTGGTCGGATGCCGGCAACTTCGGCCCCGACGGCAAGGGCGACATCCCGGCGCAGCGGCGCGAACTGCAGCGTGACCACGTCAATCGCCTGGCCACGGTGCTGCTGCGCACGCCGGGCGGCGTGCGCGTGGACCTGCGCGCCACGTTGCGCGCCGAGGCCGCGGCCCTGCTGCCGCGCATCCAGGCGGCGCAGCACCGGCCGGGCCTGAGCGAGGCGTCGCGCCTGCACCTGGCCGACTGCGCGGAGACCTTGCGGGTGGCCCTGAACGCGCCCATGCAACGCGCCGGGTTCTGACCGTTCGCGCCCCGCGAACCGTCGCTCGTCGCACCGGAGCCGTGCGGCGCTGGGCGGGCGGCGCGCGGGGCGCTATCGTGGCGACATGTCGTTTCTTCCTCCCGCCGTGACGCCCGGACTCGATCCCGAGCCGGATCCGGCGCCGCTTTCGCGCCGGGCGCGCTTCCTGCGGGCGCTGTCGCCGCGCGCGATCGCGCTGACGCTGGTCTCGTCGCTGGTGGTCGCGGTCGTCATGAACCCGATCTTCGAGTTGCCGTTCACGGTGCTGCTCGGCCGCACGCTGTTCGTCGGCTTCATCACGCTGGTGGCGCGCAGTGCGGCGCTGGTCTGGCGCCAGCGCGTGGTGCCGCCGTGGGTGCTGCAGTCGGTCACCGTGCTCTGCGCCGCCACGCTGGCCACGCTGGCCGTGTACCTGCTGGCCACCGGTGGCGACTTCTCCGCGCTCGTCAACCACGACGGCCGCATCGCGGGATTCGTCCTGATCTCGGGCACCGGCACCATCGTCGGCCTGATGCTGGCGCTGGGCGCGCTGGAGCGCCAGCGCGACTCCGAGGCCAAGGCAATGAGCCTGGAGCTGGCGCTGCAGCGCTCGCGCCTCGAGCGCCTGGCCGCCGACGCGCGCCTGGCCGTGCTCACCGCGCAGGTGGAGCCGCATTTCCTGTTCAACACGCTGGCCAACGTGCAGGCGCTGGTGGAGACCGGCTCGGCGCGCGCGCCCGCCGTGCTGCGCAGCCTGATCGCCTACCTCAAGGCCACGATGCCGCGCCTGGACGACGGCGACGCGCAGCTGGGCCGCGAGATCGCGCTGGTGCGCAGCTACCTCGAGCTGATGCACCTGCGCATGCCCGACCGGCTGAGCTTCACGGTGGAGGGCGACCCGGCCCTGCAGGGCTTTCCGTGTCCGCCGATGCTGCTGCTGACGCTGGTGGAGAACGCCGTGCGCCACGGCATCGATCCGTCGGAGACGGGCGGCAGCATCGCGGTCACGTGCCGTCGCGACGGCGACGCGGTGCGGCTCGTCGTGCGCGACGACGGCGTGGGCATGGGCGAGTCGGCCGTGCCCGGCACCGGCCTGACCAACCTGCGCGAACGGCTGGCCACGTTCTATGGCGGCGCCGCGCGCCTGGAGCTCACCGAGCTGGCGCCGCACGGCCTGCTCGCCGAGATCCTGGTCGACGTGCCCGCGGCCGATCCGGCGCGGAGGCTGGCATGAGCGCGGCCCGGCCGCCCGAAGCCGCTCGCACCGCAGCACGCAGTGCGGAGGCTTTCCTGTGACCGCGCCGGTGCGCGCGCTGATCGTCGACGACGAGCCGCTGCTGCGCACGCACCTCGCGCATCACCTCGCGCAGCTGTGGCCCGAGCTGGAGATCGCGGGCGAGGCGCGCAACGGCCGCGAGGCCGTGGACCAGGTCGAGCAGTTGCAGCCCGACGTGGTGTTCCTGGACGTGCACATGCCCGGCATGAACGGTGTCGAGGCCGCGCGGCTGATGGGCCCGGACGTGCAGATCGTCTTCGTCACGGCCTACGAGCAATACGCCGTCGCCGCGTTCGAGCAGGGCGCGATCGACTACCTCGTCAAGCCCTTCGACGCCGAGCGCCTCGGCGAGAGCCTCGCGCGCCTGCGCCGCCGCGTGGCGGAACGGCGCCGCGTGGAGGGCGGTGGCCGCGGACGCGTCGCCAACGTCGCGCCCGAGGTGGCCGAGGCCGGCGCCGCCGCGCTCGGCAGCCTCCCGCCGCGCGAGCTCGATGCGGTGCTGGCGGCGCTGGCCGGCGAGCTGCGCCGGCACGCGCCGACCGAGTCGCGCCTGCAATGGATACGCGCCTCGGTGGGCCAGATGATCAAGCTGATCCCGGTCGACGAGGTGCTCTACTTCCGCTCCGACGAGAAATACACGCTGGTCGTCTGGGTGGGCGGCGAGGCGCTGATCCGCAAGTCCATCCGCGAACTGCTGGACGGCCTCGAGCCCGAGACCTTCATCCAGATCCACCGCTCCACCATCGTCAACCTGCGCTTCGTGGCCCAGGTCATCAAGGGCCCCAACGAGACGGCCGAGGTGCATCTCAAGGGCCGCAACGAGACGCTCAGCGTCAGCCGCAACCACGTGCACTGGTTCCGCCAGTACTGAGCGACGTTCGCGGATTCCGGACGCCGCTCGCGGCGACCATGCAAATCCGGATCGCGCGTGTGTCGGCCACGCAACGCCGGTGGTGGATGCCTGCACAGGCGCGAACCGTCGAATCGAGCCGACGCGCGGGAGGAGACACGGAGCGCCGATCGCCGGTTGGCGTCCGTCGTGCAAGCAAAGCCGGGATTGTTCTTTGGCCGGCCCGGACGCCGACGTCACGCTCGGCTACAAACGCACGACCGCGACGGACATCGCCGCCAATCCGGCGGTGCTGACCGCCAACGGGCTGACGTCGATCGACCACCAGACGATCGGCCGGGCGACCGAGACCTCGCCGAGCGTGCGCGCCGCGGAGACGCGCTGGGGCAGCTTCATCGTGCCGCAGGACAACCTGGCGCTGGAGCAGGAGTACGGCGCGCAGTGGCTCTCCGGCGGCTGGCACGGACGCGCGTGGAGCGCCTCGGTGGGCGTGGACAACGCCACCAATCGCTATCCGGACAAGACGACGTCGGCGGGCAACCTCAACACCAACGGCATCTCCCGTACAGCAATTTCTCGCCGTACGGGTTCGACGGCCGCCAGTACTATGCCAAGGTGGCTTACGCTTGGTGAGGCATCGGGATTGCGCCTTGCCCAGCCAGGACCCCACCTTCCGGAGGCCGGCGTGCTCAGCTTCGAGTCAGCCGTCTTCCACTCAATCCCTGCGTGATAGAGAGAACAAGCAATTGAGTATCTTGTCGTTCGAACAGGGCAGGTTTGCCTATGGTGCCGACTTCGCGCTCTACGGGTTCGCGGTCGTCGCCCTTTCGGCGCTGCTGGTGCTGCGGGCACCGCACGGGGAGGGCCTCGAACTGGCCGCAACCTGCGCGGCGGGGTTGCTCGCCTGGACGCTGATCGAGTATCTGTTCCACCGCTTCCTGCTCCACGGGCTGTCGCCGTTTCGAGAGTGGCATGCGCAGCATCACGCGCGGCCGACGGCGCGCATCGCATCCCCCACGTTCTTCAGCGCGGCGCTGCTCTTCGTGCTGGTCTACCTGCCGGGCCGCCTGCTCTTCGGCTTCTGGGTCGCCTGCGCGTTGACGCTGGGCGTGACGGCCGGATACCTGGCGTACGCCGTGGCCCACCATGCCACGCACCATTGGCGACCTTCGAACGAATGGCTCAAGCGCAACAAGCGCTGGCATGCGGCCCACCACCACGGGACCGGCCAGGAGCGCTGCTTCGGCGTCACGAATTCGTTCTGGGATCGCGTGTTCGGGACGGCATAGGGCCGTCCCTGGTCATCCTGCGCGAAGTCGCAGGATGACCGAACAGGTCGGGCTAGGAGAGCCGGAACGTGCCGACCACGCCGCTCAGCCGCAGCGCCTGCTCCTTGAGGCTCTCGGCCGCGGCGGCCGATTCCTCGACCAGCGCCGCGTTCTGCTGGGTCATCTGGTCCAGCTGCGTCACCGCGACGTTGACCTGACCGATGCCCGCGCTCTGCTCGGTGGCCGCCGCCGTGATCTCCGCGATCAGGTCGCCCACGCGCTGCACGCTGGCCACGATCTCGTCCATCGTCGCGCCGGCCTGTTCCACGAGGCGCGCGCCGGCCTCGACCTTGTCCACGCTGACGCCGATCAGCGCCTTGATCTCGCGCGCGGACTCCGCGCTGCGCTGCGCGAGGTTGCGCACCTCGCTGGCCACCACGGCGAAGCCGCGGCCCTGCTCGCCGGCGCGTGCGGCCTCGACGGCCGCGTTCAACGCCAGGATGTTGGTCTGGAACGCGATGCCGTCGATCACGCCGGTGATGTCGGCGATCCGCCGCGAGCTGGCGTTGATCTCCTCCATGGTCGTCACCACCTGCGCCACGACCGCGCCACCGCGGCGCGCCACCGCGCCGGCCGACGCGGCCAGCTGGTTGGCCTGCAGCGCGGTGTCGGCGCTCTGGCGCACGGTCGAGGTGAGCTCCTCCATCGACGCCGCGGTCTCCTCGAGGTTGCTCGCCGCGTGCTCGGTGCGCGCGCTGAGGTCGTGGTTGCCGCTGGCGATCTGCGTGCTGGCCGTCGAGATCCCGTCGACGACCGAGCGCACCTGCAGCAGCGTCTCGGTGAGCGCGCCGCGCATCGCGTCGATGGAGCGCAGCAGGCGGCCCGTCTCGTCGTTCGCGTAGCTGGCGGCGGCCCGGTCGGTGAGATCCATCCGCGCGATCGTGCGGGCCATGGCCTCGGCGCGCGACAGCGGCCCGGTGATGCTGCGCGAGAGCAGCCACGCGAGCAGCGCGCCGATGGCCAGTGACGCGGCGCCACTGGCGCCCAGCAGGGCGGAGGTGTGCTCGCGCTCGAGGTCGATACGCCTGGCGACGACGTCGACCTCGTGGCGCTGCAGTTCGGCCACCGCCTCGATGCCGGCGATGTAGTCGTGCGAGATCTTCTCGAAGTGGTCCTGGAACTCGCGCGTCGCGCCGGCGGCGTCTCCGCTGGAGCGCAGCCGCTTGATCTCGTCGCGCGAGGCGAGGAAGCCCCGGCGCGTCTCCGCCACGTGCTGGAACAGCGCGCGCTCCTCGGGCGTGTCCGATCCCTCTTCGACGATCTTCTGGCGCGCCGTCGCCAGCACGGTGAGTTGCTGGGTCGATTCGGCGAAGTAGTCGCCCAGGCTCGGATCGCTGCTGCGCGCGATCGCGGCGGAACGGTCGGAACCTTCCGAGGCATAGCGCAGCCAGTCGGTCGCCGCACGCTCCACCTTCAGGTTGTCGGCAACCATCGTCGTCACCTGCAGGCCCAGGTGGCGCAGCGTGAGGAACGCGAACAGGCTGGTGACCAGCGACAGGGCGAGCATCGCCGCGAGCACCAGCGCGAGCCGGCGGGCGATGGAGAGATTGCTGAGGAACATGGGCGGCTTCCGGGGTTGGTTGGGCTCGGAGTCTGCGCACCGCGGCGGCGCCCGAGAAGATGCAGTTGACGGGTTTTGCGAGGGCAGCAGGCACCGCGAATCGCGCCTGGAGGCGGGGTTCGCCCGCGCCCACGCGCCGCGCCCGCGGGCGTAGGATCGGCCACGGGCGGCCCGGCTGCCTCGGCTCCAGGGGGAAGTCATGGCGATCTACACCGAACTGGCCGACGACATCGAGCGCCAGATCCGCCGCGGCGTGTTGCGCGCCGGCGAGCGCCTGCCTTCGGTGCGCGGGCTGTGCACGGCGCGCGGCATCAGCCAGGGCACGGTCATGCAGGCGTACTACCTGCTGGAGGATCGTGGCCTGGTGTCCGCGCGCCCGCGCTCCGGCTACTACGTCAACGCCACGGCGCGCTTGCCGCTGCCCAGGCCCACGATGCCGACGCTGCAGCCCGAGCCGGTGCAACTGGTGCCGGCGAACCTGCTCTACTCCGTGCTCAACGGCATCAAGAAGCGCGAGAGCGTTCCGCTGGGCAGCGCCTTCGCGAGCCCGCTCCTGTTCCCGCTGCCCAAGCTGGCGCAGCTGCTGGGTGCCGCCGCGCGCCGGCTCGATCCGTGGCGCATCGTCGACGACCTGCCGCCAGGCAACGCCGAACTGCGCCGCCATATCGCGCGGCGCTACCTCGAGATGGGCGCCGAGGTCGACGTGGCCGACATCGTGATCACCAACGGCGCGTCCGAAGGCCTGATGCTGTGCCTCATCGCGACGACCCAGCCGGGCGACGTCGTCGCCATCGAGTCGCCGGCCCACTACAACGTGCTGCACATGCTCGAGGTCTGCGGCCGGCGGGCCGTCTGCATTCCCACCTGCGCGCAGGACGGCATCAACCTGCCTGCGCTGGAGGCCGCCATCGCGGCGCAGCCGATCAAGGCGGTCTGGGCCATGACCACCTTCCACAATCCGACCGGCGCGACGATGTCCGCCCGCAACAAGGGCGCACTGGTGGCGCTGCTCGGGCGCCACGGCATCCCGCTGATCGAGAACGACGTCTACGGCGAGCTCTATTTCGACGTGGAGCGTCCGGCGCCGGCCAAGACCTGGGATCGGCGCGGCGGCGTGCTGCATTGCGGATCGTTCTCGAAGTCGCTCGCGCCCGGCTATCGGCTGGGCTGGGTCGCGGCCGGGCGCTTCCACGAGGCCGTGCGCCAGAACAAGTTCCTGCTGTCGATCAACGCGAACGTGCCGGCCCAGGCCGCGATCGCCGACTACCTCAAGCACGGGGGCTACGAACTGCATCTGCGGCGCCTGCGTGCCGCGCTGCGTGGCCAGCGCGACCAGTTGCTGCGGGCGGTCGCGCGCCACTTCCCCGCGGGCACCGCGGTGTCGAGGCCGCAGGGGGGCTACATGTTGTGGGTGCAACTGCCGCAAGGCGGCGTCGACACGCTGGAGCTGATGGCGCGCGCGCTCGACGAAGGCGTCAGCCTGGCGCCCGGCGCGCTGTTCTCGCCCAATGGCCGCCACGGCAACGACCTGCGCCTGAACTTCGGCCATCCGTGGAGCGCCGAGATGGAACGCGGCGTCGCCGTCATCGGGCGGCTCGCTGCAGAAATCGCGCCGGTGGCCGGGCTGGCGCTGCCGGTCGCACAACGCGATGGCGTGCCGGCGCTGGTGAAGTTGCGCTCGCCGCCGGGCGTCGAATGCGAGGAATGACCCTGGCGGTGGCACGGTAGTCTGCTGCGCCTGGCGATCCGACGATCTGCACCTGGGCGCACGGGCGGCCGCTCTCTAGAGTTCGGCTACCGATCCATGCATTGCAGGACATCATGCCGACCCGTCGCCCCGCTCGCCGCCTCTTCACCTCGACAGCGTTGCGCGCCGCCGCGCATCGCGCCCGGCGGAGCCGCCGGCCATGAGCAGTGGTTGCCTCCCCGATGCAGCGCCGTGCGATCCGCCCGCAAGCGACTGGCCGGCCCGCGATGGCTGCCTGGCGCTCCTGTCCACGCTCATCGAGCACATGCCCGGTGGCGCCCGCGGTACCGCGGTGTTCCTGCTCGACTGCTGCGGCCCGCGGCCCGGGGATGCCGTGATCGCGGAAGTGGAGCGCCGCCTGCGCGCCGCGTCGCCCGGCTGGCATCGACTGCTGCAGGGCGACGCGGGCGAGTTCGTCGTGATCGCGCAGGGCCTCGTCGACGGCGGCGCGGTGCTCGCCGCGGCGGCCCGCCTGGTACACGCCTTCGACGATGCGTTGCAGACCTCCAACCTGGCGCTGTGTCCCGACGTGGCCATCGGCATCGCGTTCGCCCCGCAGCACGGCGCGCGCGCCGAGCCGCTGCTGGCGGCCGCGGAGGCCAGCCTGCGCGAATCCCGGGCCGTGGCGCGGCAGGGGCGGCGGCGCAGGCTGGCCACGATCCCGCCGTTGCGGTCGGTCGACGGCGATTGAGCGGTCGCCTCGCCGCTACGGCGGCGTGGCCGGGACGACGCTCAGGGCGCCGCAACGGCCGGCGGCGGCTCGTCGACCGGCGCCAGGTCGGCCGCGGCCGGTGGCGGCCCGGTGAGCGTCATCAGGATATCGGCGTACCACGCGCAGTTCAGGCCCAGCGACTCGTCGATGGCGTGGTCGCGGTCGCCCATGTCCAGGCGGGCCGAGTGCACGCCCAGCAGCAGCCAGGGCAGCGCCGGGTTGCGCGGCGGCGCTGCCGGATCGCGCATCACCACCGGCGCGCCGCTGGCGCCGCGGTGCATGCGTGCGTCGGTCAGGAAGAAGCCCTGGCCCTGGAAGCGGATGCCGTACGACGAGGCGACGATGGCCTGGCGCACCACCGGCAGATGGTGCAGCGCGTCGTGGAACCCGAGCGGAAATCCGGACACCAGCAGGGACGCGCCCACGCCGATCGCGTCAGCGGGGCCGGCCAGCTGGGCCGGCGTGAACGCGCGCAGCACGCCGTTGGCCGGCAGCTTCGCACGATCGAGTTCCAGCACCGCGATGTCGACTTCGCCGCCGCTGTCACGCCCCTGGCGCCACACGCTCTTGCCGTCGGCGTAGAGCGGGATCGAGAAGCCCGTCGATCGCGTCAGGTCGAGGCCGTCCAGGTGCAGCTCGATCTCCAGGCGGTCGGGCAGGTGCTTGCTGGCCGAATCGATGACCACGTGCCGGCTGGTGACCAGGTACAGCGACTCTCCGCGTTCGAAGAAGAAGCCGCTGGCGTTCGTCTGCAGCAGGGGCCCCAGGAACGTCGAGACACGGGCGGTGGCGAGCAGGAGCGGGTCGGCGGTGGTCATCGCCCAACCATACACCGCCCACGCGTCAGCCGCCCGCAAAGCCTGCACGGACGGCGGCTATCCGGGTGCGCGACGGCGTATCGCCAGGCGCCAGGCCTCTCGTCTGGGGCTCAGCCCTTGATGCCGGCGTAGACGTTCTGCACGTCGTCGTTCTCGTCGATGGCCGCCAGGAAGGCGAACACCTCGTCCAGCGCCTCGGCGCTGAGCGAGGTCGGGTCGACCGGGTTCTTGGCCTTCCAGCCCAGCTTGGCGGACAGCACGGTGAAGCCGTGGTCGGGCAGCGCCTTGCTGACGACGTCGACATCGGCCGCGTCGGTGATGAACAGCGTGGTGCCTTCATCGTCGCCCGATTCCAGGTCCTGCGCGCCGGCTTCGATGGCGGCGTTCTCGGGGTCGGCGCCCGGCGCCGCCGGCTCGGCCTCGACGAGGCCCACGTGGTCGTAGTCCCAGGTGACCGAGCCCGGCGTGCCGAGCTGGCCCTTGCGGAACAGGCCGCGCACCTCCGAGGCGGTGCGGTTGACGTTGTCGGTGAGGCATTCGACGACCACCGGCACGCGATGCGGCGCGAAGCCCTCGTAGACGACGCTGGTGTAGTTGATCGTCTCACCCGTGAGGCCGGCACCCTTCTTGATGGCGCGCTCCAGCGTCTCGCGCGGCATCGAGACCTTGCGGGCCTGTTCGACCACCATGCGCAGCCTGGCGTTGTCCTTCGGGTCGGGGCCGCCGCGCGCCGCGATCATGATGTCCTTGACCAGCTTGCCGAACAGCTTGCCCTTGGCATCGGCGGCCAGCGCCTTGCCCTTTTCTTTCCATTGCGCGCCCATGGCGTCGTCTCCGTCAGATTGGTGCCCAGCCCGAAGTGTCGCAGGTTGGGGAGCTGGTTCAGCCGACGAAGGGTTCGGTGCGCTTCAGCAGCCAGGCCTTGGCGTCGCCGTCCACCAGCGGCAGCAGGCGCTCGCGCACCGTGGCGTGGTACGCATTGAGCCAGGCGACGTCGGTGGCCGAGAGCATGCCCGGCTCGATGCAGCGCGTGTCGATGGGGCACAGCGTGAGCGTCTCGAACTCCAGGAAGTCGCCGAACTCGCTGGCGCCGATGGCGACGTTGGCCACGAGGTTCTCGATGCGGATGCCCCATTGGCCGGGACGGTACAGACCCGGTTCGATCGACGTGATCATGCCGGCTTCCATCGCGTGGGCCGGCTCGGTCATCGCCTTGCTGATGCTTTGCGGGCCCTCGTGCACGTTGAGGAAGTAGCCCACGCCGTGGCCGGTGCCGTGGCCGTAGTCCAGCTTCGCGGCCCACAGCGGCGCGCGGGCCAGCGCGTCGAGCATGGGCGACAGCGTGCCGCGCGGGAAGCGCGCCTGGCTCAGCGCCAGCGTGCCCTGCAGCACGCGGGTGTAGTCCTGGCGCTGCTGGGCGCTGACGTGGCCCACCGGCCAGACGCGCGTGATGTCGGTGGTGCCGCCGAGGTACTGGCCGCCGGAGTCGATCAGCAGCAGGCCGTCGCCGTCGATGGCGGCGTGCGACTCGGGGCTGGCGCGATAGTGCGGCATGGCGCCGTTGGCGTTCCAGCCGGCGATGACGGGAAAGCTCAGGCCCACGAAGCCCGGGCGCTTGCGGCGTTCGCCCGACAGCTTCTCGTCGATGGTGACCTCGGTGACGGGCCCGAACGGACGCTCCGGCGCCGTGGCCTGGTCGAGCCACGCATAGAACGCGCACATCGCGGCGCCGTCCTGCGCCATGGCCTCGCGCACGAACGCGAGTTCCTCGGCCGTCTTGCGGCTCTTGGCCAGCGTGCTCGGGTTCAGGGACTCGACCACGCGCGCGCCCTCGGCCACCTGCTCGCGCAAGCCCAGCGTGATGCGGCGCGGGTCGACCAGCAGCACCGCGTCGCGCGGCAGCGCGGCCAGGGCGGCGCCGGCGCCGGCGTAGTCGGCCAGCGTGAACCCGTCGGCGGCCAGCGCGGCCTGCAGCGCGGCGTCGATCTTGCCGGCGCCCACGAACAGCGTGGCCGAGTCGGCGGCGACCAGCAGGTGGGCCAGGAAGACGGGGTTGTACTCGACGTCGGCACCGCGCAGGTTGGTGATCCACGCGATGTCGTCCACCGTGGACACGAAGTGGTGGCTGGCGCCGAGCGCCGCCATCGCGGCGCGCACCTGGGCCAGCTTGGCGGTGCGCGGCAGCGGCGCGTGCGGCGCCGCGTGGGCGTAGACGCGCGCCTGGGGCAGGGCGGCGCGGTCGTCCCAGGCGTCGTCCAGCACGTCGACGTCGGTCTTGAGCGCGATGCCGGCGGCGGCCAGGCGATTGCGCAGCTGCTGCGAGGCGGCCAGGCCCAGCACGTCGCCGTCGACGGCCACGACGCCGCCCCGGGGCACCTCGGCGGCCAGCCAGTCGAGGTGGTGCACGGCCGCGCCGGTGGGGATCTTCACCAGCGCGATGCCGCTGCCCTGCAGCTCGGTCTCGGCCTGCGTCCAGTAGCGGCTGTCGGCGAACAGCGCGGCCTGGTCGGTGGTGACCACCAGCGTGGCCATGGAGCCGGTGAAGCCGGAGAAGTGCTGGCGTCCCTGCCAGCGGGCGGGCAGGTACTCGGACAGGTGCGGATCGCTCGACGGCACCAGGACGGCGGCGACGCCCTGCGTGTGCAGGACCTCGCGCAGTCGGGCGATGCGTGCGCGGGCGGGAGAGGTGCGGGTGTCCATGGAAATTCTTTCGCGGTGGCGGCGGCGACGGGTGGGGCCGGGCGGGAGGGGACGCCGGCGCCGGGCCCGGGAACAGCGCGGCGGCGCCGTGCCGGACGGAGACCCGATTTTAGGCGTTCGCCAGCGGGGATGCGCAGCGTTCTCGGCGGCGGAAACCGAGGTTTATGCCGCGCTTGCTCTTCGAGACGCTCTACGATTGTTCGTCGTCGTTGCGCCGCTGATGCACTTCGGTCACGATCGCCTCCCAAGATTGGCTAGCCGCCCGTCTGTTGCAACCCGGCGGGGCTACCGCGAACGCCGAGCGATAGGTTTGTACGCCAATCCGTTTGAGACGCGTTTGTGCCTTTGATCCAAACCCGACAACAAGGGCGTTCGGAAATAGCTCGAGTTGCCTCTTGAGATATCGGCTACCGCATGCTGATGCGGCTCTGGACGGCACCACGCCGCCTTCCTTTCGGGCGGAACACAAGACTGAATCGGTCAACCAGACCTTTCGCATTTTTTCCGCGAAGCTCAGCGCTGGCCAGCAGCCATTGAGAATTCTCAGCACGTTGCGATGAAATTGGTCAGTGCCATTCTCATATCCGAACGCAGCGTACCGATAGGCACTCTCCAGACCGTCGTGTCGCTCGTTGCAGTGAGGGTCTCCTGGCTCGGCGAATACCATGACCAACTCGACTTCTGCGGGGTTTCCGGTTGCGCCGTAAAAGCCCCTGGGTACGTGACCTTGAACGGGATTCCAGCGCATCTCACTGCAGGCCAGGTCGAACTCAGGGCATTTGTATGCGGATTCAAGGATTCTGAGTACCTCGCGGCAAGGGCTTGAAACCACCGGCATGCGGATTCTTATGCAAGAAGCTGCGAGAAAATCTTCTGATTCGAAGTCACCGCACGAGCGCGCGCAGCACCGCCCGCACCGGGCTCGCATCGGCCGTCGTCAGCTTCAAGGGCAAGGCGATCAGCTCGTAGTCGCCCTCGGGCACGTCGTCCAGCACCAGGTTCTCCAGCACCCGCAGGTCGCGCCGGCGCAGCACCTGGTGGCTGGCTAGCGCCTTGCTGGCGGCCGGGTCGACGCTGGCGGTGTCGATGCCCACCAGCCGCACGCCGAGATCGGCCAGCGCCTCCACCGTCGCGGGCGCGAACGCGGCGCAGTCGGGGTCGAACTGGTGCAGCGGCGCCTTCGCGTAGGTGCGCACCAGCACGCGCGCGGGCAAGGGAGCGCCGGCGGGCGGCAGCGCATGCGCGAGGTGGGCCAGCTCCACCAGCGGGCCGACGCCGATGGCGTGGATCACGCGGCACGGGCCCAGGAAGGGCTCCAGCGAGACCGTGCCGATGGGGGCGGCGTCGGCCTCGTAGTGCAGCGGCGCGTCGGCGTGCGCGCCGGTGTGCGGCGACAGCGTGATGGCGCTCACGTTGACGGGGCAGTCCGGGCCGATGGTGGCGCCCCAGGCCTGGCTGTACCGGGTGTCGCCGGGGAACACGGGCGAGCGCGCGTCGACGGGCGGGGAGATGTCCCAGAGCTGCTGCATGGCGGCGAGCCGCGGGCTCATTGGTACTGCGAGGTCTCGGCGACGGACTTCTTCCCGTCGCCGTCCACTTCCACCGGCGCGCTCGCGCGCACGACGGTGACGGTGCACAGCGACTCCGCCACCACGGTCGACGACACGCTGCCCAGGTAGCGCCGCAGCAGCGAGTTGCCGCGCGCGCCCATCACGATGTGGTCGACCTGGTTGCGGCGGGCGAAGTCCACCAGCGCGTCGGCCGGATCGGGGGCCTCCAGCACGTGGAAGGTGAGGCGTCCGTCCTCGAGGTTGAGCGACTTGCTGATGGGTCGCGCCCAGTGCTTGAGGCCCACCAGCTGCTTGACGTGCAGGCTTTTTCCCGTGTGGTCGGTCAGCGCGTCGGTGCCGATGCGGGCGATGCGCATCACGCTGACGCAGGCCAGGCGTGCGCCGGGCTCGGTGAGCACGATGCGGCGCACGGTCTCGCGCAGCTGCTCGAGCAGGTCGGGCGAGGCGTGGTCCACGTCGACGGCGGCCATCACGATGGTGCTGCGATTGAGCACCTCGGTGGCGGTGGGCGCGGCCTCCAGCGGCTCGGCCCCGAGCGCGAAGAACCAGCGCTTCAGGCGCGTCCACTGGCTGGAGCGCACCATGCGCTCGGCTCGGCGCGTGAGCACGATCTGTTCGGGCTCCTGCAGGTCCAGTGCGAGCTGCGCGGCGGTCTGGTAGCGCTTGTCCGGCTGCACTTCCAGGCACTTGAGGATCACCTCCTGCAGCCAGGGCGGGCAGTCCGGGCGCAGCGCGCGCGGCGGCACCGGGTCGATCCACAGGCGCTTGCGCAGCCCGCGCACCGACGTGGGCGCGCCGAACGGGCGCTCGCCGGTGGTGAAGTGGTACAGCATCACGCCCAGCGCGAACAGGTCCGAGCGCGGGTCGTTGCGGATGAACTGCACCTGCTCCGGCGACATGTAGGGCCCGGTGCCCATGGGCAGCGAGAACTCCTCTTCCAGCAGGTCGGGCAGGTGCTCGTGGCGCGACAGGCCGTAGTCCACCAGCACGGCCGCGCCGTCGGGGCGGAACATGATGTTGCTGGGCTTCACGTCCAGGTGCACCACGTGCTGGCGGTGCAGGTCGTGCAGCGCGGTGGCCACGCGCACGCCGATCTCTGCCACCTCGTCGAGCGCCAGCGGCGCCTCGGCCAGTCGCGGGCGCAGCGTGTCGCCCGCGATGTGCTCCATCACGATGAAGGGCTGGCGCGTGAAGTCGCCGCGCGCCACGTAGTGCGGCACGTGCTGGCCGGTGAGCGCCGGCATGATCATCTGCTCCACCTCGTAGCCGACGATGGTGGCCGGATCCTCGCCGCCCTTGATGCGCGGCACCTTCATGATCAGCGGCGGCTCGGCGGCCACCGGCGCGGGCTGGCCCTCGGCGTCGACGCGGCTGACGCGCCACATGGCGGCCATGCCGCCCTGATGCAGGCGCTTCTCCAGCAGGAAGCCGTCGACGATCGCGCCCTTCTCGAGCGGGGGCGCCATGCCGCCGACGTCGTACCAGTCGGCGCCACGGCGCGAGCCGCCGCCGCCGCCCGAATTGAACGCGCCGCTCGATCGCACCGTGCCGGACTTGACCGACCGCGACGCTGGCTTGCCTTGCTCCCTGGCCATCACACCCCCTCCGCGAGACGCGCCGCCAGCCGGTCGGGCAGGCCCGCCGCGCGGATCTTGGCCGCGGCGCTCTCGTGGTCGTAGGGTACACGGTGATACGTGATCCGTTGAGCCCCCGGTTCGAACATCGCGTAGCAGGCGGCGGGATTGCCGTCGCGCGGCTGGCCGGCGGAGCCGGGGATCACCAGCCACTGGCGATAGCCGGGCAGCGGGATCGGCACCTCGGGCGTCGGCTTGAAGTCGCCGGCCTTGCCGGTGGCGCCCAGGTGGTACAGCGCCGGCTCGTGCACGTGGCCGCAGAAGGTGTAGTGGCAGGTGGTGGCGTGGATCGAGCGCACGGCGTCGGCGCGGCCCTGCACGTATTCCCACTGGCTGGGGGCGAAGGCGTTGGCGTGCACGTACAGGCGATCCTCGCGCTGCACCTGGAACGGCAGCGCGGCCAGGAAGTCGAGCTGGCCGGGGTCCAGCTGCGCGCGCGTCCAGTCGATCACCATGCGGGCCTCGGTGCGCATCTGCGGGGTGCTGCCGATGACGGCGGCCTCGTCGTGGTTGCCGCAGACGGCGGCGGCGCCGCCCTCCACCATCTCGCGCACCTGGTCGACGACCCAGGCCGGGTCGGCGCCATACCCGACGAAATCGCCCAGGAATGCCCACTCCGTCGCGCCTTGCGCGCGGGCGTGGGCAAACACGGCCTCGACGGCCTCCCGGTTGGCATGCAGGTCGGTCACGACCGCGATCTTGGTCATCTGTTCTTCAGGTGCGAGAGGCCATGCGGCAGCAGATGCCCATTCTGACTTGCATGTTGCCAGCACTCCCTGACAGCCTCCGTACGGGATTACGCACGCCCCACCCGGCCGAGGGGCGATGGAAACCCCTCATTCGGTAACGTGTTGACCTGCAGGCGCCACATGTTCACGGCGAGAATCCGGGGCAACGGGCGCCACCGCGCCTCCCTTGGAGAGGATCCATGTCCCGCTATCCGCACCTCGACCCATTGGCCGCCGCGCTCGTCGCGGCCTTGCTCGTTGCCGCCGTGCCCGCCTCGGCGAAGGCGCCGGTGGTCGACGGCGTGGTGCGGGGCGTCGACGGCACGGTCTACGCGCATGCCAAGGTGTGCGTCGACCGCAACGGCAACGCGCGCTGCGACGCGAACGAGCCGGCGGTGTTCTCGGGGCCGGATGGCAAGTTCAGGCTGGCCGCCAGCGGCGTCCTCGTGGCCGAGGTCGGCAAGGGCGCGTTCCTGGTCGACGAGGCGGCGCACACGAAGGTGGCGGTCGCGCGGGCGCTCGTGTTCAGGAGCCCGCAGCGCGCCGACGCGGTGCCGGTGGAGGTGGGGCCGCTGTCCACCGAGTTGCAGGCCCTCGTCGATGCGTCCGGCGGCGCGATCACGCTGGCCGCCGCCGACGCGCAACTGGGGGCGCGGCTGGGCGTGTCCGATCCCGTTTCGGACGCCGGTGCGCCGGACGGGAGCCACGCCGCGCTGGTGGCCGAGCAGGCGGCCGTGATCGACCGCATCGCCGCCGCCGTCGCCGACACCGGCCGCAAGCAGGACCTCGCCGCCGCGCTCGCCAGCCGGCTCGCGCTCGACCGCATCACCAACGTCGTCGTGATCTACGCCGAGAACCGCAGCTTCAACAACCTGTTCGCCAACTTCCCCGGCGCCACGGGCGTGCCCGGCAGCGGCGCGGGCAGGAAGAGGGCCCCCGGCTACGCGCCGCAGCGCGATCGCGACGGCAGCGTGCTGGCCAGGCTGCCGCCGGCCTGGGGCGGCCTCACCGCGGCCGGCCAGCCCGTCACGGTCACCCAGGCCCAGACCACCAACCTGTGGCCCAACGCGCCGTTCCAGATCGATTCGCCCACGCCGGCCTGGGGCGCGCCGGCGCTCGCCAACACCATCGTCACGCGCGACCTGTACCACCGGTTCTACGAGAACCAGATGCAGATCGACGGCGGCCTCAACGACAGGTTCGCCGCCTGGGGCGATTCGGGCGGCCTTGTGATGGGTTACTTCGACGGCAGCCGCACGGCCATGTGGAAGGTGGCGCGCGAGTACACGCTGGCCGACCGCTTCTTCCAGGGCGCGTTCGGCGGCTCGTTCCTGAACCACCAGTACCTGGTCTGCGCCTGCGTGCCGGTGTATCCCGACGCCGACACGAACCCGGCGCATCCGACCATCAGCGTGCTGCGCACCGCCGCCGACGGCAAGTTCACGCCCGATCTCGCGCTGGCCGACAACTCGCCTGCCTCCGCGCTGGCCGGGCCGCCGGTCTTCAAGAAGAGCGGCAACCTCACGCCCAGGGACTACCTCGGCGACGGCACCTTCCACGCGGTCAACACGATGCAGCCGCCGTACCAGCCCAGCTACAACCCGCCCACGCCCGACGATACCGCGGGCCTGTACGCGACGCTGGCCGAACCCAACACGCTGCCGCCGCAGACGCAGGCCACCATCGGCGACCTGCTCACCGCCAAGGGCGTCGCCTGGACGTGGTATTCCGGCGGCTGGAACGCATCGTCGGCCGATCGCACCAAGGTCTACGACGGCGCGTCGGGCAGCTTCCAGTCGCACCACCAGCCGTTCAACTACTACGCCGCGTTCGACCCGAAGGCGCACGCGGCCGAGCGCGCCGCCCACCTCAAGGACGAGGACGACCTGGTGGCCGCGGCCGCGGCCGGCACGCTGCCGCCGGTGGCGTTCTACAAGCCGATCGGCCAGGACAGCGAACACGCGGGGTACGCGAGCGTGGGCGAGGGCGACGCCCACATCGCCGAGCTCGTGGCCAGGCTGCAGGCCAGCCCGCAGTGGGCCCACATGGTGGTGGTGGTGACCTACGACGAGAACGGCGGCCAGTGGGACGAGGTGGCCCCGCCCAAGGGCGACCTGGTGGGCCCGGGCACGCGCATCCCCGCGATCATCATCTCGCCGTTCGCGCGCCGCGGCGCCGTCGACCACACGCCCTACGACACCGCCTCCATCCTGCGCTTCATCGCGCACCGCTGGTCGCTGCCGGTGCTGCCCGGCATCCAGTTGCGCGACGCGTCGCTGCAGGCGCACGGGCTGCCGCCGATGGGCGACCTCACCGCGGCGCTGGAACTGCGCGCGCATTGACCATGCGGCGCTTCGGCGCATCGATCGCCGGCATCGCGGTGCTGGCGATGGCCGTGGCAGCCCCGGTCGAGCCCGCGCCCCGCCTGTACGGCAGCCGGCCCGGCGTCGAGGCGCTGACCGCGCTGGGCCGCGCGATGTTCAACGATCCGGGACTGTCGGCCAGCGGCCGGCTGTCGTGCGCCAGCTGCCACGATCCCGCGACGGCCTTCGGCCCGAACGCGCGCACGCCCAGCCCGTTCGCCGACGCCGACCCCGCGCACGCCGGCACGCGCGCGATCCCCTCGCTGCGTTACGCGCAGTTCGCCGGCCGCTTCACCGAGCACACGCTCGACGACGAGGAGACCCACGGCGTGGACGGCGGCCCCACGGGCGGCTTCACGTGGGACGGGCGCGCGGACACCGCGCGCGAACAGGCGCGCATCCCGCTGTTCGACACGCGCGAGATGGGCAACGCCGACGAGGCCGCGCTGGCGCGTCGCGTGGCCGCGGCGCCCTATGCGGCGTCATTCCGCCAGGCCTTCAGCGCGCCGGGCCGCGACGTGTTCGCCGACCCGAAGCAGGTGGTCGCGTGGATGGCGCTGGCCTTCGAGGTCTACGAGCAGGCGCCGGAATTCGCGCCCTTCGACAGCCGCTACGACCGCTTCCTGGCCGGTCGCGCGGTGCTGTCGCCGGCCGAGCTGCGCGGCCTGGCGCTGTACCGCGACGCGGCCAAGGGCAACTGCGAGACGTGCCATCCGAGCCGGCGCAGCACGAGCGGCCGCGCGCCGCTGTTCACCGACGCGGGCTTCATCGCGGTGGGCGCGCCGCGGCGCACCGACCTGCCGCCGCTGGCACTGTCGGCCGTGGTGGCGTCGCGGGCGCGCGGCGCCGAAGTCGATCTGGGCCTGTGCCGCGCGGGTCGTCCCGGCCTCAGCGACGACCCGAGCTTCTGCGGACGCTTTCGCACGCCCACGCTGCGCAACGTGGCACTGCGCACGAGCTTCTTCCACAACGGCTCGGTGCACTCGCTGCGCGACGCCGTGGCGTTCTACGCGACGCGCGACACCGACCCCGCGCGCTGGTACCCGCGGCGCGCGGACGGCAGCGTGCACGCCTACGACGACCTGCCGCCCGCGAGCGTGCCGTATCTCGACCGCGAGGTGCCGTTCGAGCCGCTGGCCGACGGCCGTCCGCGCCTGGACGAGCGCGAGATCGACGACCTCGTGGCCTTCCTGCGCACGCTCACGGACGCCGATGCCGGGACGCCGAATTGGTGACGGGTGACCCATGCGGCGGTGGCCGGAAGTCCAAGGGAGCGGCGGATCCGGCTTTGCCGGCCCGCTCGCGGCCGGCCCCTCGGGGGCAGGGAGCGCCAGCGACCGTGGGGCTAACCAATTCTTCCCAGCAGCAGGTACTCCATGAGCGCCTTCTGCACGTGCATGCGGTTCTCGGCCTCGTCCCACACCACCGACTGCGGGCCGTCGATGACGTCGGCGGTGACTTCCTCGCCGCGGTGCGCCGGCAGGCAGTGCATGAACAGCGCGTCGGCGCGGGCGACGGCCATCATCTCGGTGTCGACGCGCCAGCGCTCGAAGTCCACCAGGCGGCGCTCGTTCTCGGCTTCGTAGCCCATGCTGGTCCACACGTCGGTGGTGACCAGGTCGGCGCCGCGGCAGGCGTCCAGCGGGTTGTCGAACAGCTTCACGCAGGCGCGGTTCTTCACGCCGGCCACGTCGAAGTCCAGTTCGTAGCCGCTGGGCGTGCTCACGTGCAGCGAGAAGCCGAGGATGTCGGCGGCCTGCAGCCACGTGTTGGCCATGTTGTTGCCGTCGCCCACCCACGCCACCGTCTTGCCGGCGATGGCGCCGCGGTGCTCGATGAAGGTGAACAGGTCGGCCAGGATCTGGCACGGGTGGAACTCGTTGGTGAGGCCGTTGATGACCGGCACGCGCGAGTGCGCCGCGAACTTCTCGATCTTGGTCTGCTCGAAGGTGCGGATCATCACGATGTCGACCATGCGGCTGATGACGCGCGCGGAATCCTCGATGGGTTCGGCCCGGCCCAGCTGGCTGTCGCCGGTGGTCAGGTTCACCACCGAGCCACCCATCTGGTACATGCCGGCCTCGAAGCTCACGCGCGTGCGGGTGGAGGCCTTCTCGAAGATCATCGCCAGCGTGCGGTCCACCAGCGGCTGGTACTTCTCGTAGTTCTTGAAGCGCTTCTTGATCTCCTTGGCGCGCTCGAACAGGTACGCGTACTCCTGGGCGCGCAGGTCCTTGAACTGCAGGTAGTGCTTCATGAGCGTGTCGCCGGGCTTCATGCCTGCTCCTCCAGGAAGGCCTTGATCAGCGGCGCCAGCTTGGCCACGACCTCGTCGGCCTCGGCCGTCGTGAAGATCAGCGGCGGCACCAGCCGCACCACGGAGTCGGCGGTGACGCTCAGCAGCAGGCCGGCCTCGGCCGCGCGCGTGAGGATCACGCCGCACGGCCGGGCGAGTTCGATGCCGATCATCAGGCCCTCGCCGCGCACGTCGACGACGCCGGCCACGCCGATCAGCGCGCGGCGCAACTCGCCGCGCAGGTGTTCGCCCACGATGTCGGCGTTGCGCATCAGGCCTTCGGACTCGATCACCTGGAGCGTGGTCACCGCGGCGCGCATCGCCAGCGGATTGCCGCCGAAGGTGCTGCCGTGGTTGCCGGGACCGAGCACGTTCCTGGCCTTCTCCCCGACCACCAGCGCGCCGACCGGCACGCCCGAGCCCAGGCCCTTGGCCAGGCTCATCACGTCGGGCTGGATGCCGGCCCACTGGTACGCGAACCACTTGCCGGTGCGCGCGACGCCGCACTGCACCTCGTCGAACATCAGCAGCCAGCCCTGTTCGTCGCAGACGGCGCGCAGCTCGCGCAGGTAGCCGTTGCGGGCCGGGTTGATGCCGCCTTCGCCCTGCACGGGTTCCACCAGCACGGCCACCACGTTCGGGCGGGTCTTCGCGATCTCGCGCACCGCGGCGGCATCGTTGAACGGCACGCGCACGAAGCCTTCCACCAGCGGGCCGAAGCCGGCCTGGATCCTCGGGTTGCCGGTGGCCGACAGCGTGGCCAGCGAGCGGCCGTGGAAGGCGTGCTCGCACACGATGATCTCGGGGCGCTGCACGCCCTTGTCGTGGCCGAACTTGCGCGCCAGCTTGATGGCGGCCTCGTTGGCCTCCAGGCCGGTGGAGCAGAAGAACGCCGACGCCAGGCCCGAGCGCTCGCACAGCATCGCGGCGAGCGTCTCCTGCAGCGGCACCTGGTAGTAGTTGGACGAGTGGATCAGCTTGCCGGCCTGGTCGGCGATGGCCGCCACCAGCACCGGGTGGGCGTGGCCCAGCGTGTTGACGGCGATGCCGCCGAGCGCGTCCAGGTACTCGCGCCCGTCGGTGTCCCAGACTCGGCTGCCTCGGCCGTGCGACAACGCGAACGGCAGGCGGCCGTAGGTGTTCATCACATGGGGCATGGCGGCGGGCTGGTTCATCGCGGGGGGCTCCTGTCGGGGTGCTGGAACAAAAAGGCCGGCGCTAGCGCCAGCCAGAGGGGAGAAACATTCTAAGGGCCTGCAGATTGCACGGACGTGAACCTGCTTCGTAACCCACATGATTGGTGCGATGCAACAGCGCAAGGCACAATAGGAAGCTTCCCGTCCCACCCACCTCAATGAACCCGGCTCAACCCCGTCAATTCTTCATCCAGGGCCAGACCCTGGACGGGCGCACGTTTCGCCCGAGCGACTGGGCGGAGCGGCTGGCCGGCGCGATGTCGTGCTTCCGTCCCGGCGGCGCGAAGGGCGGGATCGGCTCGTTCATCGGCTATTCGCCGTACTGCGTGCCGCGGCTGATCGACAACGTGAAGAACGTGATCGTCGACGAGCGCCTGAAGGCCCTGGAGCCGATGGCCTGGGACTTCGTCATGAACTTCGCGCGCGACAACAAGCTGCGGGTCGTCGAGGGCACGCTGCTGCCTGACGGCACGTTCCAGGCGACGCCCAAGCCCGAAGGCTGAGCTTTCTACCAGACACTGCACGGGCGAAAAAATGGCTCCCGAAGGAGCCATTTTTACTTTGGCTGTCGCCAAGTAAAAAAGGCTCCCGAAGGAGCCATTCGACTTTGGCTGCCGCCAAGTAAAAAAGGCTCCCGAAGGAGCCTCTCTTACTTTCCACCCGGAAATCCGCTTCAGGCAGCGGCAGGAGCAGGAGCAGCCAGGGCCTTGACCTTGGCAGCCAGGCGGCTCTTGTGGCGAGCGGCCTTGTTCTTGTGGAACAGACCCTTGTCGGCGATCGAGTCGATCGTCTTCTGGGCGGACTTGAACAGATCGGCGGCCTTGGTGGAATCACCGGCGGCGACGGCCTTCTGGACGTTCTTGATGACCGTGCGGAACTTGGAACGCAGCGACGAGTTGTGCGCGTTCAGCTTCACGTCCTGACGAGCGCGCTTGCGGCCCGATGCGAGACGGACGGTGCGCTTCTTGGCTTTGGAAGAGGTTGCCATTTGGTATTTGTGCTCCGGGTGGGAGAAAAGTCTTCGATCATACCATGCTCTCCAGCGGATTGCACGTCCCTCGAATCAACTCAACTGGACGGACACCCAGTGGCCGCCTGGCCACCGGGTGCGAGCCCTGAACCTGTTTCTCAGTTCTTGTCGATCCGGCCGTACAACCCGTGCGCCTCGGCGCCCGGTCCCGCGGTGTAGAACAGCGTGGTGCTGGGCTGGCTGTTCAGGTCGTTGCCGAACTGCAGCGCCCACAGCCCCGGCACGACGATGGGCGTGCCGTCGTTGTTGCCGATGGTGCCCTGCATCGCGCCCGTGGCGGGATCGTAGACGTTGATCTTGCCGTCGCCGAAGTTGCCCACCAGCAGCATGTTGGCGAACTTGCCGAAGCCCGCGGGCGCCAGCGCCACGCCCCAGGGCGCGTTCAGCGCGCCGCCGGTGGCCACGAGGTGCTGCTGCAGGTTGCCCTGCAGGTCGAACACGTCCAGCAGGCCCAGGCCGGCGCCGGCCGTGTCACGACCGGTCGTGGTGTCGCGCAGGGCGTAGGCGACGTAGACCTTGCCGCCGATCTGCTGGATGCCGAACGGCGCGTAGCCGGCAGGCAGCGTCGGGTCGACGAATCCGCCGGTGGTCGCCACAGGCGCGAAGCTGCCGTCCAGCGTCACCACGGCGCCGTGCGCGAAGTCCGCGGCGTAGAGCAGGTTGGCGCTGGCCGCCGTGCCGATCGCCAGGCCGGTGAAGCTGTCGCCGGCGGCGCTGTCGTCCACGATGGTGAACGCATGCGTGCCGTCCACGCCGGGCGACCAGGCCGAGATCTGTCCCTGCAGCGTCGCGAAGATGAACGGCGCGGCGCCGCTGACGCCGGCCTCGGTGATGGAGAACGCGGTGCTGCCGTTGAAGACGATGCCCGACGGGTTGCCCTGGTTGAGCGTGACGACGAGCGACTGCGCCACGCCGTTGCCGTCGTACAGCGTCGATGTGGCCGTGCCCGCGTTGGCGATCCACGAGAAGCCCGTCGGATTGAATGCCAGGCCCCACGAGTTGACGAGGTTCGCGTCGTGGTGCAGCGCCAGCGTGGCCGCCGTGTCGCTCACGAGCGCGTTGGCCACGTAGTTGCCGCCGCCGGCACCGCCGAAGGTCGTGCCCGTGGGCGTGCAGGTGGTCGTGCCGTAGGGGTCGGTGGTGCAGTTCTGGCTGCTGCCGCCGGCGGTGGGCTGCGTCGTCGTGCCGCCGCTGCTGCCGCCGCCGCAGGCAGCGAGCAGCGCGCCGGTGGCGAGGGCGAGCGTGAAGGGCAGGGGACGGCGGGTGTTGAAAAAGGACATGGTCTCGACTCCTGGTGTTCGAATGCGACGCGGGTTGCAGCGCCTGCACGTGGATGCCGGAGGGAGCCGAAGCGGTTCATCGTCGAAGCGCCGAAAGAGAAAGGAATTCAGAACGCGACGCTGGCCCCGAGGATCCAGGCCGCGCCGCGGCGGCGCGTGGCGATGTCGTCGCGCGCCTGGCCGGCCACGATGCCGTCGCGCGACAGGCGCAGGTCCCAGCGCTCGACCGTGCAGCCGATACCCACCAGCGTATCGACCCGGTCGCCCAGGCGCGCCTGGTACGCGGGCGCCGGGCCGTAGTGCAGCCAGCCGACGTGGGCGAACGCGTGCCACCGGTCGTCGAGCGCCTGGCTCGCGTCCAGCTCGGTGTAGAGCGTGTGCGTGCGGCCGCCGAAGTAGTGCGGCGCGTACCAGGTGCGCAGCGAGCCCGCGGGCGCGATCAACCCGACCATCGCCTCGGAGAAGTCGTAGCGCGCCCCCTCGCCGTAGTGGGTGCGGTGCACGCCCGCGTCCCAGGCCCATTGCGGCGACACGGCATCCAGTCCGGGCAACGCGTCCAGCCGGCCGCTCCAGCCGACCATCGCTTCGGCGCTCGCGAGACCCGCGTCGCGCGTGCGCCAGAGTGCCGCCACGCCGCCGTAGGCACCCTGGGGCGCGTCGGCCATCACGCTCGCGCGCACCACGGGGCCGACGTCGTCGGTGCCCGTGCCGCGGTAGCGATTGACGCTGTCCACGCCCAGCGTGGCGGCGAACTGCGCGCGCGCGCTGCCCACCGCCACGAGCAGGACGAGTCCCAGCCCCCGGCGTCCGATCGAGCTGCGAGCGTGGACCGTCAATCGCGTGCGCCCTTCAGCGACACGTCATGGCGAACGGCCCGGCGGCGCGCCGGCGGCCGCCAGCACGGCGCGACAGCCGGTCGCCACGGGCGCCCGCGCCGTCGACGATTCGGCCGCGTGCAGCAGCGAGGCGCAGGCATCGATGCCGCCGCCCGGCAGGCGCACCAGGCGCAGCGCCGGGCGGCGCGCATCGGCCGTGGCGCGGGCCTCGTCCATCACGGCCAGCAGGCCCGAGACCTCGCCGGCCGCGAACGAGGTGCCCGACACCATGCGCCAGCCGCCGCCGGGCACGGTGGTGGGCAGGTCGCGCGCGGGCGCCGACCAGGTGCCGTTGGCACCCAGCGGCAGGTCGATGGCGCCGTCGGCCACCGCGATGACGCCCGGATGCGCGGCCGGGAATCCGCCGCCCGGCGCGCTCGCATCGACGGCGGCCACCACCTGCTGGCGCTGGGCCAGCGCGACGTCGATCAGGCGGCCCAGCAGCAGGTCGTCGGGCCCGGACAGGCTCATGTTGATGATCTCGGCGCGCTGCTCGATGGCGAAGCTCAGCGCCTTGGCCAGCGTCAGCGAGTTGCACAGCGTCTGGCTCGCGCTGACCTCCCAGCAGGCGCGCAGCGCCACCAGGCGGGCATCGGGCGCGACGCCCACGATGCCGATGCCGTTGTCGGCGCGCGCGGCGACCAGCCCGGCCACCGCGGTGCCGTGCAACTCGGCCACCCAGGCCTGGCCGTCGACGAAGTTGGCGTGGACCTGGACGGCCTGCGCCAGATCGGGGTGGGCCTCGTCCACGCCGCTATCGATGATGGCCACGCGCACGCGGCGGCCGGTGGCCACCGCGTGCAGGTCGTCGAGGTGCCATTGCGTGGCCGTGGGCTGCAGCTGATACAGCGGGTCGAGGTGTCCCTGCGCGCGGAATTCGTTCATCGGCTGCGCCCATGCCACTTCGGCATGCGCCTGCAGCGCCGCGATGCTGGCGTCGAGGTCGGCCTGCGGCGGCAGCGCGAACACCGCGCAATCGAGGCCCAGCGCGGGCATCGCCCACAGCGTGACCAGCCTGAGCCCGTGCGCGGCCGCGAGGCGCGCGCCCGCGCGCTCCTGCGACTGCGTGCGCGCCGCGTCGGAGTAGCCCGCGCCGCCGTAGCTGCCGTCCACGCGGGCGTGAGCCGGGGGCGAGCGCAGCATCGCAAGCACCTGGCGCGGCGCCGAGGCCGAGTCCGCTGGCGTCGGCGCCACGAGTGCATCGTCGGCGAACGCCGCGCCGCCGGCAGTGGCCAGCGCGAGGCCCAACGCAAGGCGGCGCAGAAGGGTCGCAACGGTCATGGCGACGCGCTCTCCAGCGCCTCGACCAGCGCCACGCCCGGGGCCTTGCGCAGCTTGTCGAGCGCCTGCGCGTAGTGCTCGCGCGGCAGGCGCACCACGTAGGCGTCGCTCACGGTGGGGCCGTCCACGAGGCGCGCGCCGCTGTCCTTGAGCGCCTGGCGGATCTGCGCCTCGGTGGCGTCGGGGCGGAAGCGCACCACGGCGGTGGCGCTGGCCTCGGCCGGGGCGGCAAGCGTGTGGTATTCGGTGGCGAGCGGCTGCGGACGCAGTGTGAAGACGAGAGCCACCAGCAGCGCGACGGACAGCAGCGCCGGCGCCGCCCAGGCGCGCGCGGACGGGGGCGCGCCGGCGCGCCACGTCGGCGGTAGCCAGGCGCGGCGGCGTGCAGGGGCCGGGGTCGGCACCGCGCCGCCACCCAGGCGCGCGCGCATGCGGGCCCAGCCGTCCTCGACGTCCACCTGGGCGCCATGGCCCGGCTGCAGCAACTGCCACTGGCGTTCGGTCTCGAGCTCGGCGCGGCACTCGGGGCATTGCGCCAGGTGGGCCTCCACGGTGTCGTGCTCGGCCGTTTCCAGGCGCCCCGTGAGATACCACGGCAGCAGTCGCTGGACCACCGCGTGCGGATCGGGTTCGAGCTTGAGGATCTGACCGCTCATTCCAGTCTCCAAGAAGCAGGCGGCGCGGGACGTGCGCCCATCATCGGCCATGTCATAGCCAGTCGTCCAGCGGACCCGCGAAGGCGGACTTCAGGCGCTTGCGCGCGTGGAACATCCGCGTCTTGACGGTGTCGGTGGGGCAGTCGACGATCTGCGCGATCTCGGGGTAGCTGAAGCCGTGGAAGTAGGTCAGTTCGACGGCGGCGCGCTGGTCGGCCGACAGCGCGCGCAGCGCCATGTCGATCGCGGCCCGGGCCTGCGCGAGGCTCAGCCGCGCCTCGGGCCGCTCGGTGGGGTCGGCCGCAGGCTGGTCGTCCTCCGCGGCGTCCGGCAACGGGTCGTCGTGGCGCGACAGCGCCTTCAGCGCCTTGCGGTAGGCGATGGCGAAGATCCAGGTGGACACCTTGCTGGTGCCGTTGAAGCGCTCGGCCTGGTTCCAGACGACGTACAGCGTGTCGTCGAGCACCTCCTCCACCAGGTGCTCGGGCCGCAGCATCCGGTGCAGGAAGCGCGACAGGCGCGGGTGGTAGCGCCGGTACAGCGCCTCGAAGGCGGCCAGCTCGTGGGCGCACACGCAGGCGACGAGGCGGCGATCCTCGGCGTCGTCGTGCAGCCCGCCGGGCAGGGCGGCGAGGCGGTTGGATGGCTTGGGGGCAGGTGTCATGGCGGGGTGGGGGTCGTCCACGGTGCATGCCCGCAATCGCCTCGGCGGTTCAAAGGTGGCTGCAACGGCGGTGCGCAGCGTGGTTTGTGGCACGAAACGGCGGCCCCTGCCGGCCCATGGCGATCAACGGCCGATCAGCTCGACCAGGCGGTCCATCCGGGAGAAGGCGGTGGCGTGCGCCGGCACCGCCGCCGGCGTGTCGTGCGGCACGAACCACAGCGCGCGCATGCCGGCGCGGCGCGCGGCCTCGACGCCCGTCTCGCTGTCTTCGACGACCACGCAGTCGGCCGGCGCGACGCCCATCGCGGCGGCCGCGTGCAGGAACAGGCCGGGATCCGGCTTCCACGAGCCCACCTCGTAGGCGCTGAACAGGCGATCGCCGAAATGCGCGGCCAGCCCGGCCACGCGCAGGCTCTGGCGGATCTTGGCGATCGGTCCGTTGGAGACGATGCACATCGGCAGCCGCAGGCGCTCCAGCGCGGCGGCGACGCCGGGCATCGCGACGACCCCGGTCTCGAACAGCGCCTGCGCCCGCCGCCGGTAGCCGGCCTCGAAGCCGGGCGGCAGCGCCACGCCGTGCCCGGCCTGCAGCGACACGAGCATGTCGGCCAGCTTGTGGCCGCGAAAACGCTCGGTGAGCGACTCGCCCGTCTCGGCGATGCCGGCCAGCGCGAGTTCCTGCGCCAGCGCCACGTTGCCCGGCAGCTCGCTGTCGACCAGCGTGCCGTCGCAGTCGAACAGCACGCACCGGGGCGCGGGCGTCAATTCCACCGCCAGGTGTAGATCGCGTCGATCGACTGCGACTGGGTGGACTGGGTCGTCGAGGTGGTCGTCGCCGTGTCCACGCCCGCCTGGAGCCGGATCGTCAGGCGTTGCGCGATGCGGTAGATCAGCTGCCAGTTGCCGGACGCCGCGTTCACGCTGCGCTCGTAGCCCACGTAGATGCGCTTGGAGACCTGGCGCCCCAGCGACACCACCGTCTGCTTCACGTTGTCGGCGTCGGCCTTCTGGCCCACCGTGAAGTCGGTGAGGCCCAGCCGCTTGAGCACCTGGTCGCTGGGCGCCTCGCCCTCGCCGGCCAGCAGCGCCATCGCGGCCTGCTGCAGCAGTGCGGTGTCGGCGCCGCCCACGGTCTCGGGCGCGCGACCCAGCATCAGCCACGACAGCTTGTCGCTGTCGCTCATCTCGGGCTCGCTCATCAGCCGCACGTGCGGCGCGAGCGCGGTGCCGGTGATGGCCACGCCCACGACGACGTCGAGGTTGGGTCGCACGGCCAGGATGTCCAGCCGCGGGTCGGACACCGGCCCGGTGAAGAAGATCTCGCCGCGCGTGATGTCCAGCTTCTGGCCGTACGCGATGTACTGGCCGCCCGCGGTGCGCACGTTGCCGCGCACCGCCAGCAGGCCGCCCGGCGAGGTGATCTGCAGGTCGCCCTTGAGGGTGGTGTCGATGCCGCGGCCGCGCAGCTGCAGGTGCTCGCCCAGGCCCAGCGCCAGGTTGATCTGCGTGGCGCGGCCCGTCTTCGGAATGGTGGCGGCTGCGGCGTCGCCGCCGTCGGCCGGCGCGCTGGCGTCCAGCACCTCGACATCGCCGTCCAGCGAGGGGGCGTCGCCCTTGCTGAGGTCGAACAGGCCCTCGTCGATGCCCAGCTTGCCGTCCACCTTGACGGCGTCGTCGCCGAGTTGCAGCGCCATGTCGCCGCTGGCGACGATGCGGCGGTCGATGCGGCCCAGCACCTGGAACTGGCGCGCCTGCAACTGCAGCGTGGCCACCGGCACCGCACCCAGGGTGGCGCTGCCCGTCAGCGACAGCTCGCCGTTGCCGCCCTGCAGGTGGAAGCGCTCGATCTGCGCCTTGTCGCCGCTCAGGCGGATCGATGCCTCGCCGTCGTGGCCGTAGACGCCTTCGAGCGCGTTGCGGATGGCCAGCTTCGAGGCGGTGATCTCGCCCGTGAGCTGCGGGTCGCCCCAGCGGCCCGACAATGCGAGGTCGGTGCGCAGGTCGCCCGCCAGCCGCCAGCCCGGCGGCAGCCACGCGCCCCACACGTTGAGATCCTCGACGTGCGCCTTCACGTTGCCGTGCAGCGGCGAGCCGGCGGTCGGCAGCGAGGCGGGCGAGGGGGCCTCGGCGGTCCAGTGGCCGCTGAGCTCGCCCAGGCGGGTGCCGGCCACGTCGGCGTCGGCCACCCAGCTGGCGCCCTCGGCCTTGACGCTGGCCGTCGCCCGCGTGAGCCCCAGCGCCTGCTTGGACGCCGTCGGATCCTGCACCAGCTCGGAGACGCTCAGGTCGCCGCTGGTGCGCGCCAGCTGTGCCGTCACGTGCCACTGACCGTCGAAGGCGGCGTGCACCTGGGTCGCCAGTTGCAGGTCGCCATGCCAGCCCATGTCGGGCTGCGCGCGCGCCATCAGCTGCGCCACCGAGAACGGCGCCAGCGCCGCATCGACGGCCCAGTGCGCGCTGGCGCCCGGTGCGGTGGGCGCGCTCCAGAACGAGGGCTGCCAGCTCAGGGCGAGGCCCGCGAATTCCGCGCCGCCGGCGGCCACGCGCAGCGTCTGCCAGTCGCCGGCCGCGTCGCGCGACAGGCTCAGGTCGAAGGGCTTGACGTGCACCCAGTCCGGGTTCGCGACGGTGGGCGCGGACGCGGCGGGGGAGACCGCCGGCGTCGCCGCGTCGGCCTCGTTGGCCGCACGCAGGTCGAACTGCGCCACATGTCCCTGCCAGGCGGGCGTGCCCACGGCCTCGGGCTGCCAGCGGCCCTGCACGATGGCCTCGACCCGCGTCGCGTTGGCGTTGCCGATGTTGGCGAGGTGGGCGAGCCAGGCCGGCGGACTGACCGGCGCCTCGCCCTGCAGTTGCAACTGGTGCTGGCCGAGCGTGCCCGAGAGCGTCGCCTGTGCGTGCGCGATGCGCGCGACGCCCACCTGGCCCTCCACCAGCGAGATCGTCGCGTCCAGCGGGGCCTGGGGATCCGTGCTGCCGTGCGCGTTCCATTGCAGCTTGGCCAGCCTGAACTGCGGGCCGACCCAGTCGCTCAGCTCGCCTTGCGTGACGATGCGCAGCGGCGCGGCCGTCGCGTGCTGCGCGCGGCCGGCACTGTCGCCGAGTGCGAGGCGGCCGCCGGTGATCTGCAGGTCCAGCTTCGCGGCGCCGTGCGTGGGCCAGTTGCCGCGGGCCGCCGGCGCTTGCGCGACCGCAGAGGAGGCGGCCGCCGACGCCGCCACCGCGGGCACGAGCGCCCGCGCGTCGTCGGTCTTGCCGCCGGTGGCGACCTTGGTGGCGGCCTTGGCGATCAGTTCGCCGGGAATCGTCTTCGTCGCGGCCAGCGCGTCGACCGCCGAGGCGGCCGCGACCGCGGGCGACGCCGCGTGCGTGCGGCCGCCCGGCGGCGCGAGCAGTTGCAGCGCCGGGGCGTCGACGCTCAGGTGCAACTGGTCGACCACGGCCAGCGCAAGGTCGTTGGCGTGGCCAGGGCTGATCGCGCCGTCGACGTGTGCCTCGTTGCCGCCGCTGTGCACCTGCGCCGACACGGCCCAGGGCGAGCCCATCGCGTCGATGGCGGCCTTGCCGTCCAGCGCGAGGCCGGCCACCAGGCTGTCGGCCATCACCAGGTCGGCGCGGCCATGGAGGCCTGCCAGGCCTTGCCAGGCGGCGGGCGCGCTGGCCAGGTGCAGCGTCAGCGAGCCGTTGAGCAGGTTGGGGCCGTCGCGCAGCGGGCCCGAGTCTGCAAGGCGAATCCAGGCAGCCGGATCGAGCTGCGCCCACTGGGCGTGCACGTCGCCCTGCCACGCGTCGCCCTGGCCGCGGCTCAGCGCGCCCGAGGCGCTCGCCGTGGCAGCGCCGGCCTTGAGGTCGAACTGCTTGAGCTGCAGCGTGTCGGGCCGGAGCAGGGCGTCGAGCTGCAGCGCCATCGGCGGCGGTGCGGCGGCCTTCGCGCCGGGCAGCGGTGGCGAGGTGCCGGACAGCCGGCCGGTGACATGGGCCGTCCAGGCGGACGATGCGGGGGCCGAGGCCGCGGACGCCGTCCACAGCGACGACGGCGCCGGCAGGTGCTCGAGCTCGGCGCGCAGCGGGCCGCTGATGCGCCAGGCGCCGAGGTGGGCGTCGATGCGCTGCGGCTGCACCTGGTCCATGTCGAGCTGCACCTGCGCCTTGCCGGCCTCCCAGCGCGCCTGCGCGCGGAGCTCGCCGCCCGGGCCCTGCGCGTCGGCCAGCACGAGGCGCAGCGACGGGATCGCGATGAACTCGCCGTTCCAGGGCGCCTCGAGATGTGCGGTCAGCGCGGAGAACGGCAGGCCACCCGCCGACCAGGCTGCCGGCGCGAGGTTGCGCAGGTCGACGTCGAGCGCGGCCGGCCGGGTGGTGGCGATGCGCAGCCGGCCCTGCAGCCGTGTGATCGGCGCGCGGTCGGACAGCGCGCGCAGGTCGAGCTCGTCGGTGTCCACCAGCACCGCGCTGACCGGCAGCGCCGCGAACGGCGTCACGTGCGCGCTGGCGCTCGCCCGCGGCGCCGCGCGTCCCGCGCGCGGCTCGCCCTGCAGGTTGGCGACCACGTCGAAGCCTTCCAGCGGTCCGCGCAGCGACGCGCTGGCCGCCCAGTGCGGCAGCGGCGCGGCGGAGGCGGCGGGCGCCGCTTCGGGCGCGGCGTCGTGAGCCTCCAGCCGCACGTCCAGTTCCATCGGCGCGTCGGTGCGCGCCTGCAGGCTGGCCTCGGCCTGCGCATGTTCCCACGCGAAGCGCAGGTGGTCGACGCGGTGCAGCGCGCCGCCGTCGGCGCCGACGGCCAGCGTGGCCTGCACGTCGCGCAGCGGCGGGTTGTCGCCGATGGCCAGCGAGGCGATGCGCACGCTCGCCACGTCCAGCGCCACCGGGCTGCGCAGCGAGGTGGGCGCCGTGGCGGTGGCCGGCGTCCGGGCCGGCAGCGGCGTGATGTGCACCGCGTCGGCCGTCCACGCGCTGAACGTGGCGCCGAGCCACGTGCCCGGGTGCGGATGCCAGCGCAGGTCCAGGCCGGTGACGGCCAGGTTGGCCACGTCCACCTGCACGGAGGAGTCGAGCGCGCGCAGCGACCCGATGCGCAGGTTGCCGCCGCCCAACGATCCCTGCACGTCCACCACGGTGAGGCCGGGCACGTGCTCCAGCAGCCAGCGCGTGCCGCCCTCGCTGCGCCACAGCGCGCCGACCATGGCCACGCAGCCGATCGCGGTCGCCGCCGCGGCGGCTGCGGCCATCGAGGCGATGCGCGCCACGCGGCGCCACCCGGCGCGGCGCGGCGGCGTCTGGTTGTCTGCGGTCTCGCTCATCGGCTGCTCTCAAGAAACAAAACAGTGTCGGCAGGTCGCCGACGCATCGGCCTCGTCGTCCTGCGCGAAGTCGCAGGATCCCCCCCGGGCGAAACGCTTCCAACTCGTGGATCCTGCGACTTCGCGCAGGATGACAGGCTGGCACTGCGCGTTTCTTCGCGAACACAGCGCACATTCATGGGCTTGGGATGCTCAGAACGCCACGCCCACGCTCAGGTCGAGGCGCGGCTTGCGGATGTCGTCCGGGAAGGACACGTCGATGTTCAGCGGCCCGACCGGGCTGCGCCAGCGCACGCCCGCGCCGTAGCCCAGCGCCATCTTGAGCGCGTTGAAGCGGGCCGCGGCGCTGCCGGCGTCGACGAACGCGGCCCACCAGACGGACGGCAGCGACGCGGTGAACGGATGCGCGATCTCCACGCTGGTGGTGATGAGCGAGTTGCCGCCGACGACCGCCCCGTAGCGGTCGAGCGGCGCCAGCGAGCGCCACTCGTAGCCGCGCACCGAGCCTTCGCCGCCGGCACGCCACTGCTCGGCGTCGGGCATGGGCACGTTGTTGCCGACGATGATCTGGCCCAGCTCCAGCCGCACCTGGCTGTAGAACGAGTCCGGCAGCGGCCAGTACTCGGTGACGCGTCCGTACAGCCGGGTGTACGGGCCGTAGGCCGTCGTGTCGTTGGTCGAATCGTGGCCGCCGGCGTAGCCCACGCCCAGCTGGGTCGACAGGGTGTAGCCGTCGGTGGGCAGGATCACGCTGTCGACCTTGCGCCAGACGTTGGACTGGTTCAGCGACAGCGCGCGCGCGTCGACGCAGTAGGACGTGATGTCGGGAAACAGCACCTGGTCCGGCACGTTGCACTGGATCGAGCGCTCGAACTCCGCGTACGTGCTGCGGTCGATGGCATTGCTGAGTCGGGTGCGGCCGAAGCGGACGGACCCGGCCTTGACCTCGTCGCCGGTGGACAGGATGCGGCTCACGCTGAGGCCGGTGACCCAGCTGTGGAAGTCTTCGGCCGGATGGGTGGTGAGCGTGCTGTCCCAGGACTGCACGAGCTTGCCCAGCTGCACCTTGTCGTACAGCGTGGCGGGCTGGCCGAACACCATGCGGTCGGTGTGCTCCAGCGTGATGCGGCCCTTGGACAGCGAGTTGTAGCCCAGGGATACCGAGGCCTGCTGCAGCGACTGCTCGTGCAGGTGCACGGTGACGGTGGCGTGCGTGGCCTGGGCCGGGTCCGGGTCGTAGATCACCGCGACCTGGTCGAACAGGCCGGTCTTCTGCAGGCGATCCTGGTAGTCCAGCAGCCGCGTCTGCGTCAGCGGCGTGCCGGGGCCGAAGCCGGCGAGCAGGCGCACGTTGCGCTCGGGCTGGCGTTCCAGGCCGTCGACGACGATGTCGCCGGCCAGGAAGCGCGGCCCGGTGTCGACGACCAGGAACAGCCGCGCCTTGTCGGTGGCCGGATCGACCTGCGCCGCCGTCGCCGTCCACAGCGCCGCGGCGTAGCCCTCGCTGCGCAGCGCGGCCAGCGTCTGCGCCTTGGCGCTGTCCCAGTTGCCGTTGCGAAAGACCTGGCCCTGGCGCAGCTGCCATTCGCTGCGCAGCCTGGCTTCGAGATCCATGGCGGCGGTGTCGCCGCTCTCGGCCTTGCGCGCGAGCTCGCCGTCGAACTCGAGCGTGAAGCGGCCCACCGTGGCCGGCTCGCCCGGCACCAGCTTGATGAGGATGCGGTGCGCGTCGGCCGGATCGACGGACACGCTGACCTCGGCGCGGAAGTAGCCCTCGGTCTGGGCCAGCGCGCGGCCCTGCGCGGGCGCGGCCGCCACCAGGCGCGCCCATTCGGTGTCGTCGAGGCTGTCGGCCTCGGCCAGGCGCGCCGCGCGCTCGATGTCGAGGTTTCTCTCCAGCAGCGCCTTGAAGGGCGAGGGCGCCTGCACCACCAGCTCGCGCGTGGCCGCCAGCGCGCCGGCGCTCCACGCGAGCGTGCCCGCGCAGGCGAGCGCCAGCGCGGTGCAGCGCAACTCGCGCGAGCCCGCGGTCGTCATTTCGTCAGGAGACGCATCGCGCCCTCCAACCCTTGAAGGGTCAGCGGGAACATGCGGTGGCTGACGAGCTGCTCGATCAGCGAGATGCTTTGCCGGTACTGCCACACGCCCTGCGGCTCGGGGTTGATCCAGCAGTGCTTGGGGAACGCGTGGGTGAGGCGCTGGAGCCACTCCGCGCCGGCCTCGGCGTTGTTGTACTCGACGCTGCCGCCCGGCTGCAGGATCTCGTACGGGCTCATCGTGGCGTCGCCGATGAAGATGAGCCGGTAGTCCTTGTTGTACTTGCGGATCACGTCCCAGGTGGCGTGCTTCTCCGCGAAGCGGCGGCGGTTGTTCTTCCAGACGAAGTCGTAGACGCAGTTGTGGAAGTAGTAGAACTCGAGGTGCTTGAACTCGCCCTTGGCGGCCGAGAACAGCTCCTCGACGCGGTGGATGTGCTCGTCCATCGTGCCGCCCACGTCCATCAGCAGCAGTACCTTGACCTTGTTGTGGCGCTCGGGCCGCATCCTGATGTCGAGCATGCCGGCCGCGGCCGCCGTGGCCTGGATGGTGTCGTCGAGTGCCAGCTCGACGTCGGAGCCCTCGCGCGCGAAGCGGCGCAGCCGGCGCAGCGCCACCTTGATGTTGCGCGTGCCAAGCTCCAGCGAGTCGTCGTAGTCGCGGTAGGCGCGCTGCTCCCACACCTTGACGGCGCTCCTGTTCTTGCCGGCACCGCCGATGCGCACGCCCTGCGGGTTGTAGCCGCCGTGGCCGAACGGCGAGGTACCGCCGGTGCCGATCCACTTGCTGCCGCCTTCGTGGCGGCCCTTCTGCTCGTCCAGGCGTTCCTGCAGGGTCTTCATGAGCTCGTCCCAGCCCATGGCGGCGATGGCGGCCTTCTGCTCGGGCGTCAGATCGCGCTCGATGAGCTGGCGCAGCCAGTCCTCGGGGATTTCCTTGGACTCCGTCAGCTTGGCCACGCCGTTGAAATAGGCGCCGAAGGCCTTGTCGAAGCGGTCGAAGTGCGCCTCGTCCTTCACGAGCGTGGTGCGCGCGAGGAAATAGAACTCGTCGATCGACGGGCCGATCACGCCGGCCTTCAGGGCCTCCAGGAGCGTGAGGTATTCCTTGACCGAGACGGGCAGCCTGGCGTCGCGCAGGGTATAGAAGAAAGGGATCAGCATGGGCGGCGGAGGTCAGCAGGCTTCGGCTGGAGCGTGAAGAGTATCACCCTTGAACTGTCGCGTCGGCGCCAGGGCTCAAGCTCCGGCGCCAACGGCCGATGACACAGAAATGCACGCGTTCGGTGCGCCTGTTCCAGATTTCCCCCCGCGGCGAACCGCTCAGAATTCCTGACGAGCATGGGCGGCCATCCGCCCCCGATCTCCGGAGACAAACGATGAATTTCTTCAACAGCCTGCGAATCGGCCGCCGCCTGACGCTCGCGTTCGCCGTCATGGTGGCGCTGACCGTGGCGTCCACCCTGTTCAGCCTCTGGCGCCTCGTCGAGGTCCGGTCGCTGGCACAGGAACTGACGACCGAGCAGGCCGAGCGCACCGCGCTCGCCTTCCGCTGGCGCCAGAACGTGGCCGTCAACGGCGGCCGCTCGGCGATGCTGGCGATGATCGCCGACGCGACGCTGGCCGAGCCGCTCAAGGCCAAGGTCAAGGCCAGCAGCGCCGAGACCGCCGCCATCCAGAAGCGCTTCGCCGAACTCGAGACCTCGCCCCAGGGCCTGGCCCTGCAGGCCAAGGTGGCCGAAGTCCGCAAGCGCTATCTGAGCGGCCGCGAGGCCCTGGAGAAGGCCGCAACCGATACCAGTGGCTCGATCTCGGCGGCGATCGCCAAGGGCCAGGCCAACAGCGAGTTCAACGCCATCGTCGAGGAGTACCTGGCGCTCAACGACCAGATCGTCGCGTACGAGCAGAAGCGCGCCGAGGTCGAAGGCGCGGCCATCGTCGCCGCCGTCAGCGCCACCAGCCTGGTCTGCGTGGCCTGTGCCTTGGTGAGCGTGCTGTTCTCGATCGGCCTGGGCTTCTCGCTGACGCGCAGCATCGTCCGGCCGGTTCAGGCCGCGCAGCAGGCCGCCGACCGGATCGCCGCCGGCGACCTGACCGGCAACTGCCGCGCGCAGGGCACCGACGAGGCGGCGCAGCTGGTCACCTCCCTGGGCAGGATGCAGGATTCGCTGACGCGCATCGTCCTCGAGATCCGCAACTCGACCGAACAAATCCAGGTCGCGAGCACGGAAGTCGCCAGCGGCAACCAGGACCTGAGCACGCGTACCGAGCAGACCGCCGGCAGCCTGCAGCAGGCCGCCAGCTCCATGGACGAGCTCACGAGCACCCTGCGCCACAGCGCCGACGCCGCCACCCAGGCCCACGGTCTCGCGAACTCGGCCTCCGAGATCGCCACGCGCGGCGGCCGGGTCGTGTCGCAGGTGGTGTCGACCATGAACGAGATCAACTCGTCGTCCAAGAAGATCGCCGACATCATCGGTGTCATCGACGGCATCGCGTTCCAGACCAACATCCTCGCCCTGAATGCCGCGGTTGAAGCCGCGCGCGCCGGCGAGCAGGGCCGCGGCTTCGCCGTGGTGGCCGGCGAGGTGCGCTCGCTGGCACAGCGCTCGGCCGAGGCCGCCAAGGAGATCAAGACGCTGATCGGCGCCTCGGTGGACAAGGTGGAAAGCGGCGCGCGCCTGGTGCAGGACGCGGGCTCGACGATGCAGGAGATCGTCGGCGCGGTGCGTCGCGTCAGCGAGGTGCTGGGCGAGATCACCACCGCGGCCAGCGAGCAGGCCGGTGGCATCCAGCTCGTCAACGACGCCGTCAACAACGTCGACCAGATGACGCAGCAGAACGCGGCGCTGGTGGAGCAATCGGCCGCGGCCGCCGAATCGATGCGCGACCAGGCGGGCAAGCTGGCGAAGACCGTGGAGCAGTTCCGCACGCACTGAGCGTTGCGCGGTCTCAGTCTTCGAGGCCCAGCGCCCGCAGGACCTGCCAGGGATAGATGCCCCGCTCGTGGCCGTCGGCAAAGCGCAGCTGCAGGGCGTAGTGCCCCACCGGCAGCGCGTCGACGAGCACGGCGCCTTCGCCGAAGATCGCCTCGCCGCGCAGGCGCGCCGACTGGCACGGCGCGCAGCGGCAGTGCGCGCGCAGCAGCGTGGCCGCCACGGCGCTGCGGGCCTCGGCCCATTGCACCACGAGCGCGTCCGGCGTCACCTCCACCGACAGCGGCGCTTCTGCGCTCATGGACCCGCCGGTGCCGCGAGGCGGCTCAGGGCGAGCCGCGCGGTCTTGCGCACCTCCGGATCGGGGTCGTCCGCCGCGAGTGCCAGCGCCGGCGCCGCACTGCGGTCGCCGATCTCGCCGAGCGCCACGACCGCCTCCTTGCGCAGGTTGCCCATGGGATGGGCCAGCGCCTGCACCAGCGTGGGCGTGGCCGCGGCGTTGCGCAGACGCCCCAGCGCGCGCGCGGCGCGCAGGCGGACCTGCCACGCCTCGTCGTCCATCGCGGCGAGCAGCGCCTCCAGCGCGGCCGCCGGCGCCAGCTTGGCCAGCGTCGTCGCGGCCTCCTCGCGCACCGGCCAATGGGCGTCGCCCAGCGCCGCGAGCAGCGCCGGCAACGCCGTGGCGTGGCCTTCCTCGTTGGACAGGCCCAGCGCGCCGGTGGCGATGCGGCGCACCTCGGGGTCGGCATCGGTGGTCGCCAGGCGCGCGATGGCCGGCAGCGCCTGCGTCGACTTCAACCAGCCCAGCACGCCCACGGCCTCGCGGCGCACGGCGGCGTCGTGGTGCGTGAGCGCATCGCTGGCCGGCGCGGCGGCGTCGGCGATGCGCAGTTCCTTCAGGCCGCGCAGCGCCGCGGCGCGCACGCCCGCGTCGGCGTGCGAGGCCCAGGGCAGCAGGCGCGCGCCCGCCGCGGCGTCCTTGAGCTGGCCCAGTGCCGCGGCCGCGTTGGCGCGCACGCCCGCGTCGGCGTCGAGCAGCGCCGTGGCGAGGGCATCGACCGCGGCCGGGTGGCCCCAGCCGCCCAGCACGCGGGCGGCCTCGGCGCGCACCTCGGCGGCCGCGTCGCCGCGCAGGGCGGCCGTGAGCGCGGGCAGGTCGTCGTCGTCCTCGGCATCGGCGATGTCCAGGATGGCGATGCGGCGCACGCCGGGGTCGGCGCTGGCGAGGCGCGGGTCTGGGGAGGTTTCGAAGGTCATGAGGGATCAGGCGGTGGCCAGCGGCGCGCCCAGGGGCGTCATGCGCGGCAGCGGGGTGTCGGCTTCGCCGCGATGCAGCAGGTGCAGGCAGTGGCGCTTGAGGTCGGTGAAGGCGGGCGAGGTGACGAGATCGGTGCCTCGCGGGCGCGCGAAGTCCAGTCGCAGGTCTTCGATGATGCGGCCCGGGCGGGCGCTCATCACGAGCAGGCGATCGGCCAGGAACAGGGCCTCGTCGATGTCGTGCGTGACGAACACGACGGTGGTGCGGTAGCGGCCCCACACGTCCAGCAGCAACTGCTGCATGCGTGCGCGGGTGAGGGCGTCGAGGGCGCCGAACGGCTCGTCCATGAGCAGCAGGCGCGGCCGGTTGATCAGCACGCGGGCGATCTCCACGCGCTGCTGCATGCCGCCCGAGAGCTGCGACGGATAGCGCGTCTCGAACCCGCTCAGGCCGACGGCGGCCAGCAGCTCGCGCGCCCGTGCATGGCGCGGCGCGCGCGCGATGCCCTGCATCTTCAGGCCGAACGCCACGTTGTCGATCACGCGCTGCCACGGAAACAGCGTGTGCTGCTGGAACACGAGCCCGCGGTCGGGATGCGGGCCGACGACGGGCGTGCCGTCGACCCGCAGCATGCCGCGCGAGGGCGCCAGATGCCCGGCCAGTGCGCCCAGCAGCGTGGACTTCCCGCAGCCCGACGGACCCAGCAGGCACACGAACTCGCCCGGGGCGATGGCCAGGCTCACGTCGTGCAGGGCCTCGAAGCGCGCGGCGCCGTCGCCCACCTCCATGTGCACATGCTCGATGGCGACGCGGCCGGATGCCGTGGTCGTGTTCATCGCGCGCCCTCTCGCGCGGCCCACGGCATGGCCAGGCGCGCCAGCAGGCGGATCAGGGCACTGCACCCCATGCCCAGCAGCCCGATCACGAGCATGCCCACGACGATGCCGCCATAGTTCTGCAAGGTGTAGGACTCCCAGGTGTAGTAGCCGATCCCGAACTGGCCCGAGATCATCTCCGCCGACACCAGGCAGAACCAGCAGGTGCCCATGCCGATTGCCAGGCCCGTGGCGATGCTGGGCGCGGCGGCCGGCAGGATCACCTGCGTGAACATCTGCCAGCGTCCGGTGCCCAGGCTGCGCGCCGAGGCCACCAGGCGCCGGTCGACGCCCTCGACGCCGTGGATCGTGTTCAGCAGCACCGGGAAGAGCGCGCCCACGAAGGTGATGAACACCATCGAGACCTCGGTCGACGGGAACATCAGGATCGCCAGCGGGATCCACGCGACGGCGGGGATCGGCCGCAGCAGTTCCAGCGGCGGCAGCAGGATGCGTCGCACCGGCCCGAAGCGGCCGATCGCCAGCCCCAGCACGATGCCGGCGACGGCCGCCGCGGCGAAGCCCGCCCCGACGCGCCACAGGCTGTAGCCCAGGTGGCGGCCCAGCTTGCCGCTTTCCAGCAGGTCGCGCGCCGCCTCGAGCGCCGCCAGCGGCGTGGGCACGTTCTGGAAGCTCACGAACCCGAGCCGGACGTGCGCGGACGCCAGCCAGTGCCACAGCAGCACGAAGCCGGCGACCGCCGCGCCCTGGGCCAGCCAGCCCGCGAGGCGACGCCGGGCCGCGGCCGCGCCACGCCACGACTCGGCCTGGCCATGCGCCTCGGGGGTGAGCACCGCGCTCATCGGCGTGCCTTCTTCGTCACTGGGCCGAGGCGACGTGCGTCGCCGCGAAGCCGCGGGCGGCCGCGAAATCGAATACCTGGGCATGGTTGTCCCGGGCCCAGCGCGTCGCGTCGTCCTTGAGCAGGAACGCGCTGATCCGGCCCTTGGCGTCGGCGGCGAACCAGGCCTGGTTGGCCAGCAGCTTCAGGCCCAGCCGCCTGTCCTGCGCGTAGACCACGCGCACCTTGCCGCCGGCCGCCTCGATCTTGCGCACGTCGGCGAACGCGTTCTCGGGCGAGGCGTAGCTGCGCACGCGCGCCTCGCCGGCCACCCACACCTGCGCGGCGCGCTTCTCGTCCGAGATCGGCTTGCCGGTCAGCGCGTCGTTGGCTTTCAGCGGCAGCTTGGCGTAGTTCTTGAGCTGCGCCTCGTAGTCCAGCCCCTCGGCCTTGAACGCGGCGCGCAGGTAGGAGTCATCGATGAAGGTGTCGGCAGTCAGCGCCGTATCGTGGCGCTTGAGCAGCCGCAGCGTGTCGATGGCCGTGGCCACCGCCTGGCGGTATTCGGGCTTCCACGACAGGTCGCGCGTCTGCAGGCCCAGCGGGCCGCCGAACAGGTAGGCCACCTCGGCGTCGATGCCCGTCACCCTGGCCACGAACTCGCTGTACTTCAGCGGATCGGCGTCGAACAGGCGGTTGGCCTCGATGGCGGCGCGCAGGTAGGCGACGACGATCTCCGGGTACTTCTTCGCGTAGTCGTCGCTCACCAGCGTGCCGTGGAAGGTGGGAGCGTCGGCCTGCGCGCCGTCGTAGATCTTGCGCGCGAAGCCCTTGTACGGGAACAGGTCGGCGAAGGGCACGAAGTCGGCGTGCGCATCGATCTTGCCGGCCTGCAGGGCCGAGCCGGCCACCTCCGGGGCCTGGGTGAGGATCGTGACGTCGCGGTCGGGATCCCAGCCCTGCGCCTTGACCGCGCGCAGCAGCATGCCGTGCGCGGTGGAGGCGAACGGCACGGAGATCTGCTTGCCCTTGAGGTCGGCGAGCGACTGCACCGGCGAGCTGAGCGGCACCACGATGCCGTTGCCGCTGCCCACGGTGGAGCCCGACAGCACCGACAGGAAGATGCTCTTCTTGCCGGCCTTGAGGAACGCGGCGCCGTTGAGCGAGCCGGGGAAGTCGGCCATCGCGCCGAAGTCGAGCTTGTCGGCCACCATCTCGTTGGTGAGCGGCGCGCCCGAGGTGAAGTTGTGCCACTCGATGTCGTACTGCACGTCCTTGTACTTGCCGTCGTGCGGGAGGTACTTCTCGAGCAGGTGCAGTTCGCGGATCAGCAGGCCACCGGTGGCGCAGTTGATCGTCGTGTCCTGGGTGCCGATGGCCACCCGGATCGTCTCGGCCGCGAACGCGGCGGGCGCGAACGCGAGGGCAGTGGCCAGCAGGGCCCCGGCGAAGGTCTTGGAAGCGGTGGTCACGCGGTGGTCTCCGGTTGGGTCAACGAAGCAGGTACGGGATGTCGACGTGGACGGCGCCGGTGGGACAGTCTTTCTCGCAGGGCATGCAGTACCAGCACTCGTCGAACTTCATGTAGGCGCTGCCCTTGACGAGGTCGATCGCCAGCACGTCGAGCGGGCACACGTCGACGCAGACGGTGCAGCCCTTGTGCGCGATGCACTTGTCGGGGTCCACGCTGACGGGCACGGCGGCGGGATGCTGGGAAAGGGGTGCGAAGGAGTACATGGTGGGTTCTCAGGCGAGTGCGGGCGCCGCGCGGTCGGCTGGCTGCGCGGGAATGCGCAGGCGCTGGTAGCTGGTGCGTTCGGTGTCGGCCACGGGCACGATGTAGGGCTCGATGGGCCGCTTGAAGCTGGTCATCGTGCCGTCGTCGCCCTTCTTGATCTGGGCGTGGCAGAACCAGTCGGCGTCGTTGCGCTCGGGGTAGTCGACGCGTGCGTGGTACAGGCCCCAGCGGCTTTCGGTGCGGTACAGCGAGGCGCGCGCCGCCATCTCGGCGCAGTCGCGGATGAAGTGCACCTCCATCGCGCGCATCAGCTCGTGCGGCTCGCGCGCGTGCAACTGCTCGAGGTCGCCGCGGATCGCCTCGAAGCGCTCGAGGCCGATCTCCATCTTGCGCGTGACCTTGGGCGGTTGAAGGTAGTCGTTGACCATGCGGCGCAGCTTGTATTCCACCTGGTTGGGCGGCAGTCCGCGCTCGCGCCGGAGCGGCGCCCACACGCGCGCGCGTTCGCGCTCGACCTGGCCGGCGCCGACGGGCGCGAAGTCGTGCTCCGCGCAGAACGCGGCGCTGCTCTCGCCGGCGATGCGGCCATAGACGAACGCGCCCAGCATGTAGTTGTGCGGCACGCAGGCCAGGTCGCCCGCGGCATGCAGGCCCGCGACCGTGGTGCGCGCGTGCTCGTCGACCCAGACGCCGGAGGCGGAATGGCCGCTGCACAGGCCGATCTCGGAGATGTGCATCTCCACCATGCGCTCGCGGTAGTCGGTGCCGCGTCCCGCGTGGAAGCGGCCGCGGCTGGGGCGCTCGTTGGTGTGCAGGATGGTCTCGATCTGCGCGATGGTCTCCTCGGCCAGGTGGTCGAGCTTGAGGAAGACCGGGCCCTTGCCGCCCTGCAGCTCCTGCTGGAACTCCCACATCATCTGGCCCGACCAGTAGTCGCACTCGATGAAGCGCTCGCCGCGCGCGTTGGTGGTGTAGCCGCCGAACGGGCCGGTGACGTAGGCGCAGGCGGGGCCGTTGTAATCCTTGATCAACGGGTTGATCTGGAAGCACTCGATGCCCGACAGCTCCGCGCCCGCGTGGTACGCCATGCTGTAGCCGTCGCCCGCGTTGGTGGGGTTCTCGTAGGTGCCGAACAGGTAGCCGGAGGCCGGCAGGCCCAGGCGCCCGGCGGCGCCCGTCGACAGCACGACGGACTTGGCGCGGATCACATGGAAGTCGGCGGTGCGGCAGTCGAACGCCATGGCGCCGGCGATGCGGCCGGTGTCGTCGGTGATCAGCCGCGTGGCGACGAGCCGGTTGGTGACTTCCACGCGGGTGCGCTTGAGCTGACGGTAGAGCACCTTCTTGATGTCGTGCCCCTCGGGCATCGGCAGCACGTAGGTGCCCAGGTGGTGCACCTTGCGCATCGCGTAGTCGCCGGTCTCGTCCTTCTCGAACTTCACGCCCCAGCGATCGAGCTCCTCGATCATGCCGAAGCTGTTGCGCGCGTAGGCCATCAGCGTCTTCTGGTTGACGATGCCGTCGTTGGCCGCCGTGATCTCGCGCACGTACTGCTCCGGCGTCGCGAAGCCCGGCACGACGGCGTTGTTCAGGCCGTCCATGCCCATCGAGATGGCGCCGCTGCGCTTGACGTTGGCCTTCTCCAGCAGCATCACGCGCAACGCGGGGTTGGCCTGCTTGGCCTTGACGGCGGCCATCGGCCCGGCTGTGCCGCCGCCGATCACCAGCACGTCCACTTCGTGGGTCAATGTTTCCATCGGGTTCCTTCGCGGCCTCAGCGCCGCTCGATGCGCAGGCGGTACTGGAAGTTGTCCGCGCGGCAATAGAGGTGTTCGTAGTCGATCGGCCGGCCGGTGGCGTCGTGCGTGAGCCGCTCGATGCGCAGCACCGGTGCGCCGGCCTCGATGTCGAGGGCCTCGGCCAGGCCGGCGTCGGCCAGGCCCGCGTCGATCACCAGGTCGGCGTGGCCCAGGGGCGTGCCGCAGTCGTTCTCGATGATCAGGAAGATGTCGCGCGACCCCAGGTCCTCCTGGGCCAGGCGCTCGCCGAGGGCGCGCGGCACCCAGGTGATGTCCAGCGAGACGGACTGGCGATCCAGGTAGCGCACGCGCTTGAGTGCGGTGACGGGCGCGCCCGCGGGCAGGCCCAGGCGCGAGGCCACCAGCTCGCTGGCGGGCACATGCTCGATCGCCAGCACCCGGTTGAAGGTCTCGTGGCCGCGCGCCTCCATGGCCTCGGCGAAGCCCTGCAGCCGGCCCAGCTCCTGGAACGGCCGGGTCTGGGCCACGAAGGCGCCCTTGCCGGCCAGCTTGAAGATCAGGCTTTCCTTCTGCAGGTCGCCCAGCGCCTGGCGCACGGTGATGCGGCTGACGCCGTACTGCGCCATCAGCTCGCGCTCGGACGGCAGCGGGTCGTTGGGCTGCCACACGCCGCTGACGATCAGGGCGCGCAGCTCCTCGCGGATGCGGGCATACAGGGAGGACGGACGCGCCTGCGGGGCGGGTCGCGACGCAGGCTCAGCCTGGGCGGGATGGAGTTGTCTCACGGGTGGTCATATCTGGTCATGACAAGTGAGACGATAGGAGAGGCGGGCGGCGCGGCGAACGAAGCGAAACGCTGCAGGTCGTGCATGAATCGCCTAAGTCGGAAAGCGCGCAAGCACATGCGGCCGCAAGCCGCTGGTGTCCTGGCCGGCACGACGAGCGCCCGCAACGGAGTCATTCGGCGCGAATGAAGCGTGTCGTCCCGCGCGCAGTCGCAGGGTCCATTGCGGCGCTGGCGCGAACCTTGAACGGTCGACTAGACCAGTGTGCCGAGCGCCGAGGCGGTGAAGTCCTTCATGCCCGCGGCGTCGCCGTTGCGCACCCTGGTCACCCAGTTCGGGTCGCCGAGCAATGCGCGGCCGACGGCGATCAAGTCGAACTCATCGCGCGCCAAACGCTCGACCAGCCTGTCGAGGCTCGCGGGTTGCGAGCTGCTGCCGCCGAAGGTGCTGAAGAAGTCGCCGGACAGCCCGACCGAGCCGACGCTGATGGTCGCCGCGCCGGTCAGCTTCTTGGCCCAGCCCGCGAAATTCAAGCCCTCCTCGCCGTCGAGCTCCGGGAACTCGGCGTCCCAGAAACGGCGCTGGGAGCAGTGGAGCACGTCGACGCCCGCCTCGACGAGCGGCAGCAGCCAGTCGGTCATGGCGTTTGGCGTCGGTGCGAGCCTCACCTTGTAGTCCTGCTGCTTCCACTGGCTGACGCGCAACAGGATGGGAAAGTCCGGCCCAACCGCGGCGCGCACGCTCTTGACGACCTCGGCCGCAAAGCGCGAGCGCTCCTTGAGCGTCGCCCCGCCGAAGCGGTCGGAGCGCTTGTTGGTGCCTTCCCAGAAGAACTGGTCGATCAGGTAGCCATGGGCGCCATGCAGTTCGAGCGTGTCGAAGCCCAGCCGCTTGGCCGCGGCGGCTGCATGGCCGAAGGCCGCAATGGTGTCGGCGATGGCCTCATCGCTCATCGCGACGCCACGCGGCGTCTCGGGCGCGAGCAAGCCCGACGGTCCTTCGACCGGGCCTGGCGGCGCCCATGTCGTCTGCGGGTTCGCGACGGTGCCGACATGCCAGATCTGCGGCCCCATCTTGCCGCCGGCGGCGTGCACCTCGTCGATCACGCGCTGCCAGCCGGCAAGAGGGGCCTCGCCGTGGAAGAACGGCACCCTCGGATCGTTCTTGGCCGAAGGGCGGTCGACAACGGTGCCTTCGGACAGGATCAGTCCGACCTGCGCCGCGGCGCGGCGGCGGTAGTAGTCGGCGACGTTCTCGCCGGGCACTCCGTCTGGCGAGAACGAGCGCGTCATCGGGGCCATGACGATGCGGTTTTTCAACTCGAGCGATTTGATGCGGAACGGGCGAAACAGCGTGTCGGTGCTGGCAGCGGAAGTCATCGAGGTCCAGTTCGTGGTCGGTGGACGGCAAGTATAAAAACTAAACCAGGGATAAAATAGCCACCTGGAGGCGACCAGATAGCCTCGGAGATACCACATGGCCCGCCAACCCGAAGACATCGCCAACTGCCCGCAGCGAGTCCTGCTCGATCAACTGACGGAAAAGTGGTCGATGCTCGTGCTGATGGCGCTCGATGACGGGCCCCTGCGCTTCAACGCCGTCAAGCGGCAACTGGTGGGCGTCACCCAAAAGGCGCTGACGCAGTGCCTGCGTCGGCTCGAGCGCAACGGCATCGTGACCCGGCGCGTCGTGCCGGCATCGCCCATTGCGGTGGAGTACGCCATCACGCCCCTCGGTCGTAGCGTCCAGCAACCTCTGAAGACGATGTACCGCTGGACGACGCAACACCTGGCCGAGGTTGAACAGGCACGCGCGGCATTCGACCGCCGTGCGGTCGTCGATGCCGACGCTGCGCGCGCCGTGTCCGGTGCGGCATTCGGATAGCCTCCCGGCGACGGTGGTCGGCGACTCGCACTCGCAGCACTGGCGTTGGTGTGCGCTCCCGGCCCTCGAGTGCTGCAATGCGTCTTCAGCATTGCGATCGGCATGCCACGTTCGCGGCATTTGTACTCGCCGCAAGTCTGCCTTCACATTCTTTGCAGAGGAAGTTCCCTCGCATAGGTTCGACGAGACCGCAGGCGGCTGGGCGTGCCGATGGGCGACGCGGAGAGTGACTACCTGCTCGGTGTTGCGACCTTTGGTTGGCCTGGAGTCCAGCCACCACCCAGGTCGCCGATCAGCGAAACAGCATCGACAAGCCGGTTTTGCTGCACGCTGAGTGCGCTTTGTTGATTGCCCAGTTGGGTCTCCTGCGCCTGTGCGACGGTCGTGTAGTCCACGGTGCCCGCCTGGAACTGCGCCAGCGCGATCTGCGTGGCGCGAACGGCGTCGTTGACGGCGAGGTCGAGGGCCTGCGCTTGCTCGGCGAGGATGCGCAGGCCCGACAGGTCGTTCTCCACGTCCTGGAACGCGGTGAGCACGGTGCTGCGATAGGCGGCGACCGATCCCTCATAGGCGGCCTTGGCCACATCGACCTTGGCCGTTCGCTCGCCGAAGTCGAACAGCGTCTCGGTTCCGGTTGCCCCGACAGACCACACCAGGTTTGCGGCACGCAGCAAACCGTTCAACGGGGACTGCGAGAACCCGCCCACCGCCGACAACGAGATGTCGGGGTAGTACGCCGCGACGGCGACGCCGACCGCGGCGTTCTGGGCGGCCATCGTGCGCTCGGCCGCGGCGATGTCGGGCCGCCGCTGCAACAGCGTCGACGGGATGCCCACGGGCACCGTCGGCAACGTCGGCATCACCGACCCGTGCGGGATGTCCATCTCCTCGGGATTCTTCCCGACCAGCACCGCGATCGCGTGCGCGTATTGAGCCCGGGCGACGCCGAGGCCGATCAGGTTGGCCTGGGCCGTTTCGAGCGCGACGCGCGCGGTGATGACAGCGGACGGCGAAGTGCTGGAGATGCCTGCCTTGCCCTGGGCCTCGGCGATGCGCAACGCTTCCTTGAAGGCGTCGACCGTCTTCTCCTGCAGATCGATGTCGGCATCGGCGAGCCGCAGCTCGATGATCGTCGTGGCCAGCAAGGTCTGCTCGGAGAGCGTGGCGTTGGCCAGCGTGGCCTCGTCGGCTTGCGCCGTGGCGGTGTTCTGCTCGACCAGGCGGCGGACCGCGCCCCACAGGTCGGGCGTCCAGCTGGCGGTCGCCTCGAGCGCTCCGCTGCTGACCACCGCACGGGTTCCGGCGCTGCCCGCGCCCTTCGCACGAGTGGCGGAGGCTTCGGCCCCGATCGTGGGGAACAGCTGCGCCGACGCGACGCGCACCTCGGCCAGCGCCTGCTGGTAGTTCGCGTAGTCCTGCCGCACCGTCTGGTTCGACACCGCGACCATCGGCTCCAGCTGGTCGAGCAGCGGGTCGTGAAACGCGGTCCACCAGTCGCCCTTGGGCGCCGCGTCCGCCGGCGCGGCCGAGATCCAGCCGGGCAGTTCCTTGTAGCGCGCCGGAACCGGGACGTCGGGGCGCTTGTAGTCGGGACCCGCCACGCAGCCGCTGAGCAACGCGCCCAGCATGCCGGCGAGGCGACCGATCCGGCCAAGTTCAATTCGCGCGTCGTTCATGCGTCTGCACTCGCTTGCTTGCCTGCGGGGGACACCGCGATCCAGCGCCGCAGCCGGTCGCCGACACGGTCGAAGTAGACGTAGATCACGGGGGTCGTGTAGAGCGTGACCATCTGGCTCAGGATCAGGCCGCCCATCACCGTGATGCCCAGAGGTTGGCGCAGCGACGCGCCCTCGCCGATGCCGATCGCCAGCGGCACCGCTCCGAGAACCGCCGCCGCGGTGGTCATCATGATCGGCCGCAGGCGCAGCACGGCGGCATCGTGGATAGCCACCTTCGCGTCGATGCGCTGCTCGCGCTGCGCGTGGATGGCCACGTCGATCATCATGATCGCATTCTTCTTGACGATCCCGATCAGCAGGATGATGCCGATCATCGCGATCACCGAGAAAGGAGTGTCGAAGATCAGCAGCGCCAGGGTCGCGCCGATGCCGGCCGACGGCAACGTGGACAGGATGGTCAGCGGATGCACCGTGTTCTCGTAGAGGATGCCCAGCACGATGTACACCGCTGCGAATGCGGCCAGGATCAGCAGCGGCATGCTCGACATCGATTGCGAGTAGGCTTGCCCGGCACCGGCGAATTCGCCGTGGATCGACGCTGGCATGCCGAGTTCGCGCATCGCGGCGTCGATCGCCACGCCGGCCTTGCTCAAGGAGCCTCCCGGCGGCAGGTTGAACGACAACGTGACCGCCACCATGCCGTTCTGGTGGTTGACCTGCGTGGAGGTGTGGTTGTTGACGTAGCGCGCCATGGCGGACAGGGGCACCATGGTCTCTGCCGCCGTGCTGTCTGCGCTGCCGGTCGAGCCTCCGCCCTTGCTGCTGGAGATGCTGTTGGTCACCGCGTTGGCCTCGGCGCTCGCGTTGAGCGAGTTGGTCGCCGACGTCGTGCCGGCAATCGCGTTCCCCGCAGCCACTGCCGATACCGCGCTGACCGTGCCTCCCGGCGCCTGGGTCTGCTGGGAGCCCGTCGCATTGCCGGCCGCCGGGCTGAGGTAGATGTGCTTGAGCATGTCCGGGGACTGCCAGTACCTGGGCGCAACCTCCATCACCACGAAGTACTGGTTGAACGGGTTGAAGATCGTCGTGACGGTGCGCTGCCCAAACGCGTCGTAGAGCACATTGTCGATCTGGTTTGGCGCGAAGCCATAGCGCTGCGCCGTCTGGCGATCGTAGGTCAGGGAGGTTTGCAGGCCGTTCTGTTGCATGTCCGTGTTCACGTCCACCAGCGCGTCGCGCTCCTGGCCCAGTCGGGCGACCAGCTTGGGCGTCCAGGCGTACAGCGCTGCCGTGTCGTCGCCTGTCAGGGTGTACTGGTATTCGGCGGCCGAAGCCCGGCCGCCGATCCGCAGGTCCTGCACGGCCTGCAGGAACAGGCGCGCGCCGGCGACCTTGCCGAGCTTGGGACGCAGGCGTTGCACCACGAGGTCCGCAGAGACCTGGCGCTGAGCCAACGGTTTCAGAGCGACGTAGACGTTCGCGGTATTGAGGGCGCGACCGCCGGTGAAGCCGACCACCGACTGGACGGCGGGATCTTCCTGCACGATCTGCTGCAGTTGCTCCAGCTTCTGCTTCATGGCGGGAAACGAGATGCTCTGGTCCGCAATGATCTGGCCCGTGAGCAACCCGGTGTCCTGCTCCGGGAAGAAGGTCGACGGCACCAGCCTGAACAGCCAGACATTGAGCACGATGAGCCCGACCAGCAGCAGGCCGACCACCAGCGCGTGCTCCAGCACCGCGGCGAGCGAGCGCGAATAGGCGCCTTTGAAACGTTCGAACTGCCGCTCGACCCAGACCGACCAGCGGGACTCGGAGTGCAGGCTTGCGCCGTTGACCAGCAGGTACGCGCACATCGTCGGCGTGATCGTGAGCGAGATCAGCAACGAGAACAGGATCGAGATCGACAGCGTCACCGCGAACTCGTGGAAAAGCAGGCCGACCAGCCCCGGCATCAGCAGGATCGGGATGAACACTGCGATCAGCGAGATGCTCATCGAGATCACGGTGAAGCCGACCTCGGCGCTTCCGCGCAGCGCGGCCTCGCGGGGCGACAAGCCGGCGTCGAGGTGGCGCACGATGTTCTCCAGCACCACCACGGCGTCGTCGACGACGAAGCCGGTGGCGATGGTCAATGCCATCAGCGACAGGTTGTCGATGCTGTAGCCGAGCAGGTACATCGGACCGAAGGTTCCCAGGATCGACAGGGGCAGCACGACGGCCGGGATCAGGGTGGCGCGCGGCGATTGCAGGAACACGAAGACCACGCCGATGACCAGAAGCACCGCGATGAACAGAGTCCGCTGGGTGTCGCTCACTGCGGCCCGGACCGACTGCGATCGGTCGATGGCCACATGCACCTGGATGCTCGGAGGCAAGGTCGCCTCGACGGCGGGCAGGGCCTTCATGATCTGGGCGACGGTCTGGATGATGTTGGCGCCGGGCAGCGGAAACACGATCACGCCCACCGTCGACTTGCCGTTCCACAGGCCGGCGTTGCGGATGTTCTCGTTGGAGTCGACCACCTCGGCGACATCGTGCAGCAGCACGGCGGCGCCGTTGCGATAGGCGACGATGAGATCGCGGTAGTCCGCGGCCTTGCTGGCCTGGTCGTTGGAGACGACCTCGTAGCGCTGGTCGCCCTGGTCGATGTAGCCCTTGGCGCTGTTGGCATTGGCGGCGGCGATCGCGGCGCGAACGTCTTCCAGCCCGATGCCGTAGCTGCTCAGCTTGTCCGGCTCCAGTTCCACGCGCACGGAAGGAAGCGCGCCGCCGCCGAGCTGGATCTGGCCGACACCGCTGATCTGCGAGAGCTGCTGCTGGATGACGGTGTCGGCTGAGTCGTAGAGCTGCGCCTGGGTCAGCGTGTCGGAGGTGAGCGACAGGATGGTGATCGGCGAGTCGGCGGGATTGAACTTCCGGTAGCTCGGGTTGCTGCGCAGGCTGGTCGGCAGGTCGGCGCGCGCCGCCTGGATCGCCGCTTCCACATCGCGCGCGGCGCCGTTGATGTCGCGGTTCAGCGCGAATTGCGCCACCACTTGCGACGAGCCGACCGAGTTGTTGGAAGTGAGCTGGGTCACGCCGGCAATGGTCGCCAGGCGCCGCTCCAATGGCTCGGCCACGGTAGAGGCCATGATCTCGGGACTGGCCCCCGCCATGGTGGCCTGCACGGCGATGACCGGATAGGTGACGTTCGGCAGTGGCGCGACGGGCAGGTGGAAATACGCCAGCAGCCCGGACAGCGCGATCGAGACGGCCAGCAGCGTGGTCGCCACCGGGCGCTCGATGAACAGCGCGGAGATGTTCACGCCACGCTCTCGACGCGGCTGTCGGGCTCGCGCCGGCGCCGGCCGAAGCGCTGCGACACACGGTCGAAGAACAGGTAGATCACCGGCGTCGTGAACAGCGTCAACACCTGGCTCACAGCGAGGCCGCCGATGATGGCCAGACCCAACGGCCGGCGCAGCTCCGAGCCAGTGCCCGTGCCCACGAGCAGTGGCAGTGCGCCGAGCATGGCCGCCAGCGTGGTCATCAGGATCGGCCGGAACCGCAGCAGCGAAGCCTCGAGGATCGCGTCCTGCGGCGTCTTGCCGTGGTGGCGCTCACCTTCCAGCGCGAAGTCCACGATCATGATGCCGTTCTTCTTGACGATGCCGATCAGCAGCACGATGCCGATGATGCCGATCACGTCCAGGTCATGCCCTGCCAGCATCAGCGCGAGCAGCGCGCCGATGCCGGCCGACGGCAGGGTCGACAGGATGGTCACGGGGTGGATGAAGCTTTCGTACAGCACGCCCAGCACGATGTAGACCGTGACCAGCGCGGCCAGCAGCAGGAAGACCTCGCTCGAGAGCGAGTCCTGGAACGCGGCCGCGGCGCCCTGGAACGCGCTGGTGATCGACGGCGGCAAGCCAATGGCCTTCTCGGCCTTCTGGACGTCGTCCACCGCCGCACTCAGCGAGGCCCCCGACGCGAGGTTGAACGACACCGTGACGGCGGGAAACTGCGCGAGATGGCTGACCACCAGCGGCGACTTGGTGACCTTGATGGTGGCGATGCCGCTCAACGGCACCTGGCCGACGCTGCCGGTCTGCGTCGGCAGGTAGAGCGTCCCCAGTGACTGAAGGCTGGGCAGGCTGTCGGGCCTGGCCACCAGCACCACGCGGTACTGGTTGGATTGATTGAAGATGGTCGAGACGATGCGTTGGCCGAGCGCGTCGTAGAGCGCGTTGTCGATCGTGGCCGGCGTAATGCCGTAGCGCGCCGCGAGTTGCCGGTTCACTTCGATGTCAAGGCTCAGGCCCTGGTTGTCGAGATCACTGGTGACGTCGCTGATCGACGCGATTTTCTTCATGCGCGAGACGAGTTCCGGCACGTACTTCTCGAAGTCCTGCTGGTTCGGCCCGCGCAGCACGAACTGGTACTGGTTGGGCGACACCACCGTGTCCAGCGTGAGGCTTTGTTCGGGCTGGGCGAACAGCTTGATGCCGGAGACGCCCATGGTCTCGTCCTGCAGGCGCTTGGCGATCTGGGCCGCACTGAGAGAGCGGTCGCCGTGCGCCTTGAGGTTGATCAGGAAGCGGCCCTGGTTGAGCGTGGTGTTGGTGCCGTCCACGCCGATGTACGAGGTCAGCGACGTGACGTCGGCATCCTTGAGGATCGCGTCGGCCAGGGCCGCCTGGCGCGCGGCCATGGCCTTGTAGGACACCGAGTTGTCGGCAACGGTGATGCCCTCGATCACCCCGATGTCCTGCACCGGGAAGAGTCCCTTGGGAATGACGACATAGAGAATCGCGGTCAGGGCCACCGTCAACAGCGCGACGAGCAGCGTCGACGTCTGGTGCGCCAGCACCCAGCGCAGCCCGCTTTCGTACCCCGCCTGCGTCCTGTCGAAGAGCCCTTCGCTGAAACGCTCGAAGCGGCTGGGCTTGCGCTCCGACTTGCGACGCAGGATGCGCGAGCACATCATCGGCACCAGGGTCAGCGACACCACGGCGGAGATCAGGATGGTGACGGCGAGGGTCACCGCGAATTCGCTGAACAGGCGCCCGATGACGCCGCCCATGAACAGCAGCGGGATCAGCACCGCGATCAGCGAGATGGTCAGCGACATGATGGTGAAACCGATCTGCCCGGCGCCCTTGAGCGCCGCTTCCATCGGGCTGGCCCCTTCTTCCAGGTAGCGCACGATGTTCTCGATCATCACGATCGAATCGTCCACCACGAAGCCCGTGGCCACGATCAGCGCCATCAGCGAAAGGTTGTCGATCGAATAGTTCAGCTCGTACATCAGCGCGAGAGTGCCGATCAGAGACACCGGCACCGAGATGCTGGGGATGATGGTCGCCGGCACGTTGCGCAGGAACACGAAGATCACGAGCACCACCAGCACGATGGCCAGCAGCAGCTCGAAGGCGGCGTCGGACACCGACGCGCGGATCACGCCGGTGCTGTCGGCCACGATACCCACCTTCATTGCCTGCGGCAGGCTCGCCAGCAGCTGCGGAAGCTGCTTCTTGATCTGGTCGACAGTCGCGATGACATTGGCCCCGGGCTGGCGCAGCACGTTCAGCACGATCGCGGGCGTGTGGTCGTACCAGGCCCCCTGCTCGATGTCCTGGGCGGACTGGGTGACCTTGGCGACATCGCTCATGAGTACCGGCGCCCCGTTCTGGTACGCGATCACCGTGCTCAGGTAGTCGTTGGGGTCCTGGATCTGGTCGTTGGCGTTGATCGTGTAGTCCAGGTCGGGGCCGTCGAAATTGCCCTTGGGCTGGCTGACGTTGATGTTGCCGAGGATCGTGCGCAGGTCGTCGATGTTGAGGCCGTAGGCGGCCAGCTTGTGCGGATCGGCCTCGACGCGAACTGCCGGCACGTTGCCGCCCGACGGGCTGACGAGGCCGACACCCGGCACCTCGGAAATCTTCGAGGCGAGGCGGTTGTTGGCGATGTCCTGCAACTGGTTCAGGGACATCGAGTCGGACGTGACGGCGAGCGTCAGGATCGGCTGGTCGGCGGGATTGACCTTGGCGTAGACGGGCGGCGCCGGCAGCCCGGCTGGAAGCAGGCTATTGGAAGCATTGAGCGCAGCCTGCACGTCCTGCTCGGCGACGTCGAGGCTGAGCGCGAGGTTGAACTGAAGCGTGATCACCGAGGCCCCGGAGGAACTGGCGGACGTCATCTGCGTCAGGCTCGGGATCTCGCCAAGCTGTACTTCCAGGGGCGCGGTCACCGTGGTGGCCATCACCTGCGGGCTCGCCCCGGGATAGAAGGTCTCGACCTGGATCGTCGGATAGTCGACGTCCGGCAGCGAAGAGACCGGCAGAAAGCGCACCGCGACCAGGCCGACCAGCACCAGCGCGATCATCAGCAACGCGGTCGCCACCGGGCGCAGGACGAACAGGCGGGAGATGTTCATCGGGCTGGCATCCGCTGCGGGGCGATCATTGGTGCTGGCCGGACGCGTCGCTGCCCGCCGCGGAAGCGCCGCGGTGGTGCGCCCCGGCCGTCTTCGGCTCGGATCCGCCGCCGGCACCGGAAGCCGTCGACGCCGCCGTGGCGACGCTGATCTTCGCGCCGTCGTTGAGCCTGTCGGTGCCATCGGTGACGACGCTGTCGCCGGCCGCCAAACCGGACAGGATCGCCGTGTTGCGCCCATCGCTCGGGCCCAAGGTGACCTTGTGCGCGGCCACGGTGCGGTCGGCATTGACCAGGTAGACGTAGTCGCCGGGTGCTCCGTTGAGTACCGCCGGATTGGGCACCAGAACGGCGTCGTGCAGCGTATCGACCAGCATCTTGACGTTCACGAATTGGTTCGGGAACAAGGCCTCGTCTTCGTTGGGAAACGTCGCGCGCAAGGTGACCGTGCCCGTGCTCGTGGCCATCTGGTTGCCGAGCGCGTACAGCGTGCCCGTGGCGATCGCATGGCTGTTGTCGCTCGAGTACGCGGTCACGGGCAGCTTCGCGCCGGCGCGTACGCGCTCGATCACCCTGGCCAGGTCGTTCTGGGCCACGGTAAATTCCACCGTCGTTGGCTTCATGGTGGTGATGACCACGATGCCGGGGGAGCTGGATGCGGTCACGTAGTTGCCCGGATCGACCAGGCGCAGGCCGACCCGTCCAGCAACTGGGGCGCTGATGTGGCAATACGTGAGGTCGAGCTGGTACTGCGCGATCTGTGCCCGATCGGACTGCACTTGGGCAGAGTCCTGCTTGACAAGGAACTCCTGGTCGACAACCGTCTGTTCGGCGATGGCCTTCTGATCGCGCAGTTGCTGGTAGCGCGCGAGATCGGATCGCGCCTGGTCCAGCGCGGCCTGGTCCTTCCCCAGCGACGCCTGCTGCTGCTGCAAATCGATCTCGTACTGACGCGGATCGATCTGGGCCAGGAACTGCCCCTTGGTCACGTCCTGGCCCTCCCGATAGGCGACCTGGGTCAGGTAGCCGCTCAACTGCGGCAGCACGGTGACCGTGTTGGAGGGTGTGACCGTGCCGAGTTCGGTCAGCGTTTCCGGCATGTCGCCGACGGTCGCCCGAGCCACTTTGACTGCCTGAGGCGCCACGCCCTTCGCGGGCGGCTTGCGTTTCAGCAAGTGCGCGGCGACCACCACAAGCAGCACGATGCCCACCAAGCCCAGCAGCCAGCTCCCGCGCCGGTACCAGGGCCGCGTTGTCGCGGGCGCGTTCTGGCTTTCACTCATCCCGTCTCCAGATGTTCAGTGGCATGAATCCTCGGCCTCGCGGTCCTTCAACGGACAGTATCGAGGTCTGGTTCCCCCACAACGTAACCTTTTTCGATGCGCGGTGAAGTTATCTGAATTCGACCTGACACTGATCTGGGTTCGCGTGCTCAACCGTGCCGTCCAGAAGGCTGCCCATGCGGCGCCGCGGCAGGCCACCGCCGGGGATGACGTCGGCCAGCGTGGATCCGACTGCGCGCAGGATGACAGGTGAGCAACGAGCCAGCGCCGCAAGCCCCACCGGCCCGGGCAAAGACGCTAGTGCGGTGTTCGGTGCCAATCGGTGCTTGTGCGCTGCGCCTTTGTCCCCGTGGCGTCGTTGAAAATCCTCGACATGCCACCCGGCATGGCTGCGGCTTTCGCCTGGCCACGAGGCCAAATCCGCTGGCGCACAAGCACCGCTTGGCACCGAACACTGCACTAGCGCACGCGGGTCGCGGGAAGCAGGGCGTTGGCGTGCGCGATGTCGGAGAACACCCGTGCCGACGGCCGCGGCGTGCGCTTGAAGTCGTTCTCGTAGTCGACGGCCACCAGGCCGAAGCGCGCGTTGAAGCCGTCGGCCCATTCGAAGTTGTCGAGCAGCGACCAGTGGATGTAGGAGCGCACGTCGGCGCCGCCGCGCTCGCGGGCGAGCCAGGCCTCGCGCACGTGCTGGCGCAGGAAGGCCTGTCGCGCCACGTCGGCGGCGGCGCCGTCGGCCGTGCCGTTCTCCAGCACGTAGATCGGCCTGGCGTAGCGCTTCGCGGCCTCGGTGAGGATCAGGTAGAAGCCGTGCGGGTAGCTGGCCCAGCCGAGGTCGTTGAACGGCTCGTTCGTGGCGGCCGGGTCGTGCAGGAGGATCTCCGGCGTGCCGGGATGCAGGATGTCCGCCTTGATGTAGGTGCGGCTGTAGTAGTTGATGCCGACGTAGTCCTCGGCGCCCTTCAGCTCCGCGATGGGCTCGTCGATGTCGGTGTTCTCCAGCTTCAGCCGGCCGGTGTGGATCGCGTCGAGGAAATCCCAGTTCCAGGCCTGGTCTATCGATTGCGCGGTCAGGCGATCCAGCGGCGCCCAGTCGCGCAGCGGCTCGAAGGCCAGCGTGTTCTCGGTGATGCCCACGTTGGCCTGCGCATGGCGTTCGGCCGCGACGCGGTGCAGGGTACGGTAGGCGGCGACGTGCGCCCGCAGCAGGGCGCGGATCACCGGCGCGGCCTGCTCGACGCCGGCGCGGCGTTCCAGCGGCGGGTAGGTGCCCTCGATGTAGCCGCTGTAGACGTAGACCATGGGTTCGTTGAGCGTGCACCACTGGGTGATGTCGGCAATGAAGTCGGCCGCCACGGCGTCCACGTAGCGCTGCCACTGCGCCAGCGCGTCCCGGCGCTCCCAGCCCTTGTGGCCCGTGGCGTCGGGCTCGAAGAACCACGCGGGGGCCGTGTAGTGGAACAGGGTCGCGAACGGCGTCAGGCCGTGCGCCTTCATCGCGGCGATGAGCGCCTTGTAGTAGGCGACGCCCGCCGGGTCGGGCTCGCGCATGTCGGCGCGCGGGAACAGCCGCGCCCACTCGATGGAAAAGCGGAACGCGTTCAGGCCCAGGGACTGCGCCAGCGCGAGGTCGTCCGGGTAGTGGGTCTCGAAACCGGCCTTCTCGCGCCTCACCCTGGCCGACCACTTGCCGAGATCGTGGATGTGGCCTGGCAGCGCGGTGCCGGGCGTGGCGCCGGTGCCGAAGCGGCCGTTGCGGAACGCGTCCTCCTCGAACGCCGTCCAGTCGCTGGGCTGCTGGCTCTCGGCCTGCTGTCCGGCGATGGCCACGCCCCACCAGAAGCCAGCGGGAAAGCGCAGCGGGCCGGGCCGTGCGTCGCTCGCGTCGGGCGTCACCAGCAAGGGGCTGCGATGCGCGCCACCCTGCGTGGCCGCGACGAACGCCGTGGCGGCGAGCGCCAGGGCCAGCAGCAGGACGGCCTTGCCCATCGTGGTCAACGCGGTCAGCGCGGCTTGTTCTGCTGGTAGAGCAGGTGCGCCTTGATCTCCGGCCATTCGCCGGCGGTCACGCTGTACATCACGGTGTCGCGCACCGTGCCGTCGCGCCGCACCGCGTGGTGGCGGATGACGCCGTCCTTCTTCGCGCCCAGCCGCTCGATCGCCTTCTGGCTCGCGAAGTTGTAGTTGTCGGTACGCCAGCCCACCACCTTCGCGTTGAGCGTCTCGAAGGCGTGGGTCAGCAGCAGCAGCTTGGCGCACGTATTGATGTGCGAGCGTTGCGTGCTGCTGGCGTACCAGGTCCAGCCGATCTCCAGGCGGTCGACGACCGGCAGGATGTCGTGGTAGCTGGAGGAGCCGACGACGCGGTTGGCGTTCTCGAGATCGACCACCACGAAGGGCAGGCGATCCTTCATCGCGAGCGCGCGCTCGACGTAGGCGCGCGTGTCCTCGGGCGTGGGCACCGAGGTGACGCGCAGGTTCCAGAGTTCGCCATCGGCGGCTGCGGCCTTGAGGGCGTCGACGTGGTCCAGCGACATCGGCTCGAGCCGGATGCGGCCGTCGGTGAGGGTGACGGGGCGGACGTCCAGCATCAGCGGTTGTTCTTCTGCATGAAGATGAGCTTTTCGAACAGGCTGACGTCTTGCTCGTTCTTCAGGAGCGCGCCGATCAGCGGCGGGATCGACACCTTGTCGTCTTTCGACTGCAGCGCCGCGACCGGGATGTCCTCGGCCAGCAGCAGCTTGAGCCAGTCGAGCAGCTCGGAGGTGGACGGCTTCTTCTTCAGGCCCGGCAGGTTGCGCACGTCGTAGAAGCTCTTGAGCGCGGCGGCCACCAGCTCCTGCTTGATGCCGGGGAAGTGCACGTCGACGATCTGCTGCATCGTCGAGGCCTCGGGGAACTTGATGTAGTGGAAGAAGCAGCGGCGCAGGAACGCGTCGGGCAGCTCCTTCTCGTTGTTGCTGGTGATGAAGACCACCGGGCGCTGGATGGCGCGGATCGTCTCCTTGGTCTCGTAGACGTGGAACTCCATGCGATCGAGTTCGCGCAGCAGGTCGTTCGGGAACTCGATGTCGGCCTTGTCGATCTCGTCGATCAGCAGCGCCACCGGCGTCTCGCTGGTGAAGGCCTGCCACAGCACGCCCTTGACGATGTAGTTGTGGATGTCCTTGACGCGCGGGTCGCCCAGCTGGCTGTCGCGCAGTCGGCTCACAGCGTCGTATTCGTACAGGCCCTGCTGCGCCTTGGTGGTGCTCTTGATGTGCCACTCCAGCAGCGGCAGGCCCAGCGACGCGGCGGCCTCCTCGGCCAGCATCGTCTTGCCGGTGCCGGGCTCGCCCTTGACCAGCAGCGGGCGGCGCAACGTCATCGAGGCGTTGACCGCGAGCATCAGGTCGGGCGTGGCGACGTAATTGTCGGATCCTACGAACTTCATGATCATCGCGATGGGGGCGGGTTTTGCCTGACGGAGTGGGTCGTTCCAGTATAAAGGGACGTTCCTATAATCGTCCGGAGCAGGTGGGCACGGCCCCTGCGCCTGGAAGTACTGCTTCTCCGGATCAACAAAGACGAGACGATGACAAGAACCCTGACCTTGCTGCTCGCCCTCGCGGGTGTCTTCTCCACCGCCCATGCGCAGGACGCGCAGCGCGGGTCGACCAAGGTTCAGATGTGCATCGGCTGCCACGGCATCGTGGGCTACCAGGGCGACTTCCCCCAGGTCTACCACGTGCCCAAGATCGCCGGCCAGGATGCGAAGTACATCTCCGGCGCTCTCACGGCCTACCGTGCCGGCGACCGCAAGCACCCCACGATGCACAGCGTCGCGTCGTCGCTGACCGACCAGGACATCGCCGACATCGCCGCCTACTACTCGCGGCTGGGCAAGCCCGACGGCCCGGTGCCGGAGGCGCCGGCCAAGCCCATCCCCGACAACCTGCGCACGGCGATGGCCACCTGCGTCGCCTGCCACGGCGTGAACTTCTCCACGCCCACCGACGGCACCATCCCGCGCCTGGCCGGCCAGTACCCCGACTACCTGCAGTTCGCGCTCAGGTCGTACAAGGTCGAGGGCAACCCGCACTATGGCCGCGGCAACGCGGTGATGGGGGCGATGGCCAAGCCGCTGAAGGACGACACGATCGTGGAGATCGCCGACTACCTGGCCACGCTGCCCGGCGACCTGCGCACGGTGCCGCAGCCGAAGTTCAAGTAGGCACGCGCCCGCCCGCCGCCACGGGAACCGCCTTCGGGCGGTTTTGTCGTTCTGGAGGGCCGTTCCGACCCATTTGTTTCCTTCAGACCAAACGCCAGCGCTACAGTCGTTGCTCGCCCGGCCGAAAACAGGACAGCACCGGCTTCCCGCCGGCAACCGCCTCTCCGCCCGCGCGTCTCATGCTGAAGAAGATCCGTGTCGACCAAGTCCGCCTGGGCATGCACCTGCATGCACTGGAGGGCGCGTGGATGGACCACCCGTTCTGGAAGACCCGTTTCGTGATCCGCGATGCCGACCAGCTCAGGAAGCTGCAGGACAGCGTGATCGCCGAGGTCTGGATCGATCCCGAGAAGGGGCTGGACGTGGGCGACGACGCTGCGTCGCCGGCGACCGCCCCGGCCACGGCGGAACCTGCCTCCGTCGTGGCGTCGCTGCCGGCCCAGCCGGCGCCCCTTCCAGCGCGCACGTCCACGCCCGTGCCGCCGCCCTCGAAGAGCTTCGCGGACGAGATGCGCACCGCCACCGCGGTCTGCAACAAGGGCCGCGCGCAGGTGCAGAAGATGTTCGGCGAGGCGCGCCTTGGCCGCGCCATCGACGCCGAATCTCTCATGCCGCTGGTGCAGGAGATCTCCGACTCGGTCATCCGCAACCCGGGCGCGATCGTCAGCCTGGCGCGCCTGAAGACGCAGGACGACTACTCGTACATGCATTCGGTGGCCGTCTGCGCGCTCATGGTGGCGCTCGGCCGCGAGCTCGGCTTCGACGAGGAGCAGTGCCGCACGGCGGGCACGGCGGGCCTGCTGCACGACGTGGGCAAGGCGCTGATGCCGCTGGACATCCTGAACAAGCCGGGCAAGCTCACCGACCAGGAGTTCGACGTGATGCGCAGCCACCCCGTGCGCGGCTACGAGCTGCTGCAGGAGGCCCGCGGCGCCGCGCCCGAGGCGATGGAGGTCTGCCTGCACCACCACGAGCGCTTCGATGGTGGCGGCTACCCGCACAAGCTGCCCAACGACAAGCTCAACCAGCTGGTGCGCATGGGCTCCATCTGCGACGTCTACGACGCGATCACGTCCGACCGGCCCTACAAGAACGGCTGGGATCCGGCCGACTCGATCGGCCAGATGGCCAGCTGGAAGGGCCAGTTCGATCCGGTGGTCTTCGCGACCTTCGTCAAGAGCGTCGGCATCTATCCCACGGGCTCGCTGGTGCGGCTGAAATCCGACCGCCTGGCCGTGGTCGTCGAGCAGAGCCCGAAGACGCTCACCGCGCCGGTCGTGCGGGTGTTCTATTCGGTCAAGTCGGGCATGCCGGTGTCGCTGCAGCGGCTCGACCTTTCAGGCGGCACGAGCGATCGCATCGTGGGACGGGAGCAGCCCGAGAAGTGGAACTTCACTTTCCTGGACGCGCTCTGGGCCGGGGACGCGGCACCGAAGCGCAACTGACTGCCGCGCCACCTTCGTTGCGCCCGCACAAGAAAAAAGGGCCAGGCGTCGCGGCCAGGCCCTTTCCCATCCGATGCGTCGACGATCAATGCGCCGGCTTCGGCGTCATCTCCTGGTCGATCTTGCGCGCCTCGTCGTCCTGCGCCGCGTCTTCCTCGATGGTCTTCGCGTGGTTCGCGCCCAGCAGCATGTACCAGGCCGGGACGACGAACAACGTGAACAGCGTGCCGATCGACATGCCCGTGAAGATCACCAGGCCCATCGCCTGGCGGCCCGCGGCGCCGGCGCCGGAGGCGATCACCAGCGGCACGACGCCGAAGACCATCGCGGCGGTGGTCATCAGGATCGGGCGCAAGCGGATGCCGGTAGCTTCCAGGATCGCCTCCAGCTTGCTCAGGCCCTTCTTCTGTTCGTTGTTCGCGACTTCGACGATCAGGATCCCGTGCTTCGAGATCAGGCCCATCAGCGTCACCAGCCCGACCTTCGTGTAGATGTTCAACGACGCGAAGCCGAGGAACACGAAGATCATCGCGCCGAACAGCGCCAGCGGCACCGAGATCAGGATCACGACCGGATCGCGGAAGCTCTCGAACTGCGCCGCGAGCGCCAGGAACACGATGACGACGGCGAACGCGAACGTGACGATGAAGCCGCCCGACTCTTGCTGGAACACGCGCGACGGGCCGGCGTAGTCGGCGTTGTAGCCGGTCGGCGCGACCGATTTCAGCGTATCACGCAGGAATTCCAGCGACTCGCCCTGCGAGCCAGCGCCAACCCCCGAGATCGTCACCGAGTTCAACTGCTGGAAGCGCGAGATCGACTCCGGTTGCACGGTGTACTTCAACGAAGCGATCGTGCTGGCGGGAATCAGGCCGGCGGTAGGCGTCTTGATGTAGAAGTCCAGCACGTTCGACGGGTTCAGGCGGTCGACCTGCAGCACCTGCGGGATCACCTTGTACGAGCGGCCGGCGATCGAGAAGTAGTTGACGTAGCCGCCACCCAGCGCCGCGCCGAGCGCATTGCCGACGTCCTGCTGCGTCATGCCCAGCGCCGCGATCTTCTCCCGGTCGACCTCGACGGTCGCCTGCGGCGCGTCGAGCTTCAGGTCCTGGTCGATGTAGTAGAACTTGCCGGAGGCCTGCGCCTTGGCCATCACCTGCTGCGCCACGGTGTTGAGGTTCTCGAACGGCTCGGTCGTCGAGATGACGAACTGCACCGGCAGGCCGGACGTGCCTGGCAGCGGCGGGAACTGGAACGCGGCGACTCGCGCGCCGGCGATCTTGTTCCACCTGGCCTGCAGGTCAAGCTGGATCTCGTGCGCGCTGCGCGCGCGGTCGCCCCAGTTCTTCAACAGCACGCCGCCGATGCCGGCGTTGGTCGTCGGCACGCCGGTGATCTGGAACATCTGCTTGTATTCGGGGATCGAGTGAGCGATGTCGAACACCTGCTTGGCGTAGGTCTGCATCTGGTCTGACGTGGCCGTCGGCGAGCCCACGACCTGCGACAGCACGATGCCCTGGTCTTCTTCCGGAGCAAGCTCCGACTTCGACATCATGAACATCACGCCCAGCAGCGCGAGCATGATGACGGACATCGTGATCATCACGGCGTAGGTGCCGAGGAGACTGCGCAGCGCGCGCGAGTAGCCGTGGCGCACCTTCTCGAAGACATGGTCGATCTTCTTGACGAACCAGCCGTTGTCCTGCTCCGGCGTGAAGATGCGCGAGCACATCATCGGCGACAGCGTCAGCGCGACGATGCCCGAGACGAACACCGATGCCGCGAGCGTGAACGCGAACTCGGTGAACAGCGCGCCGGTGAGGCCGCCCTGGAAGCCGATCGGGACGTACACCGCGATCAGCACGACCGTCATCGCGAGGATCGGGCTGCCCAGCTCGCGCGCGGCGATCAGCGCGGCCTCCATCGGCGTCTTGTGCTCCTCCTTCATGTGGCGATCGACGTTCTCCACCACGATGATGGCGTCGTCGACCACCAGCCCGATCGCCAGCACGAGCGACAGCAGCGTGAGCAGGTTGATCGAGTAGCCGAGGATCAGCATGATGAAGAACGTGCCGACCAGCGACAGCGGCATCGCGATCAGCGGCACGACGACGGCGCGGAACGTGCCGAGGAACAGGTAGATCACGACCGTGACGATCAGCAGCGCCTCCACCAGCGTCTTCACGACTTCGCTGATCGAGGTGTTGATGAAGTCGGTCGAGTCGTAGACGATCTCGCCCGTCACGCCGTTGGGCAGCTGCGACTTGAGGTCGGGAAAGGCCTCGCGCACGCGCTTGGCGACGTCGAGGATGTTGGCCTCCGGCGCCACCTTGATGCCGATGAACACCGAGCGCACGCCGCTGAACGCGACGTTGAAGTCGTAGTTCTCGGAACCGAGCGTGACGGTGGCGACGTCTTCGAGCCGCACGATCGAATCGCCGTTCTGCTTGACGATCAGCTTCTTGAATTCGTCGAGCGAGTGCAGGTCGGTGCCGGCCGTCAGCGGCACCGTGACCATCTGTCCCTTCGATGCGCCGAGCGCCGCGAGGTAGTTGTTGTTCGCCAGCGCGGTGCTGATGTCGGCCGCGGACAGCCCGTGCGCCGCCATCTTGTCGGCGTCGAGCCAGGCGCGCAGCGCGAACAGGCGCGCGCCGAGCAGCTCCGCGGTCTGCACGCCGGGCACCGAGTCGAGCTTGGGCTTGACCGCGCGCAGCAGGAAGTCGGTGACGTTGTTCGTGGGCAGCGTGTCGCTGTAGAAGCCCATGTACATCGCGTCGGTCGTCTGGCCGGTGGCCACCGTCAGCACCGGCTGCTGCGCCGCGGCGGGCAGCTGGTTCTTGACGGAGTTGACCTGCGTGTTGATCTCGGTCAGCGCGCGATTGGCGTCGTAGTTCAGGCGCAGCGTCGCGGTGATCGTCGAGACGCCGCTGGCGCTGGACGACGACAGGTAGTCGATGCCCTGTGCCTGCGCGATCGCGCTCTCGAGCGGCTGCGTGATGAAGCCGGCCACGGTCGCGGCGTCGGCGCCGTAGTAGGTGGTCGAGATCGTGACGACCGAGTTCTGCGTTTTCGGGTACTGGTTGACCGGCAGGCTGAACAGCGAGCGCAGCCCCAGCACGACGATCAGCAGGCTGATCACGCCGGCCAGTACCGGCCGGCGGATGAAGAGGTCAGTGAACTTCATGGCGTGCGCCTCAATGTTCTTGCGGGGTCGGGTTCGCGCTGTTGGCCGGCACGATCGTGTTGTCGACCGTGATCCACGTGCCGTTCTTCAGCTTGACCTGGCCGCTGGTCACGACCGTCTGGCCTTCCTTCAGGCCCTTGAGGATCGCGACCTGGTCGCCGCGCGTCTCGCCGGTCGTGACGAAGGCCTGCTGCACGAAGTAGCCCGACGAAGCGGCCGGCGCGGGCGCCGACGCCGCCTTGGCGGCCGCGGCGGCCTCCTCGGCGGTCTGCACGACGAACACGGTCGAGCCGTACGGGTTGTACGTGATCGCGGTCTGCGGTAGCGTCAGGTAGTGCTTCTTGTCGCCGGCTTCGACCGCGGCGTTCGCGAACATGCCCGGCAGCAGCTGGCGCTTCGGATTGGCGAACGTCGCCTCGATCGTGATGTTGCGCGTCGCCGTGTCCACCTTGGGGCTGATCGCGGTGATCTTGCCGGGGAAGCTTTCGTTGGCGAAGCCGTCGCTGGTGACGTTGACCACCTGGCCCACCTGCAGGCTGCCGATGGCCTTCTGAGGCAGGTTGAAGTCGACGTAGATCGGGTCGATCGTCTGCAGCGTCACGATCTTGTCGCCCGGGTTCACATACTGGCCGGGGTTCACCGTGGTGATGCCCAGGCGGCCGGCGAAGGGCGCGCGGATCGTCTTCTTGTCGATGATGGCGCGCTGCTGGTCGGCCAGCGCGCGCTTGCTCTTCAGGTCGGCCGCGTCGGCGTCGACCTGCGCCTGCGCGACGGCCTGCGCGTCGAACTGCGCCTTGTCGCGCTTGAGCACCGTCTCCGACAGGTCGGCCGCCGCTTCGAGCGCGGCCAGCTGGGCCTTGTCGGAGTCAGCGTTGAGTTCGACGAGGATCTCGTCCTTCTTCACGTCCTGGCCTGACTTGAAATGGATCTCCCGCACGAGGCCGGCGATCTCGGTCGTGACGTCGACGCCGCGCACCGCCACGACGCTGCCGACGGCCGCCAGCGTGGGCTGCCAGTCCTGCGTTTCGACCTTGGTGGTCGTTACCGTCTGTGCGAAGGGCTTCGGCGCCGAGGCGATCAGCGTCTTGATGTGCAAGAAGAATCCAAAGGCCAGGATCGCCACCAGCACCACAATCCCGCCAATCATGATGAGCATCCGCTTCGTCATGTTCTCACTCCAGATTTCGTGTTCGTTTCATTTCGCGGCCGCCTGGGCAGGCGGCTGCGGGAATAGGTTCAGTGCGCCGGGCTCGGCGCGCTCGCGGCCGAGGCCACGGCGTCGGGGGCGTTCCACCAGCCACCGCCCAGCGCCTGGAACAGCGCCGCGGTATCGGTGAAGCGCGCCGCGCGCGCCTGCACCAGCGCCGTCCGCGTGGACAGGTAGGTGCGTTGCGCGTCCAGCGACGCCAGGTAGCTCACCGCGCCCAGCTGGTACTGGCGTTCGACGAGGCTCAGTGCCTCGTTGGACAGGCGTTCCGCGTTGGCGGTGGCGTTCACTTCATCGGCATCGGTGTCGATGGCGCGCAGCGTGTCGGCCACGTTGAGGAACGCGTTGAGCACCGTGGACCGGTACTGCGCCTGCGCGGCGTCGTACGCGGCGACCGCGGCCCGCTTCTTCGCCTGCAGCGCGCCGCCGTTGAAGATCGGCTGCACCAGGCCGCCCACCAGGTTCCAGCCGGTCGTGCCGGTGTCGAACAGCCGGCCGATCTTCAGGCTCTCGCGGTCGACGCCGCCGCTGAGCGTGATCTGCGGATACAGCGCGGCGGTGGCCACGCCGATCTGCGCGCTCGCCTCGTGCAACAGGGCCTCGCTCGCGCGCACGTCCGGGCGCTGGCGTACCAGCGTGGACGGCACGCTGATCGGCAGCTCGCGGGGCAGCGTCAGCGCATCGATGTCGAATGCGGGCAGGCCGTCGTCGCCGGGCAGGCGTCCCGCGAGCACCGCCAGCTGGTGGCGCGTCTGCGCCAGGGCCTTCTGCAGCGGCGGGATCTGCGCCTGCTGCTGGGCGATCAGGGTCTGCTGCTGCAGCAGGGCGCCGCGGGCGAGGGCGCCGAGCTGGACCTGCGCCGCGATGACCTTGAGCGAGTTCGTGTCGTTGTCGACGACGTCCTGCGTCACCTTGAGCTGCTCGCGCAGCGAGGCCTCCTGGATCGCCGTGGCGACCACGCTGGAGGTCAGGCTCAGCCACGTGGCCTCGACCTGGAAGCGCTGGTAATCGATGGCCGCGCGCACGCCTTCGAGCTCGCGCCTGTTGCCGCCGACGATGTCGAGCGTGTACGACAGGTCGAGGCCGGCGGTGAACAGGTTGCCGGTGGCGCCGGCCGGGATGCCCGCGTCGTAGATCGGATACTTCTCGCGCGCGGCCTGGAACTGTGCGCTGACCGACGGGAACACCTTGGAGCCGTAGTCGGCGCGGTAGTTCTCCTCGGCCTGGCGCAGCGTCGCCTGCGCGGCGGCCACCGAGGGGCTGTGCGCCAGTGCCGACTGCACCAGCGCGTTGAGCGCGGGCGACTGGAACGCCTCCCACCAGGTGGCGGAGATGTCCTGGCCGTCGACGAAGCGTTGCGGCACGTAGGCCGGGCTGGCGCCGCTGGCGGCCATCGCGGGCAGCGCGGCGGGCGTGTAAGGATGGCTCGCATCGGCCACAGCGGGCGCGTCCGGCGCGTGGAAGTCGGGCCCGACGGCGCATGCCGACAGGGCCAGGCCGACGGCCACGCTCAGGGCGGTGGTGCGCCAGGGTGGACGTCGGAGGATTTCGTAGATCATTCCTGCTCCTCGATATTCGGGCGCGTCGCGGCCTCGGAAACTGCAAGAAGCGCGACGATCAGCGGGGCATGGTAGTCGGGTTTTCCCGCGCGCATGCTATTCCCCCATGAAATTACTGCCTAAGCAATCATTGCTGGCGCGGCTTTTGTATCTGTGAACAAACGACGGTCAGGCCGGCTATGTCATCAGTGGATGACGTTAACATGAGCTTAATGACCGTTGAGGCGCGTTCGGTGGGAAGACCGGATCAAGACGGCGCCTCGCCCGACAGCATCGCCCGGATCGCCTTACGGCGCCCTTTCAGCCCGCGTCGCGCGTCGCCTTGCGCCGCACGCAATCCAGGTACTGGTGGCCGTCCGGCGGCAGGCCGTTGCGCTGCGACTGCCAGATCATCTCGCCCAGGCAGTCCATGGTGTCGTGGTGGGCGTCGTGCAGCGACTGCCGACGGGCGGCCAGCAGTTCCACCGCCTGGCGGATGCCGCTGGGCTGGTCGATGCTGCACTGCTCGCTGATGGTGAGGTGCATCGCCAGGTGCAGGAACGGATTCGTGCGGCCGTCATCCACCTCGAACACGGCGGCCAGCGCGGCGTCGACGTCGGCCAGGTCGGCGTGGTACTCCGGGTGCTCCGCGATCCACTGCGAGGCGAGGACCTGGATCGGCGACATCGGCGCGCCGCTGGCGGCGAGCGCATGGGTCTCGCAGAAGAAACGACGGACGTCGTGCTGGGACGGCTGGAACATCCGGAGATTGTCTCGCGAAGCGCGCATGCCGCGCCCGCGCGGGGCTATGCGCGGGTGCCGCGGGACGTACGCGCGGGCGTGTCCAGCGGCGCGAACGTGACGCGCACCTTCAGGCCGACGCCGCCGGGGCCGTCGAGCAGTTCGGCCGTGGCGCCGTGGTGGCCCGCGATGTCGCGCACGATGGACAGGCCCAGGCCGCTGCCGGTGCCGCCCGCCTTGCCGCGCTGGAAGCGCTCGAACGCGCGCTCGCGGTCTTCGGGCGGGATGCCCGGCCCGTTGTCTTCGACCTCGAGCATGGCAAGAAGCGTCGTCGCCTCCGGCACCGGGCCGGTGCGGATCGTGATGCGCGCGCCGGGGCCGGCGTAGTTGATGGCGTTGTCCAGCAGGTTGGCCAGCATCTCGCGCAGCAGGAAGCCGTGGCCGTCGACGCGCGCGGTCTCCAGCTCGAAGCCGAGATCGACGCCGGCGTCCACCGAGCGCGCCACCCATTCCTCGGCCGCCTCGCTGGCGATCTGCTTCAGGTCGAAGCGCTCCATCGCCGAGTTGTGGCGCTCGTGCTCGGCGCGCGCCTGCGACAGCAGCTGGTTGGCCAGTCGCGCGGCCCGCGTCGTGGCGATGTGCAGACGGCGCAAGAGGCCTTCGAGCTGCGGCGGATGCGCCTCCAGCAGCGCCAGTTCGGTCTCCGTGCGCAGCACGGTGAGCGGCGTGCGCAGCTGGTGCGCGGCATCGGCGATGAAGTCCTTCTCGGCCGCGGATGCCATCACGACGCGGGCGAACAGGCCGTTGAGCGCGATGACCAGCGGCGCCACCTCGCGCGGGATGTCCGGGCGGTCGACGGCCCCCAGGTGCTCGGGCGAGCGCTGCTCGATGTCCTTGCTGAGGCTCTCGACCGGCTTGAGGCTGCGCGCGATCGCGAACCAGCCCAGCACGGCGAGGACGAGTGCCTCCACCACCATGGCCGACGTCGCGGCCGCCAGCACCTGTTGCGCCACGCCGTGGCGCTTGTTGAGGGTCTCCGACACCCGGGCCTCGCACAGGCCCGGGTCGTTGCCGCCCGTGGCGGGCACGCAGATCCAGCTGTGCAGCGCGACGCGCACCGGCTTGTCGTCGTACGTCGCGTCCAGGAAGCGCCAGTCCACGGGCGAGGGCGGGCCGCCGATCGCGGCCAGCGCGGCGTCGCCGGACAGCACCTTGCCGGCAGGATTCAGGGTCACCCAGTGGACTTCGTCGAAGCGGTCGGCGCGCAGCGCGCTGTCCAGCTCGGGCGAGACCACCAGCGTCAGCGCGCCGTCATCCAGCCGAACCAGCCGTTCCAGCGCCAGCGCGGTGCCGTCGAGGGCGTGGTCGAGCGAGTCGAGCGCGGGCGCCAGCGCCAGCCGGTAGAACACGAAGGCCGTCGATGGCACCAGCAACGCCAGCGGCACGACCAGCCACAGCAGCAGCGTGCGCCGGATGCTGGGTCTCGGGTCGACCAGGAGGTGACCGCTCGGCTTGCGTGCGGAAGAGACGGTGGCGGTCACGTGCGGAGTGCGCCGGGCGCTCGGGAAACGGGGCGTCAGTATCGCCCACAGGTTCTCAAGCCTCTTCTAGGAGGTATCCGAAGCCGCGGATCGTGCGGATCTTCAGGCCGGCCGGCTCCAGCTTGGAGCGCAGGCGCGACACGTGCACCTCGATCGCGTTGTCGGAGGTCGTGCCGTCCCAGTTGGAGATCGCCGCGATGATCTGTTCCTTGGCCACGATCTTGCCGGTGCGGCTCAGCATGAACTGCAGGATGGACCATTCGCGGCCGGCCAGCGCCAGCTCCTGCTCGCCGATGTAGGCGCGGCGCGCCTCGAGATCCATGCGCAGGTTGCCCAGGCTCAGCACGCTGCCGCCGCGTGCCTGGTTGCGGCGCACCAGCGCGCGTGAACGGGCCACGAGCTCGCTCAGCGCGAAGGGCTTGACCAGGTAGTCGTCGGCGCCGCTCTCCAGGCCGCGCACGCGGTCCTCGATGGCGTCGCGCGCGGTGAGCATCAGCACGGGCAGGTCGGAGCCCTGGGCCCGCACGCGGCGCAGGGTCTCGAAGCCGTCGATGCCGGCCAGGCCCACGTCGAGGATCAGCAGGTCGTACGGATCCTGGCGCACGGAGACGGCCACCGGTTCTCCCCGCTCGGTACAGTCGACCACCCAGCCCTGGGAGCGCAGCGCGCGTGCGGTGGAATCGGACAGCAGGGGATCGTCTTCAACGAGAAGGATTCGCACGGGCGGCACTCCGGTGGGAGCGAGGTGGGGTTGGGGTCCATGGATCATCGAAGGGCAGCCTCAGGCGTCGCTGAACGATACCTGAGGTCAACCTTTCGAGCCAGTGCCCGGCCCATCCCTGGCGCGATCGGCCGCGTCCTGCGCGCCGCCGAGCTCGTCGAACGATTCGTCGCCGTTCTGCGCGGGATCCCAGGTCCTGGGAAGGGGCGGACGATCGATCCGCTCCTGCGCGAACAGCTGCTCGAGCTGCTGGCGCCCGGCGCGCGCCAGCGAGATCAGCTTGGACTCGTCGCGGAAGTGCGGTGCGAACTCGTGCAACTGCTGCACCGAATGACGGCGGAAACGCATCGCGAGCGTGCGGGCGCGGTGCGGCTCGTAGCCCATCAACTCGAGCACGCTGCGGGCGCTCATCAGCGCGGCGTCCAGCGTCTCGCGCTCGATGAACTGCACGCCGCGCTCGTTGAGCTGGTACCAGTGCTGCACGTTGCGGGCGCGTGCGACGATGGCCAGGTTGGGGAAGTTCTCGCGTGCGATGTCCACCAGCTTCAGGCTGGGCTCGATGCCGTCGACGGCCACCACGAGCACCCGGGCCCGGCCGGCACCGGCGACGCGCAGCAGGTCCAGCCGCGTCGCGTCGCCGTAGTGCACGCGAAAGCCGAAGCGGCGCAGCGCCTCGATCGCCTCGGCGTCGTGTTCCAGCACGGTGGCCTGGATGGCGTTGGCGTGCAGCAGGCGCGCGATGATCTGGCCGTAGCGACCGAAGCCCGCGATGATGACCGGCGCGTCCTGCGGCTCGGCGATCTCCGACAGCGGCGGCCGCGGGCTGATCCTGGCCAGCAGCGGCAGCCACCAGCGGTCGGCCACCAGGATCAGCAGCGGCGTCAGCAGCATCGACAGCGTGATCGCGGCGGTCAGCACGCCGGCTTCCGAGTCGTCGATGACCTGCTGCCCGCGCGCCGCCTGCAGCACCACGAAGCCGAATTCGCCGCCCTGTGCGAGCAGCAGCGTGAAGACCGCCCGCTCCAGCCGCGGCACCGGGATGCCGATCTCCATGCCCCACAGCACGAGCGTCTTCACCACCATGAAGCTGGCGACGATCGCGGCGACCTGCAGCGGATGGTGCAGCACCACGCCCAGGTCGATGCCCATGCCCACCGCGATGAAGAACAAGCCCAGCAGCAGGCCCTTGAACGGTTCGATGTCGGTCTCGAGCTCGCGCCGGTACTCGCTCTCGGCCAGCAGCACGCCCGCCAGGAAGGCGCCGAGCGCCATCGACAGGCCCACGGCCTGCATCAGCGCGGCGGTGCCCACGACCAGCCCCAGCGCGGCGGCCGTGAAGATCTCGGGCGTCTGGCTGCGCGCGATGAAGCGCAGCGCAGGCCGGATCGCGAGCCGGCCGCCCAGCACGATCAGGGCGATCATGCCGAACGCGCGCGCCGCGGCCGTCAGCGGATGGCCGGCGTCCGCGCCCGCCACGCGGTCGGGCGCCATCAGCGGGATCAGCGCGAGCAGCGGGATCGCGGCGATGTCCTGGAACAGCGACACGCTCAGGATGTTCTGTCCGCTCGTGGTCTGCAGGATGTTGCGCTCGTTGAGCGTGGCCAGGCCGATGGCCGTCGACGACATCGCCAGCGCGGCGCCGGCCACCAGCGCCAGCCGCCAGCCGTCCGGCCAGAAGCCCATGCCGGCCCAGCCGATCAGCGCGATCAGCGCCAGGCTGCCCAGCAACTGCACGCTGCCCCAGCCGAAGATCGGCCGGCGCATCGCCCACAGCCGCTTGGGCTCCAGCTCCAGGCCGATCAGGAACAGCATCAGCACCACGCCGAACTCGGCCAGGTCGACGATCTGCGACGGGTCGGTGACCAGCCGCAGGCCCCACGGGCCGATCGCGAAGCCGGCGACGAGGTAGCCGATGACGGCACCCACGCCCAGGCGACGGGCGAGCGGCACGGCGATGACCGCCGCGGCAAGGTAGGTGAGGGCGAGGGTGAGCCAGTGGCTGTGGGACATCGTCAGTCGTCGGTCGTCGGGCGGCGTTCGTCGGGCGCCACCTCGGGTTGCGCGGGCGCGGCGTTGGCGCGTGCCTCGCCAGCCAGCGCCAGCAGGCGTTGCGCGAACGCGTGCGCGTGGGCGTGCACCGCGTGCGCTTCCGCGCGGTGCGCGCCGTGGAACACCAGCGGGTCGAGAAAGCGCATGGCCACCATCTCGGCCGTCTGCCGGTACGGCGACAGGAAGCGTTCGAACGGGTCCGGGTCGGGCCCCAGCTGGCGGTACGAGGCCTCGATGCCGCCGGTGGACACCACCACCCAGAGGCACTTGCCTACCAGCGCGCGTCCGCCCGGCCCGTAGGCCCAGCGGAACGCGAGCACGTCGTCCATCCACAGCTTCATCAGCGCGGGCATGGAGTACCACTGCACCGGGTGCACCCACACCACCGCGCGCGCCGCGGCCAGCGCGGCCTGCTCGGCTTCGATGTCGATCACGTAGTCGGGGTACAGCGCGTAGAGGTCGCGCACCTCCACCTCGGCCGACGGCAGCAGCCGGGCCTGCGCGGCGAGCGCGCGGTTGACGCGCGAGCGCGCGATGTCGGGGTGGGCGACCAGCACCAGAACGTCTGCCATGAGCCCATTGTGGCGGGTTCGGTAACATCGGGCGTCCCGTCGAGCTACCGCAAGAACAACACCGGAGAGCACACTCATGTCGGTCATCGTCGTTGCAAACCCCAAGGGGGGCGTCGGCAAGAGCACGCTTGCCACGCAGATCTCGGGGTACCTGGCCTCGCAGGGCAAGGTCGTCACGCTGGGCGACCTCGACCGCCAGCAGTCCTCGCGCCAGTGGCTGGACATCCGGCCCGCGAGCCTCCCGCGCATCCTGCCGTGGGACATCTCGCGCGACGCCATCGCGCGTCCCGCCAAGGGTGCCACCGACGCCGTCATCGATACGCCGGCGGGCCTGCACGGCGCCCGCCTCGACGCGGCGATGAAGGTGGCCGACATGGTGGTCGTGCCGCTGCAGGCCAGCCTGTTCGACATGCAGGCCACCCACGCCTTCGCCCGCGAGCTGCGCGGGCACAAGCGCGCCGGGCGCGTGCGCATCGGCCTCGTGGGCATGCGCGTGAAGGAGCACACGATCGCGAGCGCGCGCTTCCAGGAGTTCGTGGCGGCGCTCGGCATCCCGCTGGTCACCACGCTGCGCGACACGCAGAACTACGTGCACCTGGCCGCGCACGGCCTGACGCTGTTCGACGTCGCGCCGGGCAAGGTCGAGCGCGACCTGGCGCAATTCGAGCCGCTGGGGCGCTGGCTGGCGCTGCCGCTCAAGCCGGTTCCGCTGGAATGAGGACGTTCGCGCACCTGGCCGACCTGGCGGCCCTCGAGGGCCAGGAGATCGGCACCAGCGACTGGGTCGTCGTCGACCAGGGCTGCATCGATCAATTCGCCCAGGCCACGGACGACGAGCAGTGGATCCACGTGGACCCGGCGCGGGCTGCGGCCGGCCCGTTCGGCGTGACGGTGGCGCACGGCTTCCTCACGCTGTCGCTGTTGTCGCGCCTGGCGGCGGGCGCGTTCCGCGTCGAGGACGTGCGCATGGGCCTGAACTACGGCCTCGACCGCGTGCGCTTCCCCTCGCCGGTGCCGGTGGGAAGCCGGTTGCGCGGCGTCTGCGTGCTGCGGCGCTTCGAGGCGATCGCCGCAGGCGCGCAGCTGACCATGACGGTCACCGTCGAACGCGAGGGCGGCGCGAAGCCGGCCTGCGTGGCCGAGTGGGTCACCCGGCACCTCACCTGAATCTGCCGGACAGTCGTTTTCCCTGCCCCCCCCATCGGGGGGTCGGCAGTGCCGGCGCAACCCGATACGATCTCCGCGGGGAGTGCGTCGTCCCGCGGCTGGGGGCGATGCAGGCCACCTATAACGAGAGTCGGAGCGAGTTTCCATGAAGGTGTTGCTGGTCGATGACCACCCGTTGATCCTGTCGGCGCTGCAGGCCATGATCCAGGAGCTGGATCCGGACGTGCGTGTCACGGCCGTCGGCAGCGCCGCGGCGGCGCGTGCGGCCCTGGCCGCCGATGCGAACTTCGATCTGGTGCTGCTGGACCTGCAGCTCGGCGACGCCAGCGGCTTCGACGTGCTCGTGGAGATGCGCAAGGCCCACCCGGCGCTGCCGGTGGTGGTGATCTCGGCCTCCGACCGCGCCAGCGACGTCATCCAGGCGATCGACCTCGGCGCCATGGGCTTCGTGCCCAAGCGCGCGTCCAACGACACGCTCGTCGATGCGTTGCGCCTGGTGATGGCCGGCGGCATCTACGTGCCGGCCATGCACCTGGGCGGCACGCAGGGGCCGTCCAGCCGCGGCGCCTCGCCGGCGATCCCGGTGGCCGAGACGGCCACCTACCAGGTCACGCCCTCGTTCGAGGAACTGGGCCTCACGCCGCGCCAGGCCGACGTGCTCACGCAGTTGCTGCAGGGCAAGCCCAACAAGGAAATCGCGCGCCGCCTGGGCCTGTCGGTGGAGACGGTGAAGGATCACGTGCAGGCGGTGTTGCGCGCGCTGGGCGTCAGCTCGCGCACGCAGGCCGTGCTGGCGGTGAGCCAGATGACCCAGCAGCGGCTCGATCGCCGCGCCATGCCCCGATAAGACGCCAGCCGATCGATCCCGCACGCAACCCATGCGCGTCGCGATCATCTCCGTCTTCGTCGACTACCATCGGCGCGGCGCCCACCACCGCGGCGTCCTGCAGCCCCAGGTCGGGCCGCTGATCGCCGCGCTGCTGCCCGACTCGGCCGACATCGACATCGTCAACGACACCTGGGTCGATCCCGACTGGTCCCGGTCCTACGACCTCGTGTTCCTGTCGTGCATGCACGCCGAGTTCGACCGCGCGCGCCAGATCGCGCACTACTACAGGAGACGCGGCGCGCAGGTGGTGATCGGTGGCTCGATGGCGTCGCTGTACCCGCACCTGTGCGCGCCGTGGTTCGACGCCGTGGTGGTGGGCGACCCGGAGGACACGGTGCCGCATGTCTACGAGGACGCATCGCGCCACCAGCTGCAGCGCCTCTACCGCTCGGGCGGCGGCGCGTCGGCGCGCGCGCCCACGCCGCTGGTGCACCGGGTGGCCGACCAGCAGATCTTCCCGCTGGCGATGGAGGTCACCCGCGGCTGTCCCTACACCTGCGACTTCTGCGTGCTCACCGGCATGGGCACCCGCTTCGACACGCGGCCGCTGGCGCGCGTGGAGCACGACCTGGTCACGCTGCGCGAGGCGCTCAAGGGCCGCGTCACCGGCCCGCTGAAGAACAAGCGCCGGCGCATGGCCATGTTCTACGACAACAACATCGCGGGCAACCTGGGCTACCTGCGCCAGCTGTGCGACCTCACCGAGCGGCTGGGCCTGGAATGGGCCAGCTCCGTCACGTTCAACGTGCTCACCAACAAGGCGTTGCTGCAACGCATGTTCGACAGCGGCTGCCGCGCGCTGTACGTGGGCCTGGAGACCTTCAACCCGGCCGCGCTCGACGACTTCAACAAGCCGCAGAACCGGCTGCCGCTCATCAAGCGTGCGCTCGACGACGCGCGCGACGTGGGCATCCTGGTGACGGCCGGCATGATCCTCAGCCCGCAGCACGACGACATCGCCTACATCCGTTCGCTGCCCGCGCGCCTGCGCGAAAGCGGGCTGCACATCCCCACCTTCCTCGCGTTCGAGACGCCGTTCCCGGGCACGCCGTACTTCCACCGGCTCGCCGCGCAGAACGCCGACCGGCTGGCCCGCGGCGAGCGCGCGCTGTTCCTGCCCGATGCGCTGCTGCGCGACTTCACGTCGTACACGCTGGTGGTGGAGCCCACGCTCGCCTCGGCGCGGGACTACGTCGACGCCTACAAGGACACGCTCGACGAGATCTACGCGCCGCGACGCAAGCTGGCCAAGCTGGTCCACGACCTGCCGTCGTTCGTGAAGCGCCGCGCCTGGACCAGCGCGCTGCTGGACCTCGGCGACACGCTCACCGGCGGCCTGCCGCGCGCCAGGGGCCGCACCTATCTCGCCGGCACCGACCTCGCGCCGCCGGAGCGGGTGCCGCTCACCGACGCCGACTTCCACGACGCGGCCGAGGCGGCCAGCCTGCTGCTGCCCACCGCCGTCACGGACGCGACGGGCCGTCTGTTGCCACAATGGGCGCCCCTCGGCGAGTCCTCGCGACCCGTCGCTCCTCCCCGCAAGAAGAAGTCGGTCGTGGTGTCATGAAGCGCGAAGATTCTCCCCCGTCGTCCATCCTCAACCTGCCCGGCGATGGCAACTCCGAGCTGCGCGCGTTCGACCGCGCCTCGGGCCAGGCCAACGCCAACCCGCCGGCGCCGGTCTCCGGCGAGGACATCGACCTGGCGGTGGGCCACGTCGATCCGCTCATCGACCAGGTGGACAACCTGCAGGCGTTCGCGCGCACCGGCCTGGTGGGCAACACGGTGGGCGCCTGCGTGATCGTCGCGCTCTACGCCCACGCGGTGCCCGTGCTCACGATGACGGCCTGGGCCCTGCTGTTCGCCGCTGCGCTGGCGCTGCGCGCCGTGCTCACCGCCACCTACCTGCGGCGCTGGCGCGGCTCGTCGGCGCTGCTGCGCAGCTGGCGCAACCGCTACCTCACCGGCGTGCTGGCCACCGGGGCGATGTGGGGCGTCTCGGTGTGGCTGTTCTATCCCTACGGCGGCAACCTGGAGCGCATCGCGCTGCTGCTCACCGTCTACAGCTTCTGCATCTCCGCGGTGCCGGCGCTGGCCACGCAGTTCGCCGCCTTCCTGGCGTTCGTCGCGTTCACCTTCGTGCCGATGATCCTGCGCATCGCGCTGCTGCCCGACCACGACGGCTGGACGCTGGCGGCCATCCTGTTCCTGATCTTCGGCATCACCGTGATGCTGGGCCGCAGCTACCAGCGCTCGTTCTCGCGCGTGGTCGCGTTGAAGCAGCGCGGCCTGCAACTGCTGGCGCAACTGCAGGTGGAGAAGGTGGCCGCCGACCAGGCGCGCCGCGAGGCCGAGACGGCCAACCGCGCCAAGACGCAGTTCTTCGCCGCCGCCAGCCACGACCTGCGCCAGCCGCTGCACGCGCTTGGCCTGTTCGCCGAGGCGCTGCGCCACCGCATCGGCACCGATGCCGAGGTGCACCACCTGGTCAACAGCATCAACAGCTCCGTCGACGCGCTGGAAGGCCTGTTCTCCGAGCTGCTGGACATCACCAAGATCGACACCGGCGGCGTGGAGGCGCACCCCGAGAACTTCTCCGTCGAGGCGATGTTCGCGCGCCTGAAGCTGCACTTCGAGCCCACCGCGTTCGAGAAGGGCCTGGCGCTGCGCTTCCACGGTGCGAAGCACTTCGGCTACGCCGACCCGCTGCTGCTCGACCGCGTGGTGCGCAACCTGCTGTCCAACGCCATCCGCTACACCAACGACGGCGGCGTGGTGGTGGCGGCGCGCCAGCGCGGCGACAAGCTGCGCTTCGAAGTCTGGGATACGGGCCTCGGTATCCGCCCGCACGAGCAGGAACGCATCTTCGAGGAGTTCTACCAGGTCTCCAGCGACGCGCCGCCGCTCGACCCGACGCAGCGCAAGGGCCTGGGCCTGGGCCTGGCCATCGTGCGCCGGCTGGCGCGCGTGCTCGACGCGCCGCTGCGCATGCGCTCGGTGCAGGGACGCGGCACCATGTTCTCCATCGAGATCCCGCTGGGCCAGCGGCCCAAGCCCACCGAGCCGTCGCTGCCGCGCGGCTCGTCGCTGGGGCTCACGCTGGATCGGCGCCTCATCGTCATCGTGGAGGACGACCCCGCGGTGCTGGGCGGCCTGGAGGTGCTGCTCAAGAGCTGGGGCGCCGACGTGGTGGCGTTCGACTCCTTCGGCGCGGCGGCCGAATGGGCCGGCGCGGCCGCCGCCCGCAAGCTGGTCAAGCCCGACCTGCTGATCGTCGACTTCCGTCTCGAGAGCGGCCACACGGGCCTGGAGGTGATCAAGGCGATGCGCGCCGCGTTCGGTAGCGCGCTGCCGGCCGTGATCGTCACCGGCAGCCTGATGTCCAACCAGGAAGGCGAGGCGCACGCGCACGACTTCCACCTGCTGCTCAAGCCCGTCGTCCCCACCAAGCTGCGCGCCATGATCGCGTTCAAGCTCGGCCAACGCTGATGACCACGGTCCCCGACACGACCCCTCGCGCGCTGCGCATCGAGGGGCCCCTGTCGGCGCGCGCCGTGCTGGATCACTTCAACGAGAAGGGCCGCGGCCTGCTGGGCGCCGGGCAGGAAGACGCGGCGGTGCGCATCGCGCAACTGCTGGCGCACGAGGCCGACCTGAGCGCGGCCTGGGGCGGCCTGCCCGGCACCGACCATCCGCGCCACTGGCAGCCGGCCACCGGCGACGAGGCGCCGATGAGCGATGCGCGCTCCGAGCATCGCCGGCTCGACGTCCACCTGCCGCAGTGGTGGGCGCTGCCGCTGGCGGTGCGCGACCGCCAGCCGCACCGCGTGATCCTGCCCATGGGCACCACCCGCGACGCGCTGGTGGCGCTGGTCCGCCGCCACATGCCCGGAGGCTGGTGGAGCAGCACCGTGCACGTGACGCTGGACGTCGAGACGCGCGTGTACTGGGGCGCGCGCGGCGCGGTGCACCCGCACGCGGCAGCGCGTCACGCGTGCGCGCATCGCGGCGATGCGGGCAGCCCGTCGCTGAAGCTGATGACGCTGCACGCCGGCGGCGCGGTCGAGACGGCGATGCCCGAGCGCCCGGCCGATCCCGACGTGGTGCTGCGCGTGTACCCCGGCGTGGGCTGGATGGTGGCCGTGCCGATGCTGCGCTTCGAGCGCGAGCTCACGCGCAGCGAGCGCCTGCAGCAGAAGATCGTGCGCTGGTGGCACGGCCTGCTGGGCCGGATCGGCAGGCCCGCGCAACGCGATCGCGACCCGACCTTCGAGGCGCGCCTGAAGGCCGACGAGACCTGGTGGGCAGAGCAGCTGGGCGTGCCGGCGGCGCCCGACCGCGACATCGCGCGCGACGCCCGCCTCGGCGCGTCGCTGCGTCCGGCCAGCCGCATCGCCACCCGGCCCGCGCCGCAGCGCACGCAGGCGCAGGTGATCGTGATCCATGGCGGCCTGAGCTCCGCGCGCAGCGGCTTCGAGGCCGCTCTCAACACCAATGCGCGCGCGGTCGCCAAGGCCATCGAGGCCGGGCAACCCGTGTCGCCCGGCCCGATGGAGACCAGGATAGCCCCGGGCCGCGTCGAGGCACCGACGGGCCCGCTGCAACGTGAGCTGGCGCTGGCCGCGACGGCCGCCGCGTTCGACACCGCGGCGCTGTCCAACGCGCCGCCACCGCCGCCCAGCGCGGCGCACGTGTGGCCGGGCCTGCCCACGCTCGACGAACGCGCCACCTGGCGCTTCGAGCACGACACGTTCCTGCGCATCGCGCAGAACGTGGCGCACCTCGTGGCCGCGGTGAGCAGGCAGTGCATCGAGGGCAGCCCGCCGGGCGCGCGCCGGCACGTCGTGCTGGTCGCGCACTCGCGCGGCGGCAACGTCGCGCGCTTCGGCCTCGTGGCGTTGCGCAAGGCGTTCGGCAAGCAGGGCTGGACCTTCGCGGCCGTCACGCTCGGCAGCCCGCACCTGGGCACGCACGTGTTCGAGCGCGTGGGCCACCGCTGGCACGGCCTGGCCACCGCGGTGGGCGGCCTGCGCCACCTGGGCGCGCCCTGGATGAACCGCGACACGCTGGCGGAGCTGGTCAACCTCGAGCGCGGCCTCGCCTACGACGTGCCGCCGGGTTTCCACGACGTGGAGCCGGCCGGCGTCGACCGCATGATGCGCGGCCGCCCGGCCACCGAACTGCCTGCCGACATGTGGCTGGTGGGCTCGCACTGGGGGCCCGGCTCCGGCGTGGACGAGCGGGCCTGGGACTGGTTGTTCGAGGACGTGATGGGCGCCGAGGAAGAGGGCGACGGGCTCGTGCGGCGGCTCTCCGCACTCGGCGGCCGGGCCGCGGACAACGACGCCCTGCGCGCGGCGCCCGCGGGTTGCCCGGTGCAGTTCGATGCGTCGCCGGTGTTCCACACGCACTACCTCGTGCACGAGGAGACCCGCACGCAGGTTGCGCGCATGCTGGCGAGCGCGCTGGAGGTCTCGGCCGCGGTGCGCAAGGACACGGCCTGAGGCTGGGAACAGGTTCTTACGCCTCCAGGAGCCACGCGGCGAAGGTGCGCATGGCCTCGCTCTCCGGCCGCGACTTCAGGCGCGTGAGCCAGTAGCGCCCCAGCGTGACGCCGATGTCGAAGGGCTGCAGCAGCCGCTCGCTGCGCAGCGCCTCGCCGAACAGCGCCGTGGGCAGCAGCGCCACGCCGGCGCCCTGGGCCACGGCGTCGGCCATCGTGATCGACGAGTCGAAGATCGTGCCGCGCGCCGGCGCCGGCGCCACGCGCGCGGCGTCGAACCAGCGCGGCCACTCGTCGGCGCGGTAGGAGCGCAGCAGCGTCTCGCGCGCGAGGTCGGCGGGCGTGCGCAGGCGGCGCGCGATGGCCGGTGCGCACACCGGCGACAGCGGCGGCGCGATGAGCGGCGTGGCCTCGGTGCCGTGCCACGCGCCGTCGCCGAAGCGGATCGCCCAGTCCAGGCCCTCCGCGGCGAGGTCGACCCGGTTGTTGTTGGTGAGCAGCCGCAGGTCGATGGCCGGATGCGCGCGCTGGAACGCGGGCAGCCGCGGCAGCAGCCAGCCCACGGCGAAGGTGCCCACCACGGCGACCGTCACCACCTGCCGGTGCAGCCCGCCCTGGAACTGCCCCAGCACCGCATGCATGCGCTCGAAGCTGTCGGACAGCAGCGGCAGCAGCGCCTGGCCCTCGTCGGTGAGCGCGAGGCCGCGCGGCAGGCGGCGGAACAGCGGGGTGCCCAGGCGCGCCTCCAGGTTCTTCACCTGCGCGCTGACGGCGTTCTGCGTCACGTGCAGCTCCAGCGCGGCGCGCGTGAAGCTCAGGTGGCGCGCCGCGGCCTCGAAGGCGCGCATCGCGTTCAGGGGAAGTTGCATACCCCAGATTATCTGGGGTCTGGGGCCGGAAATGAGTGTTTGATGCGCGCCGCCCCGCTGGCTATCGTGCGGCCTGTCGAATTCTTTCTCTGGAACGGTAAAAATGAACAGAAGGAACATGGTGCGGGGCGGCGCCGCGCTGGCCGGGGCGTGGCCCGTGGCGCGGGCGCTGGCCTGGAGCGAAGAAGCTCAGAAAAACTTGGGGCAGGTCGACTCGGGGCGCTGGCCTGCGATCGAGGCCGCCGTGGCCGGCCGCCTGGGCGTCGCGGTGCTCGACACCGCCACCGGCGCACTCTCGGGCCACCGCCTGGACGAACGCTTCCCGATGTGCAGTACCTTCAAGGCGCTGGCCGCCGCGCTGGTGCTGGCGCGCGTGGACGCCGGCCAGGAAAGTCTGGCTCGCCGCGTGCCCATCGCGTCGGCCGACCTGATGGCGTGGGCACCCGTCAGCCGCAAGCACGTCGGCGCAAGCCTCAGCGTGGCCGAGCTGTGCGAGGCGGCGATCACCGTCAGCGACAACACCGCCGCCAACCTGCTGCTGGCCAGCGTCGGCGGACCGTCCGCGTTGACGGCCTTCCTGCGCCGCATCGGCGACCCGACGACCCGGCTGGATCGCACGGAGCCGACGCTCAACGAGTCGACGCCCGGCGACCCGCGCGACACGTCCACGCCGCGCGCGATGGCGCAGACGCTGCGCACGCTGGTGCTGGGCGACGCGCTGTCCGAGGCCGGCCGCGCGCGTCTCGTGCAATGGATGACGGCCAGCGCGACCGGGGCGAAGCGACTGCGCGCCGGCGTCCCCTCGGACTGGCGCGTGGCCGACAAGACCGGCACCGGCCGTCTCGGCACGACCAACGACGTGGGCCTGCTGTGGCCGCCGCGGCGCGCGCCGCTGGTGGTGGTGAGCTACCTCACCGAGTGCAAGGCACCAGAAGACTCACGCGAGGCGGCGTTGGCCAGCGTGGCACGTTCCATCGCAGGAAGCGGCAGGACGTGGGCGCGCTAGGGCTGCGCGGCGTCGTCCTCGTGCGGGCGCGCCTCCGCGCGCGCGAACCACGCGCCCGCGAGCGCCAGGATCGCGCCGAACGCGATCGGCCAGCTCCAGCTCCAGCCCACGCCCCAGAACGGCAGGGCCAGCCCGAAGCCGGCGGCCGCGACGATGAACAGCGCGCGGCCCCGGCCCGGACGCAGCGCCAGCAGCGCCGCGCCGGCGTACAGGCACAGCGCGGCGGGCACCGAGAGCGCCGCGGCGACCTTGTAGGCGTCGTCGCCGCTGGCCAGCGCCACGTACTTGCCGAGGAAGGTGGAGGCCGCGAGCACTTGCGCCACGATCAGCGTGACGATCACGAAGCGCGGCGACAGCGGCGTGCGCGGCGATTCGCCGGCGTCGAGGTCGTCGGCGTCCACGGTCTCGACGGCCGACAGCTCGCGGTACGGCGGATGCAGGTCGTGCGGCGCGCGTTCCACGGGGATGAACTCGTGGTCGCCCGCGTCCTCGTCGTGGGCGGGCGAGCCGACCAGGCGCAGAGGCGGTCGCGGCGAGGTCATCAGGATGCCTGCGTGCTGCGCACTTCGGTGCGATCGCCTTCGGGCGGCCGGGCGGCGATCATTGGAGCGGCGTGTACGCCAGCCGCACGTAGATCGGCGCGAAGGCCTCGGCCTGCGTCACCTCCAGCAGGTGTTCGCGCGAGAGCTCCAGCATCGCGATGAAGGTCACCACCAGCACGGTGGGGCTGGTCGCGTGGTCGAACAGCTCCTGGAACTCGACGTAGCGCACGCCCTGCAGGCGGCGCAGCATCTTGGTCATGTACTCGCGCACCGACAGCTGCTCGCGCGAGATGTGGTGGTGCTGGTTGAGCTTGGCGCGCTTGAGGATGTCGGCCCAGGCCTCGCGCAGGTCGGCCAGGCTCACGTCGGGGAACACGGTGACGTTGGACTGCTCCATCGTCACCTGCGCGCGCAGGAAGTCGCGCCCGATCACCGGCAGGGCGTCGAGCTGCGCGGCGGCCAGCTTCATCTGCTCGTACTCCAGCAGGCGGCGCACCAGCTCGGCGCGCGGGTCTTCCGGCTCGGCGCCGTCGGCCGTGGGCTTGGGCGGCAGCAGCATGCGCGACTTGATCTCGATCAGCATCGCGGCCATCAGCAGGTATTCGCTGGCGAGCTCGAGGTTGTGCTGGCGGATCTGGTCGACGTAGTCCAGGTACTGGCGCGTGACCTGCGCCAGCGGGATGTCGAAGATGTTGAAGTTCTGGCGCCGGATCAGGTACAGCAGCAAGTCCAGCGGGCCTTCGAAGGTCTCGAGAAAGACCTCCAGCGCGTCCGGCGGGATGTACAGGTCCGTCGGCATCCGGAACAGCGGCTCGCCATACAGGCGGGCCAGCGCCACGCCGTCGATCGGCGGCGCGCCGTCGGGCGCGTTGCGGAAGGCGCTGTGGCGTTCCTCGACGCCGGCGCTGTGCGCGACGGCCGCTTCCCGCGCCGTCACGACGCCGGGAAGCGGCTCCGGCGCGGCGCCCTGGGCGGCGCCGTCGCCGCTCGAGGGCGCCTCGGAACTCACTTGACGTGGGTCTGGTAGACGTAGGGCTGCTGGGCGACGGCCGCTTCCTTGTATTCGGACTGCAACTCGCGGTCGACCTGCTTGTCCCACAGGAGCGCGCGGCCGGCGCGCTGCTCGGCCTCGAGCGTCGGCTTCTTCGCCTTCAGCTCATCGATGAACGAGCTGGTTTCGGACTTGTAGGGCTTCCAGAACAACGGCATGGTGGCTTTTCGTGGCGAGAGAGCAGGGGTCGTGGATCCTGCGACTGCGCGCAGGATGACGATCATTTTAGTGCAGACGCATCCCAGGCTGGGCGCCGGCGCCGGGTTCCAGCAGGTACAGCCCGCCGTCGACGGCAGAATCGCCGTGGCTGGCCGCCAGCACCATGCCCTCGGACAGACCGAACTTCATCTTGCGCGGCGCCAGGTTGGCGACGAGCACCGTGAGCCTGCCCACCAGCGTGGCCGGGTCGAAGTGCGCCGAGATGCCGGAGAACACGTTGCGATGGCGGCCTTCGCCCGCGTCGAGCGTCAGGCGCAGCAGCTTGTCGGAGCCCTCGACCTTCTCGGCGTTGACGATCCTGGCGATGCGCAGGTCCACCTTGGCGAAGTCGTCGATCCTGATCTCGGCGGCGATGTCCTCGCCGCCGGGCACCACCACCACGGCGGCCGGCGGCTCGAACAGCGCCTCCAGCAGCTTGGTGTCGACGCGCTGCATCAGGTGGGCGTACGCGCCGATCCGGTGGGCGCCGAGGGCCGACGACACGTCGCCGAAGGTGAGCGCCGGCACCTGCAGGAAGTCTTCGACCTGCTTCGCAAGCGCCGGCAGCACCGGCTTGAGGTAGATGGTGAGCAGGCGGAACGCCTCGATGCAGGTGCTGCAGACGTCCTGCAGCGCGGCGTCGGCGCCTTCCTTCTTGGCCAGGTCCCAGGGCTTGTGCTGGTCGACGTATTCGTTGACCTTGTCGGCCAGCGCCATGATGTCGCGCAGCGCCTTGCCGAACTCGCGCTCCTCGTACAGCTCGACGATGGCGGCCTTCTGCGCGCGCAACGTCTCCAGCAGCGCCGAGCCTTCCACGCCGAGGTCGCCCGACAGCGTGCCGTCGAAGCGCCTGGCCAGGAAGCCGGCGGCGCGGCTGGCGATGTTGATGTACTTGCCCACCAGGTCGGAGTTGACGCGGGCGACGAAGTCCTCGGGGTTGAACTCGATGTCTTCCACATGCGAGTTGAGCTTGGCCGCGATGTAGTAGCGCAGCCACTCGGGGTGCAGGCCCAGGTCGAGGTACTTCAGCGGCGAGATGCCGGTGCCGCGGCTCTTGCTCATCTTGTCGCCGCCCAGCGTGATGAAGCCGTGCACGAACACGTGGTCGGGCGTCTTGCGGCCCGAGAAGTGCAGCATCGCGGGCCAGAACAGCGTGTGGAAGTACGTGATGTCCTTGCCGATGAAATGCACCTGCTGCACGTCGGGGTCGGCGAAAAACTTGTCGTAGTCGATGCCGGCCTTGGAGAAATAGTTCTTCAGGGAGGCGAGGTAGCCGATCGGGGCGTCCAGCCAGACGTAGAAGTACTTGCCCGGCGCGTCGGGGATCTCGATGCCGAAGTAGGGCGCGTCGCGGCTGATGTCCCAGTCGCCCAGGCCACCGGCACCGGTCTCCTCGTCCTTGTTGAACCATTCCTTGATCTTGTTGAGCACCTCGGGCTGCAGGCGCCCGATGTCGGTCGTCCATTTCTGCAGGAAGTCGAGGCAGCGCGGGTCGGACAGGCGGAAGAAGTAGTGCTCGCTGCTGCGCAGCACCGGCACGGCGCCGCTCAGCGCCGAGTACGGGTTCTTCAGCTCGGTGGGGTTGTAGACGGCGCCGCAGTTCTCGCACGCGTCGCCGTACTGGTCCTTGGTGCCGCAGCGCGGGCACTCGCCCTTGATGAAGCGGTCGGGCAGGAACATCGACTTCACCGGGTCGAAGAACTGCTCGATCGTCTTCACGTCGATCAGCTCGTTCTTGCGCAGCGCCAGGTAGATCTCCTTGGACAGCGCGTGGTTCTCCGGCGAATCGGTGGAGCTCCAGTTGTCGAACGCGATGTGGAAGCCGTCGAGGTACTTCGCGCGGCCGGCGGCCACCTCGGCCACGAAGGCCTGCGGCGTCTTGCCCTGCTTCTCGGCCGCGATCATGATGGGCGCGCCGTGCGCGTCGTCGGCGCCCACGAAATGCACCTCGGCGCCGTTCATGCGCTGGAACCGCACCCAGATGTCGGCCTGGATGTACTCCATCATGTGCCCGATGTGGAAGGGCGCATTGGCGTAGGGCAGGGCGGTGGTGACGAAGAGTTTGCGGGTCATGGTGGGCAGTGGTCGCCGTGGTGGCGGCTCGGGCCGGGACGTCCGGCAGGGCAGCGCTGGGGAACATTCCATTCTAAAGGCGCGAGGCCGGATCGGCAGGCGACCCGCTTCAACTGCCACGAACCCGAGCTCGCCGGCGCCATCACGCAGTCGCGCAAAGGCCCGCCTCGCCGCTCCGGCATCCATGCGGTGGTGAAATGCGAGGACATCCTCATCTTCGAAGCAGAGAACCGCCGATGTCCTCCGTTTCCGCCGCCGCTGGCGCCCCTGTGGCCGACGGCCTGACCGGGCGCCGCCACGTGCTGGCGCTGGCCGCGATCCTGCTCTCGGTGGCGATGGCCACGCTCGACACCGCCATTGCCAACACCGCGCTGCCCACCATCGCGGAGAGCCTGCGCGTGAACGAGGCGCAGGTGATCTGGGTGGTCAACGCGTACCAGCTGGCCGTCGTCGCCGTGCTGCTGCCGTTCGCGGCCTCGGGCGAGATCCTCGGGCACGGGCGCGTGTTCGCGGCCGGCACGCTGCTGTTCACCGCGGCCTCGCTGGTGTGCGGCCTGGCCGACTCGCTCACCACGCTGGTGGCCGCGCGCATCCTGCAGGGCATCGGCGGCGCGGCCATCATGAGCGTCAACATCGCGCTGATCCGCTTCGTCTTCCCCGCGCATCGGCTGGGGCGGGGCGTGGGCATGAACTCGATGGTGGTGGCGCTCGCGTTCACCGTCGGGCCGACGGTGGCCTCGGGGATCCTGGCCGTCGCCTCGTGGCACTGGCTGTTCCTGATCAACGTGCCGATCGGCGTGGTGGCCGTGCTGTTCGCCAACCGCGCGCTGCCGCCCACCGAGCGCCAGCCGCACGGCTTCGATCGCGTGGCGGCGCTGCTGTGCGCCGGCCTGTTCGGCTGCGCGGTGCTGGGCTTCGAGTCGCTGTCGCACGGCAGCGCGTGGACTCCGGTGACCATCGAATGGGTGGTCGCCATGACCTGCGGCGCGTTGCTGTGGCGGCGCCAGGCCGGCCATCCGGCGCCGATGCTGGCCGTCGACCTGTTCCGCGCACGCAGCTTCGCGCTGTCGGCGGCCACGTCGATCTGCGCCTTCGCCACGCAGGGCCTGGGCTTCGTCTCGCTGCCGTTCCTGCTGCAGACGACCCTGGGCCACAGTGCCGTGGCCACGGGCCTGCTGATGACGCCGTGGCCGGCGGTCGTGGCGGTGATGGCGCTGATCGCGGGCCGGCTGGCCGACCACTATCCGCCGGGCCTGCTGGGTGGTCTGGGCCTGGTGACGCTGAGTGGCGGCATGGCCGCGCTGGCGCTGCTGCCGGCCGATGCCTCGACTCTGGACATCGTCTGGCGCACCGCGCTGTGCGGCGCGGGCTTCGGCTTCTTCCAGGCGCCCAACCTCAAGGCCTTGATGAGCAGCGTGCCACCGCGGCGCAGCGGCGGCGCGAGCGGCGTCGTGGCCACCGCGCGGCTGCTGGGGCAGACGCTGGGAGCCGGCCTGGTGGCGCTGTGCTTCCATCTGGCGCCGTCGCACGCGCCGCAGGTGGCGCTGGGCCTGGGCGCCGCGTTCGCGCTGGCGGGCAGCATCGCGAGCGTGCTGCGCCTGTTGCCGGCGGCGCGGGCCGTGGCCGGCTAGTTGCCGAATGCGACAGGCGTCTGGAGCGTGTACAGGCGCTCCGGACTGATGCGCACGCGCAAGCGACGGCCTTCCGCCGGCCCGGCGATCCCGCGCTCCCGCCCGCTGGCCTGCAGCAGCAGCGGCTCGTCCAGCGGCTCGCCGCGCCGGCCCGCCAGCACGGCCACCTGGGGCGCGTCCAGGTCGGCCGTGCGGCGCACGACCACCGCCACCTCGCCGCTGTGCAGCCGCACCAGGCTGCCGGGCGGGTGCACGCCGAACTCGGTGATCAGCGCGAGGGCGAACGTGTTGCCGCGTTCCAGCACCAGCAGGTCGCGCGCCGCGCGCGGCGGCGGCAGGCTGTCGCGGCCGCTGCGCCCCGCCAGCTTGGCGGTGTAGACGTCCACGGTGCGCAGGGCGTTGGCCATCTCGCCCACGTCCACCACCCCGGCCGGATAGCCGCCGCCGCCCGGGCGCTCGTGATGATGTTCGACCGCCCGCAGCCACTCGCGGTCGTCCACGCCGCTGGCCTGCAGCATGGCCAGGCTGGTGGCCGGATGCACCTGCAGCGCGTGGCGCTGTTTCGGGCTGGGCAGCCGGGCCAGGTTGGCCATGCGATCCTGCAGTTCCAGCATGCCCACGTTCATCGTGAACGCGGCCTTCACCAGCGTCAGGCAGCGCGGCACGGGCCAGCCCAGGCGCGTCGCGATGAGCCAGGCCGCGGCGGCGGCGTGCAGGCTGCGCACCACCCCGTAGGGCGCCTCCTGCGTCGGCTCGGGTCGCACGAGCAGGAAGATGGCCAGGTCGGGGGCGAGCGCGGTCAGCGCCGCCAGGTCGCGCGCCGTGCCGTCGAGCGCGGCGGGCGCGTCGAGCGCCGGCATGCGCGCGAGCACGCGCGCGAGGGTGGCGGCCAGCTCCTGCCAGCGCGCGAGCAGTTGCGCCGGCGACGCCGCGTCGGGCTCGGCGGGCGCGTCGCGCAGCTCCGCCACGTCGACGCAGGCGCCGCCGACCACCAGCGCCTCCAGCTGGTCGGCATCGCTGACGACCTGGTGCTTGGCGAGCAACAGGCGGCTGTCCGCGTCGCGGATGCTGAAGGGCAGCGGCGTTCCGACGCGGATGCGGTGCTGGACCCGGGTGAGGGGACAGAGTTGCATGCACTACTCCGAGAGTTCAAGGTACGGGCAGCCCCGTGCGCGACATTGCCAAGGTGGGCGCGGTAGACTTCCCGGCAAACGCGCGCGAACCCGGCACGCCCCGATTCTGCGCCCGGCCGGCGTTTGCCGCAGGCCCCCGCGCATCCCCTTTCTTTTCCGCGCCCGTTCGGGCGCCGCCCCCCATGCCCGTCTCCGAAGCCGCGCTCACTGCAGCGCTCGCCACCGTCATCGATCCGCATACCGCGCAGCCGTACACCGCGGCGCGTCAGCTGAAGAACCTGCGCGTGGGTGCCGACGGCGCGGTGGCGTTCGACATCGAGCTGGGCTATCCGGCGCGCAGCCAGTTCGGCGTCGTGCGCGACGCGCTCGTGGCGGCCGCGCAATCGGTGCCCGGCGTCGGCGGCGTGGCCGTCGAGGTCTCCAGCAAGGTCATCGCGCACCAGGTGCAGCGCGGCGTGGCCCTGCTGCCCGGCGTGGCCAACGTGATCGCCGTGTCGTCCGGCAAGGGCGGGGTCGGCAAGAGCACCACGGCCGTCAACCTCGCGCTCGCGCTCGCGGTCGAGGGCGCGCGCGTGGGCCTGCTCGACGCGGACATCTACGGGCCCAGCCTGCCGCTGATGATGGGCCTCTCAGGCCGGCCCGAGTCGGAAGACGGCAAGACGATGAAGCCGCTGGAGAACCACGGCGTCAAGGTGATGTCGATCGGCTTCCTGGTCGATGCCGAGCAGGCGGTCGTCTGGCGCGGTCCGATGGCCACCCAGGCGCTGGACCAGCTGTTGCGCCAGACCAGCTGGGGCGAGCTCGACTACCTGGTGATCGACATGCCCCCGGGCACCGGCGACATCCAGCTGACGTTGAGCCAGCGCGTGCCGCTGACGGGCGCCGTGATCGTGACCACGCCGCAGGACATCGCGCTGCTGGACGCGAAGAAGGGCCTGAACATGTTCGAGAAGGTGGGCGTGCCGATCCTGGGCATCGTCGAGAACATGGCCGTGCACGTGTGCACGAACTGCGGCCACGTGGAGCACATCTTCGGCGCCGACGGCGGCAAGCGCATGGCGGCCCAGTACGGCGTCGACTATCTCGGCGCGCTGCCGCTGACCATGCGCATCCGCGAGCAGACCGACTCCGGCACGCCCACCGTCGCCGCGGAGCCCGACGGCGAGATCGCCGGGCTCTACAAGGCCCTGGCGCGCCAGGTGGCGGTGGTGGTGGCCGGCAAGGCCAGGGACTTCAGCACGAAGTTCCCGACGATCAGCATCTCCAAGTCGACCTGACGACAGTCGTCAGATCGACGTCTCGATCGTCTTGCGCAGCTCCGCCGGGTCCGTGGGCCCGCGCGAGGCCGAACCCACCGCGAGCGCCGTGAGCTCCACGTAGCGGATCAGCCCCAGCATCTTCTCGTTGCGCGGCGCGCGCTTGCCCACCGACTTGGCCAGCCTGACCACCTCGCCGCACAGCTCGCCGATCTCGGTGCGGCGGCCCAGCGCGAGGTCGTCGGACATGCTGGAGCGCGCGCGCGGATCGATGCGCAGCATGCGCGCGGCGAGCACCTTGAAGACGGGCGTGGGCAGCCGCAACAGGCGCGGCAGCCAGCCCGTGGGCACCGGCGTCACCTTGACGGTGCGCTGGCGCGCGGCGGCCAGCACGGTGAGCCCCTCCTCGATCAGCGCCGCCGTGGTGGCGCGCAGGTCGGGGTCCAGCAGCTCGTCGCGCAGCGGCAGGCCCGACAACGCGTTGACCGGGTTGTTCAGGTTGAGCAGCAGCTTGCCCCATTGCACGGCGCGGATGTCCTTGTGCGTGGACGAGGGCAGGCCGGACGAGGCCAGCGTGGGCAGCCAGGCGTTGGTGACGTCGTCTTCCTCCAGCGCCAGCGTGCCGCCGCTGCCGCGCAGGAAGTTGCCGGGGCCGATCTCGGCCACGTTGAACGGCACCATGGCCGACAGGAACCGCAGCCGGGCCGCGACGGATCGCGCCACCTCCGCGTTGTGCAGGCCGTTCTGCATGCACATCACCAGCGTGCCGGTGGGCAGCGCGCGCGCCAGCGCTGTCGCCGCCCTGGGCGTGGCGCTGCTCTTGACGCACATCAGCACCAGCGCGATACCCAGGCCGGCCGGCACGTCCTCGTGCAGGCTCAGCATGTCGGGCGACACGGTAGCGGCGCTGCCGTCGGGCTCGGTGACCGTGAGGCCGTGCGTCCGCAGCTGTTCGAGCACGCGCGGGCGCCCGACGAAGTGCACGTCGTGGCCGCCGAGCGCGAGTCGCCCGCCGAGGTAGCAGCCGATGGAGCCCGCGCCCATGATGAGCACGGGACCGATCGGCGAGACGTCGGTCAGGATGAGGTCAGCCACGTCGCTCGGGCGTGGCGGTCAGCCCCGTCGGTTGGGATTCAGGCAACGGGATGCGCAAGGTCACGGAGGAGGGTGGGGCCGGTTCGTCGTTCGATCTCCTGCGCCAGAGAGCGGCACAGGCCGGCGGCAAAGAGGGCCTCGCCGACGATGAACATCGGCCCGACCAGCAGGCCGACCAGGTCGTCGACGAACGCCGGCTTGCGGCCTTCGTAGTAGTGGCCGATGAATTGCAGCACCCAGCCGGTGATGAAGGTGGTGAAGCCGCAGGCGAGCCACGCGCCGGTGCCACCCAGCGCCAGCGGATGCGCGGCCCAGATCAGCAGGCCGTTGGCGGCCGCCGTGGCCAGGCCCAGCAGCAGGTTGCCGCGGGTGAGGTACCAGGCCGCGGTCACGCCCCACAGCACCCAGGCGGCGCTCAGGTGCACCTGGGCGGCGTCGAACTGGGCGCGCGCGGTGAAGATGCCCACCGCGAGCACGATGAGGGGAATGCCCACGAAGTGGGTGGCGATGTTGCGGCGATCGCGGTGATAGGTCGCGTACTGAACCATCAGTTCGGTGGATGGCCGGAAAGGACTGGGCATGTTCGGGGTCTCCTGCTGGATCTGGCGGTTCGAAAGGGTGCGACCCATGGGCGCGACTGCTCGACCGCAACTGCAGTCGTAGTGGAGCACGCGCCATGCCGGCTGTCAAAAGTGAACAGGACGCACCTTCCACCCCGATTCTCGCCGATGCGCACGGGGCGACCAGGGCGGGGTTCGCCCTAAACTGCGGGTAACGGTACGGAAGTCGACGGTATACAAGGCGATGGAAAACAAGTCCCTGCTGGATTGGCACTCGATGTTCATGGGCGTGGCGCTGCTGGCGGCGGCGCGGTCCAAGGACGCCCGCAAGCGCAACGGCGCCTGCATCGCCAGTGCCGACTACAAGATCCTGGGCGTGGGCTACAACGGCCTGCCGCGCGGCTGCGACGACTCGGATCCCGACTACTGGGGCGACGACGACACCGATCCGGTGCACTCGCGCCACAGCTACATCGTGCACGCCGAGGTCAACGCCATCCTCAACTGCGTGGTGCTGCCGCTGACCGGCGGCACCATCTACGCCACCCAGTTCCCGTGCCCGCGCTGCGTGCAGTCCATCATCCAGGTGGGCATCCGGCGCGTGGTCTACCTCGAGCAGAAGCCGCACCAGGTGGCGGCCATCGCGGCCGCCAACAAGATGCTCAAGGACGCCGGGATCGAGGTGCAGGCGCTGGCCGAACTGGAGCCTGAGTCGCCGACCTGGTCTTCGCGGCTCGAAGAGTTCATCCGCGACAGCCGGCAGCCGGGGGTTGGCGAGTCGCCGCCCGGCGACATCTAACCCGCATCCGCGCGCCTTTTCCGGGGATCAGGCCCGGAGTCGGTGCCGCACCATCGAGTTGTGGAATCCAGAGTTCCTGGACATCCGCAACCCGGAGGTGCAGCCATGACCCCAGTCCCGCAGATCAACGATCTCCAGCAGACGCCCAAAGACTTCCTGCCGTTCGACGTGGCGTTGGCGGAGCGTCCGCCGCGCGCCAATCGCTCGACGATCGCCGGCTTCAGCACCACGCACATGCAGGCCGACGAGCTGGGCGTGGGTGCGTTGCTCCGCTTCAAGTCGATGATGGCCCTCGAAGGGCACACCGTGCACCTCGCGCGCCTGTGCTACGACAAGCTCTACGCCTACGAACGCATCGCCACGGCGCATTCGTGCAGCGACGAGGGGCTGCGCCGCCTGGCGCTGGAGCTGTTCCAGATCTACCACCGCCGCGAGTCGGCCGGCCTCACGATCCTGTGACCGTCCATGCGTAAAGCCCAGCAGACGCGTTCGCTGGTCGCGGCCTGGTTCGATTTCCTGCCGCCGGCCGAGATGCCCGTGGCACAGGCGATCCACAAGACCGTCCGCGCGACCGTGGCCGATCTCACCGAGGCTGTGCGCCAGGGCAACCTGCTGCTGTCGATGAACGGCGAGCCGCTGCTGGCGATCGCGCCGGGACGCGGCCAGGTGAGCCTGCTGATCTTCAACGGCAGCGATGTCGAGGCCACGCTGGGGCCGCTGGAAGGCGTCGGCCGGCGCCAGCGGCAGGTGTCGTTTCCCTGCTCGAGCCCGGTGGACGTCGCGCGCGTCGAGGCCGTCGCGCGCGTGAGCGCCGAGATGGCGCGCCGGCAGCAGGGCGATCGCGAACTGCTCTGAACGAATTCCGGCCGGTGAAAAGGCGGGACGCAGGACGCGTCGCCGCCTTTCGTCATTTCAGGCCGTCGCGACGGTGAAGCGCGCGCGCACGTGCTTGGGCGTCTCGATCTCGTCGACGATGGCCACGGCCAGGTCGGCCACGGAGATGCCGGCGGGCGCCGCGCCCGCCATCAGCAGTTGCTCGCCGCCGACGCGGTACCGGCCGGTGCGTTCGCCCGGGGCCAGCAGCGCCGGCGGGCTGAGGAAGGTCCACTCCAGCGCGGTGTTGCCGCGCAGCGCGGTGAGCGCGTCGCGCGCGGCCTTCGCGCCGGGGATGATGTTGGCCGGCACGTGCGAGGCGAACTCGGGCGTGTCCACCATCTGCACGCCGGGCGCCACGAACAGGCTGCCGGCGCCGCCGACCACCAGCAGGCGCTTGACGCCCGACTGCGCGACGCCGGCGTCGATGGCGGCGCTGCCCCGCATGAACTGCGCGTAGAGGTCGGGCACGTCCCAGCCCGGGTTGAACGCCGAGATCACGGCGTCGTGGCCCTTCACGGCGGCGGCGACGGCGTCGGCGTCGTTGGCGTCGAGCGCCTTGGCGGTGAGCTTCGGGGCGGCGGCCAGCTTGGCCGGGTTGCGCACGAGGGCGGTCACGTCGTGGCCGCGTCGCAGCAGTTCGGCGACGACGGCGGTGCCGACGAAGCCGGTGGCGCCGATGAGAGCGATTTTCATGAGGGTTCCAGGTTGTTCGAGGGAATGACGCAACGATAACGGCTTCACAATCGCCCCGGTAGCGGGCTAAGATCACCATCACCTTGAAGTACCGCTTCACAATCCATGGATGATCTCAGGCCGCTGGCCGTGTTCGCGGAGGTGGTGGACGCCGGCTCGATGAGCGCGGCCGCGCGCCGCCTGGGCATGAGCCCGTCGGCCGTGAGCCAGACCATCCGCGCGCTGGAGCAGCACGGCGGCGTCACGCTGCTGCACCGCTCCACGCGCAAGCTGGCGCTCACCGAGGCCGGCGAACGCTACTACCCGCACTGCCAGCGCATGCTGGAGGCGGCGCGCGCCGCGGCGCGGTCGCTGCAGCAGGCGCGCGACGCACCCACCGGCGAGCTGCGCGTGTCGGCGCCGGTGGGCTTCGCGATGCACGTCGCGCCGGCGCTGGCGCCACTGCTGGCCGAGGCGCCGCAGCTGCGCCTGCGACTGCTGGTGGACGACGCGATGATCGACCTGATCGACGCGCGCATCGACGTGGCGATCCGCGTCGGCCGCCTGGCCGATTCGACATGGATCGCGCGCAAGCTGTGCGATTTCGACACCATTCTTTGCGCGTCTCCCGACTACCTCGCGCGTGCGGGCACCCCCGTGACGCTGCAGCAGTTGGCTGCGCACCAGTGGCTGGCCTTCGGACGGGAGACCGCGCCCGATGGTCTCGCCAGCGCCGCCGGCGCGCTGCCCGCCGTGTCGGCGCGCGGCCTCGGCAAGGCCGGCATGGCCACGTCGCAACCCGTGGCGATGGTGCTGGAGGCCCGCTCGGGCGAGACCGAGCGCCAGCAGGTCCACGTGCAGGCGCGCATCGCCAGCAACAACCAGGTCTCGCTGCAGCAGATGTGCGAACACGGCTTGGGGCTGGCGCACCTCGGCTATGCGGACGTCGCGCAGTCGCTCGCGCGGGGGGCGCTGGTACGCCTGCTGCCGCAGTGGCGCTTCGCCTCGCTGCCGGTGTGGGTCGTGACCCCGCACCGCGACCAGGCCGAAGCGGCCAAGGTGCGCGGCGCGGTGGAACACCTCAAGCGCTACTTCGCGGCCTTGCCCGCCGCTGCCGACTGACGCCGATCGCCGGGACACAGGGGCTGCGCCTTGGCCGCCCAGTGCGCGCCGAAGCGGCGGCATCCGGGCGACGGCGCGGCGTCAGTAGTGTCCTTGGCGCCATCGCCTGGCCGTCAGGAGGTCGAGCGCGGAGTCGTAGGGCGACGTTTCTCCCGGCACCGAAGGCGGAATCCTTTCCTTGAACAGCTCGTTCAGGTACGCGGCGAGCACAGCGGCGATGGCGTGCAGCGCGTCGTGACGATCGAGGCCCTGTTTCTTCAAGCGATCCATGGCCCGGACAACCGAGTCGACCTGCATCGCAATTTGAGCTTCCACGACTGCCTGCAGCGTCGCGTGTGCCCGCAGGTCGGGAAGCCTGATTCGCCGCAGGCTGTGGAACTCCGCCACCAGGCTGATGCGTTCCGCCTCATCGAGCGCGAGCCACTGCTCCGGATCGGGGGCGATCGACGGGTCGTAGGTGTGCAGGGTCATGCGAGGTACTGTCCTCAGGTCGGAAACGTCCCCGGCAACAGGATGTCCCGGGTCACGTTGTGCACGTCGCGATGTCCGCAGAACGCCATCGTGACGTCCATCTCCTTGTAGAGGATCTCCAGGCACGTCGTGACGCCCTGTTCGCCCAGCGCGCCCAGGCCGTACAGGAACGGGCGGCCGATCATCGTGCCCCTGGCGCCGAGGGCCACGGCCTTGAGCACGTCCTGGCCCGAGCGGATGCCCGAGTCCAGCCAGACCTCGATGTCCTTGCCCACCGCGTCGACGATGGCCGGCAGCGCCGCGATGGAGCTGGGCGCGCCATCGAGCTGGCGGCCGCCGTGGTTGGACACCACCAGCGCGTCGGCGCCGGAGTTCGCGGCCAGGCGCGCATCCTCGGCGTCCATGATGCCCTTGAGGATCAGCTTGCCGCCCCAGCGCTTCTTCACCCACTCGACGTCGGCCCAGCTGAGCGCCGGGTCGAACTGCGAGGACGTCCATTCCGACAGCCGGCTGACGTCGCCCACGCCCTCGACGTGGCCCACGATGTTGCCGAAGCTGCGGCGCTTCGTGCCCAGCATGCCCAGGCACCAGCGCGGCTTGGTGGCGAGGTTGATCAGGTTGGCGAGGGTCGGCTTGGGTGGCGCCGACAGCCCGTTGCGCACGTCCTTGTGGCGCTGGCCGAGGATCTGCAGGTCCAGCGTCAGCACCAGCGCGCCGCACTTCGCGGCCCGCGCGCGTTCGATGAGGCGCTCGATGAAGCCGCGGTCGCGCATCATGTAGAGCTGGAACCAGAACGGCGCGCTCGTGTGCGCCGCGACGTCCTCGATGGAGCAGATGCTCATCGTCGACAGCGTGAACGGCACGCCGAACTTCTCGGCGGCGCGCGCGGCCAGGATCTCGCCGTCGGCGTGCTGCATGCCGGTGAGGCCGGTGGGCGCCAGCGCGACGGGCATCTTCGCCGGCACGCCGATCAGCGTGGTGGCCAGGCTGCGGTTCTCCATGTTGACCGCCACGCGCTGGCGCAGCTTGATCTTGTGGAAGTCGCTCTCGTTGGCGCGGTAGGTGCCTTCGGTCCACGAACCCGAATCGGCGTAGTCGTAGAACATGCGCGGCACGCGTTTTTGCGCCAGCACGCGCAGGTCTTCGATGCAGGTGATCACGGTCATTGTCGGCTTGTCTCCACGTCCGCGATGGTATCGCGGCGCAAGGCGTCGCGACGGGCCGTCCACGCCGGTCGCGCGTCCGCGCGGGGCAGCATGTGAACCGGCGGATCGGGGCCAAGCCCCTGCGGCGGCGTCCATCGAGCCGGCAGGAGCGCTTTCAGAACAACGTCGGTTCGTCCGGCCGCTCGTCCTCCCCCTTCTTCGGCTTGGCGACACCCGCCTTGGCCTTCGCGACGCGCGCGGGCGTGGCCACGCCCGGGCGCGAGAGCGAACCCACGCGCACGCCCAGCAGCCGCAGCCGCCGCGACAGGTCGACGCGCTTGAGGCACTGCCCGGCCAGGTGGCGGATCTCCGCCGGATCGGCCGTGGGGACGTTGATCGACTGGTCGCGCGTCACCGTCCTGAAGTCGTCGAAGCGCAGCTTGATGCCGATGGTGCGGCCCACGTAGCCCTTGCGCGAGAGGTCGGAGGCGACCTGGGTGCACAGCTGCGTGAAGACGTCGCCCAGCTCGGCACGGTCGCGCCTGGCGTGCAGGTCGCGGTCGAAGGTGGTCTCGCGGCTCATCGACACGGGCTCGCTGCTGGTGACCACCGGGCGCTCGTCGACGCCGCGCGACACGTCGTGCAGCCACTGCGCCGAGTTGGGGGTGAAGTGCTGCACGAGCCAGTCCATCTCGCGCGCCGCCAGCTCGCCGATGGTGTGGATGCCCAGCGCGTCGAGCCGCGCGCCGGCCTTGGGGCCGATGCCGTTGATGCGGCGCACCGGCAGTGGCCAGATGCGCGTGGGAATGTCTTCCATCGTCAGCACCGTCAGGCCGTCGGGCTTGTCGAGTTCCGACGCGATCTTGGACAGCAGCTTGTTGGGCGTGACGCCCACCGAGCAGGTGAGGCCGGTGGCGCGGTGCACGTTGTTCTTCAGTTCCTGCGCGAACGCGCGCACGCCGCCCAGCGGGTCGTGTCCGATGGTGTCGCGGATGCCCGGCACGTCGGTCAGGTCGATGTAGATCTCGTCGATGCCGCGATCCTCGATCACCGGCGCGAGCTCGGCCACGGCGGCCTTGAACTTGCGCGAATACAGGCGGTAGCTGTCGAAGTCCATTGGCAGCAGGATCGCGTGCGGCGCCAGCGCGGCCGCCTTCATCATGCCCATGCCGGAGAACACGCCGAAGGCGCGCGCCTCGTAGGTGGACGTGGTGACGACGCCGCGGCCCACGTAGTCCTCCAGCAGCGCGAATTTCAGCGTGCCGTCCTCCTGCGGCACCGGCGTGTGGCGCCGCCCGCCGCCCACCACCGCGGCCTGCCCGCGGATCATCGGATAGCGCAGCAGTTCGACGGACGCATAGAACGCGTCCATGTCGAGGTGCGCGATCACGCGGGGCAGCGGGTGGCTCATGGCCGCCATTCTGTATGAAATCACAGGGTTTCAGGGCACCGGACTCCCGATCGTCCGCCTCTGGCAGGATGGGCTGAATGACTGCGCCGAAAAAAACTGCCGGGGCGATGAGCTCATCCGCCGTCCGGACGCTCGTCCTCGCGACCGTCGCGCTCGGCATCCTGATCGCCGCCTGCTTCGCCACGGCCGCCTGCCTGCTGCGCTTCGATCTCGACCGCCTGCTCTTTGCGCGGACTGCACCACGCGTCTCGTTCGAGGCCTCCCCACAGGCGTTTCGGGTATCCGGACATGACGGAGCGGCCATGATCGTGCGCCGCTTCGACCGCGTGGTCACCACGCCCCGGCAAGGCTGCGTCGTCTTCTTTCCCGGGCACCAGGGGGGCGCCGATCGCTACGCGAGCGACCTGTACCCCGACCTCGAGAAGGCGGGGCTGGTTGTCTACGCCATCGCCTATCCGGGTCAGGACGGTGCGCCGGGGCCCGCGCGCATGGACGACGTCCAGGCGCTTGCCGTGGCGGCCGTGTCCACCGTCGTCGCCACCTGCGGACGCAACCACACGGTCGTCGCAGGGCGATCTCTGGGCGCCATGGTCGCTGCCTACGCCGCCGGCGCCGTGCTTCCCGCCGGCCTGGTGATGGAATCCGCTTCGCCGTCGTTGAGCGCTGGCATTCGGGGTGCGCTGCGCGAGCGCTGGTTCCTTCGACCACTGGCCGTGTTGCCCATCGAGCGGATCGTCGAGCACGACTTCTCGATTGCCGAAGCGATTCCCGCACAGCTGCACGTCGCCGTCTTCCAGGGGAGTGCCGACACGCGCACTCCCCTCGCAGACTTCCAGTCGGAAGCCGGCGGGCCCGAGCGCCTGCCCATCATGGAAGTGGCGGGCGGGACCCACACCGATACGTTGCAGCGCGCCAAGCCCGCCATGATCGCGACGATGCTGGGAATGATCCGAGGCAGCGACGAAGCGTCGGCCGCGGCGAGGATGGAAGATTGAGCGTCGGCCCTGGCAATGCCTTGCAATGGAGCCGGGGCCAATGAGCCCGCCGGAAGAGGCCCACTTCGAGTCCCGCCGGGTTCAGCGGCTGACGCTGCCCAATCTCACACGGCTCGTGCTGCTCAGGCTGAATTCGTAGCGTTCAGGGCGGATCTGGAACAGTGCGTGATCGATGAAACGGCCCTCGGCATCGAAGCTGTCGCGGGCCAGCTCCAGCAACGGGGAGCCGGCGGACAGTCCGAGCACCGCGGCGACAGCCGCGTCGGCCGCGCCTGCGCGAATGGCCAGCTCGGCGCGTTGCACCGTGGTGCCCAGCGTCGCCTCGAGAACGGCGTAGACCGGGCGTGCAGGAATGGCGTACCAATCGACGGCCTCGAGCTCGATCGGCAGATAGCTGGTCGCCAGCGCGACCGGCTCTTCGCCCGCGGCATGCAGACGCCTGAGCACCAGGCAGTCACCAACGTCCGGCCCGAACGGACGCCTGAGCGAGGCCGGCACGGGCTCGCGGCGGCAGGACAGCGTGGACATGCGCGCGTCCAGTCCTTGCGCCAGCAGGGCCTCGTGAAAGCTCAGCAGCGTGTTGAGCGGATGCCGCAAGCGGCGCCCGGACACGTAGGTGCCCTTGCCTTGCTGGCGCTCCACCGCTCCCTCGTGCACGAGCAGGTCCAGCGCCAGGCGCACCGTCACCCGGCTGACGCCGCAGCGGTCCACGAGCTCCGACTCCGACGGCAGCTTGCCCGAGGGATCGAATGCGCCAGCGTCGATGTCCGCGCGCAACCGGGCTGCGAGCTGCTCGTAGAGCGACGTGGCGTTGCGGCGATCGAGGGCGATGGTCATCGGTTTTCGTCTGACGTTACTTGGATCCTGGCGCGCCATCAACTTGTATTAACTCGTATTATTGTGGCATGAAATCTTCCATGCAGTTCGAGGTCAGTGCCGTCGATTTCGAATACGGTCCGGAGCGCCCGGTGTTCAACGGCCTGCAACTGAGCGTGAGCGCGGGCGAGTTCGTGGTGCTGGTCGGGCCGTCCGGTTGCGGCAAGACGACGTTGCTGAACCTGCTGTCTGGTTTCGCGCGACCGCAACGGGGCAGCGTGCGCCTCAACGGGCGCGCCGTGGCTCCGGGAACGCCCGAGCTGGGCTATGTCTTCCAGGCCCCCAATCTGTTTGCCTGGCTCAGCGCGCTCGAGAACACGCGCTTCGGCCTGCGAATGGCCCGACGCCTGCCGCTGGCCGATCAATTGCAGCGGGCGCGCGAAGCCTTGGAGATGGTGGGCCTGGCGGGCTCCGAAGACAAGCTGCCGCACGAGCTGTCGGGCGGCATGCAGCAACGCGTGGCGCTGGCACGCACGCTCGTGATGAAGCCCCAGGTGCTGTTGATGGACGAGCCGTTCGCGGCACTCGACGCCATCACGCGGCGCGAGATGAACGAGGAACTGCTCCGGCTCTGGCAGGAGCTGGGGCAGAGCGTGGTGTTCATCACGCACGACATCGACGAAGCCGTCTTCCTGGCCGACCGCGTGGTGGTGCTCGCCAAGGCGCCTGGCGGCATCCACAGCCAGCTGTCGATCGACCTGCCCCGCCCGCGCACGCAATCCGGGACGCGGACCCATTCCCGGTTTGGCGAATATGGAGTCGACCTGATGGAGCGAATCGGCGGGGTCTCGGGCGCGAACGCGACGACGCCGCCGTTGGAGCTGGTCTCGTGAGCACCGCACTGCGCACCCTCTCGCTGTTCACCGTCCCGTTCGCCATCCTGCTCGCGACCGCATCGCCCGGCGCGGCGGCGGATGTCGCCAACCCGCGGCCCTTGCGCATCGCCTACGTCTTCGCGCTCGCCAACGCACCCGCCGTGATCGCGGAGCAGAAAGGCTACTTCGCGGCGGAAGGCCTGAAGGTCGAGCTGAAGCCCTTCGGCGACGGGCCGGTCATCCAGCAGGCCATCGCTGCCGGGGAGGTCGACATCGCCTACGTCGGCGCGCCGCCGATCTATCAATGGTTCGCGCGCGGCTTGCAGAGCCGCATCGTGGCCAAGGTCAACTACGGGCAGGCCGCGTTGGTCGTCTCCGCCGACGCCACGCCGCCAATCTCGACGCTGTCAGACCTGCGGGGTCGCAGGATCGCCGGCGTGGCTCGCGGCAGCGGGATGGACGTGCTGCTGCGCGGACAGGTTCTCAAGGCGCGCGCGGGCCTCGACGCCGACCAGGACCTGAGCGTGGTGAGCATGCCTGCGGCCAACATGAACGCTGCGCTGGATCGCAGGCTGGTGGACGGCATCTTCACGTGGGAGCCCTATGTGAGCGAAGCGATCCTGCGCGGCACTGGCAAGATGCTTCTCGACGTGAACCGGGCCATCCCGCACTATCCGTGGTATGTGATCGCCGCGGTGCCGCTCACGATGGCACAACGGCCGGACGATGTCGTGCGCGTGCTGCGTGCGCATCGCAAGGCCATCGCCTTCATCAACGAACATCCGGATGAAGCGGACAGGCTGATCGCCGAAGCGTTCCAGATCCCTCCTGTCCAGACGGTGAGCGGCGCGACCCTGGCGCCTGCGGCCGTCGTCAAGGAAGCCCGCAAGCGGCTCGGGTGGTCGGCCCGCTTCGAACCCTCCGACCTGAAATTCATCCAGGCGCTGATGAACGACTCGTTGGCGCAAGGCATCCTCGCCAGGCCGATGCAGGCCGAGCAGGTGGTCGATCTGTCGTGGCAGCAAAGAGCGGAGATCGGTCGGTGAGGTCTGCCAGCACGCTCGCGCGATCCTCGCGCAGTGCGCCGACGACGGCTCCGCCTTCGCCACGTCGGCGCTTCGACTGGGGCTGGGCTGCGATGCCCAGCCTGCTCGTGGCGTGGATCCTGACGGCGAGCCAGTTTCCTTCCTACGTGCTGCCACAGCCCTGGGAGGTCGCACACGAAGGCTGGCGATGGCTGCAAGGCGGCAAGCTCTGGGCACAGTTGCTTGCCAGCCTGTGGGAGGAATCGGGCGGATTCGGCGCTGCGGTCGTGGCTGGCTTCGCGATCGGCGCGGGTGCCGGGCTGTCGCGCTCCCTGCGCGAGTTCGTCACGCCGCTCAACGCCGCTTTCATGTCAATACCGCCGATCGCCTGGGCACCCCTCACGATGATCGTGTTCGGCCTCGGGTACACGGCCATCATGGCGGTGATCTTCATTGCCGCGGTTTTCCCCGTCGCCATCACCATCCAGCAGGGCGTCGAAGGCATTCGCAGCGGCGAGCTGCGCGCGGCGCGCGTTCTGGGCGCCAATCGTTTCCAGCTTGTGTGGCACGTGGTGCTGCCGTCCTCGCTTCCCGCCATCACCGCGGCACTGCGCATCGGTTTCAGCCAAGCCTGGCGCGCCCTCGTCGCGGCCGAGATGATCGGCGCCACGCGCGGTATCGGCTGGATGGTGTCCATGGGCGGCCAGACAGGCAACGCAAGCCAGGTGCTCCTGGGCATCGTGATGATCGGCGTCATCGCGTGGCTGATGGAAACGCTGATCTTCCGCCGCCTCGAGCGGCGCTACCAACCGTGGCTCGTCCAGGAATTCCGATGACCCATCCCGTGCATCCCGTCCACCCCACGCAGGCCGAGACCGGGTTCGACCCTTCCCGCGAAGCCGGCCACTACATCCAGCCCCACGGCCTGTATGAACGCAACAAGGCGCGGCCGTTCCTCGGACGGCTCGACTGCGCTCAGCGCGAGCTCGTGGCCGGGCAATGGACCGAGCTGCAGATCGTCTACGAGGTTGGCGGCATCGGCCTGGCCGACGGCGCGTGGCTCAAGCTCGCGTTCAAGTTCTATTCGGACTGGGCGCTGTTCCAGACGTCGGATCCGACCGCGCCGAACTACGTCTCGGCCGAGTACCAGGCCGGCCCGCTCGTGCCCGGACAGAGCCCGTCCACCGTGCAGCATCTGAAGGTGCGCTTCGACCAGAAGGGTCACGAGCGCCCGTTCCAGAAGGCCGTGATCGTCGACGTTGTCGATGGCTACCTGGTGCCGGGTGACCGTATCGTGCTGCGCCTGGGCGATCGTCGCCAGGGCGGAGCCGGCACCCGCGTGCAGAGCTTCGTGGAAAAAGATTTCCGCTTCCGCATGTTCATCGATCCGCTGGGCAGTTCCAAGTTCGCCGAGGTGCCGGGCGACGTCGTCGTGCAGATCGTCCCGGGCGCGCCGGTGCAGTTGCACGCCATCGCGCCGCGGCTCGTCGGCGCGGGCGAGCGCTTCGACCTGGTCCTGCGCGCCGACGATGCCTGGGGCAACACCTGCCGCCAGACGCCGATGCACGGCCAATTGACGCTGCAAGGGCCGGACGGACCCGTCGAGGTGCGTCCGTTCACGCTGTCCGGCGAAGGATGGGCCATCGCCCGCATCGCCGGGCTGGCGTTCGATCGTCCGGGAGAGTGGCGGTTGGTGGCCAGCGTGGCATCGCCCGGCGTCGCGCAGGCGCAGTGCCACGTCGATATCGATCCTGCGGGCACGACGGGCCTGCGCACGTTGTACGGTGACCTTCACGTGCATTCCGACGACACGATCGGCACCAACGACACGCTCTACAACCTCAGCTACGGCCGCGACGTCGCGGGACTCGACGTGCTGGGCTACACGGCCAACGATTTCAACATCACCGAGCCGCGCTGGAACAAGGCGGTCGACCTCATCGCCGAACTGAACGAACCGGGTCGGTTCGTCTGCTACCCGGGCACCGAGTGGTGCGGCAACTCCAGCGCCGGCGGCGATCGCAACGTGGTGTTCCTGCGCGACGGCCGGCCGCGTTTCCCGTTCGACGAACAAGGGCGCATGGTGCGCTCGATCGAGTGGAATGAAACGACCGCCGGCGCGATCCGTCCGGGCGCGTGGCCGGTCGACGAACTCTATGCGGCCTACGGCGACGACCCGGAAGGCCACCTCATGATTCCGCACGTGGGCGGACGCCGTTGCGTGCTCGACTGGCACCACCCGGAGCTGGAACGGCTGGTGGAACTCGGATCGGCCTGGGGTCAGTTCCACTGGCTCTACGCCGAGGCGTTGCAGCGCGGCTACCGTGTCGGCGCCAGCGCCAACAGCGACGAGCACCAGGGTCGTTGCGGCGGCGGGGTCCCGGCGACAGCCGTGTTCGGTTCGCGCGGCGGCCTGACCGGCATCGTCGCTGAACGCTTCGATCGCGTCGGCGTTGCGATGGCCCTGCGCGCGCGGCGCACGTTCGCGACCACCGGTGAACGCACGCACGTGAGCCTCAAGCAGGGCTCCCATTGGATGGGCGAGGTCTACCGCTCGGAGTCGTCCGTGCCCCTGGACTACCGCTTGCTCGGCGACCAGGGTTGGGAGACGGTAAGCCTGTACGACGCCGAACGCGAAGTCTGGTCGCGCGACCTTCACGCCGAAGCCGGCTACTCGTCGCGACGCATCCGCCTGCGGCTCGGCGGCGCCCGCATCAAGGACCGCTACCGCGGCGCCTGGTGGCACGGCACCGTGGAGATCGTGGGCGCGGCCGTGCTTGGCTTCGAAGGCCGCGGCATGGATCATCCTGAGCAGACCTGCTGGCGCGAGAACCTGACGACCATCGGATTCCGCACCGAGACCAGCGGCGACCAGGACACGATCGAGATCGAGCTATCGCAACTGGCAGGCGCCCGCATCACCTTGCAGGCATCGATCGACGGCTACGTGAAAGTGGGTGATGCGCTGCACCCGCCGTCACACGTGCATGCGCCTGCCGTCACCCTTGCACTCTCGGGCGAAGAGCTGATCGCCGCGTCCCATGTCACGCGCGAGCTGCCGGGCGCCGAGTTGCAGGCGACGTTGGAGCGGGTGACCGCCAGCTCGCTGCCACGCGAGGTCAGGGGCCAGATTTCAATCTCCGGCCTCGACCTGGCGCGGGGGCGCGAGCATGCGCTGTACATCACCGCGCGGCAACGCGATCAATCAAGGATCTGGAGTTCGCCGCTGTTCCTGACCGTGGCGGATTGAAGGCGAAGAATCAGGATCTGGCTGTCCGTGAAATCGTGGCAGGTCAGGTGGGTATCGCCGAGAGCCGGCTTGTCCATGTCAACCCACCTTGTCCGCCACCACCTTGCCCACCGTCGCCGCCAACCCGGTGGCGAAGCAGCCCCACGCCGTGTCGATGAACGACAGCCCCAGCGGCCAGTCGCGCAGCGTGGCCAGGTTGGTCAGGTCGTAGGTCATGTAGGTCATGAAGCCGAACAGGGCGCCCCAGGCCGCGGCCTTCTGCCAGTCGCCGCCGGCGCGCGGCAGCACGACGAAGGCCATCAGGCCGATCGCGAACAGCAGGTAGAACGCGACGGCCGCCACGAAGTTCGGCTGCTCGGCCATCAGGTGGCCGATGCCGCGGTTGTACAGCGGGCGGGCGATGGCGCCGATCCAGATCACGTCCAGCGCCATCATCGTGGCGACGATCGCGAGGTAGGGCAGCAACAGCTTGCTCATGGGTTCTCCTGGTGGATATCGACGCCGGCAGTGCAGACGCCCATCGTCGCACGCCGTGCGCAAGCGCGCCTTCAGCTTTTGGCGCCGGCGCTCGCGGCGCACCGGACAATGCGGCCACGCGCCGTTCGGCGCGCTACCTGCCAGGGCCCCCCATGACTCGTCCTCTGAAGCGCTTCGTCCACGTGTTCAAGGTGCGGCCGCGCCTGTACATCGTCGCGTTGCTGGGCGTGCTGGCGGGGCTGGTGATGCCCACGTCGATCGCCTCGCAACCCGTCACGCGCTGGCTGCTCGCATGGAACCTGGCGGCCTGGCTGTACATCGCCCTGGCCGCCCTGATGATGATCCGCTCGTCCCAGGGCCACATGCGGCACCGGGCGCAGCTGCAGGACGACGGCAAGTACGCGATCCTGGGCCTGACCGTGGTCGCCGCCATCGCGAGCCTGGTGGCGATCGCGTTCGAGCTGGCCGTCGTCAAGGACCTGCATGGCTGGCTCAAGGGCGCGCACATCGCCCTGGCGGGCATCACGGTGATCGCGTCCTGGGGCTTCATCCAGGTGATGTTCACGCTGCACTACGCGCACGACTACTACCTGGCCGCCTGCCACGGCCACAAGCCGGGCCTCGAGTTCCCCGACGATCCCGATCCGGACTACGGCGACTTCTTCTACTTCTCGGCGGTGATCGGCACCTCGGGCCAGACGGCCGACGTGTCCTTCGTCACCAAGCCGATGCGGCGCATCGGGTCGGTGCACTGCATCCTGGCCTACCTGTTCAACACCACGGTGCTGGCGCTGCTGATCAACATCGGGGCGAGCCTGTTTTAGTGTCCGTGCCGTCTGTCCGCGAGTGTCCGCGGACACGGTTGCCAGACGGGTTCGCCGTCGCAAGTCGTTGATTCACAAGGCCTGGTGCGACGGCTTGACCTTGGCACGGTCGTTGCAAACATGAAGCCGGACAGCGCGCCCCTCGCGCGCCGCCCCGGACAGGCTTCATGATTCGTGACACCTCCTCGCAAGACACCGTCCTCGCCAAGTCGCCGCAGCGTCGGCGTCGGCGCCTCGCGGTCGCGGCGGCCGTCGTGGCCGTCGTTGCGCTCGGCGCGTGGAGCCTGCCGCATGCGCGCCAGTTGCTGGGCACCGGCGGCTCGGTGAGCCTGGAGCGCCTGGGCCTGGACGACGTCAGCCGCGGCCCGTTCGTCCGCGACATCCAGGCCGAGGGCCGCGTGGTCGCCGCGTTCAGCCCCACGCTGTTCGCGCCGGCCGCCGGCGCGGTCACGCTGCGGGTGCACGCTGGCGACAGCGTCAGGAAGGGCCAGGTGCTGGCCATCCTCGCCAGCCCCGAGCTCGCCGCGAAGCTGGCGCAGGAGCAGTCCAGCGCCGACACGCTGCAGACCGACACGCTGCGCGCCCGCGTGGACGCCGGCGAGCAGCACGCCGCGCTGCAGGGCGCGCGCGAGAACGCGGCCATCGACGTCAAGGCCGCCGAGACCGACCTCGTGCGCCAGCAGAAGGCGTTCGACGCCGGTGCCGCGGCCGGCATGCAGGTCGACCACGCGCGCGACGCGCTGGAGAAGGCGCGCATCGCGCTGAGCCACGCCGAGGCCGGCCTGCATTCGAAGGACGACAGCCTGAAGTTCGACGTCCAGGCCAAGGAGCAGGCCCACGCGCGCCAGCTGCTGCTGGTGGACGACCTGAAGCGCCAGGTGGGCGAACTCACGGTGCGCTCGCCGGTGGACGGCCAGGTGGGCCAGCTGTTCGTCGCCGAGCGCGCGAGCACGCCCAAGGACGCGCAACTCCTCACCGTGATCGACCTGTCGCAGCTGGAGGTGCAGATGCAGGTGGCCGAGAGCTTCGCACGCGACCTCGCGGTGGGCATGCCCGGCGAGATCGCGGGCAACGGCAAGACCTGGAAGGCGCGCGTCAGCGCCATCTCGCCCGAGGTGGTGGCCAACCAGGTCGAGGCGCGGCTTCGCTTCGACGGGGCGATGCCGGACCAGCTGCGCCAGAACCAGCGCCTGTCCGTGCGCGTGCTGCTCGACCAGCGCCCCGACGTGCTGAGCGTGCGCGCCGGCAGCTTCATCGACGAATCGGGCGGCCAGTACGCCTACGTCGTGCGCGACGGCGTGGCCGTGAAGACGCCGGTGCGCCTGGGCGCGCGCAGCGTCGACCGCGTCGAGATCCTGGCCGGCCTGAAGCCGGGCGACCGCGTCGTCGTGTCCGGCGCCGAGAACTTCCATGCCGAGCCCAGCGTCGGCCTGGCCCACTGAACACTTTTGACGAGGATTCCGCATGCTGAAGATGACCGGCCTGTCCAAGGCCTACCGCACCGAAGCGGTCGAGACCTACGCCCTGCGCCAGTTCGACCTGGAGGTCAAGCAGGGCGAGTTCGTCGCCGTCACCGGTCCGTCGGGCTCGGGCAAGACGACCTTCCTGACCATCGCCGGCCTGCTGGAGGCGCCCACCGCGGGCCGCTACGAGCTCGACGGCATCGACGTGAGCCAGCTGGGCGACGACGCGCGCTCGAAGATCCGCAACCAGAAGATCGGCTTCATCTTCCAGGGCTTCAACCTGATCGCCGACCTCAACGTGTTCGACAACGTCGACGTGCCGCTGCGCTACCGCGGCATGAAGGCCGAAGAGCGCCGCCGTCGCGTGCGCTTCGCGCTGGAACGCGTGGGCCTGGCCGCGCGCGAGAAGCACTATCCCGCCGAACTCTCCGGCGGCCAGCAGCAGCGCGTGGCCATCGCGCGCGCGCTGGCGGGCGAGCCGCGGCTGCTGCTCGCTGACGAGCCCACCGGCAACCTCGACAGCCAGATGGCGCGCAGCGTCATGGACCTGCTGGAGGAGCTCAACCGCGATGGCGCCACCATCGTGATGGTCACCCACGATCCGCAACTGGCGGCGCGCGCGCAGCGCAACGTGCACGTGATCGACGGGCAGGTGGTGGACGTGTCCGAGGAACTGCGGCTGGGCGGCCGCGCGCAGGGCGAGGCGCCGCTCCATGCGTGAATCCGCATCGCGCCCGCGCGTCGTCGTCCTGGCGTGCATGTTCGCGGGCGCGCTGGCCGCGTGCCGGCCGGCGTGCGCCGACGACCTGCTGGACGTCTTCCGCCTCGCGCGCGCCAACGACCCGGTGCTGGCCGCCGCCGACGCGGCGCGTCTGGGCACCTACGACCTCGCCGACCAGGCCCGCGCCGCGCTGCTGCCGCAGGCGTCCGTCGCCGCGGCGATCGGCCGCGAGCGCGACTCCGGCGCGTCGCTGCCGACCGCGAATTCGCACACCACCGACGTCACGCTGGGCGTCAGCCAGGTGGTGTTCGACGCCGGCCTGTGGTCGCAGCTGAAGGCCGCGCACTTCAACGCCGACGCGCAGGATGCGACCCTCGAGGCCGCGCGCCAGAACCTGTGCCTGCGCGTGGCCACGGCCTACTTCGACGCGCTGCTGGCCGCCGACCTGCTGATCAGCGTGCAGGCCAACGAGGACGCGTTCGCGCAGCAGGTCGAACAGTCGCAGCAGCGCTACAAGGCCGGACTCGACGCCCAGGTGGACGTCGACCAGTCGCGTTCCTACCAGGCGCTGGCGCACGGCAACACGATCGCCGCGCGCCAGGCGCTGGTCGACGCAGTGGCCGAGGTGACCGAGATCACCGGTAGCGCGCCGACTCGATTGAAGACCTTGCGCGACGATCTGCCCCTGGTGGCGCCCGTGCCGGCCGATCCGCAGGCCTGGGTGGCCACGGCGCTGCAGGGCAATCCGGCGCTGTGGGCGGCGCAGAAGGGCGTCGACTCCGCCGAAAGTTCGATCGATGCGGCGCGCACCGGCCACCTGCCGTCGCTGAGCGCCGGCCTCAACCTCGGCCGTCCGACCGGCACGCCGTACGGCGACACCAGCGGGCGCCTGAGCAACACCGTGGCGCTGACGCTCACCGTGCCGCTGTTCGCCGGCGGTGCCACGCAGGCGCGCGTGAGCCAGGCGGTGCACCAGCGCGACGGTGCGCGCGACAGCCTCGAGACGCAGCGCCGCTCGGTCGAGCGCACCGCGAAGGCGGCCTACGGCAGCGTCGTCTCCGGCATCGGGCTGGCGCGGGCGACGCGCGACGCGGTCGCCGCGGCGCAGTCCTCGCTGGCCGCCACGCGCGTGGGCCGCGAGGTCGGCAACCGCACGCAGACCGATGTCCTCGACGCGATCCAGACGCTCGCGCAGGCGCAGGCCGCCTACGCGCAGGCGCGCTATCAATTCATCATCGGCCGGCTGCAGCTGCAGCAGGCGGCCGGCGCGCTGACCGAGGCCGACCTTGCCAACGTCAATGCGCTGCTCCAGTGACCCGCGAAGGACAAGCCATGTTCCTCTACTACTTCGACCTTGCGCTGCGCAGCTTCCGCTCCGCGCGCGGCCTCACGGCGCTGATGGTGCTCACCATCGCCATGGGCATCGGCGCGAGCATGACGACGCTGACGACGTTCCGCGCCTTGTCGGGCGACCCGTTGCCGGGCGACAGCGCCAAGGTGCTGCGCGTGCAACTGGACGGCGATCCGCAGAAGGCGGTCGAACCCGGCAAGGAGCCCGACACGCTGATGACGCGCCTCGATGCCGAGGCGCTGCTGCGCGACAAGCATGCGCTGCGCCAGGCGATGATGACCGGCGGCGAGTTCAATGTGGAGCCGGAGGCCGGCGCGCCGGGCGGGCTGCGGCCGTTCGGGGTCTCGGCGCGCTACACGACCGCCGACTTCTTCCCGATGTTCCGCACGCCCTTCCTGTATGGGCAGGGCTGGAGCGCCGCCGACGACTCGGCCAACGCGCCGGTGGTCGTGCTGAGCAAGGAGTTCAACGACAAGATGTTCGGCGGCGCGAACAGCGTCGGCCGCAGCGTGCGCGCCGACGGGGCCGACCTGCGCGTGATCGGCGTGCTCGCGCCGTGGCAGCCGGTGCCGTATTTCTTCGACCTGAACCTGGGCCGCTATCGGACGACCGAGGACATGTTCGTCCCTTTCGGCACGATGCTGGAGCGCAGGTTGGGCACCGCCGGCGGCATGAGCTGCTGGGGCGACAACGCCGTGCCGCAGCCGCACGAGCTGAACGCGCCGTGCAGCTGGATCCAGTACTGGGCGGAAGTGGCCACGCCGGCCGATGCCGCGGGCTATCTCGACTACATCACGCGCTACGCGGGGCAGCAACGCGCCGCCGGACGCTTCCAGCAGGCTCCGAACCTGCGCGTGCGCAACGTGATGGACTGGCTGTCGTCGCAGCACGTGGTGCCGTCCGACGTGCGCCTGCAACTGTGGCTCGCGTTCGGCTTCCTCGCCGTGTGCCTCGTCAACACGGTGGGCCTGCTGCTGGCCAAGTGCCTGCGGCGCTCGCCCGAGATCGGCGTGCGGCGCGCGCTGGGTGCGCCGCGGCGCCAAATCTTCGCGCAGTTCCTCGTCGAGGCCGGCGCGATCGGCCTGGCCGGCGGCGTGCTGGGACTGGTCTTCGCCGCCGTCGGCGTCTGGTTCGTGCGCCACGGCACGACGCGCGGCGCGCAGTTCGTGTCGCTCGATGCCTCCGCGCTGCTGACCACGTTCGCGCTGGCGATCGGCGCGAGCATCGTGGCCGGACTGCTGCCGGCCTGGCGGGCCTGCGAAGTCTCGCCCGCGGCCCAGCTCAAGTCGTCGTGATCCCGCAACGAAGGACCAAGACCATGCTTCAACTTCGCCCCATCCTGTCCACGCTGCGTCGACATCGCACGGCCGCCTTGCTGATCGTCGTGGAGATCGCGCTCACCTGCGCCATCGTCTGCAACTCGGTGTTCCTGATCGCCAACCGCATCCAGCTCGTGCGCTTCGGCAGCGGCCTGGCCGACACCGAACTCGTGCAACTGGGCACGCGCGGCATCGGCAACGACACGAATGCCGTGGCTCTCACGCGCGAGGATCTGGCCGCGTTCCGGGCCATCCCGGGCGTGCGCGGCGCGGCGATCATGTCGTCGATCCCGTTCGGCCGCAGCGCCACCAATGTCGGCATCAGCCTGGTTCCGAACCAGCCGACGCCGACGATCGAGACGACGTTCTACACGAGCGACGTCGGGCTGCCCGATGTCCTCGGCCTGAGGGTGATCGCCGGCCGCGACTTCCATGCGGACGAGATCCTCGACGACGAGGCGTTCCAGAAGTCCGCCGATTCCCGAGTCCCCGGCGCGATCGTGACGCGCGCGGTCGCCGAGCGCCTGTTCCCGGGCGGCGATGCAGTCGGCAAGTCGATCTACCTCTTCGGCACCGTCCCGACGCCCATCGTCGGCGTGGTCGAGCGCCTGGTGACGGTCCGTCCGGCGACGGGACAACAGAGCGATCTCTTCTCGATCATCGTGCCGATCCGACCCACGTACGACGGCGGCACCTACGTGCTGCGCACCGATCCGTCGCAACGCGAAGCCGTGCTGAAGGCCGCGCTGGCGGCGCTCGACCGCGTCGATCCGCACCGCGTCGCGCAGCCGCACGGCACCTTCGAGAACCTGCGCGGCGACTACTACAAGTCCGACCTCGCGATGGTCTGGCTGCTGGCCGCCGTCTGCGTCGCGCTGCTGGTGGTGACCGCCTTCGGCATCGTCGGCCTGGCCAGCTTCTGGGTGCAGCAGCGCACCCGCATGATCGGCACGCGGCGCGCGCTGGGCGCCACGCGCGGGCAGATCCTGCGCTACTTCCAGACCGAGAACCTGCTGCTGACGACAGCCGGCATCGCGCTGGGCATGCTGGGCGCGTTCGCGATCAACCAGTGGCTGATGACGCAGTACGAGCTGCCGCGCCTGCCGCTGGTCTACCTGCCGCTGGGCGCGCTGGCGCTGTGGATCCTGGGCCAGGTCGCGGTGCTCGCGCCCGCGCGCCGCGCCGCCGCGTTGCCGCCCGCGCACGCCATGCGCGGCATCGCCTGACCCCCCCCGCGAGCCACCATGCGGAAGTCCCGAAGGATTCGGTCACAGTTTGCCGCCGCGAGCCCGGCACAATGGCGGGATGATGTTCCGAACCCAACTTCTCGCGGCGGCCGCACTCGCCTTGCTCGGCGGCGCGGCCCTTGCGGCCGACGTCCCGGCCGCGCAGTCCAACAGCCCGGAAGCCGATGCGTCGCTGTACGGCCAGTCGGTGACGCTGCCGCGCCAGGCCGCGGTATGCGCCGAGCGCATCGCCGACTACGCGCCGCGCTTCCAGAAGATCTACGACATCTGGCGCAGCCAGAACGAGGCGCAGATCGCCGCCGGCAGCAAGTTCATCCACGACCAGGCCCGGGTGGGCGGGGTGGATGCCGACGCGGGCATGAACACGCTGGCCGAGGCGGACAGCGACCGGCTGCGCAAGACCTCCATCGAGCTGCTCGCGCGCCACTGCCAGCTGATGCTGGAATCGATGGCGCCGCCCTGATGACCCGCCGCGGGGTCGGCGCCTGATGCGCACCGTCCTGGTCATCGACGACAACCCGGGCGTCGGCGAGGCGCTGGCGCTCGCGCTGTCGTTGCGCGACATCCGCGCGCTGGTCGCGTTGAGCCCGGCGCAGGGCCTGGAGATCCTGGAGCGCGAGTCGGTGGACGTGGTGATCCAGGACATGAACTTCTCCGCCGACACCACCTCCGGAGAGGAGGGCGCCGCGCTGTTCCGCGCGATCCGCGCGCGCCACGTCGACGTCCCCGTGGTGCTGCTCACGGCGTGGACGCGCCTGGAAAGCGCGGTGGAGCTGGTCAAGGCCGGTGCGGCCGACTACCTGGCCAAGCCCTGGGACGACGCCAAGCTGCTGGCCACCGTGGAGAACCTGCTGGAGCTGGCCGAGGCCGGCGCCGAACTGCGCCGGGCGCGCCAGGAGCGGCGCGCGCGCAAGCAGGCGCTGGCCGCGCGTTTCTCGCTCGGCGACCTCGTCTTCGAGGCCGACGCCACGCTGCGCACGCTCGAGCTGGCCTGCCAGGTGGCGCGCTCCGACGTGCCGGTGCTCGTCACCGGGCCCAACGGCAGCGGCAAGGAGCGCGTGGCGGCCATCGTGCATGCGAACTCGGCGGTGGCGCGCGGGCCGTTCGTGGCCGTCAACTGCGGCGCATTGCCCGCCGACCTGATCGAGGCCGAGCTGTTCGGCGCCGAGAGCGGCGCCTATACCGGCGCCAACAAGGCCCGCGACGGCCGCTTCGACGCGGCCGACGGCGGCACGCTGTTCCTCGACGAGATCGGCAACCTGCCGCCGGGCGGCCAGATGAAGCTGCTGCGCGTGCTCGACACCGGCACGTTCCAGCGCCTGGGCTCCAACCAGACGCGACGCGTGAAGGTGCGCGTGCTGAGCGCCACCAACGCCGACCTGAAGGCCATGGTGCGCGAGGGCACGTTCCGCGAGGACCTGTACTACCGGCTCAACGTGATCGAGGTGCGCCTGCCGCCGCTGGCCGAGCGCGGCGACGACATCCTGCCGCTCGCCGAGCATTTCCTCGCCGGCCGCGCGGTGCTCACCGAGCCCGCGCGCGACGCGCTGCGCGCGCACGCGTGGCCGGGCAACGTGCGCGAGCTGAAGAACGTCATCGAGCGCGCCGCGCTGCTGGCGGACGGCCAGCCCGTCACCGGCGAGCGGCTGGGGCTGCCCGAGGCCGCGCAGGCGGTCGCGCGCAACCTCGACGAACCCAGCCGCGCCGCCGTGGAGGCCGCGCTCGCGGCGGCCCACGGCGTGGTGAGCCGGGCCGCGCAGTCGCTGGGCCTGTCGCGCCAGGCACTGTACCGGCGCATCGAACGCTACGGGCTGCCGCCCACCTGATGCGCACCACCTTGCGCGCGCGACTGCAGCTGCTGATGACGCTGGCGGCGTTGTCGGGCGTGCTCGCCTGGCTGGCGCTCACGCAATGGCCGCTGCCGCAGGCGCTGCGCTGGCTGCGCGTGTCGCTGGGGCTTGGGCCGGCCTGGACGGCTCCTGGCGGCGCCTGGGCGATCTTCTGGACGGCGGCGCTGGTGCTGCCGCCGTGCGCCTGGGCCGCGCGCGTGGCGCTGGCGCCGCTGACGCGGCTGCTGCGCGCGCTGGAGGGCGGGGTGCTGAGCTACCGCGACGGCGACTTCAGCCTGTCGCTCACGACGGCGGGCCACGGCGAGATGAGCGAGCTGGTGCGGCTGCACAACGAGCTGGGCGAGGCCCTGCGCGAGCAGCGCCGGCATCTCGTGCAGCGCGAGCTGCTGCTCGACACCGTGGTGCAGAACACGCCCGTGGCGCTCGTGCTGACCGACGCCGGCGGCCGCGTGGCCTACGCCAACATCGCGGCCCGCCAGTTGCTGGGCGAGGGCCGCAGCCTGCAGGGCGTCGCGTTCGCGGCGCTGCTGGAGTCCGCGCCGCAGGCCTTGCGCGCCGCGCTGGCCGGCGGCGAGGACGCGCTGTTCTCCGTCGACGTGGACGGCAGCGAGGAGACCTTCCACGTCTCGCAGCGCGGCTTTCGCCTGCAGGGGCGGCCGCATCGCCTGCACCTGCTGCGCCGCATGACGCGCGAGCTGTCGCGCCAGGAGGTGGCGAGCTGGAAGCGCCTGATCCGCGTGTTCAGCCATGAATTGAACAATTCGCTCGCACCGCTCTCGTCGCTGGCGCACAGCGGGGCCGAGCTGGTACGCCGCGGCGACGACGCGCGTGCGATCGGCGTGTTCGAGTCGATCGGCGAGCGCGCGCGCCACTTGCACGGCTTCCTGGACGGCTACGCGCGCTTCGCCAAGCTGCCGGCGCCGCAGGTGCAGGACGTCGACTGGGCGAGCTTCCTGGCCGGGCTGCAGGCGCACACCGGGTTCGCGCTCGACGGCCCGGCACCGGAAGGCAGCGCGCGCTTCGACGCCGGGCAGATGGAGCAGGCGCTGCTCAACCTGCTGAAGAACGCGCACGAATCGGGCGGCCCCCCCGAAGCCGTGACGCTGTCGTGCACGGGCTTGCGCGGCGAGCTGCTGCTGGTGGTCTCCGACCGCGGGCCGGGCATGAGCGAGACCGTGCTCGCGCAGGCCCTGCTGCCGTTCTACTCGACCAAGCGCGCCGGCACGGGCCTGGGGCTGGCGCTGGCGCGCGAGATCGTCGAGGCGCACGGCGGCCGCATCGCGCTGGTGAATCGGCAGGGTGGCGGCCTGCGGGTGACGCTGACCTTGCCGCAGTGAGCGTGGGGTTGACGGGCACGAGGCCCGTCATCCTGCGCGAAGTCGCAGGATCCACGCGGGAGGAGACGTTGCCCGTGGGGTGGATCCTGCGACTTCGCGCAGGATGACCGGATAGAGTCGCTGATACCCCGGGGAGTCAGCCCAGCCGCGCGCGATGCCTGGCGATCTGCCGCCTCGCCTCGACCGGCGCCGTGCCGCCGATCACCTGGCGGGCATTGAGCGAGCCTTGCAGCGTCAGCACGTCGTACACGTCCCGGCCGATGCTGGCGTGGAAGCCCTGGAGCACGTCCAGCGGCAGTTCCGACAGGTCCTTGCCGCTGTCGATGCCCACCTTGACCGCATGCGCGACGACCTCGTGCGCATCGCGGAACGGCACGCCCTTGCGCACAAGGTAGTCGGCCAGGTCGGTGGCGGTGGCGTAGCCGCGCCGGGCCGCCCGCTCCATCGCCTCCGGTTTGGGCACGAGGCCGCCCTGGCGCGCGCCGGTGGCGGCATCGACTTCGCCGCCCACCATCTCGGCCATGATGCGCAGCGTGTCCTTGACGGTGTCCACCGTGTCGAACAGCGGTTCCTTGTCTTCCTGGTTGTCCTTGTTGTAGGTGAGCGGCTGGCCCTTCATCAGCGTGATGAGCGCCATCAGGTGGCCCACCACGCGGCCGCTCTTGCCGCGCGCCAGCTCGGCGACGTCGGGGTTGCGCTTCTGCGGCATGATCGACGAGCCGGTGCAGTAGCGGTCGGACAGGTCGACGTAGCCGAAGTTCTGGTTCATCCAGAGCACGATCTCCTCGGCCATGCGCGACACGTGGATCATCACGATGGACGCGAACGACGAGAACTCGATGGCGAAGTCGCGGTCGCTCACGGCGTCCAGCGAGTTCTGGCAGACACCCTCGAAACCGAGCGTCGCCGCCACGCGCTCGCGGTCCAGCGGGTAGCTGGTGCCCGCCAGCGCGGCGGCGCCCAGCGGCAGGCGGTTGACGCGGCGCCGGACGTCGGCCAGGCGCTCGGCGTCGCGCGCGAACATCTCCACGTAGGCCAGCAGGTGGTGAGCGAAACTGATCGGCTGGGCCACCTGCATGTGCGTGTAGCCGGGCATCACGGTTTCGGTGTTCCTCTCGGCCACCGACAGCAGCGCATTCTGCATCTCCACCAGCAACACCGCGATCTCGTCGATCTCGCCGCGCAGCCACAGCCGCACGTCGGTGGCCACCTGGTCGTTGCGCGAGCGGCCGGTGTGCAGGCGCTTGCCGGCGTCGCCCACCAGTTGCGTGAGGCGTGCCTCGATGTTGAGGTGCACGTCCTCCAGCTCGAGCTTCCACTCGAACGCGCCGGATTCGATGTCGGCACGGATCTGCGCCATGCCGCGTGCGATGTCGGCGTAGTCCTGCTGGCCGATCACCTTCTGCGCGGCCAGCATCTCGGCGTGCGCCAGGCTGCCGGCGATGTCGGCCTGCCACAGGCGCTTGTCGAAGTCGACGCTGGCGGTGTAGCGCTTGACGAGCTCGCTCATGGGCTCGGAGAACAAGGCGGACCAGGCCTGCGACTTCTTGTCGAACTGATTTTCGCTCATGGCTCAATTGTAGGCGGCGCACCGCCCGCAGCCTTCGCGAGACCGCATGTCGGCTTCCTTGTGCGATGCCCCCGGGCTCGCCCACAATGCGGGTTCATGGACACCGTCATCGCCTCCACCACGCTGCTCGGAGAAGCACCTGTGGCCAACCTGCGCCGCGCCGCCGTGCCGACGCTGTGCGAACCCGGCACGGTCCTGCGGGCGTTGCTGGGCATCGCCGTGATCGTCGCGACCGGGTCGGCGTTCGGCAGCAACACGCTCGCGATGTGGATGGCGCACGCCCTCGTGGGCGCGAGTGTGGCCGTGCCGGCGACGCTGGCCTGGCTGCTGGCGTGCTGCGGCCTGCAGCGCCTGCTGGCACGCCTGCCTGGGCCGGGACGCCTGGCCTGCACGGCGGCGGTCGGCGCCGTCGCGTCGTGGCTGCCTTGCCTGCCGCTGCGCATCCTGGGGCTGGACACGGGCGACGCCACCCCCATCGCGGCCATCGTCGGCGCCGGCGCGCTGCTGGGCGCCATGGTCTACCACTGGCTGGAGCTGCGCGTGCGCGCCACGCTGCCCGCCGCCACCGAGGCCGGCCTGATCGAGCTGCAGTCGCGCGTGCAGCCGCACTTCCTGTTCAACACGCTCAACACCGCCATCGCGCTGGTGCGGGTCGATCCGACGCGCGCGGAGGAGGTGCTGGAAGACCTCTCGGAGTTGTTCCGCGCGGCGCTCGGCGCCCTCGACGGCGATTCCACGCTGGGCGAGGAGATCCGGCTGGCGCGCCTGTACCTGGCCATCGAGGGCATGCGCTTCGGCAAGCGGCTGGAGGTGGAATGGGACGTGGACGATGCCGTCGCCGAGGTGCGCGTGCCCTCGCTGCTGCTGCAGCCGCTGGTGGAGAACGCGGTGCGTCACGGCGTGGAGCCCAACGACGCGGGCGGGCGCGTGCAGATCCGCGCGCGCGTGCGCAACGGCCGTGCGTGGGTGCACGTGATCAACACCGTGGGCACGGCGTCGGCGCCGGGCCACGGGATCGGCCTGGCGAGCTCGCGCGAGCGCCTGCGCCTGATGCATGATCTGAGGTCGGAATTCCAGGCCGGCCCGATCGACGGCGCGCGCTTTCGCGTCCGCCTGGCGGTGCCGTTGTGAGAATCGGGGAGGCCGCGACCATGAACCGCCTGAAGGTGCTGATCGTCGACGACGAGGACCTGGCGCGGCTGCGGCTGCGCAGCCTGCTGGCCGACTGCGCCTCGCCCGCCGCCGAGGTGGCCGGCGAGGCGGGCAGCGCCGCCGAGGCGCTGCACTGGCTGGCCTCCAACGACGCCGACCTGGTGCTGCTGGACATCAACATGCCCGGCCTGGACGGCCTGCAACTGGCCGAGCGCCTGCGCGCGGCGTCCCGGCCGCCGCGCATCGTGTTCGTGACGGCCCACGCCAACCACGCGCTGAAGGCCTTCGAGATCGACGCGGTCGACTACCTCACCAAGCCCGTGCGCCGCGCCCGCCTGCAGGAGGCGCTGGTGCGCGTCGCGCAGCGGCTGGATCGCCCGGTGCCCGTGGCCACCGCCGCGGCGCCTGTCGTTGCGGAACAGCCCGTGCTGGTGGTGAGCGACCGCGGCCGCGTGCAGCGCGTGCCGGTGGCCGACATCCTGTACCTGAAGGCGGAGCTGAAGTACGTGACGCTGCGCACGCCCGCGCACGCCTACGTGCTCGACGACTCGCTGTCCGACCTCGAGCAGCGCCTGGGCGACGCCGTGCTGCGCATCCACCGCAACGCCCTGGTGGCGCGTACCGCGGTCACCAAGCTGGAACGCCGCGCGCCCATGGAAGGCGAGGGCGACGGCGAGGGCTGGGCCGTGCAGGTGGGCGCCACGCAGGAGTGGCTGGCGGTGTCGCGCCGGCAGCTGACGCAGGTGCGCGAGCTGCTGGCCGAAGACGGGGTCTGAACCGGCGCTGTGCCAGGTGCCCGATGGACACAGTGCGACTCGCTCGCCCGTCTGCTGTGCCTGTCTGCGCGGCCTGATCGCTGCGATGCTGGGCGTCTCGAAACTGCGTACCGCGCCATGACCCTCGAACAACGCCTCACCGAACTGGGCCATGTCCTGCCCGACACCGCGACGCCCGGCGCTCGCTACGCCGCTGTCGTCGTCCACGCCGGCGTCGCCTGGGTCAGCGGCCAGTTGCCGCGCGACGGCGACCGCGTGCTGCACGCCGGCAAGCTGGGCCGCGACGTGAGCCTCGCGCAGGCGCAGGCGGGCGCGCGGGTCGCGCTGCTGCGCTCGCTTGCGGCGCTGCGCGACGAACTGGGCGGACTCGAACGCGTGTCCCAGGTATTGAAGCTGACGGTGTTCGTCAACGGCACGGACGACTTCATCGAGCACAGCGCCGTGGCGGACGGGGCCTCGACCCTGATCTACGACCTGCTGGGGCCCGATCGTGGCCGCCACGCGCGCACCAGCGTGGGCGTGGCGCAGTTGCCGCGCAACGGCTGCGTGGAGCTGGACCTGGTGGTGGCGCTCTCCGACTGAGCCGACCATGCCGCGCACGCATGGTCGCCATGCGTGAATTGCAAGCCGAGCATCTTCCCGATGGGCCCGCGACGCCTTATCGTAGCGAACCGCCGGCGTCGCGCCGGCCCACCCCAAGGAACTGGAAAGATGCGCCTGATCGGCATGCTCGACTCCCCGTACGTCCGCCGCGTGGCGATCGCCCTGCAACTGCTGGAGTTTCCGTTCGAGCACGACCCGCTGTCGGTCTTCGGCACGTTCGAGCAGTTCAGCCGCATCAACCCGGTGGTGAAGGCGCCCACGTTCGTGTGCGACGACGGCACGGTGCTGATGGACTCTGCGCTCATCATCGACCACCTCGAGGCGGTCGCCGGCCGCAGCCTCTGGCCCGCAGCCCTCGCGGAACGCACGCGCGCGCTGCGCGTGACGGGACTGGCGCTGGCGGCCTGCGAGAAGGTGATGCAGATCGTCTACGAGCACCACCTGCGCCCGGCCGAGAAGCTGCATGCGCCGTGGCTGGCGCGCGTGACCGGGCAGATGACGGCGGCGCTCACCGCGCTCGATGCGGAGATCGCACGCCATCCGCCGGCCGCCACCCAGGCGACGCTGGGGCAGGACGGCCTTTGCGCGGCCATCGCGTGGCGCTTCATGCAGATCAAGCTGGAGGTGCCCGTGGCCGATGCGGCATGCCCGGCGCTGGCGGCGCATTCGGCGCGGGCCGAGGCGCTGCCGGCGTTCAGGTCGACGCCGGCCGACGACACGGTGAGCGTCTCGACGCCGGGCTACAAGGCGCCCTGACCGCGCCTCGCGGGAGGCACGTCAGGCCGGCAGCAGCGCGTCGAGCTTGTCCTTTTCCAGCTGCCCCGTGGCGGTCGCCGCGGGCGCGGGGCGGAAGCGCAGGAAACCCTGGATCACGTCGCAGCCCCAGCCTTCCAGCACCGATTCCTGCTCGATGGTCTCCACGCCTTCGGCGGTGACCGAGAGCCCCAGCGTGTGCGCCAGCTCGATGACGGTGCGCACGATGGTGTCGTCCTGCTCGCTGGCGTTGAGCTGCTTGATGAACGAGCGGTCGATCTTCAGGCGGTCGAGCGGGAAGCGGCGCAGGTAGGACAGGCTGGCGTAGCCGGTGCCGAAATCGTCGATGGCCAGGTGCAGGCCCAGGTCGCGCAGCGCGTGCAGTTGCGCGATGGAGCTTTCGGCGTCGTTCATCACGCTGCCTTCGGTGATCTCCAGCTCGATCTGGCGCGGATCGACGCCCGTGCGGGCCAGCGTGTCGCGCACGGTGGCGAGGAAATCCGGGTGGTTGAACTGGCGCGGCGCGATGTTGACGGCCACCAGCGGCTTGCCGGCGCCTGAGTCGGCCCAGGCCTTGGCCTGTCGGCAGGCCTGCTCCAGCACCCAGGCGCCGATGCGCACGATCAGGCCGGTCTCCTCGGCCAGCGGGATGAACTCCGCCGGCGAGATCATCTTGTCGCCGTCGCGCCAGCGGATCAGCGCCTCGAAGCCGCAGATGCGACCGTCGGGCAGCCCGCGCTGGCCTTGATAGAACAGTTCGAAGTCGCCATGCTCCAGCGCCTTGAGCATGCGGCTCTCCATGCGCAGCTTGTCGCGCTGGTGCTCGCCGATGCGGCGGTCGTAGACGACGAAGCTGTTGCCCGGGTCGGCATGGGCCTGCAGCTTGGCGAGTTCGGCCAGCCGCGCCACCTCGTCGGCCGAGCCGGCGTCCTTGGGGTATTCGGAGGCACCGACGCCGATCGACACGATCAGGTCCTGGTTGCCGATCTCGAACGGGGCCTCCATCGCGGCCGTGAGCGCCTCCAGGATGGCTTTCAGCCGCTGCGGGTCGTGGCCGAAGTGGAACAGCGCGCCGAAGGTGACGCCGTCGACTCGGTAGAGGCGGCCATCGAAGCGCCGCGTGACCTGGTCCAGGCGGGTGGCGATCTGGCACAGCAGAGCGTCGCCCAACTGGTGGCCGACGCTGCCCACGATCAGGCCGAACTGCTTCACGGAGATCGACACGCTGCAGTAGCTGGCGGTGCCGGCGAGTTCGATCGCGCGCGTGTCCACCTCCATGGCGCGGCGGTTCAGCAGGCCCGTGACCTTGTCGTGCAGGCTGGCGTGCGCCAGCTTCTCGTTGGTGACGGCCAGCTCGCGATTGGACCGGCGTGCGCGCAGGTAAAGGCGCCACGCGCCCGCGACGCCGATGGCCAGCACCGCGGCCAGCATCAGCATCAGCGCGCGTTCGTTCGAGCGTCGCGACAGTTCCACCGACTGCAGCGCGTTCTCGTGCTCCAGCTGTTCCACCTGGCGCTGGTGCTGCTCGAAGCTGGATTGCCGCTGCAGCGCCACCACAGTGTTCTTGCGATCCTTGCGCCCGAGCTCGTACTCCAGCACCAGGGCCTGGCGCAGCCGCACCAGCGCCTCCTTCGGGTCGCCGCTGTGCTCCAGCAAGTCGATGTAGCGATTGAGCTGGATCAGCAGCTCCGCGTCGCGCCGCACGCGCTCGAGCGCACGCAGGCCCGAATCGGCCTCGTCCTTGCCCTGCGCCATGTGGCCCAGGCCGATGTCGGCCATCCCGAGGTTGATCAGCGCGTGCGCGGCGGTCTCGGCGTCATGCCGGGACTCGGACTGATGCTGCGCGCGCGTCGCCGCGTCGGCCGCGCGGGCCCAGTCGTGCACGCTGAGGTAGTCGCTGGACAGCGTCATCAACACGTCCTGCTCGCTGCTGAGCCAGGCCACCTGGCCGGCCTGCGAGTTCATCGTCTCCACCTTGACGGGCGCGCCGGGGTTCTCGGCCTGCAGCTTCGCGCCGATCGCGCGCTGCGTCCGCACCGCCTCGTCGCGCGCATGCGCCGCGCGGGCCGCCTGGCCGTCCGCGGTCGCGGCGAGCGACTCCAGGACCCAGCCCGCCACGATGAGGCCCGGGTCGGTGGAGCGCGCGCCCAGCGCACGCACCAGCGTGGCCTCCTGGAGCGCCAGCGCGGTCTGGCCCTTGACGATGCGCATGGGCACCAGCGACTGCCAGGCCTGCGCCTCGCGACGCGGATTGCTCGCCTCGCGGGCCGACCGGGCGGCGTCCTCGAACAGGCTGATGCCTTCGTCGAGCTGGCCGTTGTCCATGGCGAGGTCGGCCGCGGTCATCTCCACCCAGTAGTGCAGGTCGGGACTCGGATTCTTGCGGGCGTAGGGCAGCGCTTCCTCGATCCAGCCGAAGGCGGCGCGTTCCTGGCCCGAGAACGACAGCTGCGAGGCCTTGAGCGCATAGGCGGAGGCGATCGCCGCCGGGTCGTGCGTACGTTCGCCGATGTCGGTGAGTTCCTCGACGGCCGCGTCGGCCACTGCCGGCTTGTCGATGGCGGCGTGGGCGTAGCCCCAGGCGGCCAGGAAGGCGCGCAGGTCGTCGCCGCCGCTGGCCCGGGCCGGTGCCTCGAGCGCCATCAGGTGCTCGATGACCTGGCTCGGGTCGTTGCCGTAGCGGGCCTCGACGTCGTAGACCTGGCGGATGAGGGTCTCTGCCTTTGCCGGCTGTGGCCCCGCCAGGGCGGCCAGCAGCGGCAGGGCGGCGGCGACCAGCAGCAGCCGGCCACGGGTGTCCGGGCGCTTGCCCGCGCGACGGCGGGAGAACGGCAGGGCGGTCAGGTGCGCATTCGGGAGGGCCACATCGCCTTATCGACCTGAAGCGCGGCGCCTTGAAGCTCGACCGTGACCGGCCGGCGTGACAAATGTCCGCTGAGACCTTGTCATCCGCTGCGATCTTGTCATCCTGCGCGAAGTCGCGGATCCACCCTGGCGAATGAAGCTGCCTCAGGGTTGGGTTCCGCGACTGCGCGCGGAATGACACCTGACGGCCTACCCCGTGTTGCGCAGGCCCGCGGCGATCCCGTTGATGGACAGGTGGATGCCGCGTTGCACGCGCTCCGTGGCGGGGTCGTCCTCGCGCCGCATGCGGTAGCGGCGCATCAGCTCCACCTGGAGGTGGTTCAGCGGATCCAGGTAGGGGAAGCGGTGCTCGATGGAGCGCGCCAGCGACGGGTTGGCCTGCAGCCGCGCCGTGTCGCCGGTGATCTCGCCCAGCATCGCCTGCGTGCGCTCCCACTCGGTCTTGATGGCGCCGAAGATGCGCTTGCCCAGCTTCTTGTCGTCCACCAGGTCGACGTAGCGCGACGCGATGCGCAGGTCGCTCTTGGCCAGCACCATGTCGAGGTTGGACAGCAGGGTGCGGAAGAACGGCCACTGCTTGTACATCTTGCGCAGCAGCTCCAGCCGCTTGTCGTGCTCGTCGCCGGGCTCGCCCAGGAAGGACAGGACGGCCGAGCCGAAGCCGGCCCATCCCGGCAGCGCCACGCGGCACTGGCCCCAGGAGAAGCCCCAGGGAATGGCGCGCAGGTCTTCGATGCGGCGGGTGGACTTGCGCGAAGCCGGGCGCGAGCCGATGTTCAACTCGGCGATCTCGCGGATGGGCGTGGCCGAGAAGAAGTAGTCGGTGAAACCCGGCGTCTCGTAGACCAGCCCGCGGAAGGCCTTGAAGCTGGCCTCGCTGAGCGCCTCGGCGGCCTCCAGGAACGCCTTGGGCGGCGTCTTGGTGGTGTGCAGCAGCGTGGCCTCCAGCGTGGCGGCCACCAGCGTCTCGAGGTTGCGCAGGCCGATCTCCGGGTTGGCGTACTTCGACGCGATCACCTCGCCCTGCTCGGTGAGGCGGATCTGGCCGTTCACGGTGCCCGGGGGCTGCGCGATGATGGCCTGGTAGCTCGGGCCGCCGCCGCGGCCCACGGTGCCGCCGCGGCCGTGGAACAGGCGCAGGCGGATGCCGTGGTCGGCCTCCAGCTGCGAGAACAGCGTGACCAGCGCCACCTCGGTGCGGTACAGCTCCCAGTTGCTGGTGAAGAAGCCGCCATCCTTGTTGCTGTCGCTGTAGCCCAGCATGATGTCCTGCTCGCCGCCGCTGCGCCTGACCAGCTCGGTGATGCCCGGCAGCGCGTAGAACTGCGCCATGATGGGCGCGCCGTTGCGCAGGTCGGCGATGGTCTCGAACAGCGGCGACACGATCAGGTCGGCCTTCGCCGCGCGCGCGCCGGTTCCGTCGAGCGTGCCGCGCATCAGCCCGCATTCCTTCTGCAGCAGCAGCACCTCCAGCAGGTCGCTGACGTCCTCGGTGTGCGAGATGATGTAGTGGCGGATCGACTCGTGGCCGAACTGCGCACGCATCTTCAGCGCCGCCTCGAAGATGGCCAGCTCGCCCTGCGCGAGCGCCGAGTACTCCGCGCCGTGCACCCGCAGCGGGCGGGCGTCGTTGAGCAGCCGCAGCAGCAGCTCGCGGCGCGCCTGCTCGTCGAGCGCGCTGTAGTTGTCCTCGAGGCGCGCGGCGCGCAGCAGCTCCACGATCACCGCCTCGTGCTGGTCGGAGCTCTGGCGCAGGTCTACCGTGGCCAGGTGGAAGCCGAACACCTGCGCGGCGCGTTGCAGCGGTGCCAGGCGCGGGGCCACCAGCGCGCCCGCGTGGTGCGAGTGCAGCGAGCGCTCGACGATGTCGAGGTCGGCCACGAAGTCGTCCGCCGTGGCGTACGGATCCTGCGGTACCACCGCGTGGCGCAGCGCCTCGGTGCCGGTGAGCTGCTGCAGCGTGGCGGCCAGGCGCGCGTAGACGCCCACCAGCGCGCGACGATAGGGCTCGTCCTCGCGGTGCGGGTTGTGGTCGGGCGAACGGTCGGCCAGCGCCGTCATCTCGGGCGTGACCGGGGCCAGCATCTGCGAGATGGACAGCTCGGCGCCGAGCGCGTGCACCTCGTACAGGTAGTGGCGCAGCGCGGTCTCGCTCTGCCGCGACAGCGCGACGCGCAGCGTGTAGGCGGTGACGTTGGGGTTGCCGTCGCGGTCGCCGCCGATCCAGTTGCCCATGCGGAAGAACGTGGCCACGTCCTGGCCCGGTAGCGCGTCCTCGATCGCCTTGTACATCTTCGGGATCTGGCGCAGGAAGGTGGCGTGGTAGTACGACAGCGCGTTCTCGATCTCGTCGGACACCGTCAGCTTGGTGTAGCGCAGCATGCGCGTCTGCCACAGCTGCGTGATGCGAGCGCGCATCGCCTCGGTGTTCTCGTCGAGCGTGCGTTCGGAGACCAGGTCGCCGCGCTTTTCCAGCAACTCGGCGATGGCACGCTCGGCGTCGAGGATGCTCTTGCGCTGCACCTCGGTGGGGTGGGCCGTGAGCACCGGCGAGATGAAGGCCTTGTTCAGCGCCGCGGCGATGTCGCTGGCGCGGTGGTCGGCGTTGTGCAGGCGCTCGAAGGCCATGGCCAGCGAGCCGTCCTGCAGGTTGCCCTCGCGCTCGTGGTGCGCGCGCCGGCGCACGTGCTGGCGATCCTCGGCGATGTTGGCAAGGTGCGAGAAGTACGAGAACGCGCGGATGACGCTCACCGTCTGGTCGGCCGACAGGTTCTTCAGCAGGCGATCCAGCACCCGGCCGGCGCTGGCGTCCTTGTGGATCCGGTAGGCCACGGACAACTGACGCACGCGTTCGATCAGCTCGAAGGCGGCCAGCCCTTCCTGTTCCCGAATGACCTCGCCCAGCAGGCGTCCGAGCAGCCGGATGTCTTCCACCAACGGCCGTTCCTTGTCGACTGCCGAGGTGACGGGCTTGGCGGGCGCACTCTTTCGAGGCATTTTCGCAGTCTTGTGGGCAGAGGTGGTGCGCGGCATCGTGGATGTTCCGATTGATGTAACCAAATTACCAATCGTCGAAATGTAGCATCGGGTCGCCCGGGGCGGAAGTGCAACCTTCCCCCATGCGACGACTCATCGTGCCCGCATGCCGTGGCCTGCGCGAAGTCGCCGCCAGGGCGCCGGGATCCGGGCCCTGCAGTCGACGGTCCACTCGCTCTGGCGATCATGCTCGGGCCCGCGCGGCGCGTTTCTTTTTTCGCCGCCTCCCCGCGGGGGCCGCGCGTTCGTTCTGCAATTCGTGCGCGCGGCGCTCCGAGAACGCCAGCGCGTTGATCGCGGGCACGAGCACCGATCGCACCGCACCGACGATGTCGGCGTCGTCCCGGCCGTCCTGGCGCATCTCGGTGATGGCTTGCAGGAGCGAATCGAGCGCCGTCAGCTGGCACCATGCCCAGCTGACCAGCGCGCCGGGATGCGCCTGGTCATTGAAGGCGATGGCGGGCGGCTCGTCCGCGTCGAAGCGGATGCGGATCGCGTCATGGCCCTCCGGCATGGCTCCCCGGCCGTGGCAGCCGCTGGTGCGATCCCCAGCGGTCGCCACGTCGGGCATGTGGGCCTGCGAGCCGGGGGCGGCATCGCCGTCCGGCGACATGCCCGAGGCTGGCGAATGCCTCGCGCCTCGCGAGGGCTTGGGCGTGGCACCGGTTCCGGCCATGGCGACTCCCTGTGGGGCGGCCCGCAGGCCTGGTGTTTCGTGACTGGCGATACCGATGCGTCGGCGCGCGCCGCCAGCCTCATTTCTGGCGAGATTGACGCAGGCGTCCTTCGCGAAAAGACGCGATAGTCATCCAGTCGTCCCATCGACGTGTGGCCGATCCGGCTTCCGTCATCGAGTGAACCTTCGATGCGGGAGCGCGAGCGGCTGCGACCACCGTCACAGGGATATGCGAAGCGCACCCCGAACGCAGACATCGCGGCAGGCATGTCTGCATTCGGATGCCGATTCGCACGGAGAGAAATCCGATGCTTCGTTCTCCATGCCGGAGTTGCCGTGACCAGCCATCCGCCCCAGCCATCCGCCGCCAGCCTCGAAGACCTGGCCGAGGCGGTCCGAAGTCTCACCGGAGACGAGCTTCGCCGCCTCAAGCGACGCGGCGACCAGCTTGCCTTCGGCACGCGCTACTCCAGCGGTCTCGAGCTGCTGGGCGAGGCGGTCGCGCGAGCCTTGGTCGGCGCCTCGGGGTCGCCCCGGGAGCGGCTGAAGGGGCGCGTCTGGCGACGGGGCGTGAACTTCGCGGCGTTCATGGCGATGACCATGAAAGGGCTCGCCAGCGACTCGAGAGGCAGCCTCCCCGTTCGGGTCGAACGCCAGATGGAGGCGCTGACGGGCGACGACGGCGAGGAGACCATCGCGTTGCGCCGGCCCGGCGTCTGCCACTCGTCAGTGGAGGAGGAACTCGTCGAACGCGAGGAATCGGAAGCGCGGCTGCGCCAGGTCGACGCGGATGCGCGGCTCATCGAGCACCACTTCAAGGACGACGACGAGGTGCGGGCGATCCTCGAGGGCGAGAAGGCCGACTGGCCCGCCGAGCGGGTGCGCGAGGAGTACGGCATGACCCGGCGCGCCTACGACACCGCCCGCACCCGGATGCGGCGCGGCGTGGACAAGCTCATGCCGGGAAGGAGACTGAAATGACGAGCGCAAACCGCCGCACCATCGAGGCCATGCAGGCGTTGGCCGGCCGCGACCTCGAAGAGACCGGAGACGGCCAGATACGCCGGGAGTCCATCGAAGACGGCCTCGACCCGACCCTCGAGGCGCGCCAGGTGGCGGAAAGCCTGGATGCGGTGGTAGCGCAATTCATGCGCGACCGTGCGTCGACCGCCAAGGCCTTGCGCGCCGCGACGACGCCCCCGGGCCCGCGACCCAGGCCGACGCTCGCGCGCATGGAGGAATCGATTCGGGCGGCCTTCGACAGGGAGCCCCGGCTCGCTGCCGTTTTCCGGGAGGCAAAGCGACAGTCGGACCAGGACATCCGGTCGCTCTACGACGACCTGGTGTCGATGGGCAAGATCAGGAGGCGCGGAAAATGATCGTCGCTCCTGCTCTCCTGTCGCCACCGGAGCGATTGCTCTGGTTCCATGGCTGTCGCCGACCCGAGCACATCGACCTGGAGGGAATCGCCTGCGATCGGGGCGCGCGCGTCGTCTATCGACGCCTGGACGGTTGCGCGGCCAGGCTGCTGACGGATGGCGAGCAGGCCGTCATCAGCATCCAGGCGAGCGACAACGAGGGCCGCCAGCGTTTCTCGCTCGCGCACGAACTGGCGCACTGGATCAACGACGCCCGGCGCGGCTTCAGCTGCTTCGGCGACGACATGGGGCCGCCGAACGCCGAGGCGGCGTCCGTCGAGGCCGCGGCCAACGTCTTCTCGGGCCAGCTGCTGTTGCCCGCCTACCTGGTGGCGCCCTGGATGCGCGGCCGGCGCATCAACCTGGCGCTGGCCGTGGAGCTGTCCGCGGCGTTCCGCACCAGCGTGACCGCCGCGGCCATCGAGTTGGCCAAGCGAGCCGCGTCCGGGGCCTGCCTGGTCTGCCACTCGAGCCAGGGCAGGCGCTGGTTCGTCAGGAGCGCGAGCTGGCCGTCCGGGCTCTATCCGCGCACGCGCCTGCATCCGGACACCGCGGCGTTCGACCTGGCGTTCAAGGGCGCCGGGTCGATGTCGAGTCCCGGCACGTCGCCGGCCAACCACTGGCTCAGCGGCGCGGGCGTTCCGGCACTGCCTGTCGAGGCACAGTCGATGCGCCTGCCCGACGGGACGGTGCTCACGATGCTGGTGCTGACCCCTTTCGCGGCGGTGCGAACGCCGGGCAAACGGAGCGGCTGTGTCCTTGGCGCCTGGAGTGCCTTGTCTGCGTCCCCTGGCGCACCGCGGCCCCTCGAGTCCTAGACCGACATCCGCCACGCAGCGTTCCGCGGCGTGGCGGCGCATCGAGCCCTGGGGCCTCCGGCGAGCAACGATAATCGGGCGATGGACAACATCGTGATCGCCACCCGCGAAAGCCGACTCGCGCTGTGGCAGGCGCAACACGTGCGGGCACTGCTGGGAAGTCGGCTCGGGCTGGGCGCGAGCCTCCTGGGCATGACCACCCGGGGCGACGAGATCGTCGACCGCACGCTGTCGAAGGTGGGCGGCAAGGGCCTGTTCGTCAAGGAGCTCGAAACCGCCCTGGAAACCGGCGCGGCGCACCTGGCGGTTCATTCGCTCAAGGACGTGCCGATGGAGCTGCCGGACGGCTTCGAGCTGGTGGCCGTGCTGGAGCGCGAGGATGCGCGCGACGCCTTCGTCTCCAACAGGTTCGCCTCGCTGGCCGAGCTGCCGCAGGGCGCGCTGGTGGGCACCTCCAGCCTGCGCCGCGTGTCGCAGCTGCTGGCGTTGCGCCCCGACCTGCGCGTGGCGCCGCTGCGCGGCAACCTCGACACCCGCCTGCGCAAGCTCGACGAAGGCGGCTACGACGCCATCGTGCTGGCCGCGGCTGGCCTGGTGCGCCTGGGCCTGGGCGAGCGCATCCGCGCGCGCTTTTCCGCCGCGGAGATGATTCCGGCGGCCGGGCAGGGCGCGCTGGGCCTGGAGATCCGCGCGGGCAATGCCGACCTGCACGACCGGCTGTCCTCGCTGATCGACGCCGACGCGTGGCTCGCGGTGCACGCGGAGCGCGCCGTGGCGCGCGTGCTGGGCGGCAGCTGCAGCATGCCGCTGGCGGCCTTCGCCACGCGCGAAGCCGACGGGCGCTTCACGCTGCGGGCCGCACTGGGCGACGCCGCCGTCGGCGCCGCGCTGGAGGTGGCGATGGGTCACGAGGACCCGCACGTCGCCGCACGACCGCTGATCCTGGCCAGCGAGACGGCGGCCCTGGCCGACGTGGCCGCGGCCGAGGCCTGCGGGGCGCGCGTGGCCGCCGCGCTGCTGGCTGCGGGCGGGCGGGGCTACCTGCCCCCGGCCGCCGGCTGAAACGCGTGACGCGCGCGCCCGCCACCGTGCTGGTCGTGCGTCCGCGCGCGCAGGCGCTCGCCTGGGTGGACGAGCTGGCGGCGCTGGGCGTGGCGGCGCGGGCGCTGCCGCTCATCGAGATCCTGCCGGCGCCCGAGCCTGCGCGGGTGGCCCGGATGCTGGCGAACGTCGAGGCGTCGAGCGCCGAGCCGGTGCTGGTGTTCGTGAGCCCCAATGCCGTGCTGGGCTTCTTCGAGTCGGCGGCGGCGGCGCGCGGCGTGCCGGCGCGTGCGCTGGCGTGGCCCGCGCACGCATGGGCCGCGGCCACCGGGCCGGGCACGGTCGCCGCGTTGCGCGACTGCGGCGTGCCGCCATCGCGCATCGTGGCGCCGCCCGCCGATGCCGTGCAGTTCGACTCCGAAGCCTTGTGGGCGGTGGTCTCGGCCTGGCCCTGGGCCGGCCGACCCGTGTGGCTGGTGCGCGGCAACGGCGGGCGCGACTGGCTCGGGCAGCAACTGCGCGACGCGGGTGCCGATGTCGGCGTGCTGCAGTCCTACGGCCGCGCCGCGCCGGCGCTGGCCCGGGACGAACGTGCGCTGCTGGCCGAGGCCGTGTCGGACCCCGCGCGCTGGATCTGGATGTTCAGCAGCTCGGAGGCGATCGGCCATCTGCAGCAGATCGCGCCGGACGCCCGCTGGTCGAGCAGCCGCGCGCTCGCTTCGCATCCACGCATCGCCGAGCGCGCCGTCGCGGCCGGTTTCGGCACGGTGACGATCGTGTCGCCGTCACCCGCGGCGGTGGCCCGGGCGCTGGTGGAAACGCCGGCCTCTTGATCCCCCTCGGATGGTGTGGCGGGCGCGCATCGCCCGGAGCCCGCGCGACCGGGCGAGCGCCTGCGACGTTGTGGTGGCGTCGCTACAATGAATCGCGTGACTGACGACCTGAACGCTTCGGCGAACACGCCGCCGCCGATGGCGGTGTTGCCGCCCACGACGCCCCACCTTCCCGCGATTGCGAACGTGGCGCCGCCCACGCCGCGCTCCTGGCTTTTGCTGGGCTGGATCGCGGCGCTCGCGTTCTTCGTGATGTCCGTGGCGGCCTTCGTGTCGGCCTGGCACACGCAGCAACGCGTGAAGTCGCTCGAGCAGGAACTGGTCAAGCGCCAGCAGACCAGCCAGGACGACGCCACCGAGGCGAAGTTGTTGTCCAAGCAGGCGCTCGACAGCGTGCGCGACGCCAACGGGAAGCTGGGTGTGCTCGACGAACGCGTGGCCGAGTCGCAGTTGCAGCGCACGCAGGTGGAAGAACTGATCCAGTCGCTGTCGCGCTCGCGCGACGAGAACGTGCTGGCCGACGTCGAGGCGGGGCTGCGGGTGGCGATGCAGCAGGCCGCGCTCACCGGCAGCACCGACCCCATCGTCACCATCCTCAGGCAATCGGACGAGCGCCTCGCGCGCTACAACAACCCGCGCCTGGATCGCGTGCGGCGCGCCGTGGCGCGCGACCTCGACCGCGTGCGCACGGCGTCGGCCGTGGACGTGCCCTCGCTCGCGATCCGCCTCGACGAGGCCGTGCGCATGGTCGACGAACTGCCGCTCGTGTCCCTGCCGGAACGCGCCACCGTCGCCGGCCGCGCCGCCGCAGCGGCCGCGCTGGCGGTCCCGGGTTCCTCGCGCGGTGCCGCGGCCGCCCGCGCGGCCAGCGCCGCGTCCACCGCCGCCGCGGCGCTGCCGGCCTGGGTCGTGACGATCCAGCGCGGATGGGAAGGCTTCAGCGGCCCGTTCTTCGGCGAGCTCAGGCAGGCCGTGCGGGTCACGTCCATCGAGCATCCCGAGGCGGCGCTGATGACGCCCGAGCAGTCGTTCTTCCTGCGCGAGAACGTCAAGCTGCGGCTGCTCAATGCGCGCCTGTCCATCCTGTCGCGCCAGTTCGACCTCGCGCAGGCCGACCTGCAGCAGGCGCAGACGGCGCTCGATCGCTACTTCGACCACAGCTCGCGCCGCGTCGTCGCCATGTCCGACCTGCTGCGGCAGGTGGGCGCGCAGGCCAGGCAGGTCAGCTTCCCGCGGCCGGACGACACGCTCGCCGCGATCGCCGCGGCCGTCGCGGGTCGCTGAAGGAATCTGATGCGTACGGTCATCTGGGTGATCCTGCTGTTCGTGGCCGCGGTGGTGTCGGCCGCGGTGCTGAACCAGAACGACGGCCTCGTGTCGATCTTCTGGGCCGGCTATCGCATCGACACGTCGCTGAACGTGGCGATCGTCGCACTCGTGCTGTCCGTCATCGTGCTGTACGTGGCGCTGAAGGCCGTCAACGGCTTGCTGAGCATGCCGCGCCGCGCGCACGAATGGCGCGAGCTGAAGCGCGAACGCGCCGCGCACGCCGCGCTGCGCGACGCGCACGCCGAGTACCTGGCTGCGCGCTTCAACCGCGCGAGCAAGTCGGCGCGCCAGGCGCTCGAGCTGCAGCAGGACGTCGACGTGCTGCGCGGCGACAAGGAGTTCGCCGGCCTCGCGCACCTGATCGCCGCTGCGTCGCTGCACCGCGTGCAGGATCGGCGCGGGCGCGACGAGCGCGCGCGGCGGGTGGTGGAACTCACCTCGGGCGTGCTGTCCGGCTCGGTGGTGTTCGACGGCGCGCACCTGCTGATGGCCGAATGGGCGCTGGACGATCGCGACGCCGAGCGCGGCCTCGAGGCTTTGCGCGCGCTGCCTCCGGGCGTCGCCCGCCGCACGCAGGCGCTGCGCCTGCGCCTGCAGGCCGCTCGCATGGCACAGAAGCCCCTCGAGGCGCTGCAGACCGCGCGCCTGCTCGCCAAGCACCAGGGCTTTTCGCAGGTGGCCGCGCAGTCGCTGCTGCGCTCCCTGGCCACCGACGTGGTCTGCGCCGCGCACGACGAGGAGCAGTTGCTGCGCGCCTGGCAGTCGCTGGACGCCGCCGACCGGCGCGACGTGATCGTGGGCTCGCGCGCCGCCGTGCGCGCGCGCGACCTCGGCCGCCCCGACCTGGGCCGCGACTACCTGCAGCCGCACTGGAGCGAACTGGCGCGCATGGACGCCGACGAGCGCGGCGCGCTGGCCATCGCGCTCATCGATTGCATCTCCGGGCTCGGCAACGAGTGGCTGCCGCGCGTGGAGGCCGCCGTCGCCGCCCACGGCAACGAGGCGCCCATCGTCGCGGCCGCCGGCATGGTGTTCGCCGAACGCCAGCTGTGGGGCAAGGCCCGCCGCCCGCTGGAGCAGACCGCGCACACCGCCACGCTGCCCGGCCGGGTGCGCCGCCACGCGCTGCGCCGGCTCGCATTCATCGCCCGCCTCGAAGGCGACGAGACGCGGGGCGGCGACTACGAACGCCAGGCGGCGATGATCGATTGACCTGTGGGTTGACTCCGAGAATCCGGTCGGTGTCCAGCATCAGCCACTGGCCGGGATCGCGATCCGAGCGGCAACGGTCGAGCTTGAGTTTCGCGCGTTCCATGCTAAACTGCGAGGCTTCGCGGCTGTAGCTCAGTTGGATAGAGTACTTGGCTACGAACCAAGGGGTCGTGGGTTCAATTCCTGCCAGCCGCACCAGAATTTCGGTTCTAGACGAACGGGTCATCTCGCCAGAGATGGCCCGTTTTTCTTTGGTGCGCCCGGCAGGGCGCACTTACTTGGAGGTGAAAGTCCTCTACCCACCCGGCAAGGGGAAGAGTTAGCTGAAGGCAAGGGTGTCGCGGGTGACTGCGAATCCGAAGGAAGCCGGATGCAAGGCGCTGGCCTGACGAACAGGAAGCGGATACGAGGCGGCGCGTCGGGGTGAGGCAGCCAAGAAGGCCGAAGCCCGGTACTTGCACGGAACGACGCGACGTAGATCCGACAGGCATAAGCGTGAAGGAGCCCGAGCAAGTCGACCCTTTGAGTGTGCATGCCAAGGCGGCGTATGAGGCGAGCGGACGCAGCGACGGCAGCCGTCGATTGAGTGCGGCATTGAGGGCCAAGGGCTTGAACGTAGGCCGCTACCGGGCGCGTCAGCTGATGCGTGGAAACGCGCTGCAAACGCGCTGGCGTCGCAAGTTCGTTCACACCACGGATACCCGATCGGGACTCTTGGGAAACTCGCCTCCCGATGTTGAGCGACAACCTCAGGGGGCGCGCTTCACGTCAGCTGCAGCGCTGTCGTATCGGGTTCTTGCGCCGCGTCCCGGCTCGGGCGCCGGGCGGCCGCGCGTACGAGTCGGTGCCGGTCATGGCAGCGCGGAAAAGGCGATGTCCTGCGCGCCTTCCCAAAGCGCCTTGCGGCCGAGCTCCTTCAACTGGTCGCGCCCCTCCACGACGGTCCGGAAGTGGTTGCCGGCCAGCGGCCCCATCTTGCTGGCGAAGCTGCAGGCGCCATAGGCCAGCAGGATCTCCGTCTCGCTGTAGCCGCCGGGGTAGAACAGCGGGCCGCCGACCGACGGATGGCGGGTGCGGCTCTCGAAGCCGACGCCCAGCTCGAAGTCGGCCAGCGGGATCCACGCCGCCTCGCCGCTCCATTTCACGTGGACCAGGCGCTGTCGGTACGGCAGCAGGCGCGGCTCGACAAATCATGCTATAGTCGCAGGCTTCGCGGCTGTAGCTCAGTTGGATAGAGTACTTGGCTACGAACCAAGGGGTCGTGGGTTCAATTCCTGCCAGCCGCACCAGAATCTCGGTTCTAGAAACGCAGCTTAGAGGCGCAAGCCCCTAGGCTGTTTTTCTTTGCGCGCGCGGATTCTTCCTGCGGCGCGCCAGGTCCCTGGCGGGAACCGAAGAGATGCCGGGATCTGCGCGATTTTAATTGACTGACTGGACGCTCTTGTATATGGTGACGTCCGAATCCCCACCCAGCAGCCGATGGCCAGACCGAAAAGCGACGACAAGCGAAACGCGATCATGAGCGCGGCCACGCGCGTGATCGTCAGGCAAGGCTTGAGCGCGCCGACCGCGGTCATCGCGCGCGAGGCGGGCGTTGCCAACGGCTCGCTGTTCACGTACTTCGAGACCAAGGCCGAGCTGTTCAACCAGCTCTATCTCGAGCTCAAGCAAGGCATGGCGTCGGCCGCCATGGACGGACTCCCGGCCAAGGGCGCGCTGCGCGAGCAGTTTCTTCACGCCTGGTCGAACTGGATGCGATGGGCCATGGCCAACCGGGACGAGCGCCGCGCGCTGGCGCTGCTGGGCATGTCCGACGACATCACGCCGGCGAGCCGAACGGCGGGCCACCAGGCCATGGCCGGCATCGCCGCCCTGATGGAGCGCGGACGGGCCCATGGGGCGATGCGCAAGGCGCCGATGGCTTTCGTCGCCTTGCTGATGAACTCGATCGCCGAGGCCACGATGGACATCATGGTGAGCGACCCCGCGCATGCGCAGGCGCATTCCCGCACCGGTTTCGAAGCGCTGTGGCGTGTGCTGGACTGACGCCGGCACTTTTTTTTGGACTTTTAATGACTGACCAGACGGGCATTTAAATGAGCAAACCCATGACACCCGACATCGGCCGCAAGGCCTACATCATCACCGGCCCGACCTCCGGCATCGGCCGTCGAGCCGCGTTCGAACTGGCCAGGCACGGCACGGTCATCCTGGTCGGCCGCAACCCCGCCAAGCTCGGCGCGGTGAAGGAACGCATCGCGAAACGGGGCGGCCATGCGGTGGCGGTCGTGTGCGACGTCTCCGACCTCGCCAGCGTGCGGCACGCCGCCGCCGAGATCATCGCGCTGGGGCTTCCCGTTGCCGGCCTCCTGAACAACGCGGGCATCATGCAGTCGCGCGCGACGAGCAACGTGCAGGGATGGGACGTGACGTTCGCGACGGACCACCTCGGCCCGTTCGCGCTGGCGCAGGCGCTCATCCCGCACCTGGCAGCCGGCGCCAACGTGCTGTTCGTCGCGTCCGCCGTGGAGGATCCCGGTCGCAAGCCCGCCGTGGCCGCGGGTTTTCGCGGCGCCCGCTATCTCTCGGCCGAGGCCTGCGCGCGCGGGCAATGGCAACCCGGCGGCTCCACGAAACCCGGCATGGACGCGTATGCCACGTCCAAGCAATGCACGCTGGTCTCGGCGATGGTGCTCTCCCGCGAAGTGCCGCGGCTGCGCATCAACGCGGTCGAACCGGGCTTCACGCCGGGCACGAGCCTGGGCATGCGCGATGCCAACGCGTTCGTTCGCGTGCTGGTCATGCTTCTCGTGCCCATCCTCGTGCCCTTGCTGATGCCGTTCATGAAGATCCTGAGCACGCCCCGCCGAGCCGCGCGCGTGCTCACGCGGATCCTGATCGACGAATCGGGTCCGACCGGCGTCTACTTCGATGAAGGCGGCCGCCCGATGCAGGCGTCCGCGCTCGCGCGCGACCCGGCATTCCAGGCGCGCGTCGTCGCCGAGACGCGCGCGCTGCTGGCCACGCTTCGGACGTGACCTCGCGTCGCCGCGCGCCAGGGCTCACGCGCCGGCGGCGGCCTTCGTGAGTCCGAGACGCGCCAGGATGCTGTCGCGGCTGCGACGGAGGATCGAATCCGACTGCGCCTTGTCGCCCGTCGCCCGCGCCAGCGTCAACGCACCGACCAGTTCCGCCACGACCGAGCTCGCCGCCGCGTCGGCGTCCGCGTGGTCCAGCGCGCGCAGCCGTCCGGCCAGGATCTCCGTCAGCCCCGCCACGCTGGCGCCATAGCGCGCCGCCGACGCCTCGCCCAGCCGGGGAATCTCGCCCGCGATCCAGGGCAGGGGACACGAGCTCTGCGTGTTGTCGCGGTGCCGGGCCGACAGGTAGAACTCGATGTACGCGCGCAACGCCTCGGCCGGCGGCAGCTCGGCGGCGACCCGGTCGAACTTGCCGCGCGCCTCGAGGATCATCGCCTTGATGGTCTCGGCCACCAGGTCGTCCTTCGACTCGAAGTGCGCGTAGAAGGCGCCGTGCGTGAGCCCGGCCTTGCCCATCACGCTGGCCACGCCCATGCCCTGCAGGCCTTCGCTGCGCAGCGTCTTCGCGGCCTCGGCCAGCACCTTCTGGCGCGTCCTGGCCTTGTAGTCGGGTTCGTATCGCATGGGGCTCTCCGGTTCGTCGAGGATTGTCGGGCAAACGTTCAGCCGCCGAGAGTCCAGCCGCCGCCCAGCGCGCGGAACGCGGCGACGGCGGCGCGGGCGTCGTCGGTGCGCACGCTGGCGAGCTGGTCCTGCGCGGCGAGCAGCCGGCGATCCTCGTCCAGCACCTCGACCAGGCTCAGCGCGCCGCCGCGCCACGCGTCCTGTGCGGCGTCGCGCGCCTGCTGCTGCGCGTCCACCTCGCGGACGAGCAGCGCGTGCCGGGTCTCCAGTTCGATGACGGCGACGATGGCGTCCTCCACGTCCTCCGTCGCGTGCAGCATGGACGCACGATAGCGCAGCAGCGCCTCGCGGTTCGCCCCGCGTGCCTGTTCGACTTCGGCGTCGACGCGCCCGAAGTCGAACAGGCGCCAGTGCAGGCCGGCGAGGGCGGCCGGCTGGAACGCGGCACCGGTCAGCGGCCTGCTCGGGTCCAGCGACTCGAAGCCCAGCGCGCCGGACAACGAGAACGACGGGTAGTAGCCGGCGATGGCGACGCCGATGCGCGCGTTGCTCGCCGCCAGGCGGCGTTCGGCGGCGACGACGTCGGGCCGGCGCCGCAGCAGTTCCTCGGGGCCACCGGCCGTCGCGATCGCGGGCACCTTGAACGCAACCGGCGCCGCGGCAACTTCGGGCTCGGACGTGCCCGGCGCCACGCCGGTGAGCACGTCCAGCCGGAACAGCTGCGCCGCCATCTCGCGCTGCAGCGGCGGCAGCGTGGCCTGCGCCTGCAGCACCAGTGCCTCGGACTGCGCCACCTCGCGCGCGCTGCCCAGGCCCTTGTCGCGCCGCAGGCGCACGAGCTCGAGCAGGCGGCCTTCGTCATCGATCTGGTGCTGCGCGATCGCCAGTCGCGCCTGTGCGCCGCGCACGCGCAGGTAGGCATCGGCGGCCTCGGCCGCCAGCGAGACGCGCACGCCGGCATGTTCGGCCTGCGCCGCTTCCAGCTCCGCGTCGGCCGCCTCCTCGCCGCGCCGCAGGCCGCCCGCGAGGTCGGCCTCCCAGCTGGCGCCCATGCCCAGTTGCTCCAGCGTCTGCGTGCGTTCGTAGCCCGGCAGGTGGCTCGCGATCTTGCCGAGCGGGCTCTCCAGCGACTGGCGCTCGCGCGCGACGCTCGCGTCCGCGTCGCCCGCGGGCAGGCGCGACGCGGAGGCCCGCGCGGCGCCGGCGCGCGCCTGGGCGACGCGCTCCTGCGAGGCCGCGAGGTCGAGGTTCTGCGCGATCGTGCGCTCGACGATGCGGGCGAGCTCCGGATCGTCGAAGCCGCGCCACCACTGCGCGAGTCCGGGCGCCGGCGCCTCGCCGGCGCGCGCGGCGAGCGCGGTGCCGCCGTGGTACGCGAAAGGAGCGGAGATGTCCGGCGCCTGGTACGCGGGGCCGACCGCGCAGCCGGCCAGCAGCGCCGCGGCGGCGAGGAGGGAGAGCTCAGTTTTCATGGTCAGTGCGCATCGGCGGAAGGTCCTCGGGGCGGCGCCACCTTGCGCATCAGCGGCACCAGCACGGTGGCGACGACGAAGCAGGCCAGGATGGAGAAGAAGGCGTCGCTGTACGTGAGCACCTGCGCCTCGCGGAACGTGAGCTGCCACAGCGCGCGCAGCGTGGAGGGATCGTCGAGGTTGGGCGCCAGCGCGTTCAGCGCCTCGTTGGCCGGGGTCAGGTGTTCGGCCAGGCGCAGGAAGTGCAGGTTGGTGCGGTTGGTGAGGATCGTGGCGCAGGCCGCGATGCCCATCGCGCCGCCCAGGTTGCGCATCAGGTTGAACAGGCCCGAGGCCTGCCGCAACCGGTTCGGCGCGAGCCCGCCCAGCGTCAGCGTGACGGTGGGCGGCACCGCCAGCTGCTGGCCGATGCCGCGCAGGGCCTGCGGCAGCAGGAATTCGTGCGCGCCCCAGTCGTGCGTGATGGGCAGGTACTCCACCATCGACGCCGCGAACAGCGCGAGCCCGGCCATCAGGATCCAGCGCAGGTCGAAGCGGCTCGCGAGCGTGGCGTACAGCGGGATGGCCAGGATCTGGAACACGCCGGTGGAGAACACCGACTCGCCGATCTGCAGCGCGCTGTAGCCCTCCACGCGGCCGAGGAACAGCGGCGTGAGGTAGATGCTGGAGAACAGCCCGATGCCGGTGACGAACGAGAACAGGCAGCCGAGCGCGAAATTGCGGTCCTTCAGCGCGCGCAGGTCCACTACCGGACGCGCCGCCGCGAGACCGCGCCAGACGAACAGCACGCCCGAGATCGCGGTGATCCACGCGGTGGTGCGGATGGTCGTGTCCTGCATCCAGTTCCAGCGCGGGCCTTCCTCCAGCGTGTATTCGAGGCAGCCCAGGAACAGCGCGATCAGCACGATGCCGGGGTAGTCGCCGGTCTTGAGCAGCGACAGGTCGGGCGCGTCGATCTTCACCAGCATGGGTACGACGAAGGTGACGAACAGGCCGGGCACGAGGTTGATGAAGAACAGCCAGTGCCACGAGTAGTGGTCGGTGATCCATCCGCCCAGCGTGGGCCCGAGTGTCGGAGCCAACGAGGCCAGCGCCCCGATGGTGGCCGCGGCGATCACGCGCTGCCTGCCGTCGAAGAACACGAACGCGCTCGTGAACACCATCGGGATCATCGAGCCGCCCACGAAGCCCTGCAGCGCGCGGAATGCGATCATGCTGTGGATGTCCCACGCCATGCCGCACAGCAGGCTGGCTGCCGTGAAGCCGGCGGCCGACGCGGCGAACAGCCAGCGCGTGGAGAAGACGGTGCTCAGCCAGCCCGAGAGCGGGATCACCACGATCTCGGCGATCAGGTAGCTGGTCTGGATCCACGCGGTGTCGTCGGCGCCGGCCGACAGTCCGCCGCCGATGTCGCGCAGCGAGGCCGACACGATCTGGATGTCCAGCAGCGCGATGAACATGCCCACGCACATGCTCGCGAACGCGAACACCTTCTGCGCCTGCGTGAGGCTGGCCAGGTTCGAGCTCATGAGGCGTTCGTGACGGCCTTGGTGTCGATCGTCGCCTTCACCGACAGGCCCGGCCGCAGCAGGTCGAGGTCGCCGTCCTGGCCGTCCAGCGAGATGCGCACCGGCACGCGCTGCACGATCTTGGTGAAGTTGCCGGTGGCGTTCTCCGGCGGCAGCACGCTGAACTGCGCGCCGGTGGCCGGCGCGAGGCTCACCACATGGCCCTTGAAGCGTCGGCCCGGCACCACGTCGGCCTGCACCTCGACCGCCTGGCCCACGCGAAGCCGCGCGAGCTGGTCTTCCTTGAAGTTCGCGTCGATCCACAGCCCGTGCGACGGCACCACCACCAGCAGCTGGCTGGCCGACGTGGCGTACGCGCCGGCGCGCGCGCGCCGGTTGCCGATGACGCCGTCCACGGGCGCGCGCAGCTCGGTGTACGACAGGTTCAGCCTGGCCACCTCGAGCTCGGCTTGGGCCTGGGCCAGCGCGGCGTCGGCCTGCTTGCGCTGGCTGTCGATGACGCCCAGCTGGCGGCGTGCCGCCTGCTGCGTGGCGGCGGCGCGCGCCTCGCCCGCCTGCGCGGTTCGGGCCGCGGCCTGCGCGCGCTGCGCGCTCTCCACCGAGACGGCCGAGCGGCTCGCCAGGTCGGTGTAGCGCGCGTCGTCCAGCCGCGCGCGGGTGGACTCCGCCGACGCGGCCGACACGCCCGCGTCGGCCTGCGCGATCACGCTGCGCTGCAACTGGTCGTTCGCGTCGAGGTTGCCCCGCAGGGCCTCGGCAGCCGCGACGCCGGCCTGCGCGCGGGCGAGCGCGGCGCGGTAGTCGCGGTCGTCGATCTTGACCAGCAGGTCGCCGCGATGCACGACCTGGTTGTCGGCGACGGCCACGGCCTGCACGTAGCCGGCCACCTTGGACGAGATCACGGTGACCTCGCCGCCCACGTACGCGTCGTCGGTGTCTTCCACGAAGCGGCCGGTCGTCCACCAGTGCGCGCCCCAGGCGATGGCCGCGAGTGCGACGACCAGCGGCACCGCGAGGCGAACGAGTCCGCGGCGCGGCGGAGGAGCAGGGGCGGCGTCGGTGGCGGCAGTCACGGGGTGGGGCTCCTCGGGCTTGATATGACAATCATAATATTATTATCATCATACCAATGCGCCCGGGTCGGCCATTCGGCGCGGCGCACCGCGTCGAACCCGCGGGAAATCGGGTTCTCAGTCTTGGGACAGGGCGTGGTTGATCACGCGCCGCATCGACTTCTCGATGTCGCCGCCGCAGTAGCCGTCGCCGAACTGCTCCCGCGAGACCTGGGCAAGGTTCGCGAGCGCGGGCTCGGCCATCAGGCGGCGCACCAGGCCCGCGACGGCCGGCGCCTTCGCGTCCAGCAACTCGCCGATGGCCGGGAAGCGTTGCGCGAGCGTGCCCCACAACGTGGCCGTGACCAGGTCGGCCACGCCCACCGCGTGATCGCCCAGCAGGTGGCCCGCGCGGGCCGTCAGGCCGTGGCGGCGGCCGGTCTCTTCCCAGATCGCCATCCAGCGCTCGAGCCTTTCCTGGTAGTCGCGCCAGCGCGAGGCGGACCACATCTGCTTGCCACCGTCGAGCGTCAATTCGTCGATGACGTCGTTGGCGTCGCACACCACCTTCAGCGTCAGCGCCTTGGCGTCGATGCCGGCGGGCAGCAGCCCGTGCTTCTCGCCCAGCCAGTACGCGATCGCCGGCATCTCGGCCAGCGCGAAGCCGCTGCGGCTGTCGACGATCATCGGCGGCCCCTTGAACGGGATCGCCTGCTGGCGCACGTCGGCCTCCATCGCCTTGGCGACCGCGCCGTCGTCGTGCTCGATCCAGCGTTGCCCGGCCCAGGCCAGGATGGCGCGGACGAACTGGCCGCGGAAGGGAATCTGCCAGTAGAAGAGCTCGTAGTCGGCCATGTCGCGTTCTCGTTGTCGGATGAGGAAACGCGAAGGCGGCAAGCGACGCGCCCTACGCCTCCGGCAGGGGCAGCCAGCCCGCCACCGCGTCCGCGAGCGGCTCGTCCCCGAACGTGGCGATGTAGAGCACCGACAGGCCGCCTTGCGCCCCCTCTGGCGGCGCGGCCGGCTCGGCGGGCTCGGCCGCGCCGCTGATGGACGCGACCCACTCGGCCGCCTGGCGCCCGACGCTGTCGACGCTGGCGATCAGGTCCTCGACGTAGCCTTCGAAGCTCGCCTCCTTGTCCACCGTCGACATCAGCTTGGCGTTGACCTCCACCGACAGGAACGACTGGATGAACGATAGCGCCGAGCGCTTGCGGGGCAGGTCGACGCCGCCGACGCGCTGCGCCTGGTGCGTCCACGCGATCGAGCGCTTGAGCACCTGTTCGACGAACCGGGACCAGTGGTCGTCCGGCGCGGCGCCCACGTGCCACGGTCGGCCGTGCCGGCCCGCGACGAAGCCGTCGAGCGCGGCCGCCAGGCTCATCGAGGCACGCGCCTCGCGCGTGTGCGCGCGTTCCGACGCCAGCGCCGGGCCCACGGCCCAGGGGCAGTTGTCGGGAAACTTCTGCCCGCGGCACGAGCGCTGGCTCGACACGACGCCGTAGACGCCGCTCTGCGCGTGCGACGCGGGTCCCCTGGCGAACTCCCAGGCCTTGGCGCCGTCGGGCGGGGCGCCGAACTCGCCGTTCGGAAACACGAGCGGGGCCGACCAGTCGGCGTACAGGTCGTGCTGGTGCGCCTGCTTCGCGCGCAGCAGTCCCGTGCGGGGCGTGGTCGACGCCTTGGTCGTCATCAGGAAGGCCCGGCCTTCCGGCAGCGCCTGGCCGCTGCGGTAGTGGTGCCGCACGAACAGCATGTCGGCCAGGTCCACCTGCGACGGCGACTTGCCGAAGCGCACCTTGGGACCTTGCGCGTGGAACACGCCGGAGACCAGCGGCGCGCCCTTCGACAGCGTGGGCGGCAGGCTCGCCTGGATGAGCCTGGCCAGGCGGCGCCGCAGCGACGGCGAGTCGGTGAGCATGGCCACGAAGGCCGGCTCGGCCGGCGCCACCCACTTCTCGGTCGTCCGCCTGCCCAGCCCGTAGAGGCCGGCGTTGGCCTTGATCCAGTCGAATTGCGACCAGGTGGTCGAGCAGGCGTGTTCGATGAGCTTCTGGAGATCGGTGGCCAAGGTCATTGCGGGAAACGGACGAATCGAGGGAGCCTGTCCATTGTCGCTGGCGTCGCGAGGCTATTGCCACGGATGTAACCTTGCAGGATCCACCGAACCGGAATCCATCCCATGACCGACACCACCGCCTCCTATCCCGACACCCGCCTGCTGATCGCCGGCCAATGGCGCGATGCCACCGGCGGCCGCAGGATCGCCGTCGCGAACCCGGCCACGGGCCAGACCATCGGCCACGTCGCGCACGCGTCCGTCGGCGACCTCGACGCCGCGCTGGACGCCGCGCAGAAGGGCTTCACCGCCTGGCGCAACATCCCCGCCGCCGAGCGCGCCATCACCATGCGCAAGGCCGCGGGCCTGCTGCGCGAGCGCGCCGACGCGATCGCGCGCCTGATGACGCAGGAGCAGGGCAAGCCGCTGGCCGAGTCGCGCGTCGAGGTGCTGGCCGGCGCTTCCATCATCGAGTGGTTCGCCGACGAGGGCATGCGCGTCTACGGCCGCATCGTGCCGTCGCGCAACCTGGCCGCGCAGCAACTGGTGCTCAAGGAGCCCGTCGGCCCCGTCGCCGCGTTCACGCCCTGGAACTTCCCGATCAACCAGATCGTGCGCAAGCTCGGCGCGGCGCTGGCCACCGGCTGTTCGTTCCTCGTGAAGGCGCCGGAAGAGACGCCGGCCTCGCCCGCCGCGCTGCTGCAGGCCTTCGTCGACGCCGGCGTGCCGGCCGGCACCGTCGGCCTGGTCTTCGGCGATCCGCACGAGATCTCGAGCTACCTGATCGCGAGCCCCATCATCCGCAAGGTCACCTTCACGGGCTCCACGCCGGTGGGCAAGCAGCTGGCGGCGCTCGCCGGCTCGCACATGAAGCGCGTCACGATGGAGCTCGGCGGCCACGCCCCCGTGATCGTGGCCGAGGACGCCGACGTGGCGCTGGCCGTCAAGTCCGCCGGCGCCGCGAAGTTCCGCAACGCCGGCCAGGTGTGCATCTCCCCCACCCGTTTCCTGGTGCACAGCAGCCTGCGCGACGAGTTCGCGGCGGCACTCGTCAAGCACGCCCAGGGCCTGAAGCTGGGCGACGGCCTGGCCGAGGGCACCAGCCTCGGCCCGCTGGCCAACGACCGTCGCCTGACCGCCATGGCCAAGGTGATGGACGACGCGCGCGCCAAGGGCGCCAAGATCGCCACCGGCGGCGAACGCGTGGGCTCCACCGGCAACTTCTTCGCGCCCACCGTGCTCACCGACGTGCCGCTGGACGCCGACGTGTTCAACAACGAGCCCTTCGGCCCGGTCGCCGCCATCCGCGCCTTCAACACGCTGGACGAGGCGATCGCCGAGGCCAACCGCCTGCCGTACGGCCTGGCCAGCTACGCGTTCACGAAGTCCATCAAGACGGCGCACGTGCTGGGCCAGCGGCTGGAGGTCGGCATGCTGTGGATCAACCAGCCGGCCACGCCGTCGCCCGAGATGCCCTTCGGTGGCGTCAAGGACTCGGGCTACGGCACCGAAGGCGGCCCGGAGGCACTGGAGTCGTACCTGGTCACGAAGGCCGTGTCCATCCTCGGGGTGTGAGCCAATCGGGGCCCTCGCCGGCGCCACCGGCGAGACGCCGGGCCCCTTCGGATGCCGCGCTGCGTGCGGGCGCCTGAGACAATCGGCGCATGATCGACATCGGCGTCAATTTCCACTCGGCGCAGCTCAAAGGCCTGGAAGCCGAGCTGCTCACGCGCGCCGCCGCGGCCGGCGTCACCCACTTCCTGGCCACGGGCACCTCGCTCCAAGCGAGCGAACTGGCGCTCGGCTTTGCGCGCGAGCATGGGCGCGTGTGGGCCACCGCGGGCGTGCACCCGCACGACGCGAAGCATTGGACGGCGCACTCCGCCGCGGAGTTCGCGCCGCTGTGGGCCGACGATCGCGTGGTGGCCGTGGGCGAATGCGGCCTCGACTACAACCGCATGTTCTCGCCGCGCGAGGACCAGCGGCGCGCGTTCGAGGCGCAGATCGCCGCCGCCGTGCGCCTGGACAAGCCGCTGTTCCTGCACAGCCGCGACGCCTTCGACGACTTCCACGCGATGCTGCGCGACGCGGCCGCCGCGGGCGCACACGGCGTGGTGCATTGCTTCACCGACGGCGCCGCCGAGGCGCAAGCCTGCCTGGCGCTGGGCTTCGACCTCGGCATCACCGGCTGGGTGACCGACGCGGCGCGCGGCACGGCCCTGCGCGACGCGCTGCGCGTGATCCCGCTGGAGCGCCTGCACCTGGAGACCGACGCGCCCTACCTGCGTCCGAAGAACGCCGGCAAGACGCGGCCCTACAACGAGCCGGCGCTGCTGCCGTTCGTGGCCAAGGCCGTCGCGGAGTTGAAGGGCGTGGACGTGGCGACGCTGGCCGCGCACGCCAGCGCCAACAGCCGCCGCCTCTTCAAGCTGCCCGACTGACGCTCGACAGCGGCCAACGATAGTTCGCACACCTTCAGTCCAGGTTCACGAAGCTGGTTTAACCTCCTCTTCGAACGCCGGCGTCGAGTCACGCGGTGCCCGACAACGAGACGGAGACAGCCGATGAGCACAGCAACCCCCGATAGAACGCCCCAGTTCCCGATCGCTGGCCTGTCGCACGTGCAGGGATGGACCGACATCCCTCTGTCCGACGCGACGATCTACGGCCTGCTGGCCGACACGGCCAGGTGCTACCCGGATCGGCCGGCCGTCGTGTTCCGCGAGCAGGGCGTGCGCTGGACCTGGGCGCGGTTCCAGGCCGAGGTCGATGCCTTCGGCGCCGGCCTGGCCGGGCTGGGCCTGTCCAAGGGCGACCGCGTGGGCATCTGGTCGCCCAACCGCGTGGAGTGGCTAGTGACGCAGTTCGCCACCGCGCGCCAGGGGCTGGTGCTGGTCAACATCAACCCGGCCTACCGGCTGACGGAGCTCTCGTATGCGCTGCAGGTGTCGGGCTGCCGCGCCATCGTCTCGGCCGAGCGCCTGAAGACCTCGATGTACCTCGAGATGTTGCAGAAGGTGCGGCCCGAACTGCCCGCGCTGGAGTTCATCGTGCGCCTGGGCGACGCACGCACGGACGGCATGCTCAACTACGCCGACGTGCTCGAGCGCGGCCGCGGCGAGCCGGTGCCGTTCGCCGACTGCCTCAGCCACGAGGCGATCAACATCCAGTTCACCAGCGGCACCACGGGCAACCCGAAGGGCGCCACGCTCACGCACCACAACGTGGTCAACAACGGCCGCTTCATCGCGATGGCGATGGACTTCTCCGAGAACGATTCGCTGTGCATCCCGGTACCGCTGTACCACTGCTTCGGCATGGTGCTGGCGGTGCTGGCGTCGGTGTCCACCGGCGCCGCGATGGTGTTCCCGGGCGAGGCCTTCGACCCCGTCGCGGCGCTGGCCGCCGTCGCCGAGGAACGCTGCACCGCGCTGCACGGCGTGCCCACGATGTTCATCGCGGAGCTGGCGCATCCGCGCTTCGCCGAGTTCGACCTGTCGTCGCTGCGCACGGGCATCATGGCCGGCTCGCCTTGCCCCATCGAGACGATGAAGCAGGTGGTCTCGCGCATGCACATGGGCGAGGTGACGATCGCCTACGGCATGACCGAGACGTCGCCGGTCTCGTTCCAGAGTTCCACCGGCGACCCGCTGGATCGCCGCACCACCACCGTGGGCCGCGTGCAGCCGCACCTGGAATGCAAGGTGGTGGACATCGACGGCAAGGTCGTGCCGGTGGGCGAGAAGGGCGAGCTGTGCACGAAGGGCTACTCGGTGATGCAGGGCTACTGGGGCGACGAGGAGCGCACGCGCCGGGCCGTCATCGACGGCTGGATGCACACCGGCGACCTGGCCACGATCGACGCGGACGGCTACTGCAACATCGTCGGCCGCGTGAAGGACATGCTGATCCGCGGCGGCGAGAACGTCTATCCGCGCGAGATCGAGGAGTTCCTGTTCCGCCACCCGAAGGTGCAGTCGGTGCAGGTGTTCGGCGTGCCCGACGTGAAGTACGGCGAGGAGGTGTGCGCGTGGATCGTGCTCAAGCCGGGCGAGGCCTGCATCGAGGACGAGATCAAGGACTTCTGCCGCGACCAGATCGCGCACTACAAGATGCCGCGCTACGTGCGCTTCGTGCCGGAGCTGCCGATGACGGTCACCGGCAAGGCGCAGAAATTCGTGATGCGCGACGCGATGATCGAGGAACTGCAGCTCGCTCGACAGGCCACGGCCTGATCGCGCCGCCGGGCGGAACTCGGCGCGGGGATTGCCGGCCGAGCTTGCGGGCAGCCGCAGGTGCCAGGCCCCTGCGGCCTCAGCGATCCACCATCGCCATGCGCTCCGCCGAGTAGCGATCGCCGGCGATCCGATCGCGTGACAGTGCCGCGCCCAATGCGGCTACCACCTCGCGAGAGAGCACGAGCGCCGCGGCGGCGACGTTTTCCTCCAGCCACTTGCGCCGCTTGGTACCGGGAATCGGCACGATGTCCTGGCCCTGCGCCAGCACCCACGCCAGCGCCACCTGCCCCGGCGTGGCGCCCAGCGATTCGGCGATCTCGCGGACCTTGCGCGCCGCGGCCACGTTGGCGTCGAAGTTGGCGCCCTGGTAGCGCGGGTCGTCGTGGCGGAAGTCGTCCTTGGGCAGGTCTTCGGCGCGCTTGACCTCGCCCGTGAGGAAGCCGCGGCCCAGCGGGCTGAACGGCACGAGGCCGATGCCCAGTTCGCGCAGCACCGGGATGATGTCGTCCTCGAGGTTGCGTTCCCACAGCGAGTATTCGCTCTGCAGCGCGGTCACCGGATGCACGGCGTGCGCGCGCCGGATGTTGGCCACGCCGGCCTCCGACAGGCCGAAGTAGCGCACCTTGCCCTGCTTGACCAGCTCGCCCACGACGCCGGCGATCTCCTCGACCGGCACCTTCGGGTCGATGCGGTGCTGGTAGAGCAGGTCGATGTGGTCGGTGCCCAGCCGCTGCAGCGAGCCCTCGACCGCGGCGCGGATATCCGGCGGGCTGCTGGCGCGGCCGCCGGGCACCTGCTTGCCGTCCTTGAACTTCCACGCGAACTTGGTGGCAAGCGTCACCTCGTGGCGCCGGCCCTTGAGCGCCTTGCCCAGCAGCGCCTCGTTGGTGAGCGGGCCGTAGACCTCGGCGGTGTCGAGGAAGTCGCAGCCCAGCTCGATCGCCCGGTGCAGCGTGGCGATCGCCTCGCCCTCGTCGGCAGGGCCGTAGGACTGGCTCATGCCCATGCAGCCCAGGCCGATGGCCGAGACCTCCAGGCCCTGGCTGCCCAGCTTGCGTCGTTGCAGTGTCATGACTTCGTGCTCCGGCTGACGTTGGTATCCGGCGACTCTATGTCGAACGGCCGATGCCGGCGGATCGCACCCGAATAGTCAACGTCTGCGGGAGGACTTGCCCCTGGGATTCGACTCGCGGATGAGTTCCACGAAGGCGCGCAGGCCCGCCGGCGCGAGGCGGCGACTGGGGTGGTACAGGCACAGGCCGGGGCTGGACGGCGTCCGGTCGGGCAGCACGCGCACGAGGTCGCCGCGCGCGAGGTCGTCGCGCACGGCCTGGTCGGACACCCAGGCCAGCGCCACGCCGGCCAGCGTGGCCGCGCGCGTGCAGGGCATGTCGTCCAGCGTGAGCGGGCCCCCGGACCCTCGCATGGGCGTGACCGACATCGACGCCATGGTCAGCCGCAAGCAGTGGGATCGCGTGCAGCGCTGCATCGCGCTGGGCACCGGCTGGTTCGTGCGGCCCACCGTGTTCGTCGGCGTCACCAACGACATGCAGGTGGCGCGCGAAGAGATCTTCGGCCCCGTGCTGTGCGTGATCGGTACCCGCGACGATGAGGACGCGATCGCCATCGCCGCCGATACGGTCTACGGACTGCAGGCCGGCGTCCACTCGGCCGACCTCGCGCGAGCGCGGGCGGTCGCGTCGCGCCTGCTCGCGGGCCGGGTCCAGGTCAACGGCCTGCAGCACGAGCCCATGGCGCCGTTCGGTGGCGTCAGGCAGTCGGGACTGGGCCGCGAGTTCGGGCTGGCGGCGTTCCTCGAGCCGCGTACGGTTGTCGGTCCGGCTCAGGTCTCGTGGCGCAGCACGACGTCGGACAGCGGCCGCGCCACGCACGGCAGCACGAAGCCCTCGGCCTTCTCCTCGCGCGTGAGGCCGGGCCAGTCGATCTCGTAGGCGATCTCGCCGCTCTCGAGGCGGCACAGGCAGGTGCGGCAGGTCCCGTTGCGGCACGAACTGCGCAGCGGCGCCATCGCGCGCAGGCCGGCCTTGAGCAGAGACTCGTCGGCGCGCGCCGAAAAGCGCAGGCCCAGCGGCAGCAGCGTGACCTCGAACACGGGCTCGCTCATTCGAGAGGCTCGAGCGACTGCAGCATCGTCGGGATCAGTTCGCTGACGGTCGGATGGATGTGCATCGTGCGGGAGATGGCCGTGAAGGGGAGGCCGGCGCTCATCACGTCCAGCAGCCCGTGGATGGCCTCGTCGGCCTCGATGCCCAGCAGTGTCGCACCGAGCAGGCGCTGCGTGTCGGCATCGACCAGCGCCTCGATGAAGCCGTCGGTCTCGCCGCGTTCGCGCGCACGGCCCACCCGCGTCATCGGCAGGTGCCCCACCAGCACGCGCTTGCCGGACGCCCGTGCACCGGCGCGCGACAGGCCGATGCGCGCCAGTGGCGGATCCGTGTAGAGCGCGTAGGCCGGCACGCGGTCGCGCACGCTGCGCGCGTCGCCGTCCAGCAGGTTGGCGGCGACGATCTCGTAGTCGTTGTACGACGTGTGCGTGAACGCGCCGCGGCCGTTCACGTCGCCCAGCGCCCAGATGCCGGCCACGTTGGTGCGCAGCTGGTCGTCCACCTGCACGGCGCCGCGCGCGTCGCTCGCGACGCCCGCGCGAACGAGGTCCAGCGCCTCCACGTTGGGCCGGCGACCGACGGCCGCCAGCAGGTGGCTGCCCGCGATGTCGCCGCCGTCCACCGACAGCGCGATGCCCGCGCCCTCGCGCCGCAGCGCGCTGGCGTTCGCGCCGATGCGAAAGACGACGCCGTCGCGTTCGAGCACGCGCCGGACCACCATGGCCACCTCCGGATCCTCGCGCGGCAGCAGTCGATCGCCGTGCTCGACGACGGTCACCGCGCAGCCGAAGCGCGCATACACCTGGGCGTATTCCAGCGCGATGTAGCCGGCGCCCAGGATCACGAGATGCGTGGGCAACTGCGCCAGCGCCATCAGCGATTCGCTGGTGAGGAAGGGCGCGCCGGAGGCGGCGATCCAGTCGGGCACGACGGGCCGCGCGCCGACGTTGAGGAAGATGCGCGGCGCCTGCAGCGTGCGCTCGCCCACGCGCACCGCGTCGGGCGCGACGAAGCGCGCCTCGCCGTGCAGCAGCGCCAGTCCGGGCGTGTCGGCGACCCACTTGCCGAGGCTGTCGCGCGACGATTGCACCACCGCCAGCATGCGGGCGCGCACGGCGGCGTAGTCGATCTGCACCGGGCCGGGAATGGCGACGCCGTAGTCGGCGGCATGGCGCACCACCCACGCGGCGCGGGCGCTGGCCACCAGCGTCTTGGTGGGCGTGCAGCCGTTGTTCACGCAGGTGCCGCCGAGCTCGCTCCGCTCCACCAGGGCGGTCTTCCAGCCATGGTTGGCGAGACGGACGGCCAGCGCCGGGCCGGCCTGTCCGCTGCCGATGACGAGGGCATCGAAGGTGTCGGTGTTCATGGAGCAGGGCCTTTCGGTTCGGCGGCAGGTGGACGTGCGGAGATGAGCCAGGCCGCGCTCAGCGAGCCCGCCAGCGCCAGTGCCGCGCTGGCCAGCATCACGGCGCGGAAGCCGGCCACGAAGGCGTTGCCGACGATCTCGTGCACCTGGCGTGCGACGTCCGACGGCGCGCCCGCCGGCGGCGCGATGGCGGCCAGCTTGTGGCGCTGCTGCCAGAGGGCATCGGCCAGGTCGCGCGGCAGGCGCGGGTCGGCCAGCAGCGCGTGCAGGTGGGAGTCGAAGACGCGCGCGAGCAATGCGCCCAGCGCGGCGATGGCCAGCAGGCCGGCGGCACGCGACACCGCGTTGTTCACGCCGGAGGCCGTGCCGGCCAGCGCCTGGCCGTGGGCGTTCATCACGGTGGTGGTCAGGGGCGTGATGGTGATCGTCATGCCCAGGCCCAGCACGCAGACGGCCGGAAAGAAGGTCGTCCAGTAGTCGCCGCCGATGCCGGCCCGGGCGAACAGGACGAAACCGGCGGCTGCCAGCGCAGGGCCGGCCACCAGCGCCCACTTCGTGCCCACGCGGTCGGCCAGCGTGCCGGCCGCGCGCGAGAGAGCGAACATGATGGCCACGAAGGGCAGCAGCGCCGCGCCGGCCGCGGTGGCGCCCCAGCCCTGCACCTGGATCAGGTTCAGCGGCACGAAGTAGAGGCCGCCGCCGAGCGCGGCGTACAGCAGCAACGTGACCAGGTTCGCGCCGGCGAAGTCGCGGTTGCGGAACAGGTCCAGCGGCAACATCGGGTCGCGCGTGCGCGCCTCCCGCGCGAGGAACGCCGCGAGCCCCGCGATCCCCACCACGCCGGCCGCAACGACCGTGTCCTCGCGGCCGCTGCGCGTGGGCGCCTCGATCATCGCGAAAACGATGCCGGCCAGGCCCAGCGTGGCCAGCGCCGCGCCCGGGAGGTCGAGCCCGCCCGCGTTGCCGCGGCTCTCCGGCACCTTCGCCAGGCAGGCGAGAACGAGCACGACGCCGATCGGCACGTTGAGCAGGAAGGCCCAGTGCCACGACAAATGGTCGACGAGAAATCCCCCCACCACCGGCCCGATGGCGGCCGTGACGCCGCTGAACGCCGACCACGTGCCGATGGCGCGGCCCCGCCCGGCCTCGGGAAAATTGGCGCCCAGCAGCGCGAGGCTGCCCGGCACCAGCAGCGCGGCGCCGATGCCCTGGATGGCGCGCGCCGCGACCAGCTGGCCGGTCCCCTGCGCCGCGGCGCAGGCCGCCGAGCTGGCCGTGAACACGACCACGCCGACGAGGAACACCCGCTTGCGCCCGAAGCGGTCGCCGAGTACCCCGCCCACCAGCAGCAGTGCGGCGAGGAACAGGGCGTACGACTCGATGATCCACTGCGCGTCGGCGCCGCTGGCGTCGAAGCCACGCTGGATCGCCGGCAGCGCCACGTTGACGACCGTGCCGTCCATGAACGCCATGCTGGAGCCCAGCACGGCGCTGACGAGCGTCCAGCGGCGGCCGGCGTCGTCTCGGGCGGGGCCGTGGTCGCGCATGCGCCGATTCTGCGCTGGCGCGTCGGTACCACGCTGCGGTGTCAGATACCGTCTTGAGTTTCGCGGGCGATGTCCCGGTACCGCCACGGCCCCGGCCTTCCAGCGATAATCGCCTCTCCATGCGCAAGCTGCTGCTGTCCCTTCTGATGCCGATCGTGCTCCTGCTCTCGCAGCAGGGCGCGGTCATGCACGAACTCAGCCACCTGACCGAGCTCACCTCCGGGGGAGCGAACGGTCCGGGTTCGACCAGGCACCAGCCTGGCGATCTGCAGTGCGAGGCCTGCCTGGCCTTCGCGCACCTGGCCGGCGCCGTCACGGCGCACGTGGTCCCGCCTGCGTTGCTTAGCTTCAGCTTCCAGGTGCCGGCCAACGAGTCGCCCGCGTTCATCGCCGCCGATGCGCCCACGGCCCGCAGCCGCGGGCCGCCCACGTTCCTCTGAGTCTTTCGACAGTCACCTGACCCGCGCGCGTCGCCGCGCGTGGTCGCCTGCATTCGTTTCAGAGGAATCTCTCGCATGTTCGGTTTCAAGCACCGGAACGTGGCGCGCGCGCTCGTTCTTTCCGCACCCCTGTCCGTCTCTCTTGGCGTGTTCGCCGACGAGGCCCCTGCGCCCGCGGCCGCGGCCTCGGCGCCGCCCTTCGCCAGGACCCTCGTGGCTTCGGCCGCTGCCCCGGCACAGACCGTGATCGTCGATGCCGTGCGCCAGAAGCTCGACGCGGCGCGCAACGGGCTGTCGCCCGACACCGGCAGCAACGTCTACAAGTTCGGCGAGGCCGACATCGCCGCGCTGCCGCTGGGCCAGGCCACGCCGCTGAACCAGGTGGTGCTGCAGGCGCCGGGCGTGGTGCAGGACTCGTACGGCCAGCTGCACGTGCGCGGCGACCACGCCAACGTGCAGTACCGCATCGACGGCGTCGTGATCCCCGAGGCCATCAGCGGCTTCGGCCAGTCGCTGGAGACGCGCTTCGCCGACGACATCGACGTGCTCACCGGCGCGCTGCCCGCGCAGTACGGCTACCGTACGGCCGCAGTGGTCGACATCAAGACCAAGGCGCCCGCCGAAGGCACCAGCGGCAGCGTGAGCTACACCGGCGGCAGCAACGGCCACAACGAGGAGAGCGGCGAGATCGCGGGCAGCCATGGCCCGATCAGCTACTACCTCACCGGCGCGCTGCTGCGCGACGGCGTGGGCATCGAGAACCCCACGGGCGCGCGCACCGCGCTGCACGACCAGACGCAGCAGGCCAAGGGCTTCGGCACGGTCTCGTACCTGCTCGACGACTCGAGCCGCCTGAACTTCATGTTCGGCGTGTCCGACAGCCGCTTCGAGATCCCGGACGTGCCCGGCCAGACGCCCAGGTACTCGCTGGCCGGCGACCCGACGGTCGACTCCGCAACGCTCGATGCCCGGCAGCGCGAGCGCAACAGCTTCGAGGTGTTGTCCTACCAGGGCCACCTCGGCGACGGGCTCGACTACCAGCTGTCGGCGTTCCACCGGGAGACCGACGTCCACTACACGCCCGACGCCGTCGGCGACCTCGTGTTCAACGGCATCGCCGCCGACGTCAAGCGCAAGAACATCGCCGACGGCCTGCAGCTCGACTCCAGTTACGCGCTGGGCAACACGCACACCCTGCGCGGCGGCCTGTTCTTCCAGCACGAGAGGTTCGACGTCGGCAACGTCTCGTCGGTGTTCCCGGCCGACGCGGACGGCAACCAGACCAGCACCACGCCGATCTCCATCACCGACGACACGACGCTGCACGGCAACCTGTGGGGCGTGTACCTGCAGGACGAGTGGCAGCCGGTGAAGGGGCTGACGCTGAACTACGGCGCGCGCTACGACAGCGCCGACACGGTGGTCAACGAGCACCAGCTGAGCCCGCGCCTGGGCGTGGTGTTCGACGCCAGCCCTGCGCTGCGGCTGCACGCCGGCTTCGCGCGCTACTTCACGCCGCCGCCCACCGAGAAGATCGACACCACCTCGGTGGCCAAGTTCGCCGGCACCACCAACGCGCTGCCGTCGGACGCCGACACCGCCGTGAAGTCGGAGCGCTCGAACTACTTCGACACCGGCCTGGCCTGGGACGCGACGCCCAACCTGTCGCTGGGCGTGGACGCCTACGACCGCGAGGTGAGCAACCTGCAGGACGAGGGCCAGTTCGGCAACGCGCTGATCTACTCGGCCTTCAACTACGCCAAGGGACGCGTGCGCGGGCTGGAGTTCACGGCCAACTGGAAGCGCGACGCGTTCTCCGCCTACGGCAACCTGGCGTTCTCGCGCGCACAGGGCAAGCAGATCGTCACGGGCCAGTTCAACTTCGACCCCGACGAGATCGCCTACATCGCCAACCACTGGGTGCACCTCGACCACGACCAGGCGGTCACGGCTTCGGCCGGCGCGTCGTACCGCTTCGCGTCGCAGACCACGCTGGGCGCCGACGCGCTGTTCGGCAGCGGCCTGCGCAGCGGCTTCGCCAACTCGGACCACCTGCCGAGCTACACGCAGTTCAATGCCTCACTGTCGCAGGCATGGGATTTCGGCGGCGCGCTGGGCAAGGTCGAGGGCCGGCTGTCGGTGCTCAACGTGCTCGACCACGTCTACGAGCTGCGCGACGGCACCGGCATCGGCGTCGGTGCGCCGCAGTTCGGCCCGCGGCGCAGCGTCTACGCGAGCGTGACGAAGTCGTTCTGACTTGCTGCGGACAGGGTTTGCGGCAAGCCGCAAATCCCGAGCGCAGCGCCCGCGGGTCAGTGGCTCGCGGCGGCGGCGGCGTCGCTGGCCGCTGCCGACGCGGCGTCCGCGCCGGCCACGGCGCTGGCGCTGCTGATGCTGTCCATGGGGGCCGAGCCAGCCATCATGCTGCTGGACGCCGTGGCGTCGGGCGCGCTGGCGGTGGCGTCTGCCGACGGCGTGGCGACGTCTTCCTTCTTGGTGCAGCCGACCTGCGCGGCCAGCGCGGCCAGCAGGGCCAGGGTCAGCGGGATCGAGCGGTTCATGAGGGTCTCCAGCAAGTTTGTAAGCTTTGCCGCGGTCGCGGCCAGTCCGGGTGGGGGCATCCGGCATGCCCGCGTTTCAGCTCGTAAGCCATTGCAAGCCGGGTCAAGAATTGTTGCGCCGCGGGCGGCGCCGATACAAGTTGTCGAACCTGTTGCGGCTGGCGGCTAAGCCGTGGCTCGGACGCGTCGAAGCGTTCACCAGGAATGGGGAGGAAATGGCGCCCGGTACCGCAACATGAACGGTCGCGTGAGAGAATGGTTTGAACTAAAACGCACCCGCATGGCACCCCTCGTGGGTGCGACGCAGAGGAATCAGCCCGGGCACCACGGGTCGCGTCGCCGTTGGGGGGAACCTCCGGCAATTTTTCCGAGTCGACAGCGAGGGCCCGCCGGCCGCAACGCGGCAGGCCCGATGTCCGGATGAAGTGGAGAGGACCAAGTGACCATCGTGATGAACGCGCCTGAGAAGATAGGCAAGTACCGGATCACCGGAGTCATCGGTGAAGGCGTGAGCGGGGTCGTCTACAAGGCGTTCGACGCCTCGCTCCAGCGCGTCGTCGCGGTGAAGTCGCTGCACCTGAACCTGCCCGTCGATTCGCGCGCCGCGCGCGCGTTCGCCGGACGCCTGAGCGAGCAGGCCGCCGCCATCTCCCGCATCAATCATCCGGGCATCGTCGCCATCCACCAGGTGGACGAGGCGGATGGCCGCGCCTTCGTCGCGATGGAGCACGTCGCCGGGCTCAACCTGGCCCAGTGGCTGTCGGTCACGCCGCTGCCGCCGCAGGCCGCGCTGCTGCAGGTGATGGACCAGTTGCTCGAGGCGCTGGAGTCCGCCCACCAGGCGGGCCTGCGCCATGGCGACGTCAAGCTCAGCAACGTGCTGATCACCAGCGCCGGGCTCGTGAAGGTGTCCGACTTCGGCCTCGCGCGCACCGAGGGCCGCAGCGGCGCGGCCGCCGGCGTCGCCCCCGAATACCAGTCGGGCCGGCTGATCGACCATCGCGTCGACATCTACGCCGCCGGCGCCATCCTGTACCGCATGCTGGTGGGCCGCGACCCGTACAGCAACGCGCTGGTGGACACCGCCGCCCACGCCCTCGCGGGCACGCTGCGCCTGCCCAGTACCATCGCCGAGGCGCAACGCCCGCCGGTGTTCGACAACGTCGTCTCGCGCGCGTTGCGGCTCGACCCGAGCCAGCGCTTCGCCACCGCCGCCGAATTCCGCGACGCGCTGCGCGACGCCACCCAGCTTCGCCTGCCCGAGCACGGCGGCGGCATCGTCACGCTCGACTCCGGCGCCCCGGCCAGCGCGACGATGGCCCCGATGCTGGGCGAACTGCCCACGCGCCCGGCGCGCATGGCGCCCAGCGGTCCGGCCGCCACCGGCGTGCCCACGCTCACCATCGCCATTCCCGACAGCCTGCTCGCGATGCCGTCGCACGATCCGTGGGCCCACGGGGGCCTGCGGGCCGCCGGCCCGGTCGAACGTCCCGACAGCGAACTCGCGTCCGACATGGTCGCCAACGACGAAGGCTATGCCGCGGCATTGCGCCACCAGGTGGAGCGCGACCGTCGCGCCTCGGTGGTATCGGCCGCCGCCGCCGCCACCAAGGCGCTGAGCGACGCGGCAGACTCCGCAGCCGCCGAGCCCGCGCCCGTGCCCTACGCGCGCCGCGCGCCGCCGCCCAGCTTCTCGATCCCGGCGCTGATGTCCTTCCCCAGCGACCTGTCCGTGGAGGAGCGTGGCGGCATCGTCATCAGCGGCCATGTGACGCAGCCGATGTCGGTGCGCGACCGCATGCTGCCCGATGGCGCGGCCGAGCGCGACCAGACCGACCTCGACCTGCCGCTGGCCGGCGACGGCGTCGGAATCCCGGCCGAGGCGCTGCGTCGCGTGATGCGCGTGCTGTCGGCCCACTTCGGCGAAATGGCCTCCGACATCCTGATGCGCGCGGCCCCCCGCGCGGGCACGATCCCCGAACTGCACACGCTGCTCGTGGCGCAGGCGGGCGGGGGGATCGACAAGAAGAGGCTGGCCAAGCAGTTGCGCGCGGTGGCGAAGCTGCCGCTCTGACCCCCGTGTCATCCTGCACGCAGTCGCAGGATCCACGCCGGCCGATGCGCCGACCCGTCATCCTGCGCGCAGTCGCAGGATCCACGCCGGCCGATGAGCTTCCTCAAGGGTGGATCCTGCGACTACGCGCAGGATGACGGCTTCGTCTACAACGCGCCAATGCAATTGGGCGCGCCGCACCGGCAGCGCAGCCCGCCCTTGTGGTGCGTCTCCCCGTAGTTCACGGTGATCTCCTCGCCCGGCGCGATGGCGCGAATCGCGTAGAACTCGATGCGGCCGCCGATGATCGCCAGGCGCGCGTTGGCCTGGCACGAGTGGTTGGTGAAGCGCATCGCGTCGGTGCCCGTCGACGCGTCGATGGCCGTGCGCTGCGAGATCTCCACGATCATGATCCGGTGCAGCGACGCCGCGCGGCGCCGGCCCTCGGTGCAGCTGATCGCCTCGCCGCGCATCTCGCCGATCTTCAGGCGCGGCGGGATCATCTCCGCCGCGAACACGCCGTGGCCGTCGATCTCGCTCTTGCGCACGAAGACGTCGAACTTCTGGTACGCCTGGCGCACCACGACGGGATCGGCAGGGAACTTGGGCATCAGAGCAGGCCGGTGGCCTGGCCCAGCGTGGCCACGGACGGCAGTTCCACGCGCGGCGCCGGCACCCAGCCCTTCTTGCGGTGCTCCACGACGACGTTGGTGTAGATGCCGCCGCGCACGTACCACCTGGCCGTGATGCGCGCGAAGCGCGGCTTGGCGGCGGCCACGATGTCGTCGAGGATGGTGTTGGTGACCTTCTCGTGGAACGAGCCCTCGTTGCGGTAGCTCCACATGTACATCTTCAGGCTCTTCAGCTCGATGCACAGCTCGTCGCAGATCATGTCGATCGTGAAGTGGGCGAAGTCGGGCTGGCCGGTCAGCGGGCAGTTGCAGGTGAACTCGGGGATCTGGAACTGGATCACGTAGTCGCGGCCCGACGACGGGTTGATGAAGACGTGCAGTTCCTTGCTGGGCGCGGTGGGCGGGTTCGGCGGCAGCTCGCGCGCGCCGACCTTCACGGAGGCCTTCGGAGCGGCCTTGGCCGGCTTGGACGAGGGAACGGCGACGGGGGAGGCGGGAGTCTTCTTGGCCATGGGATGTCTGCGCCACGGGAGGGCGGCAATGCGTGTTTCTTGGGGGGTCGCGACCGGCATCGGCCGGCGGCAGGGCAGGGGCGCGATGGTATCATCCCGGGCCGTTTCCCGTGTCCGCAGGGGTGCTCCCGGGCTCTCCGCTGCCGCGAAGAAAAACCATATAAATCAACACGTTAGCGCAACTCAAATCGACCGCCGGGAGCCCGGCGCGCGACTGAAACCGCTCCTCGACGTGCCCACCAGGCGCACCACCGTTCATGCGGCTCAATTCGATCAAGCTCTCAGGGTTCAAGTCCTTCGCGGATCCGACCACGTTCCAGTTGCCCGGCCAGCGCGTCGGCGTCGTCGGGCCCAACGGCTGCGGCAAGTCCAACATCATGGATGCGGTGCGCTGGGTGCTGGGCGAAAGCAAGGCGAGCGAGCTGCGCGGCGAGTCGATGCTCGACGTCATCTTCAACGGCTCCGGCTCGCGCAAGCCCGCGTCCCGCGCCAGCGTCGAGCTGGTGTTCAACAACGAGTCGGCGCGTGCCGGCGGCCCGTGGAACCAGTTCTCGGAGATCGCGGTCAAGCGCGTGCTCACGCGCGAGGGCGGCTCCAGCTACTTCATCAACAACCAGCCGGTGCGCCGCCGCGACGTGCAGGACGTGTTCCTGGGCACCGGCCTGGGGCCGCGCGCCTACGCCATCATCGGCCAGGGCACCATCTCGCGCATCATCGAGTCGCGCCCCGAGGAACTGCGCCTGTTCCTGGAAGAGGCCGCGGGCGTGTCCAAGTACAAGGAACGCCGTCGCGAGACCGAGAACCGGCTGAAGGACACGCGCGACAACCTGCTGCGCGTCGACGACATCCTGCGTGAGCTGAACAACAACCTCGACAAGCTCGAGCGCCAGGCCGAAGTGGCCACCAGGTACAAGACGCTGCAGGAGCAGGGCACGACCAAGCTGCACCAGCTGTGGTTCCTGAAGCACCGCGACGCGTCCACCGAGGCCGAGCGCGTGAAGCTGGCGGTGCTCGAGTCGACGAACTCGCTCGAGTCGCGCATGGCCGAGCTGCGCCACGTGGAGGCCCAGCTCGAGGAGGTGCGCGTCGCGCACTACGCGTCGTCCGATCGCCTGCACGTGTCGCAGGGCGACCTGGCGCAGGCACAGCTGGAGGTGAGCCGGCTCGAGGAACGCATCCGCTACGTCGTCGAAGGACGCCAGCGCGCCGAGCAACGCCTGGCCGAGCTGCAGGTGCAGAACGCGCAGTGGGTCGACCGCCAGGAGCAGGCCAAGGCGGAGCTGGAAGGCAACGCCGAGCAGATTGCCGGCGCCGCCGAACAGGCCGAGCTGCTCGCGGCCCAGGCCGAGGAGGAGGGCCTGCGCCTGCCCGACCACGAGGAGGCCGTGCGCGCGGCGCAGGCACGTACCAGCGGCCAGCGCGGCGAGGTCACGCAGGTGCAGCAGCAGATCCAGGTGCTGGCCGCCGAGAGCCGCAGCATCGAGGAGCAGGCGCGCGCGCTGCGCAGCCGGCGCGAGCGCCTGGCCGCCGAGCGCCAGCAGCTGGCCGCGCCCGACCTGCACAAGCTCGAGGAGCTGAAGACCCGTACCGCCGCGGCCGACGAGGCCAAGGACGAGATCGAGGCGCGCCTGGCCGAGGTCAGCGAAGCGGTGCCCGAGCTCGACGAGCTGCGCCGCGCGCAGCAGGAGGTGTTGAACCGCGACCAGTCGCGCCAGGCCGATCTCTCGGCCCGCCTGGAGGCGCTGCGCGCGCTGCAGGAAAAGGTGCAGACGGAGGGCAAGCTGAAGCCGTGGCTGGCCAGGCACGGCCTCGACGGGCTGGCCGGCCTGTGGACCAAGGTGCACATCGAGAGCGGCTGGGAGACGGCGCTGGAGTCGGCGCTGCGCGAGCGCCTCAATGCGCTGTCGGTGGGGCGCCTGGACATCGTGCGCGCCTTCGTGGGCGACGCGCCGCCGGCCAAGCTGGCGTTCTACTCGCCGCCGCAGGGCGCCATCGCCAACACGCACCGCACGCTGCCGCGCCTGTCCGACCTGCTCAAGCTGAACGACGCCGGCCTGCAGGCGCTGCTCAACGACTGGCTGGAGGGCGTCTATACGGCACCCGGCATGGACGAGGCGCTGGCCCAGCGCGGCCAGCTCACGCATGGCGAGGTCATCATGACCAAGGACGGCCATGCCGTCTCGCAGTTCGCCGTCGCCTTCTACGCCCCCGATTCCGAGCAGGCCGGCATGCTGGGCCGCGCGCAGGAGATCGAGCACCTGGAGCGCGAATCCAAGGCGCAGGTGATGATCACCGACGAGGCGCGCGCCGCGCTGATCCGCCTGGAGGCCAGGTACACCGACGCCGCGCAGCGCCTGCAGTCGGTGCGTCGCGAGGCCTCCGAGGCGCAGACCCGCGCGCACGAGCTGCACGTCGAACTGCTGCGCCTGTCGTCGCAGGCCGAGGCGGCCACCACGCGCCGCACGCAGCTGGAAGACGAGCTCGCCGAGATCGACGCGCAGGACGAGGGCCTGATCGAGCGCCGCATGACCGGCGAGGCCCGCTTCGAGGAGCTCGACCTGCAACTGGCCGACACGCAGGAGCGCCAGGCCGACCTCGAGGAGGGCGTGATCCAGGCCGAGCGCAAGCTGTCCGACGCGCGCGAGCAGCTGCGCGCGCTCGAGCGCCGCGCGCAGGAGGCGCAGTTCCACACGCGCGCGCTGTCGGCGCGCCAGGGCGAGCTGCAACGCGCCATCGAGACTGCCGACCAGCAGGTGCGGACCAACACCCAGGCCGGCGAGCAGCTCACGCTGGAGCTCGATTCGTTCAACGACCAGGCCGCGGGAGCCGGCCTGCAGGACGCGCTGGCCATCCGCGCCACGCGCGAGGCCGCGCTGGCCGTCACGCGCACCGAGTACGACGACCTGTCGGCGCAGCTGCGCCGGGCCGACGAGCAGCGCCTCGAATTCGAGCGCAGCCTGCAACCGCTGCGCGACGCCATCACCAAGCTGCAGCTGGAGGAACAGGCCGCGCAGCTGGGCGGCGCGCAGTACCTGGAGCAGCTGGTGGCGGCCGAGGTCGACCTCGAGGCGCTGGGCAAGAACATCGAGCAAGGCGGCGTGAAGCTGCACGGCCTGCAGACCGAGATCGACCGCATCGGCCGCGAGGTGAACGCGCTCGGCGCGGTCAACCTGGCCGCGCTCGACGAGCTGGTGTCGGCGCGCGAGCGCAAGACCTTCCTCGACGCTCAGACCGCCGACCTGAACGACGCCATCGGCACGCTGGAAGGCGCGATCCACAAGATCGACCTCGAGACCCGCGACCTGCTGATGAAGACCTTCAACCTGGTCAACGAGCAGTTCGGCCGCATGTTCCCGAGTCTCTTCGGCGGCGGCCAGGCCAGGCTGGTGATGACCGGCGACGAGATCCTGGACGCCGGCGTGCAGGTGATGGCGCAGCCCCCGGGCAAGAAGAACTCCACCATCCACCTGCTGTCGGGCGGCGAGAAGGCGCTCACGGCCATCGCGCTGGTGTTCGCCATCTTCATGCTCAACCCTGCGCCGTTCTGCCTGCTCGACGAGGTGGACGCGCCGCTGGACGATGCCAACACCGAGCGCTACGCGAAACTGGTCAACGAGATGTCGCACAAGGGCACGCAGTTCCTGTTCATCTCGCACAACAAGATCGCGATGGAGATGGCCGAGCAGCTGATCGGCGTCACGATGCAGGAGCAGGGCGTGTCGCGCATCGTGGCGGTGGACATGGAGGCCGCGCTGTCCATGGCCGAGGCCGCTTGAACACGACGATGCCGCTGAACCTCACCACCGCCCTCATCGCGCTGGCCGTGCTCGTGCTGGCGGGCATCGTCGCGCAGGGCCTGTGGAAGGCGCGTCGCATCGCCCGGCGCGGCGGCGGCGTCAACGTGGTGGTGGGCGACGAGCCCGGCGCGCGGCGCGAGCCCGAACTGGGCGCCGAACCGTTGGTCGCCGACGGCGGCCCGCTCCCGGGCGTGCCCGCTCGAGCGGACGGCCGCATCTTGCCGACGCGCCGTTCGGTGCGGCTGGACGCGCTGATCGACGCCATCGCCACGCTGGGCGTCGACGCGCCGATCGCGGGCGAGGGCGTGCTGCCGCACCTGCCCGGCGCCAACCGCGCGGGCACCAAGCCGTTCTTCATCGAGGGCCTCAACAGCGAGACGGGCGAGTGGGAGACCATCGTCGCCCAGGCGCGCTACGGCGAGTTCCAGGCCGGCGTGCAGATGGCCAACCGCAACGGCCCGCTCAACGAGATCGAGTTCTCCGAATTCGTGCAGAAGCTCGAGGCCTTCGCCCAGGCCATCGGCGCGTCCACCGACCTGCCCGACATGCTCGAGACCGTGGCCCGCGCCCGCGAGCTCGACGCCTTCGCGGGCCAGCACGACGCGCAGCTCGTGGCCTTGCTGCGCGCCAACTCGGTGGCGTGGTCGGTGGGCTACCTGCAGCAGGCCGCGCAGCGCCACGGCTTCGTGCCCGGCGCGGTGCCGGGCCGGCTGGTGTTGCCGGCCGTCGAGGAAGGCGCGCCGCCGGTGCTGGTGCTGTCCTTCGACGCCCAGGCCGCGCTGGCCGACGACCCCGGCCACGCGGCCGTGCGCGAGCTCTCGCTGGGCCTGGACGTGGCCCAGACCGAGGAACTCGCGGAGCCCTTCGCCGCGTGGCACGGCGCCGCGCGCAAGCTGGCCGAGGATCTCGACGCGGCGATCGTCGACGACCAGGGCCAGGAGATCACGCTGCACGCGTTCTCGGCCATCCACGCCGAGCTGACGCGACTCTACGAGGCGCTGTCCGCCCACGACCTCGCCGCCGGCTCCACCGGCGCGCGGCGGCTTTTCAGCTGACCCCGGCGCCGTCCACGATGTCGCAGATCACCTTCTCATGGCGGCCCGCGGCCGGCGCGGACGTGCACCTGCTGGCCGCGCTGTACCGCGACGCCGCGCTGCGGCTGGGGCCGCTCGTCTACACGCCGGAGCAGGCGCACGCCTGGGCCTCGTTCGCCGACGACGCGCCGGCGTTCCGCGACTACATCCTCCAGGCCGACACCTGGATCGCCGAGCGATCTGGCGACGGCCGTGCGCTGGGCTTCTGCGGCGCGAGCCGCGAGGGCGACCTGCGCGAGGTGCATTCGCTGTACGTGACGCCGGCGCTGACGCGGCGCGGGCTGGGCGGCGCCATGCTCGAGCGCACGCTGCAGCGCGCCGGGCAGGAGGGCGCCACGCGCTTCGCCGCCTGGGCGACGCCGTTCAGCCGGCCCGTGTTCCTCGCGGCCGGATTCGTCCTGACGCAGGCTGTGCAGGCGCCGTTCGCCGGGGTGATGTTCGAGCGCTATCGCGTCGAGCGCGGATAGGCGAACGTTCATCCTCAGGGAAATGCCGTGTCGACGCCGCCCGATCATTCCGACACGACGCTGACGCCCGACCAGGCGATGCAGCTGGCCATCGCCCACCACAGGCAGGGCCAGCTCGAGGTGGCCGGGCGGATCTACGCCGACGTGCTGGCGCTGCAACCGCGCCGGCCGGACGCGCTCAACTTCATGGGCATGCTGCAGCTGCAACTGGGCGACCCCGTGCGCGCCCATCGCCTGCTGCGCGACGCGTCGCGGCTCGCGCCGCGCGAACCCGCCGTCTGGATCAACCTGGGCAACGTGCTGACGGCGCTGGGCCGGCTGCCCGAGGCAGAGAAGGCCTTCCACCGCAGCCTCGCGCTGGCCGAGGGCCCGGAGGCGCTGACCAACATCGCGCGCCTCCAGCGCCGCCGCCTGGAGTGGACGCGCAGCGAGGCCTCGTGCCGGCGGGCGCTGGCGCTGGCGCCGCGCTTCGGCGAGGCCTGGCACTACCTGTCGCTGGCGCTGCTGGGCCAGCGGCGCTCGGAGGAGGCCTTCGAGGCCGCGGTGCAGGCGGAGCTTCTGCTGCCGGAGAAGCCGGGGCGGCGCGAGAGCTACGGCCGCGCGCTGTCGGCCGCCGGCGAGCAGGAGCGCGCCGTGGCGTTCTATCGAGACTGGCTGGGACGCGAGCCCGGCAACCCGTACGCGAGCCACCACCTGGCCGCGAGCCTCGGCGAATCGCCCGAGCGTGCCAGCGACGCCTACGTCGAGCACGTGTTCGACCACTTCGCCGACAGCTTCGACACGCACCTGGCCGCGCTGAAGTACTGTGCGCCCGAACTTGCCGCGCAGGCCTTGCGCGACGCGCTGCCGGCGCCGGCGGCGCAGTACGACGTGGCCGACCTCGGCTGCGGTACCGGGCTGTGCGGGCCGCTGGTCAGACCGTGGGCGCGCTCGCTGGCGGGCTGCGACCTGTCGGCGGGCATGCTGGCGAGGGCGGGCGCGCGGCAGGCCTACGACGCGCTCGTCAAGGAGGAGCTGGTGCGGTTCCTGGTGGAGCGTCCGGGCGCGTTCGACGTGCTGGTGTCCGCCGACACGCTGATCTATTTCGGCGAGCTCGCGGGGGTGTTCGTGGCGGCTCGCTCGGCGTTGCGCCCTGGCGGCACGCTCGTGTTCACGCTGGAGGCCTCGCCGGACGACACGGCGGCCGACTTCGTCCTCACCCCGAGCGGTCGCTTCGCGCACACCCACGCCGGCATACGCGCGCGGCTCGCGCAGGCCGGGCTGGTCGAGCGCCGCATCGCCGCGGCATCGCCGCGCGATGAAGGCGGCAAGGCGGTGCCGGGCTGGCTCGTCGTCGCGACGCGGTAGGCTGTGGGCATGCGCGAGCTGATCCCGAGACTGCCGGGCCTGCTGGCCGTCGTTGCCGTCGCGCCGTCGGCGTGCAACTCGTCGAGCTGCGTGCCCACCCCGAAGCCGCTGGCGTCCACCGCCGGCCCGGGCGTGCACGTGCTGGCGCAGCGCCTGGCCATGCCCGGCCTCGGCCGCGAGCGCACGCTGCGGCTGTACCTGCCGCCGTCGTACGACGCGAACCCGGCGCGGCGATACCCCGTGCTGTACATGCACGACGCGCAGAACCTGTTCGACGACCGCACCTCGTTCGCCGGCGAGTGGGGCGTGGACGAGTCGCTGGACGAGCTCGCCCGCACGCGCGGGTTCGAGGCCATCGTGGTGGGCATCGACAACGGCGAGAGCGAGCGCATCCGCGAGCTCTCGCCGTGGACCAACCCGAAGTACGGCCCGGCGCAGGGCGAGCGGTACATGGCCTTCGTCGTCGACACCGTCAAGCCGTGGATCGACACGCACTACCGCACGCAGCCCGGCCGCGACGGCACCGCCATCATCGGCAGCTCGATGGGCGGACTGATCTCGCACTACGCGCTGCTGCGCTACCCGCAGGTGTTCGGCAAGGCCGCCATCTTCTCGCCGTCGTACTGGTTCAGCGGCGAGGTCTACGCGCAGACCGCGGCGCATCCGTGGCCGCCGGGCACGAAGACGTACTTCTACGTCGGCGGCCGCGAGGACGAGGAGTCGGTGCCCGACGTCGACCGCATGGTGGCGCTGCTGCGCACCCAGCCGCACGCGCCGGGCGACGTCACCGAGCACGTGGTGCCCGCCAACGAGCACGACGAGCGCGCGTGGCGCGCCGAGTTCCCGCTGGCCGTGGCGTGGCTGTTCGACCTGCCAGCGGCGGGCAAGCCCTAAGATCCGCATTTCGCTCCGCCGCCCGCATGACCGCCCTGAACCTGCCCGACCGCGCTTTCGCCGCCTTCCTGTTCGACATGGATGGCACTCTTCTCAGCTCGATCGCGGCCGCCGAGCGTGTCTGGGCCCGGTGGGCCGGGCGCCACGGTCTCGACGTGGCCGCGTTCCTGCCCACGATCCACGGCATGCGCAGCGTCGAGACCGTGCGCCGCCTGAACCTGCCGGGCGTCGACCCCGAGGTGGAGGCCGCTGCGATCACCGCCGAGGAGATGGACGACGTCGAGGGCGTCCAGCCCATCCCTGGCATCCTCGCGTTCCTCGCCACGCTGCCGGCCGAGCGCTGGGCCGTGGTCACGTCCGCGCCGCGCGAACTGGCGCGCCGGCGCATCGCCGCGGCGGGCCTGCCGGTGCCGCCGCTGATGATCGCCGCCGAAGACGTGGCGCGCGGCAAGCCGGCGCCCGACTGCTTCGAGCTGGCGGCCCGTCGCCTGGGCGTGTCCGCGCGCGACTGCCTGGTGTTCGAGGACGCGCCAGCCGGCATCGCCGCGGGCGAGTCCGCGGGCGCGGCCGTCGTCGTGATCTCGGCGACCCACGCCCATCCGCTGCACACCGTGCACGCCTCGGTGAACGACTACCGGGTGCTCGCCAACCGCGTCGACCCGGACGGCGGGCTGCGCCTGCTCGTCAAGACCTGAATCGAACGGAAGCCGCCCTTGGATGATTCGCCGGCCCCGTCCACGAGCTCGCCTTCGCAGGCCGGGTTCGAACAGCGGCTGCTGAGCGCCGCGCTCGCGGGCCGCGTGGCGCAGCCCCAGGACCTGAACACCCCGTTCACCGATCCGGACATCGAGGTGCGCGGCGACTTCGTGCGTTCCCTCGCGATCGATGCGGATCCGACGCTCAAGCTCCACGAGCGCGGCATCCGCCTGCAGCGGCTGCGCATCGTCGGCAAGCTCGACCTGTCCTACTGCGAGGTGCGGCGGCCGCTGCGCTTCGAGGACTGCCAGATCGACGAGGTCGACGTGACGAACGCCAGGTTGGCCACGCTCAGCTTCCACGGTTGCACGGTCGGATCGCTGACCGGCGATCGCTGCACGGCCGCGGCGCTGTTCCTGCGCAAGACCACGGTCAACCAGGGCGTTCGCGCGCTCGGGGCGCAGATCGCCGGCGACTTCGACTGCGAGGGCGCGACGATCGTCGCCGCGCGGCCGCTGCTGTTCAAGCGCGAGGGCGAGACGGACAACGACATCGCCGGCCTGGACGTCGCCCTCGGCCTCGACGCCGCGGCCATCGGCGGCGCGTTCTTCCTGCGCGGGGCGACGCTGGTCGGCCGGCTGTCGGCCGCCAGCCTGACCGTGGCCAAGCTGCTCGATGCGCGCGAGTTGAAGGCGTACACGAGCTCGCTGGGCCTCGACTCCGCGATCGTCGGCAACGATGCGGACTTCGGCGGCGCGTTCATCGGGGACGCGGCGGGCTACGCGAGCTCGCCGCACCCGATGGCGTTGAACCTGAGCCAGGCGCGCATCGGCGGCACGCTGCGGCTCGGCGAGCTCTTCCGTACCGACCGCGGCGTGCTGTTGAACGACCTGCGCGTGTCGGGCAACCTGACGCTGCGCGGCGCGCGCCTGTCCACCCGCTTCACGATGGCCGTCGTCGCGCAGCGCATGCAGGTCGACGGCACCTTCGACCTCGATTCGTCGACGTGCTTCGGCGCGGCGGCGGTGGCGGCCGCCGACAGCGGCAAGAAGAGCACGGCCGGTCGTCTCGCCGCCAGGCCGCGGCGACGCTGGTTCGCCAAGGCGGAGCCGCCGCGTGCCCCGGGCGCGGCGCTGGACCTCACCGCGGCGCAGGTCGGATCGCTGTCCGACCAATGGGCCGACTGGCCACGCGGCAACCGCGTGCTGGGCTTTCGCTACAAGGCCATCGCCGGCGCGACATCGACCCGCGCCGCGTGGTGGGTGCATTGGCTGGGCCTGCAGCTCGACGAGGACCTGCGCAAGCTGAATGAGGGCGAGAAGGCGCTGGGCGACGACGGGTTCAAGCCCCAGCCGTGGGACCAGGCGATCCTCGCGTTGCGCGCGGCCGGCTGCCTGCGCGACGCCGAGGACCTGGCCATCGCCAAGGAGACCGCCGAACATGCGCATGACGAGCCGCTGTCCAGGCTCTCGCGTCGGCTGTGGGGCGTGTGCGCCGGCTACGGCTACCGGCCGCTGCGCCTGCTGTGGGCGCTGCCCGTCGTCTACCTGGTCTCGGTGTGGATCTACGCGGACGCCGCGGACGCGGGCGCGATGGCGCCGACGGAGGAGGAGTTCGTCGCCAAGGACGAGTTCCAGCGCTGCCATCCGGAGCACGGCGGCAACTGGTCGCGCTGCGCGCTGGCGCCGGCCTACCCGGATTTCAACGCCTGGGGCTACGCGCTGCAGACGCTGTTGCCGGCCATCGAGGTGCGCCAGGCCAAGGATTGGGCGCCGGTGCGATGGCAGCGACCGGTCGTGCCGATTCCGCCTAAACCGGCTACGTCGGCGCCGCAACACGTCGCCGGCGCGGAGCCGCTGCCGGAGATCTCAGGCTGGGGCCGATTCGCGCTGTACTGGAGCTGGTTCGAGGGCACGTTGGGCCTGGCGGCGCCGGTGCTGGTCGGCCTGGCGCTCACCGGCCTGATCCGGCGCAAGCTGAAGGACTGAGATACTCCGGCCGCCGCGCCGGAAATGCAGCGGCGGGCGCCTAAACTCTCGTCGATGACCTCGACCCTCGCCTCCGCCTCGAAACGCGCCGACGAACTGCACGCGATCCTGCACGAGCACGCCCACAAGTACTACGTGCTCGACGAGCCCAGCATCCCCGACGCCGACTACGACAGGCTGTTCCAGGAGCTGCAGGCGATCGAGGCCGCGCATCCCGAACTGCAGCGCGCCGACTCCCCCACGCAGCGCGTCATCGGCCAGGTGCTGGAGGGCTTCGACAGCGTGGTGCACGCCGTGCCCATGCTCAGCATCCGCACCGAGACCGACACGACGGCCGGCGGCGCGCAGGCCTTCGACGCGCGCGTGCGGCGCGAGCTGGGCCTGGCCGAGACCGATCCGCCGGTGGCCTATTCGGCCGAGCTGAAGTTCGACGGCCTGGCCATCAACCTGCGCTACGAGCGGGGCGTGCTGGTGCAGGCGGCCACGCGCGGCGACGGCGAGAAGGGCGAGGACGTCACGTCCAACATCCGCACCCTGCGCCAGATCCCGCTCAAGCTGCGCGGCGTGGCGCCGCCGGTGCTGGAGGTGCGCGGCGAGGTCTACATGCGGCGCGACGACTTCGAGGCCTACAACGAACGCCAGCGCGCGCTGATCGCGGGCGGCGCGAAGAACGAGAAGACCGTCGTCAACCCGCGCAACGCCGCGGCGGGCGCGGTGCGCCAGCTCGACCCGAACCAGTCGCGCAGGCGGCCGCTGAGCTTCTTCGCGTATGGCCTGGGCGACGTGCAGGGCTGGACGGTGCCGGCCACGCACAGCGGCCTGCTGGACGCGCTGGCCGCGATGGGGTTTCCGGTCGCGAAGCAGCGCGTGGTGAGCCAGGGCAGCGAGGGGCTGGTCGAGTTCCACCAGGCCATGGGTGCGGCGCGCGACCAGCTGCCTTTCGACATCGACGGCGTGGTCTACAAGGTCGACTCGCGCGAGCTCCAGGCGAAGCTGGGCTTCGTCAGCCGCGAGCCGCGCTGGGCCGTGGCGCACAAGTACCCGGCGCAGGAGCAGACCACGCTGCTGCTGGACATCGACGTGCAGGTGGGCCGCATCGGCACGCTGACGCCCGTGGCCAAGCTGCAGCCGGTGTTCGTGGGCGGCACCACCGTCAGCAACGCCACGCTGCACAACGAGGACGAGATCCGGCGCAAGGACATCCGCATCGGCGACACCGTGATCGTGCGCCGCGCCGGCGACGTCATTCCGCAGGTGGTGGCCGCCGTGCTGGAGCGCCGCCCGCCCGAGGTGGCCGCGCTGGCCCCGTTCGACATGTTCGTGCGCGTGGGCGGCAAGTGCCCGGCCTGCGGCAGTCCCATCGAGCGTCGCGAGGGCGAGGTGGCGTGGCGCTGCACCGGCGGCGTCACCTGCCCGGCGCAGGTCAAGCAGGCCATCCTGCACTTCGCCAGCCGCCGCGCGGTGGAGATCGAGGGCCTCGGCGACGAGATCGTGGAGCAGGTCGTCGACCTGGGGATCGTGCGCACGCTGCCCGGGCTCTACAAGCTGGGCATCGCCAAGCTCAACGAGCTGGAACGCATGGGCGACAGGAGCGCCACCAAGCTGGTGGACGCCATCGAGCGCAGCAAGTCCACCACCTTGCCGCGTTTCCTGTTCGGGCTGGGCATCCGCCACGTGGGCGAGACCACGGCCAAGGACCTGGCGCGCCATTTCGGCGACGTCGACAAGCTGATGGACGCCAGCGTGGAGCAGTTGCTGGAGGTGCCCGACGTCGGCCCCACCGTCGCCACCAGCGTGCGCGCGTTCTTCGACCAGCCGCATCACCGCGAGATCGTGGAGCAGTTGCGCGCCGCGGGCCTGCACTGGCCGGCCATCGAGGGCACCGCCAGCGACGCGTTCCGTCCGCTGCTGGGCAAGACGCTGGTCATCACCGGCACGCTGCCCACGCTGAGCCGCGACGAGGCCAGGGATCTCATCGAGGCGGCCGGCGGCAAGGTGAGCGGCTCGGTGTCGAAGAAGACGAACTGGCTGGTGGCGGGCGAGGAGGCGGGCAGCAAGCTGGAGAAGGCGCAGTCGCTCGGCGTGGCCATCCTCGACGAGGCCGGCCTGCAGGCGTTGCTGGCGGCGCTGCCCGACGCGACCCCGTGACCGCACGTTTTCTCGCCACGCTGCAAAATCCGTTCAAGACTCTCTTCAAGGCTTCTTCCACCATGACCGTTCGCGACATCCTCAAGATGGGCGATCCGCGCCTGTTGCGCATCGCCAAGCCCGTCGAGCACTTCGACACGCCCGAGATGCGCGAGCTCATCGCCGACATGTTCGAGACCATGAAGCACGCCAACGGCGCCGGCCTGGCCGCGCCGCAGATCGGCGTGGACCTGCAGCTCGTGATCTACGGCTACGACAGCAACGTGCGCTACCCCGACGCGCCGCCGGTGCCCAGGACGGTGTTGATCAACCCGGTGATCACGCCGCTGGACGACGCCGAGGTGGATGGCTGGGAGGGCTGCCTGTCGGTGCCGGGCCTGCGCGGCGTCGTGCCGCGCTGGGAACGCATCCGCTACACGGGCTTCGACGAGCTGGGCACCCCGATCGATCGCGAGGCCGACGGCTTCCACGCGCGCGTGGTACAGCACGAATGCGACCACCTGATCGGCCGGCTGTACCCGACGCGCATGCGCGACCTGACCCAGTTCGGCTACACCAGCGTGCTGTTTCCCGAGATGGATCCGAACGCGGACGATTGATCATGGACGGGCAGCCTGCGCGCAACGAACGGTCATCCTGCGCGCAGTCGCAGGATCCACGTGATGCCGCGGTCGTGGTTCCTGCGACTGCGCGCAGGATGACGCTTCAACCCTTCCTCCGCATCCTCCTCGTCGCCACCTGCCTCGCAGGCGCGGCCGCGCACGCGCAGGAAGACCCGCCGGCCCGCGTCGGCCGCGTGGCCGAGGTCGCCGGCACGGTGCGTACGCTCGACGCCGAAGGCGCGTGGACGGACGTCGTGCGCAACCAGACGCTGTCCACCGGCGACCGCATCACCACCGACCCGGCCAGCGGCGCCACGCTGCAGTTCGGCTCGACCGTCGTGCGCCTGGGCGCCGACACCGATCTCGCGGTGACGCAGCTCGACGACCAGCGCATCCGCCTGCGCTTCGACCACGGCCAGCTGGCCGTGCGCGTGCGTTCCGACGACATCCCCGGCGAGCTGTTCATCGATACCGAAGAGGGGGCCTGGGTACCGCATCATCCGGGGCAGTACCGCTTCGATCGCGCCGCGGCCCATCAGGTGCTGGGGGCGCAGGCATGGCGCGGCGACATGCTGCTGGAGGCGCCCGACAGCTCGCTGCCGCTGGCCGCGCCGCAGCGCGCCGAGGTCTGGCGCGCGGGCGCGCCACCGGCCACGCACTACCGCCTGGTGCCGGCCGTCAAGGACGTCTTCGGCGACGCCGCGCTGGCGCGCGACCAGGCCGACGACAGGACGGCCGCCGCCGATGTCACGGCGCAGGTACCGTCCGAGATGACCGGCGCGGCCGAGCTGGCACGCTTCGGCGCGTGGAGCGCGGCACCGGACGGGGCGCACTGGTGGACGCCCGCGAAGCTGCCGGCCGGCTGGCAGCCGTTCCAGCAGGGCGCATGGTGGTGGAGCGGGCGCTGGGGCTGGACCTGGGTCGACGACCAGCCCTGGGGCTTCGCACCGTCCCATTACGGACGCTGGGCGATGCAGCGCGGCCACTGGGCCTGGACGCCCGGCCAGTGGGGCACGACGCGTCCGGTCTACGCGCCGGCCGCGGTGGGCTGGTTCGGCGGGCCGGCGCTGACCGTCGGCGACGCGGCGGGCATCGGCTGGGTGGCGCTGGCGCCGGATGAATTGCTGTTCCCCGGCTACGCCGTGTCGGCGAAGTACTGGAACGCGCTCAACAACGCCAGCGTCGGACCTGCGGGGAGGCGCGCCGTGGCGATGAACGGTCGCGCGCGCCTCGCGCCCGCGGGCGCGGTCGCGTACGCGAACCGCGGCGTGCCGGGTGCGGTGGCCGTCGTGGCGGCGTCCGCGTTGTTGCCGCAGGTGCCGGTGGCCACGATGCCGGCCGTTCGCGGCGCGGCGCTGCGCCAGCCGGCGTTCGAGGCGCGCGTGGCCGCATCCGTGCTGCAGGGCCCGCCGGCCGGGCCGGGCGGACGCGTGCTGTCGTCGGGCGTGGCCGGGGTGCAGGTGCCGATCGCGGCACGGCCCGCGGCCTCGCGCTGATCACTTCAGAAGCGGTTTCAGCGACGGCCAGACGTTGTCGAGGATGATCGGATGCGCCTTGGCCACCGGATGGATGCGGTCGGCCTGGAACCAGTCGTCCGCGTCGGGCCGGTCGGCGATGCCCTTGAAGATGAAGGGCACCAGCGCGGCCTTTTGGGCGGTGGCCACGTCGGCATACATCTGCGCGAAGTCGGCCTGGTACTTGCGGCCGAAGTTGGGCGGCACCATCATGCCGGCGATCACCACGCGGGCGCCCGCGGCCCGCGCCAGCGTCACCATCGCGTCGAGGTTCTTGCGCGTGGCGCTCATCGGCAGGCCGCGCAGCGCGTCGTTGCCGCCCAGCTCGATCACCACCACCTTGGGATGATGCTGACTCAGTACCTGAGGCAAACGAGCAAGACCGCCCGACGTGGTGTCGCCGCTGATGCTGGCGTTGGCCACCGTCCAGGGCAGCTTCTGCTCGGCCAGGCGCTGGCCCAGCAACGCCACCCAGCCGGTGCCGCGTGCCAGTCCGTACTCGGCCGAGATGCTGTCGCCCAGCACGACGATCTCGCGCTCGCTCGCGGCGCGTGCGCCGGGCGCAAAGGCGGTGGCCAGCACCGCCGCGACGCTCGCGCTAAAGTGCAGCAATCTGCGGCGCGAAGTCCGCGCCCCGAAAAGTGAATGCATGTCTGAGCCCATCATCGTCGTCGACCGCCTCACCCGGCAGGTGAGTGACGCCACCGGAACCCTGACGATTCTCCACGACATCTCGTTCACCCTGAATGCCCGCGAGTCGGCCGCCATCGTCGGCGCTTCCGGCTCGGGCAAGAGCACGCTTCTTGGACTGCTCGCGGGCCTGGACGTTCCGACCTCCGGCAAGGTGATCATGGCCGGCAGCGACCTGTTCACGCTCAGCGAGGACCAGCGCGCCGCCGTGCGCGCCGAGCGCGTGGGCTTCGTGTTCCAGAGCTTCCAGCTGCTGGCGCACCGCACCGCGCTGGAGAACGTGATGCTGCCGCTGGAACTCGGCGGCGCGCGCGACGCGCGCGCGCGCGCCACCGAGATGCTGGCGCGCGTGGGCCTGGGCGAGCGCCTGCAGCACTATCCGCGCGTGCTCTCGGGTGGCGAGCAGCAGCGCGTGGCGCTGGCGCGCGCGTTCGTCGTGCGGCCGCAGGTACTGCTGGCCGACGAGCCCACCGGCAGCCTCGACTTCGCCACCGGCGAGACCGTGATGCAGCTGATGTTCGACCTGAACCGCGAGATCGGCACGACGCTGGTGCTGGTGACGCACGACAGCGCGATCGCGGCGCGTTGCGACCGGCAGCTGCACATCGAGGCCGGGCGACTGCTGGACGCGCTGCCGGCCTGAGATTCCCATCAAAGAAAAAGCGCCCGGCCTTCGCAGGCGGGCGCTTTCGCGGGATCGAGGCGCGCGCGGCGCCGCGGTCTTACTTCTGGGCGGGGGCGGCAGCCGCCGGGCCCTGGGCTTGCTGGGCGACGAACTTGTAGTCGGTCTTGGCGGCGACGCGCAGCTTTTCCTGGTACTCCTGCAGCTTGACTTGTTCCATCTGCTGCTTGACCTTGTCCTTGACTTCGTCGAAGGACGGGAACTGCGCCGTGCGCACGTCTTCCACGCGGATGATGTGGTAGCCGAACTGGGTCTTGACCGGGGTGTCGGTCATCTGGCCCTTCTGCAGGCCTTGCAGCGCCGTGGCGAACTCGGGCACGTAGGAGCCGGGCTTGGCCCAGCCGAGGTCGCCACCGTTTTCGGCGGAGCCGGTGTCCTTGGAGTTCTTCTTGGCGAGGTCCTCGAACTTCGCGCCGGCCTTGATCTGGGCGATCAGCTTCTTGGCTTCGTCTTCGCTGTCGACGAGGATGTGGCGGGCGTCGTATTCCTGGCCCGATTGCTCGGCCTTGAACTTGTTGTATTCCACCAGGGCGTCGGCGTCGCTGATCGGATGCGCCTTGAGGAAGTTCTGGAACAGCGTGTTGATCAGGACGGTCTGGCGCAGCAGCTCCAGCTGTGCCTTGTAGTCGGCCGTGTTGGCGATGCCCTGCTTCTCGGCTTCCTGGGCGAAGATCTCGCGGATCACGACCTGGTCCTTGGCCTGGGCGCGCATCTCAGGCGTCGGCTCCTGGCCATGCGTGGCGGACTTGATCAGCGCGTCGACGCGTGCCGTCGGCACCGGCTTGCCATTGACGACGGCGACGTTCTGCGCCATCACGGCGAACGGCAGCACGAGGATGCCGAGCAGGGCGGCCGAGGATTTGAAATTCATGCTGGGAGGCTTTCGAGCAAACGGTTTTGGACGTGAACAGGAACAATTAAGTTCCTGGGGGAATTCACCATGTCACCGGGAATTCAGGTTGGTGAAACCGGAAAGCCTTTGGACACATCAAAAGAGACCCATCGAGAAACTCTTTCGAGAATCTGCGCCCCGGCAACAAGACAGAAGCAAATCAACCGGCTTCGTCCGGCGTGCGGGCGTCGATGGCGAGCGCGTGGATACCCTCTGCCATCCAGGGGCGGAGGGCATCATACACGAGGCGATGGCGCGAAATTCGGGACATTCCCGCGAACTCGGCGCTCACGATGCGCACGTTGAAATGGGCGCCGGACTGCGCGCCCGCATGGCCTGCGTGGGCGGCGCTGTCGTCCACCACCTCGAGTTCGGTGGGCGCCAGCCGGGCGGTGAGCGCCTGCGTGATCGCGTCGTTGAGCGGGAGGGTGGTGGCCATGCTCACGCCGCCGGCTTGTCGGGAGCCGGCTCGGGCTCCAGGTGCCTGCTCAGGTAGAAGCCCTGGGCCACGACGAAGACGACCGACATCCCGAGCGAGCCGAAGGCGTGGAAGCTGACCCAGTAGTCGCGGAAGAAATAGACCACCAGCAGGTTGAGCAGGCCCATCAGCGCGAAGAACGCGACCCAGCTGAAGTTCAGCCGCTGCCAGACGGTGTCGGGCAGCTCCACCTCGGCGCCGAGCGTCGAGCGGAACAGGTTCTTGTGGAAGAACGTCTGGCTGCCCCAGAAGACCAGGCCCAGCACCCACGAGTAGATGCTCGGCTTCCACATGATGAACATCTGGTTGTGCAGCCAGACGGTGAGGCCGCCGAAGATCACGATGAGCGTGAGGCTGATCCACAGCATCAGGTCGATCTTGCGGCCGGTGGACTTCATCCAGGCGACCTGCGCCAGCGTGGCGATGAGCACGACCACCGTGGCCAGCAGCGCCGGGGCCTCGACTGAGCCCACCACGCCGCCCTGGACCAGCGCGCCGAGCCAGTGCGTGGCGAACGCCGCGCCCTGGTCTGGCAGCTTGCCGGCGATCTTGTACGTCGCGAAGAAGAAGACCAGCGGCAGGAAGTCGAAGAGGAGTTTCATGGTCGACGGGGCGCCGGGGGAGGCAGGAGAACGGGGCGCGGACGGCGGCCGGGAGGCAGCGCGACAGGAAGCAGGCAACTCGACGCCACAAAGAGGCCGTCGAGGGGGCGAAGTCTAGCGCAGGGCCGTGCGCCGACGTTGGCCCCCGCTCAGGACGAGCACGACACCTCGATGCCGCGCGCCCAGTCGGGCGGCAGCGCAGCATAGCGCGCGGCGCCCGGCTGCTCGTCGTACGGCCGGCGCAGCGCCTCGTGCAGCGCCCGCACTTCGCCGAAATCTCCGGCGACCGCCTGCTCGATCGCGTGCTGGGCCAGGTGGTTGCGCAGCACGATCTTCGGGTTCACGCCGTCCATGGCCGCGCGGCGCTCCGCGTCGGAACGCGGCTCCGACTCGAGCCGGCGCAGGTAGCGCCCGCCCCAGGCGTCGGCCGCGGCGCGATCGATGAAGTGGTCGCGCCAGGCCGACGGCGTGGCGCCGCTGGCGCGATCGAAGGCGCTCAACGCGCGCCACGCGATCGTGTGGTCGACGCGCTCGTCGGCCATCAGGGCCAGCAGGTCGTCGAGCAGCGCCTTGTCGCCGTCCTCGGCCAGCACCAGGCCCAGCTTCGCGCGCATGTGGTCGGAGTACGCCTCGGTGAACAGCTCGCCGAAGGTGTCGAGCACCGGCGCCAGCGTCGCGTCCGGGTCGGCGCACAGGGGCTTGAGCGCGTGGCCCAGCGCGTGCAGGTTCCACCAGGCCACGTTGGGCTGGCGCGCGAAGGCGTAGCGGCCGCCGCTGTCGGAGTGGTTGCAGACGTGGCCGGGGTCGAAGCCGTCGAGGAAGCCGAACGGGCCGTAGTCGATCGTCAGCCCGAGGATGGACATGTTGTCGGTGTTCATCACGCCGTGCGCGAAGCCGACGGCCTGCCAGTGCGCCACCATGGCCGCGGTGCGGTGCACCACCTCGCCGAGCCAGGCGTGCAGCGGATCGAGCCCGTCGCGGCCGTCCTGGAGTTGCGGGAACTGGGTGGCGATCGTGAAGTCGACCAGGCGGCGCAGCGCGTCGTGCTGGCCGGAATGCGCGAAGTGCTCGAAGTGGCCGAAGCGCAGGAAGCTGGGCGCGACGCGCGCGACGACGGCGCCGGTCTCCATGGCCTCGCGCCGCACCGGCAGCGCCGAGCCCGCCACCGCCAGCGCGCGCGTGGTGGGCACGCCCAGCGCGTGCATCGCCTCCGAGCACAGGAACTCGCGGATCGACGAGCGCAGCACCGCGCGGCCGTCGCCCATGCGCGAGTAGGGCGTGCGGCCCGCGCCCTTGAGCTGCAGCTCGAACGATGGCGCGTCGGGTTGCGCCTGCCACTCGCCCAGCAGCAGCGCGCGGCCGTCGCCCAGCTGCCCGGCCCAGACGCCGAACTGGTGGCCGCTGTAGACCGTGGCCATGGGCCGCAGGCCGGCCCAGGTGGCGCGGCCGGTGAGCACGTCGATGCTGCGCCAGTCGGCGCGCGTGGCCCAGTCTGCGGGCCAGCCCAGCAGGGCCGCGCAGTCGGCGCTGGTGGCCACCCAGTGCGGGTCGGGGAAGGTCTGCGCGGTCAGGTCGGTGCCCCAGGCGTCGCGTCGAACGTCGGGCGTGTCCTGCGCGAAGTGCGCGAAGCGGTTGATCCAGTGCGCGGGTTGCGGGCCGGCGGCGGCGATGTCGGACGAGGCGAGTGCAGTCATTTGCGGCCAGTCTAGCCAGCGACCCTGGCGCCCGGGCGGCGAAGGGCTTTAAAGTAGGGCGATCAGCGCGTGCGCGCGTGTCGCGCTGGCGACATCGGCCGGGCCGGGTGCGCGAACGAAGACCAACGACAAGGAGACCTGCGATGAGCGTCCTGATGGGCCAGATGATGAACATGCCGTTGACCGTGTCGTCGCTGATCCGGCACGCGGCGCGGCATGCGGGCGACGTCGAGATCGTGTCCCGGCGTTGCGAGGGCGACATCCACCGGTCGACCTGGGCGGAGGTCGAGAAGCGCTCGCGCCAGTTCGCGCAGGTGCTGCAGGCGCTGGACGTCGCGCCGGGCGAGCGCGTGGCCACGCTCGCGTGGAACGGCCATCGCCACGTGGAGATCTACTACGGCGCCTCCGGCTCGGGCCGCGTGTGCCACACGATCAACCCGCGCCTGTTCCCCGAGCAGATCGAGTGGATCGCCAACGACGCCGAGGACCAGGTACTGTGCTTCGACGCCGGCCTGCTGCCGCTGGCCGAGAAGCTCGCGCCCAGGCTGGCGACGGTGCGCCACTTCGTGCTGATGGGCCATCGCGGGCAGATGCCGGCGACCACGGGCATCCCGAACCTGCTGTGCTTCGACGACCTGGTCGCGGCGCAGGACGGCGACGTCGCATGGCCCGATCTCGACGAGAACACCGCGGCCACGCTCTGCTACACGTCGGGCACCACGGGCAACCCGAAGGGCGCGCTCTACAGCCACCGCTCCATCGTGCTGCATTCCTATGGCGCGGCGCTGCCCGACGCGATGAACTGCTCCACGCGCGACGTGATCCTGCCCATCGTGCCGATGTTCCACGTCAACGCCTGGGGCCTCCCGTACACCGCCGCGATGATCGGCGCCAAGCTGGTGATGCCCGGCGCGTGGCTGGACGGCGCGTCGCTGTACAAGCTGTTCGAGGACGAGAAGGTCACCTTCAGCGCCGGCGTGCCCACCGTGTGGCTGGGCCTGCTGAACTACATGAAGGCCAACGACCTGCGCTTCTCCACGTTCAGGCGCACGGTCATCGGCGGTTCGGCCTGCCCGCCGGCGATGATGAAGACGCTGCAGCAGGACTACGGCATCGAGGTGATCCACGCCTGGGGCATGACCGAGCTGTCGCCGCTGGGCACGCTGTCCAGGCTCCAGGCCAAGCACGACGCGATGCCGCCCGAGGCGCGCCAGAAGCTGCTGCAGAGCCAGGGCCGCGTGATCTACGGCATCGACATGGCCATCATCGACGACGACGGCCGCTCGCTGCCGTGGGACGGCCAGGCGGCCGGCAACCTGGTGGTGCGCGGGCAGTGGGTCATCTCCCGCTACTTCAAGGGCCGGGACTCGCCGCTGGTGACCGTCGATGGCGAGCCGGGCTGGTTTCCCACCGGCGACGTCGCCGCCATCGACGCCGACGGCTTCATGTTCATCACCGACCGCAGCAAGGACGTGATCAAGTCCGGCGGCGAGTGGATCAGCTCCATCGATCTCGAGAACATCGCCATCGCGCACCCGGCGGTGCACGAGGCCGCGGTCATCGCCTGCCGCCACCCGAAGTGGGACGAGCGTCCGCTGCTGGTGGTGGTGACCAGGCCGGGCGCCAGCGTCACGCGCGAGGAACTGCTGCGCTTCTTCGACGGCAAGATCGCCAGGTGGCAGATCCCCGACGACGTGGCCATCGTGGCCGAGCTGCCGCACACGGCCACCGGCAAGCTGCAGAAGCTCAAGCTGCGCGAGCAGTTCCGCGACCACGTGCTGCCCGGCGCGACCCCGGCTTGAGTCGCCGGGGCGACAACCCCGTTGGGGGTAGTCCCTCAAGGCGACATCCCCGCGTTCCGCTACCGTCGATCAAACATGCGACCGCGACCCATCGCGGCGCCAACGGAGACAACGACATGACGTTCCGCACGAAGCCCCTGGCGCTCGCCGCCACCCTGGCCCTGTCCTGCCTCGCGCTGCACCCCGGCGCCGCGTTCGCGCAAAAGGGCGAGACGGTCAAGATCGCCTGGATCGATCCGCTGTCGGGCCTGATGGCGCCCATCGGCCAGAACCAGCTCAAGAGCTTGCAGTACCTGGCCGAGCTGTTCAACAAGAACAACCCGGCGGGCGTGAAGTTCGAGATCGTGCCCTTCGACAACAAGGTGAGCCCGGCGGAGTCGCTCACCGCGCTGAAGTCGGCGATCGACCAGAACATCCGCTACGTCACGCAGGGCGACGGCTCCGGCTCGGCCGGCGCGCTGGTGGACGCGGTCAACAAGAACAACGAGCGCAACCCCGGCAAGGAAGTGCTCTACATGAACTACGCCGCGGTCGATCCCGACCTCACCAACAGCAAGTGCAGCTACTGGCACTTCCGGCTCGACGCCGACACGTCGATGAAGATGGAGGCGCTCACCACCTTCATCAAGGACCAGAAGGACATCCACAAGGTCTACCTCATCGGCCAGAACTACGCGCACGGCGTTCAGGTGGCCAAGTACGCGCGTGCCGACCTCGCGCGCAAGCGTCCCGACATCGAGATCGTGGGCGAGGACCTGCACCCGCTCGCCAAGGTCACCGACTTCGCGCCCTACGTGGCCAAGATCAAGGCCTCGGGCGCCGACACCATCATCACCGGCAACTGGGGCTCCGACCTGGCGCTGCTGGTGAAGGCCGCCAACGAAGCGGGCCTGAACGTCAAGTTCTTCACCTACTACGCCAACAACTCCGGCACGCCCACCTCGCTGGGCGCCGGCGCCGCGGGACGCATCTACTTCGTGGGCTACGGCCACCCGAACATGAGCGGCCCCATCCGCAAGCTGCAGGACGACTTCAAGGCGAAGTTCAACGACGACTTCTACGTGGCCGACCTCTACACCGAGCTGCAGCTGCTGTCTGAGGCGATGGCCAAGGCGAAGTCCACCGATCCGGTGAAGGTGGCCGCGGCGCTGGAGGGCCTGCGGCTGAAGAGCTACAACGGCGACATCGAGATGCGCAAGACCGACCACCAGCTGCAGCAGGATCTGTGGATCTCGGTGTGGCAGAAGACGGACGCGAAGAATCCGTACTCGGTGGAGAACACGGGCTACACCTTCGCGCCGGTGGCGCACTACGACGCGTATGTCGCGAGCACGCCGACCTCGTGCCAGATGAAGCGCCCGTCCTGATGACGCCGGGAATCGACTTCGGCGCCCGTGGATCCTGCGACTGCGCGCAGGATGACAACCATGGCGTCATCCTGCGCGCAGTCGCAGGATCCACGCCCGCCGACGCCGCCGCGGCGATCTGACCGGCGCCGTGGACCAGGTCGTCATCAACCTCCTGAACGGCCTCAGTGCGGGTCTGCTGCTGTTCATGCTCAGCTCGGGCCTGACGCTCATCTTCTCGATGATGGGGGTGCTGAACTTCGCGCACGCCGGCTTCTACATGCTGGGCGCCTACGTGGGCTACCAGACGTCGCGCATCGTCGGCTTCTGGCCGGCGCTGCTCGTGGCGCCGCTGGTGGTGGGCTTCCTGGGCGCGGTGTTCGAGCGCGCCTGCCTGCGCCGCGTCCACAAGTTCGGCCACGTGCCCGAGTTGCTGGTCACGTTCGGGCTCAGCTATCTCATCCTGGAGGTGGTGCAGGTGATCTGGGGCCGCGCGCCGGTGGCGTTCGATCCGCCCGCGGTGCTGGCGCAGCCGGCGTTCACGCTGGTGCAGTCGGCCGCCGCGGGGCTGTCGGTCGTGCTCGGCCACGCGGACGCGGGCGCCTGCGCGCACGCGGCGTGCACCACCTTCCCTGCCACGCGGGCATTCATGATGCTGGTGGCCGTGCTGATGCTGCTGGCGCTGTGGCTGCTGCTCCGGCACACGCGGGTGGGGCTGGTGATCCAGGCGGCGCTCACGCATCCGGAGATGGCCGAGGCGCTGGGCCACAACGTGCCGCGCGTGTTGATGCTGGTGTTCGGTGCCGGCTGCGCGCTGGCCGGCCTGGCCGGCGTCATCGGCGGCTCCACCTTCGTCACCGAGCCGGCGATGGCGGCCGCGGTGGGCTCGATCCTGTTCGTGGTGGTGGTCGTCGGCGGCACCGGCTCGCTGGTGGGGGCGTTCGTCGGCTCGCTGCTGATCGGGCTGCTGCAGACGGTGCCGCTGACGGTGGACAAGTCGCTGGCGAACGCGGCGTCGGCGCTCGGCTGGACGGTCTCGCCCGACAGCCTCATGTACCCGCTGATGAAGCTGACGCTGGCGCAGGTGACGCCCATCCTGCCGTACCTGCTGCTGGTGCTGATCCTCATCTTCCGCCCGCGCGGGCTGTTCGGGACGCGCGATGACTGAGCAGCCGTTCCATTTCCGGCCGCACAACGTCGGGCGCTGGCTCGTGTGGGGCGGCTACGCGCTGGTGCTGGTGCTCGCGCCGCTGGTGTTCTCCAGCAGCCTGTCGCAGACGCTGCTGTCGCAGATGGGCATCGCGATCATCGCCTGCCTGTCGTACAACATGCTGCTGGGGCAGGGCGGCATGCTCAGCTTCGGGCACGCGGTCTACAGCGGCCTGGGCGGCTTCCTGGCCGTGCACGCGCTCAACAAGGTGGGCGACGGCTCGCTGCACCTGCCGGTGAGCCTGGTGCCGCTGGTGGGCGGCCTGGCGGGCCTCGTCTTCGCGGCGCTGCTGGGCTTCGTCACCACGCGCAAGTCGGGTACCACGTTCGCGATGATCACGCTGGGCATCGGCGAGCTGGTCTATTCGATGTCGCTGATGCTGCCGGAGTTCTTCGGCGGCGAGGCCGGCATCGGCACCAACCGCGTGGTGCCGCCCGCGGTGCTGGGCGTGAGCTTCGGCCCGCAGATCCAGGTGTACTGGCTCATCGCGCTCTACTGCTTCGTGTGCACCGCGCTGATGTTCGCGTTCACGCGCACGCCGCTGGGCCGCATGCTCAACGCCGTGCGCGACAACCCCGAGCGCGTGGCCTTCATCGGCTACGACACGCAGCGCGTGCGCTGGTTCGCCTTCATCATCGCGGGCCTGTTCGCCGGCATCGCGGGCGGGCTGGCCGGCATCAACTTCGAGCTGGCCACCGCGGAGGTGGTGGGCGCGCAGCGCTCCGGCGCCTACCTGCTGTTCACCTTCCTCGGCGGCTCGACGGCGTTCTTCGGCCCCATCATCGGCGGCGTGCTGATGGTGCTGGCCACGGTGGTGCTGTCCGAGCTCACCAAGGCCTGGCTGCTGTACCTGGGCTTCGCCTTCGTGCTGATGGTGATGTACGCGCCCGCCGGCGTCGCCGGCCTGGTGCTGGCCAACCTGCGCTTGGCGGCGTTCGGCAAGTTGCGTGCGCTGCTGCCGGGCTACCTCGCGCTGGCGCTCGCAGGCGCGCTCGCGTTCACGGGTGCGAGCGCGATGGTGGAGATGCTCTACCACCTGCAGCTCAACGAGGCGCTGGGGCCGGTGATGAAGTTCGGCGGCGTCTCGCTCGATGCCAGGGGCGCGGCCGCGTGGGTGGGCGCGGCGTTGCTGCTGGTCGTCGGCGCGCTGGCGTTCGAGGCGGCACGCCGGCGCTTGCGCGTGCGCTGGGACGCGGCCCAGGCCGACATCGAGCGCGAGCTGAAACGCAGGGAGGCCGCATGACGGACGCCGCCGACCGCGTCGCGCTGGAGCTGCGCGACGTGCACAAGCGCTTCGGCAGGACCGAGATCATCCGCGGGGCCACGCTGAAGGTGAACGCGGGCGAGCGCGTGGCGCTGATCGGGCCCAACGGCGCCGGCAAGTCCACGCTGTTCAACCTCATCAGCGGCCGCTTCGCGCCCAGCTCGGGCGAGATCCTGCTCAACGGCGCGCGCATCGACGGCCTGGCGCCGCACCGCATCAACCGCCAGGGCCTGGCGCGCAGCTTCCAGGTGAGCAACCTGTTCACGCACCTGTCGGTGTTCGAGAACCTGCGCTGCGCGGTGCTGTGGGCTATGGGCTACCGCTACGCGTTCTGGCGTTTCCTGGCGAGCCTGCGCGACGCCAACGAACGTGCCGAGCAGGTGATGGCGATGCTGCGGCTGGAGCGCCGGCGCGACGTGCTCGCGATGAACCTCACCTACGCCGAGCAACGCGCGCTGGAGATCGGTCTGACCATCGCCGGCGGCGCCGACGTGCTGCTGCTGGACGAACCCACCGCCGGCATGAGCCAGAGCGAGACGCACCGCTTCCTGCAGCTGATCCGCGAGGTCACGGTGGGCAAGACGTTGTTGACGGTGGAGCACGACATGGGCGTCGTCTTCGGCCTGGCCGACCGCATCGCGGTGCTGGTCTACGGCGAGGTCATCGCCTTCGACACGCCCGAGGCCGTGCGCGCCGACCCGCGCGTGCAGGAGGCCTATCTCGGCGCCATGGCCGCGCAGGACGGGGAGGCGTGATGCTGCAGCTCGACGATCTCCACGCGTTCTACGGCAAGAGCCATGTGCTCCACGGCGTCACGCTGCGGGTGGCCCCGGGCGAGATCGTCGCGCTGCTGGGCCGCAACGGCTCCGGCCGCTCCACCACCGCGAAGGCCGTGATGGGCCTGGTGGAGACCCAGGGCGGTGCCAGGTGGAAGGGCGAGTGGCTGGCCGGCCTCAAGCCCTACGAGATCGCCCACCGCGGCATCGCCTACGTGCCCGAGAACCGCGACATCTTCCCGCGCCTGACGGTGCACCAGAACCTGCAGCTTGGGCAGAAGTCGAGAGCAAAGGCCGCGCGTTGGAGCTTCGAGGACATGTACACGATGTTCCCGCGACTGCGCGAGCGCCAGCACACGGAGGCCGGCGTGCTGTCCGGCGGCGAGCAGCAGATGCTGGCGCTGTGCCGCTCGCTGATGGGCGACCCGGAACTGATCGTCATCGACGAGCCCACCGAGGGCCTGGCCCCGAAGATCGTCGACCAGGTGGCCGAGTTCCTGCTGGCGCTGAAGGCGCGCGGGCTGTCGGTGTTGCTGATCGAGCAGAAGCTCACCATCGCCCTGGCGATTTCACAGCGCTGCGTGGTGATGGGGCATGGGCGCGTGGTGTTCGAGGGCACGCCGGCGGAGCTGAAGGCCGACGCGGGGGTGCGCAAGGAGTGGCTGGAGGTCTAGACGGCGCGTGCGCCGGAAACAGCGCCGATTTTTCCGCCTTGCTCTCTGGAACCGACGTGCCGGTCGGGTGTCATCCTTGTGCCTGGTGTGAGCACGGTGCTCGCAACCGCTCGAACAGCAGGCATGATCATGAAAATCCTTCCGCCCTCGGCATTCACGTTGGCGGCAGCATGCATGCTGTCGAGCTCACCAGCCTTCGCGCTCGACGTGCCGTCCGGGCCCGGAATGATGAGGTGCACCGTCGTGCTGAGCCGCCTTTCCAGCCCGGCGGTGGCCGACCGCATGCCGCTGCTGACGTGGGCGCAGGGCTACCTGTCGGGCATCGCCTCGGTGGCCACTGCGTTCGATGGAACCTCCGACGTGGAGGTGCCGCCGTACGACGAACTGCAGCCGCGCCTCCTCGCGCTCTGCAAGGCGGAGCCGACGACCGACCTGTTCCACGTGGCGCGCAAGTTGTCCGCCCGACGCGGCTCGGTGAAGCCAAGCTGAGTCGGCCTGCAGCAGACGCCGCCGACGAGAGTCGTCGGCCGTTCGACAGGGGTCGGAAGAAGCGGCTCGGGTCAGTGGGTTCCAACCGAGCCGCCTTCAGTGCTCAAGCGGCCAGGCCGTTCATTCCTTGCCGACGGCCTGCGCACCGCGAATCAGCGTCGAGTGCAGTTCGGCGATGACGTCCGTATGCTTGATCATCGCTTCCACCAGGCCGTTGACGAGAGTCACTTCAGCCAGCGTCGTCCACCCCGGCCGGTGGATCACCGGGATCAGTTCGCTGAGTTGCTGAGAGTGGCCGTTGAAGCTGGCGAGCTTGTCGCTCAATTGTTTCAAATGGCCTTCAAGGGCCTTGATCTTCCCGTCGTGCGAGTTGCTGTGAGCCATGATTGTTCCCTTTGGCAGTGGAGAGGCAGCGATTTGCAGAAGCATGGAAATCGCGGCTCGAGTCTAGGCATGCGGCGGCGTGCCATGCCCCCCAAGGCTAGGGAACCCATGCGCTCAGGCGACAGGCGCGTCGCCGGTCTCTGCTTGCCACCGGCAACGAATTGCGGCGGTGATCGGTCCCCGATCACGGAGCAAACGGCCTCAACCTGAACACCCGCTTAGGGGTGGCTGACCGGAAGCGGATTCACTCGGAAAAGACCCGACTATTGATCGGATCGCGGTGCGCCTGCAATTTCAACAATAGCGCATGAACGGATTCGACATCGACGGCCACGGCGCCACCCTGGACCCCGAAGACTGGACCAGCTTCAGGGCACAGGCGCACCGCATGCTCGACGACATCCTCGATTTCACGCGCGACACCCGCCAGCGCCGGGTCTGGACGCCGGCCCCCGCGCACGTCCGCGACGGCTTTCGTGCCGCGCTGCCCCAGGCTCCCGAAGAGCTGGCCACGGTGCACGAGTCGTTCATGCGCGACATCCTGCCCTACACGGCAGGCAACACGCACCCCGGCTTCATGGGTTGGGTGCAGGGCGGCGGCACGCCGGTGGGCACGCTGGCCGAGATGCTCGCAGCTGGCCTGAACGCCAACCTCGGCGGCCGCGACCAGATCCCGATCGAGGTCGAGAAGCAGGTGCTGCACTGGATGCGCGAGCTCTTCGGCTTCCCGGAGTCGGCCAGCGGATTGTTCGTGACCGGCACGTCGATGGCCAACCTGATGGCCGTGCTGATCGCACGCACGCACGCGCTGGGCGCGACGGTGCGCCGCGAGGGACTGGCCGCTTCCGAGCTGCGCCTGGTGGCCTACACGTCCAGCGCCGCGCACAACTGCATCGCCCAGGCCATGGACCTGTCCGGCCTCGGCAAGGACGCATTGCGGCGCGTGCAGACCAACGAGCGCGGCGAGATCGACGTCGCCGCACTGGAGACCGCGATCGCGCGCGATCGCGCGGCCGGGTTCACGCCGTTCTTCGTGGCGGGGACGGCGGGCACGGTGGATGTCGGCGCGATCGACGATCTCGCCGCGCTTGCGGCCCTGGCGCGACGCGAATCGCTGTGGTTCCATGTGGACGGTGCCTATGGCGCACTCGGCATGCTGGCGCCCGCGCTGCGCCCGCAGCTCGTCGGCCTCGAGCAGGCCGATTCGATCGCATTCGACTTCCACAAGTGGGGCCAGGTGCCTTATGACGCGGGTTTCCTGCTGGTGCGCGACGGGCAGTGCCACCAGGACACCTTCGCGGCACCGGCCGACTACCTGCGCCGCGAGAGCCGCGGCCTCGCTGCCGGCTCGCCCTGGCCTTGCGACTTCGGACCGGACCTGTCGCGCGGCTTCCGGGCCCTCAAGACGTGGTTCACGTTCAAGGTGCACGGCGCGCAAAGGATCGGACGCTCGATCGCCCATACCTGCGAGCTGGCGCGCTACCTGGCGCGACGCATCGAGGACGAGCCCGCGCTCGAGCTGCTTGCACCGGTGGCACTGAACGTCGTCTGCTTCCGCTATCGCTGCGGCGATGCCGACGCGGTCAATGCCGACATCGTCGTCGCGCTGCAGGAGTCCGGCATCTGCGCGCCGTCGTCGACGCGCGTACAGGGCTGCTTCGCCATTCGTGCGGCGATCGTCAACCACCGCACCGCGCGCGAGGACATCGATGCGTTGATCCATGCCACGCTGGGGTTCGGTGCCGCCATCGCCGCGGTCGCGCCGCACGCGCACGGCGGCGAACGCAGCGCGGCTGTTCCGCTGGTACTGCTGCCCACGGAACAACTGCTGTCGCAAGGCGGCGACGAACGCCTCGCTCCGGTGGCGCCGGGCGGGCTGAACAAGTACGGCTGTTCCAGCGTGCCCGACGCAGCGCTGGCGGCATTCGGCTCGTCGACCGCGACGTCGATCTCCGAGGCCGGCTTCGCCGCCGCGGACAGCCTGCGCAGCGAGTTGCTGGCCGCAAGCGGCGCGCCCGGCGCCGAAGACCTGTACCGGCGCGAGAGCGCGCGTGTGCGCGCCGCATTGAAGCAGTTGTGCGGCGTCGGCGACATGGCCGGCCTGGAAGTGGCACTGGCGGCCTCCGGGACGGACCTGCACCTGATCGTCGCCGAGTGGGTGAGCGGCTGCAGCGCCCGGACGCCGCTGGTCATCATGATGGAGGCGACGGAGACCGGCAGCGGTGTCGGCGCCGCGCTCGGCTGCCGGCATTTCGGCGCGGCGTCGCCGCATGGAGCGGCGCTGGTCGCCGGGGCCCCGGTGGAGTCCGGCAACGCGGTCGAGGTCGTGCAGGTGGGCGTGCGTTGTCCGGACGGTCGGCCACGTCCGCTCGTCGACGTGCACGCCGACATCGAGGCGCAGGTGGCGCGTGCCGTGGATGCGCACCGCCGCGTGCTGCTGATCGCGCTGGACGTCTCCAAGACGGGCCTGCTGGTGCCCGGTCCGTCATTTGTCGCCGGCTTGCAGCGCCGCCTGCCGCAGCACCTGGACGTGCTGGTCGACGCCTGCCAGTTCCGGCTCTCGAAGGCCTCGCTGCGTCGCTACCTGGACGCCGGGTGCCTGGTCGCGATGACGGGCTCGAAGTTCATCACCGGGCCATCGTTCTGCGGGGCCCTGTTCATTCCGCCGACGCTGGCACGCCGCCTGCGCGACCGCCCCCTGCCGCGGGCCCTGGGCGCCTACAGCGGACGCGCCGAATGGCCGCAGGGCTGGGCCGCCGCGGCCAACCTGGACGACGCCACCAACTTCGGCCTGCTGCTGCGCTGGCGGGCCGCGCTGGCGGAGCTGCGCGCCTTCAGCGAATTGCCTGCGGCTCGCGTGCACGCCTTCGTCGACGCCTTTGCGACCGCGGTGCGGCGAGACGTCGAGGCCCGACCTGCGCTGCAAGCCTTGCAGGCCTACCCGCTGGACCGCGGCATCGGCGAGACCCGGGCCGAAGGCTGGGACACGGTGGCGACGATCTTCCCCTTCGTGCTCCATCGTCTCGCCGCGGATGGCACGCGCGTGCCGCTGACCCGCCAGCAGACGCTGGACGTCTACCAGCGCCTGTCCGCCACCAGCGGCCTGGCGGCGGATGCGTCGACTCTGCGTTGCCAGCTGGGCCAGCCCGTGGCGTGCGGCAGCCGCGACGGCGTGCCCGTGAGCGCGCTGCGGCTGTGCCTCAGCGCGCGCCTGATCGCGGAGGCCCTGGCCGACGAAGGTGCGCGTGCCCAGCAGGTCATCGGCCGTGCGCTGGCGACGCTGGCCAAGGTGGCCGCGCTGGCTTCCACCGTGAATTCCTCTACTGAACTCCATCATGCCTAAGACCGCCCGTTCCACGCCCACTTCGTCCGCCGCGCGCAAGCCGGCGCCGCCGCTTGCGGCCGTCGACGAGATCCTGGCGCTCGTCAACGAGGGCCGCTGGGACCGACTCGAAGCCCGGGCGCGCGCGCTCGCGACACGCCAGCCCGGCAGCGGGCTCGGCTGGAAGGCGCTGGGCTCGGCGTTGATGGAGCAGGGCAAGTTCGCGGAGGCCGTCGCCGCGCTGACGCGCCTCGTCAAGCTCGTGCCGAGCGATGTCGGCGGACACAACAACCTGGCCCTCGCGCTGGCCGGCGTCGGCCGGCACGCCGACGCGGAAGCCTGCTATCGCCGCGCGATCAAGGTCAACCCCGCCTACGCGGGCGCGCACCGGAACCTGGGCATCCACCTGTCGGGCCGCGGCCGCCGCGAGGAAGCCCTCGCGCACCAGCTGCTGGCGCTCGAGCTCGAACCGCTGAGCGCCGAGTCGCACTACCTGGTCGCCAACACATTGCGCGAGCTGGGCCGCCTGCACGAGGCGACGACGCACTATCGGCGGGCGCTGGCGCTGAGCCCCGACTATCACGAGGCCCATCTGTTCCTGGGCGCGACGCTCGCGGACCTCGCCCGTTTCGATGAGGCGCTGGCACACCAGCGCCGGGCGGTGGCGCTGCGGCCGGACTGGCACGCGGCGCTGCTGAGCCTGGGCTCGCTGCTCAGCAAGCTGGGCCTCGAACAGGTCGAGCTGCGGCAATGCCTGGAGCGCTGCATCGCGCTCGAGCCGCACAATGCCGATGGCTTCATCGCGCTCGGCAACGACTACCTGCGCACGCACGAGCTCGAGCGCGGTCGTGCGATGTTCGAGGCTGCGCAGGATCTGCGCCCGCTGTTGCACAAGCCCGCGCTGACGCCGACGCCGGCGTTCTCCGTGCTGCTGCTCGACACGGCCGGGGCCGGTTGCACGCCGATGGACTACCTCAGCAGCAAGTCCGCCTACGATCGCAACTTCTACTGCGTGCTGACCCAGGACAGCCCGCATGTCGACCTGCTGCGCAGCTGCGGCGCCGTGCTGGTCAACATGATCGGCGATGCCGACAACGGCGCGGAAGTGCTGCCGTACGCGCTCGACCTGGCCGATCGCGTGGGCCTGCCGGTCGTCAACCACCCGCGCCGCGTGATGGACTCGGGGCGCGAGGCCATGGCCGCCCGGCTGGCCGGCACGCCGCGCTGTCGCGTGCCCAAGACGCGCCGGGTGGCGGCGTCGGCGCTGGCGCAAGCCGAGTCCAGCGGGGTACTCGCCGATTTCGCGATGCCGCTGCTGGTGCGCCAGGCCGGCACCCACGGCGGCGACGTGTTCGAGAAGTGCGACGACCTGGCGGCCGTCGTCGCCTTCGTCGGCAAGCATGCGGAGGACGACTTCTACGTCACCGAGTACGTGGACTACCGCTCGGCCGACGGCTACTTCCGCAAGTACCGCTTCATCTGCATCGACGGACAACTGCTGCCCTATCACCTGGCGATCCACGACCACTGGATGGTGCACCACTTCCGTACCGACATGGCCAACCAGACATGGATGCAGCGGGAGGAGGAGGCCTTCCTCGACCGACCGGCCGAAGTCTTCGACGAGGCGCGCATGCGCGCGGTGCAGGCCATCGCCCGCGCCACGGGGCTCGAGTACTGCGGGGTCGACATCGGCCTGAGCCTTGACGGCGACGTCGTGTTCTTCGAGAGCAATGCCACGATGCTCGTGCACGACGAGAAGGACGGCCCCTTCGTGTTCAAGAACCCCTATGTCGCACGCATCAAGGTCGCCTTCGATGCGATGCTGGCGCGCCTGGCCCGGGCGGGCGACGGCGTGGGCTGAAGCTCCGATGCGCCGAGCCGGCTTCCACAAGCGAGCAGCGCGTCCTGCCCCTCAGCGAGGGCGTGATTTTCCGGTGGCGGCTGCTGGTCGAGGATGGCCGCAAGAGTGGTCACACCTTTTCCCGCTGACGCGGACGCACCCCCCGTTCACTGCGTACCCGGGCAACTGCTGCTCTTGCCGTCCAGGCCCTCCTTCTCGACCTTGAGCGCCGCTCCGCCAGAGGTCTGCAGGGTCAGCACGTAGATCGTGTCGAAGTCGCTGCTGCGCCACGTCGGGACGGTGCTCGGGTCGCCGCCGCGTTTCTTGAGGATGGCGCGTGCCAGTTGCTCGAGCTCGTGATGCTCCCAGGCCACATAGAGCGTCTGGCCCTCGTGTGCAGGAGCTAGCAATTCCGCCTGCAGGTCGGCGATGTCGTTCCACGCCCACGCCGTGTTCACCGGCAGGCCCAGCCGGATGGCGGTCGGCTCGATGGTGGCGAGCGGACGCACGTAGTTGAAGGGCGTGCCTTCGTCGTCCTTCGGGACGCCGGGGTTGGGCGCGTAGATCGCAGCAGGCTTGCCATACGCGGGGATCAGTACGCCCGGCAGCGCAAGTGCGCGGTTCAAGCCCTGGCAACTGAGCTGACCCAGGCCCGCGGCCGGCTTCTCGGCATGGCGAACCATCACCAGGTTGACATTGGCCTGCGCAGGCATTGCCGCGATGGCGGCGCCGGCAAGAAGAAAGGTTGACAGGTTTTTCAGGGAGGTTCGCATCGGTTGCTTGTCCTGGTTGGGCGATTTTCTCGTGCCGGGCGCCGGAAGCCCGATCGGGCCATGGTGCCAGGACTTGCAAGACCTGGCGCCGGGTCGGCAGCCTGCGGTCGGATCCGGTGCAACTCGAACGCACGGCATGCGCCGCCTCGCGCTGCACGCGCGTGCGCGACGAGCTGCCTGCCGATGCGCTTGCCATCGTTCTCGACCCGTGCGCCGCTGGCGCGAACATTGCTGCGTCGAGGGCTCGACATCCCCAGCCCACGACCTCACGGAGACCCCGCCTCATGACTCGCAAGACCGCCGCCGACTTCCAGCCCGAAGTCCTCAAACTCTTCGACCAGTACGTCCACGGCGGCATCTCGCGCCGCGGCTTTCTCGATGGCGCCAGCAAGTATGCCGTCGGCGGCTTGACGGCCGTCGGCCTGCTGGAGGCGCTGTCGCCGAACTTCGCGCAGGCGCAGCAGGTGCAGCCCACCGATCCGCGCATCGTCGCCACGACGCTGGCCTTCGATTCGCCGCAGGGCTACGGCAAGGCCAGCGGCTACCTGGTCAAGCCGGCCAAGGCGGCGGGCAATCTTCCGGCCGTTCTCGTCATCCATGAGAACCGCGGCCTGAACCCGCACATCGAGGACATCGCCCGCCGCCTGGCGCTGGAGGGCTACGTCGCGTTCGCGCCCGACGCGCTGTTCACGCTCGGCGGCTATCCCGGCGACGAGGACAAGGCGCGCGACCTGTTCGGCAAGCTCGACCAGACCAAGGTGAAGGCCGATTTCCTCGCCGCCGCGCAGCTGCTCAAGACGCAGCCCGGCACCAACGGCCGCGTGGGCACGGTGGGCTTCTGCTTCGGCGGCACCGTCGTCAACTGGTTGGCCACGCAATGGCCCGGCCTCGATGCCGGCGTGCCCTTCTACGGCACCGCGCCCAACCTCGCCGACGTGCCGCGCATCCACGCGCCGCTGCTGTTGAACTATGCCGGCAACGACCAGCGCGTCAACGCCACCTGGCCGCCCTACGACGCCGCGCTGACGGCCGCGCACGTCAGGCACGAGGCCTTCATCTACCCGGGTGTCGAGCACGGCTTCAACAACGACACCACGCCACGCTTCGACGCCAAGGCGGCGGCCCTGGCATGGCAGCGCACGCTGGCCTTCTTCGCGCAGAACCTCGGGACGGCGTAGCACCGTGCGAGGCAGTCGCGTGCACTGAATCCAGCAGCGTGCGTTGCCAATCCAACAGGACGGCTGGCTGCCGGCGTGCGCGCGCAACGTCCGTTCACCGGACCGCAAGGCTCGCGCAAGGGCGATGGTGAACTGCAGCGCGACCGCAGAAGCTCATGCGGTCCGCGTGGCACGGAAGCTGCGAACCAGCGGGGGTCACCTCCTCCATTTCGCAGTCGAGCCCCTCCCATGACCCTGAGCATCTCCACCCGAACCCTCCGCCTCCTGGGCGCCGCCGCGGCACTGCTGGCCTGGCCCCTCGCCCATGCGCAAGGTGCCTCCGGCGCCGACAACCCCTACGGGATCGGCGCCCTCTGGCAACAGAGCGATGTCGTCGCGCGCTCGGTGCTGCTGATCCTGGCCACGTTCAGCGCCGGCAGCTGGTACGTGATCGTCACGAAGGCGCTCGAGCAATGGCGCATCGGCGGGCACGCGAAGGCGGCCGCGTCGGACTTCTGGGACGCGGGGACCGTGCAGGCCGGCGTCGCCAAGCTGCACGAGACCAGCCCGTTCCGCGACATCGCAGAGGCCGGCCTGGACGCCACGCGCCGCCACGGCGGCCTGCGCGCCAAGGTCGATTTCAACGAGTGGGTCGACCTCACGCTGCACCGTGCCACCGAGCGCGTGCAGCGGCGCCTGTCGGTCGGCCTGAGCTTCCTGGCCACGGTCGGCTCGACCTCGCCCTTCGTCGGCCTGTTCGGTACGGTCTGGGGTATCTACCACGCGCTGACGGCCATCGGCCTGGCGGGCCAGGCTTCCATCGACAAGGTGGCGGGCCCGGTCGGCGAGGCGCTGATCATGACGGCGCTGGGCCTGGCGGTGGCGGTGCCCGCGGTGCTGGGCTACAACTTCCTCCTGCGTCGCAACAGCTCCACCCTGGACGCGGTGCGCGACTTCTCCAGCGAACTGCATGCGGTGCTGCTGGGTTCGGGCCCTGCGTCGACCGCGAGCACCAGCACCAGCGCGAGCGCCGGTTCCGGCGCGGTCCCGGGCGCAACCGTGGCGGCCTGACATGGCAATGAACCTGCCCTCCGCCGGCGGCGAGGACCAGGCGGTGTCCACCATCAACACCACGCCGCTGGTCGACGTGATGCTGGTGCTGCTGATCATCTTCCTGATCACGATCCCGGTCGTCAACTTCTCCGTGCCCGTGGCCCTGCCCAAGCTGCGCAACCAGGTGCGCGAGAGCACGCCCAAGGACATCGTGATCTCGGTCGACGCCAAGGGCGCCACCTGGTGGTTCGACGCGCGCGTCGCCAGCGACGAGGCGCTCACCGACAAGTTGAAGGCCGTGTCGCTGCAGGATCCCCAGCCGGAGGTCCACATCCGTGGCGATGCGCACGGCGACTACGCGCCGGTGGGTCGGGTGCTCTACGCGTGCCAGCGCGCCGGCATCCGGCACGTCGGCTTCATCACCGAGCCGCCACCCAGGGGGTGACCAGATGAGCTACAAGTCCCGAAGCCGCCGGCGGGTCCGCGTCGATGACCTGCCGGTGGCCGACATCAACACCACCCCGCTGATCGACGTGATGCTGGTGCTGCTGGTGATGATCATCATCACGATCCCGGTGCAACTGCACGCGGTCAACCTGCACCTGCCGGTGGGCAATCCGCCGCCGGCCGATCACAAGCCCGAGATCGTGCAGATCGACATCGCCCCGGGCGGCTCGCTCGCCTGGAACGGCACGCCGGTGGCCGACGCGGCCGACCTGCACGCGCGCCTGGTCGCCGCTGCCGCGCAGCCCGAGCAGCCGGAGATGCATGTGCGCCCCGATCAGGCCGCCAAGTACGACGCGTTCGCCACCGTGATGGTGGCGGTGAACCAGGCCGGGCTGACCAAGGTCGGCGTCACCGGCTCCGAGCAATTCATTCCGAAGTGAGGTCGTCATGAGTGCAGTACTCGATTCGCATGGGGGCGTGCTGCGCGCACCCCTGGTCATTCCCACGCGTCCCGCGCCGAGCCCGGCCGAGGTGCTGCCGTTCCCGAAGCTGACCCGCCCCACGGAGCGCTCCAAGGCCAGGGCCGAGGGCCGCGGCACGGGGCTCGTGGTGGTCGTCGGCATCCATGTGCTGATCGGCTGGGCGCTGGTGTCCGGGCTGGCCCAGCACGTGGTCGACGCGGTGCGCAAGCCCATCGAGATGGCCATCATCCCGCAGGCGCCGCCGCCCCCGCCGCCGCCGCCCAAGGTGGAGAAGGTCGTTGAGCAACCCAAGGCGGCCGTGCCGCCGCCGGCCTACGTGCCGCCGCCGGAAGTGGTGCCGCCGCCTGCGCCGCCCGCGCCGACCATCACGGCGACGTCGGTGGAGCCGCCGCCCGCGCCGGTCGTCGCGGCACCGCCCGCCCCGACGCCGGCACCGGCCCCCACCATCGTGCGCCAGGAGGTCAGCCTGGCCTGCCCCGGCTACCAGGCGGTGCTGGCGCAGGTGCTGGAGGACGCGATCGACCGGGTCGGCATCAGCGGCACCGTGCGCACGCGCCTGACGGTGCGCGGCGGCCAGGTGACCGACGTCGCATTCCTGTCCGGGCCGAAGGAATACACGAAGTACGTGCAGGCTGCGGTCAAGCGCATGAAGTGCTCCGCCGGTGGCGCCGACGAGGTGCAGGTGCCGCTGGACGTCAACTTCGCCCGCTAGCGCACGTTGTCATCCGGCGACTGCGCGCAGGATGACGAAATAGTGCTTCAGACCCTGTTCCGACAGTGGGCGCGGGCTGCCGTAGGATGGCCGTCCCGCCCGCCAACACATGCCAACATGACACGCCTTTCTCATTCGCTCGTCGCGTCCACCGCCTTGGTCGCCGGACTGTCGAACACCCCCTTCGCCTTCGCCCAGAACGGCCCCGACTTCAGCAAGGTGGAGATCAAGACCACCCAGCTCGCGCCCGACTTCTGGACGCTGGAAGGCCAGGGCGGCACGATCAGCGTGCTGGCCGGGCCGGACGGGATCCTGCTGGTGGACTCCCAGTTCGCGCCGCTCACCGACAAGCTCGTGGCCGCGATCCGCAGGTTCTCCGACAAGCCCATCCGCTTCCTGGTCGACACGCACGTGCACCCCGACCACACGGGCGGCAACGCGAACTTCGCGAAGCTGGGCGCCACGATCTTCGCGCGCGACCAGCTGCGCTACCGCCTCGAGCACCCGAATCCGGCCGCCGACGGCACGCCCGGCAAGCCGGCGCCCGAGCAGGCGCTGCCGGTGGTGACGTACAACGCGTCGCTGTCCATCCACATCGACGGCGAGGACGTGCGCCTGCTGCCCGTCGTCGCCGCGCACACCGATGGCGACACGGTGGTCTCGTTCCCCGGCCACGACATCCTCGCCGTCGGCGACATCTTCCGCAGCTTCGGCTATCCGTTCGCCGACCTGGCCAGCGGGGGCTCGCTGGCCGGCATCCTCGAGGGCCTCAGCGAGATCCTCGACCGCGCCGGCCCGGCCACGAAGATCATCCCGGGGCACGGCCCCATCGTCGATCGCAATGCGGTGATCGCGCAGCGCGACCTGATCCTGGCCGTGCGCGGCAAGGTGCAGAAGCTGGTGGACCAGGGCCAGACGCTCGACCAGGTGATCGCCGCGCACCCGACCGCGGAGTTCGATGCGCGCATCCCGGGCGCCACGCCGCAGACGGCCGATCGCTTCGTGCGCTGGGTGTACGCCGAGGTCGCGGCGAACCGCTGATCTTCCCGATGACCGACAGCGCAACCCTCGCGGCGGTTCGCCCGCCCGTGGTGGACGTCCTCTTCGACCGCGACCTGGTGACCGTCTACCAGGCGCTGGCGCCGGACGACTGCCGCGCGGTCATCGAGCGCTTCGACCGCGACGACCGCAAGACCCCGGGCATGGTGTACCGGCAGGTCGATGTGCGGACCCAGGAAGGCGCGATCAAGAATTCCTGGGATCTCGAGATCCTCGACGCCGGTGACTGGCGACCGGTCTTCCGGGCCGTCCATCCGCACATCCAGGCCTGCATCCAGCACTACCTGTCGCGCAGCCCGATCCTGCAGTCCTTCGACCTGCAGGTCACCGGCTACAAGATCCAGATGTACCCGCGCGGCCAGGGCTTCTTCCGCTGGCACGCGGACTCTACCGGGCGCGGCGTGCAGTCGCGCCAGGTGGCGATGATCCTTTACTTGAACGACGTGGCCGAGGGCGGCGAGACCGAGTTCTTCCACCAGGGCATCAAGGTGGCGCCGCGCGCCGGCCAGCTGCTGCTGTTCCCTGCGGGGTGGAACTACATGCATTGCGGGCAGGTGCCGGTGTCGCACGACAAGTACATCATCCAGACCTTCGTGAAGATCAAGGACGCGTGAACCCTCGTCGGCGGCCGGAGCCCTCCGGCCGAGGCGGCTTCAGCTCGCCGCGAAGCAGTACAGCAGGCCCGCGCCACCCGTGCTGACCAGGTTGTCCTGGCTGCAGCCGCGGCTCTTGTGCGCCGAGTTCCACGACGTGTTGTTGCCGCCCGTGCGATCGAAGTGGCCCAGCTGGGTCGACGCGTCGGTGGCGCTGCTCGTGTAGTTGTGGCACGTGTGGTCGGCGGCGTCGGTGTAGGCGCGCCCGTCGGGCTGCGAGCCGGTGATGACGTCGTGCTGGTTGGGCTTGTCGCCGAAGCCGGGGCGCGTCTCGCCGGTCTCGGTGTACACCGTCGCCTTGCTCAGGTTGTTGCCGAGCTGGGCGAGTTCGATCGTGTCGCCGTGCAGTTGCGCCTGGTCGCGCGCGATCACCGCGCCACGGGCGTTCGTCCACGGGCCGGCGCCGATGCGGTCGCGGGCGTTGACCGCGGGCTGGCCATCGGCGGCCTGCGTGCTGAGGTAGGCGCGCCAGGTGCGCTGCCCGAAGCCGACGGCCGCCGCCAGCTTCTGGCAGTGCGCGTCGGCGCCGGCCAGTCCGCCGAGGTTGCCGCCCTGGCCGATCGGCTGGCTGGTGAGGAAGAAGCTGAAGTCCTTGGGCAACGGACGCGGCGCGGAGGCGGCGCCCGCCGGCGCGGATGCGCCCTGGGCGTGGGCGGCGAGCGTGGCGGACAGCGTCGCGACCAATGCGACGGCCGTGCCGACGGCCAGCGCGAGGGAGGAGGTCCTGATCTTCATGGCGCGTGCGTCAGTTGGTGTTGCGGAAGTCGTCGTGGCACGACTTGCAGGTCTTCTGCAACTTGCCGAACTGATCCTTCACCGCGGCCGCGTCGCCGCCGCTGGACACCACGCGCACCAGCTCGTTCGATTCCTTGGCGAAATCGCCTCCGAGCTCGCCGAACCTGGCCTGGTTGCTGAACGCCTCGGCCTTGACGGTGGTGTCGTGCCAGCCCTTGCCGGTCTCGGTGCCGGCCGCGAACAGGGTGCTCAGGCCCGAGTTCGCGATGGCCGCGATCACGTTGGCCGAGCGCAGCACCTGGTCCTTGTTGTAGCCGCCATCGAGGCTGGCCTTGATGCGTCCCGAGTTCCAGGCCACGACCTGGAACGCCGACTGGCGCCACTTGATCAGGTTCTCGGGCTTGGGGGCCTGCTGCGCGAAGGCGGTGGTGGCGGCGGCGGCCAGCGCGACCGCGCCGGCGAGGGTCAGGGAAATCGAGTGGAGCTTCATGCGGGTGGCGTCTCGTCGGTTGGGGTTGGAAGGAATCACTGGAACGGCTTGTGGACGTCGTGGCAGTCGTTGCAGGCGTGCGAGAGGTCCAGCGCCGCCTTCGCGGCCTTGTCGTAGTCCCTGGCGGCGAGCGCGGGCGTGATCGAGTCGGCGAGCGCCTTGCCGCTGCGCGAGAACTCCACCGCGTCGGCCAGGTGGCCGTCGTCGACGAAGTACGCCTCCATGAGGCCGTACAGGCGCGCGAGCTCCTGGGCGTCGGCGGTGGCCTCCTCGGGCTTGTGCGCGTCGATGTTTCTCTGCACCTCGACGCTGTGCTTGTCGATGGCGCGCATCCAGATGTCGAAATCGAGCACGCTGGCGGCGTGTGCCACCGTGGCGGCGGTGGCCGCCACGGTGAGGGCCGCAACGGCGGCGAGCGTCGCGCGGGCGCGCGGCGTGGATCGCATGGTCAATCCTTCTTGTAGACCTCGTGGCAGGTCTTGCACGAGCGAGTTAGTTGGTTGACGGCCTCGCCGGCCGCGTCGAAATCATTCGCCTCGATGGCCTTGAGGGCCTGCGCGGCGAGATCCTGCGTGTGGTGGGCGAAACCCACCGCGTCGACCGTCTCGGGCTTGGCGCCGTAGTGCGCCTCGACCTGGGCGAAGGTCTCGACCAGCGAGCGCGCATCGGCGGCCGCGGCCTTGCCGTCCTTCTGGGCGACGTTCGAGTCGAGGCTCTTGGCGGTGTCGTCGACGCCGCGCATCAGGTCTGCATCGACGTCGACGTCCGCGCTGACTGCGGTGCCGGCCAGCACGAGCCACAGGAGGGCGATGGGTAGTGTCTTCTTGGTGAACTTCATGTCGGGAACGGATCCGGGCCGCGCACGCGAGGCGCGCGCGGCCCAGGCGGCGCGTCAGGCCAGGATCTCCTTGACGACGTCGCCGAACACGGTGGTGGGGCGTTCCTGGCGGCCCTGGTACTGGAACGTGACCTTGCGGTTGTCCAGGCCCAGGCGGTTCAGGATGGTGGCCTGCAGGTCGTAGGTGTCGACGATGCCGGTCTCGGCGCGCAGGCCGATGGCGTCGGTCGAGCCGTAGGTGCCCGGCTTGATGCCGCCGCCGGCCATCCAGCTCGTGTAGCCCCACGGGTTGTGGTCGCGTCCGTTGCCGCTCTGGCCGTAGGGCGTGCGGCCGAATTCCGACGTCCACACCACCAGCGTCGAATCCAGCAGGCCGCGCGACTTCAGGTCGGCGAGCAGGCCGGCGATCGGCTTGTCGACGGTCTTGCTCATCACGCCGTGGTTCTTCTCCAGGTTGTTGTGCGCGTCCCAGCTGTCCACGCTCTGGTCCGGCGCGCCCGAGATGACGTGGATGAAGCGCACGTTGCGCTCGACCAGGCGGCGGGCGCGCAGCAGCGCGGTGCCGAACTCGTCCGTTTCCTTGGCGCCGACGCCGTAGAGCTCGCGCGTCGCGGCCGTTTCCTTGGTCAGGTCGACGGCCTCGGGCGCGGACTTCTGCATCCGGTAGGCGAGCTCGTACGACCGCGAGCGGGCCGCGAGCTCGGTGTCGCCGGTGCGGGCGATCGCGCCGTGTTCGTTGAGCGAGGCGATCAGGTCGAGCGTGTCGCGTTGCTCGGTGTCGATCACGCCTTCCGGACGTGCGAGGTGGAGGATCGGCGAGTCGCCCTTGCGGAACGCCGTGCCCTGGTAGGCCGCGGGCAGGAAGCCCGAGTTCCAGATCACCGCGCCGCGACCGCCGCCGGCCGCGCCGACGCCGGTGGGCAGCACGACGAACGCCGGCAGGTCGGGGTTGGCCGAGCCGAGCGCGTACTGCACCCAGGAGCCGAGTGCCGGACGGCCCGGCACCAGGCCCGCGGTATGCAGCTTCAGCGACGAGATGATGTGGGTCGCGCCCTCGGTCTTGCAGCCCTTGAGGAAGGCGATGTCATCGACCTGCTTGGACAGGTTGGGCAGGAAGTCCGACACCCAGGCCCCGGTCTCGCCGTATTGCTTCCAGGTGCGCTTGGTGGCCAGCAGGTTGCCGACGCCGCCGTCGGTGGCGGTCTTGAGGTTCTTGGCGAACGAGTCGGGCAGCGGCTTGCCGGCCAGCTTGATCAGGTCGGGCTTGTAGTCGAACAGGTCCAGCGAGCTGGGGGCGCCGGCCATGTGCAGCCAGATGACCGACTTGGCCTTGGCGGGAAAGTGCGGCTCGCGCGGGGCCGTCGGGTCTTCGAGCTCCGCGGCCGAAGCCACGTTGAGCTGCAGGCCCAGGCTGCCGATGGCGGCAGCGCCGAGGCCGAGGCCGGCGTTGCCGAGGAAGTCGCGACGCGATGAATGGCTCATGGGGAAATCTCCGTGGTCGAAAGGCGAATCAGAAGCGGTAGAGGAAGTCGTTGGCGTTGGCCAACGCATGCACGAGGTCGACGAAGGCAGCGGCGTGCGCGGCCTTGGGGTCGCTCTTCGACGGGTCGTCGCCGCCGGCGGCGCCGTCGTCGGTCGGCGGCGGGGCGTTGGCGGCGGCGTTGGCGGCCGCTGCCGCGGCGGCGAGCGCCGTCGGGTCGTAGTTGGGGTTCGGCGCGGTCGCCCAGTGCTGCTCCTGCTGCTTCTGCTTGTCGATGAAGGCGACGAGCTCGGCCTGTTCGAAGCGGTCCGGGGCACGGCCATAGGCGGCTTGGTAGAGCTTGTCGACTTGCGCGGTGACCGTCGGTGTGACGCCGTAGCCGTCCGGCAGGTTGACCTTCTTGCCCGCGGCGATCTTCCTGGCCTGCACCGCTTCTTCGCTGTCGAGGAATTTCAGCAGGCGGGCCTTCTCGAACGTGTCGGGCTGGCGTCCGTACAGGATCTCGTAGGCGCGGGCGATGCGCGCGGCGTCGTCACCCTTCGGCGTTTCCTGGATCACGCGTCCGGCCAGCGCCTTCGACCAGCTGTAGACCAGGTCGCTGTTGATCAGCGCCAGGGCTTGCGGGGCGGTGGTGGTGACGTCGCGCTTGTTGTGCACGATCTGCGGATTCGCCCAGTCGAAGGTGTCCAGCAGCGGGTAGGGCAGGTTGCGACGGATGAAGACGTAGACGCTGCGGCGGTTGACCTCGTGCGGGTTGTCCGACGTGATCCAGAAGTTGCGGTTCGGCGCCGTGGTGCCGGCCGGCAGCGGCGGGAACACCGACGGACCGCCGAGCTTGTCTTCCAGCAGCCCCGAGGCCTCGAGCAGCGAGTCGCGGATCTCCTCGGCCTCCAGGCGCTGGCGCGGGTAGGCCCACAGCAGCTTGTTGGTCGGATCGACCTTCTCGGCATCCGCACGCGGCGCCGAGGCCTGGCGGTAGGTGTGCGACAGCAGGATCTCGCGCTGCAGCTTCTTCACGCTCCAGCCGTCCTGCACGAACTCCACCGACAGGTAGTCGAGCAGCTCCGGATTGGTGGGCTTGATGCCCATCTTGCCGAAGTCGCTCACCGATTCGACGATGCCGTTGCCGAACACCTGGGCCCACTGGCGGTTGACGAACACGCGCGCGGTGAGCGGGTTGTCGGGCGAGGTGATCCAGTTGGCCACCGCGGTGCGGCGACCCGACGAACCGGCGGTCGGCACGATCTGCGGCTTGGCGCTGGTCAGCAGTGCGGGGAAGCCCGGTTGCACCTCGTCGAGCTTGCGGTCGTAGATGCCCTTGAACAGCACGTAGGTGGGCGGCGCGTCGGCATGGCCGAGCTCGCTCATCGTCGAGATGTTGCCCGGATCCTTGGGCTTGAGGTAGTCGAAGGCCTTCAGTTGCTCGTCGAGCGCCTCGAGCTTCGCGTAGGCCTCCTTGTCCTTGCGCTTGAGCTGCGCGGTCGCGTTGCGCGTGCGGCCCGAGAGCGTCCACAGGTTGCGGTGGTAGATCCAGCGGTCATACGCGTCGCGTTCCGCTTCGGGCTTGGTGATGGACGTGCGGGTATCCGGCACGAACCCGGACAGGCGGTCGGACTCGAGCTTGTCGATGACCGGCTTGAGCAGCGCGTCCTGCTGGTCGCGGATGCTCTTGGTGGCCTCTTCCCATTTGGCTTCCTGGGCGTCGTAGGCGACGCGCGCCTTGCCTTCGACGTTCTTGACGTCGTCGTTCCAGCTCGTGTTCACGAAGAAGGCCTGGAACTGGTAGTACTCCTTCTGCGAGATCTTGTCGAACTTGTGGTCGTGGCACTGGGCGCATCCCAGCGTCGTGCCGAGGAACACCGAGCTGACCGTGTCGGTCAGGTCGTTGGCGACCTCCTGCTTCTTCAGGTTCAGGTCGCGCGCGTTGATCTCGTCGGGGAAATTGCGCAGGAAGCCGGTGGCGATCAGGGCTTCGCTGCGGTCGGGCCAGAGCTCGTCGCCGGCGATCTGTTCCTTGACGAACTGGTCGAACGGCTTGTCCTGGTTGAAGGCGCCGATGACGTAGTCGCGGTAGCGCCAGATGTTCGGGCGCGTGCCGTCGTTGTTGTAGCCGTCGGAGTCGGCGTAGCGGGTCAGGTCGAGCCAGCGGCGGCCCTGGCGTTCGCCGTAGTGCGGCGAGGCCAGAAGGCGCTCGACGAGCTTGTCGTAGGCCTTGGGCGACTTGTCGTTGACGAACGCCTTGACGTCCTCGGGCGTCGGGATCAGGCCCCAGGCGTCGAGCGTGGCGCGGCGGATGAAGGTGGCGCGGTCGGCATCGGGCGAGGGCGCGATGCCCTTGGACTCGAGCTTGGCCAGCACGAAGGCGTCGATCGGCGTGCGTACCCAGGCCTTCTGCTTGACGCTGGGCAGCGCCGGCTTCTGCGCGGGCGTGTACGCCCACGCGCGGGCGATCGCGGCGCTCGCCGGGGTGGCGGCGGCGAGCACGGCCGCCGTCGCGGTGGACGGCAGCGGGGGGTGGCTGGCGGGGAGCGCCAGGCCGGCCGCGTCAGGGGCGTCGGCCGCCGGCGCGCTGGCGGCCACGAATCCGAGCGAGGCGAAGCCGAGTGAGAGGAAGGCTGCGGTGAGGGATGATTTGTTCATGGGGCGACTCTGGTGTCGATGAGAGAACGTGCATGCCGGTTGAAGAGCGGGCTACGCGCCGGGCCGCGGGGATCCTCGTGGGATCGCCGCATGGGCGCGTGGAAAGCGTTTGGACAGGGTTGTTACGCAAATGGCGCGCCAGCTTTTCGATGGAAAAAGGGCCCGGAATCGATGCTTTCGACGCACCTTCCGGGCCCGGGCTGTTGTTTCGCAAGCAGGCCGGCTGGCCGGCTGCTGCAAGCCAAACACTGCGGCGTGCAGGCGTCAGAGCTTGCCGGTGAACTGGATCGCCCAGGTTCGCGGCTGCGACGGCGTGACGCTGGTCGCGGACACGGCCGTGGGCGTCTTGTTGTTGA